>OLFX01000095.1_pt1 | contig 148188 bp, 143 predicted proteins | sample 1605091 | NCBI WGS metagenome assembly OLFX01 (sample SAMEA3888906, study PRJEB22519) | human gut metagenome | biome: human gut; feature: human-associated habitat; material: faeces | place: Denmark | collected 2012
GTAGCAGCCATCAAACTGCTACGCCTAAAAAGTCTAACATTTGGGGGTCACATCAAAATTAGCGGAAAACGTTGCATTTGCCTCGTAATTTTCCCTGATAAGGTCGAATTTCAGGGAAAAAATGCTTCCAAATGCAACCCTATAACGCAAATCACAGAAAAAGAGTTGCCTAGCCCCCATAAAGCCACGTCGCCTCGCCCAAACACACACCGCAAACCAATCCCAAAAACAACCTCCCCCATCCCCCCCTCTTCCCTTCATCCATTAGAATCGTTGCCAAGTTTTTTGGTGTCTGTAAATCAGCAGAAAAACTTTGTGTTGAGTGGGTACAAACACATGGGTATCTGGCATGTGTCTTTAACATGCCGATACCCTTATGCGTTTGTCTAGCGAAAGCGCCCACGAAACACAAAGCTTTTCTGCTGAATTACGCCCCCAAAAAACGCAACGCTCCCTTTACAAACAGAAACCAAATATTGTACAATAGCAGTGCAGGAGGGCGGCTACGCCGCCCTCCATGCGTCACTACATGAAGGGAGTTTCCATTGTGAACAAAAAAGTATTACAAACACTTGAATATTATAAAATCATTGACATGCTTCTTGAGGAGGCAGACACACCGCTTGCGAAGGAAAGCATACGGCACCTCTTGCCTTCGTCAAGGAGGGAAGAAATCATTAGCTGGCAGACCGAAACTTCGCACGCACTCATGCGCCTTTTGAAACAGGGAAGGCTGCCATTTCACGGGCTAACAGATATTCGTCCAAGTCTGGTGCCGCTGGAAAAGGGCGGCGTACTCGGCATGGGTGAGCTTCTTGACATTGCCCGCTGTTTGGAGATTGCCAAAGAAGCCATCGCTTATGATGCCAAATTTGAAGATTTGAAAGATGCACTTTCGGGGCGCTTTGGTGCGCTTATGGATTTGCCAGATTTGCGTCTGGAAATCAACCGCTGCATTTTGAGTCCGGAAGAAATGGCGGATGATGCGAGTTCCGAATTGAAACGAATTCGCCGTGCCATGAAAACTACGAACGATAAAGTACGCGAGCAATTGACGGCAACTATGAATCTATCCGGCTCCATGCTGCGTGACAACATCGTCACCATGCGAAACGGCAGGTATTGTCTGCCGGTCAAGCAGGAATATAAATCTACTTTTCCGGGTATGATTCATGACCAGAGTTCGACCGGTTCGACCTTTTTCATTGAACCGATGGCAATTGTGCAGTTAAACAATGAGCTTGCGGAACTGGGTATGAAAGAGCAGGAAGAAATTGAAAAAATACTGGCGTCGTTAAGCGCTCTTGCAGCGCCTTACGCCGAAGACTTACAGCGAAATGTGTTGCTGCTTGCGGAACTTGATTTTATCTTTGCAAAGGCAAAACTTTCCAAGAAAATGCAGGGAAGCGAACCGCTTTTTGACCAGGATTACATCCATATTAAAAAGGGACGCCACCCGCTGATTCCAAAAGATAAAGTCGTACCGATTGATGTGACACTTGGAAAAACTTATGATTTATTGATTATCACCGGACCAAATACCGGTGGTAAAACCGTATCGTTAAAAACAGTTGGATTATTTACTCTGATGGGACAGGCCGGTCTGCATATTCCGGCGTATGACCACTCGCACCTGCGCGTATACGAAGAAGTTTACGCCGATATTGGCGATGAGCAGAGTATTGAGCAAAGTCTGAGTACATTCTCCTCCCACATGGTGAACACCGTTTATATTTTGAAACGCGCGAACAAAAAGACACTGGCACTCTTTGACGAGCTTGGCGCCGGAACCGACCCAACGGAAGGTGCTGCGCTTGCGATTGCGATTTTAGACAATCTGCATAACCGAAACGTAACCGCTATGGCTACGACACATTACAGCGAATTAAAAATTTATGCCCTGTCCACCGATGGCGTGGAAAACGCTTCGTGTGAATTTGACGTAGAGTCTTTGCAGCCGACTTACCGGCTGTTAGTCGGCGTTCCGGGAAAAAGTAATGCGTTCGCGATATCCGGAAAATTAGGACTTCCAAAAGAAATTATTAATGAGGCGGGCAAACTTGTCGACTCCGACAGCCGCAGTTTTGAAGATGTTGTCACAGGACTTGAGGATGCCAGAACCGCCGCTGAAAAAGAGCGCGAGAAAGCGAAAAAAATCCGCGAAGAAGCAGAGCATTTCCGCGATAAAATGAAAGCCAAAAACGAGCGGATTGATGCCGCTAAGGATAAAATTTTACGCCGCGCAAACGAAGAAGCCCACGAGATTATCCAGAAGGCGAAGGACACCGCCGACGAATCCATCCGCAAGTACAACAAGTGGATGAAAGGTTCCGGCATGACAAAAGAAATGGAAAAAGAGCGTGCAAACCTGCGTAAAGCGCTCAACGAAACCGAGAGTGAGCTGACGATTGAGGGAGCAAAAAACGCACCAAAGAAAGCACCGGACAAATTGCAGATTGGCGACATTGTTATGGTTCATTCGATGGGGATTAAAGGAACCGTGAGCACGCTTCCAAACAGCAAGGGAAAATGTTTTGTTCAAATGGGTATTCTGCGCTCGGAAGTTTCCGTAAGCGACTTAGAACTTTTGGAGCAGGAAACAAAAGCCGCAAAAAAAGAAGCATCCATTACCCATGCAAGAAACATGAAAATGGCAAAGGCAATGACTATTTCACCTGAAATCAATTTAATTGGAAAAACGGTGGACGAAGCCCTTGGACTGCTTGACAAATATTTAGATGACGCTTACCTTGCCAAACTCCATCAGGTAACCATTATCCACGGAGTCGGCACCGGTGCCCTGCGAAATGCTGTCCAAAACCACTGCAAAAAAAGCAAGTACGTCAAAAGTTACCGCATGGGAGAATACGGGGAAGGCGGATATGGCGTAACTGTAGTTGAATTTAAGTGATAAAAGACACATAAATCAAAACAGGAGAAAGAGGAATCATTTATGGAAAAAAGAAAAATTCTAATCGTGGATGACGATGCCAATATTGCAGAGTTAATCGCACTGTATTTAACAAAAGAATGTTTTCAATGTGAAATTGCAGAAGATGGCGAAACCGCTTTGGAAAAGCACCAAAGTTTTCAGCCGGACTTAATTTTACTCGACATCATGCTGCCCGGTATTGACGGCTATGACGTACTGCGGGAGATTCGCAAGCAGTATACGACACCGGTTATTATGCTGTCTGCTAAGGGAGAAACTTTCGACAAAGTGTTGGGACTTGAACTTGGCGCAGATGACTACATCATCAAACCATTTGAGCCAAAAGAAGTTGTAGCACGCGTAAAAGCCGTTTTACGCCGGTTCGACAACCAGCAGGCAAGAGTGGCTTCCGCTGCCAAAGACGAGCCAAAAGATGTCGTAACTTACGATGGTCTTGTTATCAGCCTTGCAAACTATTCCGTAACCGACCACGAAAAACCAATTGAAATGCCGCCAAAAGAGCTGGAGCTGTTATACTTCCTTGCTTCTCACCCGAATCAAGTATTTACAAGAGAGCAGCTTTTAGACCAAATCTGGGGGTATGAATACATTGGCGAAACCCGAACCGTGGATGTTCATATCAAACGAATCCGCGAGAAATTAACCGAGAACCCGGCATGGTCTCTTACAACTGTATGGGGCATTGGCTACAAATTTGAAGTAAACGCATAGGAGACTTCGTATGAAAAAATACTTAAAGACGACCCTCGGTCGAAAGTTATTAGCATTTTATCTCGTCCTGTTTGCCATCACTTTTTACCTGATAACAACCGTTGGACGCGACTATATTTCGGAGCGTGTTGAGTCCGAAAGCATTAGTAATCTCCGCAGTGTCGGAATCACGCTGCTTGGCTCGCACATCAATGAACAGCGCTATACAAAAACGACCATTTTATCGTTACGGGACCAGTTGAAAATGGCGTCCGAAGCCGCTGAAGCAGAAATCTTAATTGTGTGCAGCGATGGCGATGTAATTCTCAACACAGACACTGAAAAAACGTATAATATCTATCAGGGAAGTTCCTCTTTCCTTCATGAAGACGTGATTAAAGACACGACACTCAGCGGTCTCTTGTCCGAGAATTCAACCTGTGTCATTCTGCCAATGGAACAGAGTGCCTACTTAAACGGCTACCTTGTTCTCGCACAGCCGGACCAGTTTATCAACAATCGTGCCATATATTACACCAACATATTAACAACCTTTTTCTATCTGATTATGGTAATTGTCGGTTTTGTGTTCCTGCTCATTTACGTTTTCAATGTACGCCCGTTGCGCAAACTGCGTAAAGGTGCCAGCCAGTTCTCGATTAACCACGAAAATCCGCCGATTCTCATTAAATCTCAAGACGAATACGGCGAATTGGCAAAAACACTGAATGTTATCGGAGCAGAACTCAGTAAATTTGATGAGTACCAGCGAAAATTTATTTCCAACATTTCGCATGATTTCCGCTCCCCTTTAACAAGTATTCAGGGTTATGTTCAGGCGATGAAAGATGGCGTGATTCCGGCGGATAATCAGGAAAAATATTTAGATATTATTTTGTATGAAACCGAGCGGCTGACAAAATTAACGTCAAATTTAATTGATATGAACAACTACGACCGCGACAATATTATGCTTGAGCAGGAATCATTCGACATTCACAAAGCAGTCAAAATGACCTGCGAAAGTCTGGAAGGAACAGCTTCCAATAAGCAAATCACCTTCACTTACGATTTCTGTGAGCCGGAAGAACTTCTCGTTTACGCCGATAAGCAAAAGATTTTACAGGTTCTTAGAAATCTCTGTGATAACGCAATTAAGTTCAGCCACGAAGAATCGGAAATCTGCCTGCATACCTTTACCAAAGGGGAAAAAGTTTTTATTTCGATAAAAGATTCCGGCATCGGGATTCCGCGTGAGGACCTAAATCTGATTTGGGACCGTTTTTACAAAACCGATTTATCCCGTGGCAAAGACAAATTAGGCTCCGGACTGGGGCTTGCCATCTGCCGGGAAATCATAAACGCCCACAAGCAGACAATTGACGTTGTCAGCACTGTAGGCGTTGGTTCTGAATTTGTATTTACTTTACCAAAAGCATAATAAAAGGGGATTATTCCTCGGATGGGGAGTCAGTCGGCTCAGTATCCGGCTGCACCTCATCACTATTTACATGAAGCTCCGTTATTACAACGGAGTCATTTTTTATCTGGCACACAAGTTTGCGGCTGCCATCTCCCATTGTAAAGGATTTTGTACTGCTCTTAATCTTACCGGCATCATACGATACTACCGCATCTACCCATTCGCCGGTGAAAATCTTTGACGAATCCAATGCCTGAAACTCTTTTGCACTGGAAACCGTCACACCAAGTCCTTTAATACTTAATGGGAAGCGGATATAGGAAGAAAGTTTTTTCAAACTTCCGTCTGCCACCGCATACTGAATATCCTGCGCTGCCTGACGATATGCCTCTACACTTTCATTGTTGCTTGTGTTGTCAGCATTGTCGGTTGGCTCTGCGTCATTATTATCTGTATTCTTGTCGCTATTATTTGCCGAATCTGAGCTACTATTATCTCCCTTGTCATCGTGGGCAGCATCCAGGGAAATACGGATTACACTAATGAGTCCACTGAGCATATTTTCCGTATTTTCACCGGACCAGTCTTTAATCAAAAGGGATATGGCAGCCTTGCGTTTCATAAAGTAGAATAAGGATTCATCTTTCTTATTCTGATACCACGTTATGGTTAATCCATTCACTTCAATGTCCTGCATTTTTTCAAAGCCATCGAGTACACCGGATGGACAGCCATCAACTCCGGCATATCCGACAATCCGCTGATTTTCCAGCTCCGAAAGTTCATCATAACGAAAACTAAATGATTCAAAATCATCCACCATCTTATAAATCACTTTTCTTGCCGGGTCCTCAACAGTCACACGGAATCCATACATATCATAAATCTTGCGGAGAACACGTCTGCGCTCCTTATCATCGGACTCGCTTTCCTTACCACTCCAGCCCACCGCATTGCTTGCGATGTGCTTTTCATCCTTTTTCACCTTAGCATCGGTATCTTTGTCCGGTTTGTTTTCCTCTTTGGTTCCCGAAACAATTTTCTTTGCTTTATCGGTACTGCACGCCGTACTCATCTTCACAGCAAATGTGCAGGATTCCTTCTGCCATGTCATGGCATCACATTTTTCATCACCATACATGGTTACTTCTGAATCATCCACCGTCTCTTTCTTCAGTTCATTTTTCTCCGTAAACTGATTAATTACATCCGGTGCATTTTCTTCCTCTTTGTACTCAAAGAGAATCTTGTCTTTTTTCTTTTTATTCCGATACGTTATTTTTACGTGCTTTGCTTTTTTCTTGACTTCAACCTTTTTTACACGATATGATTTGGAAACATTGCCAAGCTTATACGTGCGGCAGTCCGTCTCTTTAGCAATTGCCTCAATGGAATCTAATTCCTGCCACTCTTCTTCATCACTGCTTGCTACAATTTCACCCTGCTTTGGCTGTTTCTTTAATTTGCCTCCAAAAAATCCTTTTGATACAACAGCTGTAATGGCAACAACAAGTACCGCAACGGCAGCCGCCATTCCTTTTTGACGAGCGGAGAAACGTGGTCTTTTCTTAAATTCGTCCATCGAAATCACTTTTTCTTCCGACTCTTCACAGGCTTTTTTCACATTGGCAAGTATTCGCTTTTTATCGCTGTCACTAAGGGAAATTTTTTCCATTGCTTCTTTATATTCCTGCTGCATGACCATCATCTCCTTTCATCTGCTGAGGAAGCATCCTCGCTAGTTTCTCCCGCCCGCGTTTCAAAAGAGACCGTATCGTAGTCTCTTTCTTCTCTAATATCTCTGCAATTTCCTTAACGGAGTACTCTTCGTAATAATACAAATGGATGGCACTCCGGTACTTTTCGGGCAATTGTGATATAATTTGCAAAATATCGCTTTCTTCTTTTTGCTCCTGCTTCTCATCTGCCACATCGTACCCTTCCGGTATTGCCACCTCCCTCTGTCTGGACGCCGATTTTAACTTGTCCTTGCACAAATTCGACGCTACCTTTAGAAGCCACGCTTTTTCATGACTCTCATCTTCAAATACTCCTGCTGACTGCATAAGGCGAATCAGCACCTCCTGAACAATATCTTCCGCATCCTCCCTGCTTTTCATGTAGGAATAGGCTAACCGCAATATATCATTGCCAAATAAGTCCAGGGCTTTTTCCACCGCGTCCGATGGATTGGCTGCCACATCTATCATTGTTTTTCCCCTTTCTACCTACATAACGATTCAACATTTGAAAAAGTTGCAAAAAAAGAGAACTTTTTTAAAAAGTTCCCTTTGCAGTTTCCTATACCGTGCCATCTTGCCAATGAGAATGATGAAGATGCCCCATCGGATTGAGTTCCGGAAAGCCCTGCTGCCTGAGTGCTTCGTACAAAACAATTGCAACAGAATTACCAAGATTGAGTGAGCGAATCTCGCCATACATCGGAATCCGAATCGTTGTTTCCTCATTCTCCACCAGAATCTCCTCCGGGATTCCGGCACTTTCTTTGCCAAACATAATATAGCAGTCTTCTTCAAATGAAACATCGCTGTAAATATGCTTTGCTTTTGTCGTTGCCATGTAAATTTTGGCGCCCGGATTTTTCTCTAAAAAATCCGGATAACTGTCATAAATTGTGTAATCCAATTTATCCCAGTAATCAAGTCCTGCTCTTTTGACCTGCTTTTCATTAATCTGAAAGCCCATTGGCTCAATCAGATGAAGTTTAGCACCGGCTGCCACGCAGGTTCTTCCTATATTCCCGGTATTCGCAGGGATTTCCGGTTCCAATAATACAATATTTAACATATTAATCTTCCTGTCTGAGTGCAAGGAACAAATCAATACTTCCACTGCCGTCTGCAAATACCATCGGCACGCACAAAGTCTTAGCAAAGTTATTCGTAAAACTTACTTCACCGTGAGATAATGTCGGCGGTGTAATATCAATTCCAACACCGTTTGATGAGAATACGATTGCCGCATTTCCCATAATCATGTTTCCCAACTCACCAATTGCACTGGACGCGAAATCATCAATCGTCTTTACTTCCATCATACACATCTTAGAAGCAATCGCACATGCAGTTTCTTCTGTCATTCCAATCAGTACCTGTCCACGCATTTCCCCGGTTACGCCGATAATAATGACCCAATTATCATGGTCAAATTTTGCTTCCTTCAGTATCGGCTTTTGTATTGCAACATCGACAAAGCACATGTCCTGCAATACCTTTTTCGCCGCCATCAAAAAAGGATTGATATGTTCCGCATTTAAAGTAGCCATATTCTCTCTCCTCTGCACAATCTTACCTTTATAATAGCATAATTACGAAATAGTGTCTATAAAATTCTGAATTTTAACCAGTGCCTTCTTTAAGTCTTCAATGGAATATGCATAGGAAATTCGTAAAAAACCTTCCCCACATGTGCCAAACGCAGACCCCGGCACTACCGCAACATGTTCTTTTTCGAGAAGTGTTTTAGCAAACTCCTCGCTCGTCATGCCAAAACGGCTGATGTTTGGGAATACATAAAATGCGCCCATCGGCTCAAAACACGGCATGCCCATTTCACGCAGTTCTTTCACTAAAAAGCGGCGTCTTTCATCGTAACTCTCACGCATTTTCGCCACATCTTCATCGCCATTTCGCAATGCTTCAATCGCTGCATACTGACTCGTTGTCGGTGCACTCATAATAAGATATTGATGTACCTTTATCATCTGTTTTATAATTTCTTTTGGTCCGACCGCATAGCCAAGACGCCACCCGGTCATCGCATAGGATTTCGAAAATCCGTTAATTACAACACTTCTTTCCTTCATCCCAGGAATTGCCGCAATCGACACATGGTCGCCCTGATAGCTTAATTCCGAATAAATTTCATCGGACAGGACAAACAAATCGTGTTCCTTAATTACATCCGCAACAATCTGTAATTCCTCGTGCGTCATAATCGCACCGGTCGGGTTGTTTGGAAATGGCAGAACAACCATCTTTGTTTTATCCGTTATCGCTGACAACAATTTTTCTTTTGTCAGTTTAAATTCATCCTTTTCTTCTAATGCAAGTCTTACCGGCACGCCTCCTGCCATTGTAATACATGGCACATAAGACACAAAACAAGGCTCCGGAACGATAACCTCGTCCCCCGGATCAAGCATCGTGCGGAAAGCAATATCAATTGCCTCACTGCCGCCGACCGTAATAATCACCTCATCCGAATCATATGAAAGTGCGAAACGGCGTTTCAAATAAGTGCATACTTCTTTGCGCAGAGGCAAAAGCCCTGCATTGGATGTATAAAACGTGCGCCCCTTTTCCAGCGAGTAAATACCCTCCTCGCGAATGTGCCACGGTGTATCAAAATCCGGCTCTCCTACGCCAAGCGATATGACATTATCCATCGTGCTTGCCACATCAAAAAACCGGCGGATTCCGGATGGTTCCATCTCCGTTATCATTTTAGACAATGGGTTTCTCATGGAGTAATCAACTGCCTTTCATCACCTCGTTCCTCTGCTACGAGAGAAAGTCCGTGTTCTTTATATTTTTTCAAAACAAAATGTGTTGCCGTACTCATAACCGATTCCATCGGTGCCAGTTTCGTCGCGACAAACCACGCAACCTCTTTCATTGTTTTTCCAACGATAATAACGGTCAAATCAAATCCGCTTCCACTCATCAGATACAGGCTTTCTACCTCATCAAACTGGTAAATGCGCTCCGCGACCTTATCAAATCCGCGGCCGCGCTCTGGTGCAACCGTAACTTCAATCAACGCTGTCACATGCTCACAGCCGGTCTTGTCCCAGTTAATCAAAGTCGGATAGCCGCAGATAATTCCCTGCTCTTCCATCGCATTCATTTCTTTTTCAATTTCTTCCGGAGATGCCGCTAACATAGCTGCTAAATCTTCCGTCGAAAGTTTTCCGTTTTTCGCAATGTTTCGTAAGATTTTTTCCTGCATTTCTTCCTGCATCATATCCTCCAATTCTGCGGTCAATCAAACGCGCGGTATAATTCATCCGCCTTAGGCGGCTCTAAAAAACGTTTTTCACCATCATTGAAAATAACACGGTCATTTCCCTCTACTGCTTTGCCAATGACCGCCGCATGAATACCTTCTTTCGCAAGAGCATCCACAAGCTGGCTTCCGTGGTCGGTGCCAATAAGCATCGAGCCGCTGGAAATCAACTGATACGGATTCAAATTAAAAAATTCACAGATTTCAATTGTCTCCTGACGAATCGGTATTTTCTTCAAATCGACACACAGGCCCACACCGGATGCTTCTGCCATCTCCCAAAGGGCACCAAAAATTCCGCCCTCCGTCACATCGTGCATGGCTGAAACACCAACCTGCATCGCAACACGACTGTCCTTTACGACGCTTAAAAGCGAAGCGAATTTTTTGGATTCATCCACAATCGAAACCGGCAGACGTTTTTTCAATTCCTTCTCAAATTCTGTCGCAATAATGGAAGTTCCCTCTAATCCAATCCATTTGGTGACAACTAAATCCTGTCCCGGTTTTAATCCTTTGGTCGTAACCAGTTTATCCTTTGCAATTCGACCAATGCCGGTAACCGACACAAGTGTCTGGTTTACAACTGCCGACACCTCGGTGTGTCCACCTAAAATTTCCACATCATATTCTGCAGTTAATTGACTCACATCGTCCATAATCTGCTTTAATTCGCCTTCTTCACTATTTGGCGGCATAATAATTGTAAGTAAAATACCTACCAATTCCGCACCGGAACTTGCAATGTCATTTGCCGTAATATGAAATGCAATTGTGCCAATCTCTTTTGCTGACGCCGTAATCGGATCCGTCGACAATACAAGCGCATTCTCCGTTGGTGCCAATACCGCACAGTCCTCACCGACACCGGCATGAACTAAAACTTCCGGTCTTTTCACCGTCAATTTTTTGAATACTGAACGCTTTAATACGTTTTCTGGTACTTTTCCTATTTCCATTGTTCTCTCCTATCCCCACAAGAAAAGCCCTACTGTGCCTCCGTGGTCGGTTCTGCGGCTGCCGGCACCGCTGTTTCCTGCGGTTTTACCGTTGCCTTTGGTTTCGCTGTCTTCTTTGGTTTTGCCGTTGCCTTCGGCTCTTTCGTTGCTTTCTTTGTTGTCTGTGGTTTGCCCGATGCCGCAGGTGTACCCTCTGCTGCCCCTTTGGTTACATAGCGCGGCACCGCCTGATAGGTACTGGAATTTATCTGTGTCTTTTTCGTTTTACCATTTTCCTTGACAATCTTCCAAAGCACCGCCTTGTACCCAACATGCGCCTCCTGTGTCACTTTCGTATAGGAAACAGGTTTCGTCTTATCATATGTGATTTTATCAGCCCCCGGCTGCATCGTCTGGGTCGTCTCGGACTCAAATGTTACCTCTCTGTCATCACTTCGGGTTTCTTCCCCGTAAATATTAAAATAAATGGTTCCCGAATACACACCGCCTTCAATATAAATCGGCACCTCCGTGTCGTTACGGAATTTAAAATCTTTGTAGTCACCGGCAATTGCCGCATCCATCGATGGTTTTACATAACTGACTACCATCGAATGAGGACTTCTCTCGACGACTTCCAATTCAGCCTTTAACACGGCGTTATAAAGCGTTGTTGATACCTGACATACGCCGCCGCCAATGGAGTCTACCACTTCACCATTACTGTAAGATGGTGCCGCATAATATCCATTTTCCTCGGTCAATGGAGAAATCGTATCATGCACGGAAAATGTTTCTCCCGGGTAAATAACATGGTCGTTAATCAATCTTGCCGCATTGGAAAGATTTTTCGAACGGCTTACATTTCCGGCATTAAAATTCGTCTGAAAAGAACCGATTTTGTCTTTACAGCGTGACGCCAAATCTTTCGTCACCGTCGGTTCCTGAATCGTAACATCTGCTTTGACACGTATGGCATCGCCGCTTTTTGCCTGTTCCACTGCCTTCTTAATCTGAGCCGCCGTACTGTCAACATCGATGGTAGAACCCTCTTTTGCATCGGTGTAAACAAACGTACCGTTTTCTCGTTTTACTTTGGCATTTTTTGCTTTCGCACATTTCTTTTTGCACTTCTTATTAACAAAGGTGCGGATTTTTTTCTCTTTTGCATCATATTTCAGTTTATATACAAGTGGAGTTGTAGCAATCTCCCGGATTTTTGCATAATTGGTAAACGGATTCCCGTCCTTGCCAACCTGCATTGCTTTCGCAATCACATCACCAACTTCACAGTTGTAGCCTAACTGTTCAAGCGTTGCCGAGACCGTCTTTCCATTCACATCCACCTCCACGGTGCGCTGCAAATATTCATCCCGGTACTGCGTAACGGCTGTTCTTGCCTCATCTTCCGACATACCGCCCACATTCACGGTTTCCACGAATACACCATTGCAAATGAGACCTCGCGCCGGCTTTACCGTCTGATAAGCCGCATAAATATACGCCACAATCAATAGCAGCATCAAAAAAATAACTAAAAAGGCAGGACCTTTTCTTGCTTTATTCATGTTGTCTCTCCTCACCTAAAATTTTAACAATACTTGCGATTTTTTTTTACTTGTATTACACTGTAATCATCACATGCCGGCTAATAATCCAATTAACATGGCAAATATGATGATACCGCAGATAATACCTGCAACAAGACGCTGTTTTTTACGATTTAACATATATATCCCCCTTTCTGAAAGGAACTAATGATTATGAATTTTATACCTGTTTTCTTAATATGTTTTGTCATTTTTGTGCTTTGGATGTTCTATGAACAGCGCAAAAGCCAAAACAAAGATAAAGAAGCTTCGGACGCATTCTGGGAACGGGAGCGCATGGCTAACCAGACAAGAAAAAAAGATATTTCCCATCTTCCCATTCTCCATGTGGAAGAATCGGAACTTCCTGTGTTTACCACAGAAAATGAGTCCGTACTATATTATATCGACCATATTCGGAAAATAATCAAGAGTCCTATGCTCGATTTATCCGAATATTCGAATACAGATTTAAAATTAGCATATGGCGTAGGAAATTTCAAGGTTTTATGCGAATATGATGAAAATTTTAATCATTTTCTCCTCGCATTGACCAATCTGGCACGTGCCTGCACCGAAGCCGGTCTTTATTCGGAGGCGGAGCAGACGTTTTTGCTTGCCTTCCACTACGGCTCACAAAAAATGACCGATTACACTAGTCTTGCCGACATATATCTGCATTTGGAAGAACCGGAAAAAATCAGTGCACTCATCCGCAATGTCAAGGATGGCTCCCTGCCACATAAAGAGGCACTGATTCAGGCATTGGAGCAGAAACTCATGGCGTACCGGTAAATTCATCCATTGTTAAAATCCGTTCGGCTGCTGCATAGTTGAGCGGATTTCGGTTTTTATAGTCAAAGAGAATATAATAAGGTTCCCTTTTCTGCAGGGTACCATCTTTTAAAAGTCTCTGAATATCTACCGTATATTCTCCTAAATAAACCATATGATATAACTGTCTGGTTACATATCCCTCATAACCGGGCAGATAACGGTGTGTTTCGCACTCCCTGTCAAAGAAGGCGCGAATCTCTCGTTTTTGCGTTTCTGAACCCGGCTTTACAAAAGTCGGTTTTTCTTTTGCATAATCTCTGCGGTACCAGTCGTAGGTAATGATCTCCTGCCAGTTTCCGGCGTCTGTTTCGGGCACATGTTTCTTTCCAAAGGCATACAGCACTTCATATCGCTCTCTCCGGTTGATTTTACGCTCAAACAAATGCTTTTCTTCGTACTCCTTCGCCAACTCCTCATACAGACAGTATGCGTCCTTAAAAAGGCGTTCCAAATAAATCATCGATGCAGCAAACTGGAAACTGTTGTAATACACCTCTACCATTTCTTCTACGCCTTTTAAAGAAAGAACATCCTCATAGGAAAGCCATTTGGTCGAAAAGATTTCATACGGCGGCAGGCTGCTCGCCTGAATCTCGTAATCGTTCCGCTTTTCATTCATAAAGGAACCATCTAAGACTTTCAAAAATCCTAATTGGAACTGGTCCGGTTTCATCGCATATACATCGCAGAACGATTTCTTAAAAGTATTGAAATCCTCATACGGCAGTCCCGCAATTAAATCAAGATGCTGGTGGATGTTTCCGCGCGCATGAATTCTTGCTACATTTTTTTGCAGCAAATCCCAGTCAGCGGTACGTCTGATTGCCTTTAAGGTATCCGGATTTGTCGACTGCACGCCAATCTCAAACTGCACAAGTCCCGGACGGAATGTATCAAAGAGCAGAAAATCTTCTTCATGCAGCAAATCGCCCCCGATTTCAAAATGAAAATTTGTCACACCATTATCATGCTCACCAATATACTTCCATATACGGTAGGCATACGCATGATTACAGTTAAAGGTACGGTCGACAAATTTCACCTGCGGCACCTTATTTTCAAGAAAGAAGTCAAGCTCCCGCTCGGTCTTTTCCGGGCTTTTTATCCGCACAGATTTCTCAATGGAGGATAAACAATAACTGCACGAAAACGGACATCCTCTCATGCTTTCATAGTAAATAATGCGGTTTTTCAGTGTTTCCATGTCATCATAAGGATACACTAAATCATCCATATCTAATCCCTGCCTTGGTTTAGTGCGGTGCAATCCGCCGACACCTCGGTATACTATCCCGTCTATGGATGAAATTTCTCTGTCACCATCCACCAAGTATGCCATAAATTCCTGAAAGGTCCGCTCGCCCTCACCAACCATAACAAGGTCTGCGTATTCGTATTTTGCAAGCACTTCCTCCGGATGATAACTTACTTCCGGTCCGCCAAAGAATAAAAACAGATTTGGCAGCACTTTTTTCAAATCTCCGGCTAACCCCATCACATATTCAATGTTCCAAAGATAACAAGAAAATCCAACCGCCTCCGGTTTTCTGCGGTAAATGTCCTGAAAAATTTCCTCTCTTCTGTGATTGATTGTGTACTCCGCAATTTCTACATCCTTCCGGTACTTCCCTGCATTTGCCTGCAGCGAGCGGACCGCCAGCGTCGTGTGGATGTATTTTGCATTGATTCCAACTAATAAAACCATATTTTACAGCCTCCTGACTTCTCCTATATAAAAAAAAGCGAGTGAATCCTCGCAAAATGTAAAAAAAGAAGCGGGTGATGGGAATCGAACCCACGTATCTAGCTTGGAAGGCTAGTGTTCTACCATTGAACTACACCCGCATCTGTTGCTATGAAGTTTTCAACGTGATTTATATTAGCAGATATTTGGGGATGTGTCAAGTGAGTTTTTTCAGTTTTCCGTAATCTACAAGAAAAATTTCACTGGCAGTGGGCGCTCCCGCTCAGACAAATGCGCAGGGGTATGGGCATGCAAAATACGCATGCCTCATACCCGCGCATCTGTACCCACTCCCAGCGAATTTTTTCTTGATAGGTTACTGGAATTCTGAAAGAAATCAGCACAACCCCCTTGATACAAGGTAATCCTTCAAATTGTGATAAGGGACATATGCAACCTTATTCTTCAAAAAAATCAAAAAGAGTTGCATGAATTTTAAGAAGTCGCAGCCGAAAACAACTTAAACGCATCAAATTAACGGAAAACGTTGCATTTATCATGTGATTTGTCCGAATAAAGCTGGATAATAAGGTGAAAATACAACCTTTTAGGCAAAATCAAGCAAAAAGAGTTGTTCCAATAACTTATCACTCTCCAATTACCAAAAACCTAGTTTGCATTATTTCACAATTAAACTTATTTTCGTAAAATACCATCAAAAAAATTTTTTACTGAATCACTTTTGCCCGGCAGCCATGTTGCTCGCAGGTTGTGTCCGCTATTAAGCCCTGACAGTCGACAAAAGATTTGTGCTCGTTTGCGTCTTTGTAAATAACCGAATAATGGGAACCGACACTTGGGTTACTGCTGGCTGAACCAACGGCAAGCCATACGCCCTCTCCATCGGCAACTGTTTTGGTCGATGAGTCATAAAGATATGGCAGCTTCAAATCTTCCGTTGCCGCTCTCTGCACAACTGTCACACCGATACATGTGGTTATTCCGCCCTGCAAATCCATCACACGGTTTAATGTCGGCATCGGGAACAAATAGTAAAACAATCCAATGCCATCAACGGAAAAGTCATTATAGAACGTAGGGTTAATATCCTTTTTGGTGCAGCCGGCTCCCGGATAGTGCGTTGTATTGTTAATATAATTGGCAAGTGCGTATAGTTTTTGCAGATTCGTCATGTCATCCACATACGCTTTCACTTTGCACACGCGTACGCCATTTCCTGCCGTGATAATAATTTTTCTCGAAGACAAAGCAATCTGGTCGAACGACGTTTCCAAAGTTTCCGTATTATTTTCAACCAGCGCATTTACTGTCGCCGTTTTGTCTGTCGTTTCATCACTGTAAGTAATCACATCCAGTCCGCTCACCGGATTCTTGTCATTCTAGCACGGGTTCACATGAACCATAATATGTTTTACTTTCGAAAACTCTGTTTCCACCGAGTCATGCACGGATTCTGCAATCGCATGTGCCTCCCACAAAGTCAGCTTGCCATCCACACGGATTTCAATATCAACATATATTTTATTACCAAATGTGCGCGTCCTGAGCAAATCCACACCACGAACACTTTCATTTTTCATAACACACTCATACATTTCGTGTTCCGTCTCGTCGTCACACGCTTTATCTACCATTTTATTTATAGCATCCTTGAAAATGTCAATTGCCGCTTTTTCGATAAAAATACAGATAACAAGGCTCGCAATTGCATCCAAAATCGGATAACCCATTCTGGCTCCTGCAATACCAACAAGTGCGCCAATCGACGACAGCGCATCCGAGCGGTGGTGCCATGCATCCGCCATAAGTGCCCCGGAATCAATCTTTTTTGCCCCTGCTCTTGTGTACCAGAACATCGCCTCTTTTACGGCAATCGAAACAACCGCCGCAACAAGGGCAAGTATACCGGGAACTGCAAGTGCAGAATCATCCTGTACCGTGATTTTTTCTACCGCTGACCAGCCGATAAAAAGACCGGTAGCTGCAAGAATCGTTGCCAAGAGAATCGCCGCCACGCACTCCATGCGTTCATGTCCATATGGGTGCTCTTTGTCCGACTCTTTTCCTGATAGCCGAATTCCAATAATCACAACAATTGTACTAAACACATCCGATGCTGAATGAATCGCATCACTAATCATTGCACCCGAATTCGCCACAATTCCTGCCAACGCCTTAAACAGTGACAGTAAAATATTGCCCACAATACTAACCATCGATATTTTCATTGCTGTTTTCTGTTCCATTTCAAATCCCCCTACATAGAGAGCGTTTTCCACAACACCGCTCCATTTTTACCAATCTCAACTTTTACCTTTCCATTTTCAACACGGCACATTCTCGCTGCCATGTCAAATCCTTCCTGGCAGGTATACATCATGCACGCCATCCGGCAGCCATTCGCCACACCAAGACGCCATACATCTACTTCCACTTCGCGTTCTTCGCCTTCCACCTGAACAAGAACAAAAGCTTGTTCCTTTTCATTGAATCTTCCGTATCCAATGAGATTATTCTCTGCATGAAGATACAACAAACTTCCGGTGGAAAACACTTCGTAATCTTTATGAATTCGAATCATCTCCTTGTGAAAACGAATCAACTCATGATCTTCTTTGCCCCACGGATAAGAACGTCTGTTATCCGGGTCTGTCCAGCCACACACACCAGCCTCATCACCGTAGTAAATCGTCGGAGCACCGACCCATGTCATCTGCATCAGTACCGCCTGGCGCATAACCGCCAGATTTACGCCGTAGTTCGCCGCCTGAGGACCGGCAAACGCGGTTCTTCCAACTACATGATTCGTACGGGTTAAAAAGCGGGAATGGTCGTGATTCGACAGCTCATTCATCGCTACCAAAGCACTTGGCGTCGTAAATCTTGCCCCATAATCAGTCATCGAGCCAAAGAAAGCCGCCGCATTCCCACGCAAATCACTGCGACGCGCATCGCTGTGTTTCTCCATACCGGTCAAAAACCAACTGATTGGCTCCATAAAAGCATCGTAGTTCATCACCGTATCCCATTGGGTTCCATCTAACCACGTAGAAGGGTCTCCATAATGCTCCGCAAGAATAATTGCCTCCGGATTTTCTCTCTTCACCGCCTCACGGAATCCTTTCCAAAATTTGTGATTGTACTCCGGTGTGTGTCCCAAATCAGCCGCCACATCCAGACGCCATCCATCAATGCAATACGGTGCAGCCACCCATTTTCTCGCAACTCCGTGAATGTATTGTTCTAAGCGCTCCGATCCCTCGTAATTTAGTTTTGGCAGAGTATCATTGCCCCACCATGAATCATAATGCGTATTGTCCGGCCAGCTTCCATCCGGGTAAAAATAGAAGAAGTCGTGATAGGGACTGTCTTCCTGCAAAAAAGCACCTTTTTCATAAGACTCATCTTTATCGTAAATCTTCTCGCGGTCAAGCCACTTGTTAAAGGAACCACAGTGGTTAAATACACCATCCAGAATCACTTTCATGCCACGGCGGTGTACTTCTTCGACAAATTTTGCAAAGAATGCATTACTCGCCTCTAAATTTTTCATATTAACAACGCGCTTAATGTATTTTGTAGCATGCGCATTTTCTCTGTCATCTGCCGCCAGCACGTCACCGCCATCCTTGACAATTACGCCGTAATGGGGATCAATATAATCATAGTCCTGCGTATCATATTTATGATTTGAAGGCGATACAAAAATCGGATTCAAATACAAAACTTCCACGCCAAGATCCTGCAAATAGTCCAGTTTATCCATGACACCCTGCAAATCGCCGCCATAAAACTCACGCACGCCCATCGATGCCGGCATTTTATTCCAGTCACGCACCTGCGTCACATGCTCATCAATATATGTATATTCACCGTCAACAACATCATTTGTCTTATCCCCATTATAAAAACGATCCACAAAAATCTGGTACATCACGGCACCTTTTGCCCAGTCCGGTGTATGAAATCCCGGAATCAGACAGAAATTGAAATATGGATTGACATCCGAAACCACTCCTTGACGGTTGCAAATCAATGTCTCTTTCGCCGTTTCTACCCTAAAGTAATAACTTATCGGATGATCTTCCAATGGAAATGATACGGCATAAATATCAAAATACTCCGTTGACTTTTCTAAAAGCATAATATAAGGCACTTCATCCACCATTGCCTTCACATATTCTGCCTCATCTTTCCCAACGCGGCACCGAACCGTAACGGTCTCATACACACGCGGTTCACATGGCGAAACAAAATCAGCCGTACCATCACTAAATATTGCTTTCTTATTAAGGGTTCCGTCAGCCATTGCTTTGTCCTCCAAACATAATTATTTCTATTTGTAAAAATTCACGGCTAAAAAGCCGTGAATCCTTGTTTTAGATAAGTCAAAAGGACAGCTTACGATGCTGTCCTTTTGGGAGAAGGTATTTTTGTTACTTATGGGGTGTAGCAAAAACTATATAATGTATTGGGGTTTACGCGTATTACTATAACACGTTACCGAAAAACAGTGTGCACAAAGTTTACATTTTTTCCACCATTCTTTTGTTAGTTTTGCCCAATACTTTTCTCCCATTTGCACATTTGCACAAAGAATCTTTACATTTCTTCGATTGTCTCGTCATTCTGCTCAAAGAGAGCCTCGAACTCCTGCTGCCCAATTCGCTCTTTTTCGATCAGAAGCTCTGCCAGTTTATCCAAAACCTTGCGGTTTTCTTTCAAAATCTTAGTAGCCTTCTCACGGCAGCTCTCGATAATTCGTTTTACTTCCTGGTCAATCACAGCAGCGGTTCCTTCACTAAAGTTCTTTGCGTGGCCAATTTCTCGACCGATAAAGACTTCATCATCTGACGTACTGTAGTTAATCATACCAAGCTCATCCGAAAAACCATACTTTGTAACCATATCGCGTGCTCGCTCCGTTGCCTGACGGATATCCTGCACAGCCCCCGTTGTCACATCATCAAAAACAAGACTCTCTGCGATACGCCCGCCAAGACATACAACAATATCCTGTAACATCTTACCTTTTGTAAGATACATCTCATCCTTTTCCGGCAGCGGCATCGTATAACCACCGGCACCCTGTCCGGTCGGAATTACGGAAACCGTATAGACCGGTCCGACATCCGGCAAAACATGGAACAAAATTGCGTGTCCGGCTTCGTGATATGCCGTAACCCGTTTATCCTTTTCAGAAATAATACGGCTCTTTTTCTCTGCACCAATTCCCACTTTGATAAAGGACTTGCGAATATCTTCGTCCATCAAATACGGGCGGTTTTCTCTTGCCGCGCAAATCGCAGCCTCGTTCAAAAGATTTTCCAAATCCGCACCGGCAAATCCTGCCGTTGTACGTGCGATTTCTTCCAAATTCACATCATCCGCTAACGGTTTATTTTTCGCATGGACTTTCAAAATTTCCTCACGGCCTCTCACATCCGGAAGACCCACGTGGATTCTGCGGTCAAAACGTCCCGGCCTGAGAATTGCCGGATCCAGAATATCTACACGGTTGGTTGCCGCCATCACGATAATTCCCTCATTAATTCCAAAGCCGTCCATTTCAACAAGCATCTGATTTAACGTCTGCTCACGCTCATCATGTCCGCCGCCAAGACCGCTTCCTCGTCTTCTTGCCACGGCATCAATCTCATCAATAAAAACAATACACGGTGCATTTTTCTTTGCTTCCGCAAACAAGTCACGGACACGGGAAGCACCGACACCGACAAACATTTCCACAAAATCAGAACCGGAAATACTAAAGAACGGAACACCCGCTTCACCGGCAACTGCTTTGGCAAGCAATGTCTTACCGGTTCCCGGAGGGCCCACCATAATCACACCTTTCGGGATTCTGGCACCTAAATTCGTATACTTCTGCGGTGCCTCTAAAAAGTCTACAATTTCTTCTAACTGTTCTTTTTCCTCGACCAGACCGGCAACATCCGCAAATGTCTTTGATTTTTCATCCGGTGCGGTCATTCTCGCACGGCTCTTTCCAAAATTCATCATTTTGGCATTTCCGCCGCCTCCGCCCTGCGCCTGGCTCGTCATCATTGTAAACAAAATAAAAATCAGGACGAATCCTATTGCATATGGCAAAATCTCCAAATACCACGGTGTTGTCTCAACGTCCGAAACAACTACATTTGTAAAATGTGCATCGTCTAATTTTTCAATAACTACATTCACATCCGGTGCATAGAAAGAATGTTTTTTACTGTCTTTCATTGTCACACGGATTTCACCGGTCGGAACCTGCTCATTTTGTCCCACCACAACGGACTGTATTTTATGATTCGACAAATCGTCCTTAAACTGTGTATAAGTATAATTCTCCTCTGTCCATCCGGACATAAAATCGCTCGAAATCATGGCAATCAAAATTATTGCCGCCATCGCGACAAAAAAGCCATAACCTTTCCATTTTCTCATCGGATTAATCCTCCTTTATTTTCAGCTCTCCGATATAAGGCAAATTGCGGTATTTCTGGGCATAATCAAGTCCAAATCCAACCACAAATAAATCATCAATTTCAAAACCGGTATACGCCACATCCACTTCTGATACGCGGCATGCCGGTTTATCTAAAAGCGTACAAATGCGCAAACTTTTCGGTCCACGTTTTTCTAACATATGGGCAAGATACGAAAGTGTGCGTCCGCTGTCCACAATATCTTCAATAATCAGCACTTCGCGGTTTTCCAAACTCATAATCAAATCCTGACTAATCGTAATACTTCCGCTGCTGGTCATACCATTTCCATAACTTGATACACTCATAAAATCAATCGTAACCGGCACTGTAATATATTTTGCCAGTTCGCAGGTAAAAAATACACTTCCTTTCAAAATGCAAATCAAATGAAGTGTTTTTCCTTCGTAATCACGGTTAATCTGCTCAGCAAGTTCCTTCACTCTTGCTACAATTTCATCTTCTTTAATCAAGACGTTGATTTCTTCTTTCATGACGTATCCTTTCTTTGGTCACAACCAAAACATATTTTGTATTTTGATTTATTTTGCAGGCTGCACTGATTCGATTTGGAACCGCCCAAATCACGTGGGAGCCATCCGCCAGTACAAGCTGCCTGTCCCGACGCTCTTTCGCAATCTTTTCGTCCATATAGTAGCGGGATAATTTCTTTTTATGTCCCTTCTCATCAAGCACAAAAAAATCTCCCGGTCTCGGATTGCGAATCGTCAGTTTACTATTTATCTTATCATAATCAAACCATTTCGTATAGTCTTTTTGTGGAATTTCTGAATCCAGTTTTTCACGTGCCACCACCTCAAAACGAAAGCGGTAATACACACCATCCATTTCCACTATATTCCCGGATGCCATGTCGCATTCCACACAAATGTTTTCCTGCTTTTTGGGCTTATTTTTCGTAAGCCTGAAATGCTCATAATCACAGACGACAAAATAGCCGCCGGGCAGAGAAAACGTGCCGTTTCCTTTCTCCGCAATTTTTTCATATAATGCCTCATAATGCGCTCTCGTGACATCTTTTACGCCAGAGATTCCCTGCTCTAAAAAGAGCGACAAAATCTCCTTTTGCAAAACCTCCGGAAGTCCCCGGCACACATCCCGCCTTAACAGAACTTCTTTTCCCTCATGGAAAATTACATGTTCCGCCTCGCACTCTGCCTGCTCGCGGATATACTTACGCCACTTGCCAATGTCATCCGCCGCATCCGCAATATGCCTTACCGCACCCGGATTTAAGTTCTCTTTTAACAGTGGCAGTAACGCCTTCCGAATCCAGTTTCTCTGATACGCTGTATCCTGATTCGTAATATCCTCCCGCCACGGTATCTTTTTCTCCTCCAAAAACGCAAGAATGTCTCCCTTTTCGGCAAACAGAAGCGGACGTATAATAAAATCTCTTTTCGGTAACATCGCCGCCAAGCCTCTGGCAGAACTCCCACGTATCAGCCGAAACAAAAATGTCTCTGCCTGATCCTCTTTGTGGTGCGCCACTGCAATACAGTCCGCATTTTTTTCCCTGCGCAATTTTTCAAACTGCTCATAGCGGCATGCACGTCCAGCCTCCTCCTCACTCATCCCCCACTTTTTTGCATACGCCGGTACATCTTCGAAAACTTCAAAATACGGAAGTTCCCACTTGTCTGAAAGCTCTCTCACAAATTGTGCGTCCCGGTCGGCATCGTCTCCCCTGATGCCATGTTTGACATGCAGAACGAATAGAGACAAATTCATTTCTTTCCGTAAACTATTTAATAAGTACAAAAGGCATACCGAATCAGCGCCACCCGACACCCCCACAATAATCTTGTCGCCCGGTGAAAACAACTGGTGCGTTTCGCTATATTGAATCATTTCTTCTCTCACGGCTTCATCCTCCGCATTTATTGTAACGGTTTTCCTTTTTTTCGTCAAACTTTATTCCAAATTCCGGCCACCAAAACGCTCATGTCGTCAGACGCCTCTTTTGTACTGTGCGCCAGTGTGTTCATCAAAATCTGGTTTGCCATGTCATTCGCATTTTTGCAGTACAGTCTGTCAATGAGTGTCGCCATCTCCTCCTGACTGTCGCTCTCTATATTTCTCTCATAAAAACTGTCAAGCACACCGTCCGAAACCATAATAACCATATCGCCTTCCTGCAATTGTACGATGGCGACATCCGGCTCCGCCTGCAAATCCACGCCGACCGGAAGCGCACTGGAAGCAATCATTTCTACTCCGTCTTCCCGCTTTACAAAAGTAGTTGCCGCTCCATTTTTCATAATTTCACAAATGCCGGTATGAAGGTTAATCGCCGCCATATCAAGTGTTGCAAATGATTTTCCCTCATAATTTGCAACAAACAGCGTATTCAAAAGCCTGAGTGCCGATTTTTTTTCAAACCCCGCCTCCATCAGATATTCCAGTGCCTCAATCAGATTGCTGCTGTCGCGGTCTGCCATTTCACCACTTCCCATGCCGTCCGTTAAAACCATGAGAAGCTCACCGGTTCCCGAAAGTTCCAAAAACGAATAATTGTCACCAGACACACTCTCACCGCTTTTGGCAACTCTCGCAAGCCCCGTAAGCGCCTTATACACCGTGTCTTGTCTGAAAAACATCGTATCCGTTGTGGAAGAAAGCACATTTCTTGTCTCTCTTGCCGGACACATCATAATGCCTGTCGCACGGTACAGCGCCTGAGCAACATCGGTCTTTGTCAAACAATGATTGCCATGGCAGGCACCGGTAAACATTACTTCCAGATATCCGCCCCTTTTTTTCACCGATAAACGTGCTACCTTGATACCCTCTTTTTTTAATTCTTCTAAAATTCTTCGTTTTCGCTCTTTGGGAAGTTCCTCTGTCTCGCCCAAATTGATGGTAAACGATTTTAACGCCACTGCAATTTCTTTCATCTGCTCTGCCATCACGCGGCGGTTTTCTGACATCCGGTTATGCCAGCCAAGTCTCACATTTTCCCCGGCAATCCTCTCCTCGACCTGATGCACATACTCATCTAGATGCATACAGCGTCTTTGAAAATCCGGACTAATCTGTGACATCGTTACACTTCCGTCCTGTCCCACCTGCCACAAAATCTGTCGCAGACTTTCATTGGTCTCCTCATAATGGCGGTTCCAGCAATATTTACAATTGATACATTCGTTGCACGTATCACGAGATAACTGTGCAAAAATATCCTCTAGCCGTTCTTCCGACAACCCTTTTTCTTCCATCTCATTTTCAAAACTCTTGGACAGCCGGCGAAAGGCATCTGAAAAGTCTTCCAGCTGATGGTTGGCAAGTGCGCGTACATCCTCTTTGGCAAAAGAATCCTCTTCCCGTTCGGGTATGTCTTCTTCCACGCAGTGAATGACCCGCCTTGGAATGGCAAAGAACAAAATAACCGCCGACAGCATTGCCCGCAGTTCAATAATGCCATACAAGTCCTTTAATGAATACACAGCAAGCAGCACACCGACAAGAAGATACAGCCCGCCACTTACAAAACGTCCCATTTTACGCAGCGTCCCCGCGCACACACCGAGCAGACAGCATATGCCGACAACCACCATATTTTCCCCGGTAAGTGCCAATAAAATTCCTCCCGCCGCCCCCGCAATGGCGCCGGTCGACGCCCCATACCGGTATCCCATAAACAAAATCATGAAATACGAAAGTGTTCCGGAAATGGAAAAAATCATATCCGCCTGCCTCGGCAGCCCATACAGTGCTGTCACCGCAAGGATAAGAAGGCTAATCAATTCCTCATTGTTAAATAATTGATTCCACTCTTCATACAAAATAAAATGCACACCCCATTGATACACATTGGCAAGCGCAAATACCATGACACTCTCAAGGATACTGAGCCAGAATACTTCCCATGTATTTACGGCAAGAATACTGTTTAAAATACCTGCCGCCATATTTAAACCGCCTGTAAGAAGTGCTAAATACACCGCCTGTCCGGTATGGCTTGTCCACTTTTCCTGTATTTTTTCGAGTGACAGAACAAGCAGAAAGAGCGTGAGATACTTAATAAGCGAAAGTCCTTCTGTGCTGCTAAACATGCCTGCCAAAACAAAAAGAGCCAAAAGTTTCCTGCCCTTTCGCTCCGCTGCCACCGCAGCAAACAATGCCACACCAAAAGGATTAATTCCATACAGCCACACGCGCCCAGTCAAAAATCCTGCCACTAACAATAACAAATATCGTTTGTCAAAAGATATTTTTTGTTTCTTGTCTTTCAAAATCCGTGCCCCCTTGTCTTTCTCTAAACACTCTCAGTATAAAGAGAGCATACAGAGAAAAATGTCAAAATCGGAAGGGTATTTTCAAGAAATTTTCGACAAAAAAAGACCACTGCCTAAGCAATGGTCTTCGTTCTTATTCTGCCTTAAACACAATTTCATTATCATATACCAGTCCAAATTTTTCACGCGCTACATCTTCCACATACTGGTCTGTTTTACGATACTCTTTTTGTTCTTTAATCTGTTCCTGTTCTTTTTTCAAACTCTTTTTCTTATCTTTTAAGTTCTGCTGCTCTGTCGCAAGTTTCTGACAGTTTGCACGCAGTGAATAACCATGAACCGCTAATGTGCCAACAAACAAGGCTGCCACCAGCATAACCAGATAAATCCCGGTGCGGTTTCTTCTTTTTCTTCTTCTCACGGCTCCATCCCCTCGACATTATTCTACAATTGTATTTTCTATACTTGTAGTACTAATAAATCCATTATAGACGCTGACTTTCACGATTTCAAGTGTTTTTTCTGTATTCCTTTTATTTTTTTAAAAATCCAAACATATGGTCGAAAAATAAGTCTAAAAAATTCATAAATTACTCTTTGTACATGCGTTTTTACCAAGGTTCGGTATAAAAAAACACCCAAAGTCAAAGCAATTACAAAAAAACTGCGGATCAAACCGTGATTGAGCGTAAAAATCATGGGGAATACAAAGAAAGCTGCCAATAACCAGAACAGCCAGTCTTCAATCAGAATCCACACTCTGCCATGTTTCACTTTCATGCGGAACGCTCGTATAAAATCATACAAAAACATTAAGAAAACACCCTCCACAAAGGAGGCGGCAACATACATAAGCTGCCCCTGTATCATTTCCATCAGCCAAACAAACGGCTAAGAACACCCCCTGCCGTCTTTTCCTTTCTCGACTCATGATAGATAATCTCACAAATCCTTCCTTCCAATTCCACCTCGCCCTTTTCGAGTGTAAGACGCTTTACATGCAAATCCTCACCCGCAAAGCGCACGGCACCTTCTATGGTCTCAAGTTCAATTTCTTTATTGTCAAAAGAAACCACTTCCGTAATTCCGGTCAAATCCACGTGGTTACGATTCTGCATCTCCAATTTATGTGCCGTCACCGGCCGGGAAGATTCCTGCAACATAATAAAAGCCCCCTGGCATCATATCTATCTCACTATATGCTGTCACAGGGGGTTTTATTACACGTATCGGTAAAGTTCTTTGGCTTCATCCTTTTTGTATGTTTCGTTTATGCTCAATACTTCTACTTTTGTATTCCGGTTTCCGAACTGAATCTCGATGATGTCACCGGGCTTAACATTTAAAGATGCTTTTGCCACCTTATCATTCACTAAAATTCGTCCGGCGTCGCACGCCTCATTCGCCACCGTACGGCGCTTAATCAGGCGGGATACCTTTAAGTACTTATCCAGTCTCATAAAAAAATCTCCCTTCTTCTGTCAAGTCCTGCCTCTCACGGTTTCATCCGTCATTAGGCAAAGCATAACAAAGAGCACTCTGCTATATGCGATAGCAAAGTGCTCCAAAAATCCATAATAACAATCGCAAGATTATGCGTTCACAGCGTCCTTCAAACCTCTGCCGGCTTTGAATTTAGGAGCTTTAGAAGCAGGAATGCTCATCGGCTGTTTTGTCAATGGGTTGATACCTTCTCTTGCTGCTCTCTCAGCAACTTCGAAAGAACCGAAACCAACCAACTGTACTTTTTCACCTTTTTTCAATTCATCTGTAACAACATCTACGAATGCTTTCAATGCACTCTCAGCGTCTTTCTTAGACAATTCTGCTTTCTCAGCCATAGCTGCTACTAATTCAGTCTTATTCATGGATTATATCCTCCTCAATAAATTATTTGCTAGATTTGTACAACCTATACATCTATATATAACCTTTTTGGTAGTAATTGTCAAGGTTTTTCTGCGTTATCACCTTAAAATTTTGCCTATCAGGGTTCCATCTGCCGTCCTAAAAAGTTTGCCCCGCAAATCGCCATTTTTTGCTCAAAGTCACCAAATATGCGTTCTGTGTCGCGAGACAGTAAAAGCACCATTCCGATAGCGTCACCTTCTGCTAAAATCGTTGCCGCTGCTTCGGAAAATACTTCTGTCTCGTCCTCTGTTACCTGGCTAAAGTCCGGTTCGGCATCCGTTGCCAGAATCGTCCGTCTGTCCTCAATTGCTTCCAACAATTCACGGTGAATGGATTTTCCGGCATAGTCTTTTTTTCCCGGTCCTGCCACCGCCACAATCCGGTCTCTGTCTGTCACACACACGGTGCATTTCGCCACCTGCGCAACCGCCTCCACATATTCTTTGGCAAATGCGGCAAGTTCTCCTATGGGTGAATACTTCTTTAATACAATGCCTCCTTCGCGGTTTGTAAATATTTCAAGCGGTTCACCCTCGCGAATTCTAAGTGTTCTCCGGATTTCTTTCGGCACGACCACACGTCCTAAATCATCGATTCTTCGTACAATTCCTGTTGCCTTCATAAAAAATTTTCCTCCTGTTTTCTACATGCTTTTCCATATTTATACTGTATGGGTAGTATGTGGAAAACAGAGGAAATTATGCATTTTTTGAGATCAATCGTCCACATCGAGTTCCTTTCGGATACTCTGCATACGTAAATCCAATGCGGCACTCACTTCCGCGCATTGCCTTAACTCATTGCGCAGCGTCTCGTTATTCTGTCCTTTTTTATAATAAATACGGTGTTCTAAACTTGCCCAGAAATCCATGGCAATTGTACGGAACTGCACTTCCGCCTTCATCATTCGTTTTTCATTATGCAAAAAGATGGGAATTTCCACAATCAAATGAAGGCTCCTATACCCGTTTGGTTTTGGATTTTTGATGTAATCCTTTTTCTCAATCAAACGAATATCATCCTGAGCCAAAAAACATTCACTAATCTCATAAATATCTTCCGGAAATGCACAGATAACGCGAACTCCCGCTATATCATGCAGTTTTTCCTCAATCATTTCCGCAGAAAATGGAATCTTTTTGCGGTGAAGCTTTTCAATGATGCTTTCCGGCGATTTGAGTCTTGTTTTTATCGTCTCAATCGGGTTTCTGTCATAGCGGAGACTAAATTCGGTGTTGAGCACTTTAAATTTGGTCTCTACTTCCATAATGGCACACCGGTAGTACGCCATCAATGTCTGAAACGCCTCGCCTTCTTCTAAAATCTGCTCAACCTGCTCATTCTGCATTAAGTTCTGCAGAAAAGCCTCGTCAAGCATCGCACCTTTTTTCTTTTCGTCCTTTTCCATCTACATCACTCATCCGTTCCGAGGTATTCGCGGACAATTTTGCCATAACGCATCTGATCCGCATACTGTAAAAGATGATTTACTTTCTTTTTGCTGCTCTTTTTGTAGTTTTCAACTACAAGTTCTACGGTTTCTTTTCCGATTTCTTTCTCCAGACGAATGCAGTCACATACACTGCGGTCTACATCGTAAATGCGGATATTTCCGCCACCTGTTTTGACATTCAAAACATCATCTTCAAATGTTGTAACAGAGAAATAGTGACGGGAAACAGGGAAGTTTAACTTCATATTTCCGCGGTCGGTACGAGCTGTTGCCACATACAATGCTTCCGGCTCTTCCTTAATCAGTCCGTGATAATAGCATGCGCTCAAGGAGCAGATAACTGCCTTTTTGTTTGTCATACAGGCTTCTAACATTTTGTAATGTTTTGGTTTTTTTCTGCCACTCATTAAGTTCCAGTAATTACCGTGAGACACTTTTTCAATCTTGCCTTCCTGCAGCATCGTACGAATCTGAATCGTCGTAATTTTGTTGTTAAGCAATGTACGTGTCGGCAGATAACCATTTCCCTCCTCAAATAATTCACACACTTTATCATACGTTTTTTTCAGCATGTTCTTGTCCTCCTTATAATACCATGATATACATATAATATAGTTTTCGCATCGGCTTTGCATCACGATACGCTTTCGCGCGGATTTCGTGATAAACCCGTTTGAACTCTCTTAATTGGTCTTCCGTAATCGTGTCCGGACCAAATCTTGCGTGGAAAATCAAAGTTACAAATTCAAGCACATCCTCAAAAGGAAGTTCCATCTCCCTGCTGATTTCCCTGCTGAACTGCGCCATCGACTGTCCGCGGTAAGCAAGCTTGTAGCGGTGGAATACCGGGAGCAAATGCAGATATACCATACGAATCCGCCTTTTTGCTTTCTTCTGCTTCATATTCTTTCTAAACATGTAAGCTCGTATCCTCCGCTGTGCTTCCATTGCCGCAGCAATGAGCAGTAACACAATCACAATATCTAAAATCACAAACCATATCCGTCCTTTGGATGTACCGTTTGCATTTCCACTGTCACTGGATTTTTTGTCGTTTTGCTTGATATCATCAAATACCATGCTCTCTTCCGGTTCCTGTGTCACCGAAGGGGTCGGTGTTGCAACATTCGGAGCGTCTTCCTGTGATGGATTTTCGGAATCTGTCTGTGCTCCGTTCGAAGTCTGGTTCGGATTGGTGTTTTCATTGGAAGAATCACTTCCTGTCATATCATCCTCACCTTTGCCCGGCGTCACTTCAACGGTTACAAATCCATATTTTTCATCAAAGACTTCAACCCATGCATGAGCGTCTTCATCCGGCACTTCAAGTTCTTTACCTTTTTTGACAGCTGCCAGTTCATCTTTACTGACATACATACCCTCGACGTATCGTGCCGGGATTCCCATGCTGCGTAACAGCATAACGGCTGCCGTCGCATAATAGGTACAATATCCTTTTTTATTTTCCTTTAAAAAGTATTCAATGGATTCCTTACCGGAAGGAGTTTTGCCCGGCGATAAGGAATACGTCGTATCTTTTGTAATATAACTCTTTGCTTCAAGAATAATGTCAGACGTCTTCGTCAAACCGGCAGATTTGCAATCTTTTTTAAAATCTTCGCAAACCGATTTCATGGAATCCGGAATCTGCAAATAATATTTTTTTGCAAAATCACTTAAATTCCTCCGCTCAACCTCATTTGAACTCCAAAAGTCGGCTGCTGCCATACGGGATTCACCAAGTAAAACATCCGTGCGCAAAATTGCAGGATAGTGCAAATAATATTCTACCGAGTAATCAATTCCCGGTTTATCCACCGTTGAGCGTCCGTTTGTAAGGCTCTTATATGCCCCGGCCGGAAGGCATGGCACCAAAAAGTTGCCATATCCAAACGCAAGATTGCGAATCCTTAATGTTCCGGTCTTCCAAACCTCTTCTTCGCCACTCCGCTCCTCGTCACCCAGTTCATTTCTTAACTGCGTATGCCAGTTTTCTGTTGTGACGCCGGTCGCATCGAGCGCCTTCCAGTCTTTTTTAAAGTTTTCATCCGAGCGAATGGACGACCACTTGTTATTCTCATAGACATCACCGACATATCCTTTGAGATAAAGTCCATGATCAGAATTGATATCTCCGGATATTTTCAGCATTGTTTCACCAGTATAACTGACTTCGCTTTTCTTTCCAATTTTACCATAGGAAATCGCATCCCCGTTAAAGTATGCTTTCAGCCAGGTCATTATATCCTCACCGTCCCATGTCGAAAGCGCCACCAGACTGTTTTTTGCCTGAGACAACTTATCCACATTCCTATCGTATCTCGAAGGCGGAATAAATAAATAAAAAATGCCACCGCAAATCAAACAGGTTGTCATCAAAATCAATGCCAGTTTTTGACGCATCCTTCGGTCTGTGGCATCGGTTCGCAAATGTCTCGTTCCGATAATCGTTACCGCCACAATCAAATAGGTGAAAAAATATAAATAACGTCCGATTCTTCCCGCCACAAGCGGCAGAACAACAAACGGTATCGTACCTGCCAAAAAGACCACAGAACGTCTTCTGCGGTAGAAAAATGCACTAATCAGTGCTACAAAATACACACCAATCAAAATCAGCAAAAGCGTCGTACAGAATTTTGCGCTTGCGCTCTCCGTATCCGCATAGGACAACAAAGATACATTCGTGCCGGTATAGTTCATAAATTCTTTCAAAAAACTATTTGCCGCACTCACAATTCCCTTTAGCAGTGCGCCCTTAAATCGAATCACTAATGCCAAAAAGAACATCGTAATGCCGATTAAGCCGTAAAGTTTTCCCTTGCGGAATGTCTCCAGCACTGTAAATAGTCCATAAAATACAATAGAGGCGGCAAACAGTAAGAGTAAACACAATTTACCGTCATAAATCATATCCAGACTCGACGCCGTACACATCAGCGCAGAATATACACCAAGAAATACGAGCATAATCTGGCTGAATTCCAATATGAAATTAATCAGTTTATTATTCCTGATCCTCAATTACGTCACCTCGTAAGTCCATTACTTCCAATCGGTCGCGCACCAGATTCCCGGAATCCAAGGATTCATGGTCAGCCACTGTCAGATACAGTGCCGATTCTAAAAGTCTGCCTTTGCCCCAGTCGACGTAAGCCTCCATCAGCTCACTCTCCTCGGTCGTTGTTTTACTGCGGAATAATTCCTGAAACATCCAGTACAGTTCTTCCTCCTGCTCTACCGAATATTCCTGAATCACACCATTTACCTTGTCGTACCAAATATATGCCTGTGGGATTCCACTTTCAATCATAAACATCGCAATGGAATACACACCCTGAATCAACCGGTTGATTTTATCATTTCTTTCCTGCTTTGTACCGGTCGCGCATAAATCAATAAAAATATGAATTTCTTTCATCAGAGGAAGGCTTCCCTCTTTCACCATCAAATCACCGGTTTTACTGCTTAACTTCCAGTGAATTCTCTGAATCTTATCTCCGTCCGCATACTCACGGATGTCAAAAATTTCAGATGGGTCATCTCCCTTTTTATAAGTGGAAAAACGGTCACTGTCCGCACTCGTCTCGTTGTACCATTTGTCTTTTCCAAGATACATCTCTTTCGTCGGCGGCAGGACGAGAACATCCTGCGTCTCAAAATGTTTCCCGATTGTCCACGCAAATATATTCAAATAATCATAGATTCGTACCTTCTCTACCGTGATGGAAACATTTCCACAGTTGTCCATAACAACCGGGATTCTACGGTCTCTCTTTTTCCCGGTATCCACGGAAAAACGAATTTTCATCTTCCCTTTATCGCCGGAAAACGGATTTTCATAACGAACCTTGGCAATTCCTTTCGTCACCGGAAGCAGATGGCTTTTGTTTTCTACCGACAGCGTAATGGCTGCTCTCGCCGGCTTATCAATGGCATCTTTTTCTGCCAGCGGATTTTTTGAATCGACTGACACGCTGACTCTCTTTCGCAAAACAAGCAGAAAAAGAAACATGCAGACCGGTATCGTCACCATCAGTCCCATCAGTGCCATTGCACCAAATTCCAAGTACATGATGGAAATGAAAACACTCACAAAGAAAAGGAGAATGTATAGGATAATTCCTAATGTCATAATTTCCTCCTTCCGAATCGTATCACTTGTTACTTATAATTTAGGGACCTGAATCTTCCCTACAATTTCCTCAACGACATCTTCTTCTGTCGTGTGGCTCATACGCGCCTTACCGTTTAACAAAAGGCGGTGGGCAAGCACCGCTTTGGAAACACGTTTGATATCCTCCGGCAAAACGAAGGTACGTCCCTGAACGAACGCATGCGCCTTTGACATATCCATAAGGGCAAGCGTTCCACGTGGACTCACGCCGAGCGTAATCATGGAATGATTTCTCGTTGCATCCACAATTTTCGATAAATAAGTAAGCACTTTATCATCGACATAAATCTGTTTTACCTGATCCTGCATCTCAAGCAGTTCCCGTTTTGAAATAATTTCCTGGATAAAATCAAGTGGGTTAATGTCCTGACGCTCTTTAATCAGACGAACTTCTTCTTCCATCGTCGGATATCCCATCGAAATACGAATCATAAAACGGTCAAGCTGGGATTCCGGCAGCATCTGTGTTCCGGCAGAACCAACCGGGTTCTGTGTTGCCACTACGATAAACGGATTTGGCAGCTGGCGTGTCACACCATCGACCGTTACCTGCCCCTCTTCCATGACCTCCAAAAGAGCAGACTGTGTTTTCGTTGAGGTACGGTTAATCTCATCCGCAAGCAGAAGGTTACACAAAATCGCACCCGGCTTGTACTGAAACTCACCATCGGCACCAATCATATTAAAACCGACTACATCACTCGGAAGTACGTCCGGTGTAAACTGCAGACGGCGCTCTGTCAACTCCATCGCACGGGAAAAAGCAACCGCCAGTGTTGTTTTACCAACCCCCGGAACATCCTCTACGAGAATATGTCCCTTGGCTAACATCGCTGTCATCACGAGCTCAATTGCTTCGTCCTTACCACGAATTACTTTACCAACCTCATTCAGAATCTCTTGTACTTTATCGTTCACTTATGATTCTCCTTTCTCACTCATCGGATAATAGCAGAAAACGCCGGATCCCCTCGGCGTTCCCTCTTCTATCGTCTTTCTTATGAAACTTTCATTTTAAATTTCCTTACGGCACGTTCATCTTCCGCATCTATTTTTTCCATGTGACCGCCAAGCCCACGGATTTTTTCTGCAAAATTTTCATACCCACGCTCAATATATTGAATATCGTCCACATAAGTATATCCTTCTGCAACAAGTCCTGCCATCACAAGTGCTGCACCCGCACGCAAATCCGGTGCACTCACACGCGCTCCGGTAAATCCTTCCACACCGGTTACAAAAGCGGCATTTCCCTCTACGGAAATATTCGCTCCCATACGGCGCAGTTCGCTGATATACTTAAACCGCGTCTCAAAAATTGTCTCTGTGACAATACTGGTTCCCTCAGACAGAGCAAGCAGCGTTGTAATCTGTGGCTGCATATCCGTCGGGAATCCCGGATACGGCATCGTCTTAACATTTGCATAAGACAAACGATGGTCAGCACAGACACGAACACAGTCATCAAACTCTTCAACAATTGCACCAATCTCAACTAATTTTGCGGTAATTGCTTCCAAATGCTTCGGAATGACGTTTTTAATCATCACATCACCGCCGGTTGCCGCTACGGCAAGCATATATGTTCCGGCTTCAATTTGATCCGGAATAATCGAATACTCCGCTCCGTGCAATGCTTCTACCCCACGGATTCGGATAGCATCGGTTCCGGCACCTTTGATGTTTGCTCCCATACTATTTAAGAAGTTTGCCACATCAACGATATGGGGTTCTTTCGCCGGATTCTCAATAATTGTCTTTCCTTCTGCCATACATGCCGCCATCATAATATTAATGGTCGCACCGACACTCGGACAATCAAGGTAAATATGCGTACCAACAAGATTTTCCGCCTGAGCGTCAATTTTACCATGGTGGATACTTACCTTAGCACCAAGCTGCTCAAAGCCCTTAATATGCTGGTCAATCGGGCGGCTACCAATCTGGCATCCTCCCGGCAGCGCAACTAAAGCTTTTTTATATTTTCCAAGCAAAGCTCCTACTAAATAGTAAGAACCGCGAATTTTACGAATTGCATCCTCATCAATACTTACATCATTAATACAGGCACCATTAATACGGACCGTATGAGAATCTATACGCTCCACAATCGCACCTATACTTTCTATTGCATCCAGCAAAACCCGGACGTCATCAACGTCCGGTAAATTATCAATTGTAACTGGCTCATCCGCCATAATAGCCGCCACGATAATACCCAGCGCTGCATTTTTCGCACCGCCAATGGTAACTTCCCCTGAAAGTGGCGTTCCACCTTTTATAATGTACTGTTTCATCGCAACCTCCACTGATTGAAACATTTTATTTTACTAGTATAACACACTTTTGACATTTGTAAAACAGAAAATCATTTTTTTACGGAATAGCCAAATTTCCCAATTTTCTCACCAAGGACAAAATACTCGCCATGGGAATATGTCACAAGTCCGGTCTGATTGAGTTCAAATTTTCCGTTTTCGTTCATGTATTTCTCACTAATCATGACATCTTCTATTTTTGCCAAAAACATATTGTGGCTGCCAAGCGGAATCTCTTTCTGCACACGGCACTCTAAATTCACCGGGCTTTCGGCAATAACCGGTGCATAGGTAAGTTTTTCACCGGGCATTGCCGTCAAGTTCATCTCTTTGAACTTATCCACATCCCGTCCGGACTTCACACCGCACCAGTCGGTCGCATAAGTAAGTTCCTTTGTCGTAAGATTTATTACAAACTCACCGGTCTCCCGAATCATCGAATAGGAATATCTCTCCGGGCGCACCGAAATCGACACCATCGCAGGGTCGGAGCAGATTGTGCCCGCCCACGCAATCGTAATAATATTTTTCTCTCCATTTTTATTGCCGCAGCTCACCATCACCGCCGGCACCGGGTAAAGCATGTTGCCCGGTTTCCATACTTGTTTTTTTTCGTCCATAATGGCTCCTTCTTCAATGTATCGCCCCCTCGCCTCCGCTCGGCGGCACGTCGTCGGTGCCTCCTCACATACGCACTTTATATACGAGCTTTTCTGCTAAATCCGGGTAGATGTCTAAAAAGCAGTCCATCTCGTCAAATGGTCCGGCTAACATGACAACGACTTTTTCGTCCTCCTGCTCCATCACTGATTTTAATTTTTCTACAGATTCTTTCGTTAATTCAGCGGCGTCCGTCACTAACATACAGCCACCGGCAATTTTACCTGCCTGTTCCGACAAATCAATCTGATTTAATTTTTCAGCCGTAATTTTCACAATGCTCCGCACGGAAACATAGCCTACTTTGTTCAGTTCTTTCGCCACGCGCTTTGCGACCGCAAGCACAATGCGCTCCTCGCCGCCAGCAAATACAAAATGAGGCATCTTATCTCCATAACGGACGTGGTTCATCGCACTTTTCAGCGTGCGGTATAAAATTCCATGGTCGGAAATATCTTCTTCTTTTTCCTCAAGCAGTTCTTCTACATTTTCCGGTTTTTGAAGTGGCTTTTCTTTTTTTCGTTTTGCCACAACTTTAACTTCACCCACAGATTCTATTAAAGGAGCATCCGGATCCAAGACTTCCTCTTCCTCCTCCGATTCAGTCTCCGGTTCCCGCACAATTTCCCCATAAGACTCCGAAGCCTCATCCACATCTTCATTTTCCTGCGGCTCTTCTTCTATTTCTTCGGTTTCCGAAGACTCATATTCTTCTCTTCGCTCCGGCATTTCCTTTTCAATCGTCTCTTCCAGTTCCTCCGGTTCTGCAACCGCCGGGTTTTCACAATGCTCCAATAACTGCATTGCCCGGTCCACAATTTTACCCTCGCCAAACCAAAGTTTCAAATCTTTACATTCCTGAATACATTTGTCAATCTGCCCGGTCTTTTCATACAAACAAGCAAGTCGAAAGCCCCACTCTTCGGTATATTCTTCCTTCTTTAATTCCTCCAGAATCTGAATCAGACGCTCCGGCGGCTCTCCCTCTGCTTTTGCCAAAAGATAACGGAGTTCAAAAGTATCTAACGTAATCGGACCTGCCACTTCATAGGCAAAATACAGTTCTCTCGCTTCTTCCATGTCCCCCATGCGAATTGTCAAACGCAGCAGACGATTTAACATATAACGGGAATGAGTACGATGATAAATATGGTAAAAAATTTCTTTCTTTTTATCCATCCGCTCTGCCTTCTCATACAATTCGGCATAACGGTACAAATCATCTAATGAGCCAACTTCTTCTAAAGGAATCGCATCAATTAGTTCGAGTGCTTTTGTGTATTTATTGTCATCAATCAACTGGCGTATTGCCTTGCACTGACGCACATTCTCTCGTTTTCTACTCATTTTTATGCTCCTTGTAAATCTAACACAAAACGTCTGGTCTGCTCTACTTCTTCCGGCAAATCCATACCTGCTTTTTCAAAGCGGTGCAGTACCTGATTAATCTCTTTTTCCCGTTTTCCTTTTTCGATCATATAACGGCGTGCCGCATCCCGATACGCATTCTGTGCAAGCAGCCCCTCCGCAATCTGCGGAGCCAGCGGACAATAGGTAAATAGAATTTCACGCGCCACACGATTCAGTTTCATGGCGCCGGTCGCCTCACGCAGCACCCAGTCTGCATAATCTTTTGCAAACACATCCTTGTGACGGTTTCCGCACTGTGTAAGCTGCGCCTTTACTTTTTCACGTTTTTCCGGTGATAAGTCATTGTTCTTTTTGAAGAACTGCAAATAATCCGTATACTCTGCGGTAAGCGATGGATAGCGGTAATTGTTCCACTGCGCTCCCATTTCCGTACGGCATTTTTCCCAACGGAAATAAGCAAGCATTTTCAAAAGCTCTGCCTCTAAATTCTGCTCCATAAATGATGGCAGAAGAATTCTTCCGTGTGTCTCTTTTTTACGTCCTTCAATATCCTGCCACATCAAACCTTTGCGCCCATATACCGGGAATATGATAAATTCCGGCGTGTAACGCCCCGTCACGGTAAAACGATTAAGTCCAACTTCTTCATATGCCACCATACGCTCGCGGTAGAAAATGGAATAATCAATTTTTTCCACGCGGTTTACAATTTTATTAATAATAGCAGACGTTACTACTGCACTTTCCAATTTTGTATAAATGCCCTCTGAACACATAACCGGTACAAATGTAGAAATATTTCCACTCAGAATACGGTCAGCATAACTAAGCAGATTTTCCACTTCAAAATGAAGACGTTTGGCCGCGTCGTGAAACGCATCATCGCCCTCGGTTTTTGTCAGTTTTTTCTCATGCACCTGCTTGCGGATTGTCTCTTCATAATCCGTATCAAACTCATCTTTCGATGGATTTTTTCTTCCCTCATAAATTTCACGCAGCCACTCGCTCATTGTATAAACGCGGCAGGTAGTTTCTTCTTCTCTCGAATCCGGCAGTGTCAAAAGAGTGCGGAGTTCTTCCTCCGTCAAAAGTTCTTCGCTGACATAGCCATATCGCAAAAACAATTTAACTGCAAGCGGCGGATTTGCATCCTGAAAACTTTTTTTGCAGGCACGCTCATAAATCTCAAAGAAATATTTCACTAATTCTTTGCGAAGCGCCGTTGCTTCCGGCGTTCTTGCAAACTTGTCCACACACGCCAAAAATGCTTCAACAGCCGATGCAAATTTTTCAGCCGTCTCATCAGAAACTTCTGCGTAATCGAGAATCTGCTGTACCGAATGGTCTAACACTTTTAAATCTTCCTGGTCAAACGCATCTAAGCTTCCGGTATCGTCTGACAACAACGCAAAATAGGTTTCTTCCATGCGCTGTCTGTCAAGATGAAGATTTACACCGGCGTACTCCAATAACAAAGTTTCAGTATTATTAATCTGCTCCAAAATATGGTCAAGCATAACGCTTAATTCGCTGTCATTTTGTCCGGATCGTCTTACGCCGAGCGCCATACGCCCTACCAACGAAAACAGATTTTTTTCATCCGTAATCATAATACGGAAATATCGTGTCAGCCAATCGCTGTAGTAACGGCATCCCGCTACTAACTGTGGAAGCACCGCACACTGTTCCTCAAACTGTTTCTGCGCCACATAAGCACTGGCGCCATAATAATTTTTCTGTGCTTCAATTGGAATTTTACTGCACTGAATAAAATACGTGATTTTTTCCGGCAACGAATAATTCTCCATCCGCTGGTTTAAAAGACGTTCCATCGCCGCAATTTTTTCCGCCGTCAGACCCGCACCTTCCGCAAGTTTTTGATAACGTGAATAGGTCTGATGCACAAACTCAGCCACCTTCTCCGTCTCAGTTTTCAATTTTCCAAACACACGGAACACATCATGATAAAAGAAATTCAGCGAAGTCACTAAAAGTCCCCGGTACTGTGGCTTCTGCTCCAGCAAAAGAGCTGCCTGCTTTTCATTTTCCATCGGCAACCCAAACAAAACCAAATCATCAAGTGCAACATAAGTAAAGGAATGTTCCTTTTTCCAAACATCGCACATTCCCAAAAAATTTCCTGAGCCGATTGTCATCCGGACGCCCTCGCCCTGTACAATCACTCGTCCCTTAAGTATTAATGCCGTCGACTGCAACGGCTGTCCCTTTTCAAATATAACCGTTCCTTTTGTAATGGAACTGTTTCCATTCAAGATCAAACTCTCTGCCATATGTAACAACTCCTCGCAAAAAAGCTGCATAATATAAAATCCGTGCATCCCATGTCGAATCAAAATCAGAAGACGTTACCAAAGCAGTTAGCTAGGCTCAGGCACCCTCGCGTCACACAGGAAGGATTGCTTAGTGCTGCTTCATTCCTGACCTGACACGGTTCACAAGTTCCTGTTGCGCAAGACCCAAGTGTCAACGCCACTTACTTTGGGCAGCTCTCCGTCAAAAGACCCTCGATGGGACAACACCCCTGCTATAGCGGATTGCAGGTACAGGGCACCGCTATCTCCCCGGCTGCACGGAAATTTGAAACGGTCTGCCTCCCAATAGGGGAAACAAATCCGTTATAAACAATATCATAACAATTATATCTGTTTTTTCACGGTATGTCAAATACCATTACGCTTTTTTCTTTTTTCGCAGTTCTCTGAAAAAACTCGTCATCAATCCACTGCATTCCTCCGCAAGTACACCTTTTGTTACCTCCACCTGATGGTTCAATCCATCCTGCTGCAAAAGATTCAAAACGGAGCCTGCACATCCGGCTTTTGGATTCATGCTGCCAATCACCACGCGCGGAATCCGTGCCTGCACAATCGCTCCGGCACACATCGGACACGGCTCTAATGTAACATACATCGTACAGTCTTCAAGCCGCCAGTCGCCAAGCACCTTACTCGCTTTATTAATGGCTAGAATTTCCGCATGAGCAAGCGTATTTTTCTTCATATTTCTTTTATTATATCCTCTGGCAATGATTTTATCCTCATGCACAATCACACAGCCAATCGGCGTTTCCAGTTTGTCATACGCCTTTTTCGCCTGTTTCACTGCCTGTTTCATAAACGACTCATCGCTTGTCATCGTGATTCCTCCTGATCCCGGCAAAGTTTCCTCTAACACTGGCAGCCGCACATCGCACCGCCGCATTTTCTAAGTGCAGTCATGCGCCTGCACTGCTCCCCTGCCTGACATTCATAAAAGCACGGCAATTGTCCTGCCCAGTAAGCGCCATTTCTGCCAATTCCGATTCCTGCCACAGCATCCGCGTGGGCAATTGTCTCATCGTCCGGCAAAAACAAGTTACAGACGGTAGTTCCGTTTTTATCAAAAGTGACCCATCCGCAGGAGAAACACTGCCACTCTCTGCCTGTGCAGTAAACGGCACATACCGGACATTCCTCCGGTAAATCCTGTGTGTCCAAAAAAATCGTCAGCGTTAATACCTGTTTTCTCCGCTCTGCTTTTACATAACCGGCTGTCACAGAGCAATCCGGATTTTCTTCCCGTTTTCTCACATAAAACACTTTCCGCATATAGTCCGACATAATCACTGCCTCCCAGTCATTTTTTACACTATATGCTTGTTTCATTATGCGTATTACTTTTCGTTTCCGACTGCTAACACACTGTCGTAGCACGCCTTTTTCTTGTGACTTTCATCGAACAAAAGCGGGTAACTGTCTTCACCTTTAAAGGATGTCAGCCACGTTACATCATCCGAAAGCCCCCAGAATGTAACGCTCGTCACATTCGCCTTTCCTTCGCGGTCCGCTTTCACAATCATCTCAAAAAATTCTTTATAACGGTCTGCCAGTTTCTTCAAACCTTCCTCCGAATCATCGGTATTATGCATATCCACTTCGGTAAATTGAATCTCCAAGTCACCAATCTCACTGTACTTTTGCATCGCGTCAGAAATCATGCCGGTATCCGGATAATTCATATCCCAGTGACTCTGGAATCCCACACCGTCAATCAATTTCTTATCATACAATTTTTTCACAAGTTCTGCAATGGTACTTACTTTGCTTGGCATATACTCATTGTAGTCATTATAAAATAATTTCACATCTTTATCTGCATATTTTCTAGCAAATGTAAACGCATCCTCAATGTATGATTCATCGCCGTAAATTTCATACCACAAACTGGAAGTGCGGTATCCGCCGCCGTCGTCACACGCCTCATTCACAACATCCCACGCATAGACAACGCCCGGATATTTTTCCTGGCAGAAACTCAGAACTTTTTTGATGTAACTTTCCATTCTTTTTTTCATCGTTTCTTTATTCACTTTGGCATTTCCTGCATCGTATTTTTCACAGAAAAACCATTCCGGCGTCTGATTGTGCCAGACAAGGCAATGACCGCGAAGCACAAGCCCGTTGTCTTTTGCCAGTGAAAGGCACTCCTCCAAATTTTCCTCATTAATCGCCGGCATGCCGTCTTTGCTGTTTTCCGATGCCCGCTGGTCTAAAATTGCCTCCGGCTTCATGCCATTTTCCATCGTAATGCTGTTAAAATTTTCAAGAATGATTTTCTTTGTTTCCTCGTCCTTCAACTGATACGGATTAATTGCAACCCCAACTTTAAAATCCTTTTTAAATGCGTCCTTCAAATTTTTTGCCTCTTCTTTCTGTTCAATTTTTGAACTTTGTTCCGGTGTTGTCTCCACGGCTTTTTTCTCCGCCGGAGCACCACAGCCGGTTACCAGTAACATAGCCGCGAACACTGCCGCTGCTAATCTGCCTGCTTTTTTCATCCTGCTTTTCCTTTCTTTGCTGCTTTGCTATAATAAAATCCTTTTACCGCACCCTACTTACTCAATATGAAAATTATATTTTAGATTGGGGGCTGTGTCAAATGTTCGTTGAAGTTTTTTGAGTTTCCGTAAATAAGCAAGAATAGTTTGCGAAGAGTGGGCGCTTTCGCTAAACAAACGCGTAGGGGTATCGGCATGTAAACAACACATGCCTGATACCCACGTGTTTGTACCCACTCTTCACAAACTATTCTTGCTCATTTACTGGAAATCAGAAAAGACTAATAACAAAGCAATTATTCCAACTTTATAATTGAGTATTCAAATAGCTGTTTTATGGCAAGTGTTCGCTACTCATATTTGGAGGTATCCAGTAATTCAGCAGAAATGCTTTGTGTCTCGTGGGTTTTGAGTACGTCGGTATGAGGCACTGGTAGTTTCAGTGCCCATACCGCTACGCACTCAACGAGCGGGAGCACCCACGAGGCACAAGCATTTCCGCTGAATTACGGAAAGCCCCAAAAAGTACCAACGAACACTTCTCCCAAACTGTTTCTATCCCAACATTGACTTTTGATACAATACCTATTAAAATTGTTCTTATGAAAATTGCAACGGAGATTTGATAAATGCAAGGCTCCGGATTGGAGGAAGAAATGAAAAAGATTATTTTGACAGGAGACCGTCCTACCGGCAAACTTCACGTCGGACACTATGTAGGCTCCTTGAAACGCCGTGTGGAATTACAGAATTCCGGCGAATATGATGACATTTACATTATGATTGCAGATGCACAGGCTTTAACGGATAATGCAGATAACCCGGAAAAAGTTCGTAAAAACATTTCGGAAGTTGCCCTGGATTATTTGTCCTGTGGACTTGACCCGGAGAAATCGAACCTTTTCGTTCAGTCGTATGTCTCCGAACTTACAGAACTTACTTTTTATTACAGCAACTTAGTTACAGTTTCGAGATTGAAACGAAATCCTACGGTTAAATCGGAAATACAGATGCGTGGCTTTAATGCAAGTATTCCGGTTGGTTTCTTTACTTACCCAATCAGTCAGGCTGCTGACATCACCGCTTTTAAAGCAACGACCGTACCGGTTGGTGAGGATCAGCTGCCAATGCTTGAGCAGGCACGTGAAATTGTCCGCAGTTTTAACACTACTTACGATGAGGTTTTGGTTGAGCCGAAAGCACTTTTGCCGGAAAATGAAATTTGCAGCCGTCTGCCGGGTACCGACGGCAAGGCAAAAATGAGCAAATCCCTCGGCAACTGTATTTATCTGTCCGATGAGCCGGAAGATATCCGCAAAAAAATCATGAGCATGTACACCGATCCGGACCACATCCGCATTGAGGATCCGGGAAAATTGGAAGGGAATACGGTATTTACTTATCTGGATGCTTTCTGCAAGGATGAATTGTTTGCAGAATACCTGCCGGATTACAGTTGTTTACAGGAATTGAAAGACCACTACACCCGCGGAGGTCTGGGTGACGTGAAGGTTAAGAAATTCTTGTACTCTGTTATTATGGAAGAACTTTCTCCAATTCAGGCAAGAAGAAAAGAACTTGAAAAAGATATTCCAGCCGTTATGGAAATTTTGCACAAAGGAAGTATTAAGGCAAAAGAAGTCGCTGCCGGTACTTTGAGTGAAGTAAAACATGCAATGAAAATTGATTACTTTGATTAATGTTCCCTGCATAACGAATAAAACAAAAGGAGCAGTTATCCATGTCTCTTACGTGTAAGCACGGTGGTACATGGAGAGCTGCTCCTTTTTAGTTTGAATCTTTTCTTATTTCTTAAATTCGTTTTATCTGGTTTGCAACTGTCGGTGCAACAACTGCTGCAATCGCAATTTTAATCAAATCGCCCGGAATAAATGGGATTACACAAAGTGCCATCGCTGCGCCAAGTCCTGTCCCTGTCGAGTAGCAAAACCACATCGTACCAAAAGCATATGCAATTGTGGTACCAACAAGCATTCCGACAACACAGAAAACAATATTTACAATCTTCTTATCCTTCTTAACCTGCATCAAAAGACCACATACAATTGCCATGAAAATAAATCCAATTAAGTAACCACCAGTAGGACCGGCAACTTTACCAACGCCGCCTTCAAATCCGGAAAATACCGGAAGTCCAACCAGACCAAGCAGCAGGTATACAATATATGTGATGGTTGCCCGCTGCCATCCAAGCACATACAAACTAAAATAAATCACGAGGTTTGTCAGCGAAATCGGCACCGGACCAATCGGCACAGCAAGCGGTGCAAGTACACAGGTAAGCGCTGCAAATAACGCCATTAACACCATATCTTTTAGGTTAAAAAAATTTTTTTCTTTCATTGTTCATCCTCCGTTTTTTCAAATGTAAACCTTTTATCTTGTCATAGTATACATTTGAAAATCGGAATTGTCAACCTTTATTTACGCATATAGGAAACAATTAGGGCAACAAACCAACAACTTCCGAAAGTATTTTCTTCTCCTTATCCATCATCTCCTTCAAGCTATTAAAAATTTTATTACGAATTTTTTCATCACCATTTATTTGGTATTTTAACGCTAAATTTCTTATGTTTAAAGCAGAACCTACAATATCGTTATAGTCCTCAAAACACTTCCTTATTTTAGCATTATGGTTTTCAAAATAAGCAAGGTACTTCAACCGTTGTTCCATAACAAATTTATGCTCATACAACAAATGAAGAACACGACGATCTTTCAATATTAAATCAAGTCCCTTTTCGGACATCAGTTCCGCATAACATGCAAAACCAAACACACGATTTCTTGCTTCAATAATATGTCCAAAATCCAAACTGCTGTTGTAACTCTCCAAATACTGTATAAGCATACGACGAATATATTCTGGCTGATAAGTAACCCCATACGCTTCCGGTTTATATTCTATCAAATACACATTTGACATACAGCCACGCTTATTAAATTGATACTTTACATCCGCATAAGATATAGTCGTCTTAGACATTTTACCAACACTGTTGTACCCAAGCAAATATAATATTTTCAAGGAATCATCATACCCATAAATTAAATTTTGATGCATAAAATGTCTGTGACGATATTCTTCCCGGTCTGAAATATAATACTGGTCCAAACGCAGTTCAATGTATTTCCCCTCATCAATGCTATTTCGTATAAACTTCATCATACCATATGACTTAACAAAACTAAATGGTATTTTGCTCGTTTCTAGAAACTGATTGACCCAGTAAAAATGCCAATCTTTTTCGATTCCAAACATAAAATCTAATGGACGATTTACGCTGTTTAAATCACAACTGATTTGCAAAAAATTACGAAAAAACCAATGCGGATATACACTATCATTTTGGCGAATTTGAACTCCAATTTTCCAATTCCCTTGATTCAGTTCATTACATACCGCACTCGACAAAAGGTATTGTTTGTTTCCGTCGCACAAATATGCTGCAACTCTTTGATGTTCTCTGCAAAGTAACAACTCAATAGGAAATGTCCTACTATTATACTCAACTTTTTGAGGAACATTATTGAGCCTGAAATAAACGCCCTCCCGATTAAAGTACCCCAGCCTAACCAAATAATTATCATCACCATCTAATAACTGCTGTTCTTCACCATCATCTATAAACAAGTTTACCGCTCCCCATGGATGAGCATACTGCTGGGAATAAATCCGAACCCGAATCGAATCTACTTCCTCCAAGTTTCTTGATATTACTCCCAGCAGATTCTGCCGAAAAGGAACATTTGAAAATAACTCAATGACTTTACCATCAGTCTCTTTTTTTACATCAAAATTATGCAAATTTACCGTCCAATTATGTTGCAATTTGTCAACTATTTCAAACTTGACAATGCAGTTATCAGAATATGCATTTGCTTGTATTATACTATTTGCAAAACCATAATACGTATAAGTATATACAGAAACATCGTCCTGTATTGGTAACTGACACTTTCTATTCATTAGCATCTCCATTAATGTATCTTTTTCCCACGGTAATAAATTTTTATCTTTTTATTATTCTTAACAAATGGCTTTTTCCAATTGTTATACCGTTTTACTTTATGTGAAATGATTAGCTTTTTCAGTTTGGCTTTGGTTACAACCACGTCTTCACTAATTTCTTTTATTTTTTTCGACAATGTCAACGTGCTTCCCTTGCCAAACACATAAACAAGTTCTTTTTCTGCCTTCCGATACAAACATCTTTTATGAACCGCAAAATATTTATTTTTCTTCGACACTTTTACCGTTTTAATACTAGTGTTTTTAAATGCCGTCGGCTCAATCCATTTCACACTTTTTGGTATTGTGATTTTCTTTGCATCCGGCATTACCTGAATCAATGTTTTTTCTGTTTGATTGATAACCATATTACCGGAAAATGTAAGCGTATCATTTTTCAAATTTTTTGTTTCATGATTTAAGCCAGCAAGCTTTTTACATCCTTGAAAAACTTTTGTCCCTAATATTTGCACACTAATAGGAAAATCTATTTTCTCCAAGTTTTTACAACCAACAAAAACAAATTCGTTAATTTCCTTTATTTGTTTAGATAAATAAACATATTTAAGTGAAGAAACATATGAAAACGCTGCTTTTCCAATTGTTTCTACGGAATCTGGCATTATAATTTTGTTTACGTTTACTTTTTGTGGTGTTACACCATGCCATGGCTCTATTATATCTCCAAAAAATGTTATATAACCTTCCCATTCTTCCATATTTTTATCGTCCCAACCAGGTATTTTCAACTTAGGAACATAAATATTATAAAATTCTGAGATAAATCCAAGCATAACAACCGGCGCATTTTCAATTTTATCCGGAATCACTACATTGACGTTCTTCTTATCCTTTGCAACATCCGCTTTGAAAATCCAGCTCTCTTTTTTATCTTTGGATAAATATGCGTGATAAGTTACATTCTGATTGGTCATCATATATTCTTTGGTGATATCCCAGTAATCAAGATTCTGCTTTCCTTCTACAGCACTTGAAATCGTCCCCTGCAAACATAGGGTTAAAATTATCATGGTCATAGATACTATTATATTTTTCTTTATATTCATAGCGAACTCTCCTTTATTTAACACTGCCATAAGTTGCTTGCTTTAGCACATTAGAGTATCCCGCCCCAAAATCAACCTCCCGAGCATTTTTATACAAATTTTTCAGTTTGAATTCCCAATGATAATATTCAAACCCATCCATTTCTCGGCTATAATAACTTTGAAAGTATCCTGAATGTTCATATACACGAAAAGTCCATGCATTTCCATTGAGCAACTCTGTTAGTCCCAATGTTGCAGAAATTTGAGTCGAATCAAAACGTCCTCTTGCAATATATGGATTATCGCTTCCTACCAAATGTCCTGGACAACCTACTTTATCACTATCTGGATGTATCAGAAAATACCATTGGTTATTATATGGATTTCTAATATAAGCTTGATGCGCATATGTATCTGTCAAATTATGCAATGCAATACCCCACAAAAAATACCTTCCCGTTATACTATTTCCACATTGGGTTAGTTTATTATACATATCATCTAATATATTTTTATTCGCATTTATTATATCTGAATCAAAATACTTTGACGCTTCTTGAATTTTTCCATCTCTTGCGATATATGACAAGTATATAGAATTTAAAACGTAATTTCTTGCCCCATGAAATCCTGGATTATTTATAACTCCTTCAATTATACCACCTTTTTTATCTGGATATACTATACCTTGCTTCATCTCAGAAATATTCGCACTTGTTAATTTCCCAGGAGTCCCAATAAACCCCTGATGTTCAGCTGTATTCCAACTACCCTCAACATATGTATTTTCAGCTAATGTCGTTACAACAGCAGTATTGTTATACTGCTCCACATTCGATGCCGTACCATTCTTCGAGTACTTTTCTTTAAAGGAAGCATATATTTTATCTGCATACTTGCAGTCAATCAGACCATACCCATAAGATTTTGTATCTCCATAGTTATTTGCACTTGCCCTAAGCAATGAACGAATAAACTCGGATGACATGCTCATATCTTTTTGCCACAACAGCGATGCAAGCCCTGTTACATGAGGTGCAGCCATACTCGTACCAGAAGAAATCAATATACCTTCATATCCACCTGTAGATGCAATTTTTTCGCCCGGTGCTACAAGTTCTATTTCATCACCCTTTGCACTGTTATCGCAAACAATACCATCACTATCCACTGCTCCTACAGCCACAACCTCTTCATACGCAGCCGGATATTCAACCTGCGAAGTATTTCCTGCGGCCGCAATAAGAAGAATACCTGCATTATATGCATCTTTAATTGCATTGTGGAGCGCCTGTGAATCTTCTTTCATTCCAAAACTCATATTTATGATATTTACATTATGGTCAATTGCCCAATAAATGGCCTCAATAACACGACTTGTAGGTGCAGAATTATTCTCATCAAGTACTCTTGCTGAATACAATTCAACATTCGTATTAATTCCTGTAATACCTTTTCCATTTTTTTCAGCAGCAATAATACCCGCCACAGCAGAACCATGTCCAGTAATATCTGTATAGTATGGCAAGCACTCCTCGTATCCCGGAACAAGGTCAATAAATCCTTTCAACTCCACATCATTTCCAAAATCGACACCCGAATCAATAACAGCAACTTTTACCTTATCCTTTGTGGATACAGTATCATTTACATCACGTCGAATCATTGCCATATTCCATTCTTTTTTCAACTTGGATTGTTTTATCTTTACAACTTCTCTTTTATGACGTTTTCCATTTGCTTTCATCGTACTGTCCTTTTCAACACGCAAAACGTCATCACGTTCTTGAAGTGTTTGAGCCTGACTTCCTGTCATTTTGCAGACTGCAACACTTTCTTTTTGCATATTGTGTTTGCTCTTGCCTCCTATCGTGTTTGCTTCACCGTATTTTTTTTCAATAACTTTTGCTGTTTTGGAATCGTCAGTCACCACGATATAATTATCCTTTTTGCTTGTATTTTGAATATTATCATTTTCCTCAATCACAAAGTCACTTTCCGGTGCATCCTTTTCTGCTGCCTGTGCGATAAGATTTGTAATTCCACATACTCTTGTTGAATACAAAAGCACGGAAAACATCGACATCCACAAAACTGTTCTCTTAATAATGTTATTTCTGATTTCTTTCATTCACTTCATCCTTTCTAATAACAAACTCTAAAATCTATGACTATATTATATTTCTGACAGAAACCACCCCCATTTTTCTTTCTCATCATTCCCAAAAAGGAACTCCCTCTTCTCAAATTCAAAATGCATATCCTGCATTTCCTTTTGATATATATGTTCCGTAATGCACCGGCAAACTTGCCCAAATTCATATCCTCCTTCCGTCACCAGTATAACATGCATCACATTATATCCTTTTTGTATAAATTGAAACTGACAAACTTCATCATCCATATAATAATTTGTAATTTCAATCGCTTTCTGAAAAATATATGGATTAATCATTGTGCCATCTTCTAAATATATAAAATCCATACATCTGGCTTTCGTCAAACGAAGCTGACGTTTTCCATCCTGCGTTCTCATAACGCCTTTATCTCCAACTAAATATCGAACAAATGGCATTGCCTTATTGGTAAAACAAGTAACACAAACTTCACCCTCACTCCCATCTTGTAATACACGACCATTTGTATCTACAATCTCGACATAGACATTAGATTCCACAACATCCAAATAATCCGTTGTTTCTCCATAGGCAATCGTATTCACTTCATGCGTACCATACTGGTTGGCAATCGGTACACCAAACCATTTCTTCATTCGTTTATAAAATGAATTCGTCAAAAACTCCCCAGTCAATTCAATATATGCTAATGAATTCCAGACTGGCAATTCATATTTTTTCATAACTTGATATAATAGTTCAAGTAAACATGGTTGAACTATCATCCACTTGACATCCGCTTCTACTATTTTGTTATAAATTTCCAACATTCGTTTCTCATATAAATCTTCTTTTGCAAATGATATTTCCCTATTGGTTTGTATATACCAATTTGGTTCTTTGTCGTACCTTTTAGCAGAAAAGAAAGTACATAAACAGTCCTGTGGAACTATACCATGCTGCTTCATTCTTTTCAGCCAAAGAGGCAAAAGTGATTTTTTTGTATCCTCCAGAAGCCAACACACTTCCAAACACTGTCCAGAAGTACCGGATGTAAAAACATGCTGCATCTGTGAACTATTTTCCAATAATATATAACGTGGGTTTAACATATTTGCTAAATTCATATGTAATTTTTGCTTTGAACACAAAGGAACCTCTTCCCACTCATCATCTAGACAAATTGCATTAATATCAAATTTATTTATTTCCGCTAATTTCTGATACAAACAAATTTCGCGATAAGCATACTTTGCCATTTCATTTCGTTTCGCATTATAATTTCCCATAATCCACCTTCCCATTGCTTTTTCTTGGTATTTTTTCTCTCTTAATTATTTCAAATGCTCTTTGCGGTAAATGAAATGTTTTTGCACACCAATCCACCAATTGATGCCCTAATTCCTCCACTGAAATAATCAATATTTTTTCCGTCTCTGCTGATACAAACACCTCCCTTTTCAAATGCAGTGTAAGCTGATGTTCTACTTCATCCAAATTTATACGTTTCCCAAACATCTTTATATAACGATTATTACGTCCTGTTATATAAAGGTAGCCATCTTTATCATATTTTCCAATATCACCAGTATGTAAAACACCATGCCACTCATCACCCATACATAAATCTTTATAGTTTTCTGCATACCCAAGACAAACATGATTGCCTTTTACTATAATCTCACCATATTCATCTATCGTTACAATCGTTTCCGGCACCGCTATTCCCACACTTCCCCTTTTATTCATCTTTTGCCAAGGAAGGTAACTAATTCTGGCAGTGGCCTCTGTCTGACCATACATGGAATAAAACAAAACCGAATGAGTCTTTGAATATTGCTCTATATATTCCCATTCACATTCCTTCAATCGCCCTCCCGCTTGTGTCATATATCGCAAATACGGTAAGTGCATACGATCAAATCTAATTTTTCGAAGTAATTCATAAGTGTAAGGAACCCCAGAAAAACTCGTTGCCTTATGTCGTGCAAAAAATTCCCAAAATTCTTTCTGTAAAACATTATATTCCGTCAACAAAATTGACGCTCCCACCAGTAAATGCGAATGTATAATCGATAAACTATATGTATAACACAAAGGCATATAAATCACTGCTCTTTCTGTCTGTTTTAAATTCAAATATTGCACAATTGAATTCGCGTTACTTTGTATATTCTTATAGGACTGTCGAACCGCCTTTGCACCACCTGTGGAGCCGGAAGTAAGTAATAACAACGCCAACGATTCATGAATAACATACTCCGTCCTTTGTTTCCTTTTTAACAACACATAGCCCTGGTCTTGCATGACACACTCATAAGAATCCAAAATTCCAACTTCTTTTCCATTTGGTATATAACAATAATGAGGTCTATACTCATCTATGTATTTCTTCAGATGTTCTCGCAAAACACTTTCCGGTATCATCAAAGGAACCATTCCATTTTCAATACAACTCAAGTAAAAAACCAAACAGGAAACTGTATTTGTACATACGATAGCAACCAATGCTCTATCGCAAATACAATCCTTTATTTTTCTTATACGATTATTTAGTTCACCGTAAGAAATCACTTGCCCTTTATCTGAAATTACTGCAACCTTGTTTTTATACTTATCAAAATCCCACACTCTTTAGTTCCCCTTATTCTTTGTAATATATTCTTCCATGTAACATACAAAATCTTTTACTGTATCCATATGATTCATCAGTTCATCATAACTTTCAAAATCAAACAAATACTTTTCTTCAATGCGCAAGACTAACTCTATCATTTCCACCGAATCCATCTGTAAGTCACCAAACAAAGACATATCCTCGTCAATATCCTTCCCACACACTTCTCGTATTATCCCTACTATCTCCTCATGCATATAATGTCCCCCCTTAGGAGTTCTGTTTCATACTTTGTAAAACTATTCAATTATATTTTATGGGTTTCTTAAGCGATTTAGACTTTTTTTATTTGAACTATATGTATCATAATAATCTTCCACGCCCTTATCGCTTTATTGTCATTTTACATATTTTTTCTTTATATGTCAATAATTTTATCTTATAAATTCCATTTCCTTGCACACTAAGAAAATGCTAATATTTTCATTACACTTCACAACCTTTATTTACATTCCAAAAATTTTCCATCTTTGTCAAGTTTAAGCACCGCATGATTATCCCACTTGCCATCCTCCTCCATATGGAGCGTGACATCTAAATATATATTTTTAGAATTTGATTTTGGCGAAACTTTCATATCCATACTTGTTCCTACACAGTTCCAGCCCAAATCCTCAAACAGGGTATCTCTCACATCCTGATTCTCAATACATACTGTTCTTTTTCCTTTTTCCACACATAAAATATTCACACTGCTTTTATTATAGAAAAACTCTTTACTGCCAAATTTCCCAGCACTTGTGTACTGCTTTTCATACGCTTTCCATACGTCATTTTTATCAAAAATCTTTTTACCCTGCGAATTCTTCACAATAAAATTATGATTTTTAAAATCAAGCAAAACACTTGCATCACTTGTTTTATTATCATAATCGTGTTCCATTGCTTTCACAAGAATAGTCTGCGTTTTATCAGAACATTCGGCAGTACCTTTTTCAAAATTCTGATAAAATGCTTTTAAATCCTCATATGAATATAACTGCCAAAATTCCTTTTCGTAAAAGTCTTCATTTTTCTCCCAAGACTCTTCGATTTTAAAATCAGAAAGACTCTTACATGACGGGTATGGAAAAGAAATATACTTTTGGTTCTCGTTCATATATTTCGGATACTCCAAAGTAAGCATTTGGTTTTCCAGACACAAATAATTATGTTTCTTCCCTTTCTCACTTCTTTCATAAAGGACATAAGAATTGTTATTCTTAAAATAACGCGCCGCCTTATATTTTGTGTGATTTTCATCCAGATAATCAGTTAATTCCACAAAATACGACGGATTTTTCTTTTGAACCGTTTTGAGATTTTCTTTATAAGAAATAAACTCCCAATTCTGACCAAATTCCGAAACACAGCCACTGCCAGTGCCAAATCTGACTGCCTGAACAGAAAAATCTTTTTGCTTCGTATCCCAGCGCTCAACAGATAATTTTATTTGTTTCAAATCTTTTGGATTTTCCCTTTTCCCGCTTGTATTTTTTATTTTTTGTACCATAGGACTGCTCGTTGCTTCAACACTTTTTGGCGTTGTTTCTGCCCCTACCTCCAACGCCTTCTGCGGATTCTTTGACTGCTTATTTGCACCAGTCCCACATGCCGATAAACAAAGTACACACGCACACGCTAACAAAATTTCTTTTCTCATAAGCAAAACCTCCCTACTTCACTCTTTTTCCACGGTAATAAATCTTTATCTTTTTATTATTTTTAACAAATGGCTTTTTCCAATTGTTATACCGTTTTACTTTATGTGAAATGATTAGCTTTTTCAGTTTGGCTTTGGTTACAACCACGTCTTCACTAATTTCTTTTATTTTTTTCGACAATGTCAACGTGCTTCCCTTGCCAAACACATAAACAAGTTCTTTTTCCGCCTTCCGATACAAACATCTTTTATGAACCGCAAAATATTTGTTTTTCTTCGACACTTTTAGCGTTTTAATACTCGTGTTTTTAAATGCCGCCGGCTCAATCCATTTCACGCTCTTTGGTATTGTAATTTTCTTTGTATCCGGCATTACCTGAATCAATGTTTTTTCGGTTTGATTGATAACCATATTACCGGAAAATGTAAGTGTGTCATTTTTTAAATATTTAGTTTCATGTGCAAGCCCCGGCAGCCCATCACAGTAGCCAAAAACATTCGCAGCCTCCACTTTAAATTTTGCCGAAAAATCAATTTTCTTAATATCTTTGCTTCCGAAAAATGTTCCATTTTTCAAACTTGTAAGTTTGTCTGACAAATGAATATATTTTAAGTTTCCCATTGCACCAAAAGTACAAGATCCCATCTCGCGAATTGTATCAGGCATCACAACAGATTTAACATTAAGTATTTCCAAAGTCGGGCGGCTGTCGGCATCGCAATAATCAAACATTGTCACACCAAATAAGTTTTGTGGCCACGCAGCTTCTTCCCCCTGATATAAATCTGCACTATATCCCAATCTCACAACCGGCGCATTTTCAATTTTTTGAGGAATTATGATATCCAGCATTTTCTCTTTGTTTAACAAATCTGCTTTAAAAATCCAGCTTTCTTTTTTATCTTTGGATAAATAAGTATGATACGTCACATCTTGTTCGGCAACCGTATATTCTTTGGTGATGTCCCAGTAATCCAACCGCTCCATCGTGCTTACCTCTGCTGCAGTTGAAACATTCGACTTTAGACACAGCACCAAAAACAGCAAAAAAATCGGTACCAAAATCGTTTTCACTTTCATAAAATCACACTCCTTACTTACATTTACACGTCCGTCAATCATGTACCTTGTACTTATATAACGAATAATAACTGGAAAATGTTGCAAAAGTAAGAAATTTTTTTACGACATCCCCACCAGCAAAACTGCCACCATCGCCCCGGCAAATGTTGCCACCAGTGCTCCGGTAAGTGTATAACGCGTTTTTGTCACGCGCGCCGTCATAAAATAAACGCTCATTGTATAGAAAATGGTTTCCGAACAGCTCATAAGAACTGACGCTAATGTGCCAAGGTAAGAATCGGTCCCATATGTTTTGTATACATCAAGCAAAAGACCGGTTGCCGCCGAGGAAGAGAACATTTTCACGATAAAAAGCGGAAGCAGTTCGCCCGGGAAATGAAGGATATTTACAACCGGCGCAAATATACCGGCGAGCCACTCCATAAAACCGGACTGCCGCAAAATTCCTACACCAATCATCAAACCAATTAATGTCGGCAGAATTTTATAGACCGTCAAAAATCCATCTTTGGCTCCCTCAATAAACGAATCAAAAATATCCACTTTTTTGCACATGCCATAGCCGACAAGATAGAGAATCACGAATGGTATCATGCAGTCTGAAATATAATAAAGGATTTCCATTTACCGCTCCCCCTTTTTCTTTGATACTTTTCTTGCAATTACAGAAAAAATAACACCGGCTGCCGTCGACACAATTGTAGCCACTAGCCCCATGCCAAGAATTGAAGCAGGCGAAGCAGAACCATACTGACTTCGATACGCTATAATATTAACCGGAATCAATTGCAGAGAAGAAATATTGATAATCAAAAAAGTACACATATCCGCACTGGCAATGTGGCTTCCATGATTTAATTTTTTCAGTTCCTCCATTGCCTTTAAACCAACCGGCGTAGCCGCCCATCCAAGTCCAAGCACATTACTAATCATATTGGCAGCCATATATTCATTTGCCTTATGCTCTTTTGGCACGCCCGGAAATAAAAAGGCAAGAACCGGTCGAAGTGCTTTTGTAAGCGCATCGATAATTCCTGCCTTTTTTGCAATATTCATAAGTCCTGTCCACATGGACATGATGCCAAGCATCGTAATACATAAAGTCACTGCTTCTTTTGACGAATCCAGTGCTGCTGTTCCGATTTCTCCGATTTTGCCGGTTGCCGCCGCAAACAAAATCCCAATGAGAATCATAAATCCCCAAAGTTTATTGAGCATACGCACACGCCTTTTTCTTTTATTGTATGCGGCAGGAAGATAAACATTCCGACAAAATCAAAAATCGCTGTTAATGAGTGGTGTTCCAAACACAACTTTTGTGACGTCCTTTTTTTCATCATACGAAAATGCAGCCATCATATTTATGCGTCTGCCATTTACTTTTTTAGAACCTTCAAATCCTCTTGTATAGCCATATGCCACATAGTAATCCGAACAGCTTCCGGAACTGCTATCCATTACTTCTCCTCCACCAAACTGACGGAAAAGCTTGTCTGCCATTGTTTGCTGCTCCGATGCATTCAGTCTGCCATTTACCACGCCTTCCATGACACGATTGTTACTATTTATATTTCTTGTATCAGCAGCCGCTTCCTGAGTTGATGCTTTCATAATATCACTTTTTGCAAATGCCTGTTCAAACGCAGTCTGCGAAACATACCATCTGGTTAAAACAGTCTGCAAAATCACAATGCCCCACAAAATCAATGCCGCAAAAGCCGCTGCAAAAAATTTCTTCTTGCCCAAATAAAATCATCCTTTCCAAAGTCATCCACTTGTGACTTTCTTATAGGATTTCCGATTTTTTGAAAAATATGCAAATTTGCAGGTACAACTCAAAAGAAGAAAGAATCACAAATCGACTCGAAACAGAGAATTCGCAAATGCGAATAATGTTTCTCCCTGATTTGTGATTCTTTCTTCTTTTAACTTCTGTTACTGCAACTCTTTTTTCAAAAATTCGTGCTAAGCGTTGTTTTTTAGCTTATCTTTTTCCCCAAAATATTCCTTTTTTAGGTGGCGTCAAGGTCAAAAACAACTCTTTTATCAATTTATTCCATTCATGGTTGTTTTTTCCCGTCCATGGCTTTACAGATAAGCAACCCTTTCAAGATTTTCAGCCTGTTTACGTTGTATTGACTGGATTGCCCGCATAAAAAAGTCCTCTTTTGCCAAAACTAATCATGTTGTAATGATAAACAAAAAGAGACGGTTAATTTCACCATGAGGAATGTTGAACACCGCCGGTGCGCAGAGGGCGTAGTCTGCCCTCACGTACCGCTGCGTGTGTTCTCTCAGCGGAAGCAATTCCGAATAGGAAATTAACCATCTCTTTTTTATTAACTATTACATCATAATTATTTATCACTCATAGCGGCAAAAAATCACACTTGAATTCTGCCCGCCAAATCCAAACGAATTACTCATTGCCACACGAACCTCTTTTTCAATTGCCTTATGTGGAACATAATTCAAGGATGCGCATTTTTCATCCAATTCATCCAGATTTAATGTTGGTGGAACAACGCCGGTGCGGATACACTGGATACATGTAATCGCCTCGGTAATACCGCCGGCACCCATCATATGTCCGGTTGCACCTTTTGTGGAAGTCACTGCCATTTCGCCGGCATGCTCTGAAAAAAGTTCTGCAATCGCATTCGTTTCAATTGGGTCACCCATACCGGTAGAAGTTCCATGTGTATTAATATAATCTACGGATTCTTTCGTGATACCTGCATGCTCAATTGCTTTTTCCATGCAGAATACCGCACCAATTCCTTCCGGATGTGGGCTTGTTACGTGGTAGCCGTCGGTGCAGTTGGAAAATCCTGCGAGTTCCGCATAAATTTTGGCACCGCGTTTTTTCGCATTTTCTTCCGTTTCAATAATCAGCGCGCCACCGCCTTCACCAATGACAAAACCATCACGGTCTTTATCAAACGGGCGGCTCGCCTGCTGCGGATTTTCATTATTGGTGGACAAAGCATGTGCTGAAGCCAGTCCCTGAATAAACAATGGGGATAATGCGGATTCCGTTCCCATCGCAAGAACGGCATCTGCCTGTCCGGACATGATTAACATGCAGGCGGTACTGATTGCGTCACCGCCGGAAGAACATGCTGTGCTCACCGTCAGACTTGGACCACGATAGCCTTTTGCAATTGCCACTTGGGCTGCTGCCTCATTGCCGATAATTTTCGGTACAAAGCGCGGGCTGACTTTTTTATGCTCTCCCTTGCTTAATCCATCCTGCACTTCTGCAATCGGTGAAATACCGCCAAGTGCCGTACCAACGACGATACCCATGCGCTCCGGTACAGTAATTTCCTCTCCGGCATCCGCGATTGCTTCCATCGCTGCTGCGTAACCATACTGCATAAACACGTCCATTTCACGCGTCAGTTTCTTTGGCATAAAATCTTCCGCATTAAAATCTTTGACCTCAGCCGCAATTTTTACCGGCAGTTCTTCGGTGTCAAAGCGGGTAATTGCTTCCACACCGCATTTTCCGGCCACAAGATTTTTCCAATAATTCTCTACGCCAATTCCAATCGGCGTCACAGCACCCATTCCGGTGATGACAAGCCGACTATTCGTTGTCTTCATTTTCATTCCAGTCATTCTCCTTGATTTCTTTTCTACGAATCTTACCACTTATAGTTTTAGGCAATTCCTTCGTAAAGTCAAGTATTTTTGGCCATTTATATGACGCAATATTCTTTTTCAAGGATTTCATAATCTCACTCCGCAGTTTATCCGTTCCCTCTTCACCGTTGGCAAGAACGATACTTGCCTTGATTGCCTGACCGCGGATTGGGTCCGGCACGGAAGTAACAGCACACTCCAAAACGTATGGAAGTTTCATAATTTCATTCTCAATTTCAAATGGTCCGATACGGTAGCCGCTGGATTTAATTACATCATCGGTACGTCCGACATACCACAGATAACCGTCCTCATCAAAGTAAGCGGTATCACCTGTGTGATAATAACCATCATGCCATGCATTCTGTGTTTTTTCTTCATCGCCGTAATATTCCATAAACAAACCATTTGGTGCACCATCTTCTGTGCAGATAACAATTTCGCCCTCTTCTTCCGGACCGGCAAGTGTTCCATCCGGCAGCATAATCTGTACATCATACTGTGGTGTCGGCACACCCATGGAACCCGGTTTTGGTGTTGTACCAACGAGGTTACCAATTGTTAATGTTGTCTCGGTCTGTCCAAATCCCTCCATCAGAGTAAGTCCGGTTTTTGCCTTAAACTTCTCAAAGATTTCAGGATTCAATGCCTCGCCTGCTGTTGTTACATTCTGCAAAGAAGACAAATCGTACTGGTCTAATTTCAAATGAACCATTACGCGGTAAACCGTTGGCGGTGCACAGAATGTTGTAATTTTGTATTTCTCAATCATATGAAGAATTTCTTTTGCATCGAAATTATCAAAATCATAGGTGAAAATACATGCTTCGCACAACCACTGACCATAAATTTTACCCCACAAAGCTTTTCCCCAGCCGGTATCGGAAATAGCAAAATGGATGCCATCCGGGTCAACCTGATGCCAGTATTTCGCTGTCACATAGTGTCCCAAAGGATACTTAAAGTTATGGGTTGTAATTTTCGGATACGAAGTCGTACCAGAAGTAAAGAACATAATCGATGGGTCATCACCATGGATTGCATTCTCACCATGTGGTCTGCGGAAATGACTTGAAAAATATTTTACTTCCTTGTTAAAACTGCGCCATCCTTTGCGGCTGGCACCAACCATGATTTTTACTTTCAGATTTTTGTAACTGCGGCACGCTTTATCAACCTCACGGGAAACCGGACCGTCTGCCGTACAAAGAATCGCATCTACATTACCGGCTTTAAAACGGTATTCAAAATCGGATTTCAGCAAAAGATTTGTTGCCGGAATTGCTACTGCACCAATCTTGTGCAGTGCCAAAATCGCAAACCAGAACTGGTAGTGGCGTTTTAAAACGAGCATTACGCGGTCGCCTTTTTTAATTCCTAAAAACTGAAGATAGTTTGCTACCTTAGAAGAATAGCGTGCCATATCATAAAAGGTAAAGGAGCGTTCCTTTCCATCCTTTGAAATATGAAGCATCGCTACTTTGTCCGGAGCTTTCTTTGCCATCTTGTCTACTACATCATAGGCAAAGTTAAAATTATCATCATTTACAAATTTAATATCCTGCAAAACACCGTTTTCATCTTCCTTAACCTGAATAAATGGTGCTGCAATATCGCCTTTTGAAAGTGCCATTTGCGTTCCTCCTATATCATATCCTGCAAATTATTTTTATGTTCCATGTAGTTTTCAAAACCACATCATATTGTAAACAATACATCACGCTTTCCCTATTGTCAAGAAAAACAACGTAAAATCGTGATATTTAATATATTTTTTACACTTCCAGAAGAATCCGTTTGAATTTACCCTTATAATATGATAGAATTGTGTTGACTTATGTACACAGATGAATGGAGGATTTTGTTTATGTTCAAAATTGTTGAAAAAAAGTCCCTGAATCCTACTGTCAGTAAAATCACAGTAGAGGCTCCTTTGATTGCAAAAAAGGCGGAGCCGGGACAGTTTATTATCTTCCGTGCAAAAGAAGATAGCGAGAGAATTCCTTTGACAATCGCGGATTTTGACCGCGAGGCAGGAACGGTCACCATTATTTATCAGATTGTTGGTGCCGGTACAATGGAATTAGATACCTTAAATGAAGGGGATTACATTCACGACTTCGTAGGACCACTTGGTGTTCCTACCCACACAGAAGGCTTGAAAAAAGTAGCAGTTGTCGGCGGTGGTGTTGGCTGTGCCATTGCATATCCGATTACAAAGAAACTGCATCAGATGGGTGCTGAAGTTCACGCCATCGTCGGATTCCGTAATCAGGACTTAGTAATTCTTGAGGACGAATTCAAAGCAGCCAGTGACAAACTTGTCATGATGACCGATGACGGAAGCTATGGTGAAAAAGGTCTGGTAACAGACGCATTGGAAAAATTAATTCAGGATGGAAATGAATACGATGAAGTCATTGCCATCGGACCATTGATTATGATGAAATTCGTATGCCTGACAACAAAAAAATATGACATCAAAACCGTCGTCAGCATGAACCCGATTATGATTGACGGAACCGGTATGTGCGGCGGCTGTCGTCTGACAGTTGGCGGCGAAACCAAATTTGCCTGCGTAGACGGTCCGGATTTCGATGGACACCTCGTTGATTTCGATGAAGCAATGCATCGTGGAACAATGTACAAAGAATTTGAGACACACGCCCGCGATGAATATTGCAATCTACTCAAGAAAGGGGAAAATTAATCATGGCAGAGAGAAATATGGATATGAATAAATGCCCAATGCCGGTACAAGACCCGGATGTCCGTAATAAAAACTTTGACGAAGTAGCTCTTGGCTACACCTATGATATGGCAGTAAACGAAGCTCGTCGCTGCTTAAACTGTAAAAACAAACCTTGCGTCAGCGCCTGCCCGGTTCAGATTAACATTCCGGCATTTATTGAGCGCGTAGCAAATGAAGATATTGAAGGTGCTTTTGCGATTCTTTCAGAATCCACTTCCCTTCCTGCTGTCTGCGGCCGTGTATGCCCACAGGAAAATCAGTGCGAAGGCAAATGTGTCCGCGGTATCAAAGGCGAGCCGGTTGGTATCGGACGTTTGGAGCGTTTCGTTGCTGACTACCACAGAGAGCACTGCACAGACACACCGGTTAAACCGGAGCCAAACGGTCACAAAGTTGCCGTTATCGGTGCCGGCCCAAGTGGTCTTACCGTTGCCGGTGATTTGGCTAAATTAGGATACAAAGTAACAATTTTTGAAGCACTTCACCTTGCCGGCGGCGTTTTGGTTTATGGTATTCCGGAATTCCGTCTTCCAAAAGCAATTGTGCAGAAGGAAATTGATAACTTAAAAGCAATCGGTGTTGATGTAGAAACCAATATGGTAATTGGTAAAGTATTAACCATCGATGAAATTTTTGAAATGGGTAACGAAGCAATCTTCGTTGGTTCCGGTGCAGGACTTCCTCGTTTCATGAATATCCCTGGTGAAAGTCTGAAGGGTGTTTATTCTGCAAACGAATTCCTGACTCGTATTAACTTAATGAAAGCTTACCGCGACGGAAGCAAAACACCAATCCAGCACGCAAAGAAAGTTGCTGTTGTCGGTGGCGGTAACGTAGCTATGGATGCAGCCCGCAGTGCAAAACGTCTTGGTGCAGAAGAAGTTTACATTGTATACCGCCGTGGTATGGAAGAACTTCCTGCCCGTAAAGAAGAAGTTGAGCATGCAGAAGAAGAGGGAATCATCTTTAAGACATTAAATAACCCGGTTGAAATTCTTGGCAATGACGAGGGTATGGTATGTGGCATGAAATGTGTTGAGATGGAACTTGGTGAACCGGATGAAAGCGGACGCCGCCGTCCGGTTGAAAAACCTGACAGCGAATTTGTTCTTGATGTTGACAGCGTAATCATGTCCATCGGTACAAGTCCAAACCCATTGATTCGCTCCACAACTCCTGGTCTGGAAGCAAATAACCGCGGATGCTTAATCACAAAGGATGAATCCGGTTTAACAACCCGCGATAATGTATACGCCGGTGGTGACGCCGTAACAGGTGCCGCAACCGTAATCCTTGCCATGGGCGCAGGAAAAGCTGCCGCTAAGGCAATTGATGAGGCATTGAGAGGGTAAATAATAAGGCTATTCTTACGATAAAAAAGGGAAAACCGCAAACCGACTCGAAACAGAGAATTCGCTTCACGAATTATGTTTCTCGCTGGTTTGTGGTTTTTCCTTTTTTAGGTAAGTCTAGCTTATTGTATTCCTAACTCTATCATCCATTCCACCCGCTCCTATTCCCAACAGACACCAGAACACAGGCGCAGTTACTACCATGGAATCATTAAACATCCCGGCAAAGAGATATCCTAATACAGAAATCAAAATTGCCCGTATAAAATACTCTTTTTGCGTATGGCACTTTCCCTTCGCCGCCGCAAAGCCACGCTTTAAAAAAATCACAAAAAATGCAAGCATCAGAACAAGCGAGAGGCACCCTGTCTCAATTCCCATCTGAAGATAATAATTATGTGGCTTCTTATAATAAGTTGTCAACAAATCATACTGATATCTGGCAACATAATCATTATGCGGGAACACAAAACCAAACTGGTCGGGCCCCGCGCCAAGCAGCACATAATCTTTTAACAGCGGTATCGTTCTTGACCACACAAAACCACGAAGCGATGCCACCTCATTCATCCACGATGGCAGTGCCGTTTCGGCGTGAATACACAAATCCCATTTTCCGTTTGCATTGAGATAATAATACTTCCCATCCCCACGCTGATTGGTAAACCGCCAGACACTCTTTTTGTACTTCATTTCATAGCCATAAATGGTCTTTTCGCCGTCCCCAAAAGCTTTCTTTTCAAATGAAAATGCTTTCCACTTTCTATCCGGTGTCTTTTTAAGCGTGATATTTTCACCGCTTCCCTCTATGACAAAAGAATAATTTTTCTTTTTATAGCGGATTTTCACATGGTTATCCTTCGTTTCAATATAAGATAACTTTTTACTTCCTTTGGTAGAAAAGCGAACCTGCTGCCATTTTCCAAAAATATCCCCTGTGATGTACCAGTTGCAGAAAGATAAAATTGCAAGCACAGAAACCAAGACGCAGAGAATTGTTCTTTTGTACTGACAGACTTTGTTCCGATATTTTACGCCGCCAATGCAAAACGAAACCAGTACCGCAAGCGTGCCGGTCCGCGACTGGGAACCAAAAAGGCAGAAAATCAGCAGATAAAAAAGCACGAACCAAAAGGTTCTCTCCCGCTTTTTACCCGCCTCATGGAAATAAACAATCATTGCCACCGTCACCGGCAGAAGAAGCGATACATAGCTTCCCACATAGTTCCAATGGTACAAAGTTAAATATATAAAATGCGAAACTCTCGCCTTTCTCCCACCTAGAAACTCTTTCACAAAGCCCATTGACAATAAATCAAATCCAAAGAACTGTGAAATGCCAATTACGCCAAGGATTCCAATTGAGACACCAAGTATTTTTATCAGTATGGAAATATTTTCTGTTTTATTCACCCAAAAAAAACTGTAAAAGAACACAACCAGATACGAAAGTATTACGAAAAGCCCCTGCATATTGCCGGTCATCCCCCGCACACTCAGAAAAGGATGATTTGCATGCAGAGAAGATTCAATTGCAAAACCACCATATAATATAGGTAGAAGAATATATTTTGGCATCTCGTGAATCTGCCGCCAAAAGCGCATACGAGCCAAAATCACAATCATAAAAAGGCAGCAAAAAAACAGGACAAACAATTTACCATACAAAAAGAAATCTGACTCAACCGCATTTGCGGGAAGCCACGGTTCATTCTCTGTGTATGTTTTACTGTTTATCCTGCCTACAACAAGGGGCAGAAACGCAAGCACCAAAGCAACTGGTGCTAACGTTATCCATTTGTCCCATTTTTTCATCATATTCCTTACTGTGCAGCTTCAGTAGCTCCTTCTTCAACAGCTCCGTCAGTCTGAGTCTGAGCGTCCTGCTGAACAGGTGTCATATCAGCTTTTCCCTTTTCCAAAACAACTTCCATTGTCTGTCCATTTCCCAAATCTAATTTGTATGTGAGCGTCTTCTTGTCTTTGTCATATGCCATGGACATGTAAATTTCATCTTTACCTTCCATTTTAACTTCAATTCCGTCAGAACGTCTCTCATAATCAAATTTTGTCTCACCGTTTGCAGTTACCATTGTCATTTTATCATCTTCTGTAATATTTACATTTACAGTTGCCTGACTAGGATCAACGCCAAGGGATGCTGCATATTCATCAATCGTCATACCATTGATTGTCTTTGCTGTCCAATCACCTTTGATGTCGTCATAAGAAATACCACATCCTGCCAAACTTAACATCATTACAAATACTAATACTGCTGATACAATCTTTTTCATTTTCTAAATCCTCCAAATTTTAATTTTTTATTAAATATTGTTATTTACTTTCATTTGCCATAACAAGCATAATTCCTTTTGTAATCGTATCGGAATAAAGATTTGTTCACCTCCCCGTAAAATAATTTCTGTTTTGGTAACATCTTTAATATAGCCCGCATTGATGTAATAACTTTTCCCGCAGGTAACAAAATCACCGCCATCCGGCATTTTTTCTTTTGCCCTCGTGAGCGAACAATTTGTCCGAAAATCCCCATGCAGCGTATGTATCATCGTCGCATGCCCACATGTTTCCATGTAAATGATTTCGTCTAAGCAAAATCTTTTCATTGTGCGGTCTACCATAAATGATATGTTTTTTTTCATTTGATAAAACATATTCTGAAAACGGTTCAGCGCACAATCAACCTGCTGCTGCGCAAACGGCTTGGTCAAAAAGCCATCGGCATATACGGAAAAGGCATCCATTGCATAGCATTCAGATGCTGCTGTCATAATCATCTTCTGATTACTCTTTCTCCCCTGAAGTTTTTGCACAATCACAGGGTCTTTTATCTTTTGCTCCGGAAGGTTTACAATCATAAGACTCGGTTTGTTTATCGGAAGTTCGGATAACATATTTTCGACCGAGCTGAATTCCTTTATGCTTACCTGATAATTGCCACGCAGATATTTATCTACGCACTTTTTTATCGCTGACCGCTCTTTTGCGGATTCATCACATAAATAAATTCGCATAAAACCCCTCCTCAAAAGATTCCGTGCTCCCAAAATATCATACTTTGCGGATAAATCCTACGCTTTCTGTCAAAACGGTAAAAAAAATGCAGAAACGGTAAAGTCTCTGCATTTTTTATAAATTTCTTTTATAACTCCGGCTTAATCTCGCCATTTTTCAAATTCAGGAAGGCAACGTCCGACATCGTGCTCTTACCGGTAATATCCGTTACTTCATAAGTAAAGGCATATTTTCCATCCGGCAAATCTTTTTCTTTGAATTCATAACTTTCCTTCCATGTAAATTCATCGTCTGGCATTTCCTGAACCTCATTATTTCCTTCCATGCTCTGTGCGTAATAGACAATAGCTACTTTATCGCCCTTCTCCAATGGCCGCATATCTTTTCCCGCCTGTCCGGATTCATCCACACCGGAAGTTGCACCAAGAATATAGAAGTCTTTTGCCTCATAATCATAGGCGACACTCAAATAGCTGTCTTCTCCATTTAATTTAATCGGAACCGTATACAAATTATAATCATCGCCCTCATAAACTAACTCCATGTAACATTCTCTGTCATTAATAGAACCCCAGACGCCGCGGAAGTTATCCTGGAATACACCTTTTTCCCAGTCGCACTCTAAGTCGTTATCTTTTCCTAAAAAGACAATTGCTTTTCCGTCGTCACTGATATAAGCAAAATTGAAGGCAATGCTTTGAATACTATCTAATTTTGCCGGGTCAATGTTCAACTGGATGTAATCATTTTCATTAATTGACATCTCAAGGTCACCGTCAAATCCGCTTACTTCCTGTACTTCGCCGACACCACTTTCACTCAATGCCTCATCGGATATATTGGCACCGATGGAATAATTGACAAAGGAAGAATAAATATTCTCTGCGGCAATCTGCTGGTAACGGGCTGCTGATTCCTGGTCGCCGTCATAGGAATAATAAACCGAAAGTCCGCTTGCATGACGGCGGTAGTCTCCGTTTATTTTATAAACAATCGCATCGGAAAGTGCTTTTTCAATCTGCGCTTTGCTCTCACCAATCAACCCTTCTGCATTCTGTGCCAAATGCCCTAAGTCGACCATGTTTGTGTATCCTTCTTTATCATTGTTACCACCATAATTTTCTGCCTTCGTGGCACTTCTGGCAAATTCCGCGCATACAGAAGAATCTTTTTCTGCTTTTTTCAAAACGACCTTACCCATATTCTGCAAGGCTTCAATTATTGCCGGTGTCTTGGACAAATCGGTTACGGAAAGTGTAATTTCCGCATCCGTTCCTGCTTGTTTACAACCTTGTTTAAAACTGTCGCAGATTTCTTTACCAAGTTCGGCACCGTTCATAGCCGGATTTTTTGCAAGTTTAGAAAGCCATCCGCTGTACAGCCATCCATTTCCCGGTTCTGTCTCCTCAGACGCTACCATGTAGGACGCATAATTCTGGAATACATTCGCTGTATCTACCGTTGCCATCAGGCAGGTATCAAAACCAACAACCTCAAACGGCTTTTTGTCACCGTAGACATCTTTCATAACAGCGGAAAGTTCGTCTAATACCAACGAATCCATTTCATAATTTTCATCAAAAGATACACCGCTTACACTTCCACCACCATGATTCCAGAACAACAACATCTTATGGTCTGCCGGATAGTTTTCCTCTGCATAATTGAGGAATCCCTTTAGCGTCTCCGGGTCACCCATGCTTGCCTGCTCAGTTTCATCTTTTAAAGTAAGTGTATCTCCACTGTACTCATAACGCTGAATCCGATCGGTTTTTACCTGATCATTCTGCCACTTTGACGCACCACCCGTCTGAATTACCACTTTTACGTTTTCCGGAAGCTTAACCTGCATCATTTCATTTAGATCTGCTGTTGCTGCACCGTAATTGCTCTCCAAATCGCTGCCACACAGATACCAATAAACAACCCAAGTATCCTCCTTACTGAAACTCTGTTTCGCTTCTTTCTCTTCGTCCGCGCAGCCGGTCATTGAAAATAACATACACAAAACCAGCACAAGCGCCGTCCATTTTTGATATTTTTTTATCTCCATCTTAAACTTTCTCCTTTCTGCTCATTTCTTCATTGTATCGACTCTTTCTAAATCCTGCAACAAACCTTGCAGAATTGTGGGTAAAGGGTGAAAAATTGCTTGACCCTTCCTTATGAATTTGTTAAAATTTTATATAGGTAAATGTCGCAAAATGATAGGAGGCAGCAATGAATATCGCAATTGTAGATGACTCAGAAAGCGACCGCCAATTACTACAGGAATTGTTAATACGTTATTTCGATATAAGCGGAATCAGTATTACGATTTACCCGTTTCAATCGGGTGAACTTTTTTTGGCAGGGCTTTCCCACCATTCCTTTGACCTTGTCTTTCTCGATATTTTCATGGATGAGATTACCGGTATGGACGCGGCACACAAATTATTAGAAGCAGGCTGCGACTGCACAATTATTTTTTTAACGTCCAGCCGCGAATATGCACTCGAAGGATACGAAGTAGGGGCTTTTCGTTATTTGCTTAAGCCACTTACTTACGACAAGCTGGAAGATACATTAAATCCCTTTTTACGCAAATTTCGTGGGAAAGCAAGGAAGCTTCCACTTATGGTAGAGCGGACACCGCTGTACATTCCTTATTCGGATTTGTACTATTTATCATCGGTGATGCGCCAAACAGAAGTTCATTTAGAAAAAAAGGTGCTAAAACAGTCTTCCGCCATTAATTTTCAAAAAACAGTCGCTCCACTCCTTAGTGATTCTCGGTTTTTCCTTTGTTCCAAAGGCGTTATCGTGAATTTACAGCATGTGAGTGAATTAGAAAAAGATCACTTCGTTCTCAATAATGGAGAAGAAGTACCAATTAGCCGGCGGAATCTATCGCAGGCAAAAAAGACTTTTTTGGATTTTTCGTTGAATCAGTAGCGGGAAAGGATATTTTTTATGCGCAGATTGAAAATGGTTGTTTATTTACTAATTCTTGGCATTCTCAGTTCACTTTTGGGGAATGTCTCTTTTGCGTGGGCATCCACACAGGACAAATTGACCATTACAGAAATTTACGACTTGGATCTTTTATCTGCTCCGCTCATGTGTCCGGTTGGCTCCGATTCTTTTGACGAGATCATTCAGGCTTACAGTGATTGCCCTCTCTACGCCGTCTGTGAAAATGAAAACGAGAGCACGGAACTGATACCATCTTATGACACCCGCTCGGTTGATGTGCAAAAAGAAGGCATCTATGAAATGACTATGACTTTGCAATATGACAAAGAAATGTTCCAACTGTCAGAGAACTATTCGGAAACCTATACGATTCCGGTCTGTATCTCTGACCCGGAAAAGTTCGAAATTTTTCCAACCTTTACATCTTTCCACCACACAACGCTGAGTTTTTTGCATCATTTTAAGGATTTTTCCACAATAGAAGGGGCCTATGTAAAATCCAAAACCGCCCTTACCAAATCTCAGTTAAACAGTGCTGACTGGATCTCTATTACGTCATCAGAAAGCTTTAATCCAACACCGGATGGCGTCACGTTATCGTCCGCTTTTTTTGAAGAGGACGGATATCTATATGTAAAATTAACAAACGAAAACCTTACCTCCAATATTCTTTGTCTGGAGCAGAAGGGCGCCCTCGTTCGTTCAAAACCAATTGAGGGAGACCGTGACGGCGGCGATTTTTCTTCCGAAGACTCGTTTGAAATCACTTCACCGGTATCGACACCGGACAGCGGGCAGACTACAAACCACACATCTGCGCCAAAACCGACTGCCACGGCAGCAATTATAATTCCGGCGACGTCTGTTCCTTCCAAAAAGACGGTTGTTTCTTCCATTCCCAAAAAAGAAACAACACACGCGAAAAAAAAGAAGAATTCTTCCTCTGCCCAAAAATCAGAGGGAATGATTACCGGCATTACAAGCAGTACAGAAGAATCCGATTCAAATACCAACACAACTACATCAATGAAAAAAGATACGGCAGACAGTGCCACCACTTCCCATGCCAGTGAGAAAAAGACAGTAGAGCAGGTTGGCTCAAACCGTATTTCTCTATCCGGAAAACGACTTCGTCTGATTGCGGAATCAAATCCAAACTATGTTCCGTTTACTTATGATAATATTACGCTTGAAATTCCGACAGAATATCTTCTGTCACTGAATCTCAAAGACAATGAAGTACTGATGGTAAGCATCGTTCCCGGTTCCGGCAAAGAGGTGACTGTTGCAGTGCGTGCCGCAGGTAAAGTTTTGACGAATATTCCAAACAGCCGGCTCACATGGAAGCAGGAGAACAAAACGCGCACCATTGACAAAACCGGCGTTTACAAGCCACCCGGCTCTGCCAAACAAAATCTTCCGGTCAAAAAAAATCGCGTGCCTCATCTTGTAATTATAGGTGCCATTGTGTTAGTTCTGATTTCGACCGGCTGCTTTGTCTACCACAAAAAAGAAAGGAAACATTAAGATGAAACCTCGCTTTATCAAACTATTTCTCGCTTTGTTTCTTCCTTTTGCCTCCTTTCTGCTGCTTGCGCATTTTCTATTCTATTACAACAATAAATACGAAAATAATCTGGTTTACCCGATGGGCGGTGTCATGTTTTGTTCCGATGCCGACTTATCCGGGGATTCCGTAATTTTCCTTGCCCATCAGTGGAATTTTTTCCCAGGCAAACAATATACGCCTTCCGATTTTAATGAAAAAAATGTAACGGGAGGCACTTTTTTAACCCTTGGCTCATTTGGCAATTTCAGTCTTGGCAGTACTTCCGAGGCATCGAATGGCACTGCCACCTACCGCTTAACGCTGTCTCTCCCAGACACGGCACGGACATATTCTTTATATCTGCCGGAAATTTTTTCCGCTTACACACTCTACCTAAACGAGGAAAAAGTCTGCTCGCAGGGGAATCCAGACCTGGCGCATTATAAAGATTTAATTGGCAATAAAGAAATTTCTTTTACCGCCTCCGGAACCGTTCATATCACAATTATTGCCACCAATTATTCGCATATTTACAGTGGCATTACCTATCCACCAGCCTTTGGAACAGTTACTGCCATCCAGAAATATCTTTCTACAAGACTTTTCATCTCCGGCATTACGCTTGCAGCCATTTTCCTTTTTGGCGCCTGCTCGCTGTTCTTTTTCTGCCGGCTAAAACATAATAATGCGCTGGTTTTTACCATTTTATGTAGTTTATTTTTTGTTGTCTCCCTGTATCCGGTTCTATTTTCCTATGGCAGTTTTACCGTTTTCCCGTGGTATCCACTGGAAATTGCCTGCCTGACCGCCATGTATCCATGCATGGTTTTATTGCAGGGAACGATTTTAAATCTTCCTAAGAAATTGATTCGGCGTGAAACGCTTATCTTTGGCAGCTGTGTTGTTTTGTCGCTTGTATTCACTCTGTTTTTACACGGCAGCACACACTTTGCCAAAATATATTCTGAATTTTTGTTTTTATACAAAGCAGGCTGCGCCCTTTTGCTTTTATTTCAGGCATATTATTCGTATCAGAAAGAATCGCTCACGTCACCAATTCTCTTAATTGGTACCGTTTTGTTTGCTTCCTCTCTGACTGCTGACCGCATGTATCCGGGCTACGAACCGATTTACGGCGGCTGGTTTCAGGAAATCGGCACCTTTTTACTGGTCGTTTCCATCGGCTATGAATTGTGGCAGGATTTATCGAAGACCTACCGCGCAAAACTTTTGTTGGAGGAAGAAACTCATTATCTGGCAAAACAGATTGAAATTCAGAAGGCGCACTATCAGGAACTTACAGAACGCATTGACGAATCAATTCGCCTGCGCCACGACCACCGTCACCACATGCAGACTGTCACAACCTATCTGCAAAATAATGAGCGCGAAAAAGCACTGGAATACTTGGCACAATACGCAGAGCAGAGAGACCAGAAGGGACGTATCGTATTATGCCATAACATGCTCGCGGATGCGATTTTACAATACTATCAAACACTCTGCAAAAACAACGACGTAGCTTTTGAATGTCTGGCAAATCTTCCGCAAGCACTGTCGATTCCCGACACTGACTTTTCGATTTTGTTTGGTAATCTTTTGGAAAATGCATGGGAGGCCGCAAGCCAGACACCGGAAAATGCGTATATCCGCATCCAGATTCAGCCACAGAAAAACAACATTGTTGCAATGATTGAAAATAGCTGCAAAAAAGAACCAATCCAAAAAGCGAATCGGTTCTTCTCAACAAAACATTCCGGTATGGGTATCGGTACCCAGTCTGCCCGCCTCATCGTTGACAAGGCAAAGGGTGTTATTTCCTTTGAGCCAAAGGACGAAATCTTTGTAGTGCGTTTCGTCCTTCCAAATACTGTAAAATAATTACCGGCTTAATTTTCTCTTTAACTGTTCCGGATTAATGGCGGATAAAAGTGCGGTTTCTTCGCTGATTTCTCCTTTCCGGTACAGTTTCAAAATGTACTGATCCATCGAAACCATCCCCAGTTCCCCGGATGTCTGAATGACATTATCAATCTGATAGTTTTTGCTGTCTCGAATCATGTTCTGAATCGCCGGCACAATTTTCATAATTTCCACCGCAGGAATCATACCGCCGCCTTCTCTCTGCAGTAGCTGCTGGGAAACGATGCAGTCTAACACAAGTGATAACTGGATTTTAATCTGGTCCTGCTGATCTGCCGGGAAGGAGTCCACAATTCGATCAATCGTATTTACTGCTCCCTTGGTGTGCAGTGTTGCAATAACAAGATGTCCGGTTTCCGCTGCTGTCATCGCCGTGCGAATCGTTTCCGCATCGCGCATTTCCCCTAACAGAATAACATCCGGTGCCTGACGCAGGCACGCGCGAAGTCCGGTCAGATAATTCTCGGTATCAATCGCAATTTCACGCTGGCTAATTAACGATTTCTGGTTTCGGTGCAAATACTCAATCGGGTCTTCCAGCGTAATAATGTGCGCTTCCCGCTCTTTGTTAATCGCATCGATAATACACGCCTGTGTCGTCGATTTTCCGCTTCCAGCCGTTCCTGAAATAATAATCATGCCGTGCTGTAGTTTCGACAGAGCAATTACCTCTTCCGGAATTCCCAGTTCCCTGTAATCCGGAATCCGGAACGAAACAACACGGATAACCGCTGCCTGTGAGCCACGTTGGAAATATGAATTGACACGAAATCTCGCCAAGTCCTCAATGGCAAAGGAAAAATCATCATCTCCCTCTTCTAAAAAATGTGTTTTCTCCCGGCTGGCGCACTCATAGATTTCATCTAAAAGCACTTTTGTGTCATCCGGCATCAGACGCTCCGCCGAAGCTTCCATTGGACGAATTTCGCCATCCACCTTATAACTCAATGCACCACCGGCAACAATAAAAATATCCGATGCTCCGTCAGAGACCGCTTTTCTTAATATTTCCACTAAACGTTCCATATCTTTTCTCTCTTTCTTTAGTCTGGAAGCATTTGTTCCATTCCATCCCAAACATCGATGGTATCGTCCGGTTTCCACTCACCGGTATACTGCTTCTCCCACTTTACTACATGAAATTTTTCTTTTTGTTTTTTGATTTCAACAAGCAGTTTCTGCTTATCATCAATCGTACAAGTGTAAGTATAAGTATTTCCTTTCTGTTTCACACCATCCGGCATATTACCTGCCCGAATCTGTGAATATATCTCTTCTGCTTTCGTATCTGCTGCATAGTAATTACTCACCGCTTTTACGGATTTTTCTGATAGGTTATAGTTTGCTTTTGCCGTCGACAGTGACAAAAGCGCAAATACCAAAAAACATAACACGGCAAAAATCGTCAGAATCGAACTGCCGCCAACGCTTGTGAATGAGAGCTTTCGTTTTTTCATGATGTACCCCCTCTCTGCCAAGCCGCCGCAACATGATAAATTTCTTCCTTATCTTCATCAAAAACGGTAACCTTTGCATTTGTCAAATACTCATCGGCATCCGTCTTTATCATTTGGACCGTCATATGGTCCTGCTCAAAAGGAATTTCCAGAGTATCTCCCTCAATCTGACCGGGCATCTCCCCTACTACTTTCTGCCAGTCGCCGGCACACGCTTTGCACATCTCTATTACTTCCTGTGCATGGGCTGCCGCAATATTTTCTTTTTCACCACGCCCAGACAACCCATTTGCATAGACAAATGCCTGCAAACACACGGCTGCCGCCAGCGCAAACACTAAAATCATAATAATCTGCTCCATCAACGCTAACGGAGCTTTGCTTCTTTCATAATTCACAATGCCACCCCGCTTTCTTCACTTCGCAGAGAAACGGTTGTCTCATTCTCACGTCCTTCGCTATCTTTGGATGTAATTCGTATGAGACTTCCTTTCTTTTCAAAATGCAAATCTTTCGCATCCATAATCGCCACACCATCTTCCGGCTTCATCTCGGATTCCTCAGCGGCAAACAACTCATACACCTTACCCTGGTAATAATATATTTTCAAATCATACCGAATGCCATCGATTGTTTCCAAAAGATGCAGCGTATTTACCTCATCATCCACATCCGGCGAAGCAAATCCGCCCACTTTTACGGCATCTGCTCTGTCATAACCACGAATCTGGGCAGACACATAAGACGTGATAATTCTTTTGTTGTATGCATTATTATCACGCTCGACCAAACTTTTATATTGATTTGCTCCCAATGCTAAAACTGCCACAATTGTCATGGCAAAGATAGCAAACAATACAAGAACAAATACATTTTCAATACTATGTCTCTGGCTGCTTCTCTTCATTGCTAATCGACCCGCTCCTGATTTTCCATTACTGTAATTTCCGGCATCAAATTTTTGGCAAATACTTCATAAAAGACGGTAAAACGGCTTTCATCAATCTGAATTCCGTAATTTTTCTTTAAATATTCAAGGGTAGGCGGATATACGCCTTCTGTCGCATAGCAGGTCATTGTTGCCTTACGAATGGAGTTTTCGAGCTGTTTCATGCTCTCTGCCTCCTGCCCCTGATTCAGCCTTGCCGCCCCCGCGTTCATCGCATAAAGCAGTCCACCAATCACCGCTGTCAGCAATACAATTTTTATAATTAAAAAACTTCTCTGCTTCTTCATTTTCATCCATCCTATCCAATCGAAGACATGATATGAATCAACGGTAACATCACAGTTATCAAAACAATTCCTACAAGAATTGAAGTAATAATGACAATCGTAGGCTCAATCTTTCCAACTTTTCGTGCAATTTCCAACTGCACTCTGTCGTCCATACGCCGTGAAATTTCTGCCATCGCCGTATCGGATGTACCACTTTTGGCGCCCAAATCTAAAATCCGGCAAAACGACGCTTCCAACACTTCATTTTCTCGAAATGACTTCGCCATCGGCTCGCCCACTTCCAACATCTCAAGGCATTTCTCATAACGCTTCTTCGTCTTTTGATTTACATCCTGAAAAAGCATTGCTGTACGGAATGCATCTTCGGTATTTAATCCGCTCATCATCCCCATCGCCATCGCTGACGCAAATCTTGCTTCACCCATCCGGCGCACAATTCCGTGTCCGCCGAAAACTTTTTTATACAGTTTCACAAAAAAGCCTCTTGTCCTCTTGCTGCAGGCAATCACTGCTGCCACTAAAACAATGACAAATATGATACCGCACAACACCGGCATGATACTTCCGAGCCAGTCGCCAAACCGCAGTAAAAGCTTCGCCGTGCCGCCCATCGTACCGCCAAGCTGCTCATAGACCTGATTGAAAATCGGCAGCACCTTGACAAGCAGCACAACTAAAATTACTAACATCAAAATCATCAATATAAACGGATACAGAAGGGCACTGCGAATCTGCGACATCAACTGCTGCTGCCTGTCGTAATAATCTGCCAGTGCCTGAAAGGACTGCTCCAACCGCCCTGTCTCCTCACCGGTTTCAATCATATCGCCGACGTACTTCGGAAACGTACCAACCTCCCGAACTGCTTCGGAAAACGGTTTGCCTTCCGTCACCAAATCCGCTAACTGCTCCAGCATTTTTTTGCTTTTTTTGTCCTTTTCGTCCTCAATTAAAAGATACAATCCGTCTTCGATTCCAATGCCGGCATGCAGTAAAAGCGACATTTCCAGACAAAAAGCAGAAACATACTCATTACTTACTGTTTGCTTACTCATGATACACTCCCCTGATTAGTAACTCAATTTTTCTTTGTAATTTCTACCATTTCCTATGTATTTCATAATGGACTTACTTGATTTACTGGTTGAAGCAAATGTAGGGTCCATCAGTTTCCATTTCTTACCGTTAAAATAAATCATTTTGGAAATGCGTCCTTTTTTCTTGGAATACACATTTATCCATGCATGATACGCATTCCCGGTATAACCTACAATTAGTTTTGTCGGAACTCCCTGACTTCGCAGCATCGCAGTCATTACTGCCGCATAATCAAAACAGATTCCTTTTTTCTTCTTATAAATCTTATTCAAATTTGGCACATACCCCGGCTTTACCGTCTTGGCAAGTTTTTTGTCATATTTATAATTTTTAATGACATAGTTGTATACCTTTTTAACCTTTGCCAAATCGTTTTTACATTTTTTTGTAATCGAGGCTGCTTTTTTTACAACTTTCGTGCTTTTCGTATAATTCACAAACTGATTCGGCCGCAGATACGGTTCAAACTGGTCGGTCATTTCGACATTTACTTTCAATGTCATCTCCATCGCATAACGACCACCCACTTCATAAAGCAGATAAATCGTATAGGCAGTATTTCCTTCCGTCAATGGAATAACCTGATACTTATTCACGGAAAGTGTATATTTGTAACCATCATTCAGCGCCTGTCCCCCAGTCGTAACAACACATTTCAGCGTAGGACCCAGTGCCTTCTTAAATTTCACCATCACATAACCGTCTGCCGTGTTGGAATAGTCAATCACACAATTATTACTTTCCTTAACTTGTTCCCCACTTGCAACAGTCGGATAGATAACTGTTTTTGCCCGGCTTTTGCTGTTTGACAGCACAATCCCTGAAACCATCACACACAAAAATCCAAGAATCCATAATCCCCTTTTACTTTTTTTCATGAAATACACCCCTTTCACGGATTAATCATTTTCATTTTATCACTTTTAGGACAAAAAATAAAGCATCCTTTTCTTATTATTATATGCATCCGTGTGTCATAAAAAAGGTCCATTCTTTTTCATTGTTTTTTTATACTCTTTTAATGGTCGAATTCCTTGACAAAATGTCAAAAACGTACTATAGTTGAATACGTTAAAAAAAGTTATCAAAGGAGTAAACCTATGATTGAAACAGGTATTGCGAGACAATTAGATGCAGTCGGACGTATTACTCTGCCAAAAGAACTTCGTAAGTCTTTAGGATTTAAAGACCGCGAATTATTGGAAATATATACTGAAGATGACAAAATTATTTTAAGAAAATGTGAAAGACAGAAACAGGATATTTTTACTGGTTCTGAAGAGGATTTGATTGAGTACAAAGGAAAATTAGTTTCCAAAGAATCAATCCGCGAATTATCAAAGCTTGCTGGTTTAATTTAATCATATATCCCTTTAGTGTTTGCCCGAAGTTTTCCCAGACTTCGGGCGTCTTTTTTTATGTATTATGTAATTTAGCTGCACCGTCGTATGATAAAAAAAGAAATGTAAACGCTGCGTTGACCTGTTTTATAAAAATTACAACAACGGTCAACCAAATTTCGGCTTCCATTTGACTTTTTTCTACTTTTTCTCTAATTAAGTCAACTTTTACAATATATTTGTTGACCTAAATTTGCATTATCTTAAATCCAGTCATTCACTTGAGTCATTTTTGATGACCTATTTGGGAAAAAGCAATTTTTAAGTCAACTTTTGTCTATAAAGTGGTTGACTGGATTTATGCTTTTGACAAATCAGGTCAACTAACTGCAAATATCCCCTGCAAAAGTTTCATAATCTACTCTTCCCGCCACTCTTTTAGGGCAGAAGAAAGTCTTCTGTCAATATCTTTTCGCGTTTTTTCACACTCATTTGGATATTCTTTTGCCGCTTTGAAAATAAATCGCATCACAAATTTAAGTCCCACCGGCAAAGCCTTGCGAAGCAAAGATTCCGGCAGTACAAAGTGAGTTCCGTGTTCATACACGAGCGTTACATACTCACAGGTATGCGGGCGCTCTTTTAACCGTTCATCCATACGGCGGATGTATTTTCCTGTTTCCCAGAAGGAATCATCCTCGGCTCCTACAAGAAACAGTCTGCCCTTTATATTCTCAACCGGAATCATTTCCTCTTCGGTATGTTCTCTTGCATTTTCAGAGTCAATAAACAGACAGGTGCTGCGTTCAATATCACCGGAGCCTTTTGTTTCTTCCTCAATCTTCTGCCAATATACCGGATGCTCATATATAAACGGCATATAGGCAAGCGGCTCTCCCTTCCAGGAAAGAGTGGACGCTCCCGGAATCGGCCATTCCTTGCATCCATCCTTTTCCCCCTGTTCAAATCCCTGCCATACAAAATCACTAGGCGTAAGAGCAAATGTCAGCGTAATATCTGAAAATAAAGAAGCTGCAACAAGAGCATCCATACCCGCTGTACTCATTCCCATAATTCCGATTTTTTGATTTCCATTATTTTTCAGCCACTGGATTGCCGTCTCAATACGTTCGAGTGGGAAATTTACATGGCTGTAATTTTTCTTTCCCGGCGACATACAAAGAACATTGACACCATTTTTATGAAGCCATTTTGCCCCGCACTTCGCCATATAATCATTGGGGTCATCTCCAAACAATCCGATAACCGCACAGTCTGAACCTTTGGGATTTACATAATAAGTTCCATAAAAACCATCTTTTTCGGTTTCAAAAAATAACTTTTTCATTGCTCTTCCTCCAGTATCTTATTCGAATGATAATCCCACTCTTTTCTGTCAGCTCAAAGTTAGTATAGACTAAGCGCATTGTCAACTTTTAATTCCTTCTCCCCGGTTCCTCTCAATTTACAATTGTAAAATCTTACACTGTTCAAGCCCCGCACTCCAAAACTCCTCGATTGGCTTATTCTTAACCTGACATATAATACTGGAATTCATCGCGCCATGTCCAACAATAAGAATATCCTTTCCTTCCTGCAATTGAGGTTCTATTACTTCCTTCAGAAAGGAACCTGTTCTCGCAAAAAGCTCTGCAAATGTTTCCGCCCCACCAATTGATTCTATGTATTCCTGCGGTTTGTGAAAGATAAGGTTAATTGGACAATCCGGAATTTTAAAACTATTTTCAATTCCCTCATAATCACCAAAGCTCATCTCTACCAGCCGTTCATCTGTTATAATTGGAATTCCCCTGTTTTTCAGCACAATCTGCGCCGTCTCCACTGCCCGAATCAGCGGAGAACAATAACATACATCGATATTCAACGACTTATATTCCTCGTGTGCTTTGGATGCCATTAATCTTCCTTCGTCATTTAATGGGATATCCGTTCTTCCCTGAAGTTTGTGCAATGCATTCCAATCGGTTTTTCCGTGGCGCATAATGTATAACATGTTGTGTGTCCTCCTAAATAATCTTTCTTGTTATCTCTGCGTTAAACTTTAATGTTAATGATTCAGAATTTCCGAATCGTTGACTTAATTATCAAAAACTGTTCGTGCGGTCAACCAAATTGACCGGCTTTTTTGACCTTTTTCAAGTTTTTTCCCAATCTAGTCAACTTTTATAAATTATTTTTTGACCGTAATTCACATTATCTCAAATACAGTCACTTACTTTGAACATTTCTTATGACCTATTTAGAAAAAAATGGTTTTCCAGTCAACAAAACAGACACCTCTACTCCAATTCTATTGCAATTCATCGCTACGTCCATCTTCCATAAAATCGTCCGAAAACATATCTATGGCTAACTTAAATGAATCTATTTTTTTCTTTTTCGGTGCCGGCAATTCATAAGCAGCTTCCGGCATATAAGAAACCGCCGATTTTATTGGTTTTACAAGTAATCTGTCATCATAAATTCCACCTACAATTTTACCACGATAATAAAGAATATATTCTCCCATCATAGCGCGGTAAGTAATTTCTTCTAAATCCGATAACTGTTCTAATATAAACTGCAAATAATCTTTACTTGATGCCATATTTTTCACACCTCTCTTTGAGCATAACTATACCACACTTGCGTCCGGGCAACAATGAAAGTTTCCGTTTTCAAAATAATTCTCATTGACTTTTTGTTTTTCATGGTGCACATTCGATTAGATTTCTGATTATGGAGGTTATTATGAAAAAAACACCTCACTACCTTTTGATGTCCGATCACCTGATGGTTCAAAAAGCTCTTGTATCAAGTGTCAAAGATACCGAATTAACACCCAGCCAGCCCAAAATACCGGATTATCTGCTCCACCATGACGGAGTAATTCACTGCAGACATTTTACTAAAACTGACTGGGGCAATGCCAAAAATTATGACTTATGTATCAAATCCGATGTTTGGGGATGAGCGAGACGGCTCAGATTATTGCTGACCTGTTTCAGAAGAAGATGAAATTTTAGTTGATAAGCCTCCTCCGCTGATGTTAGAAGAATTAAAGCCGTGATGGGAAAATAGATTTCTTACATAATAACTATCATGTTGACTTGATTTAGAAAAACTTCTCCCACGGTCAACAAAATTTTACTCTTTCGTTGACTTATATTTGTTTTTTTTCTAAATTGAGTCAACTTTTGAAATGTATTTGTTGGCCTTAATTCACATAATTGCAAATACGGTCATTCGTTTAAGACTATTTGGTTGACCTATTTAACACAAAATGGAATTTCAGTCACCTTATGTCTATAAAATGGTTGACCGGATTTGCAATCTTTCAAAATCCGGTCAACCTATAGCAAGCTCCCCTCTCGCCCCCTACTCATCTTCGAGTAATTTCGCATATATCTCCCGTTTGGATACACCGCGGTCTTTCGCCACTGCCTTCATCGCTTCCTTACGGCTAAGCCCTTTATCTTCATAGATTTTCATATGTTTGGGCAGCGGCATTTCCTGCCATTTCTCCTGTTTGGCACGGTTCATATCTTCTGCACTTTTCCCTTCCAGTACAAGCACAAACTCACCTTTTGGCTCGTTCGCTTCATAATACGCCACAGCCTCACCTAAAGTAAAATGAAGCGCCGTCTCATGTTTTTTGGTCAGTTCCTTGCAGATGGCAATCCGGTGGTTTTCGCCCAAAAGCTCACAAAAAAGTGCCAGTGTTTTTTTCAGACGATGCGGTGCTTCATAAAAAATCGTCGTGCAGGTCGTCCTTTCAAGACGGTCTAACACTTCTTTTCTTTCCTTTTTATCCACCGACAGAAATCCTTCAAAAGTAAACCGGCGGGCAGGCATACCGGATAGGGTCAGCGCTGTAATTACTGCTGCCGGTCCCGGAAGAGATGTAACCGGGATTCCCGCTTCATAGCACGCCCTAACCAAATCCTCACCAGGGTCCGAAATTGCCGGTGTACCGGCATCTGTGACAAGCGCAATCGTCTCGCCTTTTAACATGCGCTGAACTAAAACCGGTGTCTTTTCATATTTGTTATGTTCATGGTAACTGACAAGCGGTGTCTTAATTTCATAATGATTCAAAAGCTTGATGCTCTGTCTGGTATCTTCGGCCGCCACCACATCGGCTTCCTTTAAAATGCGGAGAACACGAAGTGTAACATCCTCCAAATTGCCAATCGGCGTAGCACACAAATATAACATTCCCGTTTTATCTTCTCTAATCATAATACATCCGCCTCACTTCCTCTGTGTATTGGTTCGTATCCTCGTATGCAATTAACGGTTTTTCGACTGTTAATTGACGATTTCCTCCACGAACTCCCTCAATCAACGCCATATTTGGTTCTTTATCAACATACGGATAAACCAGTCTCATCCGTTTTGGCTCCAATTTGTACTGCACCATACAGGAAATAATTTCCGCTAAGCGAAACGGTCTGTGTACCAGATAAAAACGCCCGCCGGGACGCAAAAGCTTCGCCGCGGCTTTTACCACGTCTTCAAATGTGCAGAAAAGTTCATGTCTGGCAATCGCCTTGTGTGACGCCTCGCTGACACGACCATTGGATTGATTCAAATACGGCGGATTGCTCGTAACAACGTCAAAGGAAGCAGCTTCAAAAATTGAAGTGGCTTCCCTGATATCACCCTGCACAATATGCACTTTATCTTCTTTTTCGTTATAAGCCACACTGCGTTTCGCCATTTCGGCAATATCTTTTTGCAGTTCCAGCCCGGTAAAGGAGCTTCCCTTAGTACGTCCGGAAAGCAGCAGCGGAATAATGCCGTTGCCACAGCCAAGGTCTAGACATTTTTCCCCTTCCTTTACCTTTGCGTATGCGGATAAAAGGACAGCATCCATGCCAAAGCAGAACCACTTCGGATTCTGAATAATGTACATTCCATCCCGCTGCAAATCATCCAGCCGCTCGCCCTCGTAAAGAAAATCCTTTGGGTCTTTTTGATTACTCATTCAGCTTCGATTTTCCTTCCTTTTTTTCCATTGCCTCTAATTTTTTTAACTCTTTATCATGTTTATCTTTAATTCTGTTTTTCGGCTTATTTGGACGGAATTTCAATTCATCCACGCGGTACTCACGCACTTCTTTCTCGCCGTCATCCAAAAAAACAATAACCTTCACAAGCTGCTTTAAGACACTTACGCTCTGTACTTCCGCATCCAAACCTTCCGCCGTTTTCACATGGCTTCCAATGTGTGGCAGACGACTGTTTAATTCCTCATAAGCTTCTTCCTCATTTTTCAAGCAGCACATCAAACGTCCGCAGACACCGGATATTTTCGTCGGATTCAAAGAAAGGTTCTGTTCCTTTGCCATTTTAATCGAAACCGGTGCAAACTCGGATAAATAACTGTGACAGCACAACGTTCTTCCGCAGATTCCAATTCCACCGCAGATTTTTGTTTCGTCACGCACACCAATCTGTCTAAGTTCAATTCGAGTGCGGAATACGCTCGCCAAATCTTTTACCAGCTCGCGGAAATCAATTCGTCCATCGGCTGTAAAATAAAACAATAATTTATTGTTATCAAATGTATACTCAGCCGCAATCAGCTTCATTTCCAATCTGTGTTTTGCAATTTTTTCAAGACAGATTTTATATGCATCTTTTTCTTTTTCACGGTTCTTTAACTCGATATCTTCATCTTTCGGCGTAGCCACACGAATAATCTTTTTCAGTGGTGCCACAATTTTCTCTTCTGCCATCTCGCGGTTTGGCACAACAACCGTTCCGTATTCAACACCTTTTGCAGTCTCGACAATTACGTGCTCCCCGCGCTCAATCTGCTCATCGCCCGGGTCAAAAAAATACACCTTTCCCGCCTGTCGAAAACTAACACCAATAATAATCTTCATAATAACCTCCGTATCTCTATTTCAAAGTAAGAAGCATAAGCTCCATCGTAATATCAAAATTTACATTTGCACGCAGGCGGACTTTTGCCTTTTCAAACGCCTGCAGAATCTCTTCGATTTTCTCATAACTGCGGTGGCTTGCCTCACGGGAAATGTAAGACGCCTCATCCTGGAACAAAAGCTGGTTAATATCCTTTGTCGCCTTAAACAAAAGCACATCCCGGTACCACAGCACCATTAAATCAATATAATCCCTCACTTCGTCTTTGCGTGTTCCCAAATCCTTAATTACCGCTAACATCTCAGACAAATCCATCTGCTCCACATGCCGCAGCAAAGAAATAATATGGTCTTTTCTCTCAATGAAATCTTCCGATTTGGCATACCGCATCGCTTTTCCCAGATTTCCCTGTGCAAATGCCGCACTCGCTCTCGCCTGATAATCCGGCACCTGACAATGTTCTTTGACAAACGATTCCACAACGGCAGTGCTGAGCGGACGAAACTCCATCGTAAGACAGCGCGACTGAATCGTCGGCAGCAACGCAGAAATGTTACTTGTCATCAAAATGACAATACCATATTCCGGCGGTTCCTCAATTGTTTTTAACAGCGCATTCTGTGCCGCCTCTGTCATTTTTTCCGCTTCCGGCACAAGGTAAATTTTATACGGACTCGAAAACGGCTTAATATCCATCGTATTGCAAAGCTGCTCGCGGATTTCATCCACGCCAAGACTCGCCTTCTCTCTTGTTACCCAGATAACATCCGGCTGATTTCCGGACTCCATCTGGCGGCAGGACACACATTCCTTGCACGGTTTATCTGCCGACTCACTCTGGCACTGCAAACCAGCGGCAAACGTCCTCGCCAGCGCCTCTTTGCCAACACCTTCCTCGCCTTGGAACAAATATGCATGAAACGGTTTCTTGTCACGTATCGCTGCCTGCATATGTTCCTTTATCTGTTCATGACCTACAATCTCTGAAAATGAAAACATCGTTTCTCCCTTCTTTTATCACGTAATAATATCCAGTAATAACCCTCTGATTTCATCGACTTTGCTCAAAATCGCAAGGGTATCTTTTTCTTCTTTAATCAACTCTCCCGCCAGTTCGTCCAACACCACATTCACACGCTTAATCATGCCATACACACGGTGTCTGCCGCGGCGGTCCAAGAAATTTTCACGGCTGAATTTATGCGAACGATTTACTATCTCATTCATAAATTCCTGAATGAGGCGGCGGTAATGCTTCATATCCCGGACATCCATATGTTTGCCAAGCTTTTCGCCCTGCATAGTAATTTCCTGCATCATAACCGATAACCGCTCGGAAAGACCGGCTTCTTCAATCGAACTCATCAGTGTAAATTTAAAATCTTCTCCACTTTGCTGCGCCTGCTGCGTCTGTGTCGTCGCATTTACCTGCTGCATGTTGTCCACTCGAATATCCAAAATATCACCTCTTCCTCGATTTATAATACCACGTTTCACATGATTTATCTACCACTTTTTATCCGCAGAACAATCTCTCTCAGTGCATTTTCAACGGAATCATTTACGATTTTGTCCGTAATGTTTAAGCGCTTGAGATTTTCTTCGGAAAAATCTTTTTCATCTGCCAAAAAGCGGCGGCATACCTCGGAAACGCATGGATTTTTCTGCTCTTTTTCCCTTTTCAGCGAGCGCTCAATCCGGGTCATGTCATCCACCTCGATATAAAGCGGAACAACCTTATCGGCACCATAAAACCGGGAAATTTTCTCAAAACCTTCTAGCGTCGAAATTAGCACAAAATCGCCTTTGTCCCAGTCAATCTGTCCATCTTCCGCCGTGAAATAATACCACGGTCCATGGACGGTCTGATAACACCTTGATTCCACAATCCGGTTCTCTTTTTCCATCCTGCGCATTTTATCTTCGGAGACAAAATAATACGCTCCGCCATCCGTTTCGCCCTCCCGTATCGGTCTGGTCGTATAGGGAATCACTGCATGAATCTCCGGGTGACGCGCCAACAGTTCCCCGTAAAGCGTATCTTTTCCCGATGCACTTTTCCCCATAAATACAAACAATCTGCCCATGGTAGAATCCTCTCTTTACCTTTTCTTTTCTTCTTTCACAACCTGCACGGTCTGTCCACCTGCATCCGCAAATCCAAACAAATGAAGTCCTGCTTTTTTTGCATTTTCTATCTTATCTAAAACCGTTTTTGTAATCTTTTCTCCCGGCACTAAAAACGGAATTCCCGGTGGATACACCATCCCATATTCCGCCGAAACAAATCCCTCTGCCTCATTCACAGACTTTGTCTCCGCCAGTGCATTTACCGCCTGCACCGGCAGCATTTCCACTTCCGGGCAGGTTAAAACCGACTCGCTATAATTTGTTTTTTTCTCTTTGGAAAAAGAAATTTTTTGCAGTCTTTCATCAATTTTAGTAAGGGCATCCATAAGACGGACAAAACCATCCCTCGAATCCGCGAGGCTTGTCATCGCAAGAATATACCCTGCAGCCGCCATTTCCACTTCAATTTGAAATTCTTCCCGCAGCCATTTTGCTGCCTCTGTGCCAGAACATTTTTCCCCGGTCAGAACAACAAGTTTTGATGGTTCCTTTCTTGGATTTTCCCAAAGACGCAATTCCTTCCATTTTTCTGCATGCTCACGAAACCAAATAAGGTTCGTAAAATAAGCCTCAAACCAAGTATCGGCATATTTCCGCATCCACTGCATACACTGGCTGATACTGCCCATCAGCACATAAGAAGGGCTGCTCGTCTCAAAGATTTCCAAATAATGTTCCACGCGCTCTGCCATAATACGGTCACTCGCCCGGTGCAAAACCGCCGTCTGGGTCAATGCCGGCAACGTCTTGTGCAGACTCTCAATCACAAGGTCCGCCCCCTGCTCCATCGCCGTCTCCGGAAATTTGTCACTCCATGCAAAATGTGCACCATGCGCTTCATCCACTACAAGCAGCGAATTTTTCTCATGGACAATCTCTGCAATCGCCCGAATATTTGACACAACGCCCTCATACGTCGGCGAGGTCAATACGACACAGGCAGGTTTCGTATCTACTATGACATGCTTCACTTCCTCCGAAGAAATCCCAAGGCAGATTCCCGTCTCTTTATCTACTTCCGGATATACATAAACCGGCTTCAACGACAAAAGTTCCACGGCATGGTACACCGAACGGTGGCAGTTTCTGGCAATCACAATCGTATCGCCCGGATGACAGCAGGCAGAAATCGCTGCTAAGATGCCACACGTGCTGCCATTTACCAAAAGATAAGAGTCTTTCGTTCCATACTTTTGTTTCATCTGCTCCATCTCCCAAAGGATTTCACCCTCCGGCTGATGAAGATTATCTGTGCCATCAATTTCTGTCACATCAAATGCATAGGGATTTGCCATCGTAAAAAGACCTGCCCGCTTGTGCCCGGGCATATGCATCGGATATCGGTTTTCTTTTGCCGTCCACATGAGTCTTTCATAAAGATTCATCGTAAATCCCTCCTGTCATGAATATTCCTCTTTTATTTTACAATAGAATGGAGACATTGGCAAGGTGGTAGGGCTCGTGTCAAGTATTCGTTGGCACTTTTTTGTTTTCCGTAATTCCGGAGAAATGCTTTGCGTCTCGTGGGCACTTCCGTTTAACAAACGCGTAAGGGTATGGGCATGCAAAATACGCAAGCCTCATACCCACGTGTTTGTACCCACGAGTCACAAAGTTTTTCTCCGGAATTACTGGAATCCAAAGGAACTGACAGCGAACATTTGACACGAGCCCCACCATCTTGCCAGCGAATGACTCTGCGCAAATGGGTCTGCGGTTTCGATGCAACTCTTTTTCCTTGATTTGTCTTGAAAACCCAAGAAGCTTCTCTCATCAATTTAGTTAGCGTCAAGTGCTCGTATCTTTTTAGTTTCCGGTAATGCATTAAGAAAAGATTTGTGAAGAGTGGGTACAAACACGTGGGTATCAGGCATTGCGTATTTTGCATGCCGATACCCCTACGCGTTTGTTAAGCGGGAGCGCCCACGAAGCACAAACTTTTCTTAATCTGCATTACCGGAAACTAAAAAAACACCAACGAACACTTGACGCACCGTCTCATTATTAGTTACAATGTACTACAGTCGTAGCTATTCATGACTAATATACAGTGCAAACCATCTTGAATAGCAACAAAACCACCAAAGAAAGTGAGATTATTATGAATCAGATTGTTTTTTCAGCGGGATTTGTTCAGGCAAATATTTTTTGTTCGCTGCTTTGCATCCTGCTGCCGATTTTATTTGTATGGTATCAGAAACGGAAAAACGGCGTAAAACCAGGGGCATTTTTTATTGGAGCTGCGTTTTGCCTGCTCTTTTCCTACGTTGCCACCACAATTGTGAATGTTTTGATTTTTTCAATTCCGGGGCTTTTATCCTTTTTCAGTGCAAAAAACCATCCGGTCTACTCGGCACTATTCGGAGCCTTCTCCCTTGGTATTCTTTCGACCATCGGAGCATTTATCGGATTGAAGTATGCAATGAAAAAACGTCCGGGCAAGGAAAATGCGCTGATTTTCGGAGTTGGTATGGGCGGTTTTGAAAGCATCTTAAATGGTGCTACCGTTTACATCACAAACATTATTGCAGCATTACTGATTAACTCCATCGGCTCAACGGAATATTTCAAAAAACTGGCATTAAAAGGAGAGGAACTCGCTCAGACCCAGAAGTTATTTACCGAACAGGCAGCAACGCCTTCTTCTTCCTTTTTTATGGATGCTACTTACGTGATTCTTTCGCTTGTATTGTATGCTGCCATTGCCATCCTTGTTGAATATGCCATTTCAACCGGAGAAAAACAGTGGACGGTTATTGCTATTGTTCTCCACGTCGCAGGCTATGTACCGATTTACTTGCGAAACATTGACATCTATAAAAGTTCGATGACGCTGTTTGTCATCGCAACCGTGTTTACATTTGCTATTGCCCTGTTTGCCTATCAAATCTATCACCGAACGGAAAACGGTAAAAAATAAGTTGACAGAAATCCTGATAAGGTGTATTATGGCATTGTAATCAAAGGCGATTCACATTTTGTGGGTCGCTTTTTATTTTTTCCTACGTTTTTTGTTAAACGTGCAATGCACCAAAGACGGCGCGACCGAAGCGCCGCGCCTAAATTTGCCCTAATCATTGGCTCTGCCAATGATCGCCTATATATAGTTTAGTTCTCTATTCCCCAGAAAAGGACCGCTTATGCGGTCCTTTTCGCTTGCTCTTTTATACCATGCGCCATCCGCTGTGGTATTTATTTTTTAAATTATGCTTATTCTTTTTACCCCAGCCAAGCGGGTAATCTTCTACACACACAAGCTGCCATCCATCCTTTGCAGCAGCTTCCTCATCCGTCAGCACCAGTGTTTCACCCTTTAAATAACGAACCACCCGCTCATCGTTTACAGACAAACGCAGACAATTCTTATAGTCCTTCGCCCGCAGTGCCATCGCTAACGACTGACTCGGCTCAAACCTCTTTTTCTTCATCTCACCGACAAACAATCCGCTGCGTAAAAACCGAAGTCCTCGCATCTTCGGAAGCTCTTTTGGCATATAGTAAACCATTCCGTTTTTGCTTTCCATGCGCTCAGGCAGAAACGTCCGGTTCAGATTCTCGCCAAACGCCTCCCACAATTCCTTTTCCTCTCCCCGCAGACCGCTTCTTGTCTGCTCACAGGATACAACCGGCTCATCCGCTGTCTCCTTTTTTCGAAACAGTGCCAGAAAATGGCCCTCGCCATCGACACGGTGCGGAAAAATGCGGACACAGTTTCGTATAGATTCTTCTGTACTTCCAATCAATTCCGGGTTTCCGGACGCAAATCCTTCATACCCCTCCATCGGAAGAATCTCCATATCCGGGTTCATAGAAAGAATTTTTTGCACCGTTCCCTCATCTTCCAGCGGTGAAAATGTACAGGTAGAATACAAAAGCATACCGCCCGGTTTTAACATCGGAAGCGCCTGTTTCAAAATATCTTCCTGTAATGCAGCGTAAAATTCAGGGCCGTTCTGCTCCCATGCCTTTACCATGGACGGCTCTTTGCGGAACATTCCCTCGCCTGAACACGGCGCATCAATCAAAATTTTATCGAAAAAACCGGTAAAATACTCTGCCAGTTTCTTTGGATATTCTGTCACAATAAAGCTATTTTCCACGCCAAACAATTCAATGTTTTTCAACAATGCTTTTGCGCGCTTGCTGCTGATATCGTTGGCAATCAAAAGCCCGGTGCCATGAAGTTTTGCTGCTAGCTCCGTCGCTTTTCCGCCCGGTGCCGCACACAAATCAAGTACCACATCATTTTCCTCAATCGGCAGACGCGAAGCCGGCGTCATCGCACTTGGGTCCTGCAGATAATATAATCCCGCAAAATAATACGGATGTTTCGCAGGCTGTTCTTTCTCCCCATCATAATAAAAGCCGTTTTTGACATACGGAATCGGTGTTAATTCAAACGGAGAAATTTTCAAAAAATCCTCCACAGAAATCTTCGCTGTATTTACACGAAGCCCAAATTTTCTTGTACCTTCCATGGATTTTAGATAATCCTCGTACTCATCCCCTAAAATCCGTTTCATCTCATCACAAAATGCAACCGGTAATTCCATCTCTTTTCTCCTCCAGCCTTTTATAAGGAAAAACTGCTTGGCAAAAGTTCGGAAAGCCTCTTACTGCTATAATCTTCTTCGCTCTTTGCCATTACAATTTCAAATTCATCTGCCTTGCAAAACTCCGACATCACCTGCAGACAGACACCACACGGTGCCGGTGCTGTCATTTCTCCCTTTTTCCCGCCAACAATCGCAATTTTTACAAAATCCCGTTTTCCCTCACTGACTGCTTTGAAAAAAGCTGTTCTCTCTGCACAGTTTGTCGGTGTAAATGCCGCATTTTCAATGTTGCAGCCGGTATAAACCGTGCCGTCTTTACACAGAAGTGCTGCCCCCACCATAAAACCGGAATACGGTGCATATGCATTTTCACGCGCAGACAACGCCTGCGAAATCAATTCCTTTGTCTCCATAGTTTCTCCTTTATCTTACGATTCACTCATGTAGCTAATGAAATAGTTGCCGGCATCTTTGAAAATCTTCTCATACGAACTTCTGCTGACCGTCTGCGTTTTGCCGGACTGCGGATTGTACAAAATCAATTTAGAAGCCGTATATCCACCGATTACCACACCGGTTTTATTGTCAGTCATCGCAATCACCGGTTTACTGCCACTGACAAAGTATAAAACTTCCTCCAGCGTGCATCCCTTCAGACTCATCGGACGCTGCAAATATTGCGAGAGCGTATTATACGCATTTTCGCCCTTTTTCACCAGTCCCTTTGCCGCCACATCATAATGGTTCGCTTTCAAAAGCATATGAACACACGCATCCAGATTTGACACACCATTTCCCTGCTTCGTCATTTCCAGACCACCAATTGTATTCTGGATGAAGGCTCCGCTTCTCTCCCAGACAACCTGATGATTACTCGAAACAACGACACCCATTTTGGCGTCTGCCTCTCGAATCGCTTTTGCCGCACTTTCGTAGGAAGAAACAATTTGCCCCCCGGCAAATACATAATATTTGGTAAATTTCGGCTGCTCCAGGCGCACATAACGTTCACTCGTAGTCAATGTGGACAGCGGTTCATCCCATGTCGGTTTCGCTTTCATTTCAAACGAAATCGGGAACTGGATGTACCACTCGGTCAAAGACTTTGTGGTTACACGCGATACATAATTAAACTTTGACTCATCCTTGCTGGAATTGTTCAAGATTGTGTCTTCGCCGCTCTTCACGTAATGACCGCCCTGTCTTTTACAAAGTGTCATATTAATTACATTTCCGTTACAATTAATCTTCTGAATATACTGATTTTTTACACTGTATTTACGACGCACTTCTCCTTTTGTATTGGCAATATAAAGTTCATAGCATGGCGTTACTTTTGTTCCGTCCGCCATCGTTCCAACATCGGACTTGTGCATGTAACCATACACCATATTATCCTCAATTACGCCAAGCAGTTTAATATAACTTTTTTTATCCGGCTGATAAATCACATTCTTTTCATCATTTTCCAAATTGTAAATCGTAATGTTTTCGCCATAGCCCTTAGCAAGAGAGGATGACCACGTGTAACAATTTGCACGCTCCATCGTCATAAATGTATTCTCTTTTACGTTCTCGGCTATTTTCTCCAGCCGCTTCGCCGTCATGTTATAAGCATACACCGTATTTGCCACAGTGAAATAGTAAATTCCCCGGCTGCTCACATAGCCATAATCGGCAAAATCCTCTTTCAACTGCTGATACGTCGTATTAATCGGCATATATACCATCTCTTCGAGCGTTCCGTCTGCCGTGTACTCATAGAGCACAACTGCCACATCGCCCTCATAGCTGCCACGCGCAAAATAACCGTACGCACAAAAATACAAATTATCTTTATCGTCGACTTTTAACAGGCGGATTCCCTGCTCGTTGTAAGCACGGTAAGCATAAGAAGCCTTCTCGCTGAACGAAGCGTAAATCTTTTTCACCTGATTCGTCTTCATGTCATACCGGTAAACAAAACCATCTCTGGAAAAATACAGTTTATCCTCTTTTTTATTAGAAAGCATCTTTCCATTATTCTGCTCCGTAATTCCCAACTTTAACTGACTGGATTTGCTGCTTGCCGTGGATACGTCAAACACCGCTTCCATCGAGCGTGAGAAATTCAGCAGATAATCCCTTCCGGAAGCATAACGCACGCGGTAAAATTCTTTGATGTGATACGTTTCCTTTCCGGAAGCCGTCGTCGCCTGCACAAAATAATTATACTGAATGCAGGCCGTTTCCATATTATATTCTTTAATCGTAACAAATTCATCAGATACGATTTTCGGTGACATCTCTGCCCATGTTACCAGACTGGCATCCGAGGTGATGTCCACATAGGCAAGTGTCGAGTTCCGGTTCTTGCCATCCGGCTCCAGATAACGGCTGATTTCTTCCGATTTGTTTTTTGAAAATGTATTGTTATGAAATTTTTGGGCAAATGCCAGTTTTTTTGCCAAATTACTCTCATCTAGATAATACTTTAATCGTGTATAATAATGAATTGTTTTTCCCTTGTCCGATGTCGTTTTCAAATCCAAAATATACTCCGTACTTGTCTTGAATCCATAGTCAAACGTCAAATCTACCCTGCGCTGATTCTGTCCAATCGCATTCACGCTTCCGGTTTTATATACTTCTCCGCTCTCCTTATCCACAATGCTGTAGGTGACATTAACAAGACGGCTCTTTGCTTTACTGATTAACAAAGAAATCTGTCTGTTCTGGTTAATCGGCGTAATCGATTCACGCACCACATTTGCTTCGAGTGGCGCACTATATCCATATAAAACATTCACCGTCTGCCCCTGCGTCTGCAGCTGAAGATACGGATATGTCTCATCCGTAATCGCTTCCGTCACGCCCTTTTCTTCCATATCCGTTTCCATATTTCTTCCAAATAAAAACAGTGCACCCGCAAAAATGAATACAAGAGCGACTGCCTGATATATATATTTAACCATAATATCTCTCCATTCCTACAATATGATGTTACTACCCTATACAGTGTAACGGCTTTCGCAAAAAAGTGCAAGGCATACACACAAATTTTTAGCACACATATATTAGTTAATAAACCATCGGAGGAAAACGCATGAGTCATTTTGATAACCAAACCCCTTATGTTCCTACCTATCCACCTGCTTTAGGCAGTCAGAAGCTGATGGAACTGGAAGCCGACAACTCGTACCTTAAATATTTATACCCGAAAATCACAAGACAAATCAGCGAATTTGTGGAAGAAGAATGCGACAAAATGGAATATGAGGGAAGTCTGATGTTTGACGTATTTCCCGACAAAATTGCCTTACAGCTTATGGCTGCCGGAATTGCCGGTGAATTTACAAAAAAATACCCCGATTCCTATCCGGAGGAAGGAAGACTTCTCCGCGATATGATCGAGGTCGTTTTATATCATGAAATTATGTACCGTAGAAACCGCTATCGAAATCACAAACGATTATATCTTTAGTCCGCTGCTTCTGTACCAAACGCTAACTGTTCAAATTCCGGTACAGGCATTGGCTTTGCAAACACATATCCCTGAATTAAGTCACAGTGCATTTCTTTCAAAAACTCCACTTGCTTTCTCTCTTCGACTCCTTCGGATATGGTGTGAAGGTCCAGTGCTTGTGCCAGTTTGATTACGCTCTGGATAATATCCTTTCCACGCTCATCGTTATCACCGCTCTCAAAGAATACACGGTCTAACTTCAGCGCATCCACTTTAACATCCTTTAACATATTTAAGGAAGAGTAACCGCTTCCAAAATCATCAATCGAACACGACAATCCCGCACGGTGAATCTGTGATACCAGTACACTGAGTGACTTCATATCATTATAGAACAGAGACTCGGTCAACTCAATCTCAATGCTTCTAGGCGGAATATCGTATTTCTTTAACACATATTCATAATAATCAAAGAAGTTCGGAATTTCAAAATGACTTCTTGATAAGTTTACGGAAATCGGTATAATCTTGCGGCCTGCTTTATGCCAGCGCTCAATCAGTTTACAAACTTCCTCGAACATATACAAATCCAGTTCCACAATAAATCCGTTTGATTCAAACAAATTGATAAATTCGTCCGGATAAATCATACCCTCTTCCGGGTCAATCCATCGAACCAATGCTTCCGCACCGGCAATCGACTCACCTTCCAATTCGTATTTCGGCTGAAGATACGGTACGAAGTCACCTTGTTCAAGTGCCTTGTGCATCTTCATCTCCAACGCTTTATCACGTCCAAGTTTCTGGCTTTCTTTCACATCGTAGATTCCCATCGGAACAAGATGTGACGGTGAAATCTTCTTACGCGCCAGATTGGCATGTTCAAGCATAGCACTAATATCATTTTCATCGTCTTTTACAACGTAAACACCAAAATAAAGAATAAGTCCGTAACAATTTCCATTATCATCCGTAAGTTCAGACAACTGCTTGCTGATTCGATACAATCGCTGGTCAAGCTTCGGAAGTGAATGAAACCGCATCAAAACCCCAAAGTTATCTGCCATAATTCGGCCGGACACTTCATCCCAGCGGAGCTCAGCATCAATAATCTCGTGAATTCTGCACAAAATCCGGTCTCCGACATCATTGCCATAAGTTTCATTAATCAACTTAAAACGGTCAACGTTCGCATACACGACAACATAATTTCCATCCCCGCGAAGCAAATCTCTGGCAATCCGCTCGAATTCCTTTTTATTCTTTCCTCCGGTAACATCATCCCGTCCATACTTCTTATACAACAACTGGTATTTAATAACCAGCATAATAATAACGAAAAGCGCCACACCGCAGAGTACCAATACTTTGTACATCGCAGATGGCATCCTGTCCAGAGAAAAATACGCAAAAACAAAGAGCGCAATCGCAGTGATTACATCCCAGATTAACATCATACTGATGTTTTTCAAACGTGAGATAATCTGTTTCACTGTGCATGCCCCCTTCTTTATCGAATGTATATATAATTATAACTTAATTTTGACAAAAAGACAACCTTTCAATTGGAAAAATTATGACCAAAATTCAATTTCTTTCTCCAATTTTTTCATTTTTACGACAAGATACGGCATACTCTTTTTCTGACTTACTTCCTGACCTTAAATAGAGAGCTTTCCTATTACATAAAAACCACACTCACCATAAATGGCAAAAATGGCGAGTGTGGTAAGGTATAAGCAAAACTATTTTCTACTTTTAATTCGTTTTCTCAAACTGCCAAACTTGGTTAGTTCCTTCCCAATAAGCATTCTGCACTACGTTGGTATTATCTGACACTCTTACATGAAGTCCACTCTTTTGATTTGTTACTTTCGTCACAATACCATATTGCCCTGCCTTAGAAGTTGTTTTTAATTTAAACTGCTGAGCGTCTCCGCTATATGCATGAAAAATTCCAATGTTTGTATTGTCAGTTGTTCCTGCCCCACTGACATCAAGCATAAAGTCGCCAAGCGCACTTGAGAGAGTAAAATATCCGTTATCCAATTTTCTCAAGTACCATTTCTGACCTAAAGCATTTGTCTTATAACCAGCCTCAACGTTTTGTCCGGCTGCACCAACATTTCCTGTTACCTGAAGATATTTTCCGGATGCCGGATTTTTAATGCAATACCAACCATTAGAAAGTGATGTTGTAGCAGTAGTCGAGTTTGTCTTCAAATTACAAACAAAAGTAGAAACACTGTTTGCCGGCATATAAGCCCAGAACCCATTATCCGTCAAAGCCAGATTAGATGTCTTCGCCAAATTCTCATTGGAGGATGTACGATAACGGTCCACAGAAGAAATACTCTGACCATTGACAGTAAATTTCTGGCTGATACTGGATGAACCTTTGTTAATTGCCACAATAACTGCTTTACCATCTCCAGTGTAAGCAGATACATACACACCATTGTTTGGATTTGCCGTAGCTGCTACTCTCCTATAACCGCGACGGATAAACTTAGAATATTGAGCCATGCAATAACCACGCTTACTAATAGTTCCATCCTCTTTCATCGGGCTATAACTTCTGCGGATATACCACCATACATAAGTCTGCATATTGTTAATCATCGCATTATGTATATGCTCAGAAACACCCAATGCTTCCGGCCATCTGTCAGCCGAATTAGCATCACTATTCGGATAATAAACCTCTGTCATCCAAAGCTGCTTACCGGCACCCTTTTGCTGGAACAAAGGCCATGCAAAATTCTTATACTGTGTTCCATACAAATGTGTTCCCATAATATCCACATTTGCAAGTGCCTGAGAGTCATTTAAAATCGGCTCCATAATATTCTTATTATAAGAAAAAGATTCTGGTGCAATCAAACGACAGTTAATAGAACCCGCATAATATTTTAAGAAGGTTACGATTTCGCTGGAGGTCCACCATGTCCAGTCATGTCCATAGTCTGGCTCATTTGCCATAGAAATCGCATACAAATTAACACCATTATTCTTCATATAATTAACAAAATTGTTCAAATGATTTGCATATTGGGCATATTTGTCATGTCTAAGTCGTTTTGCTTTTGTATCACCATTATGATTAAATGTTTCACACAAATTACTTGGCGGATTCCAAGGTGTCGCAAAAACAATTGCGCCCTTAGCGATGGCTGCTTTTGCCGTAGCCACTTCCTTATACCAATTATTACTGTCTGAATCAATAAAAATACGGAGTACGGAGAAACCTAACTGATTGGTACTATTTCCAAATGCAGTTTCCCTTTGAGATGCGGTTAAATCTCCTGCCCAAGAAGGATGATTCATTCCGCCATAACCTTGAATTTCCTGATACTTTGTTGATAGATTGATAACTGCATCACTTGCACTTGCTGCCTTTACTTGTTGTTGCTGTGCCGGAAACACACCAATAACCATAGCAAACATAATTGCCCCAACCAATAACGCTCTAATTGATTTTTTCACTTGCAAACCCATGTTTGTTTTTCCTCCTTATATTAGTTATATGCTATACCTTATGGCAATTATAATATTGTTCATTTCCTACCTCAATGACTTATAAAGAAGGATATTTGACATATCTTGCAATATAAACAATTCCGGCAGCCTATGCAGGCATAGGGCGATTGAAACTAGTCAATATGTTCAACACATCTTATCCTGATACAGCATATAAAAATCCGCTTCCATGTTATCTCTCTGTCGGTCATAAAATTTTTTTGCGTCATCCAGAGCTGTATTATATACCGGCTTTCCTCCATACCAAAAATGCTGTTCTGTCTATCCCCGCAAAATTAAATTTATGTCTTTGTTGCAATCAAGGTGAACTCTCCGGGCACATTCGGATGTATCCCTTATTATGCTTCGAAATATCAAATATGGTTACTTCCGCTCCTAAAAGAGCAAGGGGAATTGCCTTTTTTCCACAAGAGCCACATATATTTTGCAGCCATCAATCACACCCTCTTGTAATGAATTTTCCAGTGCTCCTTTTAGCCACTTATTATATTCTTGATAACTCTTTCCATTTACAGAATTAATAAATCCATTCTCGTTTGCGGGAATGCTCTGTAACATTTGATAAATATCCTCTCCATTTTTTTACTTTCCAACTGTCAAAGATGGGATTATACCTTAATTTTGACAAAAACACAACCTTTCAATTGGAAAAATTATGACCAAAATTCAATTTTTTTCTCCAAATTTTTCATTTTTACGACAAGATACGGCATACTCTTTTTCTGACTTACTTCCTGACCTTTCTCCGGTCCTAAAAGATTCGTCTCAAACACCACCCCGTCACCTTTTTCATAGAGACCAAGGACACGCACCGAAAAACCGTTGGTTTCCTGCTCTCCGTAACCAACCGCCAGATAACAATACTCGCCATCTTCATAAGTCATCTGAAACGGATTAATATTCTTTTTATTGATTTCAGCCAAAAAATCAGCTGGACACTCCTCTGTCGGAACTACCGTATAATCCAAATCCTTTCCTCTTTTGCCCTCTTTTTCCGTGCCGCATCCACTAAACAGGCACATTCCAAAAGAAAAAAGAACCACCATTGTGAGCAGCCGCCTGACCCGGTATCTCTTATTCCTCACCGCACACACTCCATTTCTAAGCATATTCCGCTTTTGATTGTTAGTATAATGTATGTGCCATGGTGATTTTTATGCGCTAATCTTCTAAATGAATCCCTGCCAAAAGAGAAGCTAAAGAAGTCGTTGCCTCCTCGTCATGATACTCAATGGATTCGGCCTCTTCCACTTCTGGTGCAATATCCTCTGCCTCTTTCATGCTCAGGCGGATTTTTCCGTCCGTCACATCAAGGACTTTTACCTTCACCGTCTGCCCGAGTTTCACAACTTCATTTGGCGAATGTAAAAACTTATTGCAAATCTGGGAAATATGAACAAGCCCGGATAAGCCATCCCCGATTGTCACAAAGCAGCCATATGGCTCAATGCGCTCAATTACGCCTTCTGTCACGAACCCTTTTTGCAGAGCATTTAATTTTTTCTCCTGCTCTTTTGCTGCCCTTTCCTTTTCCACATCTTTTGCAGAAAGAACCAGTTTATTTGCCTCGCGGTCTGCTGTAATGACAATAACCGAAAGTGTCTTTCCAACATATTCTTCCACATCTTCTACATACTCAAGTGCCAGTTTCGACGCCGGAATAAATCCTCTCAATCCCTCGCAGTAGGCAACAACACCGGCATTCACGCTGTTATTTACTTTTACCGTAAACACCGTTCTCTCTTCCAGAGCCTTCTCGACCTGTTCCCATGCCTCTTCTCTTTTTGCCTCGCGCAGAGACAGAAGGACACGGCCCTGTCCATCATCCGGTGAAAGCACGACAGCCGTCAGCATTTCTCCGGTGCGAATCTCATCCATCGCATGGAAATTCGGGTCATCACTATATTCACCGGAAGGAATTACTCCCTGTGAAAAACTGCGTAAATCCAAAAGGACTTCCTCTTCTTCAACACTTACCACCTCTCCGGTCACCGTATCGCCTTCGCGGAACGATCGAAAAGATGCATTAATTTGGTCTTCGTAATCTGCCATTGTTTCACTCATCGGTATTACCTCCCTGTTGAATCTTTTTTAATTCATCTGCTAATGCAGCAAATTGCGCTAAACTAAGTTTTTCCCCACGAATCGTCGGACTTAACTCCATTGCTTCCAGTGCACTTTTGATTTCCTCTTTGGAAAAGGAGAGTTCCGGACTGTTCGCCAGTCCATTCTGTAAAGTTTTCCGGCGCTGGTTAAAAGACGCCCGAATCAGACGGAACATCAACTTTTCATCGGATACCTCAATTGGCACCCGGTTTAAGCAGTCAAGTCTTATTACCGCACTTCCAACATTAGGCCGCGGCATAAAACAGTTTGGCGGAACATTCGCCGCCAAATACGGTTTTGCGTAATACTGCACGGCAAGCGACAATGCACCATATTCTTTTGTGCCCGGCTCTGCCTGCATGCGTTCAGCCACTTCTTTCTGCACCATAACGGTAATGTTAGCAAGCGGCACGTGGCTCTCTAAAAGCCCCATAATAATCGGGGTTGTAATGTAATAAGGCAGGTTTGCAACTACCTTGATTGGCTTTTTGTCATTATATTTTTCCGCAATTTCATGAATATCCTGCTTTAAAATATCCCCATGAAGAATTTCTACATTATCATAAGGTGAAAGTGTCTCCTGTAAAATCGGAATGAGGTTGTTGTCAATTTCTACTGCTAATACCTGTCTTGCCGCCTCGCACAAATACTGTGTCATCGTTCCGATTCCCGGTCCGATTTCCAGTACAAAATCATCTTTTGTGACTTCTGCCGCCTCGATAATTTTATCTAACACATGCGGGTCAATCAGAAAATTTTGTCCGAATTTTTTTTGAAAATGAAAATCATGTTTTTGTAAAACCTGTATGGTTTCCTGTGGGTTTCCCAGTTTTGCCACGCGTTTTCTCCTTTTATTTATTCTGTGTCAGCCGGTATAACCGGTGGGCATTTTCCGTTGTTGCCTGCTTTACCTCTTCTGCCGTAATGCCCTTAATTTCTGCTAACTTCTGTGCCACGTAAATAAGCTGCGACGAATCGTTTCGCTTTCCTCTGTTTGGCTCCGGCGCCATATACGGACAATCTGTTTCCAGCACAATAGAAGACAGCGGAATCCGCTCGGCACATCTTACTAATTTTTTTGCATTTTTAAATGTGAGGACTCCTCCCATGCCAATAAAGAATCCCATTTTCACATATTCTTCTGCCATTTCCGGCGAATACGAATAACAGTGAATGACGCCGCCGCACTCATAGGCTTTTGTTTCCTGAATGATTTGCATGGTCGGCTCTGCCGCATCACGGCTGTGCACAATAATCGGAAGTTTTACTTCCTTTGCAAGTTCAATCTGTCTGCGAAACCACTGCTTCTGAAGTGCCGGTTCCGGCTCCGGCCAGTGATAATCCAGCCCGATTTCTCCGATGGCTGCCACTTTTTCATGTGCTGCATGACTAGAAATCCACGCCATGTCATCTTCCGTCAGCCCTTCCACTTCACTCGGATGCACCCCCAGTGCCGCATAGACAAATTCATACTGCTTTGCCAGTTCAAGTGCCATTTTACTGGATGGCATATCTGCTCCCACATCCACGACTTTACCAATTCCCTTTGCCAAAAGTCCACCAAGGATTTCGTCGCGGTCGCTGTCAAAGGCTTTGTCGTCATAATGGCTGTGGGTGTCGAAAATATAACTGCTCATAGTTCTCTCCTCTCGCCGAGGTACGCTCCGCATTCCTCACTGCTGGGCTTTCGCCCTTTCTCTCGCCGTGCCGCACCTCGGAATGCTCCGCATTCCTCACTGCCGGGCTTTCGCCGCTTCTCTCGCCGTGCTGCACCTCGGAATGCTCCGCATTCCTCACTGCCGGGCTTTCGCCGCTTCTCTCGCCGTGCCGCACCTCGGAATGCTCCGCATTCCTCACTGCCGGGCTTTCGCCCTTTCTATCGCCGTGCTGCACCTCGGAATGCTCCGCATTCCTCACTGCCGGGCTTTCGCCCTATACTAGAAAGAAACGATTTTCTCTTTTGTGCAAGCACAAGAGAAATCGTTTCTTTCTAGTGCACGGCTCAATGCTTTAGCATATCTCTGCTCCTGCCGGCATTTTTTTCTCCGGAGTCATGAGGGAGAGGTTGCCTTCTGCGTCTTCTGCGCAAAGAAGCATTCCTTCCGATAATACTCCTGCAAGTTTCGCCGGTTTTAAGTTGACAAGTACCATTACTTTTTTGCCAACCATTTCTTCCGGTGAATAATATTTCTTAATTCCTGATACAATCTGTTTGACTTCACTGCCAATTTTCACCTGGCTGCAAAGTAATTTTTTCGATTTCGGCACTTCCTCACAGGCAATAATCTCGCCCACCTGGAACTGCATTTTCATAAAGTCGTCAAATGTGATTTCCGGTTTTGCTTCGATGTCAATTCCTTCTTCCTCACTGGCATCTTCTTCACCGGATTCGGCCTTTGCTTCCGCCATCTGTTTCTGTTTAATCTCTTCTGCCTTTGCCAAAACTTCTTTCGGGTCGAGACGCATAAACAAAATTTCCGGAGAATCCGTTACTTTTGTACCGGACTCATACTGGCCAAACGTATCCATTTCTTCATAACCACGTTTTTTCGCATTTAACTGTGCAAGAATTTTCTCTGTCGTCTCCGGCATAAATGGCTCTAACAGACTAGCGCCAATTACGATACTCTCAACCAAGTTGTAAAGGACGGTAGAAAGACGGTCTTTCTTTGCCTCGTCTTTACCAAGTACCCATGGCTCTGTCTCATCAATATATTTGTTACAGCGCTTGAACAGACGGAATACTTCCGTAATCGCATCTGCCACACGCAGTTTATCCATTTTTTCTTCAACTGCTTTTGGTACCGACAAAACAGTCTCTTTCAAATCGTCATCAACTGCTTCTGTCACATTTTTATTTTCCAAAACGCCGCCAAGATATTTGTTCGTCATGGAAATGGTACGGTTTACAAGGTTGCCAAGAACGTTTGCAAGGTCAGAGTTCATACGCTCTACCATGAGTTCCCAGCTCACAACACCATCATTTTCAAATGGCATTTCGTGCAAAACAAAATAACGTACGGCATCCACGCCAAAAATATCTACCAAATCATCAGCATAAATAACATTTCCCTTGCTCTTACTCATCTTGCCGTCACCCTGCAAAAGCCACGGATGTCCAAATACCTGTTTCGGCAGTGGAAGGTCGAGTGCCATCAGCATAATCGGCCAGTAAATGGTGTGGAAACGAAGAATATCTTTTCCAATCAGATGCAAATCTGCCGGCCAGTATTTTTCATATAAATTCTCGCCATCCACAAGCGTATGATTTCCATCCAAATCAAATCCAGTACCGGTCACATAGTTGCTTAACGCATCAATCCACACATAAATTACATGTGCAGGGTCAAAGTCAACCGGGATTCCCCATTTGAAGCTTGTACGGGAAACACACAAATCCTGTAAGCCCGGTTTCAAAAAGTTATTTACCATTTCATTTTTACGGGACTCCGGCTGAATAAATTCCGGATGAGTCTCGATGTGCTTCATCAGGCGGTCCTGATATTTACTTAACTTAAGGAAATAAGCTTCTTCTTTTGCCGGCTGGCACTCTCTGCCACAGTCCGGACATTTGCCATCGACAAGCTGGGATGGTGTAAAGAAAGATTCGCAAGGCGTACAATACATACCCTCATAAAATCCTTTGTAAATATCGCCTTTATCATAAAGCTTTTTGAAAATCTTCTGAACCTGCTTTTCATGTTCCTCATCGGTTGTACGAATAAAGCGGTCATAAGACGTATTCATCAAATCCCAAATTCTTTTTATCTCTGTCGAAACACCATCTACAAATTCTTTTGGTGTAATTCCTGCTTCCTGTGCTTTTAACTCAATTTTCTGTCCATGCTCATCGGTTCCTGTCTGAAAACGAACATCATACCCCTGAAAACGTTTGTAGCGGACAATGGCATCAGCCAAAACGATTTCGTAAGTATTGCCAATATGCGGCTTGCCCGATGTATAAGCAATCGCCGTCGTCAAATAATAAGGTTTCTTACTCATTTTTTGATATTCCTCCAATTCTTAAGTCAAGTGGCAAATGAAGCCACTTTCTTAGTTTCTTATTTTAGGTAAAATAGGACGAGATGTCAAGCATGGATGTGGCAGGGGAGTCAAGTGTTCGTTGGCATTTTTTGTCTTCCAATAATTCCGTAGGAAAGCTTTGCGTCTCGTGGGCACTCCCGTTCATTGAGTACGTAGCGGTATGGGCACTGAAACTACCAGCGCCACATACCGACGCACTCAAAACCCACTCGTCACAAAGTTTTCCTACGGAATTATTGGAAGGCAAAGGAACTAGTAACGAACATTTTTGACAGCCCCATCATCCCAAACTAAGTTTTTCTTTATCATCTTATAACTGCATTCAGAAAACATTTCATAATGTATTTGTAAAACAATAAACGACTGAGTCACAAAAGTTCTAGCTTGTAGCAAATGTTCACCGCCAGTTTCTTTGGATTCCAGTAATTCAAGAGAAAAATTTTGTAGCTCGCGGGTTTGGAGCGCGTCAGCAAGAGGCACTGGTAGTTTCAGTGCCCTTGCTGCTACGCAGCTCCATTAGCGAAAGTGCCCACGAGACACAAAACTTTTCTCTTGAATTACGGAAACAAAAAAAGGGTCAATGAACACTTGATATCTATTGTTTACACATCAACCCCAAACGTGTATACTAAGAACATCACAAACACGCCCCAGCGTGCCAAAGGAGGATTTCTTATGTTATTACTCGGCTCTCACGTGGGAATGAGCGGCAAAGATATGCTTGTGAATTCCGTAAAAGAGGCACTTTCTTATGATGCCAATACTTTTATGGTATACACCGGTGCTCCCCAGAATACGAGACGTAAAGATATTTCGGAATTATGCATTCCACAGGCAAGAAAATTGATGGAAGAACATAACATGGCAAACTTTATTGTTCATGCACCTTACATTATTAATCTTGCCAACACGGTAAAACCGGAGACCTATGAACTGGCGGCCACTTTTCTGGCAAAAGAGATTGAACGCACAGCGGCTATGGGTGCAACCGTTTTAGTTTTACATCCGGGTGCACATGTTGGTGCCGGAGCAGAAGCCGGTATTGCACAAATCTGCAAAGGACTTAATGAAGTTTTAAACGAAGATACTCCCGTGTTTATCGCACTGGAAACAATGGCTGGAAAAGGCACAGAAATCGGACGCAGTTTTGAAGAATTGAAGGCTATTTATGACGGCTGCAATCATCCGGATAAACTTCGTGTCTGCTTTGACACCTGCCATGTAAATGATGCCGGCTACGATTTAGTGAACGACTACGAAAATGTTATGAATGAATTTGATAAAATAATTGGTCTTGACCAGATTGCTGCCTTCCATATTAACGACAGTAAAAATCCGCTCGGTGCAGCAAAAGACCGCCACGAGAATTTTGGAAAAGGTTATTTAGGAAGCGACGCTCTGATGCAGGTTATTCGAGATTCGCGCTTTGAAGCGATTCCGAAAATTCTGGAGACTCCGTATATTAAAGACCCGGAAAATCCAAAGAAATCAACACCACCTTACAAAGAAGAAATTGCCTGGATTAAAAAGCAATTGATGGAAGGATAAAAAAGAGGGGCTGTCTCATTGATATGCTCCCTTCTAGGTAGACAAGTGAAATAATTAAACTTGTTACTTAGGAGGGAGCATATTTTATGTCTAAAAGAAATATATCTGCACAAGATAAGATAAATGCTGTAAAAAGATACTTGAACGGTCTGACAAGCCAACGAATACTTGCAAATGAGTTTAGTATATCTCAAGCTTCCATTCAACAATGGATTACTAATTATGAAAGTATGGGAGAAGATGCATTCTTGATGAAAAGTTATAAGCATTATTCTGCTGAATTAAAAAGGAAGGCAGTTCTAGACTATCTGTCTGGAAAAGGATCACAAACAGATATCTGTAAAAAATATGGTATTCGTTCAAAAAGTAAGTTACAAAAGTGGATAAAGAAGTATAATGGTCATGAAGAGTTAAAATCTTCTGGAACAGGAGGAAGTATTATCATGACCAAAGGAAGAAAAACCACATTTGAAGAACGGGTTGAAATAGTACAATATTGCATCGCACATAACCATAATTATGCTGAAACAGCAGAGAACCATCGGGTATCTTATCAACAGGCACGTAGTTACACTATTAAATATGAATCTGGCGGAGTGGAAGCTTTAAGAGATAAACGTGGAAAACGGAAAAATCCTGACGAGATGAATGAATTAGAAAGTTTGCGTGCCGAAGTTAAAATTTTAAGAGCAGAGAAAGAACGTGCTGAAATGGAGGCTTCTTTCCTAAAAAAACTCGAAGAGATAGAAAGGAGGCGGGGCTAAGCCTGGTCCGTCATGAATATGTATATCAGGCAATCAAAGACGAACACGAAGAACATAATTATCCCATCACTGACCTTTGCAAACTCGGTAGAGTTTCTAGAGCAGCTTACTATAAATGGTTACATAGAGAAATTCCAGAAAACGAACGAAAAAACAAACGAATTGCAGATGAAATAGAAAAGATTCATACGGAATCGCCGGACAAAGGATATCGCAGAATCAGAGATGAATTGGAACGTTATCATAACATTGATGTTAATGACAAACGTGTGTTACGTATTTGTCGCAAACTTAATATTAAATCAACTATCAAGTACTCCAATAATGGATGCACGAGACAGGCTTCAAATTCCCAATATATAGCAGAAAATATACTTAACCGGGAGTTTACTGCTGATGCACCAAATGAAAAATGGCTCACAGATGTAACAGAGTTCCATTATTATATCGGGATTGAGAAACGTAAGGTCTATTTAAGTGCAATTTTGGATTTATATGACCGAAGAATTGTAGCTTACACGATTGGGGATTCGAACAACAATCATCTTGTATTTAGCAACTTTGAGGATGCGGTGACAAAAAACCCTGATGCACATCCATTGTTTCATAGCGACAGGGGATTCCAATATACTAACAGGGCATTCCACGCGAAAATCGAGGCGGCAGGTATGGTGCAGAGCATGTCAAGAGTAGCCAGGTGCATCGATAATGGACCGATGGAAGGTTTTTGGGGAATTTTAAAGAGAGAACGTTACTATGGAAAACGATTCACTGATAAAGAAACACTCATAAAAATGATTGAGGATTATATAGATTACTACAACAATAAACGATTGCAAAGAAATCTTGGAGTTTTAACTCCTATGGAAAAACACACACTTTACTTACAAGCTGCATAAAAACTGCCAGTAGTTCACTCTACTGGCAGGAAAAATTTATATTTTTTCAATTGTCTACTTGACGGGAAGCAGTTCACAGTGGGACAGTCCCTTTGTTTTACATTATTTTTTCATCCTATTCTCACTTTTACATTTTTGTAGTTTTGTATTCATAACATACAAACATATAAATACTACTGCACTAACAATACCCACTACAATTCCGTAATTTTGTATCGTCCCAGTCAATTTCATACACAAAACACTTATCAGCAATACACAAATTTGAGCAATTCCTATCATCAAAAATGTTGTTTCTTTTTTCAAGAAAAGCAATAACATAAAAATTGAAATAAAATCAAACACAAATAAACCAATACACTGTGACATAGCATCTGCTTTTAATGTTTTTGAATAAAATAATTCCTGTTCCTTTTGATACACTTGTTGTAAATTATTTATTCTATGCAACATCGTTCCCAAGATAACACTCGACTGAATCAATAGTGCCACCACACCACCTGTTATGATATTTTTTGTTTTTGATGTTCTATCAAATGTACACAACAAAACTGCCATTATAATCAATTCCAAAATTGGGAAATCAAAATACCATGAATACTCACCTTTTAGCTGAAACATCTGCGAAAAAAGTTCTTGATTTTCCTTATTTCCAACTCCTAAAACCTTAATCATTGTATTAGACTGCCAATACTGTTGCAGTAAAGAGCGAACAAAACTGACAATCAAACTAAATCCCACAATTTTACAGAGGTTTAAGTTGTTGTTTTCCTTGATTTTTGTTCTTGCAATTATAATGCAGCAAATAATCAAACTCGCAAACAATATCCCTAATACCATTGCTCTGTCAGTAAAATACGTATTTGACACAATGTTAGCCTGTTTCGAATATTTAACACCACTAAGCAAAGCAAATATTTTTGCCAGTTGCTGCATCAAAGCAGTATTTTTCTCTGCAAGTGTTAAGATAAACAGCCACAGAACACCACATGTATTTAAAATAATCGTGATATAGGCTGCTTTTTTTGCGCTTTTATAATTACAAAAAGCCCCCACTACCGTTAAAATAGAAACTAAACTTAAAGCAAGAAAAAGCATCCATGTAATCTTACTAATACTATTCCAATATGCCCATGTAATACCCGCCGAACCATATGGGTCAAAAATCAACCTGCTTTCTTTCATCATGGCGTTAACATCACATAGCTTACTATAAAAAACACAAAAAATCATGGGTAGTAATAATACGGCATATGTCCATTTACTTTCTAACTTTTTCATTAAGTTTCATCTCCTTTCAATTTTGACCAAAACCAAATCGTTATAATTCCTCTCCTGTTCCAAGTTCACCCAAATCATATTTCTTGTTATAAATGCTTTTTCGTTTTCCGTTTCCTCACATTTCTGCCAATGATATTTTTTTAATACACCATTTTCAACATCAAAAGGAGAATCCTTTGTTTGTATCTTTGTTTCAGCAATTGATGATACTTTCATTTCATTATGTTTCTCCCCCTGTGAATTATTACAAGAAGATGCTTCAATAAAAAAAGTAAACATAATAAGCAAAAAGAAAACCTTTTTCATAATTAACACCCTTCTTCATCTAGATAACCATAGTCTCCCATTAAAGAGCACCCTGCCGACACTACCCTTTTTTCGCTGCATCTCTATCCATGGCAGCACGGTCATCCTTGCCGTTGCTTCAGTCTGGTCATACATAATTGAAAACGACTTGTCAGATTAACAAAAATAAATATTCTGGCTGAAATTTTTCAATATACTCGGATAATTCAAACTCTGAAAGATTCTCATGTACAAGAATAGCTACAGTTTCTTTAAACAAACACCCAAGATAAAAGACAACAGATTCTATGTTGTTTCCCATCTCTATTACGACTAGCTGTCTAACGCTCAAATGTCTACCCACGTCGATTATTCTTTGCTTTAGTTCCCCATATGTAACCCGCCGCATGGAATCGTCCAGCAATGCGGCTTCCCTGTCTTTTGAATCTCCCCAAACCTTAATCGTTTCCTCCTCCTTTTACACATTTTAAAAACTTGATTCAATTATATCTTTTTTTCTTACTTTGTCAACAAATATTTTATTTTTTCATCCTATTCTCACTTTTACATTTTTACATTTCCGAAACACCTTTTTATAATATGATTTTAGGTGTCTATTTACGTAAACGATGACTTTAGACTGCAAATCAATGGCATCACAATTTACAAATTTTACTTTATTTTTCCCCGGTATATAAAATTTCCTCAGGTACCCTTCCCTCACTGGCAGATAATTTCCATTTACATACTTCACATTTTTAGATAACGTAAATTTGTTAATATAGGAAGTACACCAGTATGTCTTTTTCGTAATCTTCTTAATACTTTTTGGTAATACCGGGTCTTTTGATTTATTTGTGTAATACAGTAATTCGCCTGTTTTTTTTAAATAAACGAATCCATTCTCTGCCCCAAATACTTTATTCTTTTTGTGGATAAACACTTTTATGCCACGAGCCAGCGCACCGATGTTATTTGTAACTTTATGGCTCTCCGAATCGACAATTTGTCTCACTTTTGCATCTATAGTTATAGATTTTACTTTACCATAAATCAAATAAAGTCTTTTACCATTTTTAGAATAAATTACATTCTTTTTAGCTTTAAATGTTTTATTCCCGGCAGCAATATTTACTTTTTGTAACTGATTGTCTTTGTAAAACACATTATGCTCCAATGTTGTTACAGACTGTGGCAAACTTACACGCTTAAGATTTTTCATGTGTGCAAATGTATTTTGACCAATAACTTTCACTCCCTCAGGTACAACAATTTTTGTAATATTTCTACCATCACGATAAGCCGGCGCACTCATTTTATCTTCCTCATAAGGAAATCTCTCAAAAATACTGCAATAATCCGCGTTAAAATCATATGCACCTATCTTTGTAACTTTAATACCATTTATTTCAGATGGAATTCTCACCTCAACCGTATCTGCCGAAATCTTTATTCCGTTAATCCAAAATGCCTTTTTATCATTTGATAAAAAACCTGTATAATCTCCGCATTTCCAAACTTCATGACCCCATCTTCGAAATGTTTTTATTTTGTCCCATTCTTCTTTTTTCAGTTTGTCTCCTGCATCAGTCAATTCACCTAAAGACCTCATTTCAACGGACTGCATCTCCTGCGCAAGACCCTGCACTCCCGGCATGATAACTGACACCGCCAAAACCATGGTTGCTAATGTTCTAATTATTCTTTTTTTCATAGTTATAGTCCCCCCTCACAGTAAATTCGCTGCCTCTTTGTAAATAATACGATTGAGACAGCGAATAAGTTGCATAACACATTTACTAAAATTCATCAAACAATACTATAAGTAAAACCTTTACTTACCGCATACGACTGCATAAATGGATTCTTTTTTCCCTGCAAAATAAAATTGGTACAATTCTTAAACGGCTCCCACTTACCATCATAAGAATCACTTTCACTTCCCGTTGCCGGATTCACCACAACATCAGGTAATACCACAGTCAAATTGTGGCACTCATAAAAATCCTGCCCCATTATACTATCTTTTGCATATACAACCTTTTTCAAGTAACGACAATTAGTAAAACACAAGCCGCCGCCATTTACACCAGCCGGAAATTCGTAAGAATCCTCCTGCTTCGCTGCCGGATAGCATTTCATATATGTTTTTTCTTTATCTTTATAATAAAGAACACCATCCACCGCATAATATCCGATTTCTTTTTTTTCTGCCTGAAACTGTTTCAAATTTGTACAGCCGATAAAAGGAGTGTTGATTTGTTCTACCTTATCTCCAAGTGTCACCTTTTGAAGTTTCGTACTGTAAGCAAACGCATTCCCCCCAACATTAGAAATATTCTTTGCAAGTTCCACACTTCTCAAACCGGATGCAAAAAATGCTCCGTCTGAAATATAAAATAATTTTTTGCCGTATGAAATCTTCTGCAAATATTTAGCATACTCAAAAGCCGCCTCACCAATCTGCGTTGTCTTTCCCTGAATCGTATAAGACTTCTGAGTTCGCCCTGCCGGATAAACCAAAAGCGTCTTCTTGTTTTTTGTATACAAAACACCTTTAGCAGAGCAAAAATATTTATTTCCCTTTGCCACTTTGATATTTTTTAACTTACCGCATCCGGTAAATGGTGTAGAAAATATATTCTTTTTCTTAACGATATTTCCCCATGCATAATCTGCCTGTTTTTTTTCGATTGTTTTCAAATACTTTGGTAATACAACCGTTTGAACCTTCGATGATTTCTTCCATACATTGGCACCGAGTGATGTCACCTTTTTCCCTGCAATCTTGTTTGGAATCACAATTTGTTTCTGATTCTTACTGCATGAAACGATTTTTACTTGATTTTTTGTTACCTTGTAGGTAAAACCATTTTTTGTCTTTGCTCCTGCCATTGTGCCGGCAGATGCAAAGGATAGCGTTAAAAATAATGCTGTAAGTACTGTTGTTCTAATTGTTTTTTTCATACTAAAATCCTTCCTATTTGTAGTTAATTACACCACTTTTTTCTCCATTCTGTTTCAGCCATTTCTTATACAATTTAATTGACTTCCTCGGAACATAAATCTTCTGTCCAACAGGCACCATCGAAGTATCTTTTGACGGGGCAGCAATCTTAGGTGGATTTGCACTTTTAAATTCAAAAACACAATCATCCAAGTCTCCCATATCAATCCAAGCTCCCCGCAGGCATTTCAAACTAGACGGCATCGTAATCTTGCTAATATTCTGCCCTATCAATACAGAATCCTGATTTAATTCCTCAATCCCCTCTGGTATCACAGCCGTATTTCCATTTACTACTCCTACAGCCAATGCCTTTTTATCTTTTCGATAAATATAATTTCCCTTTTTAGCAAACACTACATTATCGCTTTTCAAATCAATCTCCTTAACTCTGCAAGTGGCAAAACACCCCTTCCGAAACGATTCGAAACCATTCGAAATCATAATCTTTTCTCTTCCGGGAATAGCAAAAACTGCCTGTTTTTGTTTTTTATCAATAATAAGTCCACCCTGCTCACAATATTTATCATTGTCAGCAGACACATAAATTTTACTAAGTTTTTCGCAATTACCAAAAGCCCCCAAACCAATCTCCGAAACATTTTTCTCTATATCAAACTCCGTAAGTCCTGAGCAAAGTTCAAATGCACCAGCCCCAATTTTTTTCAATTCTTTTGGGCAGTTTATTTTTTCCAGCGAATATAAGCCCGCAAATGCATTATCTTCGATTGAACAGACACTGTCCGGAAGCACAACGCTGTGTATTTTATTCACTGTTTTCGAATATTGAAAATCATCGCCATCCATAATCGAATCTCCAAACACATTGTATGCAACATCTGATGTGTTTTCACCCCTATTATCTGAATCAAATCCAACGCAAACCAAAATACTTTCATTTATTTTCTCAGGAAATTTCAACTGATTTGACGTATATTTGTCAGAAACTTCTACCTTAGTAATCCATACATATTTTCCGTCAGATGACTTCTTGTATAAATACTTAATTGTATCCATCTCATACTTTTCCACATTGTTATTCCACATTAATTTTTCAATATTTACATTTGCATTTGACTGTATTCTCGTTTGCTTTTTTGAACAAGCACAAGCAAAAATCAATATGCTAAATAGTAACATTATAAATGCGGATTGCTTTGCCTTCATATTTGCCTCCTTAATTAGTCAAGTCTTTTGCCTTAAATACCTTTTGCTTTACCAATCACCCCACCCAATACTCATTATACGGTCCTGAAGAAACATTAAAACATTTAAAATCATCAGCTTTTGTAGATGAGTTCATTGTTTCTATATACTTACAAAGATTTCGTAATCTAAAAGTTTGGCCAACACTAGTCATAGCTTTGAATTGAGCACAAGAACCCTCACCTGACTTAGCATCATATTTTTGTATTATTTTCTTTACTACATTTTTCGCAGCAGTAAATCGCTCCCCATATTTATTTGGTTTATCTGCGTAATCGTTGTATTTAATATTATTATGGTTCCCACCATGCGCTAAATGACACCACGCATTTCCCGACCTAACATAAGCACTATGTGCAAAAACATCAGCTGCCGTATGTGCAGCCATCCCCCATACAAAAGCTCTTTTTTGTCCTTTGGAATAATTAGATGTATTATTTGCCCATAAGGACACGCTATTTTTCATATGAGATTTCTCAACATTAGAGAGCCCATGATCTATAGTCGCTGATGATCCTGATTTTCCTTTACCTAATTTTTCTGCAATCTTTGTTGCATAAATATATGATGCCACATAATTAGAATGATAACTGCCATGCCACCATGGATTTCCCGACAACCCTTTTGTATTTGTCGAAATATCTGGATATCTTGCTCCCTCTTTTACATACGAATGATCACTCCCAATTAATCGTTCATGATTAGCAATGCTCCAGCTTCCTTTTACGCACCCTGTATCCTCTACTGTTTCAACCTTTGTTTTATTCGTCATGCTGTTATTTTTTTTGACTGACATTACCAATTTATTATAATTATCAACCGTATACTCTTCATCTAATAAACCGTAACCGCATTTGTTATAATTTGCCCCATTAACAATAGCTTTCTTCACATCTTTATAAGAAGCATTCGGATTTGCTTCCATAATCTTAGATGCCACTCCAGCTACTTGCGGTGCTGCAAGGCTCGTACCAGATTCAACAAGTAAATCCCCAAATTGCCCTGTAGTGCAAACCAATTCTCCTGGTGCTACAACATCTATCTTATCACCTCTTGCACTACTCTTTGCCAATTCTGCATCAGAATCTACAGAACCTACAGATAAAACATTATCATAAGCAGCTGGATACTGAACATTATCTCCCGTATTTCCTGCTGCAGCAATCACCAATATACCTGCATCCTCTGCAGTATCTACTGCTTTTTTTAATGATTCCGAATATGAGTCTAATCCAAAGCTCATATTAATAATATCAACTTTCTTTGAAATTGCATAATAAATCCCATCAATTACTCTACTTAAAGGTGCTTCATTATTGTCATCCAAAACCCTAATAGAGTATATCGCAGCATTTGGATTGATTCCTGTAATTCCTTCGTCATTATCCTTTGCAGCAATTAAACCAGCCACACTGTTGCCATGGCCTGAACCATCCATAAAAAGAGGACTCATTTCCTCCTCACCCGGAACTAAAGTAATTGTTTCTTCCAAATCTATATCATTTCCCCAGTCAACTCCAGAATCTATAACCGCTATCTTAACCTTTTCCTTTGAATCAACATTCTTATCATTCTCACTTTTTATGAGTTTCTTGTTCCATTCCAAATCAATCTTTTTACGATTAATTTTTTTTACTTTGGACCCCATAACTTTCTTATCTTTTTCAATTGTAACAATGTGATTGCTTTCTTCCAACTCCTCCGCTTCCCTTTTACTAAGTGAAACCGTGGCAACCCCCTCATGTCCTAATTCATCTTTAGATACCTCAGCTACAGTTTTAACTTCACCATATTTCTCCAAAGTTTTCTCTAGCACTCTTTCTGAAGATGCCTGAATCATATAAATCTGTTTCTTTTCACCCTGTTCTTTTGCTTTTACATTATTCATGTTACCTGAAACATTACCAATCAAAAGTGCTAATGAAAGCCCTAGTGATAATGACGTGGATAATACTTTTTTGTTTTTCATTTTACACGTTCTCCTTTTTCCTTTACAATATTCTATCTGTATAATATAATTAACTTGTTACTTTATGTATGCGTTCTTTTCGATATTCCACTACCATATGAAAAGAACGCTTTTTTCAATCATTACTCTGTAAATCATATCTGAATACATTCTGTCACCACCCTTACACTCTTATCATAGCATATAACCATCCACAAAAACCAAAACCGGCACGAATGGTCATTTTTCATCCTTGAACGGTCAAAATCTTCTCCGTTTGAAGTATCTATTTACTATAACGTTCCAAACGGAGAAAATCTGACAAAATAATTTACTAAATTTTCTTTTGTTCCTTTTTCAGAAATTCCTTAAAACCTTCTGGTTCTTTTGGCTGATAAAACAATACATGACAATATTCTGAAGCAACTGGCGCCGCAAAAACTGCCATTGTACAAATCCCCTTACAAATTTTCTGAATTAATTTTTTGTGTTTGAAATACATAGTATTTTCCCCCTTTGTTATTTTTTTTGCAGTATATCATATAATCTGACTTTTTTTCTTTTTCCGTGACGAGTGGTCAAAAATAAGGGACGAACGGCAATTTGACCGTTCGTCCCTTATTTTTAACCACTCGTCACATTTTTTCTGTTTATAACATTTTTTAGTATATACTAACATTCTACAAAAAAGGGGGAATCATATATGATACTTACAAAATGGTTAACACAAAAAATCATCAATATTGCCTTGGCAAACGATAAAACAGAAAAAAAAGATTTTTTCTTTTATTGCATTAACACATTATTAGAACAAATACTATTTGCCGTAACTATTCTATTGTTCGGCTTGCTTACAAATAAAATTACATCCTGTGTTCTGTTTCTCTTACTATTTACAGGGTTCCGACTAACCAGCGGCGGCTACCACGCATCGAAACAATGGATATGCACAATTCTGTCGTACATCTGTGCTATCGGAACACTTATTGTGTCACCATTGGTTCCCACTGGTCACCCTGTCATTTGGCTTACAATTTTTTCGGTCCTTGCATTTATTATTGTTAAAACACCACTGGTAGACCACCCTAATAAACGCTTTACAGAGACTGAGAAGCAAATATTAAAAAAGAAAAATTATTTATGCATCAGTATTGTAACTTTTGCTGAAATTGCTTTTTGCTGTACAAATTGTACCATTTATTATAAACTTATTACCATAAGTTGTTTTATTACTGTACTTAATATCTTAGCAGGCATGTTCAAAAATAGGAAGGAGGCGTATTCATCATGTTATTTAAAGTAGCAATCTGCGATGACGAAGAAAAGGACATTCAGGTGATACAACGTTTTTTACATATTTACGAAATGCAGCATGACATTGATTTCGAAATCAATACGTTTCAAAACAGCACAAAACTTTTGGAAAAATATGATTCAGCAGGAAGATACAATATTCTCTTTTTAGATGTTGAAATGCCTAAACTAAGTGGTCTCGAAGTAGCGGCACACATACGAGAAATTCCGGATAGAATGGCAAAAATTGTTTTTGTTAGTAACTTTCCGGAGTATATGCAAGACAGTTTTAATGTGGAGGCTTTTCACTATTTTCCAAAACCATTTCTTTTTGAAGATTTTGAAAAACTATTATTCCGCATTATTAAATCTTATCGTGAAAGTGAAAATGCTTCGTTTCTTTTGAAAGAAGATGGTGCAGAAGAAGTGATTTTTGCAGAAAATATTATTGCCATCCATTCTATTAATGCAAAAAAGAAACGGATACAAATTTTTTTAGAGTATAAAACAATCGAAGCCTATGGTGTTTTATCCGAATGGGAGAAAAAACTAAATTCGGATTCATTTTTTTGTCCGTGCCGAGGATACTTAGTGAATCTGAACCGAATTCATTTCATTAAAGATAACGAACTGATTATGAGCAACAATGAAAAAATTCCCCTAAGTCGAAGACAAGAAAAAGAACTTCGGAGTATTTTCTCAAAGAAATTATTATCTATTAATCAAGTTCGTTAGAAGGGAGAAACGCATGCTGGATATCATCTGCTCAATATTTGATATGGCATTAATAATTATATTTTTTAATGCCATTATGAAAAAAAGAAGGGAGGCTGTTCCTTTTTGGCTTTTTCTTTTTATTTTCGCTTGCATAGAAGGACTTCTTGGCTTTTTAGCCCAGTTTCTTTCCTATGCCAAGCAAAACCATTCTTTTTATATAATGGCCGGAATCAGTTTGCTTTCTCTATTTACTCTATCTTTTTTGTATGAGGGAAAGTTTGTTCATCGTATTTTCGCTGCTATTACATTTCAGCTATTTGCAACTTTAGCAGAAGTCTTTACGTTTTTATTCATTAAGTTGTTTCCTGTAGAAACAAGCGAAAAGCTTCTTGGAAATCCAGTTGTCTGCTCAATCGTATCGAAATTATTTTTATTCCTTTTCATTATGATTACAAATATCGTTTTTTTGAAAAGGAAAAAAATTTTTTCCTTTCAATACACATTATTAATATGCATTATGCCACTTGTTTCTATCATAATCATGATGACAATACCGGATCAATTTGAAATGGTATCAAATCCATTTTCATTGTCCTTTATTGGTTCTGCTGGTTTGCTATTTATCAATGTTGTAAACTATTATCTGTTAGACAATATTTTGAATGTGAACCGTCTCCAAAAAGAAAAAGAGCAGTTGAATCAGCAGCTTGCTTTTCAGTCAACAAAATACCAGCAGATTTCTACAGCATACCGTAACACACGAAGTTTAATGCATGATACCAAAAAACACTATTTTTATATAGAAGAATGTGTAAAAAAAGGCAACTACGATGTCATTGAAGACTATTTAAAAAAATCTATGGAAGACATTGAACAATCCTATAACCGTATAAATACAGGAAATTTGGTTATTGATGCCTTTGTAAGCAATCATATGTCAATTGCCGAAAAAGAGAACATTGAATTTCGGACGGACATCCAGGTAAGCCTGTCTAACATTCAAATCGATGATTATGACTTTAGTATCATTTTGGGCAATCTGCTAGACAACTGTCTGAATGCCTGCCGTGAAATTCAAGTGCCGGCTCCGAGACAAATTGAAGTATCCATCCGTACCACTAGTAAAGAGCTTTTACTGCACATTTCAAATACCTTGTCTCATCAAGCAAAAGAACATGAAAAAGATGAAATGCTACACGGATACGGAATCACAAATGTGGAAAACATTACGTTAAAATACTATGGTACCTATGTCTACTATATTGAAAGGGATAGGTATCATGCTATTGTATCCATTCCATGTAATATCATGATATAACGCCGTTTATTTCTCCGAACTCGGCAGATTTACCCGGAAAAACCGTCGCAAAAACTGTTTCGCATTAAACGGAACAATCGGATAAATATAGCTTTTTCCGCTGATTGTCCGGTTTGTCACAATCAAAACAACTACCAGCGCCGTACCGGCAAGCAGCCCCCACGGACCAAATGCAGCGGTAAGACAAATCAAAATAATCCGCATGAACTTCAGCGCATAGCCAAGTTCCAAACTGACCTGCGTGTAATTTGCCACGGCCACAAATGCCATATACAGCATGATTTCGGCATTGAACCAGCCGGAACTTACCGTATAATCACCCAATATAATACCTGCCACGACACTAAGCGGCGTGCTCAGCATATTCGGAGTATTCACCGACGCTAGTTTTAATCCATCAATGGCGAACTCCAAAATCAGCATTTGCAGGAAAATGGGGACATTCACCGGGTCATTAATCTGAATAAACTTTAAGGACTCCGGAAGCCACTCCGGATGCATAATAAAAAGTAAAAATACCGGCGTCATGAAAACAGCAAGAAAATCAATGACCATTCGCGACAGCCGCAGGTAAGTTCCTGTCACAGGAGGAAAATAATAATCGTCCGCATCCTCGACAATATCAAAAACCGATGTCGGTAAAATCATGGCAGATGGCGAATTATCCACCAAAATTGCCACACTTCCCTCCAATATACTGGCTGCTGTGACATCCGGACGTTCCGAAAACTTGAATTTCGGAAACGGATTATACCACTTGTGCTGATATAAACATTCTGCAAGGCTCTGTTGATTCATGGAAAGAGAATCAATCTCAATCGCGTCAATCCGCTTACGAATGTTGTTTAACATTTCCGGCTCCACACGGTTACCCATATAAGCAATTACGACATCTGTCCGTGAACTTTTTCCTACTGTATGCATTTCCATCACAAGGTCCGTAGAACGAATTCTTCTTCTGACCAATGCCGTATTATACACAACGGTTTCCACAAAACCATCTCTGGAACCGCGCATTACTTTATCTTTTTCCGGTTCGTCGACCGAACGTGCCGGATATGTTCGAAAATCCATTGCGAGCAGTTCGCAGTATCCATCCACCATCAAAAGCGGAACACCCGATAAGCACCTCTGAATCAAATCATTTTCTGTCCGCACTAAATCAATCTCACCATACGGCAATTTTTCATTTAAAAAATCATGCGCTGTTTCCGGCATTTCCTCCGGTTTAATTTTATAGAGAAATTCTAATACCTTCTCCATAATTTCGTCTTTACAGAAACCGTCAACAAAATAAAAACAAGCCTTTTTACCACCAATAATCACCACCCGGTACAGCAAATCAAAGCTTTTATCAATCTGCAAAAGTTCATCAATCCGCTGTTTATTTTTGCTAAAATCCTTTGAAAATTCTGTTCTCTGCGACATAATCACCTCCCAAAAAAGATTCTTTCTTCTAATAGGGTTGACAAGAAACTATGTTTTTATGTATGATAGTTGGGAATCAATGAAAATACACAGGAGGTGTTTGATTGTGGATGTACCACAGGACCCCATTATTTTAGTTAGTTTTGTAAACACAAAATTACGGGATCAATTTGCAACTTTGGAAGAATTGTGCCAGACATATGAACTGAATCAGGCAGAGCTTTGTCAGACATTGGATTCCATTGACTACCAGTATGATGAAACAACCAACCAGTTTGTCTGATACTTTAGGAGCTTGCCATGAACATAGAAAATATAACATTAAATCATTCCATAACAATTGATGAATATAATGACCTTCGTGCAAGCGTAGATTTTATTACCATAAGAGAAAATCGCGCCCGCATCGCCCTCGACCATTCCCTCTATACCCTGATTGCCAGAGAGAACGGACGGCCGGTGGGCATGGCGCGTGTTGTCGGAGATGGTGGGTACGTCTATTTTATCTGCGATGTCATTGTGCGTCCATCGCACCAGTCGCAGGGACTTGGACGATATATTATTGAGCATGTTCTTTCCTGGCTGGAAAGTCAGGTGGATGAGGGAGAGACCATTATGGTAAACCTCATGTCCGCATTGAACAAAGAACCTTTTTACGAAAAACTAGGTTTTCACACACGTCCATTTTCAGACCATGGCTCCGGTATGAGCCGCTGGATTTCCCGCTAGGTTCGTTCCCGCTCGATGAGTTCTTCGCGTACCGCTTTCAAAATAGTTAAAGAAACCGGCCCCAAAATCACACCGCCGATGCCAAATAATTCGATTCCGGCGTACACGGAAATAATCAGATACAATGGTTTAATCCCCACTTCTTTTCCAATCAGTCTCGGTTCTAAAATTTCTCTCAAAAATGTAACCACGCAAAAAAGAGTTGTAACAATTGCTGCATCATAATATCGTCCGCCAATGACACTTAATACCGCCCATGGAATCAATACCATACCGCTCCCAAGTACCGGAAATGCATCCAGTAAAGCAATTCCAATCGCAAGAAGTATCGCATAATCATTTCCCATGAAATAAAAGCCAAGTGCCAAAAGTGCCGCAATAATGAATAACAACAGTGACTGCGCTTTGAGATAAGCAAGTCCGGCACCACGCAGTTTTTGCACAAACGGGCGTAGCCTCCCACGCACCGCAGGCATTTTGTCATCCAGCAAAATTAAAAGCACCGACAAAAAGAAAATAAACAGAGCACTAATGGCTCCAATTCCCTTTTTTACGAGAAAAATGGCACACCCGGACAATTTAGGAAGTAAATCCGTGCCAATTTTCTGATAAAGCCCTGCTGCCTGACGCTCTAAATAATCAAAACTGCTTCCATCCGCAAGCTCCAGCATCCGGTCGCAGTGACTGCACATTTTTTCAAGCATTCTTCCGCAAATCTGCCCATAAACCGGTATTTTCTGCAGCAGCAGCATTCCCTGACTTATAATTAATGTAATGATATAAGCGCTAAATCCACCTAATATCAACAGCGTAAAAAAAACAACTAAAAAAATACTGACTTTCCGTCTCCATTTTAATTTATTTACCAGAAATTGTATCATTGGCGATACCAGTTTCGCAAAAAAATAGGCGAGTACAAAGGGAAGCGTCAACGGAAGCAAAAATCGAAAAGAAAACCACAACAAAATCGTAAGACCGATTAAAATGAAATTTCTTGTTTTCATGCCGCACCTCCCGTAAATATAAAAAGCAGCAGACCATACGGCCTGCTACCTTAGTATCTTCGATTTTTAATTTTTTATCCCTGAAATTAATTGGCGCGGAACCGGTATCCAACACCCCAGATGGTCTCAATATACTCCGGATTGGATGTATCCTGCTCAATTTTTTCACGAATTTTTTTGATATGCACGGTAACGGTGGCAATATCGCCAACCATGCCATTTTCCCCAATCGGACCTACATCCCAGATTTGCTGGAACAGCTCTTCTTTCGGGAATACATGATTTGGATTTTTTGCCAAAAAGTAAAGCAAATCAAATTCTTTGGAAGTTAAATTTTTCTCTTCACCACGAACAAATACACGACGAGCGGTACGGTCAATCTTTAAATCACCAACCTCAATCGTCTCATTCTTTGCTGTCTTCTCAGATGATTTCTCCGTCAAAGACTCATAACGGTTTATATGTGCTTTCACACGTGCCACCAATTCACTCGGACTGAATGGTTTTGTCATATAATCATCTGCACCAAGTCCTAATCCATGGATTTTATCAATATCTTCCTTTTTTGCCGAAACAACAATGACAGGTGCCAAATACTTTTCTCTGTATTTGCGGCAAATTTCGAATCCGTCCTGTCCCGGAAGCATTACATCAAGAATCAGCAAATCGTACTCTCCGCTCATTGCTTTTGCTTCGCCCTCAATGCCGTCGGTCTCAATCGTAACCTCAAAATCACTAAGCTCCAAATAATCTTTTTCCAACTCAGCAATCGGTAATTCATCTTCAACAATAAGTATTTTCTTCATACTGGCCCTCCATTCTACTAATCCTATGCTATCATATTTTTTTCTTTTCGTCTACTTTCTTTGGCAAAGAAAAAGAAATTTTCGTCCCTTTCCCCTTTTCGCTTTCCGCATAAATCTGTCCGCCATGGTCTTCAATTATCTTTTTTGCAATCGCAAGACCAAGTCCGGTTCCTCCGGTTTTTGAATTTCTGGAACTGTCGGTTCGGTAAAAACGTTCAAAAATCAGCGGCAGTTCATCTTTCTCGATTCCCGAACCATTATCGGTAATTCGAACCCAGACCATTTTCCCGGCATCCTCAATATGAAGAAATATCATTCCCAAATCTTTGTCAATGTATTTGTATGCATTTCCAATTACATTATAAAAAACTCGTTTTATCTTTTCCTCATCAATATAAAGGCACGTTCCCTTTTCCACATCATTTCGATATAAAAAATCAATCTTTCTGGTTTCCAAGTCAAGCGACAAATTGCTCATACATCGGCTGATGTATTCATCAATTTCGACACCTCCTTTTTTATATTCAATTTCTTTATTATAAATTTGAGCAAACAACGACAACTCATTTACCAGATTTGCCATGTCATCTGCTTTATTTCTTATGGTACTGATATACTTGTTCATGCGGTCAGGGGTTGCCGCCACTCCATCTAATATTCCCTGAGCATACCCGCGTATCGCCGTTAAGGGTGTTTTTAAATCATGTGTAATATTGCTTAGCATTTCCCTCATGACAAGTTCAGATTCTTCTTTTTTTTCATCCAGCTGCTTCTGTAATTCATCCACCTGTTTGGAAAAACGCTTCTTATGAATGGTTATGGAAATAATATTCTGAAGCCCCAAAACAACAAGGCAAATGACAAAAATGTGAATTGCCATAGTTCTCCTCTTTATCACTTTTTATTCTTTATTTTACCGTCTGTTTCTATCATAACATAAAAAAATAAAAATGTGTTAAACTTTATCATTTTTTATCATTTTTTCCAACTTGACGATATTTTACTGTTATAGTAGAATAAGAATGTTATTTACGTATGAATTTGAATGGAGGAAACCATGGGTAAGATACTTTTTACTTCTGAATCGGTAACCGAGGGACATCCGGACAAAATCTGTGATCAGATTTCCGATGCCATCTTGGATGCTATGCTCGCACAGGACCCGATGAGTCGTGTTGCCTGCGAAACAGCAGTCACTACTGATTTAGTTTTAGTTATGGGTGAAATTACATCCAATGCAACGGTTGACATTGAAGCAATCGTTCGCGATACAATCTGTAAAATTGGTTATGACGATGCCGCAAAGGGCTTTGACGGAAAAACCTGCCAGGTTAAAATTGCACTGGACAAACAGTCTTCCGACATCGCAATGGGCGTCGACAAAGCATTGGAAGCGAAGCTGACGGACTCCGAAATTGAATCGGAAGGTGCCGGCGACCAGGGTATGATGTTTGGTTACGCAACAAACGAAACCGACGATGACTATATGCCATATCCGATTTATCTGGCGCACAAATTGTCCCGCCAGCTTTCCAAAGTCCGCAAAGACGGAACGCTTTCCTACCTGCGCCCGGACGGCAAATCACAGGTTACGGTAGAATACGACGAAAATGGAACTCCACTGCGTTTGGATGCTGTTGTTGTTTCATCGCAGCACAGTGAAGATGTTTCCTGGGAACAGATTCAGAAAGACATCCGCGAATATGTGGTAGATGCTGTTCTCCCTGCGGAATTAATTGACAAAGATACAAAATTCTATATTAACCCAACCGGTCGTTTTGTAATCGGCGGACCAAACGGCGACAGCGGTTTAACCGGTCGTAAAATCATTGTCGATACTTACGGTGGCTGGGCACGCCACGGCGGTGGCGCTTTCTCCGGAAAAGATCCGACAAAGGTTGACCGTTCAGCTGCATACGCAGCCCGCTACGTTGCCAAAAATATCGTAGCTGCCGGTCTGTGTGACCGCGCAGAAATCCAGTTGTCCTACGCAATCGGTGTTGCTTCACCAACTTCCGTACGCATTGACACATTTGGCACCGGCAAATTACCGGAAAGCAAATTAGTCGACATCATTGCCGAGAACTTCGATTTGCGTCCGGCCGGCATCATCCAGATGCTCGACCTCAGAAAACCAATCTATTCCCAGACTGCTGCCTATGGCCACTTCGGCCGCAGCGACTTAGACCTTCCTTGGGAGAGATTAGATAAAGTCGATGTTTTGAAAAAATATCTGTAATTACCGGATAAAATAAAAATCTCCGGCTTATGCTGCATAAGCCGGATTTTGCTCTCATAGTTAAATGGATATAACAGCCCCCTCCTAAGGGGCAGTTGTAGGTTCGATTCCTACTGGGAGTACTCGCGAAGATATTGAGGAGTGCAGAAAAGAGTTCACTATAGACACGCAAGTTTACTTGCATGTGGCTATAAGTGGACTCTCTTCTATAGGACGAACGTCCGCGGGCAGTCCGGCTCTGCCGGGCTGACTGCACGACGAAATATCGCGAAAAATGAAGCAATGCAAATTGGAATTTACTTTTATTTCCTAAACATATTCAAAGATACCTTGAATAGCATCCGATATATTAATCATCTCTGAAATTGGCAATCTGTCCACTTTTTTGTAACCGCGAAATGACATATCTAACAACGCCAGTTTTTCACACTGTATATAGCCTTCATTTTCTTCTGTAGACATCCATATATGAAGTGGACCCGCAGTCGAATTTTTAATAATCGGACATCCAATTATTTCACCGCTTGTATTAAAAAAATCTTTGCTAACCACCAATACAGGATGTTTTGTTTTTTCAATCTTAAGAATATCTCCTTGGTGTAAAGACGCCATTACCACACCTCTCTTCCAACCGGTTCGCCCCAATCATATTCGCCGTCAAGCATTAACTTTCCATCGTATTCAGCAGCTCTGTCTTCCAACGTTTTATGCCGAAATTGTCTTGCCAAAGTAATCACCCCATCTGATACCTCAACATCCAAGAATTCATTTAATTTGATTCCCGCACTTTTCAACACTTCTTTGGATAAACGAATCCCTTGACTATTTCCCCATTCCTTCACTTGTGCCTGCATATAGATTCCTCCTTACATTTGGTATATACATAGTGTATACCAAATAACAAAAAATATCAATAAGTTTGTCGGTAACGCTTCGAGAAATTATACATCTCCATTAAATAAGACGATTACATTTAAAGGCATTTTACATAATATTTCCAGCACCTCCCATACCTACATAGTTTTACATTCATACCTCTTATTAATAATCCCATCAATGGTATCGTCCGCAGCCTGTGGATTCTGTAGCTTCCATCTTTTTCACCACCATTCAAAAATATTCCCTGCACAATGTATACCGTGCACTTTCTGACCTGTTATATCAACCTGCCGGTTTACCGCCTTCTGGAGAAAAAACTGGGAGAAGGATTTACCTGCAGCCAGATCTTAGAAACACTCCACGGGATGAACATGACGCTTTTAAGCAAAAACAGCGGTTATATTCCTTCGTATAAACGCACTCTGTTAACAGATGCTCTGCATGATGTTTTCGGCTTCCGAACGGATTATGAATTTATTTCAAAATCATCCATGCGGAACATCATAAAAGAAACAAAATCGAAAAAAAGCACAAAAGCAAAAATATTTTTTATCAAACATACATGAATATCTGCTGTTGGTAATCTTGCTAATAACCTGCTAATACAACCATGCCAAAACACCACAAAATCATACAAAAAAGAAAAATATTCAAAAAAACTCGTAACTGCATCAACCAACGAAGCCACAGGCATTCCAATCACTTTTGCACAACCTACCAGCACTACTGAAAACTCGCATCATAGTTCTCCTAAGGGGCAGTTGTAGGTTCGATTCCTACTGGGCGTACTCGCGAAGCCAAAAAGCCATGCAGAGAAGAGAAGTTTAACACCATTCAAGCTTGCTTGAATTTGGTGTTATGACTTCTCTTCTCTATAGGGCGCATGCCCGTGGGTCAAGTGCGAGAAACGAGCACTTGAACTAGCATGGTTTTTTGACATGATATTGAGGAGCATTCATTTAATCTTCCCCCGCATTATAAAATCGCCATAAATAACCCCCCGCTTTTTTTCCTCTTTTGTGGCAAGCACTTGATATCATCTTGTAACTAATTCCCGTTTCTTGATTCGCAATTCTGGCAGATTCATATACTTTAATCAAATCGCCGTTTTCCGTATATTGCGCAACCGGTTTGCACCTTGCTGCTCTTGCTTTTTCTTGTCCACAATCACGGCATCTTCTTGCTTTATTCCAATGCGTCGGGGTTGCTAAAAAAGGCTTTCCACAAACACTACACTTCCACCAAAATTTTTTATGTGTATCTGGCAATATCTGTTCTGGACTCTTATCATTCATCTCTGTAATCCAATCCTCAACAATGTTTGGATACTTGGACATAATGCTATATTCTTGATGTGCTACTCTTTTATTACAACGTCTGCAGCCCTTACACTTTCGCTCTGCATTTACTGAATTTCTCCACTCAAATCCACATACATCACACTTCCAATTTACTTCTATTTTTGATCCTTTACTTATCTCACTCGGCAAAAGCGGATAATTCTTTTCATAATCCCACAGTTTTAAACATGGAGCTTCTGACGCTTTTAAACTATTCTCCAAAACCTTTTGTCGATACAAATGTAATATTCTAAAGCGATCACAATACGAATCAACTGATGTTTCATATTTGCCAAAGCTCTTCAAAATATTGCAAATTATTTTATCCAACCCTTTATATTTTGACGAATATAAATAATCCCAACATAAATAAGGTTTAACATCCAATGTTGGAAGTTTTGTTTTTTTATATTCTCTTATTCTAATTAATTTTATTCCCTTTTCTTGTAATAGCAAGGTTTTTCGATCATCTAATTCTTTTTTATCTTTATGAAAAATATATCCATCATATTCAATCCCCAACTTAAGTGTAGGAATAAAAATATCTATCTCTTTATTCACATCTTTATCGATATACCGATTGATTGCATCCGGGCAAATCTCTTTTACATAATAAAAAATTGCTTGTTCTGCAAAGGAAGTATTTGCACCATTACACTTGGGACAATTAGACCCCTCTGTTCTCCTGTTATGTATAGATGCCGTCCATTCATTTCCACATAATTGACATTTCCATTGATATTTTGTATCTGACCCTGCTATCACTTCATTTGCCTTTTTCTCATTTTTACTACTCCATTCAACAGCTAATTCTGGGCATTCTGTTTCCAAGTCATTGATCCCTTGTACTAGCACTCTATGACTACAAGCAGGACACCCCGTTCCTTCCTGTATTCTACGATACATAGACGTTTTCCACGAATGTCCACAAATATGGCACCTCCAAAATACTTTTTTAGTAAATGTTGGCGTCATTTCTTCCCAAAACCAATCGCATTCTTTATTTTTCTCGTAATCCCAATCTAAATAAATATCATAATACTGATTCTTATCAATTTCCCCTTCATTTAAAACTCTCTCTAATCTTTTCTTTTTGTGGCGCATTTTCTGCTTACAAATTTTGCATCCTGGCTCTCTATGTTTTCTAGGTTCTATGGAAAACTTCTGTCCACAAAAATAGCATTTCCAATGTATTTTGGGAGCTGTTGCTGTATATATGACTTCACTTGGCAAAATCTGATTATTTTCGTAATCCCATTCTACCATCACGTTTTCACATTGACTTTCAACATCATTAAAGCCCTTTAAAACTTTTTTCCCTTCGCAATATGGACACTTGTTATTTAATACTCTATGTGCTATTTTCGATGGAAATGAATGTCGTCCAATTAAGCACTTCCAATAGAAATATCTATTATCATTAATATTAACTGTAAGTGGATCCACATCACCATTATTTTCGTAATCCCATTGTTCTAATAATTGGGGATATTTTAGGAGTCCCCCCGTTTTTTTTACCTGTGAAATCCTCCTCTTCGCTATACTTTGCTTTTTTACACACACAGGACATTTCGCGTTATTTCTTGTTCTTCGCGCTGCTGATGTTATCCATTCACATCCACACACATGACATTTCCAATATATTTTCTTCGTACTTCCATATGTAATATTCTTAGCACAAAATCCATTCTTTTCCTCATCAAAATCTAATGCAATATCCGGATATTGTGACTGTAAATCATTAAATCCTTCTAACACTGCACGGTTTGTGCAATAAATACATTTGTGTCCTTGTACTCTTTTCCCTATTCTTGCAGAATAACTATGCTTATGTTTGGGACATCTCCAAAATGCTTTTTGGGATGAATGTGATGCTATTTTCTTTATATCAATATCTCTATTCTTTTCATAGTCCCATTCTTCTAAAATCTCTGGTTCATTTATAATGGCCCAATCATACAACGTTATCATTATTTTTCTCCTACTAATTTAACCTACATTTACACTCTACTTTTAAATTTCCCACTTGTACACTTGATCATTTACCAAGTGCCTTGTACACTTCCATATTTTTCTGCATTAAGTTTTCCGATATCACCATCACATCTTCTGTAGAAACTACCTTTTCCGTCTTACTAAAATCAATCACATGGTTTCTCGGCATATTGTTTTTTGGTATCACAGCAGTTCCATGTTCATCAACCAATTTTGTTACTTTGGAAAAATTTTGATTTGCTTCTGTTATAGAAATTATTGTATTTGTATCTACTGTCATCGTAAACACCTCTCTTTTAATTTCAACACACAACATACAAAAATCTGGTTTTCCAGACTATATCATACAAAAACAACTACTTAAGTAATTCAACTATCTTCTCATTTGTCCAAACTTCAGTAGCAAAAATTGAAACATCCTCTTTATGTTTTCTTACAATTCTAACAGGTTTGTCACCTGTATTATCATAAACGTGTAAAATGTCACATATATCCATCAATTCTTTAATATGACGCAAAGATTTGTAGTATCTGCTTATTATTTTTTCTTTGTCCACATCATGTCCACCATTTAGAACTCTTGTTTCAACCCGCGTAATATTAATTTGCGGATCATTTGTTAAAACAAACACACATTTGATAAAGTATCCTTCTTCTTTTGCCTTTCGTAGTATATTCATTTTATACTCTGAAGATAACACCGTCTCAAACGTAAAATCTTGTTTTGATTCTATAAACTCATATCTTTTCTTATCTACAAATTCCGCAGCTTTTTTATTATCCATTCCTGTTGATGCCACCACTTCATCAGCATTTGTATAAATTCCTTGAATCTCAAAATATTTTGTTATTGTACTCTTTCCTGATCCATTAGGTCCAGCTAGTACTAATAGCATTGGCTTTCTATTCAACATATTTTCTTTCTCCATTTGGATATTCTATATATGCTCTTTTTGTATCCATATCATAACGTGCAATTGGTTTCTTACAAACCTTTGCCCTATGAAGCGCGGCTTTTACTGCCTCCTCTGCTCGATAGTCCATTTCTGCATCCGATTCAGAAATAACAGAGTCTCGTTCTTCTGGTGATACAACACGAATTGTCCTGCCATTTGGAAGTGTAATTGTATTCATGTATACGCACATCCCTTCTTTTTTATATTATTATATCATTTGAATGACACTAATACCATGCCTTTTTTAGATTTTCTTCAACAATCTTTTGCTAATAACCTGCTAATATAATCATGCCAAAACGCCTCAAATCATACAAAAAAACACAGAAACCCGGAATGGATTTCTGTGCAATATTATTTCTAGGTTACTATGTTCCTTTGCGACAGGACGTTTGAAGAACGTCCTTCATAAGGCTGTGGCATGTTAAATCCTCTTTCTTAAATTCGCAAATACTTCTTTGGCAGGTTTTGATTCATTTGCTTTTGCCTGTAAAAGTCCTTTTTCCATCATTGAATTAAATTGAGCGTCTGATAATTCATCTCTTGTTTCAATTGTTTTAGGAAGATTTAAAGCGAAAGGAATTCCGTTGTTTGCAATTACTTGTCTATAGGTCATGTCAATAAAGACGGAAACAGGTATACCTAACTTTTCTAAAATGGCTTCTGCCGATTCTTTGATATCCGGTTGAATTCTTGCTGTTACATTTGCTGTTTTTGTTGCCATAATAAGCACCACCTTTCAACAACCTACAAATAACAGATTAGCAGACAAATCTATCAACCCTTATTTATCATTTCCGCTATTTTTAAAGCAACATAAAATTTGTCAAGATTATGATTCGCATCATGTAATCCTTCAGAAGTATATTCCAACTGGTCAACAATATCACCTGTTACCAAAAAATCATAAAGTTCTATATTATAAAAATCACATACAGCCTGCATACCTGCAAGTTCCATTTCAACTGCAATACAGCCCTCCGATTTTCTTTTTTCAACAAGGTTCCGGGTTTCTCTGTATATCGCATCTGTAGTCCATACTTTTCCCATTACATACGGCAACTCTAATGCTTTAAAAATATTTTCCATAACCTCCGCATTTTTAATTTGTATATAATCTTTCGGAGATGCATAATGGTAAGACATTCCCTCGTCTCGATATGCTTCGTATGGAATAACATATTTCCCCTTTGTTGTCTCTTTATCAAGTGAACCCGCAGAACCAAACAAAATGAATTTTTTGGCACCTGTCATCCAGTTTACCTCAATAATATCTGTTCCCGAAAGAGATGCACCAATTTCAGAAAGATAAAAAGCTATCTTTAGATTATTTACGTCCAATAGATAAACAGGCTTTATTCTATTAGCCGCTTTCATCTCACCAATCTTTTCATTTTCAAAAAGTTTCAAAACAGCTGGAAATATCTCTCTTGAAAATGTTGCTATTGCAATATCGCAGATTTTCCCCTTTTCTCCAAAAAAAGACGATGGTGTTATTATAGCTTCACTTTCCATATCAAATGAATCACTTATCATTTTTATACAACCCCCCCCTCCTTATATCATTAACAACCTCTTGTGCATCCCTATATCTTCCAGCATTAGCCTGTTGGCGAGTAACATATTGAACCTTTACCAAGTTTTCTTCTGACAATCGTTCCATCATGTCAACTGTTGCTTCTAGTGTACTCATAATAAATCACCCACCTTCAAATTACTAAATATATATTAGCATTATATCTCAAACAATTACATTTCTCAACATTTTAAGAGAAAGAAAAAGATTTTCCAATTCTGTTTGAATTTATTTTAAACTTCAAATTTCAAAACCACTAACTTCCCCCCCAGCATACACTTTTGCACCTTTTTCTTTTTTAACCGTATAAACAAGCTTACTGAAAGAACATACCTTATGAAAAATAGCAAGAAACGCTCTGTCACATATGCGACACGAATCGTGTCATCTTTCTATTACATTCTGATTAAAGTAATACAATTCAATCACTTTCATCATCTCCTCTCTCATCCATCCAGTAGTCATAAGCTTCCTCGTACCCATAATCATATGCCTCTTCACTTTCATCATCCCCAAATTCATCATATGCAAATTCTTCTGCATAATCAGAAGCATAATCATCCGGATCATCGTAATCCTCAACACCATTTGTTATCTTTTGATTTACTTGCGGTTTTTGCGTTGGGTAGTAGCTTGTACGGTCACTATCAGATGCACTGGTATCATCCGAATCGGCGTCGTCATGCTGAGCCGATGAACTCGATGAACTACTCTTGCCTCTTGAACTGCCAAAAATTCTCGAATCATATGATGAATGAGAACCCGAATAATTATAATCATAAGATGAACCTTTTTTTCGGTTCGCCTTATAGCCCTCTTCCGATACAAACCAAGTTCCCGGAAGAAGACACACCGCTATAATTATCGCAGTAATTTTTACAGCCTTCCGAATTTTTCTCATGCGTTCCTCATTACCTCCATTGGCTTTATGGAATGTAATTCGGTTTGTAATTATAAACACATCAATTACCGTACAAATAAGTGCCATAATTAAAATTGGAAGTGGTTGATGAACATCATTTACTACGCTTAGAAATGCCACAATCGGCATTTCAATCAAAATAAAACCAAATATCAATAATAAAAATGTCATATGAAACTCTCCCTTCTCTTGTATGTTCTTAAGATTATCTCCTTACTGTCAACAAGATTATAGCGCCTCTCATTGTACTATATTCCGTACGCCTATCCATACATAACCCACCCATTGACCTAACTCGCAAAAGCTTCTCTTGCGGTCACCCAAAATCCTGCCTTCCTTTGACCTATTTCCACTTTTTTTCTAATTTAGTCAACTTTTACAATATATTTGTTGACCTAAATTTGGATTATCTTAAATACAGTCATTCACCTTGGTCATTTTTGATGACCTATTTGATAAAAAGCGACCTTTAAGTCAACTTTTATCTATAAAACAGTTGACTTGATTTGCTATTTTTCAAAATCAGGTCAACTAATCATAAATATCTCCCACAAAAAAATTCTAATAACAGATTTTGCATTTCGTTCCACCTTGTTTCTTTGCTCTATTTAATCTCCTTTCCAATTCTACTCCTCCGCCCAGGCAAGCGCACAGCGTACGGCACGCTTCCATCCGGCTAATTTTTCATTTCGCAATTCTTCCGGCATATCTGCCACAAACGTTTTAGATAGTGCCCAGTTTTTACGGATATCGTCCACATCTTCCCAGTAACCTACGGCAAGTCCCGCCAGATAAGCAGCACCCAGTGCGGTTGTCTCTACACACTCCGGGCGAAGCACATCAACACCTAGTACATCGGATTGAAACTGCATTAAGAAATTATTGTTCGATGCCCCGCCATCGACTTTAAGACTGACAATATCAACACCGGATTCCTGCTCCATAATTTTCAAAATATCGTAAGTCTGATATGCCATCGCTTCTAGGATAGCACGCACAAAATGCTCCTTTTTACAGCCTCTTGTCAACCCTGCAACCGTTCCTCTTGCGTATGGATTCCAATATGGGGCACCAAGGCCGGTAAATGCAGGAACCACATAGACACCATTCGTATCTTCCACCGCATTGGCAAATGCCTCTGTCTGAGCAGCATCTTTCACTAACTCCATCTCATCACGCAGCCACTGCACACCTGCGCCAGCCACAAAAATACTACCCTCCAGCGCATATTGAATCTTATTTTCAAAACTTGCTGCAATCGTAGTAAGCAAGCCATTTTTTGAACTTACTGCTTTTTCTCCTGTATTCATCAACAAAAAGCAGCCGGTTCCATAAGTATTTTTCACTTCCCCCGGCATAAAACAACACTGTCCAAACAAAGCCGCCTGCTGGTCTCCTGCTGCCCCGGCAATCGGGATTTTCCCGCCGAGCAGACTCAAATCCGTGCATCCGTAAACACAACTGGATGGCCGAACCTCCGGAAGCATAGATTTTGGAATATGAAAATAATCTAAAATTTTCTCATCCCAACGCAAATTATGAATATCAAACATCATCGTTCTAGACGCATTTGTGTAATCAGTTACATGAACAGCACCCTTCGTCAAATTCCAAATCAGCCAGGTATCCACCGTCCCAAAAAGCAAATCACCTGCTTCTGCCTTCTCCCTCGCTCCTGTAACATGATCCAATATCCACGCAATTTTCGATGCAGAAAAATAAGCATCCGGAATCAGACCCGTCGTCTTTTGCACATAATCAGCCAGACCATCTTTCACCAGTTTTTCAATGTCATCTGCTGTTCTTCGGCACTGCCACACAATCGCATTGTAAATAGGCTGTCCTGTATGCCGGTCCCAGACAATCGTCGTTTCTCTTTGATTCGTGATACCAATCCCTGCTATATTTTCGCCGGTTACACCAATTTTACTCATCGCCTCTGTCGCAACAGATAACTGTGATGCCCAGATTTCCATAGGGTCATGCTCCACCCATCCCGCATGAGGATAAATCTGTTCAAACTCTTTCTGTGCCATGCTGCAGATATTTCCCTGCTTGTCAAACAAAATACAGCGTGAACTTGTCGTTCCCTGGTCCAGTGCTAACACATACTTTTTCATGTATAACCTCCCCATATTATTTTTTAATTACATCCGCATACTCTGGATATTCTGCAAGAAATTTATCGATAATGGAACAATGGCTCCAAAAGTGCATTGGATACACCTGCTTTGCTTTTACTTTTTGAAGAAAATATAATATTCCATCCGCATAACGTCTTTCCTGCCTTGGATCCAGTGGAACAAAAGCAACATCCAGTGAAATATTTTTCATTTTATCAATCTCATGCCTGTACATCCCTGTCATTTGCCGGTTTTCCCTCTCCGATGCAGAATCAAACACCCAGTCATGAAGGTCTCCCGCATGATAAATCTTTCCTTCCCCGCAAGTAACGAGATAGGCTACGCCGGCATCTGTTGAATGAAATGTATCCACCAAAAAATCTGCCTCAATTTCATAATGTACATTAAATCCGGCTTTTAAAACAGGAATTCCATCCGGATATTTTTTCTCCTTAATATCCTTTGCAAGAATCGCAAGTTTCGGTACAATCCCCTGTTGTTTCAAAAGTTCAAATACTTTTGGTTCATAATGATCCTGATGTCCATGGCTGGCGAACACATATACCGGTTTATCCGGATTTAACTTCGGCAATTCTCCTTTATAATAATCAAATATAAAATACCGTTTGGCTGTCTCGACTAAAAAACCACTATGAAAAATCCTTGTAATCTGCATGCACCTTTCTCCCTCGTTTCTTTGCAAATTATTATACCATTCCCCTTTTCTATGCGCAAATCTAAAAAAATGCAATTCTTATTATCCGAATTACAATTAATCCAATTTATATATCAAATCAATCATTTTATATTATAATTATATTGACTTACCAATAATATAGCATTACTATGTATATATAAGAATCAAGGAGGTTTTTTATGGCAAGTACAATTCAAGTTCGCGTTGATGACGATCTTAAAAAAAAATCAGATAATCTTTTTAAAGAACTGGGTACAGATACAACGACCGCAATAAGAATGTTTCTTACCCAGGCTGTCGCTCACAATGGATTTCCTTTTGAAATAAAAAGAATTTCCGAAAATCCATATTTGCCTTTATCAGAAGAACAATTATTACAAAAGTTAGAATTATCAAGAAAACATGCAGAACAGGGACAATACAGAAATGCAGATGATGTAATATCAGATATGAGGGCAAAATATGGATTATAATGTTGTAATAACATCAGATGCAGAAAAAGACCTTGATTCATTTATTCACTATCTTTTGTTTGAAAAGAAAAATGAACAGGCTGCCTCTAGTGTATTAGATGATTTTGAAAAAACCAAACAGATTTTATCTGTTGTAGCGGGAAGTCTAAACTATTGTGCTAATTCGCAATTAAAAAGACTTGGATACAAACGACTCAATTTTCAACACCATAGATATTTTATGCTCTTTCGACTTGTTAATAATTTAGCAATCGTAGATAATATTTTTCATGAATTACAAGACTACGAAAGTTTTATAAAATAATATAACTTATGCTGAGTAAACTCAAAAACAAAACCACATTGGAGGCCATCGTATGAAAGTTGTCGTTGCCATGGATTCTATGAAAGGCAGTTTAAGTTCTTTAGAGGCAGGAAACGCCGTTTCGGAAGGAATACACCGCGTATTTCGCGATGCAGAGGTAACTGTCTGCCCTCTGGCAGATGGCGGAGAGGGAACGGTAGAAGCCCTTACCCTTGGAATGAACGGAACAATCGAAAAAGTCAATGTCACAGGACCGCTTAGCTCCATGATAGAAGCTTCTTATGGCAGAATTGCAGAAAGCAATACGGCAATTATTGAAATGTCCGCAGCCGCAGGAATCACGTTGGTAAACGAATCCGATAGAAATCCACTTCACACGACAACATATGGCGTTGGGGAGCTGATAAGAGATGCGATAAAAAAGGGATGCCGCAAATTTATTGTTGGTATCGGGGGAAGCGCAACCAACGATGGAGGAATCGGTATGCTCGAGGCTCTCGGCTACGGCTTTTTAGATGCCGATGGAAAACAAGTTCCATACGGAGCAAACGGACTAGCCTTAATAGAAACGATAACCGATGAGCATGTTATGCCAGAACTGAAAGAATGTAAATTTAGAATTGCATGCGATGTAACAAATCCGCTGTGTGGCGCTAATGGATGCAGTGCTGTTTTTGGTCCACAAAAGGGTGCAACACAAACGATGATTCCCAAAATGGATACATGGCTTATGAATTATGCAAAAAAGACAAAAGAAAAATATTCCGGCGCCAATCCAAATCAAGCAGGTACCGGAGCAGCCGGAGGACTTGGATTTGCATTTTTATCTTATACAAATGCCGTTTTAGAATCCGGCGTTAAAATTATTCTTGAAGAAACCAAGTTAGAATCATTTATAAAAAATGCAGATTTTGTAATAACCGGTGAAGGACGATTAGATGGACAGACAGTAATGGGAAAGGCACCGATTGGCGTAGCAGAAATTGCAAAAAAACACAAGAAAAAAGTCCTTGCTTTTGGCGGGTGTGTCGCAGAAGATGCCACATTGTGTAACCAACATGGCATCGACGCATTTTTCCCTATATTGCGCACGGTAACAACGCTGAAAGAAGCGATGGACTTTAACCATGCAAAAGAAAATTTAAGTGCTGCCGTTGAGCAGGTTTTTCGGTTGATTCAGAGTTTTGAGTAAACTTACGCCCTTCCTAATTCGCCCCTTCTTCCAATCCATCCTTAGGTAGTTTATGTAAAAACACAACAGCAATTGGCATTGATATGGCAGATGCCAGAATATCCGTAGCCGGCTGTGTCCACTGAATTCCCCGTAGTCCAAAAAGCGTACCAAGAATTAACAAAACCGGAATATAAATTGAACCGCTTCTAAATGTCGCTAAAATCGTTGCTCTCCCTGCTTTACCAATTGATTGAAACAACATATTGGCACAGACACTAAAAGGGACTGCCACCTGTGACGCACATTGAATCACAAGTGCATAATACGCAATATCATATGCATCCTGATTGGATAAAAACTGCATGATAATCTCGCTGCGAAAAACAAACACCACTCCTGTAAATACTACCAAATTAGCCAGTCCAAAAAATAAGGTAAACCAAAACGCCTTGCGCAGCCTCGTATATTTTCTTGCTCCATAATTGAACGACGAAACCGGTTGAAATCCCTGACCAATTCCGAGTGCCACACTGAAAATAAACATAAAAATTCGCGATACAACACTCATTGCAGCAATTGCTGCATCCCCATAAATAGCAGCTTGCGCATTCAATACCATCGTAGAAATACTTGCAAGACCCTGGCGCACCATACTTGGAAAACCGGACGCAAGAATACTTCCAAAGACACTTGCTTTCTTCGTAAAATACCGAATGGACAAACTGCTTTGTGTCTTACCGCACAACAAAAAATACAGTAAAATACCAAAAGATATATACTGTGAAATCATAGTCGATAAAGCAGCACCACGAACTCCCATGTGAAGCCCAAACATGAAAAATGCGTCCCCAGCCATATTCAACACGCCACCGGATACTAGACCAACCATCGCAAGACTTGCATAACCCTCATAGCGCAAAATGTTGTTCATTACACAACCTGTCGCCATCGCCGGTGCAGAAAGCAAAACATAAAAAGCATATATTCTTGCATATGGTAAAATTGTCTCTGTACTTCCCAGTAACCGGCACAAACCATCCAAATTGAGAATACCAAACACACTGACGGCTGTCCCGGCAAACAGCGCCAAGTAAAATCCTGTTGCCGAAAATGCACGTGCCCGCTCCTTTTTATGTGCCCCCAAAGCCCTGCTGATATTTGTTCCTGCGCCCTGTCCAAACATAAAACCGAACGCCTGAATAATTGCCATTAGACCAAACACGATACCAACTGCTCCGGTCGCACTTGTTCCAAGCCGGCTGACAAACCAAGTATCTACCATATTGTAAACATTCGTAATCAGCATACTAATTGTCGTCGGAAGCCCCAGTTTCATAATTAACCGGCACACCGGTTCTTCCGTCATTTTTCGATATTGTTTTTCCTCACTCGAAAGCTGCTCCGTGTTCTCTTTCATCGCCGCATACGGCCTCCTCACAAATCCATATCCTTGAATTTACCATTCCACATAATCTTTCATTGAAAAATCTGTGTCTATTATATTGATAAACACAGATTTTGTCAATTTATCTTGATTTCCCGCAATTAATTTGGCACTTTCCATACTTGTCACACAACTCAGCTAATTCCTTATATACTTTGCCAGTAATCCTATATAATTCATTATCTACCATTATAAAATTTAAATTTATAATCTCCTGAATATATATTCAAAATTCTTATACACACATCCCGATATATCTCTCCTTCACTCTGACTCAAACGTTCCCTCGTTCCATGCCCCAGTAAAGAAATCCTTGAAAAATCATTTTTGACCTTACTCGAATCCGGATTTATTTCATAGGCTTCCGTCAATTCTGTTTTCAGAACTTTCTTTTCCACCTTAATTTGCTGTTCAATATTTTTCTCTAACGAATTAATATTTCTTTTGTCCTCAGCATAAACACACTTCTTTTTTAGGGATTTCATTACATTTTTGTATTCAGCCTTCCATGCTTTTTTATATGCTTCTCGATTTTCTCTAAGTTCCACCTCTGAAATATCCCAAGACTTTAGTTTAGGGGTGAAGTATTTATCAATGGGATTGTCAGAACCAGAATATTCCTCCGTATCTTCAACATTTTTCTCGGAATTTTCACTTTGAAAATCTTTACTCTGAGCCTCCTTTGAAGTCACCTGTGAATCAATGTGTTTACATTCTGTTTCACTATTACAAGATACATTTACTGCTGCGATAGTCAAAATTATAAGACATGTCCAAATTTTATTTTTCATTCTTCTCCTTGCATGATAACTAAACACAAATTATCATACTTCCCTTTCTAAATTATTTTCTATGTAATGTATCCTGCGTTTATTTTATTTTTTTCGCTTCAAAACATCCATTTTCATAAAAAATTATTGTCTCATTATCAATTACTAACAAGGTCCAAATATCATTTTTCTGATAATACTCATCCTCAAAATCCTTATATATATTATTATTTTTACTCTGAGGCTTGCTTTTTAAAATTTCCAAAACATCATAATCTCCTTTTTGAATGTATTTTGCTAATTCTTTATTTCTTGAATACCCATATCCGCTCATAAGTTCATATGGATTTTTTATACTTATAATCTTATAATATGGATTTTTTATTTCAAAAGTTTTTCCATCAAACAAATCTTTTTTTATTTCAATTATTCGTCCTATATAGTTATTATCACATAATTTCTCTGCTTTTAAGGAATAAGCTCTTGGATATGAAATTCTTTTCGTAAATCTCCATTTTCCCATAAGTACCTCAATCTCTTTTTTATTATTCGTAAATTTCGCTTCCTCTATTTTTGAAGGTTCTCTTTTCTGCTTATCTTCGCCATAAAAAAAACGTCCTTTTACATAAATAGTCAAAAACACAAGTAATAAAACTATGATATAACTATAAATCCTATTTTTCATACGCAATCCTCCTCGTATAATTAACATTATTTTGTGACCCGGCCGGATACATCGCCATACACAAACTGTGTATCATCCTGTACTGCCACATCTCCATAGGCATTGTAACGGTAAGTATGTACGGTTTCTTTTCCGGTCTTTTTCTCCTTCGCTGTCCTCTCGGTCAGCCGGTTTTTATTATCGTATGTGTTTTTCAGCTTCGTATAAAACATACTAATTTCATTAACCTCGTAATTATAAAAATCTTTTTACTGATATTACACCCTGTACCTCAAAAAAAACAATATGTTTGTCATTTTTTGCAGAATGAGGGGACACTTTTGCAAAATAGTTAGTACTCTACGCAAATAAAAACTTGTAGAGCAAAACCGCCATCATTACACGCTTTAAGGGCATTCTTCGTAATCATTTTCTATTATACCAAGAACTTTTGTCGCAAATATTTTATTATATACATTTTGTTTTACCACATTAACATCTTTAATCTCTTAACACATATGATTATTCTTCTCCAACTTTCCCAAAAAAATCAACAAGTTTTTCTGCTCATACTTTTCCTTTACTATACAACTAAAAAATCCATATAATTAGAAAGCGCTCGCCACATCCCACTTAGTTAATTACATTTTTTATAATTATCTTGCTATGTTGACGCATTCTTGCATCATCAATAACAAGTATATTCCCCTGTATGTAAAATCCACTTTTATTCACAAGACCTCTCCATTTATCATCAAGTGCAAATGGAAATTGGCCTTCATCCAAGGAACATTCATCCACCATTTCTTCTAACTCTGTAACGGAATCCTTTTTTAAAGATTCACGAAGATTTAAAGTTGCCCTCTCATTCTCGTTTTTTTCCAGCACCGCACGTTCTTTTGCATAAACATCTGTTCCTTCTTTCATTTTTTTAATAATTGTTTTCTTATCCACGATATCTTTTAAAAAAATTCTTTTCTTCCTTTTGAGGTCAATTGTAATATAATTGCACACTTCACAGGATCTGTTTGTATAAGTACAATATGATAATTCAATTGACAAATACCTTTCATTATGACACCGGATTACCGGTCGTTCTCGTTTTGCCACTGAGCTTACAAAATCATATTTCATCCATTTCGTAGCACTATCAAACAAAATTTTATTTATCTCATCTGTTGTTTCCAGGTTCTCATCTGTTGTTTTTAAACTAGCAAAATCCACAAAAGGTATCCAGCACTTTTTTGTCTTATTCCGGATTTTCTTTTCATAACTATAGAATCCAATCGAATAATTACCATCCTGTACCGTTTCTTTTACTGTTACGGTATTTTTCTGTGTTTTGACATCATTACTTCTATTTGCATTATTTCTAATAATACAACTCACCAAAAACACAGTTAGAATAATAACTATAACATTAATTCCCCAAATAATTATTTTTTTCATTCATTAATTTCTCCTTCTTCATATCATGGTGTTATCCGTTTTATATTTACATGGTAGCATCCTACTTTATAACACAAATCTTTCTTTTATCGTTAAGATAAGCTTTGTAGCCTCCGTTAATGCTTTTTATTAATTGGGGATTTTCTTCCTTTTCCGTAAATCCTTCCCGCTTATCTCAATCGATTCCATCTCATTCGCATTAAAAAGGTACTTCCCTACATTATCTCGCTTCTCTTGCGACAATGTCATATCGTTTTTAACTTCTGTCTTTTGTTTGATCTTTTTGCCGCCACAACCCACTGACAAAAATATACAAATCAAACTAATAAATATTATGCATATATTATTTTTCATCTTTTCACATGGTATAATGAACTCATAAGGAAATTAAAATTCACTACACATCTTCCTTTCTAATTATTTTCCTCTTTTTGATTTACCTCTTCCCTCGCATAAATATACTTACTACTAACAAATAAATGTTGCAGTAAAACTTACTTGACGCCTATCCTAGCTTCATCCACTCCTTATTAACCCATATCTGTTAATATAACGCTTCGGCAATCCAAAAATCTGTGTCTATGTATATTAACAAACACAGATTTTGTCAATTTGCTTCTCCTAATATTTAATACCCATACATACAAAATATCCAGCTTGTTGACCACTCCAATACAGACTGTTATTCTTTTTCAACATAATTGTTGAACCTTCTGCTGCGTAAACGTGTTTTACATTTTTCATAAGAAATACCGGCTTGCTGTTCCACCCCTTCTTGTATCGATTTGTAAATGCATAGCCCCCTTCCATATTATAATTATAACCAAGCCCATATGCCTTATTGTTTTTGGTTAAATATACTATAATTGATAAAAAGTCATCTATTCTCGTTTCTGAAACTGCTACTTCCTTAATGTTATTTGCTAGTTTTCGAGGTGTTGCAGAATACTTTTTCTTTAATGATTTGAATGTTCTTCCCCACCCCCATAATGTATTGTCTTCTTTAACAACCAAAACATGGTCCGTACAAGCTGCAATCTGCTTCACTCCACCATCCATTATTTTAACAAACTGAGAATACTTTTTCTTTTTGGAAGCAGAAATGAGTTTTCTGTTATTTCTTCCAATCCCCCAAACACTTCCATCTTTCATTAATACAAAAATATTACAGCCTGTTACATAATTCTCACCACATATTACCTGTTTAATCTGATTCCCTTTTCCATCAAAAAACGTCTGCACCGTATTATACTTATAACATTTTTCGTCCCCTTTTCCCACAAGTTCGCCCATAATTCTCCCTGTAATAAACAGCTTATTGTTCTTCACATATGCAAACATATCATTATTTCCCCATGCTTTTTTTACATTTGTTTCAATTATTATGTCATTATATGGGTGTTTAAAATGATATGCCTTGTTACACTGTTTTTTTGAAACATGGTTGACAAAAAAACCACATGTAGTAATTCCTGAAAAAAGGACATTATTCTTTTTATCTATTGCTAAGTTACCCATAGCCTGTGGAAAAACATTTTTATATTTCTTGGATATTGTATATATTCCATATTTACCATGTTTTTTCTCCGTTAACTGAACCTCACTGATTTTATTCTTCTGCTGAATATAAAGTTCCCAAAAATCCGGTTCTGATCCTATATAAACTTTTTTTACGTTTTTTGCTATTAAATCATATCTTGTGCACCAAACATGCTTTTCTTCGCCATTATCAAAAAAGTCCACCGCAGGAATCGTCTTTTTAGCTTTTGCAAAAATCATACTTGGCATGCACTGGCTTAATATACTTACTAAAATAACAAAATATATAAATCCTTTTTTTCTCATATCTTCTTGTATAATCCAATTATCCTCTTTTGAGGGTAATGAATTATCCTCCTTTCTCCCAACACCTTGGGTTTTATTGAATATTTCATTATAACCTTTCTTTAATACAACGATTTAATCCTCAAAAATGTTGCAATACACTTTATTCAATCATTTTTCTCCTAATCTCTTCCTCACTGTGTTTTAACACTAAATTTGCAAATTGACATTTCTAATTCTTTTCTAAATTCTTCTCTATTTTCCGCATTAGTCCAATCAATCGTTGGCCCTCTTTGACCTCGGAATTCAGCTAGATTTTTTTTGATTTTTCCATCATCTCCTTCAATTTCACTCACCACCTCACTCAGCCACATTTTTTTGCCATCTTCTATTATAATGACACCTGCAGAACTATCCGCATTTGTAAAATTTAAAATATAAACCTCATAATTTATTTTCTTTCTTGAGGTACTTTTTGCAAGAATATTACTTATATTTCTTTTTGCCCTTTTAATAAAATGTTCTTTCCTTTCAGAAGATACAGGAAATTGAGGTTTCCTTACACTTTTCTTACTAAAAAAGAATTTTTTCTCACCTAAATAAGATAACTTACCATCAATTGTTTTTACTTGTTTCACATATAACGGTTCCGACTGATATCCATCATTTTTATTTATTACAAATACTATCTTATCATATTTATCGCCGTTAGCAATAAATATGTACCCCAAATATTCTGCTTCGTTTCTTGCCTTGTAATAAATTTTTATATTTCTCTGCACATCTACATAAACAGAATTATCATATAACCAATTTTCTTTATTTACCCAAAATGAAAAAGCTGACAGTATTTGTTCTTTTGGGGATAATTCTTTTTTATTATCCTTTATTTTGTATGTTAATGTTTGACAGCCACATAGCATTAATATAATACATAAAAACACAATATTTATTTTTTTTTGCACTATTTATTACACCTCTGTTCTTTTTTAATTCTCATTCTAAAAATTTTACTGCTCCTATCCTATTATTAATAGCTACATACCATAAAACTAAAGTACCAAAGATAAAAAACAACTTCATGGAATCCCCCTCTAATAATTTTGTATACCAAGTCAACTACATTTTGACGGGGACATCTTTAGCGTTACAACATCTCGGTTGTATTATTGCTTACTCCAATCTACCATGAAGTTGTTTCTTATTCCATTACCATTTTTAATTCATCACAAGTATGCTCTTATTTTCTTCATTTTTTTGCGCATAAAATTTAAATTTATAATCTCCTGAATATATATTTAAAATTGTTACACACACGTCCCGATATATCTCTCCTTCACTCTGACTCAAACGTTCCCTCGTTCCATGCCCATCTTCCACGCTATTTCCTATCCAATGATTTCTGATAATTATATTGCTCCACACTTAATTTTGAAAATAGCTCACTGTAATTTATGCCGCCCAAATTGTAATCTTTCATAAACTCAGGTACAGCATTTACCTGCGCAGCAACTGAAAAATCTATTCCTTCCTGCTCAATAAAAATAATTGGAAATACACATATTTTTCCCTCATCATTTTTTACCATAATATCTGTCCCTACATCTGCTTCGGAAAAATCTTTAATAAATATTTGATATTTTCCCTTCTTTCGAATTGTGCTTGAATACTTTTCCATATATTCCTTGATTTCTGCCAAAATCTTTTTCTTATACTCCGATATTTCTGCCTTTGGAAAATAAGAATTAGGATAGTCAACTTTAATCTTTCCAATAGATTCTACTTTCCCTTGTGAAACTAATTTTTCTATATCATTTGTTTCCTCTCTTCCAAACTTTGTTTCCCACGTCTTTTTCTCAATATTATATTTTAAAGAACTATAGTACTGGACTACTTCATCTTTCAACAGTTCTCCTTCTATTACCTCGCTTTCCTTAAAATAATATGTGCATATTTTCTTTCCTACCTTTCTACATAATTCTACTTCTTCATCATTACATATTTTCTTCCCTGCAACCTCATTATAGCGCTTTGCAGATACAAAAACAGACTCCCATAGTTCAATATTTTTTGCATATATATATGCCTTCACTGCTTCATCCTTATTTGGCGTAGTAGATTGGTTTTTTTCGTCAAGCACTTTCTGATTGCTACAGGCTAATAAAATGCCACAGCACAAAATTAAAAAAGAGTATATTGCCGTTTTTTTCATAGATGTTTCTCCTCTCTATTTTAATAACAAAATCTCGTATTTATTTCCATGACCAGATAAATCTTTTTTGTAAAAAAGCATATGATTAATAATTCTGGCTTCTTCAATATAATCTTTAGCTGTTTTTACCTCGTGTATCTTTTGCGAAAAAACTTGTTTTATGTTTGTGTCCAATTTATATAACCGCTCAGTCTTTCCTTCTGTTTTGATGTAATTTATGCCATCTTTTCCATGCACATACATTCCTGAATCATCAACCACTTTTACATCGTTGCCGGATTCATTATATAAATAAATTGCACCTTCCAACTGGTAATAAAGTTTATTATTTTGCGAAAATATTTCATCATATTGTACCCGCTCTCTGTATTTCCTTTTACGAATCACATTTTCTTTCTTTGAAGTCAAATCAAATCGATATATATCATTTGACGAACGTTGTCGATAGAAAAAGGCATGATTGTAAAAAGCACCAGAACGAACATCATATGCGATTCTAACTCCTATGCTTCCATTTAATCCACATTCTATCACCTCTAATCCGCACAATTCCAAATAAATATGCCCAGAATATACCTGCATCCCCCAAATTTCTGGCATTCTATATCCGGCCTTTTTCAACATTTCCGAGTCACATAGCAACCGTTGATTTCCATTTTCAATTTCAAGCGAATACACTTGCGACATGTTCTTTATGTAATAAAGTTCACTTTCTGTACAGTATAAAGAAATTCTATTGTCATTCTTCCATTGCTTCATAATTATCTTTTCATGTGATTCTTTATTTATTTGAATCAATTGATTCTTTGAAGTATAAAATATAAATTTGCTGTTCTCAACAATTCCTCCACCCCATTTATAATCATCTTGTCCCGATTCATCGCAAATATCACTTTTTATTTTATTCTTTAAATCAATCATATTATTTACAGAAACATTTCCATGTTCTTTTACTGATTTCTTTTGCCCACAGGAAACAAGTACTAGGCAAATCATACAAATTATGATACAGTTTTTCTTCAAACCGTCATCCCTCCTTTCACCAATTTTCAGCTAATATTATATTTGAGCATATTTATTCTGTTATTCATTTTTATTATCTATTAATAATCATTACAAATCACAAAATCTTTACATCACAAGAAGTTAATTTCATCCCCTGCATACACAGTATCCTTATGCAATAATATAAAAAATGCTAGGATAATAACTTTTAAAATTGTTTTCTTCATCCGAATCCCCCCTTGCGTGTAAATCAACTCTTTCCTTAATACAACAATTTAGCCTTCAAAAATGTTGCAATACACTTTATTCAATCATTTTTTTCATATAAAGTGTCTTTGTCTTTTGGGGAAATATATTTTCTCCTCAAGAAATAGCATAATAAAACACTGCCAACACATACTGCAAAAACAATTAAGCTATGACATTTTTTCTCATAACATCCTCACCTCACTTAAACCAATACAACCAAGCATTTCATATGTGCAGGCTGCCGCTTTATTGTGGTACTGTATATGGTTTCTCACTGCAAACAACTTACTCAAGATTAGATGTTTCTATAACCGCATCTGCAATCTTTAAGCAATCATTATTTTTATCATAGTCCATATAAGCATACGCTATAGCAATAGTATTCCATCTACCTATACGAATATAATATTTTAATCTAATCCTCTTTTCTCCATTAGAACTCACATGCACCTGAATCCCTTCATACTCATCTAATGGTCCCATTTGTATTTTTACATCGTTTCCATTTTTTATCAGTTTACCCTTTTGGTAAACTCTACAATCTTGCATTATATCATCCATTTTGTCTTTCGGTGCCTTATCAATTTCAAAATCCTCTTTTTTATAACCAGAATCTAATATAGAAAAAGTGGTACTGTATCCAATCCTTTTACATTCAAGTACAGCTCGATAATTGTCGATAAGATACCCGGAAAAATATTTTATCTGTTTTCCTACATGTTCAGCATCTGCCTTCTTTGGATTTGCATAAATGGATTTAAGAACGTCATTACCCTTGTCATATCGTATAACTTCACATGATGTGCCGGTTTTACCATTTATTACATTTGAAACGATAATCTCCTGCCTGCCATCACCTGTAATATCCGCTAACTGAAGCACAGGTCTGCGTACCCATGAAAAAAGCAAATTAGTCTTATAAATATATTTTTTGTGATTCAGATAATCTAATACAACTATGTAATTGTCTGAATCTATAGATTTAATTTGATTACTAACCACAAGAATTAAACAATTTCCATTGCTTTTTTTCTCTTTTGAATCCGTCGCATTCACCCCTCCTTTTGAACTCACTTGTATACACGATGATTCATTATTTTCAGTAATATATCCAATATCATAGGCTGTTAATTTTAATTTCTTATCAAAGCCTAGAAAAGACAAATCTATTAAACATTCATTCTGTTCTTCCTTCAAATAAGGTAAAATCATTGTTCTATGATTTTTTGTCTCAAGTGGATTAAGAACAATAGGTTCCTCTTTTCCAGTGGTGTCTATTAGCAATTTGCCAACAATATTACTTGTTTTTTGTTTCTCAACATTCCTTGTTTGATGTATCTGTATAAAGAAAAACAATCCAACAAGTATAATTGCACTAAATAGCATCAGTTTTATTCGTTTTAAACTCATACAATCCACTCCCCTTACTCTCTTTAATTTTTGCATTTCTTCAATAATTTCTTTTTCGAAAATTTCTTCATAAATGATTTTCCTATTTTCTTAATTTCTTTATATGTTTTAGTATAACTTCCTGCTGTTTTTCTTCTAGATTTTTTAAAAATTATATATTGTATATTTCTCCCCTCATCTGCATTAGTACCTATATATTTTCCAGAAGAACTCATATATAAGCCTACCCCTATATTCTTCGCTAATTTTATAGACCCCTCACCAAATTTACCAGACGGTCCATTATCAGCCACTATAGCATAGGAACCTTTCTTCTTTTTTTTGTTCCACACATAGCAAATATCACCTAATTCAATATGTTTATTACGTGTGATCCTCGAATTTACAATATAAGGAATCTTTTCTGAATTAACATATCTTCTTGTGTCATCTTTATCATATCTTTCATTTTCTAGTGCCGTTGTCGAAATATAATAACCTTTGTACACTCCATATTTTTGCTTAATTGGCTTACCATTTTTAGTATAAATGCCACACCATCCACCAAATCCATTTTTAGCATTTTCTAAATAATCTAGTGGCTTATATTTCTTATTATCTGGTGCATATGCCCTTGGAGAACCATCAACATCTAATTCTAATCCAGCCTTTATTAACACCGCTTCTCTTTTCCCTTTTTTAACACTATGAACATTAATTACTGATTCCTTAGTATGTCCACTCGGATCCCATGCATTCACACTATCATTCTCACAGTATGTATACAAATGCAAACTCAGCGACTCATCACTTTCCCCGGTATAGGTATCTCTTGTGATAAATCTTCCTACTCCCGGTTCATAGTATCTTGCCCGCAGATAGACTTCCTCCGTCTCTTTATCGTAGTATTCTCCACAATAACGGTACGGGTTCTCATCCTTTTTCTCCGGTTTTACTTCGTTTCCAA
>OLFX01000099.1_pt1 | contig 147033 bp, 130 predicted proteins | sample 1605091 | NCBI WGS metagenome assembly OLFX01 (sample SAMEA3888906, study PRJEB22519) | human gut metagenome | biome: human gut; feature: human-associated habitat; material: faeces | place: Denmark | collected 2012
ATGAGAACAGCAAAACGACTATGGACATCTATGCGAAAGTCAAGTATAATAAACCAGAAGAATTAAGCAGCGTTGTGAATGCTGCATTCGGGCTGCGTTAAACGGCACCAAAAATTTCGCGATTTCGTGGGTTTACCTATGGGTTTACTGAGAGATGGAAGCCCGAAAACCCGCATGAATACTGGACTTTTTGGATCATGGTCAGGTGAGTACGGTCTGAAGGCCGCCCGTCGCGCTCCGCAGTTCAGCAAGCGCTGATTTCGGTCGATTTCGCAATTTCAAAGCAATCAAAATCCCGGAAAACGAGAGTTTTCCGGGATTTTCTTATATCCGCAGCATTTGTTCCGTTTTCGAAAAATCTGATAGAATTTGACAAGGTTTGACGTGATTTTTACATGTTAACGATGGGCTAAATGCCGTTTTTGGCCCCGAAACTGTTAATGGATGGGCTAATTTTCGAGGGCGCTCATGCGGTCATCCGGAGCAGATCGCCTCTGCATAAAAAATGACGCCTTTTCGGAAATAATGGCTTTGGCACGGTTTGAAACGGGTTGACCAAGCCGAATGAACTTTATTGTTTTTCTCCTCTCAAACACCATTTGCAGAATGGATGATCCGGTCGCAGTTTGCTATACTGGCACCATAAGGAGGACTGACACATGAAACGAAAATACTGCACGCTCTATCTCAGCGAGGACGAATACAGCGTTACTCTGGATGCGCTCATCCGTCTCAAAAACAAACTCATCCGCCAAGGGCGCTATGCCGACATCGTAGACGAGGTGATTTTGCTTCTGGTGGATGCGAAGATCAAACGGATCCGTGTCTGAAAACTACATAGGAGAAGCCACACAGTTTTTACGTTCAAAACTGTGTGGCTTTTTAATACCCAAACGCATTACATAGCCGTCCAATTTCTTCGGGCGGCTAAATTTACGAAAAGGAGGAACCCAAAATGACAAATTGCAAAGTGATCGCCGTCGCCAACCAAAAGGGCGGCGTCGGCAAGAGCACCAGCGTCTATTGCATCGGTGCGGGGCTGGTTATGGATGGCAGGAAGGTCCTGCTGGTGGATGTGGACCCGCAGGGAGATCTCACGAAGATGCTGGGTCAGCGCAGGCCCCACGACCTGCCCTATACCCTGTCCGAGCAGATGAACGCCGTCGTGCAAAACCAGAGCGGGTCGGAGCACCCGGAAATTCTGCACCACCCGGAGGGCTTTGACTTCGTTCCTGCCAACCGCAGATTGTCGGCGGTGGAGGTGGGGCTGGTCAATGTCATGAGCCGGGAAACCGTGCTCAAGCGCTATCTGGAGGACGTCAAGGGAAGTTACGATTATGTGCTGCTGGACTGCCGCCCGTCGCTGGGGATGTTGGTCATCAATGCCCTGTCGGCTTCGGACTATGTGCTCATCCCCGTGCAGGCGGACTATCTGGCCGCCGAGGATATGACGGAGCTTGTGGGCACGGTGCAGAGCATCCGCCAGCAAATCAACCCCAAACTGAAAATCGGCGGCGTATTCCTGACGATGGCCAACGATACCAACTTCCGCAGAGATATTGTGGCCGGGGTCAAGGAGAATTTCGGCAAATACCTGCCTGTGATGGAAGCCGTCATCCCGTCCACCGTGCGTCTGGCGGAGATCAGCACGGCAGACAAGAGCATTTTCCGGCATGAGCCGAACGGACGTGCAGCCAGAGCCTACGGCACACTGGTGAAGGAGGTGGAAGGCATTGGCGAAAAGCAACGCATCCGGCCTGCTGACATCGCTCGATAACCTGTTCACCACGCAGGAGCAGCGGGACGCAGCCAAGCGGGATGTGGTGCTGGACCTTACGCTGGACCAGATCGGTGACTTCCCAAACCATCCCTTCAAGGTGCGGCAGGATGAAGCCATGATGGAGATGATGGAGAGCGTGCAGCTGCACGGCGTTCTGGTGCCGGGGCTGGTGCGGCAGCTGGAGGACGGCAGCTATCAGATGGTATCGGGGCACCGGCGCAAGCTGGCCAGCGAACTGGCAGGGCGGGACACGATCCCCTGCATCGTGCGCGACCTCACGGATGACGAAGCCGTTATTATCATGGTGGACAGCAATCTCCAGCGCGAGCGTGTATTGCCGTCGGAAAAGGCGTTTGCGTACAAAATGAAGCTTGATGCCATGCGAAGGCAGCAAGGAGAGCGGACGGATTTAACTTGTGTCCCAGTGGGACACAAGTTGGATAGCAAAAGATCACGCGAATTGCTGGCTGATAGTTCGCCCGATAGCAATACACAAATCCAGCGCTATATCCGCCTCACCAACCTCATCCCGGAAATTCTGGACATGGTGGATGACGGTCGGATCGCCTTTCGCCCTGCGGTGGAGCTGTCCTACCTTGCCGAACAGGAGCAGTGCACGCTTTATGACACCATGGGACGCGAGGACTGCACGCCGTCGCTTGCACAGGCCATTAAGATGAAGGCGTTCAGCCGCGACGGAAAGCTGACTGATGCGGTGATCCTGTCCATCATGGAGGAGGAAAAGCCCAACCAGAAGGAACAATTTCGGATACCCAAAGAGCGTATCAACAAGTATTTCAAACCGGGGACGCCCGCACGAACTATGGAGGATACGATCATCAAGGCACTGGACTATTACAGAAAACGGCAAAGAGAGATCGAACGCTGAATCTTCCGCCCAGGGGAAAGTCTGCCCACTGGACGGGTCGTGTGCCGGGGCCGGTTTTTCCGCTCCCCCTCTCCACACCTCACCCCCTTCCTACCGGCTGTACCGGCTGAAAAAGAGATTTCCCTACAAGTCCATATCGTACAGAAAGCAGCATCCTTTTTCGGATGGTGCTTTTTATTTTTACTCTCAGGAGGTCAAACAAATGAAAAAACTCTATCGCAGAAGCATTTCCGGGCTGTTGGCCCTGCTGATCTGCTTCACCGCCATTCTCGGCAGCGGCGTGACGGCCTTTGCCGCAGCGTCCACCGGAGAAACAGCGGATTCGTACTCGGTGGCGTTCCCCAGAGACGGAGACGCCAATCTGGATTACAGCGGCACTTGGGGCCACGACGAGCTGCACTACATGAACGGCTGGACATCCGGCGAGGCAACATGGATGACCACGCTGCACACCATCGGTTCCTTCGACGGCCCGGCCTGCTACTGCATCGAACCGGGCGTTCCCCGCAACCTGTACCGTTCCTACGAAAGCTACGGAGAGGACTATTGGGATTCCTTCCCTGCCGAGTATAACCGCACCATTGATGGCCGAACCATGAAAACGCTCCTCGGCCGCATCATGCAGTACAGCTATCAGGGAAATCTCTCCCTCGACTGGCGCTCTCAGAACGATTCCGACGCCGACAAGCTGGCCCACATGATGGCCACGCAGGTGCTGGTGTGGGAAACGGTGGTCGGGGAACGGGATGCGGACTTCAACCACGTTGACCCCGGCAGCGCCGATGCCGTGAAATCCGTCTACTGCACCAGCCATCCGCTCTATAGCCGCTTCTCCGCCTACTATGACAGCATCGAGGCCAGCGTGAAAAAGCACACCGTTGTCCCCAGCTTCATGGACCGCAGCGAGGAGGATGCACAGACGGTTGAACTGAGTTGGGACGGCAGCCGCTACACGGCTACCCTGACGGACACCAACAGCGTTCTGAGCGAATATGCCTTCTCGGCCCAGTCGGATATGACCTTTGCCGTCGATGGGAATGACCTGACCATCTCCGCCGAGACGGCTCCCGCAGATGGCGTGACCATTACCGCCGTCAGAAACAATACCCGTCAGGGCGTGGTGGTCTGGAGCGACGGTCACTATGGCCCCGACGGCACCATGCAGGATGTCGTCACCTTCCGGGATACCGTCAGCGACCCAATGTACGCCTATCTGCACCTGAAGGTCAGCTATGGCAGCGTCAAGATCGTCAAAACCAGTGAGGACGGCGAGGTGTCCGGTATCTCCTTCACCGTTTCCGGCAACGGCACGGAGCAGACTGTGACGACCAATGCAGACGGCGAAATGCAGCTCGATGATCTCCGCCCCGGCGTTTACACCGTAACAGAGCAGAGCAATGACCGGTATGAACCCCAAGAGGTGCGCCAAGTGACCGTGATCTCCGGTCAGGTCGCCACCGTGGCCTTCCACAACATGCTGAAACGGGGCAGTCTGGAGGTAGTCAAGACCGCCGAGGACGGCCTGAACGAGGGCGTGAAGTTCCATCTGACCGGCACCTCCCTTGCAGGGCTTTCGGTGGACGAATACGCCGTGACCGGCAGCAACGGAAAAGCGGTGTTCTCCAACGTGCTCATTGGCACGGACTACATCCTCTCCGAGGTGGATACGGGCATCATCTATGTCGTCCCGGAGGACCAAACAACAGCGGTGGAGTGGAACACGGTCACACAGGTGGAGGTCCGCAATGTCCTGAAAAAGTGGAGCGCCACCGTCACCAAGCGGGATGCCGAAACGGGTCTGCCGCAGGGAGACGCAACACTTGCCGGTGCCGTCTATGGCGTTTACAGAGGTGAGAAGTTGGTGGACACCTACACCACCGACGAAAGCGGCCAGTTCACCACCACGGATTATGTTTGCGGCGAGGATTGGACCATCCGGGAACTCTCCCCCAGCGAGGGCTATCTGCTGGATGATACCGTGTACCCGGTCGGTGCAGAGCCTCAGCGCTATACGGCAGAATATAATCCCATTGCGCTGGATGTGACCGAACAGGTCATCCGGGGCGGCGTGACCCTCACGAAGGTGGACAAGGACTACCCGGAAAACAAGCTGGAAGGAGCCGTGTTCGAGGTCTACCGTGACAGTAACCGCAATCAGAAGTTGGATGCTGAGGACGAACTGCTGGGCACGATGGAGGAACTGGGCGGCGGCGAGTACGCCCTGACCGGTCTTTGCTACGGCGGCTATTTTGCAAAGGAAGCCCAGGCCCCGGAGGGCTTTTATCTGGATGAAAACGCCTACTATTTTGCCATCACCACGGACGGCGAAACCGTGACCGTGGAAAATGAAGCCGGAAAGGGCTTTGTCAATGCGGCGCAGGTGGGGTCGCTCCGGATCGTCAAGACCTCCTCGGACGGAAAGCTGGAAGGATTTTCCTTCCGTGTTACCGGGGCCAACGGCTATGACCAGGTGTTCCAGACCGATGCGGAGGGCTTCATTCTCGTCGAGGGCCTGCGTATCGGGGACTACACCGTATCCGAGGTGCGGGACGGCAGTTCGGACGGGTATCTCCTTCCGGCTGACAAGACGGCATCCATTTTTGAGGGAGCCGTAACGGAGGTGGAGATGCACAATGAAAAGAAGCCCGCACTGGAGGTGCCGCAGACCGGAGACAACAGCCACATGGCACTGTGGCTGGGTCTGCTGGGCATTTCCGGCATCGGCGCTGCGGCTATACTGCTGATGCGCAAGCGTAAAAAATAAGCGCCAAGGGGCGGCCAGATCGGCCGCCCTTTTTTCTATGGGAAAGAAAAGTTTTTCGGCGTGAACCAACAATAACAGGATGGTATTTGTGAATAAATGGCTATACTGTTTGTGTGCCATCTACTCAATTGTTTCGTATTCACTTGACAAGTTTCAGTTTTAACGGTACAATTAAGAAAAAGTGAAACAAAAGGCGGAAGCGAAGGAGTCTTTCTGATATGCTATCTTTCCTTAAATTAGTATTCGGCCCCGATATTACAGTGAAGGGATTCGACTACACGGATGACACGCCCTACTATATCAAGGACGGATATACCCCCCAATTGTTAAGTTGGGGAGACCATGCGTGTGTTCTTTTGAAGCCAAATGGCTCTTCTTGGCGATTGCCTACATTAAAAAAGCAGTTGAAGAAGTTTCAGGAACTTTGTTCTCTTCCCTGTGCACTGTGCTTAGACAACCTGTCTGCGTTACAACGACGGAGTATGCTGGAAGAACACATCCCGTTTGTGTCTCTTTCGCAGCAGGTGTACCTTCCGTTTTGGGGGTGCGCTTTTCATGAGCAATTCAAGGCGGACGCTGCCATTATGGCAAAAATGGCACCCGGTACACAGCTTGTATTTCTATATTTATACTATGCAGAGAATACTGGGTCCGTAAATCTGACACAGATTGCAAAGGCACTTTCGCTCTCAAAGGCGACCTGTACAAGGGCAATCAATGACCTCTCTGCTTCGGGTCTGATCTCGCAAACAGCAGAAGGCACGAATAAATGGATCACAACGGCATACACCAAATCAGAACTTTTGGAAAAAGCATACGGGCGACTGAAAACGCCTGTTGATCGAATTCTTTATGTAAAAGGAACCGCCCAAATCGAGCATCCAATTGCAAGTGGAATACGGGCGCTGGCACGGCAATCCATGATTGGGGTAAACGATCAGGATGGTGCTATTGCGATTTCCAAAAAGGAGGCGGCAAAAATCCCAGCAGAAGATATCTGCACAAAACAGTATTTTGAAGACTTTGGCGGTGCTGTTATTGAAGTGTGGTCCTATGACCCGATCATTTTGGAGAGAGACGGCTGTGTAGATGACATTTCATTGCTGCTCAGCATGGACAACGACCCAAACGAACGAGTTCAGACGTGCTTGGATGAAATTCGGCAAAAGCACGGACTACCAATCAAAGAGGAAGAATAAAGGAGAACGAAATGGTAAATGGCATAGATATATTCCGAGAGCACTTCAATCATTTTAAGGAGCAATATACTGTAATTGGAGGCTTTGCCTGTGATCTTCTGATGAACGATGCAGGACTTGATTTCAGGCAAACCGTTGACATCGACATGGTGCTGATCGTCGAGGCTTTAACGACAGACTTTGCAAAAGCCTTTTGGGCTTTTATTGAAGCTGGTGGCTATCAGGCCAGGCAACGCAGTAACGGTCAACCGGAGTTCTATCGTTTTGTGGACCCAACGAACCCTGCTTACCCCAAGATGATTGAATTATTTTCAAGGCCACAAAGCAATGTGGTCTTGCAGCCAGATACACACTTGATGCCGCTGCATATTGATGATGAAGTTTCCAGCTTGTCAGCGATTTTGCTCAATGATGATTATTACCACTTTCTTCTGGATGGACGAACAGTTACAGATGGTATCTCCATATTAGATGCTGAACATATTATTCCGCTGAAAATGAGAGCTTGGCTGGATTTGAAAAGCAAGAAAGCAGAAGGAATCCATGTAAACGCACGTGACATCAAGAAACACCGTCTGGATGTGTTTCGCCTGTTCCAACTTGTACGGGAAAATCAGAGAATACCTGTCCCGCAGTCTATAATGGAGGATATTACTCGGTTTATAGCACAAATGCGGCAGGAGGACATTCGTTTAACGGATATAGGTATTCGCCGCTCGAAAGACTCTATTCTGGATATTTATAGTCAAATGTACATTACAGAATAAAAGCGCCGCCCCCATGCTGGACATTCAGTGTGGGGGCAGTTTCATGGAGTGGAACAAATCGTCGCAGTGTCGGTCTTGTGTTTGCACTCCTGCATTTTCAAAAAACGAATCCCAAGGGGGCGGCCGGATCGGCCGCCCCTTTTTACATACCGAATTGAAAGGAGACGGAATGGGTATGAGCAATCAAACGGAAGAAAAGGATCTGTTCCATGCGGTATCCCTGTCCGGCGGTAAGGACAGCACCGCTATGCTGTTGCTCATGGTTGAGCGAGGGCTGCCGATCCATGCGGTCCTGACGGCAGATACGGGCATGGAATTTCCGGAAATGTATGAGCATCTGCAAAAGCTGGACGACTATCTGTTTACAGAGCGAGGGCTGCATCTGACGTGGCTGCGCCACCCAAAGGGCTTTGAGTGGCTGATGTTTGAGGAAAAGAAGCAGCGACCGGCCAGCATTGAAAACCGGCAGCGGCTGGGTGTTTCTCTATACGGAAACGGCTGGCCCGGTCCCCGTGTGCGCTGGTGCACAGGGCAGCTGAAAACACATCTCATCCATAAGGAGATCAACCGGCTGAAAGGACAATACAGGGCCGTGAGTTATGTGGGGATCGCCGCAGATGAGCCGAAGCGCATCAAAAACGAACGGTATCCGCTGGTGGATTGGGGGATCACAGAGAAGGAAGCCCTGCAAATCTGTTATGACCGGGGCTATGACTTTGGCGGACTGTATCAGATCTACCGCCGCTGCTCCTGCTGGTGCTGCCCTTTGCAGGGCATTGGAGAACTGCGAAAACTCCGGCAGCATCACCCGGAGTTATGGGAGCGGCTGCGGGAAATGGACAAACGGGCGTTGGCACAGTTCGGTCCCGGCCCGCTGGGGCAATTCAAGAAGGATTGGAGCGTGGAACGGTTGGAGCAGCGATTTGCGGCAGAAGCGCAGCAGCTTTCTATTTCATCCTTGCAGAAGGAGCGTGAACGATGATGTATCGAGAACCAAGTGATTCCCCTTGGGGCCTTGTTGTGCGCTGCGACACCCTTTTTCCCGGTGTGTATAGTGTGTCCACGGCAGGCCACGGAGGGATCATGGCCCAAATCGACGCAGCTCGGCAGCTGCTGTCCCCGGAGGCCCAGGCAGTCGGCTTTCAGGCAGGCGGGTATCTGAATTTTGAGGAGGACTGCGATGCGCCGGTGGTCCTGCGGGAACTGATGGACAGCGGTATCATCGCACCCCGGACGGATAACTACTTCCGCCCCGGCGAATATGAAGCCTGCATTGACCGGAGCCTGCAGCGCTGGAACCCGGCCTATTGGCAGGCACGAAAGGAACGGCTCTCTGTACGGGAGGCAAAAGCGACAAAGGAGCGTGAACGGTAATGGACTTTGAAATCAAGATCATGGCCCCGGCAGAACGCAACTACTGCTATACCGACAGTCCGCAGATCGACAAGCAGGCCGGCTGCATCGGTCATTTGCGCGGGGACATGGACAGAAGCGGCAACGGCTTTTTCACCTCATGGGAGGATCATTGCGGGGAGCTGAAAACACAGGCGTTCAAGGATGAGTTTGATGATTTTATCAATGCCCTGCGTTTTGACGAGCGCTATGACGGCATTTTCAAAAACCGCAGCAGCCTTTCCCGATACTGCTATGAACACAAAGAAAGTGTGTTTGCCGAGGATTTTATTCCGCAGTACGGATTTCGGGTGGATACGCCGGAGTATGCCTATCTGCTGCGGTTGAATCCCATGCAGGGCGATTATAACCTGTATATCTACTGCTATCGCCGGGAGATGCTGGAGCAGCACATGGAAAAGGCGGCCCGCGGCATTTGCTTTCTTGATGCAAGCGGCAAGGAACGGTTCCGCATTTCCGATGGGGACAGTATCCGTGTGACCCGTCCGGATGGCAGCCATAGTGACCACACCTGCCGCTACATTGACGAGAACCGCGCCGAGATCGGCTACGGGGTCGATAACCTGTATCACATGGCGCAGTTTGCCGAATGGATGGCGCGAAACGGCAACACTTATGTGCCGCTGCGCTCCTCCCTGCCGAAGCAGTGCTACTCTCTCCTGCTGGACACCGGAAATGTGGTGATTTTGAAACGGGGCGAAACCGGCTATTACAAGACGGACATTCCCCACACCTCAAAGGAAGAAGCCCGTGCGCTTGTGGAGGAATATAACCGCAAGCTGGGCGTGACCCGTGCGCAGGAGGAGGCCATGAAGGGCGGCTCCATGTTCGGTTTTGATAAGCCCATTGCCGATCCTGCCAACTACGATGCACAGGGACAGCCGTTAAAGCGCCGGGAGAAAGACCGAGGTGACGCACGATGACCGAGCAGAAACATATTATCTGGAGCAGCGATCCGGACTACGAGGATTGGAGGGGCGATCTGGAGGAACAGTACCCCGAGCTTTCCGAGCAGGAACGGATGGAGTTGATGGTCGAGCAGAACAACGACTATCTCGATGACGAGCGGTGCAATCTGAACATTCAGCTCTCCCGCCCCATTCTGCTGATCGCAGACATCGGCCGCTGGGACGGGCGCTATCCCGGTTATGCCGAGATCAAAAGCGGCAATATTCGCGATTGCCTGTATTCCGAGATGGACTATTCCACATGGTATGTAGACCGGCTGGGCGATCTGCGCTGCGATGCCGTACATCACGACGGCACGAACCATTATCTCTACCGTGCCTACAAGGAGAATGTGAGCGAAGCACAGATCGACCGGCTGAAAGAAAAGCTGTACAGCGGCACCGCCACCCGCGCCGATGTGACCCGTGTGACAAAGCGCCTGGGCGACGAGATCGGGCGGGTCTACGGCTGGAGGTTTCCGCCCGTCCGGGAAGCGGCGCGAGAAAGATAGGAGGAAAACGGTATGTCTGTTGATGCAAGAAAAGAACGCTTTGAGCTGGTGGAGGTGTTTGACCGTCCCATGCTCTTTACCTCCCTGCGGGTAGACCGAAACACGGTGCCCAAGGGGCTGTATCTCTATGAGGTACGCAATGACGACGATCAGTGCGGGATCCCCGTGGAGATCGGCCGCTGGATCATGGTTAACCACTGGGGCACGCTGCTGTCTGCGACACCCATCAAGCTGGAGCCGAACCGGTACAATAACAACGCCTACCGCCATATCGACCCGGAAAACGACTGGAACTACACCGGCGATCTGTGTTCGGCCAGGGAATATATGGATAAATACCTGCTGAAAAAGGACAGGGAAAAACCAAAGGAAAGATAGGAGGTGCTGCCCATGGCACGCAGATTTCAGGAGATCACGGAGGTTTACCGGCAGGAGATCGCCGCACTGGCCCGCGCAGACCGGTGGACGGCATTTCTGCGCTCTGCCTGCCGGAATTATAAGCTGCCCTTTGAGGAGCAGGTGCTGGTACACGCACAGCGTCCGGACGCAACGGCTGTGTTGGAGATAGAGCGCTGGAATCGTCAATTCGGCCGATGGGTCAATAAGGGCGCTACCGGCATTGCCGTATTTGATCGGGACTATCCGGGACGCACGCGCCTCAAGTATTATTTTGATATATCCGACACCCACGAAAGCCGTTTGTCCCGCCCCGTGCCGCTCTGGCAGGTGCCTGCCGAGCAGGAGCCGGATGTGATCGAAGCATTGGAAAACCGATTCGGTGCGCTGGACGATAAAGGCACATTGGAGGAAGCCATAGTATCCGCCATGGAAAACGCTGCGGCGGACAATATGACGGACTATCTTGATGATCTGCAGAATTGCCGGGACAACAGCCTTCTGGAAGAACTGGACGAGCTGAATTTGTCGGTTCTCTATCGCCGTCTGCTGGAAAACAGCACGGCGTATATGCTGATGTGCCGCTGCGGGATGGAACCGGATGAATGTTTTGATCCGGAGGATTTCTCTGAGGTGTTCAATTTCAATACCCCGGAAACGCTGAATGCCCTGGGCGTGGCCACACGGGATATTGCCGAAAGCGGTTTGAGCTCCATCGCATTGACCGTCCGAAGCCGTCAAAAGCAAATTCGCACAATTGCGCAGGCACCGGGAAATGAGTATCCTATAGACAAGCAAACAGAAACACAGACCGAAAGGAGCGAAAACCATGGAACTGACATACACGATGAAGGACGGCTACCGGCTGCCGGATCTGCTGCCGCCGCAGGAGCCGGAAACAGCCCTTGGGAAATACGGCCTGCTACGCCGGAGGTATCTGAAGGAGCACCGGAAGGTGCTGTTCACGAACCTGCTGACATCGGGCAAGCTGAACGAGCATCTATCGGAGATCGAGCGGACGGCAAAGAAGCGCATGGAGCAGCTGGTGACGGAGATGGCCCGGACCGAGGGCGTGACGGAGAAGCTGAAAGTCGCCGACCCGATGAAATGGGTGGGGCTGATGAACAACCTGAGAAACGCCGCCGAGGAGACAGTGCTGGCGGAGCTGATCTACAGCTGAACACCGAACCCGAAGAAGCGGACAGTGCGGAGGAAGAACCCTCTGAGCTGCCCGCTTTTTTGGATGAAAAGAAAATTTTCGCCATCATTGAAAACCGCAATGATGATCTGATCTACAAGAAGGCGCAGATCGAACTGTTTTTCCGGTCCCATCCGGACGAGGACGAGCGTGCCGAATATCTCCGCTCGGCATATCAAGACCGTTTCACCGAGATCCTTGCAGACGGAGCACGGCTGGGGTATCGTCCGCAGAAAAACGGTCTGCTCATGTGGGAGGGTGCATATCTTTCCCGTACTAGCGAAACCGTGTTTTCGTGGGGGCTTGTGGCAGGCTTTACGGCACAGCTCATTGACAAACGGGAATACTATGTCAACACCGAGATCAAACCGTTTGTGCCGATGGAATCACAGCAGCTTACGCTGTTTGATATGCCTGCGTTCGACCAACCGGAGGATACACCGGTCGCACCACTGTTCTCCCATCCCAAGCTGCCGCAGCAGATCATGGATGAAGCCCTGTGCGTAGGAGCCAACGATGAGCATAGCCGGCTGATCATCTGCGCTTACTTTATGAAGGATAAGCCGGACAACGCCGCATTCCTGCAAAAACACTACGGCGAGAACGGTGCAGGCTTCTATTTTGGCGGAGAGAAAGTTTCGCTTTGGTATGACGCCGAGGGGATGCGTATTGCCCGCGGCAGCACGGCGCAGCGGAGCAATGCCACACTGATCTCCTGGGAGGAAGCGGCAAAGCGTATCCGGGAGCTGTTGGAGCTGGGGCGGTATATGCCGCAAAGTGAATTGGATGAGGTCGATCACTACGAGCGGATGCGGCTTGCTGACAGCATTGCCTACACCAGCCGGGACATGACAACGGAAGCGAGAAACGCGGGATTTCTGCCGCTGGCCATGCTGGCGCAATCCGTCAAGGGCGGCTATCCGGAAACGCAGAAGCAAATTTATGAGCTTCTCTGTGCGCCGGATACGCTGCAAAAGTGCGTGGACGAATGGACGGCGTTCAACGCCGCGCTGGATGCAGGGCAAGACCTTTTGCGTTTTCGCTTTTACCGTCCGAAAGAGATACTGGAGCGGCTCCGTGATCTACAACGGGAGCCGCTTCATTTTACCGTTGCCGACGGGTTTGCTCCCGACCGGCAATTTTTTATTTCCGCCGATGAGATCGACAAGGTGCTGCGTGGATGGGACGGCAGCACCGACTATCGCCTTGGCGTGTACGCTTTTTACGCCACGCACAAGGATAAGACCGAGCGTGAAAAATACCTCAAGGATTATCACGGCGAGTACAGCGGTCATAGCGGCGGGAATGACAATCTCACCCACACCCGTGGCAAGGGCATTGAGTTCAGCCACGGCAGTATCACGGCCCCCTATGCCAAGGTCACGCTGAAATGGCCGGAGGCGGCCAAACGCATCGGGGAGCTGATCTCCCAGAACAAATTTCTCTCAGATGCCGACTGGGCGGCCATGCCGGAGTATGAGCGGAAACAGCTGGCCCGGAAGATCGTCAACTTTTTCATGGATACACCGGACGATGTGGTGCGGCCTTTTTCGCAAAACGCCATTGCGGACTATTGGGAGTGCGTAAAGGCTGTGACCGTTCAGCTCTCCGACGCCGACCGCGTGCAGGAAATTTATCAGAATATGCTCCCTGCCTGGGAAGCCACGAAAGAGGAGGATCGGCACTATACCCTGCGAAAGCAGGGCATAGAAGCCATGCGTGCCTATCTGGACGGCACCTATTCCGTGTTTGGCCTTGGGAAAACCCTGCAAACGCCAACGACCGAGGCCGTTTCCGAACGGCCGGCAGCAGAACCGGAGGTATCGGAGCCGGAACCGCCCATAGCGGAAGCGGAAACCTCAGAGATAGAACCGGCATTACCTGCCGAAGAAAAAGCTGTGCTCACAGCGCCGCAGCCCAAACGGGAGCGTATGCGGTTTGCACCGCTCTATCCGGAAATACCGACCGGGCAGCGGCACGACTTTCACATCACGGATCGGGAGCTGGGCGTGGGCAGCAAGGCGGAAAAGTATGCGTCCAATGTGGCGGCGATCCGCACTCTGCAAGCAGTGGAAAGCGAAAACCGGCTGGCGACGCCGGAGGAACAGGAAACCCTTTCCTGCTATGTGGGCTGGGGCGGCCTTGCCGACTGCTTCGATGAAAAGCACAGCCGGTACGCCGAGCTGAAAGCGCTGCTCACCGAGGAGGAATATGCCGCCGCCCGTGCCAGCAGCCTGACCGCTTTTTATACCCCGCCCGTTCTCATCGACGCCATCTACCAGGCGCTGGCACAGATGGGCTTGGAAAGCGGCAACCTGTTGGAGCCTGCCTGCGGCATTGGCAACTTTATGGGAATGCTGCCGGACAGCATGAGGGATTGCAAGGTCTACGGCGTGGAGCTGGACAGTATTTCCGGCCGCATCGCCCGACAGCTTTATCAGAACAGCCGGATCGCTGTCACCGGCTATGAAAAGGCGGAGATACCGGACAGCTTTTTTGACGCAGCAGTGGGCAATGTGCCGTTTGGAAATATCAAGGTCGTTGACCGGCGCTACGACAAGCATCACTGGCTCATTCACGACTATTTTCTCGGAAAGACGCTGGACAAGATACGTCCGGGCGGCGTGATCGCCTTCATCACCTCAAAGGGCACGATGGACAAGGAAAGCCCTGCCGTGCGGAAATATCTGGCCCAGCGGGCCGACCTCATCGGGGCGATCCGCCTGCCCAATACGGCCTTCAAGGCCAGCGCCGGAACAGATGTGACCAGCGACATTCTCTTCCTCCAGAAGCGTGACCGCATTGTGGACATCGAACCGGATTGGGTGCATCTGGACACGGATGAAAACGGCATCCGCATGAACAGCTATTTCGTCCGGCATCCGGAAATGGTGCTGGGCGAGATGGCCATGGAGAGCACCCAATACGGCATGGACAGCGTGTGCAAGCCCTATGAAAATGCCGATCTTGCCGATCTTCTGAGCGAAGCGGTATCGGGGCTTCATGCACAGATCCCCACCTATGAGCAGGACGGGCCGGAGGAGGAAGATTTATCCATTCCCGCCGACCCAAATGTGCGTAATTACAGCTTTACCAGCGTAGACGGCAAGCTGTATTTCCGCATTGACAGCCGCATGGAGCCGGTCGAACTGCCGCTGACCACCGAGAACCGAGTGCGCGGCATGATCGCCCTGCGGGACTGCACCCGTCAGCTCATCGAGTACCAGGCGGAGAACCATCCCGATGAGATCATCCGGCGCGAGCAGGAGAAGCTGAACGGGCTGTACGATGCCTATGTCAAAAAATACGGGCGGCTTTACACCCGCGGCAACAACCTTGCCTTTTCGGATGACAGCAGCTATCCGCTGCTGTGCTCGTTGGAGGTGCTGGACAACGAAGGCAATTTCGCCCGCAAGGCGGATATGTTCACCAAGCGCACCATTCGCCCGCATGAGCCGGTCACGCAGGTGGATACGGCATCGGAGGCGCTGGCGGTATCTCTCTCCGAAAAAGCGCAGGTGGATCTCGGCTTTATGTCGGAGCTGTCCGGTAAAAGTGAGGACGAGCTGGTGCAGGAGCTTTCCGGGGTCATTTACCGGAATGTCCGTTGCGGTCTTACGCCGGAGGAGATCAGTCCGGTGCAGCTTGATCTGACGGCATATCCCTATGTCACTGCTGAGGAATTTTTGTCCGGCAATGTGCGCAAAAAGCTGCGTATGCTGCAGGCGCTGCAAGCAGCGCTGCCGGCCGAAAAGAAAGATGCGCTTGCCGGGTATCTCTCCGCCATGGAAGCTGTGCAGCCGACAGAGCTGACCGCTGCGGAGATCGGTGTGCGGATCGGTGCATCGTGGGTGCCTACCGATGTCTATCAGCAGTTTATGTTCGAGCTGTTCGGTACCAGCGTATACGCCAGGCAGAGAATGCGGGTCGTTCGCTCCGAATACAGCGGAGAATGGAACATCAGCAACAAAAGCATGGACGGCGGCAACATCAAAGCCGTCACCACCTACGGCACCAAGCGTATCACGGCGTACCACATCCTGGAGCAGACACTGAATCAGCGGGTGGTCAAGGTGTTCGATACCGTTGTGGAGGACGGCAAGGAGCGGCCGGTGCTGAATGTGAAGGAAACTGCCATCGCCCAGGATCGGCAGGAGCTGATCAAGTCCAAGTTTGCCGATTGGCTGTGGCAGGACATCGACCGACGCGAACGGCTGTGCCGCATCTATAACGACACCTTCAATTCCATCCGCCCGCGGGAATATGACGGCAGCCACATCCGCTTTGTGGGGATGAACCCGGAGATCAGCCTGCGAAAGCATCAGGTGAACGCCATCGCCCATGTATTGTACGGCGGCAATGCGCTGTTGGCACACGAAGTGGGTGCAGGGAAAACCTTTGAAATTGTTGCCGCCGCTATGGAAATGAAGCGTCTGGGGCTATGCACCAAGTCGCTGATCGTGGTGCCCAACCACATCACGGAACAGTGGGCGGCAGAATGGCTTCAGCTCTACCCAGCCGCTAACATTTTGGTCGCTACCGAACGCGATTTTGAAAAGCGCAACCGCCGCAGGCTGTGTGCCCGTATTGCCACCGGAGATTATGATGCAACCATCATCGGCCACAGTCAGCTCATGAAGATCCCCCTGTCCCGTGAACGGCAACAGGCCATTTTGCAGCGGCAGATCGACGAGGTGCTGCTGGCCATCAGCGACGCTAAGCGGCAGAAAGCAGAAAACTTCACCATCAAGCAGATGGAGCGAACCCGTAAGTCATTGGAGGCGCGGCTGGAGAAGCTCAACGATCAGAGCACCAAGGACGACACCGTGACCTTTGAGGAGCTGGGCATCGACCGGCTGTTCATCGATGAGAGCCACAGTTTCAAAAATCTCTTTTTGATGACGAAAATGCGCAATGTCGGCGGTATCGCGCAGACGGAAGCGCAGAAGTCCTCGGATCTCTTTGCCAAGTGTCAGTATCTGGACGAGCTGACCGACAGCCACGGTGTTATCTTCGCCACCGGCACCCCGATCTCCAACAGTATGGTGGAATTGTATACGGTGCAGAGGTACTTGCAATATCAAACCTTGCAGGAGATGGGTCTTATCCACTTCGACGATTGGGCCAGCGACTACGGTGAAACCGTTACCGCCATCGAGCTTTCCCCGGAGGGCAGCGGCTATCGCCCGAAAACCCGTTTTGCAAAATTCTTCAATCTGCCGGAGTTGATGGCGACCTTCAAAATGGTGGCGGATGTGCAAACGGCGGATATGCTGAAGCTGCCCGTCCCAAAGGCCAACTTCCACACCGAGGTCATCCACCCCAGCGAGCTGCAAAAGAAAGCTGTTGCAGGACTGGCGGAGCGTGCCGAGCGCGTCCGCGCCCGTGTGGTCGATCCCAGCACCGACAATATGCTGCGCATCACCAACGACGGACGCAAGCTGGCGTTGGATATGCGGCTGCTAAGCTCTCTGGCACCGGACGATGAAAACAGCAAGGTTTCCGTATGCGCCCGGAATGTCTATCGGATATGGGCAGAGAGTACCGCACAGCGCAGCACGTAGCTGGTTTTCTGCGACCTGTCTACTCCCAAGGCGGACGGCAGCTTCAATGTGTATGACGATCTGCGGCAGAAACTGCTTGAGATGGGCATTCCGGAAAACGAGATCGCTTATATCCACACCGCCAACACCGAGCAAAAGAAAAAGGAGCTGTTTGCCAAGGTGCGCGGCGGCGAGGTGCGTATCCTCATGGGCAGCACCGCAAAAATGGGCGCCGGCACCAATGTGCAGGACAGGCTCATCGCCTTGCATGATCTCGATTGCCCATGGCGGCCCAGCGACTTGCAGCAGCGCCTTGGGCGCATCGTGCGGCAGGGCAACCAAAATCCGGAGGTGGAGATCTTCCGCTATGTTACCGAGGGCACATTCGATGCCTACCTCTATCAGCTGGTGGAATCCAAGCAGCGGTTTATTGCCCAGATCATGACCTCCAAAGCACCGGCCCGTGCGGCGGAGGATGTGGACGAGACGGCACTGTCCTATGCCGAGATCAAGGCACTGGCCACAGGAAACCCGCAGATCATCGAAAAACGCAATTTAGATATGGAGGTCAGCAAGCTGAATATGCTCCGTGCCAGCCATCTGAGCCAGCGGTATGCGCTGGAGGAGCTGGTGTTGCGGAAGTATCCGGCAGAGATCAAGGAACTAAGCGAACGCATCGCCGGATATGAGCAGGACAGCGCACGGCTGGCCGAGCATCCGAAGCCCGCTGAGGGCATTGCACCGATGGTATTAAACGATGTCACCTACGCCGAGCGTGAGAACGCCGGTAAGGCGATCATTGAAGCCTGCACGCACATGAATGGCGCGGAGACCGTTTCTATCGGCAGCTACCGCGGATTTTCCATGCTGCTTTCCTACGACGGTGCTGCCAACGAGTTTCGCATGGTACTCAAAGGCAAGCTGTCCCATACGGCTGTACTGGGAGCGGATGCAGGCGGCAATGTCACCCGTATCGACAACGCACTGGAAAAGATCACGGAGCACTTGGCCAACGCCCGGTCGCAGCTTGCCCATACCACCGAGCAGCTTGAAAATGCCCGCACAGAGATGACCGCACCCTTTCCGAAGGAGGCAGAACTGGCCGAAAAGACGCGGCGGCTGAACGAGCTGAATGTGCTGCTGAATCTTAACGAGCAGGATCGCCCCGTCATGGCGGATGAGCCGGACGAAGGCGACCGGATCCGACCAAAAAACGCAGAACGGGAGCGATAATTTGCACCTTTGCGCAACCTCAAAAAGCAAGCCTGCGGAGCGAGTTCCGCAGGCTTTGCTCTTGCTTCGATTTGTTTTGAGGGGATCACTTCAGGCAGTGACGGAGACCGCTGAGAACACGTACCCGCCCCGGACCGTGCGGATATAGGTCTGGCTGCCGCCCATCTTCCGACGGAGATTGGAGACGGTATTCGCCACGACCTTCAGGGTGTCCGCGCTGTCCCGGCCCCACACGGCGGAAAACAGGTCCTCCTTGGAAAGCGTGACTCCCGGATTGCTGGCGAGAAGCAGCAGCATATTGAACTCGATCCGGGTCAGCGCCAGCGCGGTTCCGTTTTGAAACGCCTGCTGGGATCGTCCGTCAATGGTTAGTTCCGGGAAGGTAAGCGTGTGCCGGGAACTGAGGGAGACCCGCTCTGCGGCGATGTCCTCCCGCCGCAGAAGGGCCAGGATCTTTTCCTCCAGATCCCCCTCGGCCCCGTTTGCTTGAATGATGATCATAGTGTGTCTGTGTGTTACTCCGTGTCCAGTTCGTGGAGCAAGTTGACCATCTCGATAGCGCTGACTGCACAATCGTAGCCCTTGTTGCCTGCCTTGGTGCCGGCCCGTTCGATGGCCTGCTCGATATTCTCCGTGGTCAATACTCCAAAGAGAACGGGTACGCCGCTTTCCAGAGACACGGCGGCGATCCCCTTGGAGACCTCGTTGCAGACGTAGTCATAATGGCTGGTGGAACCGCGGATCACCGCGCCGAGGCAGATGACGGCGTCATACCTGCCGCTCTTTGCCATCTTGGACGCCACCAGCGGGATCTCAAAGGCTCCGGGAACCCACGCCACATGAACGTCATCCTCCCGAACCTCGTGGCGCAGCAGGCCGTCCAGCGCACCGCTGAGGAGCTTGGAGGTAATGAATTCGTTGAACCGGGCGGCTACGATGCCCACCTTGATGCTTTTGGAGACCAGCTTTCCCTCGAAGGTTTTCATAACTAAGTACCTCTTTCTTTGTTAATATTCCAAAATGTGTCCCATTCGTGCCTGCTTGGTTTTCAGGTAGAACAAATCATGTGCCGTTGCCGCCATCTGGATCGGAACCCGTTCGGAGATTTCCAGGCCGAACTCGGAGAGCTGATACACCTTGTCCGGATTGTTGGTCAACAGGCGCAGGCTCTTGACGCCAAGCTCCCGCAGGATCTGCGCGCCGAGGAAATACTCCCGCTCGTCTCCGTGGAAGCCCAGAGCCAGATTGGCCTCCAGCGTGTCCATGCCCTGCTCCTGCAATTCATAGGCCCGCAGCTTGTTGATGAGGCCGATGCCCCGGCCCTCCTGCCGCATATAGAGCAGGATGCCCCGGCCCTCGTTTTCAATCTGGGTCATGGCGGCGGCCAGCTGCTGTCCGCAGTCACAGCGGAGAGAGCCGAAGGTGTCTCCGGTCAGACATTCGGAGTGGACGCGGCAGAGGATGTCCTTCCCGTCACCGATGTCGCCCTTCACCAGCGCGACATGGTGCTCACCATTCAGACGGCTCACAAAGCCGTAGGCTTTGAAATCGCCGTATTTCGTGGGCATATTCACCGCCGTGACCTGATCCACCAGCTTTTCGTGGCACTTGCGGTACGCCTGCAAGTCCCGGATGGTGATGAACTTGATACCGAACCGCTCCGCCAGCGTCATCAGCTCAGCAGTGCGCATCATGGTGCCGTCCTCCCGCATGATCTCGCAGCACAGGCCACATTCCTTCAGTCCCGCCAGACGGCACAGGTCAACGGTGGCCTCCGTATGACCCTCCCGCTCCAGCACGCCGTTTTTCTTCGACAGAAGCGGGAACATATGGCCCGGTCGGCGGAAATCCTCCGCCCTCGCGCCCTCCTCCACGCAGGCCATCGCCGTCACGGAGCGCTCGGCGGCGGAGATGCCCGTGGAGGTGGATATGTGGTCGATGGACACCGTGAAGGCCGTTTCGTGGTTGTCGGTGTTGTTCTGCACCATCTGGGGGAATTGCAGCTTGCGGACAAAGGCCTCCGACATGGGCATACAGATCAGGCCCTTGCCGTGGGTGGCCATGAAGTTGATGTTCTCCGTGGTGGCAAACTCGGCGGCGCAGATGAAATCGCCCTCGTTTTCACGGTCAGGGTCGTCTGTGACCAGAATGATCTTCCCCTGTCTCAGATCTTCCAGTGCCTCGGGAATGGTATTGAAATTCATAGTAAAAACTCCTTGTTAAAAGCCGCAGCGCAGCAGCATTTCTTTTGTGAGGGTGCTTTCGTTCGTTGTGGTATGCGGTTTCGGTTCTTCCGGACGCAGCAGCTTTTCAATGTACTTGCCCACCACGTCGGTCTCCAGATTCACAGGGTCGCCTCGGCGGCGCTGGTTTAGATTGGTCTGGGCCACCGTATGAGGGATGGTGGACACGGAAAAGCCCTCGCCGTCCACGGCGGCCACTGTCAGGCTGATGCCGTCGATGGTGATGGAGCCTTTTTCCACCACATAGCGCAATATCTCCGGCCCCGCGAGGACGGTGTACCAGACGGCGGTATCGTCTTTTCGGATGTTGGCAATGTGTCCCACGCCGTCCACATGGCCCGCCACGATATGCCCGCCGAAACGGCCGTTGGCAGGCATGGCCCGCTCCAGATTGACCACGCTCCCCGCCGTGAGTCCCGCAAGGGACGAGCGGTTCAGCGTCTCGTGCATCACGTCCGCCGAAAAGCCATCGGGAAAAAGCCGGGTCACTGTCAGGCAGATGCCGTTCACAGCGATGCTGTCTCCGATCCGGGTCTCCTCTAAAACAGTTTTCGCATGGATCGTCAGGACGGCGGAGTGCTGCCCGCGCTTGATGTTCTTGATCGCTCCGACTTCTTCTACGATTCCTGTGAACACGGATATTCCACCTCGCTTTCTATCAGAAGATCCTCGCCCAGCCGTTCCAAACGGCTGTTTTTCAATCGGAAGGCATTGGTCGGAGCGGGGACGCCCACGCCCTCCACGGGGGTTTTCGCATCCCTTCCGCCGAATAGCTTTGGGGCGATATATGCCTGCACCTGCTGCACGATGCCGCATTCCAGCGCAGCCCAGTTCAGCGTTCCACCGCCCTCCAGCAGGATGCTGTCGATCTGTTCCCGCCCCAGCCGCTCCATGAGCTGCCGGAGATCTACATGGCCGTTTTCCTCATTCAGGCAGAGCACCTGGCACCCGGCCATCCGGTAAACCGCCTGTCTTTCTGGGTCGGTGCAGCAGGTGGCGAGGATGGTCGGGATCTGGTCTGCGGTAGTGACCACCTGCGCCTGCGGCGGCGTCCGCAGATGGGTGTCGCAGATGATGCGAACGGGGTTTCGCCCGTTCTCCATACGGCAGGTCAGGAGGGGATCATCCGCCAAAACGGTACCCACGCCTACCATGATGCCCCGGAACCGGTGGCGCTGCTGCTGGACATGGCGCCGGGCCGTTTCACCTGTGACCCATTTGGATGCACCCGTATAGGCCGCGATCTTGCCATCCATCGTCATGGCGTATTTCATGGAAACGAAGGGCCGCCCGGTGGTGATGTAGTGGAAGAAGATCTTGTTCAGTGCGTCACATTCCTGGCGCAGAACGTTTTTCGTCACCTCCACGCCGTGAGACCGCAGGATCGCCACGCCCTTCCCCGCCACCAGCGGATTTGGGTCGGCGGAGCCGATCACCACCCGGCGGATGCCGGATGCCAGGATCGCATCCACGCAGGGCGGCTGCTTTCCGTGGTGGCAGCAAGGCTCCAGCGTCACATACATGGTGGCTCCGGCGGGGTCGGCGGTGCAGGATGCCAGCGCGTTCCGCTCCGCGTGGGGTTCACCGTACCGCTCATGCCAGCCCTGTCCGATAACTGCGCCGTCCTTTACGATCACGGCGCCCACCATGGGATTGGGCGCCGTCCAACCCCGGCCCTGTTCCGCCAGCGCCAAGGCCAGACGCATATATTCTGCATCGTTCATACCGTTACCTCCAAAAGAAAAAGCCCTGAACGAATCGTTCAGGGCAAGGTAGAAAGACACAAGTATCCTTGCGTAAAAGCAAAGCTCCGGAATGTAAACACATCCCAGAGCAACTTCCATAGACGCAAAGCAGTCCCCCTGCGTTGTCATCTTCTTTCATCCAGACTATACTGTCGGCTTCGGAGTTTCACCGAATCATGCCTTGCGGCTCGTGGGCTGTACCACCGGTAGGGAATCACACCCTGCCCTGAAGACTTTCTATTCAATTACGATAGAAGTATAGCACGGCGACAGGTGGATTGCAAGACCATTTTGCAAACCGGGACAAAACCGGGACGGTCAGACTTTCTGGGCGGGAGGTTCTCATGGTGGGATGGCTGGTATACCTTGGCAAACGGGAATTTCCCGTTGACCCACGCCGTGACCCACGAACAGAAAAACCGGGGCGGAAACAGTGGAACAGAGCGTATCTACGGGTATGGAAATCCCGCGGCAAACCCGCTTAACACCACTGAAAGCCCACGGAAGGCGTCCCTATCGAATCTTAGAAGAAATCGGCACAATGTCTACCAGGCAGTTACGAGAACGGAAATGCTTAAAATACTTGGTTTCCGTTTCCTTGCCCTCGCAGATGATATAAATGATAGGTCTACGCTTACGGCGACTGCCTTTATTGGGGGCGTATTCCTTTCTCATTCCTGCCATAAGCCGTCACCTCCGATAAACGGAATCGCACCAAAGCGTCCTTGCAAATACCCCTTGCGGATGTTCTCACCCTTTCTCGGAGAGAAGGATGCCAGCGAATACAACTCAGTCGCACAGGACTTCTCATCCTTTTCCGCAAACCATATCTGATCTCTGCGGAAGAAGGTAAGATCAAGCAGCATAGCATCATGCGTCGTAAACAGAAGCTGTGCTCCCTCAGTGTTGATCGTATTGTCCTGAACCATCTCGATCAGCCGCTTTGTCAGGAGCGGATGCAGACTGTCCTCGATCTCGTCAACGACAAGCAGTGCGCCGTTCTCCAGCGCTTGCAGCCAGCCGCCGATACGGGAGAAAAATCGTTGTGTTCCGGACGACTCCTGATCCATAAGGAACTGAAAGTGTTCCACACTGCCATCCGCACCGATGACTCGGTGCGTGGTTGTAATGACCGGGGCCTTGCCGGAGATGTTCTTGACAGTCACATCGGAAATACCGAGGTCTGCAAGCAACAGTTCCTTCAGGATACGAGCCTTCTTCTCATCGCCGCTGACGATCTGCGCGACCGTTTCCGAAGTAGCCGGTGCTTCCTCCATCAAGAATGTCAGCTTTTCCAAGAACCACTTGTAGGCGTTTTCCGTTTGCGGCAAGTTCCAGTCATTTGAGGAAACAAGATACAGCTTATTATCCGGCGTGCGGTTACTGAGTGTGATTTGCTCATTAACATTCTCACGGAATTCGTATGCGCCGTTTTCTCTTGAGAAAATCAGTGCCTCGCGCCCGTTCGGCCAATGGTATAGATACTCCGTATAGATCTTCTTGGCATCAAAAGAAAAGCCGTAAGCATACCGAACACCTTGATAAATGAACACGACCTCAAAGGATGTAGGCACTGTGGTGTCACCAAACGGTTCCCATGGCAATTTTTGTCCCTTGGATATTTTGGCCGCTTCTCCGACGACCATATCCTTCATCGTCATCAGTGCGTGCAGCACATTACTCTTGCCGGCGGCATTCGCTCCGTAAATAGCAATAGCCGGTAAAAGTGCTCTCTTTTCGTCCGGGTGCAGCAGATAAGACTCCAAAGACTTATCCTTTGAAGCGGCAAAACTGATCACCGCGCTATCCTTGATAGACCGGTGGTTTTCAATCGAAAACTGTATAAGCATAAGCGGATACCTCCATCCACAGTATAGTTTCTCCATTCTTCGCCTATATTATAGCAGTTAAAATCGTCTGTGTCAATATTTATATCTTGTTTTTGTAGAAATAATGCAAAATCAGATGATAAAATTATTCAAGCGGCAGCGAATATAATTTAGCCATAGGAAAATTGATGGGAAAAATATCTGATAATGGATCGGCTCCTCTGCGCCCTTGCCATATACTATAAACGAGATTATCATAAGTTAATTTATCATATGAGGACACCACAACCGAATAACCCTGATCTGCATAGAGTATGCAGATCCCATACATAGCCGGACGGCTTTCACCGATGTGAAGCCTGTCCGGCTTATTCTATTTCAAGGAGTTGATGAACCGATGGGCTATGTCACAAGAGAGATGATCGACCGGGCAAAGAAAATGGACTTGCTGACCTACCTCCAGACTTATGAGCCGCAGGAGCTGGTGCATTTCGGCGGCAACACTTACTGCACCCGTGAGCATGACAGCCTTAAAATCTCCAATGGAAAGTGGTGCTGGTTCTCACGCGGGATCGGCGGAAAAACAGCGCTGGATTACCTGATCAAGGTCAAAGAGCTCCCTTTTACCGAGGCGGTAGAGCGGATCGTGGGACGGGCGGCGGAAAGACCGTCCGTTTTTCATGCCCGCGCTCAGCCGGAGAAGCCGAAAACGCTGCTCTTGCCGCCCAAAAGTAACAGCAATACCCGCGTTATTGCCTATCTGAAAAGCCGCGGCATTGACGGTGGATTGATCGAGCAGTGTATCCGTTCCGGCCAGCTGTATGAAAGCCTCCCCTACCATAATGCCGTATTCGTCGGCATGGATAGGAACGGAACGCCGCGCTATGCGTGCCTGCGAGGCATCGGAACGGATTTTAAGGGCGAGGCGACCGGCAGCGACAAGAGATTTTCCTTTGCCCTCCCGGCTACGGGCGAAAGTCGGATGCTCTGCGTATTCGAGTCGGCCATCGACCTGTTATCCTATGCCACCATGGCGCAGGCTGGCGGGCTGTCGTGGCGGTCACAGCATCTGTTATCCTTGGCCGGAGTCTATAAGCCGCAAAAGGAAACACAGGAGCACCGTCTGCCGTTGGCGCTGACACAGTATCTGAAAGACCATGCGGAGATCAAAACCATTTGCCTGTGCCTGGATAATGACATGACCGGACGCAGCGCCACCGAGGCGATCCGACAGCAGTTGGCCGAGCGTTATAAAGTAGCAAGTGCCTTCCCCCGGCAAGGCAAGGATTATAACGATTGGCTTTGTATACGGATGGGATTGCAACCGGCGAAAGAAAATCCGATGACGGAAAGGAGCTTTGCACGATGAGCGAATACAGGGTCATCATTACCGAAACATTGAAACGGGCCGTTACGGTGGAAGCCGAAAGTCGCGAAGAAGCCGAAGAAGCGGTGCGCCGTCAGTATCAAAACAGCGAGCACATTCTTGTGGCCGAGGATTTTGACGGCGTGTCTTTTTCGGCGCAGTATCCCGAACAGCAGGTCGAATTACCCTATGGGAAAATGAAAGAGCTGTTTCGTAAAGCCGAGCGTGCCGGCACTCATGTATGCGGCTATATCACCTTTATGCAGGACTGTTTTACCGCACAATACAGCGAACGCTCCCGCACCTACACCGTGTCCAGCGGCAATAAAGCGTTTCAGCCGAATATGGGCGGATACTCCGTCTATGGAAGCTGTCTGGACGGAACGGATCCCTGTGTCCGGCTGGAGCAGTATATGGCGGTCGAACGCGGTGGTGAAAAGGGCTGGGGCGTAGAGCGCTGCTATATGCTCCGCGAGGACTATGACCGTGTGATGGCGCTTCCGGAGCGCGGACGGGATCGGGAGCGATGATCGTTTGTCGGCAGGTCGGCTCCGACGCACGACCGCAGGGAGCGTGAGAATGTGCTATACCAGCAAGCAACGTCTTTTGGGGACAAAAGGCAGCTTGACAGGGGCATCCCCCTGTAACCCCTGCGCCGCCGAGCGCGGCAATATCGCTATATGGAGGAATGAACATGACTAAACGAAACATTGAGATCAAGGTGCGGCTAAGTCGCAAGGAAGCGGAAAATCTGAATAAACAAGTGAAAAAATGCCGTCTGTCCCGCGAAGCCTACCTTCGCCATCTGATCACCGGAGAGGTACCCCGTGAAGCACCGCCGCCGGAATACTTTGCCTTTATGCGTGAGATGCACTATGTAGGGCACAACCTTAACCAGATCGCTCAGAAAGCCCATGTACTGAATGTGGTGGATGCAAAACGCTATGACGAGGACAGCAAGCGGCTGGACAAGCTCATCCGGGAGGTTACAGCGGCGGTCGTGCTTCCGGCAAAGCGGGAGTAATGCCATGGCTACCACATCCATCTGGGCGGTCAAGGGCTGGCTGGGCAAGGTGGTGCTGTATATCGAAAACCCGGACAAGACGGATAATCCGAAATTCTATCGGCAAGAGGAACTGACCGATGTGCAGACACAAAACCTTTCGGATGTAATGGATTATGCTGTCCGTGCGGAGAAAACAACGGTCATACCGGACGATGAGAGTGCAATGGTGGTACGGCAACTTATCAGCGGCATCAACTGCCTGCCGTCCACGGCACGGGACGAGATGCTGGCAGTAAAAAAGCGTTTCGGCAAGGAGGACGGTGTGATCGCCTACCATGGGTATCAGTCCTTCGCGCCCGGCGAGGCCACGCCGGAGTTGGCGCATGAGATCGGCGTGAAGTTGGCGCAGCGGCTTTGGGGCGAACGGTATCAGGTGCTGGTGGCGACCCATCTGGATAAGGAAAACCATCTGCACAATCATTTTGTGCTGAATACGGTATCCTTTGTGGACGGCATCAAATACCACCGCACCGAAAAAGATTATCATGATATGCGCACCATGTCCGACACCCTTTGCCGGGAATATAACTTGTCGGTCATCCAACGGCCGCAAGCCGGGAAGTCAAAGCACTATGGGGAATGGCGTGCAGAGCAGGAGCAGCGTCCCACCTGGCGCGGACTGATCCGCAGCGAGATCGATGAGCTGATCCGGCAGAGCGTCACCGAAAAGCAGTTTTACTATCTGCTTCGCCAAAAGGGCTATGAGGTGAAATTCGGCAAGGATATTTCGGTGCGCCCTCCCGGTAAGGAGCGCTTTGTCCGTCTGACCCGGAATTTCGGAGAGGCTTACACCGCCGAGGCCATCCGGCAGCGTATTTTGCAACAGCCCCTGCCGCAGCCGGAGCGGCAAATGACCGATACACCAAGTCCAAAAACCTACCGCGTCCAAGGCAGCCGGCAAGCTGCGCGCAAGATCACCGGCTTTCGCGCACTGTATTTCTATTACTGCTACAAGCTCGGTATCTTCCCCAAAGGCCGTCCGCAAAACCGGGCGCGGCTCCATTTTCTGCTGCGGGAAGATCTGCTCAAACTGAATAACATCTCACAGGAAGTACGGCTGCTCGCACAGCATCAAATTGATACCGCCGAGCAGCTTGCTTTATATAAAAAGGAACAGGAGGTGAATATCCGAGAATTGTCCGCCAAACGCCGGGTACTGCAAAATGCACTGCGCACAAAGGCAGTCCGGGACAGTCCCAAACAGGCCGACGCACATCGGGCGCAGATCCGGGAGTTGTCCGAAAGGCTCAAAGCGCTGCGCCGGGAAGTGCATCTGTGCGACGATATTGCCGAGCGCTCCGGCGTGATGGCGGAGAAACTGAAAGCTGTCCGGGAGGACGCACAAAAACAACGACAAAAGGAGGAACAACAGCATGAACACATCCGGAGACGCAGCTGAACAGGTCGTCCGACTGAGCTTGGAGGGCATGGAGGTTGCGGCAAAAATCACCGGCAGTGCGGCAAAGGAGGTGGCGGCGCTTCTGTACGCAGCACTGAAAAACCGGGACAAGAACAAAATCAAAGGACGCCAGCGGCTTACCTCCATGCTGCGCAGCGGCAAGGAGCTGACTATTTTCACCGTCAAAAACAAGGACATGGCCCGCTTTGTGGCCGATGCCAAGCGCTACGGCGTAGTCTACTGCGTTCTGCGGGAGGCAAAGGACAACCCACACGGCGTCAGTGAAATCATGGTACGCGCCGAAGATGCCGCCAAGATCAACCGCATTGTGGAGAACATCAAAATCGCCACGGTATCCGACCCCGAAGTCATCCGTGAAAACGCGGAAACAGGACGGGATAAGAATAAGGATGCCGCCGGGCAGACGGCTCCCGAACAGGAGCGCCCGCAAAAGAGTGAAGACGACCGGCTGCTGGATGAAATGATGGCAGCTCCTGCGCAGAAGCAGGAGGCTGCCCAAGAAAACCCCACGGCGGCTCGGACGGAGAAATCCCGTCCGTCCGAGCCTTCCTCAAAATCCAGAAAGAGATCCGCCGAGGGTACTGCTAAGGAAGATCGTCCATCTGTCCGCGAGGAGCTGAAGGAGATCCGCCGTGAGCAGCAGGAGACGGAGGAGCGCAAGCCGACCGAACGCAGCAGACCCGCCAAGAGTACACGACCGCAAAATGAACACCGACAGACTCCGCCGAAAAAGCGGGTCAGAAAAAGTAAGGAGAGATAAGCTATGGCAAACTTCGATGATCTTTTTACCGCCCCCACTGCCACGGAAACGCAGAGCGACCGTCCGCAGCTGACCAAGGAGGAATATGCCGCCAAGAAGAAGGCGGAACGCGACAGCCTGTATGCACTGGCGGATGAAATGGCACAGGAGGTCATGCGGGACGGAGAAGCCTTTCGGGGCTTTTTGGATGTGCAGGCACGATTTGACCGCTATTCGGCCACAAACGCGCTGCTGATCTATGCACAGAACGATGAGGCCACCCGCCTGCGGGACTTTGATGGCTGGAAAGAACGCGGCATCTATGTCCGCAAAAACGAAACAGGCATTTCCATTCTGGAAGCCGGGGACAGCTATGTGACCGAGGATGGCCGCACCGGCTACTACTATAATGTGAAAAAGGTCTTTGACATCAGCCAAACGGATGCCAAACGCCAGCGGCAGCCGCAGGTGCATTATGATGACCGCCTGCTGCTTTCTGCACTGATCGCCAAGCGCCCGGTGCCCATTGAAATGGCCGACAGCGTGCAAAACGGTGCAGTGTATGACTATGAGCGCAAAACCATCTTCGTCCAGCGCGGTATGGACGGGCAAGACCTGTTTCGCAGCGTATCGCTGGCACTGGCTCGTGCCGAGATGGCGCAGCAGGAAAACAGTACCCCGCAGGCTGACGCCTTCAAAAGCTACTGCGTTTCCTATATGCTGTGCCGCAAGTACGGTGTGGACACACAGGGGTATGATTTCAGCCGCTTGCCCGATGAGCTGAAAAATGCGGAGCCGCAGACCATTCGCGGTGAGTTGACCGACATTCGTGACACGCTGCAGACCATGACCGGCAAAATGGCGCGGACGCTGGAGCAAAGCCGCACGGCAGCGCAAAAGGAAACCGGAAAGGAGCGATGAGCCATGGAAAAACAGGATATGCGTGTATTGACCCTTGATCCGTATCAGCACGGCGTCGTGATCAATGCACTCAACAACCTGCGTAACGATTTGATCGAGGACAAACGCCCCGCCGATATTGTCGATGAAGTTCTCATTAAAACCGTTGACGCACCGAGCAAATCCAAAAGAGTCAAGCAGAAAGATGAACGGTAAACAAAAATGGCTGTGGTATGCGGCGGGGCTGATCCCTGCGGTGTGGCTGGGGCTGCTGATCGCCCCGGCTGCTTCCGGTGGCCTTCCCGAGATCCTTCGGCAATTTCCATCGGCAATGAATGAGCCGTTTCATATCGAGTGGTGCGAGGACAGCCTGAAAACTGTCCTCGTTTTCATTGCCCTGTATGCCATGGTGATCGGGTTCTATCTTTCCACCCGCCGTCATTACCGGCGCGGCGAGGAACATGGCTCTGCCAAATGGGGCGATGCGGAAACCGTGAACCGAAAGTACCGGGCACGCCCGCCAAAGCCAAACAAGGTGTTCACGCAGCACATCCGTATGGGGCTAAACGGCCGCAAGCACAAGCGCAACCTGAATACCGTTATCATCGGCGGCAGCGGCGCGGGCAAGACCCGTTCGTATGCCAAGCCCTGCCTGTATGAGGCTTGCCTGTCACCGCAGGGTTCGTCCTTTGTCTGCCTTGACCCCAAAGGCGAGCTGCTTCGCGATTCCGGACGGCTGCTGGAGGAATCCGGATATGAGATCCGGGTGCTGGATCTGCTGCACATGGAGAAAAGTCACTGCTATAACCCATTCGTCTATTTGACCGATGACAACGAGGTGCAGATGCTGGTGACGAATCTGTTCAAGGCGACCACACCCAAGGGCAGCCAGACCAATGACCCGTTTTGGGACACGACGGCTGCTATGCTGTTGTCGGCACTGGTCTACTATCTCTACCACGAAGCGCCGCCCGATGAGCAAAACTTTCCGATGGTCATGGAAATGCTGCGCGCCGGTGAGGTGCGGGAGGAGGATGATTCCTACCAGTCGCCGCTGGATGTGTTGTTTGAGCGGCTGGAAATGCGCGACCCAGAGCATATCGCTGTCAAGTATTATAAGGACTATCACTCCGGCAGCGCCAAAACGCTGAAAAGCATCCAGATCACACTGGCGGCAAGGCTCGAAAAATTCAATCTCTCGTCTGTGGCGGCGCTGACCGCCACGGACGAACTGAATTTGCAGGATATGGGCGAAAAGCGTGTGGCACTGTTTGCGCTGATCTCGGACAGTGATACGAGCTTCAACTTTTTAGTATCCGTTTTGTATCAGCAGCTCTTTCAGCAGCTTTTTGACAGCGCCGACCACAAGCATGGCGGCAGCCTGCCAGTTCCCGTACACTTTCTCATGGATGAGTTCGCGAACATCTCACTGCCGGAGGATTTTGACAAAAAGCTATCCACCATGCGTTCCCGCAATGTGTTCGTGTCCATCATCCTGCAAAACATTGCGCAGTTAAAGGCGCTGTTTGAAAAGCAGTGGGAGAGTATTTTGGGCAACTGCGACGAGCTGCTGTATCTCGGCGGCAACGAGCAGGGATCCCACAAGTACATCTCGGAACTGCTCGGCAAGGCCACGATTGACACGAACACCTACGGAAGATCGTCCGGGCGAAACGGCAATTACAGCACCAATTATCAGATCACCGGGCGTGAGTTGATGACACCGGATGAGGTGCGGATGCTGGACAACGGCAAGGCGCTGCTGTTCATTCGCGGCGAATTACCGGTCTGCGACGACAAGTTTGACATCATGACCCATCCGCTGGTGTCGCACACCCCGGACGGCGGCGCACCGCCTTATATCCACGGAAGCGCCGAGTACGCCATTGCAGCGATCACCATTCACGACCGGCTTCTGACAACGGATCCCGTGGCAGTGCCGAGCGAAAACGAAACCCAATACGAACTCCTTTCCAACGAGGAATTGGAGGCAATTTATGAGCTGGAGGAAAAGCCCAATGAAGCATCTCAAAAGCACTAAGAAAAGCAAACACACCCGTCCTCTGCCTATGGGGAAAAAGAGCAGGAGGGTTCTGGCGGTCTATGCCGCTGTTGTGTTCACCGTATGTTGTCTGCCCATGACAGCCTTTGCCGCAGGAAATGACCCGTTGGCGGTCATCAACAATCTGTCTGATTTTATCTTCGGCGTGATCCGCGCGGTCGGTCTGATTTTGCTGGGCTGGGGTATTGTACAGATCGGTCTGTCCTTTCAGAGCCACGACCCCAGCCAGCGCAGCAACGGATTTTTGACACTTGCCGGCGGTGTCGTCGTGACCTTTGCTAAGGAGATCCTGACGCTGATCACGGGTTAACGGAGGAAACGGTCATGGAAAAGTGCCAATGCTATATCCATTCGCTGAAGCAGGGTGAAAATCATGTGCTCGGAGAGGCGACGATTTTGAAACGCCTCGGAGACAATGACTATCTGGCAGAGTATAACGGCGTAAAATGCCACGCCATATTCAATCCCTTTGCCGGGCGCTACTTTGTGGATGATGTGTATGGAGTAATCCGCAGCACACCCAACCGGGGCGAGCGATAATCAAAATACGGCAGCGAGGGGCAGGCTTCGCGCCTGCCCCCTTATGCTGTCGGGAAAGGAGGAAGCTATATGAGTGATAATTGGGTCGTACAGAATCTCGAAAACGCACTTGAAACATGGAACGAAAAGCTGGCGGAGATATGGCAGCTGCTCACACAGTCCCCCGAAAACTTCAAGGGCGGCACAATATGGAATGTGATCAAGACCATTAACGGTACTGTGCAGGCCATCGGCTTGGCGCTGTTGGTGCTTTTTTTCGTGGTAGGTATCGTTAAGACCTGCGGCTCCTTTGCCGAGGTCAAAAAGCCGGAGGTGGCGATCAAGCTGTTTGTCCGCTTTGCATTGGCGAAAGCGGTCGTCACCTATGGGCTGGAGCTGATGATGGCGCTGTTTTCCATTGTGCAGGGCGTTATTTCCACTATAATGACGGCGGCCGGTATGGGCACAGCACAGCAGACCGTGCTTCCGGCAGAGATCGTGACCGCCATTGAGGACTGTGGCTTTTGGGAAAGTATTCCGCTCTGGGCAGTGACCTTGATCGGCGGATTGTTCATCACAATCCTCTCGTTTATCATGATCCTCTCCGTTTACGGGCGCTTTTTCAAGCTCTATATTTACACAGCTATCGCGCCGGTACCGCTGGCTACCTTTGCCGGTGAACCGAGTCAGCAGGTGGGTAAGAGCTTTCTGAAATCCTACGCCGCCGTTTGCCTGGAGGGCGCGATTATTGTGCTGGCCTGTATCATCTTTTCTCTGTTCGCATCCACTCCGCCCGTGGTCGATCCGAACGCAGCGGCGGTCACACAGGTGTGGTCTTACATTGGCGAGCTGATTTTTAACCTGCTTGTACTGGTGGGAACGGTAAAAATGGCAGACCGCGTAGTACGCGAAATGATGGGTCTTTAATTTGAAGGAGGAAATACAATGATTCAAAATAATGTAATTCGCAGCGATGATCCCCAGGCGGTGGAAAAGCTGCAAGCGAAGCTCGATAAGCTGACTAAGCAGCACGCACGTATGAAGGAGATCAACGCCTACTTCAAGAAACACGCCACGGCGCTGGGTTGTCCCGGCCTTTCGGACGCGGAGGCGACCAAGCTGGACGAGCGTGTGCAAACCGGCTATTCGTGGGAAAAGCAGCCCTATCCGTCTTATATACTCAGCGGCAACACAGCGGAAATGCGCAGACTTAGGCAGCGCATTGAGGAGGTGTCCCGAACACAAAACACGGAATATGTAGGCTGGGATTTTCCGGGCGGTCATGCCGAGGCAGACAAGGAAGATAATCGCCTGCGCCTGTATTTTGACGGAAAGCCCACGGAGGAACAGCGAAGCAAGCTAAAATATAACGGCTTCAAATGGGCACCGTCTGTCGGCGCATGGCAGCGTCAGCTCAATGACAATGCTATTTATGCTGCCTCGCGGCTGAATTTTCTCCGCCCGGAGAGCGGTGAAAGCCCCACGGCGCTCCAACCGAAAGCACCGGCTAAAAGCACACCGGAGAGAGGATAACGACTATGGAAATCAAGATTAACCGCGAGATACGCGAATATAAAGAGAATATGTTTTTCGGGCTGTCGCTGCGGCAGCTCGTTTTTTCTGTGCTGGCCTGCGGTGTTGCCGTCGGTATTTATTTCGGTCTGCGGAATGTGCTGGGTACGGAAACGGTCAGCTGGCTGTGTATCCTCGGCGCGGCTCCCTTTGCTGCCATGGGCTTTGTAAAATACCACGGCATGACGGCGGAAAAATTCGTGATCGCATGGGTACGCTCGGAATTTCTGATCCCCAGGCGGCTGACCTTCAAGCCGAAGAATTTATACTGCGAAGCCATGCAGGAAGCGCACGCCAAAGCCCAAAAACGACACTGACATTGGAAACTTGGGTGCATTTTGCCCTAAGTTCAAAACGACATCCGACCACACCCGAAGGAGGCAAAAATGCTGAAAACACTGAAAAACATCCGCCGCAGAGATACGGATAAATTTATGATCCCTCACAGCGTGCAGGAGGTGATCCCCATCCGCACGGTCTGGAAAAGCGGTATTTTGCTTGTGGGGCAGAACCGCTATAGCCGCACCTGGCAGTTTTCCGACATCAACTACGCGCTGGCCGGCGAGGAAGATCAGAAATCCATGCTGCTGGGGTACAGCGCCCTGCTGAACCTCTGCGACAGTAACGCCGACACCAAGTTGAGCATCGTCACCCGAAAGCTCAACCGCCGTGATTTTGAGGAATACATCATGATCCCCTATGAAAACGACGGCCGCGACCATTACCGCAAGGAATATAACGATATGCTGCTGGAAAAAGCATCCCACGCCAGCGGTATGATCCGCGACCTGCATATCACGGTGACGATCACACGCAAAAGCTATAAGGAGGCCGAAAGCTATTTCGCCCGCACCGGTTCAGAGTATACGCTGGCGCTCTCCCGCCTCGGCTCGCGCTGCACGGAGCTGGATATGATGGATCGGCTGCGCATTCTGCACGGCTTTTTCCGTCACGGCGAGGAAGCGGACTTTCATTTCGACCCAAAGCTGTCCATGAAGCTGGGTCACAGCTTTAAGGACTACATCTGTCCGGACAGCTTTGAATTTGACCGGGACTGTTTCCGCATGGGCGACCGTTACGGCCGTGTGCTATTCCTCAAGGATTACGCCGCCTATCTGCGGGACGATATTCTCTCGGAGCTGTCCGGTATTGACCGGCCGATGATCCTATCTATTGATGTGGTACCGATCCCCATGGACGAGGCGATCCGCGACGGAGAAAGCCGACTGCTCGGCGTAGAGAGAAACATCGTGGACTTTTTACGCAAGCAGCAGCAAAACAACAATTTCTCCGGCACGATCCCCTACGACATGGAAAAGCAGCGGGCGGAGATGAAGGAATTTCTTGACGACCTCACCTCCCGTGACCAGCGGATGCTTCTGGGCATGGTGACGCTGGTGCATACGGCGGACAGCAAGCAGCAGCTGGACGCTGACACCGACTACATCCTCGCCTCTGCCACACAGCGGATGTGCCAAATGGCCACGCTGCGATTTCAGCAGATGGACGGCCTGAACACAGCACTGCCCATTGGCGTGCGGAAAATTGATATTCTGCGCACCTTCACCTCGGAAGCGCTGGCGGCGCTGATGCCGTTCCGTGTGCAGGAGATCATGGAGCCGGGCGGCATTTATTACGGTGAGAACGCCATCTCCGGCAATCTGCTGCTGTGCAACCGTGCAAATCTGCTCAACCAATCCACCATCATTACCGGCGTACCCGGCAGCGGCAAATCTTTTTCGGCAAAGGAGCTGATCGTCTTTCTGGCGCTGGCCACGAAGGATGATATTTTGATCTGTGATCCCGAGCGCGAGTATTATGCGCTGGGTCAGGCGCTGGGCGGTGAGGTCATCCGCATTGCGGCGGGCAGCCCCGACCATATCAACGCCATGGACATGGTGGAGGGCTACGGCGATGGCGGCAACCCGGTAGTAGATAAATCCGAGTTTATCCTGTCCCTGTTTGAACAGCTTGACCGCGGCGGCATCGGCCCCTTGCAAAAGAGCATCATCGACCGGTGCGTAGACGCCGTGTATGCGGCCTATAAGCGCGGCGGCCCTGTCCCGACGCTTCGTGTTCTCCGGGAAAAGCTGCTGGCACAGCCAGAGGAAGAAGCCCGCGATCTGGCGCTGGCGCTGGAGCTGTTCACCACCGGCAGTCTGGATGCCTTTGCCCATGAAACCAATGTGGACACCCAAAACCGCATCGTTATCTATGACATTATGGATCTGGGGCGTCAGCTCAAAACCATGGGGCTTCTGATTATCACCGACGCCATGCTCAACCGCGTGACGGAAAACTGGCGCAAGGGCAAGCGGACGCACCTGTTCATCGACGAATTTCATGTGGTCTTTCAGAATCCGTACAGCGCGGATTTCTTTGATTCCGCATGGCGTCGCTTCCGTAAACGCGGTGCCTATCCCACCGCCATTACGCAGAATGTGGAGTATCTGCTGGATTCCGTTCAGGCCAGCACCATGCTGTCGAATTCCGAAATGCTGATCCTGCTCAATCAGGCTCCCAGCGACCGGGAGAAGCTGGCGGCACTTTTGAACATTTCCCCGGAGCAGACCGGCTATATCACCAATGCCCCGGCAGGCTGCGGTCTTTTGCGCTACGGCGGCGCACTGGTGCCCTTCAAAAATCAGTTTCCGAAAGATACAGAGCTGTACCGCCTTATGACCACTAAACCGGACGAGAGCATTATTGTGGGAGGTAATACGAAATGAGAGGTGCACAGAAACATCATGGCGGATATTAAAACAAAAGAGTCGGTTGGGGGCACGGTCAAGACCATTGACCGTGCTGCCGTTGTCTCTGAACGCATCAAATCTGCTGCCGTCCGCACCAAGGACACTGCGGATACCGCTGAAAAAAACGCCGCTCCTGCGGAGACTTCTCCGCAGGAGTACGGCGCACAGCAGATCAAAGATACCGTGCGCCGATATGTGGCAGGAACCGAGGTTCAGCTGCAAAAACGCGGACGGCGCGGGTTTTCCGATGCGAAGCGCAATGCCGGTAAAGCACGGGACAACATTCAGAAATGCAAGGATGCGTTCAAGGGAACCCAGCCGAAAAAAGCCACACAGCAAGCGGTTCAGAAAGCCGGAAAGGGTACGCTCAAAACGGCACAGTCTGCCGGAAAGGGCTCCGTAAAGGTCGCACAGAAGGGGGTCAAAACCGCGCAGCAGACCGGGCGGGCAGCAGTAAAAACAGCGCAAACCACGGCTAAGACCGCCAAGGTGACGGCAAAGGCTTCCGCAAAAGCGGCGCAGAAAACCGTACAGGCGGCAAAGGCGGCAGCCAAGGCTACGGTACAGGCCGTTAAGGTTGCCGCAAAAGCCACCGTTGCGGCGGTCAAAGCGATCATTGTCGGAACAAAGGCGCTGATCGCCGCCATTGCCGCAGGCGGCTGGGTCGCGGTAGTCGTCATCCTTGTGCTTTGCGTGGTCGGGCTGATTGCCAGTTCCTGCTTCGGCATCTTCTTCTCCGGCGAGGATAGCGGCACGGGACAGACCATGCGGCAGGTGGTACAGGAGATCAACACCGATTATCAATCGCAGATCGACGATGCAAAAGCAGGCAGCACCTATGACGAACTGGAAATGTCCGGCTCCCGCGCCGTCTGGCCGGAGGTGCTGGCCGTTTATGCGGTGAAAACCACTGCTGACCCCGATGATCCGCAGGAGGTCGCCACGGTGGACGATAGTAAGAAAGTCATCCTCAAGGATATTTTCTGGCAGATGAACGACCTGTCTTCCCGCACGGAGAGCAAGACTGAGGATGTCATCACTGAAACCGACGACGGCCACGGAAACATTGTGGAAACCGTCACGACGGTCACACGCACCTATCTCTATATCACGGTCAGCCACAAGACCGCCGAGGAAATGGCTGAGCAATTCGATTTCACCGCCGACCAGCGGCAGCAGCTTTCCGAACTGCTTGCCGAGGAAAACCGCAAATTGTGGTCATCCGTTCTCTACGGCATCTATTCCGGGGACGATGCCATCGTTACAGTGGCGCTGTCGCAGGTCGGAAATATAGGCGGCGGACCATACTGGTCTTGGTACGGATTCGGCAGCCGTGTGGAGTGGTGCGCCTGCTTTGTCAGCTGGTGTGCCGACCAGTGCGGTTATATCGACACCGGTGTCTGCCCGAAATTTTCCGGTTGCGGAAACGGCGTGCAGTGGTTTCAGGAGCGTGGGCAATGGCTGGACGGCTCCGCCAAGCCTGTTTCCGGCATGGTTATCTTCTTCGACTGGGACAACAAGGGCGGCTCCGGCCCCCAGGATGGGGAGGCTGACCATGTGGGCATCGTCCAGAAGGTGGAGGACGGAATCATCTACACCGTAGAGGGCAATTCCGGAAACCTCTGCCGGGTGAACCGCTATCCCATAGGACATTACGAGATTCTGGGGTATGGTGTTCTGTGCCCGTAACAAAGAAAATGGTGTCACCCCATCGGGTGGCACCATTTTTCTGAAAAGCAACGCAACAAACGAATTGACGATAATGTGCTAAATAGTATAATGAATTTGTAGTAAACTCACGGAAAAGGAAAGCGTCTGTAGATTTCGTAAATTTACCCCATTTGCGATAGCGCTGCCAAAAGCTGTTGATATTGGAGCGTTTCCGGAAAAACTGACGGAGACGGTGACGGCGCAAATTCTGCGGCCAGCGCCGGAGCAAGGAAGCAAATGCTTTGGATCACCCGCATTTTGTGCTCCAGGGACGAATGGACATAGACTTGAAGTGTGGTGCGGACATCCGCATGACCCAGCATCTCGCTCAGGCTCTTTACATCTATCCCACGCTCCACACAGCGGGAGGCGTATGTGTGCCGCAGCGTGTGAAAATTTCGGTACGGGATACCCGCTGCTTTCAGCAAAGCCCGGTACTGATATTGCATTGTCCGTGGCTCCATCGGCACATTTTTCCCAGTCAAGAGATAGTTTTCGCCGTTGGGATGGGACTGGACCAGCTTTTGCAGAAGGGCGGCCATGTCCCCCGGCAGCGGGATAGTACGCCGGGCGCTGTCACTTTTGGGCGGCAGCACCATCAGACTGGTGCGGTCCCCACTGCGGATGCGCTGTACGGTTTTGCGGACATGGACTACCCCATTCCGCAGGTCAATATCCTTATATTGCAGGGCGCACAGCTCCCCAAGACGCAAGCCGGTGTTCAGTGTCAGCAAAATGCCGATACCGGTTGTCGTCGGTTCGTCCATGATCATCTGTGCCAACCGCTGGATCTCGTCCGGATAGAAGATGTCGATCTGCTTTCGTCGATACGCTGGCAGCTCCACAGTCATCCCCGGACTGGGGCAGTCCAGCTTTTTGGCGCTGTATCTCAGGATGGACTTCAATAACACCCCCACGTCTCTGGCGCTCTTCCCGGAAAGACCGTTTTTCTGTAACCGACGAAGAAATTCGGAAATTTGGTTCGCCGTCAGTTGGCTGAGAAGAACGGCCCCAAAAACGGGCAGAATATAGCGTTTCAGTACATAGGTGTACCGGGCAAGGGTGGACCGTTTCAAGTCATCCTGCTTGTCCGCAAGAAACCGCTCCGCAGCCTGATTCAGTGTGAGCGAGGAAGCTGCTACCGGCGCTTCTCGACAGGCGTCCAAACATTTCTGCCGTTTCGCACGGCACTCCCGATAGCTTCCGGCATAAACATAGCCGTACTCGGCCCGGCCGGAGGGCGACCGTCCCCGGATATACCGCCCCTCCCACCGGCCATCTTTTCGCTTGTAAATGTTCTCTCCACGCTTCGGCATATAGGCTCCTCCTTGACGATGTATTTGACGGCGTATTTTACTTGCATTTCCCGTTTTGACCGATACAGTTGGCACAAATGCGCTGAAACCGAGTATAACTATCATGCGTATTTGTAATTTGCATGAGATTTTGCTAAATTCCGGCAATACGGTCATTGACTTTTGCGGTGAGTGCCGATATAATATGGACGGTTAGATAGATTTAGGTATCGCAAATGGGGTAAATTTACGAAACTTCATTTCCGGAATTCCTATTCTATCATTCCCCATCAAGCCTAAGTTGATTCTCGAAAATAAAATAATTGAATCCGATGATGCGACACGGCGGTCATCCGAGCCGGAAACGGCCAGGTGATTGCCTAAAAGGAAAGGGGTGTAATGCCCCATGCGGTCGGCACTGTAAGCGCAAGGATATGATCGAGGCGGGAAACCGCTGGGGCGAAAGCCCGTCATTGCGAGAAATCGTGAGAAGGTAGATCATGGACGCAGAGGAAAATCCTCGTGGCGCAAGTCAGTAGAATTGTGTAGTTTAGGATTCCGGGCAGCGGGCGCTCTCTCCGTGGTGCTATATGGCAGGAGTGTACGCTGATGACCCATTATGGGTTTATCGGCGTATTATTTTTACCATTTACGAACACGGAGGAGGTGTGCCCCTATGGGGAAGGTCGCAGGCGCTCAGAATTTTGACGGCAGGAACTGGCACGAACAGCATATCGCAAAGCGGACACGGGCGGCTCTGGACGAGCAGGACCGGGCCTTTGCGGAGCGTCATGCCGGGGATCCGCTGGCGGAATTGGCCTGTTATCTGCGGCGCTGCGCCGAACATTGGGGACGGTCCCCTGCCCCATGTGAGATCGTCGGCGGAAGCTATATTGCAGAACGCTTTGGCAGTTGGTCGGACGCTCTGCGGGCGGCGCACCTGAATCCTGCGTACAGCCACCCGCATAACCGGTCCAATGGCCGATATCAACGGGAAAAGAAACGCCAAATCGAGCTGTACCGGGTGGAGCGGGACGCCAAACGGGCGGAACGGGAAAAGAAAAATCTGGAACGCCAGCGCATCAATGCCGCACGGGCGGCGGCCAGGCTGGCGGACGAGCCTTGCGAAGCCAAGCCGACAGAGGCCGCTCTCTGAACGGCAAGCAATTTCGGTAAGCACGTTGCCAAAGCGGCAGCGAGTTTATAATAAAAATTCTCTAAGGAGGAAAACAACATGAAGAAAAGACTTTTGTCTCTGATCATGGCTGTCATGATGGTCGTTGTGCTGGTCGTCCCGGCCGCAGCTGCCACCACGGACACGACCAGCGGCGGCACGGTGACCGTCTACGTCACCTACGGTATGTTTACCAAGGGTGGCTATGACACGGTTGCGAAGGCTCCCAAGGCTCAGGAGTACAACAGCACCGGCCTGCCCACCTCGGACAAAATCAACGGCAACTTTAGCAAAATCAACGGTGTAGAATATAGCATCGAAGATATTGCGGCGTATTCGGAGGGCTTTAGATATGTATATGGCGCTCCGGAGGACTTCACCAACTACCCGAACGTTGTGGATGCGATTCTGACCGCATTTGACATGGAGTATCCCAATCTTACCGCTGACATCGTTTGCGGCTGGGATAGCCATACTACTCCCAATGGCGGTTATATCAACAGCATCCCTAATGGTGGTGAACCCGTTTATAACGCTACAACGACTACGACTTTGGATGGCGTGAACTACAATGTCTATTCTGGCTATGGTTGGAACATTGCCATCGGGACTTCCAGCAGCAACATCTCCAGCATCGAGCACTATGGTACCGAGTATACGCTGACCGACGGTATGATTATCGTCTTTGACTACAGCGCATACGAGCTGTATGATGCGGCATAAAATGTAAAACAACGACAGGATAATCTCTTATTCAAGGCCGGAGTCAGGTGTGGCCTGGCTCCGGCCTTCTTTTCAAATCTATACTTATTGTTTATGGAGATGTGGCTACTATGAAGAAGAACAAGTATTCAAGATTGACAGCAGCTCTTCTGTCTTTTCTACTACTACTTAGCTTAATACCGGCGTCTGTATTTGCCGCTGATGAGGAAGATGATAATACAAATCCTCCGGAGGTGAAGGTTGGTTGGCAAGTCTCCCAAAATGGGACTACAATCAAGGAGAGCACAGATGATACTCAGGTAGTTTTGAAGAATCAGGTCAACATTGGAGCGGATACTGTCGCTACGAAAATTCCATTCAAGCAAAATGACAAAGTCGTATTTTCTGTTAATGTAGACCCTCAGTATGCGGAATATACGACCTATGAATGGCGACACTATTTGATGCAATGGAATGGAACTACAAACAAAAATGTTCAGGTTGTATATAAAGAAACTGGTGATACTCTGTCGCTGGACGGAATTTACGCAGGCTCTAATGCCATGTTTAACAAGTATTTATGTACTGTCCGCTGCACCATTGATGGGGTAACATATTCCAGTGCCATTACATTTACATGTAGTGTTATTGGAGAGAATCCGCTGCTGGCTCCAGCTTTTTGCACTCAGCCTGAGTCGGCCACATATAAGCAGGATGAATCAGCTGCGCCATTGACTGTTGCAGTCGATAGCACCAGTAATACAGATAGAAAAGTTCATCTTGTCTATCAGTGGTACAAAGCCGATAATGAAAGCGATGCAGGCACCGCCATTGAAGGCGCAACGACGAATACATACACACCTGCGACAAATGAAACGGGTACTGTTTACTACTATTGCGAGGTTCAGGACCATTATAAGCAAAGTGGGCAGACTTATGAATCGGATAAGGTCTGCAGTGAGCGTGCCAAAATTCAAGTTACCACGGGTGGATTTTCGCTGCCGGGGGCTGGAACGGCAGATGATCCAAAGTTAATTTATACGGCGAGCGACTTGGAACAGATTCGTGAAATGGTTGCCGCAGGTAATAGCTTTGAAGGGTATTATTTCCGTTTTGAGGACGATATTACCCTACCGGATGGCTGGACACCTATTGGGTGTACGGTAGATGGGACAAACAAATTTGATCCGAGAAAACCGGAGGAAAAAGACAATCTTCGTGCTTTTTCTGGAACGATCCTCGGTAACGGCAAACTTCTGACTATTCCCAAAGGTGGAAAGCCGTTGCTGGCCTATGTTAAGAACGCCACGGTCAAGGACCTGAACATCTACGGTGAAGAGATCAACGGCTACGGTTTGGTAGATGGTCTTCATGGTGTCGGCTTCACAAGTGAAGACACTTTTGCAATCATCATTGAAAATGTGACGCTGAAATCTGGCACCAAGACTCTGAAATCCGGCTTAATCGGTGCAGAGATAGATATGGATGTTAATGGCTTCGCCGGAGCGAGTGCTGCCTTTATCACAATCATCCGTAACTGTACCATTGAAAAAGATGTCATTGTCGGTTATGATGGCACTCAAAGCGAGATTGGCGCATTTGCCGGTCGTTTCCAAGGCGTCATTGAAAATTGCGTCAGCCATGCCACCGTCAAGGGCGTGAATTATGTGGGCGGCATCATTGGCTCTCGTGACAATGCTATGGGGCAGTGTACGGTCAGCAAGTGCAGCTTTGACGGCGCGGTAATCGCCAGCGGTAAATTTGCCGGAGGCATTACGGGTGCTATGTACATTGGTGGCGGTGCACCGAACGGAATTAAGACCTCAATTCAGGGCTGCACTGTGAGTGGAAATGTTACCGGTACTGAGAATGTCGGTGGTATTACGGGCGGAGACCGATCTGTAAATCAGGCTTGGAATGAGTACTCCGTTACAGGTAATACTTTTTCCGGCAAAGTCAGCGGCACAAAGAATGTGGGCGGCATCATCGGATACTATCGCAGCCTGAATAAGCTTGACAACATTGCTGGAAACGCTTACCTGAAGGGCTGCGGGGCCGAACAAGGCATCGGAGCTGTGGATTATGTGGATACCAGTTGTGAAACGCATGAAACAGCGAGCGGCACAACATACTTTGATACATCGAAGTCGCTCCCTGATATTTATGGCGTAACAAGAGAGGATCATAATCGTACAGATGATCCTTTGGGCGAAGATGCCAGCAACTTGACGATGGAAGTCGAAGATGCAACGACGCCTATCTGCTATAAACTGGACATTTCCGGTGATTACAAGACAACATATACGATTGGAGAGGCCCTTGACCTCAGTGGAATGGTCTGCACAGCGCATTGGACGATGAACAAGGCTGATACAGTTGTGGATGCCAAAGATATTGAGATCACCGGCTTTGACACCAACCAGCGTGGTGAACAGACCGTGACGCTGGCCTACGGCGCTGCCAAGGCGACCATCACCGTCACCGTGCTGCTGCCTGCGGGCAAGGATATTACCGTGTCCTTCATGCTGCTGGGCGACTCCGCCCACGGCGACAGCGGCGACAAGCACACGCTGGCTGACAACAACCTCGAAACGTGGATCGACACCACGAAGGTCACGGTCAGCAACAACGCCACCGTGCTGGATGTGATCCTGGCCGTCGTTGGCGACCAGTTCGACATCAAGAACGAAAGCGGCAACTACATTCAGGCCATCACCCCCAAGGACGGCACGGAACTGGCTGAGTTCACCAACGGCAATCTCTCCGGCTGGATGTACACCCTCAACGGCGTACACCCCAACCTGGGCGTTGCACAGCAGTACCTCAACGAGGGCGACGTGATTGTGTTCCACTATACCGATGACTACGCCAAGGAATACGAAGCTGACAACAACAAGAAAAAGACCGCCGAGGAAGTGGTTGCCCTGATCGACGCAATCGGCACGGTGGATCTGTCGAAGGGGACCGCTATCGACAAGGCACGGGTGGCCTACGACAAGCTGACCGACGCCGAGAAGGCTCTGGTCACGAACTACAACGTGCTGGTGGCCGCCGAGGCTGCCTACGCCAAGCTGGTGACCGAGATGGGCAAGAAGCTGGATGAAATTTACAAGACCACCGGCGACTTCATGGGTACCCTGGGCACCCCCACGGTGAACTCCATCGGCGGCGAGTGGATGGTCATCGGCCTGGCCCGCAGCGGCCACCCCGTCCCCGCCGGGTACTATGACAATGTGGTGGAGTATGTGAAGGCCAAGGCTGACGCCAATGAGCGTCTGCACCCGGCCAAAGTTACCGACAACGCCCGGGTAATCCTGGCCCTCACCGCTATCGGCAAGGATGTCACCAATGTGGGCGGCCACAACCTCCTGAAGGGTCTGGACAGCATGGACTATATCCAGACCCAGGGCATCAACGGCCCCATCTGGGCGCTCATCGCTCTGGACAGCCACAACTATCCCACTATGGGCGATGTGACCCGCGAGAAGCTGATTCAGGTGATCCTGGATGCCCAGCTTTCCAACGGCGGCTGGAACCTCAGCGGCAACGACGCAGATCCTGACATGACCGCAATGGCCATTCAGTCTCTGGCTCCCTACTACAAGGAGAACGAGGCTGTGAAGGCCGCTGTGGACAAGGCGCTGGATGTGCTGTCTGAGCTGCAGCTGGCTACCGGTGGCTTCGGCAGCTGGGGCACCGAGAACAGCGAATCCTGTGCTCAGGTCATCGTGGCACTGACCGCTCTGGGCATCGACCCGGCCAAGGACAGCCGCTTCATCAAGAATGGTCTGACGATTCTGGATGCGCTGGCCAGCTACTATGTGGACGGCGGCGGCTTCCGCCACATCGCCAGCGGCGACCGTGACGGCATGGCCACCGAGCAGGGCTACTACGCTTTGGCTGCCTACTATCGCTTCATCAACGGTCAGACCCGGCTCTATGATATGAGCGATGTGACGATCAAGGCAAACGACCAGCCTGTCCAGCCCACCGACCCGACGACCCCCGGGACGCCTGCGACCGGGGATAATCAGCCGGTCATGCTGTGGTTTGGTTCTGTGCTGATTTCCGGTGCTGCGATCCTTCTGCTGGCTCAGAAGAAAAAGAAAGTCCGGTAATCCCATTTAGGGCCTTTGCGCCGGGGCGCACTCATGCGTCCCGGCGCAATTTCAAACAACGTGCTGGATTTTAGGAAATGCCTATACAAATGAAGAACGTGAACTATCCCTAAGACCCATCATAGAAATCCATATTGGAATGTAGCGCAAACTGCCCGAATGGTGCGGTTTCTGCACTTACGCTTTGAACCGGCTCTGCTATGCCTTTGGCATGGCAGAGCCGGTTTTTGCTTTTGCGGAAGAAACTCTGAGGTGGTTCCCCAACCGGTTTAGAAAAGGCGTGCTCATTCACACCCTCCAGCGCAAGAGATTCCTTCCGCCTGTGCCGCTCCATGCAGACTGCGGCAAAAGCAGAAAATCTTCTGATTTTTCGGTATTTCGTCCCATAGCAAGCAGAAAATGTGCGGCCAATAGGTGCCGTGGCCCTCCTCCCTCAATATGAAACCCAAAATTCATATTGAAACGGAGGAAAATACTATGGATGGAAACCATCCGAAAAACAAAGGCACGCATCCACGCCGTGCAAAAGCGAAAGACAACCCCTACACGATTTACACAACCGGCTCCGATAACGACCATCCGAAGTACATTCTGGAGTTTACGGACGGCCAGAAGCGGCCGCTGCGGCTTGAAATAGATCAGGCACTCTACGAGCTGTTTGACCAATTTGAACTGGAGGACAAGCGCTTTCTGAACGAGGTAGACCGGCACTATGAGCACATTGACCTGACCGAAGCCGAGATAGAGCATCGGGCAGCCTTCCCGAAGGAATCTCTGGAGGAAGAAATCGGCCGGGTGCTCCTCTACGAGGAATTACATAAGGGAATTGCACAGCTGACACAAACGCAGCAGCGGAGATTGGCGCTCTACTATTTCCACGGGCTTACCTATGAGCAGATTGCAGCAGCGGAAGGATGCCGGTATCAGGCCGTCCGGGATTCGGTACGGTCCGCAATCCAGAAATTGAAAAACTTCATGAGTGAGTAACCTAACTATGGGGCGGCAGAAATCTTCCGCCGCCCCATCCCTGCATAACGAAAACCAAGAAGGGGCTATCTCACTTAGAGACAGCCCCTTTTCGTATACCTAAATTTGATTGCTATTTAGCCACCGGCAGCATAACCGCCGCCAATATCTTCGCCCAAACCTACGCAGGTATACATCCAGCAAATCTCATCCCCCTGCTGCAGCGCATAGCGGGAGCAGCCGTAGTTGGGGAACCAGCCATTGACCTTGTACATCCAGCCGGACTGGCTGCCAACATCGAACTCATACAGATTCGCAATTCCTTCGACATAGGCACTGTTGTAAATCGGCGTCCAACTTGATTCCATGTGTATGCCCCGCTCCCGGCAGGTGCGCTGCAGTACGTCGAAGACGCTTTCGCCCTCGGAGAATGTTACCGTGGTCGTGTCAAGAATGATGCCATCGGAAGGAACGATTCCCTTTTTAGATTCTTTCACCTTGTCCATGTTGTCAAGGATCGTTTTGCAGGTAATGGAGATCGTGCAGGTATATTTCGTCGATGTATCGACTTCGGCATCTTCCGGCTCCGCAGGTGCGGGCTTTCCATCCGGTACCGGGTCGGTTTGGTATTTATCCTTTCCCGTTGAGGGGTCAATCTCCTGTTTACCGCTTGTAGAAGGCGTTTCCTGCGCACTGTCAGACGGCGTCGTATCCTCCGGTTTCTCCGTATCCGTGGATTCATCTGATGGAGTATCCGTATCAGAGGGTGTCTGCACTTCCTCCCGCTGCGGAGGATCAGGGACATTATCAGCAGGCTTACCGCTCTGACCAAACGAAAAGGCCACCACAGACGTGACCAGCACCGCAACGATCAGTGCAGCACCGATTCCAATGGACAGCAGTTTTTTCTTCTTTGGCTTTTCCGGCTCCGGCTGCGGTTCCAGATGCGGTTCTTCAAACAAGCTCATACTGTGACTCCCTTCTGCAAGTAGATTTTCTGCTACACAGACGCTTTTTAGATTGGACAGCAGTTAGGTATAATAATCAACTACTATTATACATATTCTAATAATAAAATCAATGTTAATGCTGTGGTTTGCTAAGAATTCCTGCCTGTATTGCATGGCAGATAAAAATTTTTCAAATCGTGCCTTGTAAAATGGGCTTTGAGTGAGGAAGAAGGTAGAGAGACAGAAACTCTCTACCTTCTCTCTGCTTGTGCGGCGAGTGGTCAAGTGTACCTTGACAACCCCATACCCATTCATCAAGTACATTCCCATAGGCGATGCGATGAGCAGAAGCTACCTTAGCAGCTGCGCCATGACCTGCCGGATGAAGCAGCCAGACTGCACCTAATGTTGATTTTCTGTCTGCGTTTTGTTTCTGCCGACAGTGAGCGAGAAACAGCCGCTATCATCACACGGCGGCTCCGTGTGTGGCCATGACCGTCTGTGGGGGCGATACTCCTGTCCGGCCATAAAGTCGAGCGTTGAAGCGGTTTCTGCCGTAGTCCGTCGTAACAAGTGGGGGCAGCTCGGAGAGATCCTCGGAGGGGTGCAATTCCCGTGGAGCCGACAGCCATCGGCCGCTTGATGATTTCCTGTGCAGGTGGGGCGTCGAGGACAAATGACCTGCAGCAATGATGTATAACCGGCTGGGAGAAATGCTACTTTCTCCTAGCCTTTACTTAGCCGAAGCGAATACGGCATCATTTGTGAAAGCGGAGGTGAACCAGCTTGACCAACGAAGAACTGAACACGGCCTTATATGAAAAGATGTTTTCCGAACAGGAGACTTACCGGGCGTGGCTGCTTGCCCAACCACCGGAAGAAATTCTGAATCACACCTATGAATATACCGTGCGGGAAGATATTCTGATGTCTCTGGAATACAACAGCCTGCCGAACACACAGGTGCAGGCGTTGCTGAAATCCCCCAGTCCCCTTGCAGATGTGTTTGCGGCATGGGAGGACCGGGAGACAAGCTATATGGAGGAAATCTGGCAGACTGTCACAGGCCGAGCCAAAGAGGAGACACAGAAGTTCCGGAACGCACAAAAAGAGCGATAACAGTAAAGACCGGTTGGGAAAGCCAAGCGGTCTCTTTACATAGCCGCAGCAAACGGCAATGAAGGAGGTTTTACATGAGCCGCAAATATTTACGGGGCGAGATCTACTACGCCGACCTCGACCCCGTTGTCGGATCAGAACAAATGGGGACACGTCCCGTGCTTATCCTTCAAAACAATGTTGGAAACCATTTTGCGAGGACGGTCATCGTTGCACCGATCACCAGCCGCATCCATACAAAATCAAAGATACCCACACACAGCAACATCGGCATGATCGGCAGAATGAAATATCCCTCGGTGGTCATGCTGGAGCAGCTGCGCACCCTGGATAAGCGCCGCATCGGTTACTATATCGGCAAACTTCCCGAAGAAAAAATGCAGGATGTGACCAGAGCGCTGTGCGTCAGCCTTGCCATCCGCCAAAATACGTCGAAAGGAATGTGATCCGCAATGGAAAAATTGTTTACCCGGAAGGAAGCTGCCGAACTGCTGGGGATCAGCATCACGACTCTGGATGCGGCGAGGAACAGCGGCCTCATCGCCTATGTGCAGTATGTTCCCAATGGCTGCGTTTTCTTTACCAGCGCCAGCCTTCAGGAATATGTGGCCAAGTGTACGCACAGAGCAAAGCCCGTGGAGAAGAAAACGACCTACCGCAATGTGCGAAAGGATAATTCGCATAGTTGAACATAGGTTTATAGTATAGCGTTTTGGTAGTGTGTAATTTTACTGGTTGGTGGAATAATATTTGTATAATGAAATTTAGTGTCCCTTTCCCCATGTAATGGTGCGAAACCATGCCCCTTTTTAGGGTCAATTCCATGGGCAGTGTGGTTGATAAGAATATTTTAATTTTTTGTGCATATATATTGCATAAAAAATTTTTGTGTGTTATCATTACGATGAGGTGATGAAAATGCTCCTAAAATTCACAATTGAAAACTTCGAGGTCTTTCAGAAGCCAGTTGAACTGAGTATGGAGGCAAACCTGCACACTCGGAAGTTTCTTTCAAATGTTGTACAGAGCGACCAAGGAAATGCACTAAAATCCATAGCAATATACGGACCCAATAATACAGGGAAAACCTGTACCATAGAAGCAATTTCTGCTTATCGTAATGTGCTGCTCAATCGCCCGTTCCGATATAGTGCCAATGTATTCTCAGAATCCACAGTTGTTAATCTTGGCGCAGAATTTCTCTCTGACGGAAGTAGATTTGCCTATTCCTTTGCTTATGACACAGAGGCAGAAGAATACCAAAAAGAGCATTTTGGCCGTATTGAGATAGACGAACATGGAAACAGAAAGGAAATCGTATATTTCGAGCGTGACACAAAGAGTAAAACATCGTATAGCAGCGACGAAAGGCTCGCAGATATTATTGGACTATCTTCAAAAGACAGTATTTTGATTTACTCATTTGACACAAGCGACTTTCCTCTGCTTGAGGAGGCAAAATATGTCCTTAGAAAATTTGCAGATAGCATAGTGTTTCTGAGTATGAACCGCATTAGTCCGTTTAAGACGATTGAAGTTCTGAAAAATCCAAATACAAAAGAAGCAAAAAAGGTTGTCAGCTTAATTAGGGCAGCGGACTTAGATATTGATGATTTCAAGTATGCGGAATCTATGGAGATCGAAATTAGGCCCGATGAAGATAAAGATAAAGATGAGCGACTGGAAAAAGCTCTCAAAAACGCAGATAGACTCATGGATCAGCTGCGACTGATTTCAATTCATCGGGGCAGACCGCTTCCAAGCATTAAATTTGATTCAAGCGGAACAAAGAAAATTGTGGCGCTGGCAAGCTATATTGTTGAAGCTCTTGAAAAAGGGAAAATCCTAATTATTGACGAGCTGGACAGTGGATTACAGTTTAAGATTTCCAGAGAGATCATTTCGTTGTTTAACAATTATATCAATACCTCTGCTCAATTAATTTGTACGACCCACGATGTTAGCTTACTGGATATTAAAACACTGTTTAGAAAAGACCAAATATGGTTCACTGACAAGGACACCGACCAAGCATATTTGTACTCCCTCGCCTTGTTTACCGCTGAAAAAGCAGGTATTCGCACCGAAAGTGACATCATCGATAAATATAGCAAAGGTGCCTTTGGGGCTTTACCCGATCCTTCTTTAGTGGAAGCATTAATAAGCGTCAGTGAGGAGGATTAAGCATGGGAGTTCTTCCTCCGTTTTTACAAGATGGCAAGCTGCATAACATTTGTCTCGTACTGGAAGGGTATGAAGAATACTATTATTTCAATCGCATTTTAGATTTCCCCTGTTTTAAGGGCACATACCATGTGGAACTTCGCAACGCAAAGGCCGCAAGCAATATACCAAGTATCTTTCAAGCGGCGTATGCCAAAAATTTTTATGAAATTATTTTTGTTGTATGTGATAAGGACAGAAAGCCGGAGCAGTATCAAGGCGTCATTTCAAAATTGGATGGGATTTTGGGGCCAGGTAAAGCTAAAGAAATTGTTATATTTACAAGTCCATGTACCTTGCAGGTCATCCTGTCCCATTTTGGTGATGTCCAATTGACAACACAAGCCAAAAAAGCCGCACGAGCCGATGTAGAACGACTCACCCATGTGTCTGATTATGATGCCCACCAAGATCAGTTGGAAGCAATTTGCAGCAAAATACATTATCGTTCTTATGCAGAAATGAAAGCACGAGTTTCAAACTTGAGCACTTGCCCGGATGATATTCCATCAACAAATATTTTGACCTTATTCAAGTATTTAGAATCTCAAGACCCTCAATGGATCACTGACATTAACCAGCGTCTTTCTGATGAAGGTTGAACCATCATGTGCAGGAAATAGAATTGCCATTAAGAAAATATTTGCTTATAGGCAAACAGAGCACCCCGGAGAAGTCCCAGGTGCTCTGTTTTTATTTTTCGATCAACATTCTCAAATGGCAAATTAAGAGAAATTAGGAGAGGATGTGCATCAGCAAAATTCGCACATTTGAAGAATTGCCGCCCATCTGATAAAACAGAAGCAACGCAGCAATGCGTAATACTTGGAGGTGAGATAATGGCAGGAAAACGAAGCAGGATCCCGAAGTACGGCACGGTCGAGATCAAAGGACACGCCTACTATCGGACAACCATAACGGATAGTGAGGGGAAACAACGCGCCCTCTATGCCAAAACACGCGAGGAGCTTTATGACAAAGAGCTGGACACGCTGTCACAGATGGACGATGACCGGCAGCGCAGGAAATCGCCTACGGTGGCAGACTATTGCGAAAAGTGGCTGGTGATGCAATCCGCCCATGTACGCACAACGACGCTGACAGACTATACCTCTAAAGTACGCCGAAACATCATTCCGTACCTCGGAGAGAAGAAGATCGCGGATGTGACCTTAGATGATATTCAGCTCGCCCTTGTGCCGGTTTCCAAAAAATCCGCATCAGTGTATAAGTCGGTCATCGTGATCTATAAGTGCATTTTCCGTGCAGCAGAGGAAAGCCGGATCATCAGCAAAAATCCCACAGTGTATTTGTCGCCCCAAGGCGGCGGTGTCCCGCAGGGAGAGAAGCAGCCGTTGACGGATGAGCAGGTGCAGCGGCTATTGGATGCGGTTCGTGAATTGCCGCCCTATGTTTTTATCATGCTGGGACTATACGCCGGTTTACGGCGGGAAGAAATTCTCGGCCTGCAATGGGATTCAGTTTACTTGGACACCGAGGCACCGTATTTGACCGTGCGCAGAGCATGGCACACGGAACACAACCGACCCGTCATATCAACAGAGCTGAAAACCGCTGCCGCAGAGAGAAATATTCCGCTGCCGGATCATCTGGCGGCTTGTCTGAGAGAAGCCAAGAAAAAATCAACCTCGGATTTTGTTGTAGCGAATCGGGACGGCGATCCACTCAGCTACACGCAGTTTAAGCGGCTCTGGCAATATGTTGTGACCCGGACGGCAAAGCCGAGGATCGCCCGCAAGCAAGTGGACGGGAAATATGTGAAGTATATGCTTTACCCGGAGCTGGGAGAAAAGGCACGGAATAACGGCCATGTGGTGTATAGTCTGGACTTTGAGGTGACGCCGCATTTGCTGCGGCATACCTATATCACCAACCTGATCCATGCCTCCGTCGATCCCAAGACGGTACAGTATTTGGCAGGTCATGAAAACAGCAGGATCACCATGGACATCTACGCCAAGGTGAAATACAATCGACCTGACGATGTGGTAAAGGCTATGACCAGCGCCTTCGCTGAATGGGACGCTTCATAAATTAAGTTGTACGCACACAGGGCGGGGAAGAAATTCCTCGCTCTGTTTTCATGCCGGTTTGCACCTTTGCGCCCAACGCTGATTTCTGGTAAAACGGATATGCCAATACATAAGGCTAAGAAAGGAAGGTACTTATGGCGAAGAAGAAACAGAACATACCGGCATACGGCACCGCCGAGATCAACGGTGTCACCTATTTCCGTACCAGGATCACTGACGCCGATGGAAAACGGGTTCCCATTTACGCTTCCACCTGTGAGGAGCTATACAAAAAGGAACAGGACGCACGGCAGCAGGTACAGGACATCCTTTTTCGGAAGCAAAACCCTACCGTAGAAGATTATTGTGAAAGATGGCTGCTCATGCGTTCAGCCACGGTAACACAAGATACGCTGCGGAATTATCGCAGGGAGATGTATAAGTATATTGTCGAGCCGCTTGGGAACCTGTATCTTTCCGATGTGACGGCCGACGACATCAAGCTGGCGCTTGTTCCTGTGTCCAAAAGAGCAAAGCACACTTTTGATACCGTCAATATGCTTATTAAAAGCGTCTTTTACTCGGCAGAGCGCAGCGAGGTCATCGACTACAATCCTGCTGCTAAGATCAGCGCCAAGGGCGGTGTGCCAGGTAAACCGATGGACGCACTGACGGATGAGCAGGTAAAAAAGCTGGTAGATGCAGTCAAGGGCCTTCCCCCGTATGTGTTTGTCATGCTCGGCCTGTACGCAGGTCTACGGCGTGAGGAGAGTCTTGCTTTGCAATGGGACTGTGTGTTCCTGGACACGCCGACCCCATATATTTCTGTCCGGCGTGCATGGCGGGGAAGCCACCGGAAAGAGCCGGAGATCTCTACCGTATTAAAAACTCCGGCATCCCGAAGGGATATTCCCATTCCAAAGTGTTTGGTGGAGTGCCTGCGAGAGGCAAAACGATCTTCCAAATCTGCCTTTGTGATTTCAAATCGTAAGGGTGGCCCCCTTTCTGAGGGCGAATTTGTGGGAGTTTGGTACCATGTTAAGAACCACACCGCAGGAGAGAAAATCAACTACAAGTATGTGAATGGGGAACACATCCGTTATACGACCTGCCCCATTCTCGGAAGCCATCGGAAAGGCTCCCCGAACCATGTGTATAGTCTGGACTTCCATGTGACCCCGCACCAGCTTCGCCACACATACATTACGAACCTCTTATATATGGGGGTAGACCCCAAGACCGTGCAATATCTCGCCGGGCATAAAAACAGTAAAACAACTATGGACATTTATGCAAAAATCAAGTATAATAAGCCCCAAGAACTTCTCCCTGTCGTAAACGCTGCGTTACGGCCTGTCGCAATGTCTTGAAAATACCCGTTTTTAACGATGTTTTCTGTTAATATACGGGCTAAGTCCAGTTGCGACATCCTTAAAAGTGTTGGAATATCAAGGGGAATCGGGATTTTTTCAGCCCAGTACGGCCTCAAAGCCGCTCGTCGCGCTCCGCAGTTCAGCAAGCGCTGAGCTTACGAAGAGACTGCTTCCAAAGCCTTGGAGCGTCAAGGCTGCATAGGACAGGCAGCAAGCCTGCCTCCCATTGGAACAAAAAACGGCGTGACCGCAAGGTCACGCCGTTTTTCTGTGTTCTGCTTTACGCCGCCGGGACGGCCTTGGCCACGCTGTAAGCCTGCAGGATGCTGCCCTCGCCCTCGGCATACTTCACCGTCACCGTGTCGCCCACGTTGAGGATCACGGCCTCCGGAGCCTCGGCGGCGGAGATGGTGTAGTACACCGTGCCGTCGGAGAGCTGGAGGTAGTACCAGGTGTTGCCGTCCATAACGGCGCTGCGGAGGTCGGCGATGACGCCGGTGACCTCCCCCTGATCCGAAGCGGAGGGCTCCGTATCCGCCGGGTCAATGAGGTTATACCGGGCCAGCATCTGGCGATAGTTGCTCTCGCATTCCGCCACGCTGCCGCCGGTGGCCACGATCTGGTACTGGCTGACGTTGACCATGGCGTACATCTTCACCAGACCGGCGGCGTCCTTCAGCGCCATGAAGTAGCTGGGCTGATCTGCGATGTTCAGCAGCAGAGGGAAGGTGGCGGTGTAGTTCATCTGCTGCACCTGCCCCCGTGCCGAATCCATGGCGGAGTACTCCTCGGCACCGGCCACGGAGTAAAAACGTGTCTCCTTGGTGCGCTGGTTGGAGAGGATGAAGCCGATGTTGGACTGATCCGACACCACCGACGTGATGCCGGTGTACATATACACGTCGTCTCCGATGGCGATGTAGTTATAGCCATCGGTGGTGACGGTGACATCCCGCTGGCCGAACAGGGAGTTGATGAAGCCGTGGATATAGGTGCCGTGGTAGTCGTACTGCTGGACGATGAGATCCGCCGTGTAGACGTGATCCACCCAGTCCGGCACATCCTTGGCGTCATAGTACTGATGCTCACCGGTGACGGCGTTCACCAGCACGGCCCCGTTGATGTCCGTGCCGCCAAAGAGCCCGATGGTCTTTCGGATCCGGGGGCAGACCCAATAGGGATTGCCCTCCTCGTCGATCTCGAAGGCCGGCTTGTCAAAGATATAGGTGGGGTAGTGGAACTGCAGATAGCGATAGAGGTTGCGGCCGAAGTGCTCAGCGGTGGTGTAGCGGATGCCCTGCTCCAGACGCACCACCTCCACATTCTGGGTCACCATGTCGATGATGAGATAGGCGGGCAGACCCTCAGAGCGGTTGTTGAACCACTTGATCCAGTCCCCGTACCGCAGGGGCGTCACCCGCACCGGGCGGCCCTTGTAGTTGATTTGCGTGTACTCCTCCGCCACCTCGAACTGGGACACCATGTCCGACAGCTCACCCAGCTTGCGGTTGCCCAGCTTCTCGGCGGAGTCCTTGTCCAGCATGGGGATCTGGTCATAGCTGATCTCCTCCACCTCGGTGGCGAAGTCACCGGTCTCCACCGTCAGCAGATCCCGGTAGGACCCGGCCCGGATCACCTGCCAGCCCACGATACCGCCCACGATGGCCACGGCCACCAGCGCCACGGCGATTATCATGGGGATGCGGCACTGCTTCTTCACGAAGCCAAAGTAGCCCTTGGCCCCGCTGCCCTGAAACCCGGAGGTCAGCACGGCGCAGCCGCAGTACACAGCGCAGCACAGCAGCATGAAGAAATAGAACTCCTCCGCCTGCAAATTGATGGGCGGCAGCACCACATAGAAGTACACCGCCGCAAAGATCAGCGTCACCGCCAGATTGATGAGGGTGCGGCTCAGGGGCGTGCCGATGGCCTTGTGCTCCTTTTTGGGCCGTGGAGGCCGCTTCCCGAAGGGACTCTGCCTGCCGCCGAAGCCCTGAAAATTGGGGTCGTTCCAGTTGGTGTTCATAAATGCTCCTTTCGGGAAACAGGCTGCGGCCGGTCTCCTCTGTCATATTCTGCAACTACTTGTAATATTATAAGAAAAATATACGAATTGTATTCATCAAACCACCTGAAACAGATAGAATTTCAGGTAATTGGTCTCCTCCACGCCCCACAGAATGGGGTGGTCGCAGCACTGCTGCCGGGCCTCGATCTGCCGCAGCTGCACCCCGGCATCCTTGGCTGCCGAGCGCAGCATCTTCAAAAACAGCTCCTCCGTGGCGAAGTGGCTGCAGGAGCAGGTGGCCAGATAGCCGCCCCGTGGCAGGAGCCGCATGGCCCGGTAGTTGATCTCCTTATAGCCGGTCATGGCCCGCTGGGTGGTCTTGCGGCTCTTGGTGAAGGCCGGGGGATCCAGAATGATGAAGTCGTACCGCTTGGGCTGCTGCTCCAGCTGGGGCAGCAGGTCGAACACGTTGGCCGCCACGCACTCCATCACGTCGGAAAGCCCGTTGCGCCGTGCGTTTTCCCTGGCACATTCCACGGCGAACTCGGATACGTCTACCGCCGTGACGTGCTTGGCTCCGCCCCGTGCGGCGTTCAGGGCGAAGGAGCCGGTGTGGGTGAAGCAGTCCAGCACCGTCCGGCCACGGGCCAGCTTGGCCACCGCCTGCCGGTTGTACTTCTGATCCAGAAAGAAGCCGGTTTTTTGCCCGTTTTCAAAGTCCACGGTGTAGCGGATGCCGTTTTCAACAATATCCACCGCTGTAAAGTCCGGAGCCTTTTCACCGTCCACGGGATGCCAGCCCTTGCCCTGCTCCATACCCTCCAGACCACGGATGGCCACGTCGTTGCGCTCATATACACCCACCACGTCCTGCCCGTCGGAGCGCAGCACCTCCAGCAGCAGGGAGAAAAGCTCCTCCTTGATGAGCTCCATGCCCAGACACAGCACCTGCGCCACCAGCACGCTCTCGAACCGGTCCACCGTCAGACCGGGGAAGCCGTCGGCCTCTCCGAAGATCATCCGGCAGCAGCGGCTATCCTCCGGCCCCATAACGGTTTTACGGTAGTCCCATGCGTACTGGATGCGCCGCCGCCAGAAGGCCCGGTCGAACCGGTCGTTGGGGTTCCGGGACAGCACCCGTACCCGGATGCGGGAGCGGCTGTTGAAAAAACCGCAGCCCAGCCAGCTGCCCCGGCGGCTGATGACGTCCACCAGCTGTCCGTCGGACACGGGGCCGCTGAGTCCCGTGACCTCCCCCTCATAGACCCAGGGGTGTCCGCCCACCAGAGCGGCCTCCCCCTTGGGGGTGATGGTGATCTGCGGATAGGGACGCTGGGCTTTCATAGCGGCCACCTGCTTTCTGTCAAGGTTTCTTCATTATATCACAGCTTTCCGCCTCCGTAAACACCGCCGTCCACGGAAAAATCCGCCGGACTCCATTTCCCGACAGCTTTTCCCGCCGCCGGTGGCTACAATAGGGGAAAAAGGAGGGCTTGTCCATGAAGTTTCACCTCCCGCTGCCCGGCAGACGGCTCCGCCGCATCCTGACGCTGCTGGGGCAGGCGGCGCTCTGCTGCATCCTCACTGCTGCCCGGCTGGGAGGACTGTACGCCCCCTTCAGTCTGGCGGCGGCCGCCGCCGCAGGGCCGGGCCTGCCGGGTCTGCTTTCCCTGTTGGGTGTTGCCGGCGGAGCGCTGCTGTTTCTGGATTTTCAACCGGGGCTGCGCCATGCCGCCGCTGCCGTGCTGCTTTTCGCCGCCCAGACGGCCTTCTGTGATACGAAGCTCTACCGCCGCCCCGCCTTCCGCCCCCTGACGGCGGCTCTGTCTCAACTGTTGATCCAGTCGGTGTACCTGCTGTACCGCCCCCTGAGCCAGTGGGTGCTGTGCCTGACAGCCTCGGCGCTGCTGGCGGCAGCCACGGCCCTGCTGACCGCCCACGGCACGACCCTCCGGCAAAAGGGACTGCTATACGCCGCCGCCCTGTCGCTGGCACTGGTGCCGGTGACGGTGGAGGGCCTGTTCTCCGTAGGGAAGGCCCTGCTGATGACGGAACTGCTGCTCCTCTCCCGCCGTCTGCCGCCCCTGACGGCGGGATTGGCGGGGGCCTGTGCGGGCCTTGCGGCGGATCTGGTACCGGAGACACCGGCGCTGCTGCTGACGGTGGCCTACGGCTGCGGCGGAGCGCTGGCCGCCTTCTATGGCCGTCTGCCCCGCATCCTCCCGGCGGCGGCCTTTTCTCTGCCCACCATGGCCCTTGCAGTGCTGCTGGATGTCGGTCCTCCCCGACAGCTGCTGCTGTCGTGTCTGGTGGGCGGTGCGGCCTATCTGCTGCTGCCCCGGCGCTGGCTGCCTCCCTGCGCAGAGCGTGCCGCCCGGGCGGATGCACCCGGAGAGACGGCAAAGCCCCGGCGGCTGGAGCAGTCCGCAGCGGCTCTGCGCTCCCTGTACGACAGCTTCTTCCGGGATACGGCCCCGGCCCCGCCGGAAAATCCCTCAGTGATCTTCGACCGGGCGGCGGAACAAGTGTGCCGCTCCTGCGTCCTGTGCGCCAACTGCTGGCAGCAGAACTATAACGCCACCTACAACGCCTTCAATGATGCCTGTCCGGCGCTGCTGCGCCGTGGCACGGCCCAGTCGGAGGATTTCCCCCTGTACTTCACCGCCCGGTGCGTCCATCTGCGGGAGTTTGTCGCCGCCGTCAACGAGGAACTGCGGCTTTTCCTCCTGCGCCGCCAATATCATCGCCAGCTGATCTGCTCCCGCCGTCAGGCTCAGGAGCAGTACGCCCAGATGGGGGATCTGCTGGCGGCAGCGGCCCACGCCCCGGCGGAGGAGCCCACCGGCCCCGTGGGCTATCGAGTGTCCTCGGCCCTGCGCCCCAAGGAGGGACAGCAGCTGTGCGGCGACCAGCTGGCCACGGTGGAGACCGGCGGGATGCTGTACCTCCTGCTCTCCGACGGCATGGGCAGCGGCCCGGAGGCCCACCGGGAGGCGGCGCTGACGGTGCGGCTGCTGGAGCAGTTCCTGCGGGCGGGCATCCAGCCGGCTCCGGCCCTCAAGACCCTGAACTCGGCGCTGGCCCTGCGGGGAGAGACCGGCGGAGCCTTCACCACCATCGATCTTTTGGCTCTGCGCCGCTCCACCGGCGAGGCCACCCTCTATAAATACGGCGCTGCGCCCTCCTATCTCAAGCACACCGCCCACGTTACCCGCTTCACCGCCCATTCCCTTCCGGCGGGGCTGCAGGCCACGACGGAGCCGCCGGAGGTCACTCGGCTGGCCCTCCCGGCAGGCAGCTATTTTGTCATGATCTCCGACGGCATCGCCGACGAGAACAGCGACGAGTGGCTGCAAAATCTGCTGGCGGGGTGGAACGGCACCGACGTCCACGCCCTGACGGCGCTGATTCTTTCGGAATCCCGCAGCCGCAGGGGACTGGAGGACGACTGCGCCGTGCTGGCGGTGCAACTGCCCCTGCCGGGAGAAAACCGCCCCCGACAGGTATAACCGCCGCCGGCGCCGGAAATACTCTATCTGTCAAACATCACCGGACAGAGGAGGGCGTGGCCTTGGTAAAAGGTATTTCCAGACGGGTGATCGTGGTGGAGTCCCCCGATCCCCATATTTTCGAGCAGGCGATCTTCATTCTCAGCAACGACGCCGCAGGCGGCGGCGTCTCATCCCAGCAGGTGGTGGAGCAGGCGGTCCGCATCGCCAAGAGCTACGCCCGCACCCACGGGGCTCCGCCCCGGCGCAGACGGCTTACCACATGGATGGCGGCGCTGCTGGGCGGCGGTGTCATCGGCCTGCTGTGGCTGGTACTGACCCTCGTCTGAGGGACAGTCCTTTCCGAAGCTTTATCCATTTTTTCTCCTCACTTGGGGCGGACAGCTGACTGTCCGCCTCCCTTTTTTGCCCTGTTAGTCTGCACCGGAGCGCAAAAAAACTCCGGCAGGACACACCCAGTGTCCCACCGGAGCAAACATCTTATTCGTCCCCGAAGCGGAGGATATCCTGCGCCACAGGCTGGTAAAACAGCCGCTCCACCTCCGAAAATTCACGGGTCTGCCCCATGATCCACATGAGCTTGGCCACGGCGGCCTCGGTGGTCATGTCGTAGGCCTCCAGCAGCCGGAGGGTACTCTTCAGGTGTCCCCCCACATGGTATACCGTCAGGTCGCTGCCCTCGTTGGGGACCTGCGTGGTCATGACCACGATCTTGCCCCGCTCCACCCCACGGCGCACCACGTCGTAGAGGTGTCCGCCGTCGTATTCCGGCAGGCCGCCTACGCCGAAGCTCTCGATGATAAGGCCGTCGTAGCGGTCCAGCATGAACTCCGCCAACGCATCCTCCGTGCCGGGGATCAGCTTCAGCAGCCCCACATGGGGGTCCAGCCGGTCATAGAACAGGGGCCGTGGCCGGCTCTCACAACGGATGTACTGTAACAGATGCTCGTCCTGCACCACCGCCAGATCGGGGTAATTGACGCTGGAGAAGGCCCGGAAACTCTTGGAGTAGGTCTTGCGGGCACGGGTCCCCAGAATGACCCGGCCGTTAAAGACGATCTGCACGCCGCCGCAGCCCCGGCAGGCGTAGAGAAAGGCATCGGTAAGATTGCGCTTGGAGTCGGTGCCGTCGAACCAGATGGGCTTCTGGGCGCCGGTGAGGATGATGGGCTTGGGGCTGTCCTGTACCAGATAGCTCAGGGCTGCCGCCGTATAGGCCATGGTGTCCGTGCCGTGGCTGATGACGAAGCCGTCGTAGTCGTCGTAGTGCTCCCGGATGGCTTGGGCCGTCCCCAGCCAGTGGGCGGGGTGAATGCTGGTGCTGTCCAGACTATACAGCTGGATGCAGTCCACATGGCACAGCTGGGCGATGCGGGGGAGATAAGCCAGCAGCTGGTGGGTGCTCAGCTCCGGTGTCAGGCCCTCCGGCGTCATCTCCGAGGCGATGGTGCCGCCGGTGCCGATCATGAGGATCTTTTTCATAGGAATGGCTCCTCTCTCACGGCCTGCGCCGTGGGCAGTAAATTGAAAGGGCTTTACAGCTCCCGGTTTTCCAGTGCCGCCAAGCCGAATCGGGCGGCCTGCAGCAGACGGGGCTTTTCCTCCGCCGGTGCGGCGTCGTATCTCTGGCGCAGGTCTCGGAGGAACAGGCCCCGCAGGGTGTCCTCTCCGCAGTGCTCCCACAGATCCCGGCAACGGGTGGTGCGGTCCTGCAGCTCCAGATAGAAGCAGTCCGGGGACAGCGCATCATAGAGGGCGTCCAGCCGGGGCGGCTCCTCCGTCTCACCGGTGAGGACCATGCGGAAGATGTCCGCCTCCGGGTGTGGGGGCAGCTCCCGGCGCAGCGCCTCCAGCGGGTCAACGCCGGTGACATCCGCCGTCAGCCACTGATACCGGTGGCGGGCGAAGGGGACGAAGGTGAGCTTCACCTGTCCCGGTTCCACGGTACCGGTGAGGAAGCCCTTGTCCCCCAGCTCGTCGAAGCCCCGGCCCTCCGGGCAGCCGGGATAGGCCCAGAAGGTGCGTCCTGCCTGCTGCACGCCGCCGAAGGCGTGGACGTGGCCCAGCGCCAGATAGTCGGCGCCGCTCTGCTCCACATCCTTCAGGGTCATGGCCCGGTAACGGCTGTCCCGGACGCCCACCTCTCCGTGGAGCAGCAGGATGCGGGCCAACCCCTCGTCCTCCGGGTCAAGAGAGCCGGGAAGCCCGGCGGGAGCGGCGGGGGCGGTGAAGGCGGCTCCGTATACTACGCAGCCGTATTGGGGGAAGGGGAGCCGCTGGAGCCGCTCCTCCCGGAAGATGTGGACGTTTTCCGGCCACAGCAGCCGGGCATAGGGGCTGGAGGCGGCGTAGAAGTCGTGGTTGCCGGGGGCGATGACGGCGTGGCCCCGGAAGCGGGCCAGCGACCGGGCCAGCTCTTGCGCCGTCTGACCGTAGAGCTGGTCAGAGTCAAAGAGATCTCCGGCCAGCAGCAGCAGCTCCACGCCGTGGTCATTGGCGTAGTCCACCAGCCGACCCGTCAGCTGGCGTGCCTCCTGACGGCGCAGCCGGGCCTTCTCCTCCGGCAGGGCGGTAAAGGCGCTGTCCAAATGGAAGTCCGCCGTGTGTAGAATTTTTGCCATAGCGTCCTCCTTTTATGCCTCCTGCCAGCCACGGCAGAGGTCTACCCATCGGCAGAACCGCTCTCCGCAGCAGCGCTCCAGCTCCGGGCAGGTCAGCTCAATGGCGGAGGCGGCGCTGCCCACAGCGGGGAACACCGTCTCGAACCGCCGCAGAGACTCGTCCAGATACACGGACACGTCCTCCGGCAGGGCGAAGGGGCATACGCCGCCAACGGCGTGACCGATGTGCTCCACGGCCTCCTCCGGTGTCAGCATCTTGGCCTTGACGCCGAAAAAGTGCTTGTATTTGCTGTTATCGATGCGGGCATCCCCGGCGGCCACCACTAAGATGGGACGCTCTCCCGCCTTGAAGCTGAGGGTCTTGGCGATGCGGGCGGGGGCCACCCCCAGAGCGGCGGCAGCCAGCTCCACCGTGGCGCTGGAGACCTCCAGCTCCCGGATGCGCTGGGCCACCCCATAGGGCGTCAGGTACGCCCGGACCTTTTCAACAGACATGGCTCATTTCTCCTATGTGATAGAACCTGCGTGACGGGTCCTATGTGACAAATTTTGTGCGGCAAATGTTGTGCTCAGCGGATATCCACCCGCTCCACCGCTGTACACAGGCCCGTGGCGCTGTCCAGCGTGAAGAGCGCACCCTGGGCCTTACAGGGGCCGGAGGCAGGGCGGAAACGGCCCGGCAGACCGCCTAAGAACATCTCCACCGACTGCTGGGGCTGGATGCCCAGCACCGACTCCACGGCGCCGGTCATGCCCAGATCCGTCAGGTAGCCGGTACCCTTGGGGAACACCCGCTGGTCGGCGGTGGGGACGTGGGTGTGGGTCCCCCACAGGGCAGAGACCCGGCCGTCCAGATAGTAGGCCATGGCCAGCTTTTCGCTGGTGGCCTGAGCGTGAAAATCCACCACCGTGAAGGTGGGAGCGTCCGGCTCCGCCAGCAGGCGGTCCGCTGTGGTAAAGGGGTTGTCGCTGCCCCATGACAGGTCACAGCGGCCGATGAGGGAGATGACCCGGATGCGGAAGCGGCCGCAGTCGTAGACTCCCACGCCACGGCCCGGCGTGCGGGAGGAGAAGTTGGCAGGCCGCAGGATGTAGGGACTGTCCTCCAGATAGTCAGCGATCTGCATTTTGCCCCAGGTGTGGTTGCCCAGCGTGATGACATCGGCGCCGGCGGCGAAGAGATCCTCCGCCTGATCTGGGGTCAGCCCCACGCCGGAGACATTCTCCCCGTTGACCACGGTGAAGTCCACGCCATGGACCTTCTGAAAGGGACGCAGGGTACGGGCCAGATGGCGGGTGCCATCCTCGCTGGTAACATCTCCCAGTGCCAGCACACGAAATTCCATAGGGTATCCTCCCGGTGAATTGGTACATTCTGCGGACAAAAGTGGACATGGTAACTGGACATGGCTCTGTCCGCTGACAGTCCTATTATACCACAAAACTGTCAGGGCGCAACGTCTTATTCCCGGCCGGAGATGATAGGGCTTATTTCCAGCCAAGGATGCAGAGGCTCATCCCCGGCCGAGACTGCGAAGGATCATTCCCAACCGCCTGCTCATAGGCGGCGATGCCGTCGGCGCAGAATACGCCGTCGGTGCTCGGAACCGTCAGGTCCCCCAGCGTGGTATGGTAGGCGGTCATATAGCGGTGAAGCGCCTGCTGCTGGCCGTCGGTGAGGGGAAAATCACCGGTTTCGATAGAACCGCTGACGGCGACGGGAGCGGCGGGAGCGGCAGGGGCAGCGACGGCGCTGTCCGACGGGGCGGCTTCCGATGGGGCGGCCTCCGACGGGGCGGCTTCCGATGGGGCGGCCTCCGACGGGGCGGTTTCCGATGGGGCGGCCTCCTGAATGGCTGTGCTGCTATCGACACCATCCTTTTCGGCGGAGGCATGGAGCATTGGATACAGGGCGATGGCCGGCAGCAACAGCAGCAGGGCCAGCAAAAGAATGAGTGGAATACGTTTCATGGCAGAGTCCTCGATTTTTCGGGTTTTGAGGACAGGATACCGCCGCTTCCTAAAGCAAAGTTAAAGGGCATAAAGAAACGGCGCACCACTGCTGCGGTGCGCCGTTGGGGATGAACCGTATGGAAGGATGTTTACTTGGCGTATTCCACAGCCTTGGTCTCACGCAGCACGTGAACCTTGATCTGGCCGGGATACTCCAACTCGTTTTCGATGCGGTGGGCCAGCTCACGGGCCAGGATCACCATCTGATCCTCAGAGACCTGTTCGGGCTTCACCATGACACGAACCTCACGGCCCGCCTGAATGGCGTAGCTCTTCTCCACGCCGGGGTAGCTGCTGGTGATCTCCTCCAGCTTCTCCAGACGCTTGATATAGTTCTCCAGATTCTCACGGCGTGCGCCGGGCCGGGCGGCGGAAATGGCATCGGCTGCCTGCACCAGACAGGCCACCAGCGTCTTGCACTCCACGTCGCCGTGGTGGGCCTGAATGGCGTGGAGGACGTCCTCCTTCTCCCGGTACTTCCGGCAGAATTCCACGCCCAAGGAGACGTGGGTACCCTCCATCTCATGGTCCACGGCCTTGCCGATATCGTGCAGCAGACCGGCACGCTTGGCGGTCTGGACGTCGGCGCCCAGCTCCGCCGCCATCATACCGGCGATGTGGCTGACCTCGATGGAGTGCTGTAGTACGTTCTGACCGTAGCTGGTGCGGTAGTGCAGGCGGCCCAGCAGCTTTTGCAGCTCCGGGTGGATGCCCCGGACACCGGTCTCCAGCACGGCCCGCTCACCCTCAGAGCGGATGACGGCGTCCACCTCACGGCGGGCCTTCTCCACCATCTCCTCGATGTGGGTGGGATGGATGCGGCCATCGGCAATGAGCTTCTCCAGAGCCAGACGGGCGACCTCGCGCCGCACCGGCTCGAAGCAGGAGACGGTGATGGCCTCCGGCGTGTCGTCGATGATGAGATCGGCACCGGTGAGGGTCTCCAGCGTCCGGATGTTGCGGCCTTCCCGGCCGATGATGCGGCCCTTCATCTCGTCATTGGGCAGGGGAACCACACTGACGGTGATCTCGGCCACATGGTCGGCGGCGCACCGCTGGATGGCGGTGGCCACGATCTCACGGGCCCGCTGATCGGCCTCTTCCTTGGCGCGGGCCTCGATCTCCTTGATCTTGATGGCAGTCTCGTGGGTGACATCCGACTCCACCTGAGCGATCAGGTAATCCTTGGCCTCATCGGCGGTGAAGCCGGAGATGCGCTCCAGCATCTCCATCTGGCTGTGCTTGATGTTTTTGATCTCCTCCGCAGCCTTATCGGCGGCGGCGTGTTTTGCGGTGAGGGCTTCCTCTTTCTTCTCGATGGAATCCATCTTGTGATCGAGGTTTTCCTCCTTCTGCTGCAGTCGGCGCTCCTGCTTTTGCAGGTCAGCACGGCGCTCCTTGACCTCTCTCTCGTACTCGCTGCGGCTTTTCAAAATCTCTTCTTTGGCTTCAAGAAGTGCTTCTCTCTTTTTATTTTCGGAACTCTTGATGGCTTCGTTGATGATGCGGGTGGCTTCTTCCTCCGCACTGGAGATTTCTCTTTCCGCTACGTTTTTGCGATAGCGAATACCGAGGAGGAAAAAGATCACCGCCGCAACGACGAAGGCAGCAATGGATACGATCCAGCCGATTGTCGTCATGACAGATATTCCTCCTATGTTGTTTTAACGTATGAAAACGGATAGCTCCGTTCAGGGCAGAAAATAACCGAAGATCCCCCTTGAATCTCCGATGATAATCTTCCTAATAGTTTAATCGAATTGTGCAAAACTGTCAAGAGAAAAACCACATTCTGTTTATTATTTTCGCAGGTCGCCGGGGAGGCTCTGCCGTCGTTTTACGACAGGCGGATAAAGGGGGCGCTGACGTAGCCCAGATGCTCCCCGTGGGACACCACGTACCAGTCCTGATAGCGGCCGTACACCGTCACGCCGTCGCCGTCGGGGAGCCGGGCCGTTACCGTGGACTGGAGGGAGGGGGCGGAGCGGAGGTTCACCGGGCCGCCGGAGACGGTGGATACCTGACCCGGCTGGGGCGTGGGGGCGGTGTAGGGCAGGCCGAAGTACTCCGTGAGGCTCAGCACCAGATTGGCGGCGATGCGGGGGAGATTCTCCTGGATCCACAGGGCGTCGTCGGGGTTGTCGTGATAGCCCAGCTCCAACAGCACCGAGGGGAACCGGGGCTGGCGTACCTCTCCCAGAGAGGTGGTGGCCCGTGTGGACACCTTCTCCGGCAGGGGGTAGATGTCCCGGAGGTTTTCCACGAACAGCTCCGCCGCCCGGCGGCCGTTGGCGCTGGTGGGATAGTAGAAGGCGAGAATGCCCCGGCTCTGGCCCCCGGCACCGGGGCCGGAGGCATTGGAGTGGAGGGCCAGATAGAAGTCGTACTGTCCGGCGTTGGCCTGCCGGATGGAGGAGGCGGCGGTCATGTCCGGCGTATTGCGGGAGAACTGGATGCCGTTGAGCAGCAGAATGGGCTCCATGGCATCGGCCAGCAGGTTCATGAAGGATTCCTCTGACCCGGCGCCGGTGACGTAGGGGTTATACTCCTGGGTGCTGGGACTGAGATAGATCTTGGGCATGGAAATGGCTCCTTTCCGGAATGTTCCTGTGACAGTGTATGCGGGAGGGGGAGGGGGTGTTCTTTTGGGGGATACGGGGGATGACTTTCTTTCAGCAGTCTCTTTTGCGTAAGGAACGTGCCTCCGGCGGCCCACTTTTCCCAGCAGCTGGAAAAGTGGGCAAAAGAGCTGCCAAAAACCGATGGTTTTTGGATTTCCTTTTGTTTACAAGAGAATGATTCGATATGGGCCGTAGTGGGAATCGACTCAGCAACAGACCCGCTGCCGCTCCCGCTCAGGTGAAGAAAATGGTGCGTCTACCGTTTTGGCGTACGGATTGCCACGGTAGAAAAACACGCTTCTTCAACCATCCAATGTAGCGGCAGCGTGAGTAGGAGGAAGTCGATTCCCTGTTTCGGCGGGATTTAAGTAGCAACTCTTGTACACCGGGAAGGAAGTGCAGAAACCATGGGTTTCTGCTGGCGTTCTTTGGAAACCGCCGAAGCGCCGCCTGTGGCGGATGAAGCGAGGTGGTTTCGAGGAAGTGTCCCGGTTTTCACGCCACAACGTGGCTGGAAACCGGCTGACACGACGGTGTAGACTTTCTTTCGCTATTGAAAGAAAGTTACCCGCCGGAGGCAATAGAAGAAAAAACTACTGGGAAAATATGCCGCCGGAGGCACGTTCCTTACGCAAACGTGCTATTGGCAGAAAGGCACCCGCCGGAGGCAATAGAAGAAAGGACACCACCGGGGAGCAAAGCACAAAATTCCGCAAAAAAGGATTGACATTTCTCTCATACCTGCTATAATCTGAAAACGGTTTTCATTTTCAAATCTGCGAGGTGACGCATATGACCTATATGACCCGGCAGCAGCAGGCAGTGCTGGACTGCATCGCCGCCTGCCCCGGCGGCTGCGCCACGGCTATGGTGCTGGCGGACCGGCTCCGCAGCGGCGGTCAGTCCGTGGGGCTGACCACCGTATACCGCCAGCTGGAGCGGCTGGAGAAGCAGGGGCTGGTCCACAAGCTGGTGACGGATGAGGGGGCCTGCTGGCAGTACTGCGACTGCCACGCCCACCGGGACTGTATCCTCCTGAAGTGCGAGGTGTGCGGGGCTATCCAGCACATGGACTGCGCTCATCTGGGGGAGCTGTATCAGCACGTTTTGCAGCAGCATCACTTCCGCATCAACCCCCGGCGGACGCTGTTTTACGGTCTGTGCGACCGGTGCAGCGGGGAGGAGCAGTCATGAGGCGGCTGCTGGCGGCGGTGCTGGCGGCGGTGGTGCTGCTCCCTGCGGTGGGATGCGCTGTCCGTCCGGCAGAGCCGGAGAGCGGCAAGCTGCGGGTAGTGTGCTCCCTGTTCCCCTACTACGACTTTGTGCGGGCCATCGGCGGGGAGGACGTGGAGGCGGAGCTGCTGGTCCCTGCCGGGCGGGAGACCCACAGCTTCGAACCAACGCCGCTGGATGTGATCCGGCTGTCGCAGGCGGATGTGTTTGTCTACAACGGCGGGGAGAGCGAGTACTGGGTGGAGGAGATCCTGGATTCCGCCGGGGAAGAGATCCCCTATACTCTGCGGCTTATGGACTATGCCCAGCCGCTGGAGGAGGAACTGGCGGAGGGAATGCAGGGAGCGGGCCACGACGACCATCTTGACCACGACGACCATCATGACCACGATGACGGCCATGAGGACGAGGTGGAATATGACGAGCACATCTGGACGTCACCCCGTATTGCCATGGGGCTGTGCCGGGCCATTGCCGGGACGCTGCAGAAGGCCGATCCGGAACACGCACAGAACTACGCCCGGCGGCTGGAGACGTATCTGGCAGAGCTGTCGGAGCTGGATCAGGCCTTCACGGAGGTGGTGGCCGACGGCAATCGGCACATGGTGGTGTTCGGGGATCGGTTCCCGCTGCTGTACTTCTGTAAGACCTACGGGCTGGAGTACCGGGCGGCCTTCCACGGCTGCGCCGGGGATACGGAGCCGTCGCTGGCTACCCTGAAATATCTCATTGATAAGGTGCAGGAGGAGGGCATCCCGGTGGTGTATACCATCGAGCTCAGCAGCCGGAAGGTGGCGCAGGCCATTGCCGAGACCACCGGGGCCAAGGTGCTGACCTTCCAGTCCTGCCAGACCGTGTCCCGGCAGGACTTCGACGCCGGGGCCACCTACCTGTCGCTGATGCGGCAGAATATCGCTGCACTGAAGGAGGGGCTTGCCTGATGGATAAGGAAACGCTGCTGTCCTGCCGGGACGTGTCGCTGGGCTACGAGGGACACACCGTGTGGGAACATCTGACCTTCTCGGTACATTCGGGGGAATACCTGTGTATCGTGGGGGAAAACGGCTCCGGCAAGTCCACGCTTCTCAAGAGCCTGCTGGGGCTGCTGCCGCCGCTGAAGGGGGTCATCCGGCGAAGTGAGGCCGCCGGGGCGGTGGGCTATCTGCCCCAGCAGACCCAGGCTCAGCGGGATTTTCCCGCCACCGTCAGCGAGGTAGTGCTGTCGGGCTTTCTCAGCGCCCGTGGACGGCGGTTCTTCTACTCCGCCGCCGAGAAGTCGCAGGCGCTGATGCACATGGGCAAGCTGGGGATATTGGAATTGAAGGATCGGTGCTACCGGGAGCTGTCCGGCGGACAGCAGCAGCGGGTGCTGCTGGCACGGGCGCTTTGCGCCGCCCGGCGGCTGCTGATCCTGGACGAGCCGGTGACGGGGCTGGACCCTGCCGCCGCACAGGACCTGTACCGGACGCTGGCCTATCTCAACAAAAATGAGGGGCTGGCCATCGTCATGGTGACCCACGACCTGCAGAGCGCCCTGCAATACGCCGACACCGTGCTCTATGCCGGGCAGGGCAAGTGGTTTCACGGCACAACGGCGGAATATCTCGCCTCCCCCTACGGGCGGCGGTTCGGAGGTGAGCGGACATGACGCTGCTGCTGGAGATGTTTACCTATCCCTTCATTGTTCGGGCCTTTGCCGCCGGTGTGCTGCTGTCGCTGTGTGCGGCGCTGCTGGGGGTGCCGCTGGTGCTCAAGCGGTACTCCATGATCGGGGACGGACTGAGCCATGTGTCCTTCGGGGCGCTGTCCGTGGCGCTGGCCTGCGGCTGGGCGCCGCTGCCGGTATCCATTCCGGTGGTCATCGTGGCGGCGCTGGGGCTGCTGCGAATGACGGAGCGCAGCCGCATGGGAGCCGATGCCGCCATTGCGGTGGTGTCCGCCTCTTCGCTGGCGGTGGGCGTCATCGTCACCAGCCTCACCACCGGCATGACCACGGACGTGGACAGCTATATGTTCGGCTCCATTCTGGCCATGACGCAGGCGGATGTGGTACTCAGCGCCCTGCTGTGCGTGGGGGTGCTGGTGCTGTTCGTGCTGTTTTACCACCGGCTTTTTGCCATTACCTTTGACGAGAACTTCTCCCGTGCCACCGGGGTGAAGGTGGGGCTATACAACACCCTGCTGTCGGTACTGACGGCTTTGACCATCGTGCTGGGGATGCGGATGATGGGCGCTATGCTCATCTCCAGTCTGGTGATCTTTCCGGCGCTGTCGGCGATGCGGGTGAGAAAAAGCTTCCGGGGCGTGGTGGTGCTGGCGGGGGTGCTGTCGGTGCTGGGCTTCTGCGCAGGTCTCACCGGTTCGTATCTGCTGAGCACCCCGGTGGGGGCCTCGGTGGTGGTGGTAGACCTGCTGATCTTCCTGCTGTGCTGCGGTGTGCGGCGGGTTCGGGGCTGAGACTTAAAACGCTTTGGGCGGGACGCTGCGGACTGCGGCGTCCCGCTTTCCCGTTGGGGAGAGGAAAAATACCGGCTGAAAAAGCCGGTTTCGACGGAAAATCCCCGGAAAAGCTCTTGCAATCGCTGAAAAATCGTGCTATACTTACTGCATAGTAAGGTGGTATTGACTGGGAGTGGACGATTTGTCCGCTCTTTTTGTTGGTCATTTTTGCATCCTTAAAATACGGCGGACAGGAGGTTCCTATGGCAAAGAAGATCACCGAGCTGGTGGCGGAGGTAGCGGCGCCTGTGGCGCAGGAGCAGGGCTGCACCCTGTGGGACGTGGAGTATGTCCGTGAGGCAGGGCAGTGGTACCTGCGGCTGTACCTGGACAAGGAAGGCGGCGTGGACATCCTGGACTGCGAGGCTGTGAGCCGCAAGGTCAGCGACCTGCTGGATGAGCTGGACCCCATCGAGGCAAGCTATATCTTCGAGGTGTCCTCCGCTGGAGCGGAACGGCCTTTGAAGCGGCCCTCGGACTTTCAGCAGTTCATGGGCAGCCCCGTGCTGCTGAAAACCTATAAGCCCGTCAACGGCCGCAAGGAGTTCGCCGGGAGGCTGGCGGGCTACGACAACGGAGCCGTGGAGCTGGATATGGGCACGGCGCAGCCCCTGCGGTTTGAAAAGCAGGACATTGCGCTGGTGCGCCTGCGTGTGGAATTTTAAGCAACGACAGAAAGAATAGGAGTTACGATCATGAAATGCGATGAGATCTTTGCCGCACTGGCAATGCTGGAAAAGGAGCGGGGCATCCCTCAGGACTTTATGATGAACAAGATCGTTCAGGCCCTGACCACCGCCTACAAGCGGGACCACGAGGGTGTGGAGAACGTGGTGGTGGAGGTCAACGAGGAGAAGCGTGACCTGAAGATGTTCGTGCAGAAGGAGATCGTGGAGGAGGTGGAGAACCCCGGCTCCCAGATCTCTCTGGAGGAGGCCCGGCGCATCTCTGCCAAGTATGAACTGGGCGGTATGGTGCGCTTCCCGGTGGAGAACGTGGAGTTTGGCCGCATTGCCGCCGGTAACGGCAAGCAGGTCATCATTCAGGGCCTGCGGGAGGCTGAGCACGGCATGATCTACGACGAGTGGGGCTCCAAGCAGCATGAGATCCTCACCGGCACCGTGTCCCGCATCGATCCCCGCAGCGGCAACGTCTATCTCCGCATCGGCACCGGCAACGAGGCTACCGAGGGCATCCTGAGCCTGAACGAGCAGGTCAGCACCGAGAGCTACACCGAGGGGCAGCTGCTGAAGGTGTATCTGGTGGAGGTGCGCCGTGGCACCCGTGGCCCGCAGGTCATGGTGTCCCGGACCCATCCGGGCCTTGTCAAGCGGCTGTTTGAGCTGGAGGTGCCGGAGATCTTCGACGGCACGGTGGAGATCCGCTCCATTGCCCGTGAGGCCGGCAGCCGCACCAAGATGGCGGTGTGGTCCGCCGACGAGAATGTGGATCCCATCGGCGCCTGCGTCGGCCCCCGTGGTCAGCGTGTGGCTGCCATTGTGGAGGAGCTCCACGGCGAGAAGATCGACATCATCAAGTACTCCGAGGATCCCGCCGAGTTCATCGCCGCTGCGCTGGCACCCTCCGATGTGGAGGAGGTGCGTCTGGCGGACGAGGGCAAGGTGTGCCGGGTCATCGTCCCCGACGATCAGCTGAGTCTGGCCATCGGCAAGGAGGGGCAGAACGCCCGTCTGGCTGCCCGGCTCACCGGGTATAAGATCGACATCAAGCCCGTGTCCCGGGCGGATGAATAAGTTCGTATCCTGAGAGGAGGCCCGTCATGCAGAAGGTGAAGAAGATCCCCCAGCGCCAGTGCGTGGGGTGCCGTACCAAGCGGGATAAGAGGGATCTGCTGCGGATCGTCAAGACCCCGGAGGGGGAGATCGTGCTGGATGCCACCGGCAAGAGATCCGGACGGGGCGTGTACGTCTGTCCCGACCCGGAGTGCCTGCGGAAGGCACGGAAGTCCCGCGGGCTGGAGCGTGCGCTGGAGACGACCATCCCGGCGGAGGTATACGATGGGCTGGAGGCCCGGATGGGGGAGTAATGGAGCATATTTTATCAATGATCGGCCTTGCCAAAAAGGCGGGCCGTGTGGAGATCGGTGAGGAGCCGGTGGGTTCTGCCGCCCGCAGCAGGCACGCACGGGTCATTCTGGTGGCGTCGGATGCGGCGGCCGGCTCTGTGCGCCGGGCGTATGCCTTTGCACAGACGGGGGCCTGCCTGTGTCTGACCATCCCCGTCGACAAGGACGCTCTGGGCCGTGCGCTGGGCCGCAGCAGCTGCGCCATGGCAGCCATTACCGACGTGGGCTTTGCCGACGCCATCGTGAAAAAGCTGGCAGTCATGGATCCGGAGCACTATGAGCAGGCATCCCAGCGGCTGCAGATCAAGGCCCGGCGGGCCATGGAGCGGCGGGAGGAGCAGGCCCGGCACGAGAAGAACCTGCGCCGGGGCAAGAAGCGCACGGCTCCCCCGGAGCCGCCGCAGCCGGTGCAGGAGCCGCCCCGTGAGGCGGCGAAGGAAAAGCCCCGGCGTCCGGCCCGTCCGGGCCGCAGGCGCCCCGCTGCTCCGCAGCAGCGGTTTGCCGGTTCCCGGCCGGTGAAAAAGGGCAAGGGCTCCGGCAGGGATCGGAAAAAATCGTAAGTTTTGTGCTCCGGCACATTTCGTAATCACAAAGATGGAGGTGGCTTTATTTGGGTAGCGTAGGAAACAAATATAGAGTGCATGAGGTGGCGAAGGACTTCGGAGTCCCCACCAAGCAGATCACGGAGATCTTGACCAAGTACGCCGAAACGCCCAAGAACCATATGCAGGTCTTGGAGGATCGGGAGCTGTCTCTGATCTTTGAGTATCTGACCCAGCACAATCAGGTATCCGGGATTCAGGTGATCTTCGCCGAGGGGGCCAAGCCTGCCGAGAAGAAGCAGCAGCCTGCCGCCAAGCCCGCCGAGAAGAAGCCGGAGGGCAAGGGGGAGGGCCGTTCTGCCAAGCAGGAGACCAAGCCCGTCTCCCGTGTGCCTCAGACCAAGGTGGTGGACACCCGCAAGGCCACGGCGGTGAATCTGGATAAGTACGACGAGAAGCTGCAGGACATGGCGGAGGGCCGCACCGGCGGCGGCCGTCGGGCCCAGCAGCAGACCCAGGGCAAGGAGAAGTTCCGCAACGGCGGCAAGCGCCGGGACAACGGTTTTTCCAATAAACGCAAGCAGGAGGAGGCAGATCGTCTGCGCCGCCTGCGGCTGGAGGTCATCAAAAAGACCCCCGTTACCGTGCAGATCCCCGATGAGATCAGCGTGGGCGAGCTGGCCAGCCGCATGAAAAAGACCGGCGCAGAGGTAGTCAAGTGCCTGATGAAAAACGGCGTCATGGCCTCCCTGAGCCAGCTCATTGACTTCGATACCGCCGCCATCATCGCAGAGGAGATGGGCTGCAAGGTGGAGAAGGAGGTAGTGGTCACCATCGAGGAGAAGCTCATCGACGACCACAAGGACAACGAGAAGGATCTGGTACCCCGTGCCCCCGTGGTGGTGGTCATGGGCCATGTGGACCACGGCAAGACCAGTCTGCTGGACTATATTCGCAACGCCCATGTGGCCAGCGGCGAGGCCGGCGGTATCACCCAGCACATCGGCGCCTATCAGGTGCAGATCAACGGCAAGCCCATCACCTTCCTGGATACCCCCGGCCACGAGGCATTTACCTCCATGCGAGCCAGAGGCGCCATGGTGACGGATATCGCCATTCTGGTGGTGGCCGCCGAGGACGGTATCATGCCCCAGACGGTGGAGTCCATCAACCACGCCAAGGCTGCCGGGATCCCCATTATCGTGGCCATCAACAAGATGGATAAGCCGGAGGCCAATCCCGAGCGCATCAAGCAGCAGCTCACCGAGTACGGGCTGGTGTGTGAGGAGTGGGGCGGCGACACCATTGTCTGCCCCATTTCCGCCAAGACCGGTATGGGCGTGGACAATCTGCTGGAGATGCTGACGCTGACCGCCGAGGTGGGTGAGCTGAAGGCCAACCCCAACCGTGCCGCTCAGGGTACGGTCATCGAGGCCCGTCTGGACAAGGGCCGTGGCCCCGTGGCCACGCTGCTGGTGCAGAACGGCACGCTGAAGCAGGGCGATATCATCATCGCCGGTACCTCCGTGGGCCGTGTCCGGGCCATGGTCAGCGACAAGGGCCAGAAGATCACCTCCGCCGGGCCCTCCGTGCCTGTGGAGATCACCGGCCTCAGCGAGGCTCCTACCGCCGGGGCTACCTTCAATGCCGTGGCCGATGAGAAGCTGGCCCGTGAGCTGGTGGAGCAGCGCAAGGCCGAGGAGAAGGCCAAGGCCAACGCCCCTGTCACCAAGGTCTCGCTGGAGGATCTGTTCAGCCAGATCCAGGCCGGTGAGATGAAGAACCTGAACCTGATCGTCAAGGCCGACGTGCAGGGCTCCGTAGAGGCGGTGAAGGCTTCGCTGGAGAAGCTCAGCAACGACGAGGTGCGTGTCCGTGTCATCCACGGCGGTGTGGGCGCCATCAACGAGTCCGATGTGATGCTGGCCTCTACGTCGCAGGCCATCATCGTGGGCTTTAACGTCCGCCCCGACAACGCCGCCCGTGACTCCGCCGCCCGTGCCAACGTGGATATGCGGATGTACCGTGTCATCTATGATGCCATCAATGAGATCGAGGCCGCTATGAAGGGTATGCTGGCGCCCAAGTTCCGTGAGGTGCTGCTGGGCCATGCCGAGGTGCGCCAGACCTACAAGGTCTCCGGCGTTGGCACCGTGGCAGGCTGCTACGTGCAGGACGGTAAGCTCCAGCGCAAGGACTGTCAGGTCCGGCTGGTCCGGGACGGCATCGTCATCCACGAGGGTGTGCTGGCCTCCCTGCAGCGCTTCAAGGATCAGGCCAAGGAGGTTCTGGCCGGGTACGAGTGCGGCCTGACCATCGAGAAGTTCAACGACATCAAGGAAGGCGATATTGTGGAAGCCTTCACCATGGAGGAAATTCCCCAGTAAAGGGGGGAGTGGCCTATATGCGCCGTCTCCGGTCGCCTTCCGGCGCAGCCGTGCTGCGCCCGCAGGTCGTGCGTACAAGGGGTTTGCGGAGCAAAACCTTGCTTTGGCGGGATTCATTTCCGCCAAAGGATGGTGGATCGGGGCCCCCATGAAACGAGTTTCATGGGGCAGGCGATATGGTGGAAGCCTTCACCATGGAGGAAATTCCCCAGTAAAGGGGGGAGTGACCCGTGGAGAGAGGTGTTCGGCAAGCACCGGCCTTTCTACGGACAGTTCGCAGATGACCGTGGGAAGCCGTGATACCACACAGGAACCGCCGCCGGATGCACTCTTTGTCTCCGATTTTCCCCCGCAACAGATAAACACAAGACCCAGAGGGCGGGCGCTTCGCCCGCCCTCTTTTCCACATCCAACGAAAGGAGAACCGTCTATGTCATCCAATCGCATCGGCCGCATCAACGACGAGATCCAAAAGGAGCTTTCTGCCCTGCTGCGGACCGTCAAGGACCCCCGTGTGACGGACTGTATGCTGACCATCACCCATGTGGACACCACCAGCGATCTGCGCTATGCCCGCATCTATGTCAGCGCCCTGAACTGCCCGGATGAGAAGGGGCTTTTGAAGGGCCTGAAGTCCGCCGCAGGCTATCTGCGCCATGAGCTGGGCAGCCGCATCGACCTGCGCTATACCCCGGAGCTGCAATTCTTTGTGGACGACTCCATCGCCTATGGCGCACACATTCTGGATATGCTGAACCATGTCAAGCCCGCCGATCCCCGGAACGCCGATATCGTGCTGCCGGAGGATCGGGAGGACTGAGGAGGTGTCTGTTATGACCACTGCGGAAGCCGCCGCCTGTCTGGCGGCTATGGATCAGGTGCTGATCCTCACCCATGTCCGCCCCGACGGCGACACCATCGGCTCCGCCGCCGCCCTGTGCTGCGGGCTGCGGGCGCTGGGCAAAACGGCGTATCTGCTGCCCAACCCGGAGCTGACGGCCACCTACGCCCCCTATGCCGCCCCCTATCTGGCGGAGGCGGATTTTGCACCGGCGTATGTGGTCTCCGTGGACATTGCGGCGCTGTCGCTGCTGCCGGAGAACGCCCGGCCCTATCAGGACCGCATTGCTTTGGCCATCGACCACCACCCCTCTCAGGAATTTTTCGCCCGTGAGACGTGTCTGGAGGCGGACAGCGCCGCCTGCGGCGAGATCGTGTACGATATCCTCCGGCAGCTGACGCCCCTGACGCCGGAGATGGCTCTGCCGCTGTATGTGGCCATCTCCACGGACACCGGCTGCTTCGTCTACTCCAACACCACCCCCCGCAGCCACCGCATCGCAGCCCAGCTGATGGACTGCGGCATCGACGTGGCCCCCGTCAACAAGGCACTGTTCCGCACCAAGAGCGCCGTGCGTCTGGCCATGGAGGCCCGGATGGTGGCAGATATGGAGCGCTTCGACGCCGGGCGGGTGGTGGTGATGCAGATCCCCCTGTCCCTGCGGCAGGAGATGCACGCCACCGACGCCGATATTGAGGAGCTTAGCGCTCTGGCGGCGCAGGTGGAGGGTACCGACTGCGGCGTGACCCTGCGGGAGCTGCGCCCCGGCACGGTGAAGCTGTCCCTGCGGACCGGCCCCCGTGTCAACGCCACGGAGGTCTGCCGCCTGTTGGGCGGCGGAGGCCATGCCGCAGCGGCGGGAGCCACCGTCAGCGGCACCATGGCTCAGGCGAAGTCCGCCGTGCTGGCGGCCATCGCTCAGGTCATCGGCCCGCTGGCCCCCTGAAAAGGAGCGACTATGGCCAACGGGATCATCATCATCGACAAGCCCGCCGATTGGACCAGCATGGACGTCTGTGCCAAGCTGCGGGGAATACTGAAAACCAAAAAGGTGGGCCACGCCGGGACACTGGATCCCATGGCCACCGGCGTGCTGCCGGTGTTTGTGGGACAGGCCACCCGTGGTGTCAGCTTCGCCGAATCCGGGGACAAGGAGTATCTGGCCGCCTTGCGGCTGGGCCTTGTCACCAACACGCAGGACACCTCCGGGCAGGTGCTGCACCGGACGGAGGAGCTGCCGGACCGGGCGGCGCTGGAGGCGGTGCTGCCACGGTTCACCGGAGAAATTTCCCAGCTGCCGCCTATGTACTCCGCCATCAAGATCGGCGGTAAGAAGCTCTATGAGCTGGCCCGGCAGGGGAAGGAGGTGGAGCGCCGTCCCCGGCCCGTCACCATCCACGCCCTGGAGCTGGTGGAGCAGACGGCCTCCGGCGACTACGTCCTGCGGGTGCGGTGCTCCAAGGGTACCTATGTCCGCACCCTGTGCCACGACATCGGGCAGGCGCTGGGCTGCGGCGGCTGCATGGCCGCCCTGCGGCGCACCATGGCGGCGGGCTTCACCCTGTCCGACGCCGTGACGCTGGAGCAGGTGCAGGCGGAGGGCGAGGCCCTGCTGCGGCCGGTGGACTCCCTGTTCCGGGATCGTCCGGCCTATGTGCTGCCTACCCCATGGGCTGTGGCCCGCTGCCGCAACGGCAATCCCGTCTCCGTGTCGGAGCCGCTGCCGGAGGGGGAGTACCGGGTCTACGACCCGGAGGGCGATTTTCTGTGCCTGAGCCGTCTGGAGGGCGGTGTGCTGACCTCCATCAAAAACTTTTTCGGAGCGTGAATGAATTTGGAACGTACTGTCATCGCCCTGGGCTTTTTCGACGGCGTCCACCGAGGCCACGGCGCCCTGCTGCAAAAAACGGTGCAGCGGGCCGGGGAGCTGGGGGCGATCCCCGCCGTCTTTACCTTTGACCGGCCACCGAAGGAGGTGGTCACCGGCCGCCCCATGCCCCTCATCAACTCCCCGGAGGATCGGGCCGATCTGGCCCGGCGCATCTATGGCATTCAGCAGGTGATCCTGGCCCCCTTTGACGAGGCCATGATGACCATGCCGTGGCAGGATTTTATCACGGAGCTGCTGGTAAAGCGCCACGGGGCCGTGCATCTGGTGGCGGGCCACGACTACCACTTCGGCTACAAAAATCAGGGCGATCCCCGGCTTTTGCAGGAGAAGTGCCGGGAGCTGGGGATAGGCTGCGACATCATCCCCAAGGTGGAGCTGGAGGGCGTTACCGTCAGCTCTACCTACATCCGCACGCTGGTGGAGGCCGGGGACGTGGAGCGGGCGGCACTGTTCCTGGGCCACCGCCACTGCCTGACCCAGACCGTGGTCCACGGCCACCGGCTGGGCCGCACGCTGGGCATCCCCACGGTGAACCTCACCTTTCCGCCCCATGTGCTGGCGCCCCGCCGGGGCGTGTACATCACACGGGTCTATCTGCCGGACGGCACGTCGCTGGCGGGGGTCACCAACGTAGGTACCCGCCCCACCGTCTCCGACGGCACCGCTGTGTCCGTGGAGACCTTCCTGCTGGATTTTGACGGCGATCTCTACGGGAAGTGCATCCGGGTGGAGTTCTGCCGCCGCCTGCGGGACGAGCAGAAATTTGATTCGCTGGAGGCGCTGAAGGCACAGATCCGGGAGAATATCCGCCAGACCCGTGACTATTTTGCCGCCGAGAGTGCCCGTGGGTGAGGAGAGGGGCTTACATACTTGCAAACGAGAAGGGAAGTCCTGCGGGGCTTCCCTTCTTTTTGGCGGTGGGGGTGTTTTTTCAAATGTTTGATCGCCTCCGGCGGGTAACTTTTCCCATGAGCCGGAAAAGCAGGCAAAAGAGCCTGCAAGAAAACCATAGCGCACAGTGCCGGTGTGTGCTATAATGGCCCCAAACGGATCAAAAGGAGGACACCGCCATGCAGCATGAGATCACCGCCAGCGCACCGCTTCTGGACGAAAAGGGCAATCTCCGGGAGCCGGGCTACGCCAAGCGCCTGCTGCCCATCTATCGCCGGGCGGACATCAAGGCTCCGGCCGTCCGCATCAAGGAGTGGGACTACTACCTCGTGGCCAACGACCACTTTGCCGTGGCGCTGACCATTGCCGACAACGGCTACATGGGGCTGGACTCCGTCTCCTTTTTGCAATTTGATGAGGGCTGGCAGGTGACCCGCAGCCCCATGCGGGCCTTTCCCATGGGCCGGACGGGCCTGCCGGAGACCTCCGCCGCCGGAGACACCGCCAGCAGCGGCAAGCGCCATGCGCTGGTGTTCCGCCATGTCCCCGGCGGCCGGGAGCTGACCTTCCGCATGGAGGACTTCCTGAACCGGGACACCATCGAGGGCCACCTGCTGCTGACGCAGGAGCCGGAGGAGTCCATGGTCATCTGCACGCCCTTTGACAAGCCCGGCCACTTCTACTACAACCAGAAGATCAACTGTATGCGGGCTGCCGGGACGGTGCGCATCGGGGCGCAGACATACACCTTTGACCCCGCCGACTCCTTCGGCGTGCTGGACTGGGGACGGGGCGTGTGGACATATCACAACACATGGTACTGGGGCAGCGCCTCCGGGCAGGTGGATGGCGTCCCCTTCGGCTGGAACATCGGCTATGGCTTCGGGGATACCTCCGCCGCCAGCGAGAATATGCTGTTCTACGATGGCAAGGCTCACAAGCTGGGGCAGGTGACCTTCCACATTCCCATGGCGGGGAAACGGGAGGACTATCTGGCCCCGTGGCGCTTTACCTCCGACGACGGGCGGTTCGAGATGGACTTTGCACCCATTCTGGATCGGGCTGCCTGTACGGATGTGAAGCTCATCAAATCCGACCAGCATCAGGTGTTCGGGCGCTTCACCGGCACGGCCCTGCTGGACGACGGCACGCCTGTCCGGGTGAAGGACTTTCTGGGCTTTGCCGAAAAGGTAGAGAACAAGTGGTAAACGCCAGAAAGGAGCGCCCCGGCCAATGGCCGGGGCGCTTCCGATTTTTGCGATATAAGCTTTTTCGGCGGTTACAGGCTCTCTGCGATGTGCCGGGCCACATACACGCCGCTGGCGCTGGCGTGGGAGAGAGAGTGGGTGACACCGCTGCCGTCACCGATGACGAACAGGCCCTTGTGGGGCGTCTCCAGATTTTCGTCCAGCTGGACCTCCATGTTGTAGAACTTTACCTCCACGCCGTAGAGCAGGGTGTCATCATTGGCGGTGCCGGGGGCGATCTTATCCAGCGCATAGATCATCTCGATGATGCCGTCCAGAATGCGCTTGGGCATCACCAGACTCAGGTCGCCGGGAGTGGCGGCCAGCGTGGGGGTGACGAAACTCTCCTCCACCCGCTTGGGCGTGGAGCGCTGGCCACGGATCAGGTCGCCGAACCGCTGGACGATGACGCCGCCGCCCAGCATATTGGACAGCCGTGCGATGCTCTCGCCGTAGCCGTTGGAGTCCTTGAAGGGCTCGGAGAAGTGCTTGGCCACCAGCAGGGCGAAGTTGGTGTTCTCCGTATGGAGGGCGGGGTCCTCGTAGCTGTGGCCGTTGACGGTGACGATACCGTTGGTGTTCTCATTGACCACCACACCCTTGGGATTCATGCAGAAGGTGCGTACCCGATCCTGAAACTTCTCTGTCCGATAGACGATCTTGCTCTCATACAGCTCGTCGGTGAGGTGGGCGAACACCTCATAGGGCAGCTCCACCCGCACGCCGATATCCACACGGTTGGAACTGGTGGGGATCTTCAGCGCCGTGCAGACCTCCTCCATCCACTTGCTGCCGCTGCGGCCCACGGAGATGACACAGGTGCGGCCCTCATAGCGCTCCTTGTCGGTGGTGACGGCGTAGCCGTCCGCCAGCTTCTCCACGGAGCGGACGGGGGTATCGAAGAAGATATCCATCCGGTTCTTCAGCCCGGCATAGAGATGCTCCAGCACCACATAGTTGATGTCCGTTCCCAGATGCCGCACGGAGGCGTCCAGCAGGTGCAGGTCGTTCTCCAGACACAGCTTCTTGATGCGGGTGTTGCCGGTGGAGTAGAGCTTGGTGCCCTCCCCGCCGTTTTCCATGTTGATCTGATCCACATACTCCATCAGCTCCAGCGCCTTCTTTTTGCCGATGTGCTCGTGGAGGGTGCCGCCGAACTGATTGGTGATGTTATACTTTCCGTCGGAAAAGGCACCGGCGCCGCCGAAGCCGTTCATAATGGCGCAGGTGGGGCAGTGAACGCAGCTTTTGACCTTCACGCCGTCAATGGGACAGCGGCGGCGCTCCAGCGTGTGGCCGGATTCAAACAGCGCCAGCTTCAGATCCGGGCGCTTGTTCAGCAGCTCCCAGGCGGTATAGATGCCGCCGGGGCCGCCGCCGATGATAAGAACGTCATATGTCATAAGAGATTCCTCCTGTTCTGAAAATCAACGCAAGTACCTCTATTATGCCACAAATTCCGCCGGAAGACAAATAAGAATCCCTTCTGCCAGCTGCCGCTGCCGCTCATGACGACAGACGATTCTTTTCGGCTCTGACCGAAATTTTTCTTTTCAACATTGGCGGCCTGTGGTAAGATGAAGAAAACAACAGCAGCAACAGGAGGACAAGCCCAATGAGCTACGCAGACGAACGCTTTATCCAGAACTGCCGGGAGATCTTGACCAACGGCGTATGGGACACGGAGTTGGAGGTGCGCCCCCACTGGGATGACGGTGCGCCCGCCCACACGGTGAAAAAATTCGGCATCATCAACCGCTACGACCTGCGGGAGGAGTTCCCCATTCTCACCTTGCGCCGCACCTATTTCAAGACCTGCATCGACGAGCTGCTGTGGATCTGGCAGCAGAAGTCCAACAACATCCACGATCTCCGGGGCCACATCTGGGACAGCTGGGCCGACGGTACCGGCTCCATCGGCAAGGCCTACGGCTATCAGCTGGCGGTGAAGCACCGGTATCCGGAGGGGGAGTTCGATCAGGTGGACCGGGTGCTGTATGACCTGAAGCACAACCCCGCCAGCCGCCGCATCATGACCAATATCTACAACTTTCAGGACCTGCACGAGATGGCCCTGTACCCCTGCGCCTACTCCATGACCTTCAACGTGTCCGGGCATACCCTGAACGCCATACTGAACCAGCGCAGCCAGGATATGCTGGCCGCCAACAACTGGAACGTGGTGCAGTACGCCGTACTGGTCCACATGATGGCGCAGGTGTCGGGGCTGGAGGCCGGGGAGCTGGTCCACGTCATCGCCGACGCCCACATCTACGACCGCCATGTGCCTATCGTGGAGCGGATGCTGGAGAAGGAGCCCCGTCCTGCGCCCAAGTTTGTTATGGACCCCTCCGTCACGGATTTCTACCGCTTTACACGGGACAGCTTCTCGCTGGAGGGCTACGAGCCCCACCCCTTCGAGGACAAGATCCCCGTGGCCATTTAAGGAGACGGCCATGGATGCCATCGTAGCCGTGGATGCCCGCTGGGGCATCGGGCGGGACGGCGGTCTGCTGTTCCGCATCAGCGCCGACCTACGGCGCTTCAAAGCCCTGACCATGGGCCATACGGTGGTCATGGGCCGCCGGACCCTCCAGTCTCTGCCGGGGGGGCGTGGCCTGCCGGGCCGCCGGAATCTGGTGCTGTCCCGGCAGGGGGACCTCGCTCCGGAGGGGGCGGAGGTGTTCTGCGAGGTGCAGCCGATGCTGGACGCCGCCGGGGAGGATGCCTTTGTCATCGGCGGAGCGCAGGTGTATCGTCTGCTGCTGCCCGTTTGCCGGAGGCTGTACGTGACCCAGATCGACGCCGACGGCGGGGCGGACGTGTTCTTCCCGGAGCCTACGCCGGAGCTGTGGCGCATCACGGAGCAGTCCCCGTGGCAGGAGGAGCAGGGTCTGCGGTATCGCTATTTGACCTATGAGCGAAAGGATGGGACGGATGGAATATAAGCGTTTTGGCAGCCGCATGGTGCTGCGGATCGATCGGGGCGAGGAGGTGCTGACCCAGCTGCGCCGTGCGGCGGAGCAGGAGGGCATCCGGTTGGCGGCTGTCAACGGGCTGGGCGCCGTGGGGGACTTCACAGTGGGGGTGTTCCACACGGCGGAGAGGCAGTACCATGCCCACCGCTTTCAGGGGGATTTTGAGATCGTCTCGCTGGTGGGGACCATCACCACCAAGGACGGGGAGTTTTATGCCCACCTCCACATGAGTGCCGGGGACACGGAGGGTCGTGTGCTGGGCGGACACCTGAACGAGGCGGTCATCAGCGCCACCTGTGAGCTGGTGCTGGAGATCATGGACGGCACGGTGGAGCGCCGGTTCGATCCGGAGACGGGGCTGAATCTGATGGAATTTTAAGGCGGCTGCGGGAGCTTCTGCCTGTATCCGATGAAAGGAGAGGCCCGGCCATTTTGGCCGGGCCTCTCCTTTCAGGTGTTTTTCTCATGGAAATGGTCGTATACCGCACGGGCGGCGGCCTTGGGCAGCAACGCCTCCAGCTGCACAAGTTCCGCCTCCGAGATGGCCTTGACGCTCTTGAAGTGCTTCAGCAGCGCCTTTTTCCGCACGTCCCCTATGCCGGGGATGCCGTCCAGACGGGAGGTCATGGCGCTGCGGCTGTGCTTTTCGTGGTGATAGGTGATGGCGAACCGGTGGACCTCCTCCTGCACCCGGCCCACCAGCGCAAACAGCGGCGGACTCTGCTGGATGCCCAGCTCCCGGCCCTCCGGCGTCACCAGCGCACGGGTGCGGTGGCGGTCGTCCTTCACCATGCCCAGAATGGGGACATGGATGCCCATGGACTCCAGCTGCTGCTGCGTGGCCTGGGCCTGCAGATGACCGCCGTCCATCAGCAGCAGGTCCGGCAGGGGGGAGAAGTGCTCGTCCCCGTCCAGATACCGCTGCATCCGCCGCTGCAGCACCTCCTGTAAGGCTCGCAGATCGTCGGCGTGGTCCAGCGTCTTGATCTGGAAGCGGCGATAGTCCCGCTTCAGAGGCTTGCCGTCCGCAAAGACCACCATGGAGGCCACCATGTCCTGCCCCGCCGTGTGGGAGATATCGTAGGATTCCATCCGCCGGGGAAGCACCGGCAGGCCCGCCAGCTGCTGGAGCTGCTCCAGCGTCTTGTTGACCCGCTCGGCGTCAGAGGTGATGCGCTCCACCTCCTCACGGGCGTTGCGCCCGGCCATCCGCAGCAGCTCCGCCCGCTCGCCCCGCTGGGGGACCCGCAGAGTCACCCGGTGGCCGGCCCGGCCCGTCAGCAGGGCGGCGAGGGTCTCCATGTCCTCCACCGGCTCCGGCAGCAGAATTTCCGACGGCAGTGCGCCACGCTCCAGATAGTACTGCTGCAGCACCGCCGCCAGCACCGCCGGCAGGGCCTCATCGGCGGCGGTGGGGAATACCTCCACCTCCCGGCCCAGCAGATTGCCGTCCTCGATGTGCAGCACGGCGCAGCCGGAGCGCACCTGCCCCACGTATATGCCCCACACGTCCGTGTCGGCGCAGACCCCGGCGATGACCTGCTGCTGCTTGCCCAGCACGGAGATGGCCCGGATGCGATCCCGCAGGGCGGCGGCCTTTTCAAAGTTCAGCTCCTCCGCCGCCTCCTCCATCTCCGTTTGCAGCTCCGCCGTCAGCTGGCGGTAGTGGCCGGAGAAAATGCGCTCCGCCTGCCGGATGCGGCGGCGGTACTCCGCCTGATCCGGCCCGCCCGGCAGACAGAAGCCGTCGCACCGGCCGATGTGGTGGTTCAGGCAGGGCCGCTCCTTGCCGATGTCCCGTGGGAACTGCCGGGAGCAGATGGGGAGCTTCAGCGCCCCGCACACCGCCTCGATGGCAAGGCGTGTCTCCCGGCGACCGCCGAAGGGGCCGAAGTACCGGGCGCCGTCCTCCTCCGCCTTTCCCGCCAGAGTGAACCGGGGGTAGGAGACCCCGGTGTCCAGCCGGATGAAGGGATATCCCTTGTCGTCCTTGAGCAGGATGTTGTATCGGGGCTGGTGGCGCTTGATGAGGGAGTTTTCTAGGATCAGCGCCTCAAACTCCGACGAGACGAAAATGGTATCGAAGTGGTCCACCTGCGACACCATGGCTCTGGTTTTCTCATTGTGGGAGGCGGTGTCCTGAAAGTACTGGCTTACCCGGTTTTTCAGCTTCTTGGCCTTGCCTACATAGATGACCTTGCCGGTCTTATCCATCATCAGATAGACCCCCGGCAGCAGGGGCAGGTCGTTGGCTTTTTCCCTCAGCTCCTCCTTGGTCATGGCGCACCTCCTGACTGGCGTATTTCTCTCAGTATAGCACAAATTTTTTCAGGAAGGAAGTTGCATTTTCCGACAGATGCTGTATAATCATTCCATCGATTTGCAGAATGGGGGATATTCCGTGAAAAAACAAGCTATGACCCTGCTGCTGGCGGCGGTGCTGGTGCTTTCCGGCTGCGGTAAGCAGCAGCTGCCGGAGGAGATCCCGGCGGATATGGGCCTTGCCGCCGTGGCAGCTATAGAGAGTCATACCCCGACGGCACTGGAGCTGACGGAGACGCAGGCACCCCCGGAGGAACCGGTGGAAGAGCCGGAGGAACCGGAGGAGCCGGACTGGTCCGCCGGAAGCAGCGACTACCCGTGGGTGCGCTCCGGCTACGCCTACTATATCCGGGTCAACCGCAGCGCCAACGTGGTCACGGTTTATACCGCCGGGGACGACGGACGATACTCCGTCCCCTACCGGGCCATGGTGTGCTCCTCCGGCGGCTCCGGGACGCCGCTGGGGGACTTCTCGCTGGACGGCTGGTATCGCTGGGAGTGGCTGGGGCTGGTGGGCGGTGTGTCCGGTCAGTACTGCACGCAGATCTACGGCGACTACCTGTTCCACTCCGTCCCCTATACGGAGCGGTATAACAAGGGCTCCCTCCAGCCGGGGGAGTTCGACAAGCTGGGGACCAGCTGCTCCCACGGCTGCATCCGCCTGCAGGTGGCAGACGCCAAATGGATCTATGACAACAAGTACGACATCGCCGGAGTGACCATCTACGACAGCGACGACCCAGGCCCGCTGGGAAAGCCCTCCGCCCCCTCCATCGGCGGCAGCGCCTATCCCGGCTGGGACCCCACGGATCCCGACAGCGACAATCCGTGGAACAAGTCGACGGATGTGGCACCCGAACCGAAACCCGAACCGAAACCAGAACCGGACCCCGAACCGGAGCCTGATCCGGAGCCGGGGGAGGCCCCTGGCACGGGAGGCGACACACAGCCCGACCCGTCACCCGGCGGCGGGAATGTTGGCGGAGAATGAGAAAGGACCGACTATGAGGATCGTAATTAAAGTGGGAACATCTACGCTGGCGCATCCCACAGGGCGGCTGAATATCCAGCGCATCGAGCTTTTATGCAAGGTTATGAGCGACCTGAAGAATGCAGGACATCAGATCATTCTGGTGTCCTCCGGAGCCATTGCTATGGGCTTCGGCAAGCTGAACCTGCCGGAGCGGCCCAAGGACGTTCCCACCAAGCAGGCCTCCGCCGCCGTGGGCCAGTGCGAGCTGATGTATACCTACGACAAGCTGTTTACCGAGTATAACCACACGGTGGCCCAGCTGCTCATCACCCGGCCAGATATCACCGGGGGCGGACAGCGGCGAGAGAATTTCCACGTGACGCTGGAGCGGCTGCTGGAGCTGGGAGCGCTGCCTATCATCAACGAAAACGACACCATCTCCACCGAGGAGATCAGCATCGGGGACAACGACACCCTGTCCGCCATGGTGGCGGCCAGCATCCGGGCAGATCTGCTGATCCTGCTGTCGGACATCGATGGTCTGTATGACAGCGCCCCCCACAAGAACCCCGATGCCCGGCTCATCCCGGTGGTGGAGCGGCTGGATGACCATATTCGGGCGCTGGCGGGAGGCAGCGGCTCCAGTCTGGGGACCGGCGGTATGGTGACGAAGCTGCAGGCAGCTCAGATCGCCACGGAGGCGGGCTGCGAGATGGTTATCGCCAACGGCCACCATCCGGCGGCACTGTATGACATTGCGGCGGGTCAGCCGGTAGGCACCCGCTTTCTGGCAGGGAGGAAAGACCTATGACCACATTGGATATCCTGAAAAAGACACGGGCGGCGTGGCCCAGCATCCGCAACCGGGACGCAGAGGGAAAGAACGCTCTGCTGCGGGGCATGGCGGACAGCCTCATGGCCTGCGCCCCCGCCATTCTGGCGGAGAACCGCCGGGACATGGAGGAGGCACGGGGGACCATCAGCGATGTGATGCTGGATCGGCTGTATCTGGATGAAAAGCGGCTGGCAGGCATGGCGGAGGGTATCCGGGCCCTGACGGCCCTGCCGGATCACACGGGCCGCATCCTGTCCCAGATCACCCGGCCCAACGGCATGACCATCTGCAAGCAGCAGGTGCCTATGGGCCTTATCGCCATTATCTATGAGAGCCGTCCCAACGTCACCTCCGATGCGGCGGCGCTGGCGGTGAAGAGCGGCAACGTCTGCGTTCTGCGCAGCGGCCGGGAGGCCTACCGCACCGCCAAGGCCATCGTGCAGGCCCTGAAGCAGGGAATTGCCGCCGCCGGAGGGGATGCGGAGATCATCAACATCGTGGACGACACCAGCCACCAGAGCGCCGCCGATCTGATGCGGGCCAACGGGCTGGTGGATCTTCTGATCCCCCGTGGCGGGGCGGGTCTGATCCGCCGCTGTGTGGAGAACGCCACCGTTCCCTGTATCCAGACCGGCACCGGTATCTGCCATGTGTATGTGGATCAGTACGCCGATTTGCAAAAGGCATTGGCCATCATCGTCAACGCCAAGACCAGCCGTCCCTCCGTGTGCAACGCCGAGGAGGTGTGTCTGGTGCATCAGGCGGTGGCGGAGGAGTTCCTGCCCATGCTGAAGCAGGCGCTGGTGGATGACCGGCAGACCGCCGGGGCCGTGCCGGTGGAGCTGCGGCTGGATCAGCGTGCGGCGGCCATCATCCCCGGCACCCCGGCATCGGAGACGGACTTCGACACGGAGTTTTTGGACTACATTCTGGCGGTGGGGGTGGTGGACAGCGTAGATGAGGCCGTAGCCCATGTGCTGCGCCACTCCACCGGTCACAGTGACGCCATCATCACGGAGAACGCCGAGAACGCACAGAAATTTGTGGACGGCACCGACAGCGCCGCCGTGTACGTCAATGTCTCCACCCGCTTCACCGACGGTGGGGAGTTCGGCCTTGGCTGCGAAATGGGTATCTCCACCCAGAAGCTCCACGCCCGTGGGCCTATGGGGCTGGACGAGCTGTGTACCTATAAGTATATCATCCGTGGCAGCGGCCAGACCCGGTAAAAAACGCATAAACGCATAGAAGAAGCCACACCCGCCTGATGCGGGTGTGGCTTCTCCATGTGAAAAAGCGGGTCGGCAGTATCATTCCGGCCACTGGGGGCAGGTGCGGCGGATGTAGGGCAGTACCTCCTCCTCCGGCAGGTCCAGAGCGGCGGCCAGTTCACCGTAGAGAGCGCTCTCCGCCCGGCGCAGGTAGCGCTCGTCCATCTGGCTGACCTTGCGCCCGGTCCGCAGGGCGTGCTTGCGGCGGCGGACGGCGGAGCGGATCAGACCCGCCATGCGGCGGCAGTCGTAGGAGGTGACGATCTGCTGATAGAACTCCTTCAGCAGACGCATACTGCGGCTCTCCGGCTCCTCCGGCGGCAGCTGGGGCAGCTGGGCGATCAGGTCCTCCGCCTCCTGCCGGGTGAGGATGGGGCGCATCAGCACCTTGGTATCCACCGGGGTCAGCACCGTGCCGCTGCGGGTCAGAGGCGTCAGCGTATAGTAAAGCTTGGTTTTGTCCGTTCCGGACAGGGAGGAGGGTCCCACCGCCGCTATGCGGCACACCCCTTCTCCTCCATAAATGACCAGTTGGCCTTCCGTAAACATCCCATTCAACTCTTTTCTTGTATACATTTTCATCCATTTCATTATAACACATTCTTAATAAAATGTAAGAAAAACTTTTTATCTCTCACAGATTTTCCGTGGGACACGGACTCTTGTCAATGAGACGGATATGGGGTATAATCAAGAAAAATTCTTCCGGGAGGTGCCAGTCATGGATAATGCACTGAATGAAAAGCTGGATCTGTCGGCCCTGCATCTGGGGATCATCTCCGTGGGGGCGCTGCTGGGAGCGGTGGTGACGCTGGTGGTCTGCATCTTGGCGGTGCGGATCATCACGGTGCTGCTGCGCCGGGTGCTGGGCAAGACCACGCTGGAGCAGCGGGTCAGCAAATACATCGTCAGCACCGTGCGGTTCGTGCTGTGGGTGGTGACGGTGCTGATCGTGGCTCAGCAGCTGGGCATCCCCGTGACATCGCTGGTGGCACTGTTCTCGGTGGTATCACTGGCGGTGTCGCTGGCGGTACAGAACGTGCTGGCCAACGTGGCGGGCGGGCTGGTGCTGCTGGTGACCAAGCCCTTTACCGTGGGGAATTACATCGATACCCCCAGCGGGGAGGGAACGGTGCGGGAGATGAGCCTGACCTATACCTTTCTGGAGACCATGGAGGGCCAGCGGCTGGCAGTTCCCAACAGCACCCTGTCCTCCGGGAAGATCATCAACTACTCCACGCTGGCCACCCGGCGGCTCCAGCACAAGATCACGGCCTCCTACGACGATGCCGTGGCGGACGTGCGAAAGGCCTGCCTGACGGCGGTGGGGCGGACGGCCAACGTGCTGGCCGATCCTGCACCGGTGGTGTACGTCAGCAGCTACGGCGAGAGCAGCATAGAGTACATCGTGCGGTGCTGGACGAAAACAGAGGACTACTGGCCGGCGTATTATCAGCTGCTGGAGGAGATACGCAACGCCTTTAACGAGGCGGGAGTGGAGATGTGCTACAATCACCTGAACGTACACATCATCGAGAAGAAGGAGGAGACGGAATGAACATCGGATTGCTGGGCTTCGGCGTGGTAGGCGGCGGCGTGTGGGAGCTGGCGCAGGAAAACCGGGCCTTGAATGTGAAGAAGGTGCTGGTGCGCCGGGAGGTGCCGCCGCTGGTCGAGACGGCGGTGCAGGACGTGGAGGCCATCCTCCGGGATCCGGATATCGACACGGTGGTGGAGGTGCTGGGGGGTCTGCACCCGGCCTATGAATGGATCTGCCGGGCGTTGGCGGGGGGGAAGAACGTGGTGACGGCCAATAAGGCAGTCATCAGCGCCTACTACCGGGAGCTGACGGCGCTGGCTTGTGAAAACAGGGTGGCGCTTCGCTGTACGGCGGCGGTGGGCGGAGGTATCCCATGGCTGGTAAATTTGCAGCGCTGCCGCCGGGTGGACACCGTGACGGAGGTGGGAGGCATCATGAACGGCACCACCAACTTCATCATGGATGCCATGGCCCGACAGGGAGCAGATTTTCCCGCTGTGCTGCAGCGGGCGCAGGAGTTGGGCTATGCCGAGGCGGATCCCAGCGCCGACATTGACGGCGACGACATCCGCCGGAAGCTGACCATCTCCGCCAACATCGCCTTTGATGCGCTGCTGCGGGAGGAGGACATCCCGGCCTTCGGCATCCGCACCGTCACCGGGGCGGATGTGGCGGACTTCCGGGCTCATGGCTTCACCTGCAAGCTGCTGGCCTGCGCCCAGCGGACGGAGACGGGCGTGGCCGCCTATGTGGAGCCTGCGCTGGTGGCGGAGGGCGAGCCGGAGGCGGCGGTGCCGGGGAACTATAACCTCATCTCCTGCACCGGGGAGCTGCTGGGCCGGCAGAGCTACTTCGGGCAGGGAGCCGGACGGTATCCCACGGCGGCCAACGTGGTGCAGGACTGTCTGGATCTGCTGACAGGAGAGGACGGCTTCTACACGGAGACGGCCCGGCCTATGGCGGTGGAGGCCGATGCCGTGGCGCATCCCTACTATGTTCGCACCCAAGCGGCGGATCCGTGGCTGGAGAGCGTCACGGCGGACCGGTGGGATAGCGGCGTCATCACCGGGGCCGTGCCGGTGGGGCAGATGCTGCGCTGGGCGGCGGCCCAGCGGCAGCGGGATCCCGGATGCTTTGTGGCGGGCATCCGGTGACGGTTTTTCGATGTTTACGGAAAACTTCATAGCCTGTTCAAATAAACGTAAAGCGTCTGTGGTATAGTAAGAGCATCCCAATACACGGAGAATAATTCTGACATGGAGAAAAGGCATTTTACGGAAAACCAGAAAAAGCTCATCGGCGGGGTGGCCATCGTCATATTTGTGGTGTTCAGCGCTGCTATCTGCTGGTTCGTGGGCAAGCCCATGGTGAAGTTTGTATCCGAACCGGAGAAGTTCCGAATGTGGGTGGACAGCCACGGCCTGTGGAGTCAGGTGGCCTATGTGGGCATGACACTTTTGCAGGTACTGGTGGCTGTGATCCCCGGTGAACCGCTGGAAATCAGCGGCGGCTATGCCTTCGGTGCGGTGCAGGGCACGGTACTGTGTATGCTGGGGGCTTTTCTGGGCAGCGTGGCGGTATTCGCTTTTGTGCGGCGGTTTGGCCGGGAGCTGGTGGAGGTTTTCTTTCCTAAGGAAAAAATCGAGTCTCTGCGTTTTTTGCAAAGCTCTCCCAAGCGGGAACTGCTGTTCTGGCTCGTATTCGTTGTGCCGGGGACGCCCAAGGATCTGCTGTGCTACTTTGCGGGACTGACCGATCTGTCCTGGGGCAAGTGGCTGCTGATCTGTTCGTTGGGGCGTGTCCCTTCCATCGTCACCTCCACCGTGGGCGGAAACGCTCTGGGTGGAAAAAACTACCTTTTTGCCATTCTGGTGTTTGCCGGAACGCTGGCAGTCAGCGCCATAGGGCTGCTGATCTACCGAGGCCTATGCCATAGGCACGAGAAGAAGCAAAACGGCAAAACGTAAAAAAAGCATCCCCTGACCTGCTGGTCAGGGGATGCTTTTTTACTTAGTGTCCTTTTTTCGGGCCAGCTCCGCCAGCTCCGGGAATTTCTTGGTGATGTAGCTGTAGCTGCCCCGGCCATGGGGGACCAGACAGCCGCTGCAATCCTTGATGCCGTCGCCCACATAGGCGAAGTTGCCGCCGCACTTGTCGCCCAGAGCATAGAGGGGACAGTAGCAGAACAGACAGTTGAAGTCCTCCGGCTTGGCTGTTTTGTGACAGGGGAAAAATTCGCACTGAGTGTGCTGGAAGAAAGAGTACCGGCATTCCTCCGGCTTGGTGGAAAGGGGCTTATCCATGGGGTGACCTCCGTTTCAAGTGATCCGTGGGCCGCAGGGCTCATGGGATGAGTTTCATGGGTGGATAGGCTCATGGGATTGATAGAACCTACGAGCCGATACCATCATACCAGCTTCCGCAGGGAACGTCAAGTGCGGTTGACATAATGTGAAGCTGAGAGCTGCACCGTTTCCCCGAAGACTGCCCTATATGCACCGGGAGCGCTGCGGTACCCCCGCAGCGCTCCGGTAGCTTTCACGCCGAATAAATCAATTTTTTAGTTTCGTTGGATCGATTGCTCTACATGATATAATGAAGCTGCCCACAAAGGCACTTTATCAGCGGCAGCCGTGATCCCGGAAATAGGGGATCTTGGGCAGCTGCCACAGCAGGAGCATCCCCAGCCCATAGCAGGCGATGGCCTCTCCGGCGCCCACGGTCAGGCCGTTGATGGCCCATGTGGCGGGGAAGGCGGCGGTGAGGCCCGTCTCCTCATAGGCGATGACAGCCCCCACCAGCAGAGTGTTCAGCACCACCGGCGGCAGAGGGGCCAGCCACTTTTTCCGGCATCGGGCCGTCAGCAGGGCGGCGATGAGGGTGGCCAGAGATCCCACGATCAGGTCCAGCAGACCATAGGGACTCAATAGATTGGTGATGAGGCATCCGGCGAACAGGCCCCAGACCGTCTCCGGAAAGAAAAAGGGGAGTACGCACAGCGCCTCAGAAAAGCGGCATTGCACGACTCCGAAGGTCAGGCTGAACACGGAGCTGAAAAGACTCAGTACGGCGTAGGCGGCGCCCACGGCGGCGGCCCGTGTCAGGTGTTGGGTTTGTAGCTTCTGCATTTTTGGTATCCTCCCATTTTTTGTTTAGAGAACGGCGTGAACCGAACGAACGCCGCCAGCGGCGGCGCTTGGACAGGGAGGGCCCCTGTCGCAGGGAGTATACCACATCCGGCGGCAAAAGGGAAGAACTTTTTCCGGTTTGGCCTGTGGGAGAGGGATTTTCTGCGTAAAAAGGGAGGGACAAGCGTCCCTCCCTTTCTGATTCAGTGCATGGGGCAGCCATGGGGCTTATCGCCCCGGCGCTCTGCCCGGCACAGGATCATCTCCCCGGCGATGCTGACGGCGATCTCCGCCGGTGTCACCGCACGGATGGCGGTGCCGATGGGGGTGTGGATCTGTGCAATGGACTCCTCCGGGATGCCCGCCTCCCGCAGCCTCCGGTTCACGGAGGCAGTCTTGGTGCGGGAGCCGATGACCCCCACATAGGCAAACGGCCCACGGAGGATCTGCTCCTCCACATGGAAGTCGTGCATATGGCCGTTGGTCATGATGACCACGAAATCCTCCTCCGTCACCGTGAGGTGGTCCTTGATGGAGGTGAAGTCCCCGCAGATGATCTCCTCTGCCGTGGGGAAGAGCTTGCGGGTGGCCAGCTCCGGGCGGCAGTCGAACACCACCGGGCGGAAGCCTACCGTCACCAGCAGGGGGCACAGGGCCTGCGAGATGTGGCCCGCCCCGAACAGCAGCGCCCGCTCCCCGATGGGCAGGGGCATACTGAACAAGCCATCCTGCCGGACGCAGTCGGTTTGGAGAGAAGCGGGGCCTACGCCCTTCGGCAGATCGCCCCACAGCAGACCCTCCGGCCCCAGCAGAGCGCCGCAGCCGCCGTCCTCCCGCAGCACCAGCCAGCCCCGCTGATGGGCGGTGAGCCGCTCTGTCAGGGCCGAGGCCAGCGCCTGCCACGACGCATCCTCCGCCGGGATGAACTGGAAATGGGCCGTCACGTCGCCGCCGCACACCATGCCGATATCGCCGCCGGAGGCGGCGGTGTGCAGCAGAAAATCGTGGACGGCAGAGCGCTTCTCCCTCAGCAGGGCCATGGCCATCTCCTCGCTGCGGCGCTCCACGGCGCCGCCGCCGATGGTACCGGTGAGCCGGCCGCTGGCACCCACCAGCATCTGGGAACCGCTCTTCCGGGGGGCGCTGCCCGCTGTGTCGATCAGCGTCACCAGCACCGTGTCCCGGTGCTTTTCCATCTCATAAAACAGCTGTGCAAAGATCTGATTCATAGCTTCTCCTTGTTCCATTGCAGGATACGACTCCGCAGACGCTGATAGAGCGCCTCACGGCTTTCCGGTGTGATGTTAAATACTTCTCCGTGAGGATGCTGCCGCACCCGGCGGAGAAAGTCCGTGTCCTTGGGCTTAACGGCGGCCAGCACCGGCGTGGAGCCGTCCAGCGCCGCCAGCACCGCCGCCTGAAACCGGTAGGCGTCGTTTTCCAGAAAGCCCAGCTCGTCCATCACCAGCAGGCCACCTGACGTCAGCAGCGGCGGCCCCAGCCGGTCAAAGGCCTCCGGATACCGGACACTGCGGCGGCTGTCGCAGGTACCCACCAGATGCTCCGGGTCATAGGGCCGCTCCTCCGGCGGCAGGGCGGCGGCGTGCAGGTAGATGGGGAACATCCCGTCCCCGTCCGCCTGGGGCAGGCGGCGGGTGACGAAGCCGCCGACGGGACGGCAATTTTCCGCCAGCAGCCGGCGGATGAGGGTACTCTTTCCCACACCACGCTCCCCGCAGATGAGAATGTGCTTTTCCATGCTACGCCTCCTCCATGGCCGGAATCTCCACCGCCAGCAGACACAGCTCCTTCCGGTTGGGCAAGTAGTAGGGGAATTCCGGTCCCGGTCCCGGCACCAGACGGTGCAGGGGTGGTTCCCCTGCGCCGCTGCGGTCATAGAGCCGGAAGAATCGTTGGGCATCCTCCAGCGATCGGAAGGGCTGACCGAACTCCAGTGAAAACCGCTCCATCCGATAGGAAAGGCCCAGATGGCGCAGGGTATCCTCCGAGTCCGCCGCCGTGAAGCCCACCGGCACCCGGCCGGTGCTGAACCGGTGATAGGCGTAGTCACGGCGGATGAGCAGCACCGTTCCCCGGCACTGCTGGCGGGCCACCGTCAGCGCTTCCTCCACGCCGCCGAACAGGCAGAACACCATGGCGTCGTAGGGCGTTTCCGGCGACAGGCAACGGATATCCCCCTGCCGCACCGTGAGACGGGGGTCATGGCCTGCCCGCTGCCGGAGGTTCTCCAGCGGCGCCGCCGCACGATCCACGGCGGTGACGTGGCGGCAGTAGGGCAGCAGGGCAATGGACAGCCCGCCCAGCCCGCACCCGGCGTCGCACACATGGGCCTGCTTCGGCAGATAGGGGGCGATGCGCCGGGCCAAGGCCGGATAGTAGCCGCAGCAGGCCATGGCGTCCTGCAAAAAGGCCATGCCCTCCGGTGTCCAAGCCTGCATCATCCGCCGCACCTCCCGTGTTTTTTTCAGCATAGCAAATCTGCGGCGGGATTGCAAGACCGCCCCGCCGCCTGTGGGAAAATTCCGCCATAGGGAACGGAAATAACACAGAAAATTCACATTTTCCCGCCGGGGCGTCGTATTTACACGGCACCCTGTAAATGCTATAATCATAAAATATGAGATCAGGAAAGGAACGGACCCACATGGAACTGCACGCAAAGCTGGTGCGCTCACAACTGAATTTCTTCAAGCCTCTGGCGGAAAACTGCTCTCTGGAGCTGACCCGGAAGGGGCAGGACAAGCTGGGGGAACTGATGACGGCCATGCACCGGCGGGAGACCTTTTCCCGTGAGCATGACTTCCGGAATTTTCAGGGGGCGTGGATCATGCCCAAGGACGAACGCCGTACCGGCGTGATCCTGTACCTCCACGGCGGCGGCTACACCTGCGGCAGTCTGGAATACGCCAAGGGCTTTGCCTCTACACTGGCCACGGAGTGCGGTGTCCGGGTGTTCTGCGCCGCCTACCGGCTGGCCCCGGAGCATCCCTATCCCGCTGCGCTGGAGGATGCGATGGAGAGCTATGAGTATCTGCTGAAAAAGGGCTATCCCGCCCGGCAGATCCTGCTGTGCGGCGAGTCCGCCGGCGGCGGGCTCATCTATGCCCTGTGCCTGAAGCTCAAGGAACTGGGGCGGCCCCTGCCCTGCGGGCTGGTGGGCATCTCCCCGTGGACGGACCTCACCTCCTCCGGAGCTTCCTTCGAGACCAACCGGGACGTGGACCCCTCCATGACCCGTGAGCTGCTGACCTTCTACGCCGGGTGCTATACCCAGACACCGGAGGAGCCCCTGTGCTCCCCGCTGTTCGGTGATCTCCACGGCCTGCCGCCGTCCCTGCTGTTCGTGGGCGGGGACGAGGTGATGCTGGACGACACCCGGATGCTCCATGAGAAGCTGCTGAAGTCCGGCTGCCGCAGCAAAATGCACATCGCCCCGGAGCGGTGGCACGCCTATGTGCTGTACTGCCTCACCGAGAACATGGAGGAGGACTTCCAGTCCATCAACCATTTTCTGGATAAGGTACTCTCCCCGGCCCGGAGCCTGCGGTGGATGCGGCTGGATAACGCCGCCAAGATCTACCCTGCCGCCAAGCGCCGCAACTGGAACAACTTTTTCCGCCTGTCCGCCACCCTGACGGAGCCGGTGGATACGGCAGTGCTGCGCTCGGCGCTGGATGTGACGGTGCGGCGCTTCCCATCCATGGCGGTGCGGCTGCGGCGGGGGGTGTTCTGGTACTATCTGGAGCAGATCCCCCAGGCCCCGGCCATTCAGTCGGAGAAAAGCTGCCCGCTGGCCCACGTCCCCTTCGATCAGGTACGGCGCTGCGCCCTGCGGGTGCTGGTGTACCATGACCGCATTGCCGTGGAGTTCTTCCACGCCATCACCGACGGCACCGGCGGCACTATCTTTCTCAAGACCCTGCTGGCGGAGTATCTATGTCAGAAGTACGGCATCACCATCCCGGCGGAGGACGGCGTACTGGGCCGTCTGGAGGAGCCGGACGAGGAGGAACTGGAGGACAGCTTTCTCCGCTATGCCGGAGATGTGAAGGCCAGCCGCAAGGAGGCCACCGCCTATCACCTCAGCGGCACGCCGGAGCCGGACGGCTTCAAGAATCTGGTGACGCTGATGGTGCCGACGGAGGCGCTGCGCTCCTGTGCCAAGGAGTGCGGCGTCACGGTGACGGAGCTGCTGGCCGCCGCCATGATGCAGGCCATCGACCGCCTGCAGGCGGAGAAGGAGCCACGCCGCAGCCACCGCAAGCCGGTGAAGGTGCTGATCCCCGTGAACCTGCGGAATCTGTTCCCCACCCGCACCTTGCGGAACTTTGCCTCCTACATCACCCCGGAGATCGATCCCCGTATGGGAGACTTCACCTTTCGGGAGATCTGCGCCGCCGTTCATCACCGGATGGGACTGGAGAACAACCCCCACACCATGCAGGCCAAGTTTGCCGCCAATGTGGCCAGCGAGCGCTCCCCCGTGCTGCGGGTGATGCCGCTGTTCGTGAAGAATCTGGCCATGAAGATGGTATTCGACGCAGTGGGAGAGCGGAAGTCCTGTCTGTGCCTGTCCAATCTGGGCAATGTCCGTCTGCCGGAGGCCATGGTCCCCTATGTGCGCCGGATGGATTTCATCATCGGCGTGCAGGCGGCGGCCCCCCACGGCTGCGCCGTGGTGTCGTGGAACGGCACCGCCTATATCAACTGCATCCGCAACATCCGGGAGCCGGAGCTGGAGCTGCACTTTTATCAGGTGCTGCATGAACTGGGCCTGCCGGTGAAGGCGGAGAGCAACCAGCGCTGAGAGAAGAAAGGAGCGCAAAGCCATGTATTGTGTCAAATGCGGCGTGGAGCTGGCGGACAGCCAGCGGGTGTGTCCCCTGTGCGGCACCCGTGTGTTCCACCCGGATATTCCCCGCACCCCTGCCGACCCGCCCTATCCCCCGGATGAGCGGGTCCACCCGGAGGAGGTGAACCGCTCCGGCGTGTGCTTTATCCTGACGGCGCTGGCCCTGCTGCCAGCGGTGATCTGCGTGCTGTGCGACTGGCGCATCAACGGAGGCATCCGCTGGTCCGGCTATGCCTCCGGCGGCATCCTGCTGCTGTATGTGCTGACGGTGCTGCCCCTGTGGTTCAAGCGGCCTAACCCGGTGATCTTTGTGCCGCTGGATTTTGCCGCCATTATTCTGTACCTGCTGTATATCGATCTTGCCACCGGCGGACACTGGTTCCTGACCTTCGCCTTCCCCGTGGCAGGATCCATCGGCGTGCTCATCACCACCGTGGTGGCGTTGCTGCGCTACGTCCGCCGGGGGTATCTCTACATCTTCGGCGGCGCCCTCATTGCCGCCGGCGGGCTTGCCATGCTGCTGGAGTTTTTGCTGAACCTGACCTTCGGCGTTCACCAGACCTTCTTCTGGTCCTTCTATCCGCTGGCCGCCGGGGTGCTGCTGGGGGTGATGCTGATCATCATTGCCGTCTGTCCGCCTCTGCGCCGCTCCCTTCACCGGAAGTTCTTCCTGTGAATTCCCCACAGCGGGTCCTTTGGACATAAAGCCCTCCTTCCCCTGTGGAGGAGGGCTTTTCCAGTTGACTTCCCGGAGGAGATTCCGTATAATGGGACACAATGAGATAGCGCAGAACGCCGCTTCACCGGAGACGGAGCGGGCGGCGGGGCGGCCGGTGCCGGTTTCCGGAGGGAACCGGCCTTTTTCCTGACTGCACCGGGTCGGAAAGGAGCGATCTTCCGTGAAAAAACGTATCTTTGCGGCGCTTTCAGCGATGCTGATGCTGCTGGCTCTGGCCGGCTGCGGCGCCAAGCAGGTGGACTATGACGCCACCTGCACCATCTCCATCTCTTGCGCCACCATTCTGGACAATATGGACGCCTGCGACCCCGACAAGCGGGAGCAGGTGCCTCAGGACGGCGTCATTCTGGCCCCGGTGGAGGTGGGCTTCCAGACCGGGGAAAACGTCTTTGACGTGCTGCAGCGGGTGTGCCGGGAAAATCGCATCCAAATGGAGTCCAAATGGACGCCCCTGTATGAGAGTGCCTACATTCAGGGCATCCACAACCTGTATGAATTCGACGTGGGCAGCGGCTCCGGCTGGATGTACAGCGTCAACGACTGGTATCCCAACTACGGCTGCTCCCGCTACACGGTGCAGCCGGGGGATTTGATCTGCTGGGTCTATACCTGCGATCTGGGACAGGATGTAGGCGGCGGGGCCGCCGTGGGCGAGTGAGAAGAACCGGCGAAGGGAGGCGATGACCATGCGATACAGCGACGTGTTCGGCAGCTGCCATCCGGCGGTGAACTTCCTGTATTTCGTGCTGGTCATCGCCTTTTCCATGTGCCTGACTCACCCGGTATGCCTGCTGCTGTCGGTGTGCGGGGCCGTGATCTACCATGCTGTGCTGCTGGGGCCCCGCTCCCTGCGGAAAAGCGCCGTGTGGATGGTGCCTATGGCGGTGCTGGCGGCGGTCATCAACCCGGCCTTCACCCATCAGGGCGTTACCATACTGGCCTATCTCCCCTCCGGCAATCCCCTGACGCTGGAGAGTATGCTCTACGGCCTTGCCTCGGCGGCGCTGCTGTCGGCCACGCTGCTGTGGTTCACCTGCTACAACGCCGTCATGACCTCGGATAAGTTCATCTATCTCTTTGGCCGGGTGATCCCCGCCCTGTCACTGGTGCTGTCTATGACCATGCGCTTTGTTCCCCGGTTCCGCACCCAGCTGCACACCGTGGCGCAGGCCCAGAAATACATGGGCCGTGACACGGAGAATGGCAGCCTTCTCCGCCGCACGAAAAACGCCATGAAGGTCTTTTCCATCATGGTCACATGGTCGCTGGAGAGCGCCATCGAGACGGCGGACAGTATGAAGAGCCGAGGCTACGGGGAAAAGGGCCGCACGGCCTTCTCCATCTATCGCATGGACGACCGGGACCGGAGCCTGCTGGTATGGCTCATCTTCTGCGGGGCCTATGTGCTTTGCGGCGTGCTGGCCGGAGGTCTGCGGTTCCGCTACTACCCCTCGCTGGCGGGAGCGCCTGTGACGCCTATGACCGTGAGTTTTTTCGTGGTCTATTTTCTGCTGTGCCTGACCCCGGCGGCGCTGGATCTGGCGGCGACCCGCCAGTGGAAACAAATCGAGAAGGAGGTGCGCCGGTGACGGAGCTTCTGCATCTGGAGAATTACAGCTTTACCTACCCCCAGCAGCGCCGCCCGGCGCTGTCCCATGTTACCCTCACGTTGCCGGAGGGGGCGTTCATGGTGCTCTGCGGCCCCTCCGGCTGCGGAAAGTCCACGCTGCTGCGGCAGCTGAAAACGGTGCTGGCGCCCCACGGCCTGCGGGAGGGGGAGATCACCTTCTGCGGCACGCCGCTGTCCCAGATCCCCAGCCGCCGTCAGGCGGCGGAGATCGGCTTCGTGCAGCAGTCACCGGAGAATCAGGTGGTGACGGACAAGGTCTGGCATGAGCTGGCCTTCGGACTGGAGAGTCTGGGCTTCGACACCCCCACCATCCGCCGCCGTGTGGCGGAGATGGCCTCCTTCTTCGGGATACAGGACTGGTTCTATAAAAACGTCACGGAGCTGTCCGGCGGTCAGAAGCAGCTGCTGAGTCTGGCCTCGGTGATGGTGATGCAGCCTCGTGTGCTGATTTTGGACGAGCCTACCAGTCAGTTAGACCCCATTGCCGCCTCGGACTTCCTCCAGACGCTGGGGCGCATCAATCGGGAGCTGGGGACCACCGTCCTTCTGACGGAGCATCGGCTGGAGGAGGCTCTGCCGCTGGCTACCCATGCGGCGGTGATGGACGGCGGACGGCTGCTGTGTACCGGCGCACCGGCGGAGGTGGGCGGCCTGCTGCGGCAGGAGGGCCACCGGATGTTTTTGGCCATGCCCTCCGCCATGCGGATCTGGGCCTCGGTGCAGAGCGATGCCTCCTGCCCGGTGACGGTGCGGGAGGGCAGAGCCTTCCTGACGGAGTGGCTCACAGATCACCCCGCCCAACCCCTGCCGCCGGAGGAGATCCCTCCCTGCGGCGAGGTGGTGCTGGCGGCGGAGGACGTGTGGTTCAAATACGAGGAAAAAGGCCCGGATATCGTCCGGGGCCTCCATATGACCGTCCGACAGGGGGAGTTCATGGCCCTGCTGGGCGGCAACGGCACCGGCAAATCCACCACCCTGCGGCTCCTCAGCGAGGGACTGCGCCCCTACCGTGGCACGGTGCGCCATACGGGCCGGCTGGGGGTCCTGCCCCAGAACCCCCAGGCACTGTTCGTGAAAAAGACCGTCCGGGAGGATCTGTTCGAGACCTTCGACGGACTGCATTTGCCCCCGGCGGAGCAGCAGCGGCGGGTGGAGCAAATGGTGACCCTCTGCCGTCTGACGGAACTGCTGGACCGCCATCCCTACGACCTCTCCGGCGGTGAACAGCAGCGTGCGGCGCTGGCCAAGGTCATGCTGCTGGAGCCGGATATCCTGCTGATGGACGAGCCCACCAAGGGACTGGACGCCGAGTTCAAGCAGTCCTTTGCCGCCATGGTGCGCTCTCTGCTCTCCGGCGGCGTGACGGTGCTGATGGTGAGCCACGACGTGGAATTCTGCGCCCGCTATGCCCACCGCTGCGCTTTGTTCTTCGACGGCAGCATCTCTGCCGAGGGGACGCCCCGTGCCTTCTTCGGCGGCAACAGCTTCTACACCACCTCCGCCGACCGCATGGCCCGTGGGCTGCTGCCCCATGCCGTCACGGCGGAGGACGTCATGGCGGGTATCGGCGGCACCGTCCCGCCGGAGCCGGAGGTGCAGCACACCTATGCACCACTGCCGCCGGCGGCGGAGGAGTCCGCCGACTGGAAGCCTCCGAAGCTTCCGTGGTGGCGCAGGGCGCTGGCTGCCGTGTCCGGCGCCGTGGCGCTGGTGATCCTATGGATGGCTACCCGCAAGACGGATCTGACGGCGCTGGTGGGCGGCGGCAAGGTCTCTGCTGCCGGGTGGCAGACGCTGGCCACCTACGGCGTATTTCTGGTGGCCATGTTCGTGCTGGTGGCCTCCATCGGCCGTCGGGCGCCGCCGCCGGTGCAGGTGCAGACCCCGGTGGAAAAGCGGAAGCTCTCCCGCCGAACGGTGGTGGCCTCCGTGCTGATTTTGCTGATGATCCCCGTGACGCTGGTGGTGTGCGTGGGCCTCTTTGGCCGCACCCACTACTATATCACCGCCCTGCTGGTGATGCTGGAGTGTATGCTGCCGTTTTTCATGGTCTTTGAGGGCCGACGCCCACAGGCCCGGGAGCTGACCATCATCGCCGTGCTGTGCGCCTTGGGCGTGGCGGGCCGGGCGGCCTTCTTCATGCTGCCCCAGTTCAAGCCTGTCATGGCCCTGACCATCATCGCCGGAGTGGCCTTCGGCGGTGAGACGGGCTTTCTGGTGGGGGCCATGACCATGCTGGCCAGCAACGTCCTCTTTTCCCAGGGGCCGTGGACGCCCTTCCAGATGTTCAGTATGGGCATCATCGGCTTTTTGGCCGGAGTGCTGTTCCGCAAGGGCTGGCTGCGCCGCAGCCGGGGCGCTCTGGCGGTGTTCGGCGGCATCGTCACCTTCGTCATCTACGGGGCCATCATGAACCCCGTGTCGGCGCTGATCTATGGGGCAGAGATGAACTGGCAGACGCTGCTGACGTACTATATCACCGGGTTTCCCATGGACTGTGTCCACGCCTGCGCCACGGTGATCTTCCTGCTGCTGCTGGCGGAGCCTATGCTGGAAAAGCTGGACCGCATCAAGGTCAAATACGGGCTGGTGGAGTGATCCTGCGGCCTATGGATACACACAGAAAGGCCGGCGCATCCGTTACGGATGCGCCGGCCTTTCTGCGGCGCCCCGCAGGATCCCCATGAAGTCCATATAAAATACAAAATTGGATGCAACTTTTTCTTGCAATCCGACAGCGTGTCCTATGTAATGCTAACGTCTTAAGCTTCTTAAGCTTCCGTTCATAAATTCCTCATAAACTTCCATTCCGAGGACACGACTATGCAGGAAAAAACATTGACCGGCGGGCGCAGCTACTATCTGGATATCGCACGGGCCATCGCCATCATCAGCATTTCCCTGAACCATGCGGTGAACCGCACCTATGACAATTATTTCGGCCAGATGGAGGAGTTTCTGGAGTCATCCTATCTCTCATCGCTGCTGAAGAGCGTGGCAACGGTATTCAGCCATTTGGGTGTGCGGCTGTTTCTCATGATCTCCGGAGCGCTGCTGCTGCACAAGCGCATGGAGACTGCCGACGACGTGAAGCGGTTTTACCGCCATAACCTGTGGGAGCTTTTCATTACGACGGAGATATGGTACTTCATCATGTACTGGTTCATCTTCTTTGAGGACATCTCTACCGGATATTGGGAGGAGGGACTGGCCGGAACGCTGCTGGGCTGCGTCAAGACCATGCTGTTTCTGGACCAGATCACCATGGGCAGTATGTGGTATATGCCCATGATCCTGTGCCTGTATACCACCATCCCCTTCGCCGCCGCCGGATGTTCGGCATCAAGGGGTAAAATGCCCCAAATCACATAGTCAAGCGCCGCGCACGAAGGTGCGCGGCGCTTTTTTGCGTTCAGTCGCCGTCAAGGTGACGGCATTGTCACCGGGAAAAGCGAAGGAAACCACTTGGCACTGTCCGCCGTTTGTGGTAAAATATTACGGAATATAGATTCCTGCCGCCGGGAAGGTCATCCCCGGCGGAGAGGAGAGCGGGAGGCGTGACATGAAAACGGTGGTATTGGGCAGCGGCGGCTGGGGAACGGCGCTGTCGCTGGTGCTGCACCGGAACGGACATCCGGTGACCCTGTGGTCCCATGTGCCGGAGAAGGCGGCGTATATGGAGCGGGCCAGAGAGAACCCCCGGCTGGAGGGCGTTCCTCTGCCGCCGGAGCTGCGCCTGACGGCGGATATGGCCTGCCTGACGGAAGCGGAGCTGGTGGTGGTGGCGGTGCCGTCCTACGCCGTGCGGGAGACGGCCCATGCCGCCGCTCCGCTGCTGCGCCCAGGTACGCTGCTGGTGACGGCGGCCAAGGGCATCGAGCGGGATACCCACCTGCGGATGAGCCAGATATTGGAGCAGGAGACGGGGGGAGCCTTTCCCATCGCCGCCCTGTCCGGCCCCTCCCACGCCGAGGAGGTGGGCCGTGGGCTCCCCACCGGCTGCGTGGCGGCCAGCGTGTCTCAGGCGGCTGCCCTCACGGTGCAGGACGCCTTTATGAACGACCGCTTCCGGGTGTATACCAGCCCTGATATCGTGGGAGTGGAGCTGTCCGGCGCCCTGAAGAACGTGGTGGCGCTGGCCTGCGGCATCTGCGACGGTATGGGGTATCAGGACAACACCAAAGCCCTGCTGATGACACGGGCCATGGTGGAGCTGTGCCATCTGGGGGAGCGGCTGGGAGGCGACCGCCAGACCTTCGGCGGCCTTGCGGGTATGGGGGATCTGATCGTCACCTGCACCTCCATGCACTCCCGGAACCGCCGGGCGGGCATCCTGCTGGGACAGGGCAAGTCCATCGGGCAGACGCTGGCGGAGACCGGCGGCGTGGTGGAGGGCTACTATGCCGCCGCCAGTATGCACCAGCTGGCGGAAAAGACCGGCGTGGAGATGCCCATCTGCCGGTGCGTCTATGAGATATTGTACCGGCAGCGGCCGGTGCAGGAGGTGGCCCGTGAGCTCATGGGCCGGGCCAGAAAGGGCGAGATCGAGGACGGCTGGCGCTATCCCGTGGGATAACGCCGGGGAAGGAGGGGCTTATGGAGCGGATCCTGCTGGTGGAGGACGATGCCCAGATCACGGCATCGCTGTCGGCATTTTTGCAGAGTGAGGGCTTTTCCGTGGAGACGGCCACCGGGGAGACCCAGGCCAGGCAGCTGGTGGAGCAGACGGCTCCGGGGCTGCTGCTGGTGGATGTGCAGTTGGCGGAGGGCAGCGGCTTCGGCGTGTGCGCCTACGCCCGGAGCCGGGGTCTGCCGGTGATCTTCCTCACCGCCTCCGGCGACGAGAGCAGCGTGGTGCTGGGGCTGGACATGGGAGCCGACGACTACATCGCCAAGCCCTTTCGGCCCAGAGAGTTGGTCTCCCGCATCCGCAGCGTACTGCGGCGGTACGGCAAGGAGAAGACGCTGGTGCCGCTGGGCGGCGTGCTGGTGGATACGGAGAAGGGGCGGGTCACACGGGACGGCCGGGATGTGTATCTCTCGGCGCTGGAATACCGGCTGCTGCTGGTGTTTCTGAGCCACCGGGGAAAGGTCCTCTCCCGGTCGCAGCTGCTGGAGGAGATCTGGGACGCCGCCGGGGATTTCGTCAATGACAACACCCTGACGGTGTATATCAAGCGCCTGCGGGAGAAGATCGAGACCGACCCCGCAGACCCACAGATCATCCGGACGGTGCGTGGCATCGGCTACATGGTGGACGCATGAGCATCTGGAAGAACACGGAGGTGCGGCGGACGGCCCTGTGGCTGCTGCTGGCCACGGCGGTGTGCTCCGTGGCGGCGGCCCTGCTGTATCCCGCCTGCGGCCTGCTGACGCTGGGGCTGGGGGCGGTCTGCGGGGCCATCTGGTACGGCTCCACCCGGCGGCGCTACCGGGAACTGGAGCGCATGAGCCGGGACATTGACCGCATTCTCCACGGGCAGGAGCAGCAGATGCTGCCCCAGCAGGAGGAGGGAGAACTGGCCATCCTCCGCAGCGAGATCGGGAAGATGACGGTGCGGCTGCGGGAGAACGCCCAGCGTCAGCAGGAGGAACGTGTCCGGCTGGCGGATGCCATGGCGGATATCTCCCACCAACTGCGGACGCCCCTGACGGCCATGCGCCTGACCCTGTCCCTGCTGGAGCAGGAGGAGCTGACGCCCCAGCGGCGTCTGGCACTGATGCGGGAGCTGAAGAAGCTGACGGGCCGTATGGAGTGGCTGGTGGAGGCCCTGCTGAAAATGGCCCAGCTGGACGCCGGGACGGTGGTGTTCCACCCGCAGGACACCACGGCGGCGGAGCTGGTGCGCCGTGCGGCGGAGCCGCTGGAGGTCCCCATGGAGGTGCGGAGCATCCGCTTCACCGCTCAGGCGGGGGAGGAGCGGCTTACCTGCGACGTGCCGTGGAGCACGGAGGCACTGGGAAATATTCTGAAAAACTGCATGGAGCACGCCGCCTCATGGGTGCAGGTAACGGCACGGGAGACAGCCATTTTCACAGAGATCACGGTGCAGGATGATGGGCCGGGCTTCGACCCGGAGGAGCTGCCCCGGCTCTTTCAGCGGTTTTACCGGGGCAAAAACGCCGGGGAGAACAACTTCGGCATCGGCCTGAGCCTCTCCCGTCAGGTGCTGGCCCAGCAGAACGGCACGGTGCAGGCGGAAAATGTCCTCACCGGCGGCGCACGGTTTATCCTGCGGTGGTATAAGGGCACGATATAGATGCCCTCATAAGCCCCACCAAGCCGGGGGAAAAGTGCAGGATTAAAGGAAAATTTACCTTCTATTCATAAAAACCGCCGGGAAGTGTGAAATGACCTGCCGCCGCCGGTTGCATTTTGCCGAGGGTTGTAGTATAATTTCACAATATGTAAGTCCGCCCAACCGGGCGCAGACTGAAAAACAACGAAACGGATCAAACCGACTAAGGAGTGCGTATCGATATGCGAAATATACCCTTCAGCCCTCCGGATATCACGGAGCTGGAGATCCAAGAGGTGTGCGAGGCCCTGCGGTCCGGCTGGATCACCACCGGCCCCCGCACCAAGCAGATGGAAAAGGAGCTGGCAGAGTACTGCCATGTGGCGAAGCTGGTGTGCCTGAACTCCGCCACGGCGGCGGAGGAGATGAACCTGCGGGTGCTGGGCATCGGTGAAGGCGACGAGGTGCTGGTGCCGGCGTACACCTATACCGCCACGGCGGCGGCGGCCATCCATGTGGGGGCCACGGTGAAGTTCATCGACAGCCAGAAGGACTCGCTGGAGATGGACTATGACCAGATGGAGCGGGCCATCACCGAAAAGACCAAGGCGGTGATCCCGGTGGATCTGGGAGGCATCCCCTGCGACTATGACCGCATCTATCAGGCGGTGGAGGGGAAAAAGGCACTGTTCTGCCCCAAGGGCGACGTGCAGGAGGCACTGGGCCGGGTGGCCGTGGCGGCCGACTGCGCCCATGGGCTGGGCGCCTCCCGCCACGGGGTACCTACCGGCGCTCTGGCAGACTTCACCTCCTTCTCCTTCCACGCCGTGAAGAACTTCACTACCGCCGAGGGCGGTGCATCGGCGTGGCGCACGCTGCCGGGTCTTGACGACGAGGAGCTGTACCACCGCTATCAGCTGTTGAGCCTCCACGGACAGTCCAAGGACGCTCTGGCCAAGACCAAGCTGGGGGCGTGGGAGTACGACATCGTGGGGCCGTGGTATAAGTGCAACATGACGGACATCATGGCCGCCATAGGTCTGAAGCAGCTGGAGCGCTATCCCGGCCTGCTGGAGCGGCGGCATCAGCTGATCCAGCGCTATGATGAAGCCCTGCACCCGCTGGGCATCCGGACCCTGCCCCACTTTACCCCGGACTATACCAGCTCCGGCCACCTGTACCTGACGTGGACCCCCGGCATCGGGGAAAAGGAGCGCAATGAGATCATCCTGCGGATGGCGGAGCGGGGCGTGGCCTGCAACGTCCACTATAAGCCCCTGCCCATGATGACGGCCTACAAGGCCATGGGCTTTGATATCGCTGACTATCCCAATGCTTACCACCACTATGAAAACCTCATCACCCTGCCTCTGCACACCCGCCTCTCCGACGAGGATGCGGCCTATGTGACGGAGCAGTTTGCGGACATCGTGAAGGAGTACCTCCGGTGATGCTGCGGAAGTGGGAGGATCTGCCGCAGGGGATGCAGACGGAGGAAGTCCGCCCGTATTATGACCTGCTGCGAAGGAAGCAGGGGAGTCTGCTGTGCAAGCGGCTGTTCGATATTTTGGCATCGCTGGTGCTGCTGGTGCTGCTGAGCCCGGTATTTCTGGTGCTGGCCATTGCCATCAAGCTGGACTCCCACGGCCCGGTGTTTTACCGGCAGGTGCGGGTGACCCAGTACGGGCGTGAGTTTCGCATTTTCAAGTTCCGCACCATGGTGCAGAATGCCGACCGCATCGGCAGTCAGGTGACGGTCAGCGGCGACAGCCGCATCACACGGGTGGGCAAGGTCATTCGAAGCTGCCGTCTGGACGAGATCGGCCAGCTGCTGAACGTGCTGGGCGGCTCCATGTCCTTTGTGGGGACACGGCCGGAGGTACCCAAGTACGTGGCCCGCTACACCCCGGAGATGATGGCCACCCTCCTGCTGCCGGCAGGAGTGACCTCCGAGGCCAGCATCCGCTACAAAGACGAGGCGGAGCTGCTGGACAAGGCGGAGGACGTGGACGAGACGTATGTGCAGCAGGTGCTGCCGGGGAAAATGGCATATAATCTGGAGAGCATCCGGCACTTTGGCTTGGGGCAGGAGCTGCTGACCATGCTGCGGACGGTCAAGGCCGTGCTGTAAGAGGGCGGACACAGAGGTTGCAATTCCGATCCGCAGGGAGTATAATACTCCGTTGCGGTGATAACCGAGGAAGAAAAAACAGAGAGGACGCCGCCTGCCCCTGCGGGTCGGTCGGCGGTGAGAGGTCAACTATGGAAGAAAAGAAAGAGGTCACCATACAGGAGATCCAGGGCAAGCTCCTGGAGATCCTGCTGTATTTTCAGAAGTTCTGTCAGGAGAACGGGCTGGGCTTCGTGCTGGCCGGCGGCACCTGTCTGGGTGCCGTGCGCCACAAGGGATTCATCCCCTGGGACGACGACGTGGACGTGTTCATGCTGCGGGACGACTATGAAAAGCTCTGCCGTATCTGGGACGAAAAGGCGGACACGGAGCACTACTCCTGCGTCCGCTCCAACGATCGATTCAACATCCGTCACTCCGCCACGGAGATCAAGGACAACAACACCACCTTCATCAACCGCCACAGCGTGGATCTGGACATCCATCAGGGGCTGATGATCGACGTGATCCCGCTGGACGCCGTACCCAAGTCCAAGTGGAAGCAGCTGTGGCAGATGGTGGATTCCATGATGTACTGCTGCTTCAACTTCCAGCGCCTGCCCGCCCACAAGGGCAAGGTCACCTACTACGCCGAGAAGCTGGCGCTGACGCTGGTGCCGTCCTTCAAGGCCCGGTACAAGCTGTGGAAGGGCGCCGAAAAGCGGCTGAGCCGCTACTCACTGGCGGATGCGGAGTACGTCTCCTCCTTCGGAGAGGGCGCCACCATCATGCGCCAGCGGTTTCCCGTCCGGTGGTTCCGCCACCCGGCGTATCTGGAGTTCGAGGGCCATCAGATGCCGGTGCCGGAGGACTATGACAAGTGGCTGACCATCTCCTACGGCGACTATATGCAGCTGCCTCCCCCGGAGGAGCGGGTCTACCGCCACGATGCGGTATTCATCGATCTGGAGCACAGCTACAAGCAGTATAAGGGCATCCACTACTGTGTGGATGAAAAGAAAGCGTGAGAGTCATGTCGAAGCTGAGAAATATGTTCTCCACCCGGAAGTGTATGCAGATCGCACCGGAGACGGAGATGATGCACGAGCTGACGCCGGAGGAGCTGAAGGCGCTGCAGGCGTGCTTTCTGGAGATCATCAAGGACATCGATCGGGTGTGTCAGGAGCACGGCCTGTGCTATATGGCCGCCGGCGGTACTGCCTTGGGTTCCGTGCGCCACAAGGGCTTTATCCCCTGGGACGACGACGTGGATATCCTCATGCCCCGTGAGGATCTGAACCGCTTTGTGGAGCTGTTCGAGGAGTGCATGGGGGACAAGTACGAGCTTACCACCCCCAATTCCGATAAGTACCAGCTGGAGAGCATGATTTCCGCCGTATATAAGAAAAACACCTTGAAAGCGGCGTTTCTGGACTATAACACGCCGTTTCCCAAGGGCGTTCACATCGATATCTTCGCCATTGAGTCCGTGCCCAGAAACCCCATTGTCCGGGGCATCAAGGGCGTAACGGCCATGGGCCTGCAATACATTGCGGTATCCACCCTGTTCTACCACTACCGCAGCCCGGAGAAGAAGAAGTTCTTCAGCCAGTCCTCCGCCGGAAAGTTCAACTATGGCTTGCGGTGTACGGTGGGCTTCCTGTTCTCCTTCCGCCCCTATAAGAAGTGGGGCGACCTGTTTGACCGCTTCGTACGGTGCAAGAAGGACACGGGGCTGTGGGCCGTCCCCACGGATATCGGCCACTATTTCGGACATATTATGCCCAAAGAGGTATATTATCCCCCCATCAAGGGGCCTTTTGAGGACTTTTCCATCAACCTGCCTCACGACCCGGATACCTATCTGAAAAATCAGTACGGCGACTACTGGGTCATCCCGCCGGAGGCCGACCGGGAGAAGCACTATTCCGTGGGCTTCTGTCTGGACTGCGCCGCCGAGGAACAGAAAAAGGACGGAGCACAGGACCAATGAGCACGTATCCCATTGACATCGTGATCCCATGGGTGGACGGGTCTGACCCGGTCTGGCAGGCGGATCACGCCAAATACCGGGCCTCCAAAAGCGCCGACAATCACCCCGCCCGCTACAGGGAGTGGGGGCTGTTCCGCTATTGGTTCCGGGGCATCGAGCAGAACGCCCCGTGGGTGCGAAAGGTACACCTGCTGACCTACGGACACCTGCCTGCATGGCTGGAGCCTGACCATCCCAAGCTGCATATCGTCAATCACCGGGATTTCATCCCGGAGGAGTATCTGCCTACCTTCAGCTCCCATACCATCGAGCTGAATATGCACCACATCCCGGATCTGGCGGAGCACTTCCTCTACTTCAACGACGACGTGTACCTGATGAAGCCCTCCCGACCGGAGGATTTCTTCCGGGACGGCCTGCCCCGTGATACGGCGGTGATGGGCGTCATCAAAAACAATGATACCGCCAACTTCATGCCCTATATCATGCTGAATATGATGGCGCTGGTGAACATGAGCTTCGATAAGCGCAGCGTCATCCGGCAGAATTTTGGCAAGTGGTTCTATCCCGGCTACGGAAAGGGCCTGCTGTATAACCTGTACCTCCTCCCGTGGGGGGACTTCACAGGCTTCCGCAATTACCACTCCTGCGTCTCCTTCTGCAAGAGCACGCTGGAGGAGGTGTGGGACAGGTTCCCGGAGGTGCTGGACGCCACTTGCCGCCACAAGTTCCGGGACCGGGCGGACGTGAACCAGTACCTGTTCCGGTACTGGCAGCTGGCCAGCGGCCGGTTTGCCCCCAAAAAGCCCGACAGCACCTATCTCACCATCGGCAAGCAGAGCGAGTCGGAGGTGGAGCGGCTGCTGCGGGGCGGGAAGTACCGGGTGGTCTGCGTCAACGACGACCCTATGGACTTCGATTTCGATACGGAGCGGCAGCAGCTGGTGGATATCTTCCAGCGGGCCTTCCCGCAGACTTCCGCCTTTGAGCGGTCATGAGCCGCTCCCGAAACTGAGAGAACGGACGGATGCTATGAAAAAGCTCTCACGAGCCAAAAATACCATGCGGAATACCCTTTGGGGCGCCATCTACCGGGTGGCCACCCTCATCGGGCCGTTTGTCATCAAGACCATTATCATCAAGGAACTGGGGCAGGAGTATAACGGCCTGTCCACCCTGTTCACCTCCGTGCTGACGGTGCTGAATCTGGCCAATCTGGGCTTTAACAGCTCCTTGGTGTTCACCATGTACAAGGCCATTGCCGAGGATGACAAGCCGGCCCTGTGCGCCATGCTGAAATTCTACCGGAAGGTCTACCGCATCGTGGGTTTGGTGATCCTGGGCATGGGTCTGGCGGTGATGCCGTTTTTGCCATGGCTGGTGAAAAACGAGTGTCCGCCGGATGTGAACCTGTACGTCCTCTTCGCCATCTACCTGTCGGAGAGCGTGCTGGATTACCTGATGTTCGCCTATAACAACGCCACGTTTACCGCCTTTCAGCGCAACGACGTGACGCTGAAGATCTCCACCGTGCGCTATGTGGTGCAGTATACCCTGCAGGCGGCGGTGCTGCTGATCTTCTCCAATTACTATGCCTATATCATCCTGCTGCCGCTGATGGTGATCCCCAACAACGTGGCGGTGTATCTGGCGGCCCGGAAGCACTACCCGGACATCGTGTGTCAGGGTGAGTTGGACCCGGTGACCAAAAAGGACATCTATAAGCGGGTGGGGACGCTGTTCGGCCATAAGCTGGGCAACACCTTTCTGGTGAGCATCGACAGCATCATCATCTCCTCCTTTCTGGGGCTGACGGCGCTGTCGCTGTATAGCAACTATTACTATATCCTCACCGCCGTCAATGGCCTGGTGGAGATCGTCACCAACGGCAGCCTCTCCGGCATCGGCAATAAACTGCTGACGGACTCCCGTGAGGACAACTACCGGTTCTTCAAAACCATGACCTATGGCTGGGTGGCGCTGGTGGGCGGCGCAGCAGCGTGTATGCTGTGCTTTTACCAGCCCTTCATCGCCGCCGTGTGGCTTGGCCCGGAGTATCTGCTGGATGAGCGGCTGATGATGCTCATCGTGCTGTACTTCTTCTCGTGGATGTTCCGCATCATGCAGCTGACCTACCGGGATGCAGCGGGCCTGTGGACGGAGGATTGGCTCAAGCCCTATGTGGGCATGGCCGTGAATCTGGTGGGCAGCATCTGGATGGTGAAGGCCACCGGCAGCATCGCCGGCGTGCTGGTTCCCACCATTCTGGTGTTCTTCTTCATCTATACCCCGTGGGAAGCGTGGGTGGTGGTGAAATACCAGTTCTACCGCAGCTGGAACGAATACATGGGAAAGCTGCTGGGCTATGTGCTGCTGGCCTTTGCCGCCTGCGCCGCCTGCTACGGTGCGTGCCGGTGGCTGTCACCGGACAATACCATCCTGTCACTGCTGCTGAGGTGCGTCATCGTGGGCGTTATCTACCCCGGCATCTGGCTGGGCGTCACCGGACGCACGGCGGAGTGGAAGCAGCTGTGGGGCATTCTGCTGCGCTTTTTGCCCAAGGGGAAAAAGGCCGCATAATCTATACAAAGTAGGAGTTATACCATATGCAAAAGAGAGAACTGCGGCGTGCGGTATTCGGGGATGAGAGCTGTATCGGACGGCTTCCGTGGCTGAACACGGCGGTGCTGGTGTATGTAGGCGTGACGGTGGTGAGCTTTGTGCTGCTGCAGATCGCCCCGGTGCTGACGTGGATGGCCAAAACCCCGCTGTACCACATTTCCACCTATTTGGGACTGATAGGCGCTGTGCTGATGGCGCTGGATCTGTTCACCAACCGGGGCCTCTGGCGAGGTATCTGGTGCTGGCTGCTGTATGGCGTGGCCTTTATGGATGTCATCGCCTCCCTGCGTACCATGCGCTACGGCGTGAAGGATAACCTTTTTGACCTGTGTTGGGTGGTGATCCAGTTTGCGCTGGTGTACAGTCTGGCCCAGCGGGTAGGCAGGGAACGGATGCGCCGGTTCCTGCGGAACCTGTTCTATGTGGTGCTGGTCATCTGGGGCATTGCCTGCTGCGTGGGCCTGTATCAATATCTGTTCCGCATCGGCTATACATATGTCGCCAATCCCAATACCACCAGCCCGGAGCTGACACGGCAGGGATATTATCAGAGCCGCCTGTTCGGCCTGTTCATGGGTCTGGACTATGCGGCATATACCAGCATGTTCCTGTTTGCCGGCTGTATGCAGGGGGTCGTGACCCGTGGAAAACACTGGGCGGGCCGTGCGGCACTGGCCGTGGCGGCGCTGGTGCTGGTCACGCACGTGATCCTCAGCGTGTCCCGCAGCGCCCTGATCGCCCTGATCCTGTATGCCTTCTGCTTCACGGTGCTGCTGGTGCGTAACCGCTGCGGCAGTATGAATCAGCTGAAACGGCTGGGTGTCAGTGTGTTGGCCGGTGTGTGCGCCGTGGTGGTGTGCTGGGGCTGTACGGAGGGTATCCGGGCTGGCATGCAGCATATGGCCGTGGGTACCGTCATCGAGGAGCCGGATGCCATCGAGCGGTCACAGGAGGGCGATGTCTCCAACAACCGCTTCGAGATCTGGAGGGACTATATATCCCTTGCCGGTGAGATCGGCCCTGCGGGACTGTCCCTGTCCAACTACAACGACTATATCGGCGACCAGCATCCGGAGATGTACATCGTGCGCTACTTTACCGATCAGTTCAAGGATACGGTGAAAACGGATCTGGTCTACGAGTCCCATAACAACTATCTGTTTGTGTTTATCAGCACAGGCTTTGTGGGAGCAGGGCTGTTCCTGTGCTTCCTGGTGCTGGTGCTGGTGCGGGTGATTCGCTATATCCTGCGGCATCCGCAGCTGTCCCTGTGGACGATCACGACACTGGCGGTGGTGGCCTTCGGACTGGTGGAGGCGCTGTTCATGAACAGCGTATTCCTGAAGATCAATGATGTGTCCTTTATTTTCTGGCTGGCGCTGGGTGCGCTGATGCTGGAAACGGAAGATAAGGCGCCTGCGGCAGAGCGTACTCTGTGACAGGTACCGGTGAAAGGAGAATATAGTTTTATGGACATCAAAAAGGATCATATCAACTTTGCGGTGGGTCCGGTTCAGATCTCGGAGGAGATTTCCCGGATCGGCGCAGACCCCGTGCCCTATTTCCGCACGCCGGACTTCTCCGCTCTGATGAAGGAGAACGAGGCGCTGCTCAAGGAGTTCATGGATGCCCCGGAGGATGCCAGAGCGGTATTCCTCACCGGCTCCGGCACGGCCTCCATGGATGCCGTCACGCAGAACGTGTTCACCAAGGACGACCGGCTGCTGGTGGTGGCCGGCGGCAGCTTCGGTCACCGCTTCTGCGAGATCTGCGAGGTCTACGGCATCCCCCATACGGCCATCGAACTGCGGCAGGGCCATGCTCTGACCCCCGCCGATCTGGCCCCCTATGCCGGACAGGGCTACACGGGCTTTCTGGTGAATATGCACGAGACGTCCACCGGCGTTCTGTACGATATGGACATGATCTCCGCTTTCTGCCGTGAAAACGGTCTGGTGCTGGTGGTGGATGCCATCAGTGCATTTCTGGCCGACGACGTCAGTATGAAGCGTTGGGGCGCCGACGTGGTGTTCACCGGCTCCCAGAAGGCGCTGGCCGTGCCTCCCGGAATCTCCATGATGGTGCTCAGCAGCCGGGCTGTGGAGCGTATCTACGCCAACCGTCCCGCCTGCTACTATCTGGACCTGAAGGCCGCCCTGAAAAACGGGGAGCGGGGCCAGACCCCCTTCACTCCGGCGGTAGGCATCCTCATTCAAATCAACGCCCGCCTGAATCAGATCAAACGGGACGGCTTTGCAAACGTACAGGCCCAGACCCGTGCCATTGCCAAGGATTTCCGCTCCCGCATCGGGAAGTATCCCTTCCACATCGTGTCCGATTCCCTGTCCTATGCGGTGACGCCGCTGTCTCCCAACAATCCGGAGGTGTCCGCCCACCAGCTGTTCCTGACCCTGAAGGACGAGTACGGCATTATCATCTGCCCCAACGGCGGCGAGCTGGCGGATAAGGTGTTCCGGGTGGGCCACATTGGTCACCTGACCGTGGAGGATAACGACGCACTGTTCCGGGCCTTTGACGACCTCATGGCCCGTGGGATTCTGAAGGCTTGAAAGCGCAGCATAGAAATCTGGAGATAGACCTTCTCAAATTTTTGTATTCGTGGGTCATCGTGTTCTACCACTTCTTTCAGGATAGTGTAGGATCGGAGGGTCCGAGGTACTTTATCGGCGGGTATTACGGCGTAGAGTTCTACCTGCTGACAGCGGGAGCCTTCCTGTTTTTGACCTACGAAAGGCAAAAGGAGAGACAGTCTGTCCGTATGCCGTACCAGTATTTGAAGCAGCGGTTTCTGCGGCTGTTTCCCTGGGCGCTGACCGCCTTTCTCTTTACGGTCATCACCAGACGCATCCTTTTGGATCACGTTACCTCACCGGGGGATCTGCTGGATTACTTTTCCGGGGACATCTGGGAGATTTTGCTGGTCAACTGGAACGGCATGAACGACGACGCACTGGCACTGAACGTCCCGGCCTGGACTCTGAGCGCCATGCTGCTGGTGGGTTTTGTCATCTGGTGCTGTCTGTACTTTGACGAAAAGCGGTTCCTGCACTTCTTCATGCCGGTGTCCCTGCTGCTGGGCTATGGCCTGTGGCGACACATTCCCGTAGGAACTACTCAGACATGGATCGGCTTTACCACCGTGGGGACCTTCCGGGCCTGGCTGGCCATGAACATCGGCTTTTATTGCGTGATTCTCGCCCGCAGCCTGTCGCAGGTCCCTCTGAGTAAAGCGGGGAGGGTACTTCTTACGGTGGGTGAGGTGGGCCTGCACGTTTTCTGCCTGTGGGCCATGCTGAACCGTGATACCCGGTATTACCAATGGCTGGTGACGCTGCTGCTGGCTCTGGCAGTGGCCATCGCCCTGTCGGGGAAGAGCTGTCTCGGTCCGCTGCTGGCCAGACTGCGGGTGATCCCGTTTTTAGGGGAGATCAGCCTTTCTGTCTACCTGACGCACTATGCGGTGTTGGAAGCGAATCATCGCCTCTGGCAGCATATGGGACAGCCTATGGAGGAGCATATCCCCCTGTTCGTACTGCTGGTACTGGCCTTTGCACTGCTGCACTATTTCCTGACCAAGCTTTTCATGAAGCTCTGCCGCAGCGGCTGGGCCAAGCTGCGCCCGAAGCTGCTGACGGATGAAGCACATACATTCTGATCATAAGCTACACATTACAAGGAGGAAGAAACATGAAAGTTCTGTTGCTTGCGGCGGGTCGAGGCACCCGCATCAGCCGGTATTTGGCCGGCAACCCCAAGTGTACCGTGGACATCGGCGGTCAGAAGCTGATCCAGTACACCATCGAGCTGTTCCACAAGAAGGGCATCACCGACATTGCCATGGTGCTGGGCTACCGGGCGGAGGTCATTCAGGAGACGCTGAAGGACTACGAGGGTATCCGCTACTTCTATAACCCCTTCTTCGACGTCACCAACAGCATCGCCTCGGCGTGGTTCGCTAAGGACTTCCTGTCCCAGTACGACGACACTCTCATCATGAACGCCGACGTGTATCTGGAGGAGACACTGCTGGACCGCATCCTGGAGTGCCATAAGTCTCCGGTGATGTTTGCCGACGGCACCCGCAAGGAGGAGGCCGACTACAAGTATAAGTACGAGAACGGCCTGCTGGTGAAGTACGGCAAGGAGCTCACCGGCAGCGATATTACCGGCGAGTACATCGGCATCGGCCGCTTCAGCAAGGATTTCATGCCGGAGTTCATGGAGAAGCTGGACGGCATGATCCGCACCCAGCAGCACAGCGTCTGGTGGGAGAATATCCTCTATGAAATGGTGGGCAAGCGCCCGGTATATGTGGAGGAGATGGACGGCCTGTTCTGGGCCGAGGTGGACTATGTGGAGGACTATGAGCGCATCCTCCGCTTCCGTGGCTATAAGGCAGACTTCTCCCTGAACGTGGAGAAGATCTGAGGAAGGACAGGCGGCCCGGCGTCAGCCGGAGCCGCCGGAAGGAAGAACGGATGAAACAAGAAAACGGCAAAAGAGCCATGACCGCCGGACTGCGGCGGACGATGGTGATCTTCGTGCTGGATATGCTGTGCATCGCCGGGTCCTTTTTCCTGGCGCTGTGGATGCGGTTTGAGTTCCGTCTGGGGGCCATCCCTCAGATGTACCTTAACGAGTATTTGAAGATCATCGGGCCGTGGATCGTCATCTGTCTGGTGGTGTTCCAGCTATTCCGGCTGTATAACAGCATCTGGAGCTTTGTCAGCATCGACGAGCTGTTCCGCATCATTCTGGCCTATGGCGTGCTGCTGGCAGCCGGAGTGGCCTATGTGCTGATCCTGAAGATCGATATGCCCCGCTCCTTCTACTTTGCGGGCTTTATCATGAGCTTCATGTCCACCACGGCGCTGCGGTTCTCCTACCGATTCATGCGCCAGTTGATGGCGGGGATCAGCACGGAGAAGAGCGAGCGGGACCGCATTCTGATGATCGGCGCCGGCGAGGCCGGACGCCAGCTGATCCGGGAGATCAATTCCAATCCCCGGCTGGGCAGCCGAGTGGTGTGCATCATCGACGACAACCCCAGCAAGCGCCGCCGGTATCTGGACGGTGTGGAGATTGCCGGCGGGCGGCAGGAGATCCCCGATGCGGTGAAGAAGTACCAGGTCAATAAGATCATCTTCGCCATCCCCACCTGCGACGGACAGGACCGCAAGGAGATTCTGGACATCTGCAGCAAGACCGGCTGCCGGGTGCAGGCGGTGCCGGGAATGTTCCAGCTGGTCAACGGAGAGGTCAGTGTCAGCAAGCTCCGGGACGTGGAGCTGCAGGATCTGCTGGGCCGTGACCCTATTCAGGTGAATCTGGAGGAGATCTGCCGGTATATCTCCGGCAAGGTGGTGATGGTCACCGGCGGCGGCGGTTCCATCGGCAGCGAGCTGTGCCGCCAGATCGCCAAAAGCAAGCCCGAACAGCTGATCATCTTCGATATTTATGAGAACAACGCCTACGATATCCAGATGGAGCTGCGCCACACCCATCCGGAGCTGAATCTGGAGGTGCTCATCGGCTCCGTGCGGGACATGGGCCGTCTGGACGATGTCATGGCCAAGTACCGGCCGGAGCTGGTGTTCCACGCCGCCGCCCACAAGCACGTCCCCCTGATGGAGGACAGCCCCAACGAGGCCATCAAGAACAACGTCTTCGGCACCTATAAAATGGCCATGGCCTCGGTGAAGTACGGCGTGAAGAAGTTCGTGCTGATCTCCACGGATAAGGCGGTGAACCCCACCAACATCATGGGCGCCTCTAAGCGCCTGTGCGAGATGGTGGTGCAGATGATGAACCGCCGCAGCCCCAATACAGACTTCGTGGCGGTGCGCTTCGGCAACGTGCTGGGCAGCAACGGCAGCGTCATCCCCCTGTTCAAAAAGCAGATCGCTGAGGGCGGCCCGGTAACGGTGACGCACCCGGAGATCACCCGCTTCTTTATGACCATCCCCGAAGCGGTGTCGCTGGTGTTGCAGGCGGGATACTACGCCAAGGGCGGCGAGATATTCATTCTGGATATGGGCCAGCCGGTGAAGATCGACACCATGGCCCGCAACCTTATCCGCCTGTCCGGTCATGAGCCGGATGTGGATATCAAGATAGTCTACACGGGCCTGCGCCCCGGCGAGAAGCTGTATGAGGAGATCCTCATGGCGGAGGAGGGCCTGCAGGAGACCTCCAACAAGCTGATCCACATCGGAAAGCCCATCGTCATGGACGACGAGGAGTTCTGCCACCAGTTGGATCGGCTGGAGAAGGCCTGTCAGGAGGAGACGGAGGACATGAAGGACATCGTGGCCTCGGTGGTCCCTACCTATCGCCGCAAGAAATAATTCTGCAATGACAAAAGCCTTTCAAGGACAACGGTAAGAACAAGAGCAGCCCCGACGGAATTTTCCGCCGGGGCTGCTCTTTCACTGCCGGGAGACTGCTCTGTAAGGCTGCTCTGAGAGACTTCCCTTCCGCCGGGACGGTTTTGTGACGTTTTTGTAATGAAACCTGTCACCGAAACGTCACCTTCGTGTGGTATACTGGACACCAGAAAGTCAAGGAGGGACACGACTATGGAACTGATGCAGATCCAGCATCTCAGTAAGGTATACGGACAGGGTGAAAATCAGGTGCGGGCGGTGGACGACATTTCCTTCACCGTGGAGAAGGGGGAGTTCTTGGCCATCATCGGCCCCTCCGGCTCCGGTAAATCCACTCTGCTGCACATTTTGGGCGGTGTTGACTGCCCCACCTCCGGCAAGGTCTTTGTGGATGGGCAGGATGTCTACGCCCAGAACGAGGATCAGCTGGCCATTTTCCGCCGCCGGCAGGTGGGGCTCATTTACCAGTTTTATAACCTGATCCCCGTGCTGAACGTGGTGGAGAACATGACCCTGCCGGTGCTGATGGACGGGCGACAGGTGAATCAGGAGCGGCTGGAGGAGCTGCTGGACGTGCTGGGTCTGCGGGGTCGGGAGAAGTACCTGCCCAATCAGCTCTCCGGCGGCCAGCAGCAGCGGGTGTCCATCGGCCGGGCGCTGATGAACGCCCCGGCGGTGGTGCTGGCGGATGAGCCCACCGGCAATCTCGACAGCAAGAACAGTCAGGAGATCGTGGAGCTGCTGAAGATGTCCAACAAGAAGTACGGCCAGACGCTGGTCATCATCACCCACGACGAGAACATCGCCCTGCAGGCCCACCGGGTCATTGCCATCGAGGACGGCCGCATCACACGGGATGAGCGCATCCGGGAGGTGCTGGAATGAACGTCTTTCACCGCTACACCCGGCAGGCCCTGCGGGAAAACCGCTCCCGGACATGGGTGACCATCGTGGGCATCATCCTGTCGGTGGCCCTGTTTACCGCCGTGACGGAGGGTGCTTACAGCGGCGTGCGGTATCTCATAGGGGCCGCCGAGTACACCGTAGGCCGGTTCCACGGCTGCTACCAGAACCTCACGGAGCAGCAGGCAACGCAGCTGAGCCGTGATGAAAAGGAGATCACGGAGAAGTCTGCGTGGCAGCTGGTGGGCTGGGGGCAGGTAGGGGCGGACAATGCTTATAAGCCCTATCTGCGGGTCATGTCCATGGACCCCGACCTGCCGGACCTGCTCTCCATCCGCCTGACCCAAGGCCGCCTGCCGGAGAAGGCCGGGGAGATCCTCCTGCCGGAGCATCTGTGGTCCAACGGCAGCGTCCGCCATATGCTGGGAGATACCATGGAACTGGAATTGGGCCACCGGACGCTGGACGGGGAGGAACTGACGGCCGATGACCCCTATACGAAGGGGGAGACGCTGACAGATACCACGTCCCACACCTACACTGTGGTGGGCTTTTACCAGCGGCTGGATATGACGACGGAGCCCTTCTCCTGCCCCGGCTATACTGCCCTGACCTGTCAGGAGCAGGGCTATCAGACGGATGAATTTTTCCGGGTGGCCCATCCCAGCCGCTTTTACAGCTATATGGAGGGAAACAACGAGAAATATCCGGGGTTGGAGTGGTTTTCCAATTCCGACCTGCTGAATTACTACGGTGCCACCACCTTCTTCTCCGTGAACCGGATGATCTACAGCTTTGCGGTGATCCTGCTGCTGATGATCTCCTTCGGCTCGGTGTCGCTGATCTATAACTCCTTCTCCATCTCCGTGGCGGAGCGGACCCGGCAGTTCGGCATCCTGAAATCCATCGGCGCCACCCGCAAGCAGATTCGGGACAGTGTCCTCTATGAGGCACTGGTGCTGTGCGCCGTGGGGATCCCGCTGGGTCTGCTGGTGGGCTGTCTGGGCATCGGCATCACTCTGTACTGCCTGCGGGACAGCTTCGGATTCCTGATGGGGGCGAGCGGCAACGCCCTGCAAATGCACTTTGTGCTCAACGGCTGGGCGCTGCTGGCGGCGGGCATCGGCCTTGTGACGGCCATCATCTCGGCGTGGATCCCCGCCAAGCGTGCCGTGCGGGTGTCGCCGGTGGAGGCCATCCGCCAGACCAAGGACGTGAAGCTCCGGGGTCGGGAGGTCAGGACCTCCCGCCTGACGGAAAAACTCTTCGGTTTCTCCGGGATGTTGGCCGCCAAGAACTTCAAGCGCAACCGCAAGCGCTATCGCTCCACGGTGGTGGGCCTGTTCCTCAGCGTGACACTGTTCATCTCCGCCTCCTCCTTCTGCGCCTATCTGACGGATGCCGTAGACCAACTGGGGGGCGACAGCACACTGGGCGTGCAGCTGTATTACAGCGAGGCCCTGCCGGAGGGCGTGACGCCGGAGCAGCGGCTGGGACAGCTGGCCGCCGCCGACGGCGTGGAATCGGGCTTCTACACCGCCGACAGCTACGCCAGCCTGCACTTTGCCAAGGAGGACATGGATCCGGACTACTGGAAGGACACCGGCCTGGAGGGAGACCGCAGCGCCGCCATGTACTTCCTCCGGGATGAGGATTTCCGGCAGCTGCTGCGGGACAACGGCCTGCCGGAGGAGGATTACTTCCGTCCCGATGCACCTCAGGCGGTGGCGTGGGATATGCTGGACATCTGGCGCAGCACCGAGGGCAGTAAGTATAATAAGCTGTACCATTACCACCTGCTCAACGGCAGCAGCCTGCCCATCACCGGAACGGAGAGCAGCTATCAGCCCATGGATGGCTGGTTCACCACGGGCGACCGCATCACACGGGACGGTACGGAATATGTGCTGTACTATCCGGAGGACTATATAGACGATTACTATACCGCCCGCAGCGAGGGGGAGACCCCGGACGAGAGCCGGGCACAGGCGGTGCCGGCATCGGAGGCCGTCCTCACCCGGAGTTATACCGTGGGCGCTATTTTAAAGGAGGCTCCCGACTTCCTGGGTACCGGCGACCTGTATCTGCTGTACCCGTACAGTATGTATGAGGCCGTCACCGGGCAGGCTCCCGCCGCCGACGGCTTCTGGTTCAGAAGCAGCGACCACGCCGCCTCCTACGAGAGCATGGGGCAGATCCTGATGGAGCTGGGCAACAGCCGCTCTGAGCTGCAGAATCTGGCCGCCAACGGCGAGAGCCAGCGGGCCATGGTGACGGTGGTGAACGTGTTTTCCTACGGCTTCATCATCCTCATCTCCCTGATCTCCATGACCAATGTGTTTAACACCATCTCTACCTCCATCGCTCTGCGCCGCCGGGAGTTCGCCATGCTGCGGTCCGTGGGACTGACCCAGCGGGGCTTTGCCCGGATGATGGACTACGAGTGCATCATCTACGGCGCGCGGGCGCTGCTGTGGGGCCTGCCGGCATCGGTGCTGGTGACCTATGGCATCTATCGCAGCGTGGCCCAGAGCATCGCCACCCGGTTTTACATCCCGTGGTACAGCGTGGCCATCGCCGTGGGCAGCGTGTTCGTGGTGGTGTTCGCCACCATGCTCTACGCCACCCGGAAGATCCGCAGCGAAAACCCCATCGAGGCGCTGAAGCAGGAGAACCTGTAAGCCCCGTCCCGCAAGCCGAAGAAACAGCAGCCCCGGCAGAACTGCCGGGGCTGCTGTGCTTCTGAGATACTCGTGATCACCGCCTGCGCCCTGCGGCGAAGATGGGGATTGACAGGCGGCGGCCGGGAGGCTATCATGAGGGCAGAAAGAAAAGGAGGGCCGCCATGTCACAGGTCACCAAGCGGGCGCTGGAGGCGTCGCTGAAGCATCTGCTGCTGCAAAAGCCGCTGAACAAGATCACCATCAATGATATTGCGGAGGACTGCGGTATCAACCGCATGACCTTTTACTACCATTTCAAGGATATCTACGATCTGGTGGAGTGGAGCTGTCAGGAGGATGCCAGCCGGGCGCTGGCGGGGAAAAAGACCTACGAGACGTGGCAGCAGGGGCTTTTGCAGATCTTTCAGGCGGTGCTGGACAACAAGCCCTTCATCCTGAACGTCTATCGCTCCGTCAGCCGGGAGCAGGTGGAGAACTACCTCTACCGGGTCACCTATGACCTGCTGGAGGGCGTGGTGGAGGAGAAAGCCCAGGGGATGTCCGTGCGGCAGGAGGACAAGGAGCTCATCGCCACCCTCTATAAGTACCTGTTCGTGGGAGTGATGCTGGACTGGATCAAGGGGGACATGAAGGGCGACCCACAGGTCATGGTGCAGAAGCTGGAGCTGGTGATCCACGGCAGCGTGGCAGCGGCCCTGAATCGGATGCGGACGGACAAGCCTGCATCAAACGGAGCGGAATGATAAAAAACTGAACACCTCCCATCCCGGTGATAAAAAACTTATCACCGGGATTTTTCTGTTTATTGAACAAATTGCGCCCAAGGTGTATGTTTTCATCATCAGAGGAAAACATACCAGCGAGACGCCGCCGACCTCCCGTGTGCGTGCTGAGAAGGGGACGGGGCGGCGCAGCGGTCAACAGAAAGGAGCGCATTTTTATGTATTATTCCAGCGGTAACTATGAGGCCTTTGCCCGTCCCAAAAAGCCGGAGGGCGTGGACAACAAATCCGCCTACATCGTGGGCAGCGGTCTGGCTGCGCTGACTGCCGCCTGCTATCTGGTGCGTGACGGCCAGATGAAGGGCGAGCGGGTCCACATTCTGGAGAAGGGCCCCACTGCCGGCGGCGCCTGCGACGGCTGGAAGTTCGAGAACATCGGCTACGTCATGCGGGGCGGCCGTGAGATGGACAACCACTTCGAGGTCATGTGGGATCTGTTCCACTCCATCCCCTCCATTGAGACGGAGGGCGTCAGCGTGCTGGACGAGTACTACTGGCTCAACAAGGCCGACCCCAACTATTCCCTGTGCCGGGCCACGGTGAACCGTGGCGAGGACGCCCATACCGACGGTAAGTTCGACATCTCCGACAAGGGCGCCATGGAGATCATGAAGCTGTTCTTCACCCCCAACGAGGAGCTGCAGGACAAGCGCATCAGCGACTTCTTCGATGACGAGGTATTCGGCAGCAACTTCTGGCTGTACTGGCGCACCATGTTCGCCTTCGAGAACTGGCACAGTGCTCTGGAGATGAAGCTGTATATCCAGCGCTATATCCATCACATCGGCGGCCTGCCCGACTTCACCGCCCTGCGCTTTACCAAATACAACCAGTATGAGTCCATGATCCTGCCCATGGTGAAGTATCTGGAGGGCTTCGGCGTCCAGTTCCACTTCGGCGTGCAGGTGACCAACGTGGAGTTTGACTGCACCGCCGAGCGGAAGGTGGCCAAGCGCATCGACGTCATCCGGGACGGCAAAAGCGAGGCCATCGACCTGACGGAGAACGATCTGGTGTTCATTACCAACGGCGGCTGCGTAGAGAACTCCTCCATGGGCAGCCAGAACACACCCGCCCCCTACAACACCGAGATCAAGGAGGGCGGCGGCTGGGATATGTGGCGCAAGATCGCCGCTCAGGACCCCTCCTTCGGCCATCCGGACAAGTTCTGCTATGATCCGGAGCAGACCAACTGGATGAGCGCCACGGTGGAGACGCTGGATCAGCGCATCATCCCCTATATCAAGAACATCTGCAAGCGGGATCCCTTCACCGGTAAGGTGGTCACCGGCGGCATCGTCACTGTGAAGGACTCCAGCTGGCTCATGAGCTGGACCATCAACCGCCAGCCCCAGTTCCGCCAGCAGCCCAAGGATCACTGCTTGGTATGGGTGTACGCCCTGTTCACCGACAAGCCCGGTGACTATGTGAAAAAGCCTATGCGGGAGTGTACCGGTAAGGAGATCTGCATGGAGTGGCTGTATCACATCGGTGTGCCGGAGAGCGAGATCGAGGATATGGCCGCCAATAGCGCCAACACCGTCCCTGTGATGATGCCCTATATCGACGCCTTCTTCATGCCCCGTGCCTACGGCGATCGGCCCAAGGTCGTACCCGACGGCGCTGTGAACTTCGCCTTCCTGGGCCAGTTTGCCGAGACGCCCCGTGACACCATCTTCACCACGGAGTACTCCATGCGGACCGGTATGGAGGCCGTGTATACCCTGCTGAACGTGGATCGTGGCGTGCCGGAGGTCTGGGGCAGCGTATATGATGTCCGGGATCTGCTGGATGCCACCGTGAAGCTGCGGGACGGCAAGAAACCCATCGATATGGAGTTGAATCTGGTGGAAAAGATGGCCCTGAAGAAGGTTCTCAGCAAGATCCACGGCACCGATATCGAGAAGCTGCTGAAGGAGTATCAGGTCATCTGAGGCCCGTTGGGTCAACCGCTGCGGCAGTCGATGACCTTCTGAAAACAGAAAAAGGAGAGGCCATGTCATAGCCCTATAAGGCGGTAATTTCAAAATACGGAAAATGACATTCGCAAAGGCAAGCAATAAGACTCTGGCTCACAAGGTCGGAGCCTTATTGTTTTCTATCTGTAATAGATCGCATCTTTGTGCCTCGGCAGCTTTCTGCGTATCATGAAAGCGTCAGGAGGTGTCGGACAATGAGAAAACAGAAATATCACATTCCATGAACGTACCTTCCTTCCTGTGACTTGGCAGTTAGGGAAATTTAGCCATCGGGTAAAATACTTGGTTAGAATGGGCGAACCGATATCCCTTGGAAACGCCGCATCGCTGCGGCCTTCACCTGTTAAAACAGCTCCCAGCAGGCCCCGTGGACCAGCAGGGAGAGGACCTGTGGATACAGCTGACCCATCTGATCCTGATGGGAGACCGTCAGGATCAGGCCCCGGACAGCGGCGGCCAGAGCGGTGCCGCCACGGGGACACAGGCCGCTCTCCTCCGGCAGCGCCCGGATGTGTCCCTCATTGTCATGGTAGTGGGTGGAGAGGATGTCCTGCGGCAGACGGCGCAGCAGGGACTCGGCGTCGTTTTCGATGAACACCAGCGCCCGTGTCGCCGACAGCCAGCGGCAGGCCGCCAGAATGGCCGCCGCCGCACGCTCTGCCGGGGGCAGGGCGGCGTTTCCCTGTAAGGAGTGCTGAGCCACGGCGAAGCCCTCGGTGTGGATATCCTCCAGCACCGCGAAAAAGAGAAGCTCCTTGGAGTCAAAGAATTTGTAGGCGGTAAAAATAACGGATTCCCATTTTGTTTTCGGCATAGAACGGCCCTCCTGCGTTCGTTGGGGCTGCTCTCAGATCCCGGAGCGCAAAAAAGAAATGCCCCTTCGCCGTCCGACATGGGCAGAGTGACATTTATGATCTCACATTCTCTATGGGATACCCGGTCAGGTCCGCCGGATACATTTTTACTATAACCAAAGTACGACCTATCTGGTAAGCATTTTTCCCAAAGAACTTTTTTCGGCCAAGAGAAGGAATACTTCGACTTGACGCAGGGCGACTTTTGTATTATGGTAGGCTTACCATTGCTGTCAGGCGTGGTTGCCCCTATCCATTGGCGATATCGATGGAGGTACCAAAATGGACATTGACAGGACAAAATTCCTGTCAGCGATGGGTGAGAAAAGTGTCCGGTTCGTGTCAGAAATCGGCCAGATCGGGGGAGACTTTGTTGTGACCGTTTCACCGCACCTGCTGCCAAGAGCATTTCGGCAGCAGAGGACATTTCAGCAGCAGAGGACATTTCAGCAGCAGAGGACATTTCAGCAGCAGAGGACATTTCAGCAGTGAAGGATATTTCAGCAGTGAAGGATATTTTTAGTAAGGAGGATTTTCCATGCCTACCATCAAAACCGGCATCCGCTTCTCCAAAAAGCAGCCGCTGAGCGAGCAGGAGCTGCGGCAGCTTCACGCCTACTGGCGTGCCGCCAACTACCTGACGGCCTGCCAGCTGTATCTGATGGATAACCCCCTCCTGGAGCGCCCGCTGGTCAAAAGCGACCTCAAGCAGACCATCGTGGGACACTGGGGGACCTGCCCCGGCCAGAACTTCATCTATACCCATCTGGATCGGGTCATCAAGCGCAATGATCTGGATATGATCTATCTCTCCGGCCCCGGCCACGGCGGCAACGCCATGGTGGCACAGGACTGGCTGGACGGCAGCTATACCGAGGTTTATCCCAACATCACCCGAGACAAGGAGGGGATGCAGAAGCTCTTCAAGCGTTTCTCCTTCCCCGGCGGCATTCCCAGCCATGTGGCGCCGGAGACCCCCGGCTCCATCCATGAGGGCGGCGAGCTGGGCTACTCGTTGGCCCACGCCTTCGGCGCCGTGGCGGATAACCCCGACCTGATCGCCGCCTGTGTGGTGGGCGACGGCGAGGCGGAGACCGGCCCGCTGGCCACCTCGTGGCACGGCAACAAATTCGTCAACCCCATCACCGACGGCGCTGTGCTGCCCATTCTGCACCTCAACGGCTTCAAGATCGCCAACCCCACCATCTTTTCCCGCATGAGTCACGAGGAGGTGGAGTGCTTCTTCCGTGGCTGCGGCTGGGAGCCGTACTTTGTGGAGGGCGACGACCCCATGGTCATGCACCAGCAGATGGCGGCGGTGCTGGACCGGGTGATCCGGGAGATCAAGCGCATCCAGCGGGAGGCCCGCAAGACCGGCGAGGTCAAGCGGCCCCGCTGGCCCATGATCGTGCTGCGTACTCCCAAGGGCTGGACCGGCCCCAAGGAGGTGGACGGGCTGCCGGTGGAGAACTGCTGGCGGGCCCATCAGGTGCCTATCTCCATGGGGACAGACACCGACCGGCACCTCGCCCAGCTGGAGACGTGGCTGCGCTCTTATAAGCCGGAGGAGCTCTTTAACCCCGACGGTACGCCGGTGGAGCTCATCGCATCCTTCCCGCCCACGGGCCGCCGCCGCATGGGCGCTAACCCTCATGCCAACGGCGGACTGCTGCTGCGTGACCTGCGGACCCCCGATTTCCGGGACTACGCTGTGGACGTCAAGGCCCCCGGCGCCGTGGAGGCGCAGGATATGTATGTGCTGGGTACCTACGTCCGGGACGTGATGAAGCTGAACATGGAGTCCCGCAACTTCCGCATCTTTGCCCCCGATGAGACGGCCTCCAACCGCTTGCAGGCGGTGTTCGAGGTGACGGGCCGCCGCTTCCTGGACCAGCAGATCCCCGGCATCGACGACCATCTGGACCCGGACGGCCGGGTCATGGACTCCATGCTCTCCGAGCATTTCTGTGAGGGCTTTTTGGAGGGCTATCTTCTGACGGGACGCCACGGCTTCTTCGACAGCTATGAGGCCTTCATCCGCATCGTGGACTCCATGTTTGCCCAGCACGCCAAGTGGCTGAAGATGTGCAGCGAGCTGCCGTGGCGGCAGGATATCGCCTCGCTGAACTATATTCTGGCCTCCAACGTCTGGCAGCAGGACCACAACGGCTTTACCCATCAGGATCCCGGCTTTTTGGATCACGTGGCCAACAAGAAGGCGGACGTGGTGCGGATGTATCTGCCGCCGGATGCCAACTGCCTGCTGAGTTGCTTTGACCACTGCATCCGCAGCCGAAATTACGTCAATGTCATTGTGGCCAGCAAGCACCCCCGGCCCCAGTGGCTGACCATGGAGCAGGCGGTGAAGCACTGCACCCAGGGGATCGGCATCTGGAGCTGGGCCTCCAACGATCAGGGGCAGGAGCCGGATGTGGTCATGGCCTGCTGCGGCGATACGCCTACGCTGGAGACGCTGGCTGCCGTGAGCATCTTGCGTCAGGAGCTGCCGGAGCTGAAGATCCGTGTGGTGAACGTGGTGGATCTGATGAAGCTGCAGCCCCACACCGAGCACCCCCACGGCCTGACGGATGAGGAGTACGACGGCCTGTTCACCAAGGATAAGCCCATCATCTTTGCTTATCATGGCTACCCCACACTGGTGCATGAGCTGACCTACCGCCGCCACAACCGGAACCTCCATGTGCGGGGCTACAAGGAGGAGGGAACCATCACCACCCCCTTCGATATGCGTGTTCTCAACGACATTGACCGCTTCGATCTGGTCATCGATACGGTCCGTCGGCTGCCCCAGTTGGGCAACCGGGGGGCGTATCTGGTGCAGAAGATGCAGGATAAGCTGGTGGAGCATCGTCAGTATATCCGGGACAACGGCGTGGATCTGCCGGAGGTTCGCAGCTGGAAGTGGGACAGCAGTCTGAACGCTGCCGAATAAGGTTTGCTATACGGAAAAGACCTCCGCAGAATCTGGTTTGTAAAGGTTATAGCACGACACAAGGGCGTCTAACAGAGAAGCGCCGTCTTGGAAGTGATTCCAAGACGGCACTTTTCTGTTGCGGATCAGAGCGAACACTTCACGGCGAAACCGCCGCTGAAGAAATAGGTGTTCGTCCAATACCTGTTTGGTAAATAGCCTTACTTTAATAGAATGAACCCCCGGACGCTTGGGGGGTGCATTTTCAATTTAAGGGAAAGTAGTGATTTTTATCGTTGCTCTTTGCTTATGGCACAGGCAAGGATATACACAGTCATCGACCACAAAGAATTTCGGAAAAGTTTCCTTTTAAGAAATGCCGATACTCCGGATGATTGGATGCGTTCTCGTATTCTTCCAAAATCGTCTTTTTGTTCCATGCTTTCGTTTTGTCATTCATTTCTTCATATCGGATAATAGTAAGCAGGCCTTCTCGCTCCGCCTGCAAAATTGCTTCATAGGCATCAGGGATAAACTCCACACCGGATATATCGACCGGTATGCTACTGGTAGCGACATCCGGTATTTGAACCGAAAAACCGGAATCTGAAATTGTCTCGGCAGAATAAATATAACCGGATACGCCTTTGTATGTGCTTATCAGAGCATTGGGATAATACTCTTCCAACCGTTGGCGCCCATCTTTACCAAAACCATACGGCCCCCATTTTTGGCATTTTCCATCATAAGAAAAGCCGGTTTCCACGCAATACTTTTCAATGGAATTGCTCAAATAGACCAATACGTTTTCTCTTTTTGTGGAAAAATAAACCAAAGGGATACCATGATTCGAGCTCTGCGGCGTTAGTTGTGTAATACCCTTAACAGATGATGCGTGATAGTACATTAGCTTTCTTCCCTCCTAACGCAATTTGCTCCAAGCGTTTTCGACGGTGTACAGGTGCTCTGATAATTCTCGCATAGGCATATTTCATCTTAGCAGATAACTGGCGCCGAAGCAACAGAAAGATCCACCGTAATTCTATCAGAATTACGGTGGATCTTATGGTGGACCTGATGGGATTCGAACCCACGACCTCTCGGATGCGAACCGAACGCTCTCCCAGCTGAGCTACAAGCCCGGATATGAAGTTGTAGAGCCATAATATATGGAGCGGATGCTCCGCTCCATATATTATACACACTTCTTTATAAAATGCAACCATTTTCTCTCCGGCGTCGCAAAAAATTGCCCCTGCAGATGGAAAACGCCGCCCGGCGGGCCTTATTCCACCGCCGGGATACGGGTATACGACACCGGCTGGCCCTCCCGGAAGGTCACCTGAAAGCCCTGACCGGGGGAGACGGAGTAGTCATAGCGCCCGCCGCCGAACCAGGCCATCATCAGCCCCGCCGTGACGCCGCCGTGGATGACGCAGACGGCGTCCTCCGGTCTCTGCACCACCGGGGCGATGGCCGCAAGGCTGCGCCGCAGCACCTGTGGGGCGCTCTCCCCGTGGGGGCAGGGGTTGTGCTCTACGTCGGTGATCCACGCCTGATAGGCCGGGGTGTCCTTCAGCTCCTCGTAGCTCTTCATCTCGAAGTCGCCGAAGTCCATCTCCCGCAGGCCCGGAAGCCGGGTGTGGGGTACGTCGCCGTAGATGGCCGCCAGCGTCTGCTCCGTCCGCAGCATCCCGCTGGTATAGTAGCGCTGGGCCGTGGGATAGTCCCCGGCCCGGCGGTGCAGCTCCGCCAGAGACTCCGGCAGGGCGGGGATGTCCGCCGCCCCGTAATACAGGTTCCGCAGACTGCCCTCCGTCTGGGCATGGCGCAGCAGGGTCAGCTTCATTTCAGCACCTCCGTCAGTCCGCAAAATACCCGGCGCACGCTGCCGGCCTGCTGGGCCAGCCGCCGCAGCAGGCGGCCATGGCGCTCCCGCCAGGCCCGCTCTCCGGCGTCCATAGGGACCACGCCGCTGCCGATCTCCCGTGCGATGACCACCTCCGCCGCCGTCAGCAGGGGGAGATAGGACTCGGTGTCCTCCTGCCGCCGGGTCAGCTCCTCCAGATGGATATAGCACCGGGCGCCCGGCACCGGCTCACCTGCCGCCAGATCGCAGATATCCCCCGGCGTCAGGCCGTACTCCTGCGCCGCCAGTGTCAGCTTTCCCTGATATGCTCCGCCGATGATCAAGTCCATATCCTCACCTCACCAAAGTCCATACGGCGGCTCCCGCCAGCTCGCCCAGTGTCAGGGCAAAGCCGGAGATGTCACCGTTCATGCCGTCCAGCTGCCGGAAGCCGTACCATACCGCCAGCCCGTAGCCCGCTGCTGCCGCCAAGGGGGCGAAGCTGCGGTCCATGACCAGCGGTACGGCGATCGCCGCCGCCAGCAGCACCGCCAGCGCCGCGGCATAGCCGCCGTGGCGGCCCATGGCGGCGTATTGGCTGGTACCCATAGGCCGCAGCTTCAGCACTGCCAGTCCCGCACAGGCCCGTGTGGCCACCGGGATCAGCAGCAGCCCCCACAGGCTTTCGCCGGCGCTGCCGGAGAGGAATACGCTCCACTGGCACAGGGCCAGCAGCACCATGCCGATGACGGCGAAGGCTCCGCAATGGGAGTCCTTCAGGATGCGCTGGCGGGTGGCCAGCTCCCGGCGGGACAGCACGGCGTCGCATACGTCCATGTAGCCGTCCAGATGCATGAAGCCCGTCACCAGCCACGGGAGCGCCGCCATGAGGAAGGCGTACAGCCCGCCGATGGCGGCATGGCGCAGCAGCAGATACAGGCCCAGCCAGATGCCGCCCACCGCCAGTCCCACCAGCGGCAGACACACCAGCATTTTCTCACGAGCCTTCTCGTTCCATCGCCGCAGGGGGCAGGGGATCGCCAAAAACATCCCCCAGGCCATGGAAAACCCGTCCAGCCACTCACTCAAAGCGCCACGCTCCTTTCCACAGGCGGGGCAGTCCCGCCGTCAGCTCACACACCACGTCAAATTCCGCCGCCAATGTGCGGCAGATCTCCGCAAGGCCCCGGCAGTACGTCTCCGTCCACGTCTCGTAGGTCACGCCGTCCCGCCACAGCTCGTCGCAGACGCAGACAAAGTGGGCCGGGTGACGGCTGATGACCAGCAGCTCCTCCGCCGTGCGTCGGGGGGCTTCTCCGTCCGGCTCCGGGGCGGAGAACATCTGGCAGGCCAGGCACGCCGTAATGCTGTCAAAAAGCACCGTCCCCGCCGGGGACAGCCATTTCAGCGCCTGCGGGAGCTGCCGTCCCTGCTCGATGGTCTCAAAGCCCCAGCCGTCCCGCTCCGCCAGATGCCGCCGGACGATGGCCCGGTCCTCTCCGTCTCTTGGCTCCAGCGTGGCCCAGTAGTACATGGACTCTCCGCCGGAGAGCCGCCGGGCCATATGCTGGCCCATCATGCTCTTGCCGCTTTTGCTGCCGCCTAACAGAAGGATCCTCATGGCGTCACCGTAAAGCTGTCCTGCGCCCGGATGGGGGTCAGGTAGTCGTCCTCAATAGCTGCCTCCGGGAAGGTGGCCATGCCGTCCATGACGGCGCAGGCGGCCCGCAGGATCTGAAACATCACCGGGCAGCCGCTGCCCTCGCCCAGCCGCATCCCCAGCAGCAGACAGGGCTCCTGCCCCAGTTCCTGTGCGGCGATGCGGTAGCCGATCTCATAGGAGGCGTGGGAGAGGAACAGATACTCTCCCGCAGCGGGGCAGAGACGCACCGCCGTCAGCGCCGCCACGATGGAGATGTAGCCGTCCACCACCGCCGGGACATGGTTCTGGGCGCAGCCCAGAAAGGCCCCCGTCATGGCGGCCAGATCCAGCCCGCCCACGGCGGCCAGTACCCCCACCGGGTCGGCGGGGTCGGGGCGATGCAGGGCCAGCGCCCGGTCGATGACCTGTTTTTTCTTTTCAAAGGCCGCATCCGTCAGCCCGCCGCCCCGGCCGGTGACGGCCTGCGCCGGGGCGTGGGTCAGGGCTGCCAGCACCGCCGCCGAGGTGGTGGTGTTGCCGATGCCCATCTCCCCGATGCCCAGCGCCTGCACGCCGTCAGCGGCGGCCTGCGCCGCCAGCTCCATGCCGGTCTCCAACGCCTGAAGGGCCTGCTGCCGGGTCATGGCGGGTTCTCTGGCGATGTTGCCGGTGGAGCGGCGCACCTTCCGATTCAGCACGCCGGGGATGGGGCGATCCGTGTCGATGCCCATGTCCGCCACCACCACCTCGTTGCCGAAGTAGTGGGCCAGCGCCGACATCCCCGTCTTGTGGCGGGTCATGTTGATGACCTGCGAAAGAGTCACGGAAGTGGGGGCGGAGGAGATGCCCTCCGCCGTGACGCCGTTATCCGCCGCCAGCACCAGCACCCGGCACTTCTCGACATGGGGGCGCACCTGTCCGGTGATGCCCGCCAGCCGGATGGAGTAGTCCTCCAGCTTGCCCAGACTGCCGGGGGGCTTGGCCAGCTCCGCCTGACGGCGGCGGGCGGCGTCCATGATCTCCCGATCCGGGACGGTGACGGCCCCGCAGTACTGCTTCAATTCCTGATCTGTCATAGGTCACTCCTCGCTGAGATAGCCCTGCTGCACCAGCCATGCAAGGGACGGGGCGCAGTCCTGATTTTCGATGGTCCATGTGGACGCCGGACACTGCTCCAGCAGTACTGCCAGCACCTGCTGCATGGGGATGCTGCCTTCTCCCAGACTGCTGTGGAGATCCCAATCCCCTAAATTGTTGTGCAGATGTACGTGCCGCAGGTAGGGGGCCATGGGGGCGATCCACTCCATGGGAGGTGTCCGGCTGGCGCAGGTATTGGCGTGGCCTACATCCAGACACAGGCCCAGCCGGGGATCATCCACCTGACGGACGATGTCCGTCATCAGCTGCGGCGTCTCGTCCATGACGTTTTCCAGCGCCAGCACCATATCCTCCGGGACCTCCGGCAGGAACTCCCGCCAGAAGGCCACGGACTGCTCCGTGAACCACTCCGGAAAGTACACCAGCGGGATATAGCCGCTGTGGATCACCAGACGGCGGATGCCCAGCTGCCGGGCGGCGGACAAAGCCTGACGATAGCGCCGGGCCGTCACCTCCCGCACCAGCGGGTCCACGGCACAGGGAGCCAGCTCCGCAAACGGGGCGTGGAGCCAGAAATGGTCGATGCCTGCCATCTTCTCCCGAACCGCCGGAAGGGTGGCGGGGTCGTCCAGCATGGGGGCGTAGCAGAAGTCCGTGACCTCCAGCCCCAGCCCCCATTTCCGGGCCAGTTCCGGGGCGTGGCTGTCCATGCCGGAGAGGTGTAAGCGCTGCCTGATGTCCATAGGGTCCCTCCTGTTTTTTACTCACTTTCGCCATTATACACTATCTCCGCCGCATTTTCCAGTGGGTACGGCAGGGAAGTGCGCCGAAAAACCCCCGTCTGCGTGGCAGACAGGGGTTGGGGATCGCTTTATCAATACTGAGACAGCTGGGACTCCAGCGCCGGATTGGCCACCGTCCACTGGTAATCCTCCAGTCCGGTGTCCACCTCCGTCCACAGCAGCCATGTGGCCATGTCGGCGGTGCCAACCTGCTCCTCGCCGGGGCCCTGATGGGTCAGCGTCACCACGGCGGCGTGGTCCGCCTTCAGGGACACGGACTCGATGCCCACCTCCACGGAGCCGGAGCTCACCGACTCCTGCACCAGCACCAGCGCATGGTCCTTGAAGAACGCATCGTCGTAGGCGGACAGCTCCGGGTAGTCCGGCAGCTGGGCCGCCGAGGTGACGTACAGGGCGGAGCTGACGTTGCCGTTATAGGTCAGCCGCAGTCGGTTCACCTGCCCCGGCACGTAGGAGCCGTCCTCCCGGACGGTGCCGTCGCCGGTGTCGCCCACGGTCTGGGTGCCGCCGGGGGCGGCGGTGGGAGTGTCCGTCTTGGCGGGGGTATCGGGCGCATTGTTCTTTGTACCGCAGGCCGCTGCCACGATGCACAGGGACGCAGCCAGCGCCAGCGCCAACAGTCGTTTACATTTCATGGGTTCTGCCTCCTTTCGCAGGGAGCGGGTCACTTCTGCTCACTTTCCTCCGGGTCACGATCCGGCTGGGCTTCCTCCGGGGACTTTTCCTCCGGGGTCTGCGGCTCCTCCGGGGACGGCACCGGCTCGGATACGATGTGGATGTGCTTGGCAGGGGCCTCGATGACCTCCGGGGAGGAGGGACGGAACAGGGGCTGCTTCTCCTCACGGGTAGCGCCGTAGTTGTCCACCGTCTCCGGGTCACGGCCCTCGATGATAGCCATCATCTCCTGACCGGTGATGGTCTCCTTCTTCAGCAGATAGGCGGCGATCTTATCCAGCAGCTCCCGGTTCTCCTCCAGCATCCGCTTGGCGTCCTCATGGCACTGACGGATGATGGCGATGACGGCACGGTCTGCGGCGGCGTAGGTCTCCTGAGCGCAGCTCATGGAGTAGGTGCCGTCCAGATACTGGTTCTGCACGCTGCCCAGCGCCATCATGTCGAACTCCTCGCACATACCGAACCGGGCCACCAGATTCCGGGCCATCTCCGTGGCCCGCTCGATGTCGTTGGCGGCGCCGGAGGTCATGGTGTGGCACACCACCTCCTCGCTGGACCGGCCGGCCAGCAGCGTGCGGATCTCCGCCAGAATGTCCTCACGGGACATGAGGAACTTCTCCTCCTCCGGCAGGTGCAGGGTATAGCCCAGAGCACCCTGCGTATGGGGGACGATGGTGATCTTGCTGACGGGCTGGGCGTTTTTCTGCTTGGCCGCCACCAGCGCATGGCCCACCTCGTGATAGGCGATGATGCGCTTTTCCTCGTCCGTGATGACGGTACCCTTCTTCTCGGAGCCGGCAATGACGGTCTCGAAGGCCGCCAGCAGGTCATTCTGATTCACGGCGCTGCGGCCCAGCCGCACGGCCCGCAGGGCTGCCTCGTTGACAAGGTTTGCCAGATCTGCGCCCACGCAGCCGGCGGTGGCCTGAGCGATCTTCTCCAGATTCACGTCCTCGGCCAGATGGATGTTCCGGGTGTGGACCTGCAGGGTGGCCAGACGGCCCGCCAGATTGGGGCGGTCCACGGTGATGCGCCGGTCGAAGCGGCCGGGGCGCAGCAGGGCCTTGTCCAGCACCTCCGGGCGGTTGGTGGCGCCCAGAACGATGATGCCCTTGCCGGGATCGAAGCCGTCCAGCTCCGCCAGCAGCTGGTTCAGGGTCTGCTCCCGCTCGTCGTTGCCGCCGCCGAAGCGGCCGCCGTCACGGGATTTGCCGATGGTGTCGATCTCGTCGATGAAGATGATGCAGGGAGCCACCTTGGCGGCCTCCTTGAACAGGTCACGGACACGGGAGGCGCCCACGCCCACGAACATCTCCACAAAGTCCGAGCCGGAGATGGAGAAGAAGGGGACGTTGGCCTCGCCGGCCACGGCCTTGGCAAGCAAAGTCTTGCCGGTACCGGGAGAGCCCACCAGCAGAGCGCCCTTGGGCAGTCTTGCGCCGATGGCCGTGTACTTCTGGGGGTTGTGGAGGAAGTCGATGATCTCCTCCAGCGACTCCTTGGCCTCGTCCTGACCGGCCACGTCCTTGAAGGTGACACCGGTGGACTTTTCCATATACACCTTGGCGTTGGACTTGCCCACGCTGCCGATGCCTCCGATACCGCCGCCGTTTTTGGCCATGATCCGCATCACCAGCATGAACAGGGCCACCAAGACGATCATCGGCAGGACATAGGTGATCATGAACTCCAGAATGGGGCTCATCTGGGTCTGGACGGGGCTGGTGTACTTGACGTTGTGCTCCTCCAGCAGAGGCAGGAGGCTGGCGTCGTTGAGAGCGGTGGTATACAGGATCAGAGGCGTTTTCTCGCTCTGGGTATAGCTCTTGGGTTCCTTGTTCTTATCGGCGGCCTCCTCGGTGTAGACGTAGCCGTCCACGGGGGTGGCATACAGGACGCCGTTCTCGATCTTCAGCTCCGCCACCTGATCCTCCTGAATGAGGTCGATAAGCTGGCTGTACGGGATCTCATGGCTGCTGGCCCGCTTGGTGAGATTGTTGCTGTAAGCGTTGATATAGTTGAACACCACCGTCAGCACCAGCGCCCAGATGATGAGGGTCACCACCCCCCGCATATTGCGGTTGCGGTTCTGGTTATTTTTCTGGTCTTTCTTGTTGTTGGGATCCATGTCGGTCTCCTTCCATGCAGCCCCGCCGGGCGGGGCGCAGAAGTGCTTTAATTTCCGTGTAGTATATCACAATTCAGATATCTTCACAAGGCGAACGGCGGGAATTTTCCTGTAAAATTTCTATGAATGGCGCTTTATCTCCCGGCCAGAGTATGGTATACTGAAACCAATTATGTATGCATTGCGAGGAAAATTCCTATGAGAGACAACGAACAGAGACGGCCGGAGGCAGAGGCGGACGGCATCATCGAGGGCCGCAACGCCGTGATCGAGGCCCTGCGGGCCGGAACGACCATGGATAAGATCTATCTGGCCAAGGGGGAGACGGACAAGACCTTGGGCCACATCGCCTCCAAGGCACGGGCCCAGGGCATCGTGGTGGTGGAGGCCGACCGGCGGAAGCTGGACGGCATGAGCCGCACCCACGCCCATCAGGGGGTCATTGCGCTGGCCGCCGTGCGGGAGTATGTGACGGTGCAGAGCCTGCTGGACGCTGCCGCCGCCAAGGGGGAGCCGCCGCTGCTGGTGGTCTGCGATGAGATCTCCGACCCCCACAATCTGGGGGCCATCCTCCGCACCGCCGAGTGCGCCGGAGCCCACGGGGTCATTATCCCCAAGCGCCGCAGCGCCGGTCTGACGGCCATTGTGGCCAAGACCTCCGCCGGAGCCGTCAGCTATATGCCGGTGGCACGGGTGGCCAATATCCCGTCCCTGCTGAAGGATCTGAAAAAGCAGGGCATCTGGGTATTCGGCACTGCTGCTGAAGGGACGACCCGGCTCTATGACGCCGATCTCAAGGGCCCGGCGGCCATTGTCATCGGCTCCGAGGGCGACGGCATGAGCCGGCTGGTGGCGGAGAACTGCGATTTTCTGGTGAGCATCCCCATGCGGGGGAGGATCTCTTCCCTGAACGCATCGGCGGCGGCTGCCATCCTGCTGTATGAGGCGGTGCGGCAGCGCACCGTGTGAGGACCCGGAGCATCTAAAAGAGAGGTACCATGGAACACCGAGAGGATCACAACGAAATACCGGAGTTTACCCTGGAGGATATTCTGGCGGAGTTCGGCAGCGGCAGCGACCTGTACCGGACGGAGGATCTGCCTGCGGAGGAAAACTCCCCGGAGACTGCTCCGGCAGAAGCCCCTGCTCAGCAGGAAGCTTCCGCAGAGCCGGAGCCCCACGCTGAACCGGAGACCTCTGCTGCGGCGGAGCTCCCCAGGAAGCCGGAGGGACTGCGATTCACCCCCGACACCGACCCGGTGGATATGGATTTCCCGGCGGAGGTGCTGGAGGAGGTATTTTCCTCCGGCGGCCCGCTGCTGCCGGAGGAGGACCAGCCGTCCGAGACACAGATCATCCACTTCCCGCACCAGCCGACACCGGAGGAGGACGGGAAACCGGCGGCGGAGACCGCCCCCGAAGAAGTACCCACAGAGGAGAAGGCCCCGGAGGAGGAACCGGCGGAGGAACCGCCGGAACCGCAGGAAACGCCGGAACCGCAGGAGGCCCCTAAAGTCTCCTTGGAGCAGATCATGAACGACACGGTCTCCTCCGTGCTGGAGGAGCAGGAGGACGGCATTCTGGAGGAGCGTCCGCCCCTGCGGGAGGTGCTGCGGCACTGGTGGGAGAAGCTGACAAGGCCCCGCAGCGCCGCCCCCATCCCGCAGGATACGGAGACCCTGTGGGAGCAGCCGCAGGAGCCTCAGCCGGAGCCGGAACCCGATCCGGAGCCGGATATGGACGTGGCCGTCCGGGCCGAGAAGCGCCGCTGCGCCCGCTTAAAACGCCAGTGCTGGTGCGTACTGCCGGAGGCGGTGCTGCTGACGGTGCTGTCCGTGCTGGACGGTCTGGAACTGTATGTTCCCCGGCTGTGGGCGGCATTGCCCGTGCTGCGGGGGATCATCCCCGGCGGATTGCTGCTGCTGGCACTGGCCCTGTCGGGCCGGGTCTGGCGCAGCGCCCGCAAGCAGCTGTCCCAGCGCCGCATCACCTGCGAGACGGCGGCGCTGCTGGCATCGCTGGTGTGTTTGGGGGACTGCGTCTACGCCGCCTTGGGCTGCGGGGAGCAGCTGCCGCTGGCGGCCGTCCCGGTCATCTCCCTGCTGCTGTGTCTGTGGGGCCAGCTGCTGGCGGCCAAAGCCCGGCTCGCAGGCTTCCGGCTGGCCGATCTGGGGGGTGAACCGCCCTACAACGTATCCGTGACTCCCGCCGGGGCCTGCAAGCAGCAGGGAACGGCGGAGGGCTTCTACCGCCTCTCCCACCAGCCGGATGTCTCCTATCGCTGGCAGATCATCCTGACACCGCTGGCGCTGGCCGCTGCCTCCATTCTGGCGGCGGTGGTGTGCTTCGGCGGGGAGGGGCAGCCGGTGCGGCCATTGTGGATCTGGTCGGCATTGCTGTCCGGCGGACTGCCGCTGGCTCTGCCGGTGGCGGGAACGCTGCCCCTGTCGTCGCTGAACCGGCGTCTGAACCGCAGCGGCAGCGCCGTGGCGGGCTATGCCGGGGCCTCCGCCATCACCGCCGCCCGGCGGATGGTGGTGACGGATGACGACCTGTTCCCACCGGGAACGGTGAGCCTCAACGGACTGAAGCTGTACGGCGAGGAGATCGGCAAGGTGGTGTCCTACGCCGCCACGGCGGCACAGGCCGCCGGAAGCCAGCTGACGCCGCTGTTTGACCAGCTGCTGGCCAGCGAGGGAGGCACCCACCTGCATTTGGAGGACCTGCGTTTTTACGAGGACGGCGGCATCGGCGGTACCATCCGTGGGGAATCTGTCACCATGGGCAGCGCCTACTTCATGAAAAAGCACCATGTGTCCCTGCCCCGTGACCTGAAGCTCAAGACCGGCGTTTTTCTGGCGGTGGACGGTCAGCTCATCGCCATCTTTGCCATCAAATACCAGCCCTCCCGCAACGTGGAGTGGGCCCTGCGGGCCATGCGCCGCAACCGCATCACTCCGGTGCTGGCCACCCGCAGCGCCAGCATCACTCCGGCGCTGCTGAAGCGGAAATTCCGGCTGGACGCCCGGCCCCTGTACCCGGATATCTCCACCCGTCTGGCCCTGTCGGAGCTGACGGAGGGCCGTGGCCGGCCCCACGCCATCATCTACCGGGACGGGCTGATGGCCTTTGCCGAAACGGTCATCGGCAGCCGCCGGATGCGGCGTGCCGTCCGGGACGGAACGGTGCTGTCGTGGCTGGGCGGGCTGTCGGGCCTGCTGCTGGCGTATTATTTCACCTCCGTGGGGGCCTTTGCCGCTCTGTCGGCCCTGAATTTCCTGTGTTTTTTGCTGCTGTGGCTGCTGACGGTGCTGCTGCTGGCAGGACTGGTGCGCCACTACTGATACCATTCCATACCCATGCCGGGAGAGCCAAAGGCTCTCCCGGCATTTTTCACAAAAAAGACGCTGAAAGTTGTATTTGTCAAGTGCAAAAAAATAGTATATACTCTCCTTATTGACTGGCTGCGCCGGACGGCGCATTCGTACCAAACGAAGGGAGAATACTGTATATGACTGCCAATGACATTCGCAACATCTGCCTGCTGGGTCACGGTGGCTCCGGCAAGACGACTCTGGCCGAGCAGATGCTCTTCATGACCAAGGGAACGGATCGTCTGGGCCGTACCGCCGACGGCAACACCGTCTGCGACTACGACGCCGAGGAGATCAAGCGCCAGATCTCTATTTCTCTGGCCTTTGCCCCGGTCAAATATAAGGACGTCCGCATCAACGTCATGGACGCTCCCGGCAACTTTGATTTCTCCGGTGAGGCTGTTTCCGCCATTCGTGCCGCCGAGTGCGCCGTGCTGGTGGGTGCCGCCAAGGACGGCCTGTCCGTGGGTATGGAGCGCAGCTGGAAGCTGCTGGGCAAGAAGCCCCGCATGATCTTCGTCAACCGCACCGACGAGGACAACAGCGACTATCAGGCCTGCCTGGATGCTCTGAAGGGCAAGTTCGGCCAGTCCGTGGTTCCCATTGTGGCCCCGGTCATTGACGGCAACAAGAAGGTCACGGGCATCGTGGATCTGCTGCATAACACCGCTTACGAGGTCAAGGGCGGCAAGGCCGCTGCCTGCGCCATTCCCGCCGATATGGCCGACGAGGTGGAGGCCCTGCGGGCCGAGCTGATGGAGGCCGCCGCCGGCTCCGACGAGGAGCTGATGGAGAAGTTCTTCGACACCATGGAGCTGTCTGCCGAGGACATGGCCCGTGGCCTGAAGCTGGGCGTTCGGGACGGCAGCGTTTGCCCGGTGCTGTGCGGCTCCGCCGTCACCGGCTTGGGCGTGGAGATGCTGATGCAGACCATCGTGGATCTGGTCCCCGTGGCCACAGATATGCCGGCTGAGACGGCGCAGGATGACGACGGCAACGACGTCGAGGTGGCCTGCGATCCCAACGGCCCCACCGCTGCCATCGTCTTTAAGACCATCTCTGACCAGTACGGTAAGTACTCCATGGTGAAGGTGCTCCGTGGCAGGATCACCAGCGATATGGCCCTGTATAACCCCGCCACCGGCAACACCGAGAAGCTGGGCCGCCTGTACATCATGAAGGGCAAGAAGGGCGAGGAGGTCAAGGAGATCTGCTGCGGCGACATCGGCGCCATCGGCAAGATGGATAAGGTCAAGACCGGCAACACCCTGTGCGACCCCAAGCGCATCGTGCGTCTCCACGGCATGGATTATGCCCAGCCCTGCTACAGCCGTGCCATCTCCCCCAAGACCAAGCAGGAGGTGGAGAAGCTGGGTACCGGCCTCAACAAGCTCAACGAAGAGGACCCCACCTTCCATGTGGTCAACAACGCCGAGACCCACCAGACCGTGATCTCCGGCGCCGGCGATATCCAGATCGACGTGCTGTGCTCCAAGCTCAAGACCCGCTTCGGCGTGGATGCCGAGCTGTCCGCTCCCAGAGTGGCTTACCGTGAGAAGATCCGCTCCACCGTCCGCAAGCAGGGCCGCTATAAGAAGCAGACCGGCGGCAGCGGCCAGTTCGGTGACGTGCATATCATCTTCGAGCCTCAGACCGAGCAGGAGGATATGATCTTCGCTGAGAACGTGTTCGGCGGCTCCGTGCCAAAGAACTACTTCCCCGCCGTGGAAAAGGGCCTGCGTGAGAGCTGCCTGCACGGCGTGCTGGCGGGCTATCCCGTGGTGTACCTGAAGGCGACGCTGGTGGACGGCTCCTACCACCCGGTGGACTCCTCCGAAATCGCTTTCAAGCTGGCCGCCAATCTGGCCTTCAAGGCCGCTCTGCCGGAGGCCAAGCCCGTGCTGATGGAGCCCATCGGTGAGCTGAAGGTCACGGTGCCTGACAACTACGTGGGCGACGTCATGGGTGACCTGAACAAGCGCCGGGGCCGCGTCATGGGCATGAACCCCACCGGCGACGGCGAGACCGTGCTGGAGGCCGAGGTTCCCATGGCCGAGATGATGAGCTACGCCATCGATCTGCGGTCCATGACCCAGTCCCGTGGTACCTTCACCTTCAACTTCGTCCGCTACGAGGATTGCCCCGCTGCGGCCCAGGAGAAGGCCATTGCCGAGGCCAAGGCTCTGGCCGATGCCGAGTAAAGCTGCTATAAAAATACGCCGGAGGACCCTCCTCCGGCGTATTTTCTCTGCCGCAAAAAAGTTCATGGAAAGTTTTTCTAAATGTTGCATTTGCAACTTATAATCCTCTGGATTCCGTGCTATACTTAGACCATCCCAAGGGGGGAACGCCCCCGAAGAGTAAAAAACCATCAACGAATGATAAAAATATGGAGGTAATGATTATGAAGAAGTGGGTATGTCCTGTTTGCGGTTACGTTCACGAAGGTGAGAATCCCCCGGCCGAGTGTCCGGTGTGCCACGTCAGCGGTGACAAGTTCACCCTGCAGGCAGAGGAGAAGTCTTGGGCCGCCGAGCACGTGGTGGGCGTAGGCAAGGTGTTCGGTGAGGATGTTCCCGCCGAGGTCCGTGAGGAGATCATCGCCGGTCTGCGTGCCAACTTCGAGGGCGAGTGCTCCGAGGTGGGTATGTATCTGGCCATGGCCCGTGTGGCCCATCGTGAGGGCTATCCCGAGATCGGTATGTACTGGGAGAAGGCCGGTCTGGAGGAGGCCGAGCACGCCGCCAAGTTCGCTGAGCTGCTGGGCGAGGTGGTCACCGATTCCACCCAGAAGAACCTGCAGATGCGTGTGGACGCCGAGAACGGCGCTACCGCCGGCAAGTTCGAGCTGGCCAAGCTGGCGAAGAAGTACAACCTGGATGCCATCCACGATACCGTCCACGAGATGGCTCGTGACGAAGCCCGCCACGGCAAGGCATTCGAGGGCCTGCTGAAGCGGTACTTCAACAAGTAATTCACAGGGAATTTCAGAGGGGAAGCGGAAAAATCCGCTTCCCCTCTTTTCCTTACACCGACATATTTTTTGTCGATATCAGCGGGGTCAGTACCCTCTTGATATCTTTCATCAGTTAATTGCTCGGTGTTTCCGTTTCCCTGCGACGCTGTTTCTGTCTGCTGGTTCTCCTTCGATGTATTTTCCGTGTTCTGTCCCTGCGAATGATCTGTATTTTCCGTCTTGCCATTGTCGCAAGCCGCAAGGCTCAGGCACATTACCGCCGCCAAAAGCAGCGCAATCAGCTTTTTCATGCGCTCTTTCCGCTCATTTCTTTTGAATACATGAAAAAATGGGACAGGATGTTCTCCTGTCCCATTTTGTTTGGTGCAGTTACTGCTCCTTGTGGTCGTCCCGGTTGCCGGAAACGGCATCCTTGGCCTTGTTGACTACATTCTCCACCATGTCGGGCTGGGTATTGGTATAGCTGCCATCCCGATACTGCTCACCGCCGAAGGCCAGGATCAACTGGAAAATGAAGGGCAGCAGCAGAAGGCCGATACCGAAGCCGACGCCCTGATTGAAGGCCTTGGCCCAGTCGATGTTCATCTTGATGACGAAATAGATGTTGTAGATGGGGATCAGCAGCAGAAGGAACTTCCAGCCGTTGCCGTACAGCTCCTGACACAGCACGTAGGTGTTGTAGAAGGGGACGATGCCCTCCCAGCCCTGACGGCCCATCTTCTTGAAGATCATCCACTCCGCCACCAGCGTCAGGATACCGATAATCAGTTCCAAAATCATACCATACTCTCTCCTTTTGTTTTTTTGCAGAGCGCACAAAATACACGTACGTCTCTTCCTCGAGTATATCAGATTTTTTGCAAAAATCAACCGATTTCTTGAAAAACCGGCAAAAATTTCACTGCTCGCTCTGGGACTGACAGAACTGCCGCCCGGCGTGGTCGATGGTATAGTTCTCCCGATAGATCAGCTGGCTGATGGGCAGCAGGGAATACCCCTCACGGGCCATGTGGTCCAGAATGGCCGGCAGCGCCTCCGGCGTGTGGAGGGCGGCGTTGTGGAATAGCACGATGCTGCCGGGAGAGAGCTTGGAGGTGACCCGCTGGCAGATGGTGTCGGCGTCATAGTCCTTCCAGTCCAGACTGTCCACGTCCCACTGGATGGGCTCCATGCCCATGGAACGAATGGCGGAGATCACGTGGTCGTCATACTCGCCGTAGGGGCAGCGGATGAGGCAGGGGGTCACGCCGGTGATGGCGGCGATCTTCTCGTTGCAGGCGGTGACGTCCGCCACCACCTGATCGGCGGTGAGGGCGTTGTAGTGGTCGTGGTGGAGGGAGTGGTTCATGACCTCATGCCCGGCGTCGTGGAGGGCCTTCACGGACTCCGGGTACTTATCCACCCAGTCACCCACCACGAAGAAGGTGGCCTTGACGTTGTATTTGCCCAGAATGTCAATGAGCATCTGAGTGTCCTCGTTGCCCCATGCGGCGTCGAAGCTGATGGCGCAGACCTTCTCCTCCCGCTCCACCGAGTAGATGGGAAGCTGCCGCTTGGCGGCGGAGGCGCCGACGAAGCCGGGGCCTCCCACAGCCATGAAAATACCGGCGGCCACCAGCGCCGTCAGGATCAGCAGCAGCGTGCCACGGCGCAGCAGTAAGACTTTTCCCCGCATAATGCATCCCGTCCTTTCACGGACAGTGTATGCGCTCCGCCCCTCCAAATATGAAAGAAACCGCCGCAGGAGATGCGGCGGTTTCTGGGCCAGCCAAAAGAGCGGGAACCT
>OLFX01000107.1_pt1 | contig 143270 bp, 125 predicted proteins | sample 1605091 | NCBI WGS metagenome assembly OLFX01 (sample SAMEA3888906, study PRJEB22519) | human gut metagenome | biome: human gut; feature: human-associated habitat; material: faeces | place: Denmark | collected 2012
TGAAATTCCTAATTGCATTACGAGGAACATTATACTTCTTATAAGAGAAATTATCAATAGTTTTTTTACATTTTTCGCAAGTTTTGCAAAGGATGTAAGCTTTTGACTCCTCTGGGAAGTATTCCGTACCTCCGATACATCCACATTATAGTATAGTTTCTTAAGAATTTCCATAACTTTTATCTGTTTATTTTCTTACGAATTCTTTACGAAACTTCATTTTTATGGCTATATTGTACTTATATTGGTACAATCCTTCATTTTTACCCTCTTGCAATTTCAATTTGGTATGGTATAATGTTCATATCTTTAATTTTATTGTTTTTTTTGAACATGTAATTTTCATCTGATTTCGTTCAATTTCTATGGAGGAATACGATTATGGATCGTTTTGGACTGCTGTGCAGAAATATTTATGAGAAGAAAAAGATCACTCAGAGGGAACTGGCGGCAGCCATGGACCTTTCCCTGGGGACTTGCAACCACCTGATCCGGGATGCACTGGCCGATGGACTGATCGCCCTGGATCCCCAGACGGGAGAATATTCCTTATTAAAGAAGGGTGTGGAACTGCTCCAGAAGTACCGGGTCAACAGCGCCGTCATCCTGGCGGCAGGCTTTGGCTCCCGTTTTGTACCATTGACCTTTGAAACGCCGAAAGGACTCCTGGAGGTGTTCGGTGAACGCATGATCGAGCGTCAGATCAGCCAGCTCCACGAGGCCGGGATCATGGATATCACCATCGTGGTGGGGTATCTGAAGGAGAAATTTGAGTACCTCATCGATAAATTCGGCGTAAAACTGCTTTACAACCCGGAATACCACAATAAGAACACACTGACCACCGTTTACCGGGCCCGGGATTGCTTTAAGGGAAAAAACACATATCTTTTATCCTCAGATAACTGGATCCGCGAAAACATGTACCATACATACGAGTGCGGCGCATGGTATTCTTCTGTATATATGGAAGGCGCCACCTCTGAATGGTGCCTGGAGGCCAGCAAAAAGGGGCTGCTCACCGGAGTGGCCGTAGGCGGCTCTGATTCCTGGGTCATGTACGGACCGGTTTACTTTTCCCGGGAATTTTCCGAGGAGTTTTTCCCCGTGCTGGAAAAATATTATGAAACCCCCGGAACCGAGCAGATGTACTGGGAACAGGTTCTGGCAGACCTACTGAATGGAACGGCAGGAGAACACGTTCCGTCCATGGCAAAGTACCCGGCTCCAAAAATGTACATCAACCGTCAGCCGGAAAACCAGGTGTATGAGTTCGAGAACCTGGAGGAGCTGCGGGTATTCGATGAAAAGTACCGGAATAATTCCAACAATGCGGCCATGGAGCTGGTGGCAGGAGTCCTCCATATCCCGGAATCCGAGGTGACGGATCTGAAATGCCTGAAGACAGGCATGACCAATAAATCATTCCTTTTTAAAGCCAGGGAGCGGTCGTATATCTGCCGGATCCCGGGGCCTGGAACCGATCTTCTCATCAACCGGGCCCAGGAAAAAGCCGTTTATGACGCCATCAAGTCCCTGGGGATCTCTGAGCATGTGATCTACATGAGCGGCGACACAGGTTATAAGATCTCTGAATTTTATGAAGGCGCACGAAATGGAGATCCCAGAAGCTGGCAGGACGTAGCCCGCTGTATGGAGCTGGTCCATCGCCTCCATAATTCCGGTATCCAGGTGGACCATTCCTTCGATATGAGAGAGCGGATCGACTTTTATGAGTCCATCTGTAAGGGATATGAAAAAAATCTTTTTGAGGATTACGATCATGTGCGCGGCCACATGAACACGCTTTTAAAGCGTCTGGACCGTCTGGACCGCAAAAAAACCCTCTGCCACATTGACAGCGTCTGCGATAACTTCCTTTTCCTGCCGGATGGCGGGATCCGGCTCATCGACTGGGAGTATGCCGGAATGTGCGATCCCATGATCGATGTCAGCATGGCTGCGATTTATTCTTATTATAATGAGGAAGAGGCTGAAAAGCTCCTTGCCATATATTGCAGCGGAAATATCTCTGCCGAGGACCGGTTCGTTTATTATTCCTATATTGCCCTGGGCGGCTTTTTATGGTGCCTGTGGGCCGTATACAAAAGCAGTATCGGCGAAGAGTTTGGAGAATACACGCTGATCATGTACCGGTACGCCAAGGAGTACTATAAAAAGATCGTTACCGATCCGGCCTTTCTCCTGATCGGGTCTGATTTTTAAATTTGTCCCGGAATTCCGGAAAATGTGGCAGAACTCCGGGATTTTGGCCCACTTTTGTAATAAATTATTCAAGACTCCATTGGGATTATATGGTATAATCAACATAGAAGTTTTTCGGAACTATTTTACCATGAGGGGGATTTCTATGATACAAAGGAAGCGGCTGGCTGCAGCTCTGTTAAGCCTGACTATGGCGTTTGCAGCCGTATATCCCGCCGTCCCGTCTTTTGCGGCGGCCTGGGAACGGAATGCCAACGGCTCCTATGTGGCGGCAGACGGCTCTGCACTCACAGGGATCACAGCCAGGGGCATTGATGTTTCCCACTGGAAGCAGTCCATCAACTGGAACGCCGTGGCGGCGGACGATGTGCAGTTCGTTATGCTGGGAACCAAATATAACAACGAGGTGGATCCATATTTCAGCGTCAATGCAGTAAACGCCTTCAATGCAGGACTGAAGGTGGGCGCTTATATTTATTCTTATGCCACCACAACGGCCGCAGCGGAGGCGGAGGCGGATTTTGTACTGAATCTGATCAAGGACTATCCCATTTCTTATCCGGTGGTGCTCGATGTGGAGTCCACGGAAATGAGCGCGCTGACCCCTGCCCAGCTGGCGGATGTGATCAATGCATTCTGTAAGAAGGTGGAGGCCGCCGGATATTATCCCATGGTCTACACCAATGATTACTGGCTTTCCCAGAAGATCGATATGACCAAGGTTCCCTACGACGTATGGGTGGCCCGGTATAACGCCAAGCCGGCCTATGCAGGCGCGGCCATGTGGCAGGCCACCAACGAGGGGCAGATCGACGGTGTCAACGGAAATGTGGATATCAACTTTGTCTTTAAGGATCTGTCAGCCAAGCTGCCTGCTGACCGGTGGCGGCTGATCGACGGGAAATGGTATTATTATAAGAATTATGTAAAGCAGACCGGCTGGATCAACGACGGACAGAGCTGGTACTATATGAATTCTGACGGCACCCAGTATAAGGGGTGGCTGCTTCTGGATAATTCTTATTATTATCTGCTTCCTAAAACCGGGCAGATGATGACCGGATGGCAGACCATCGACGGGAAATGGTACTATCTGAAGACAGACGGAAGGATGGCCAGCGAATGGCTTCAGGATAATGGAAAATGGTATTATCTTCTGGACGGGGCTATGGTCACCGGATGGCTCCGGATCGGCACCGACTACTATTATCTGAAGGGCGACGGATCCATGGTCACTGGATGGCGGAAAATGGACGGCGCGTTTTATTACTTTGCCAGCGATGGGCGGCTGGTACGCGGATGGCTGAACCTGGACGGAAAATATTATTATATGAAGGCAGACGGTACCATGGTCACCGGATGGCAGACCATCGACAATGTGACGTATTTCTTCAATCCCGACGGTGATATGGCCTCGGGCTGGACAGTCATCGACAATTACTGGTACTACTTTAACGGGAATGGCCAGATGATGACTGGATGGCTCCAGCTGGACGGCCGGTACTATTATCTCCATACAGACGGACGCATGGTCACCGGATGGCAGAGTGACGGCACCCACAAATATTATATGGATAAGACATCCGGCAAAATGGCTGTGGGATGGAAGCAGATCGACGGAGCCTGGTATTATTTCAACCCCTCGGGCCATATGGTCACCGGATGGGTCAAGGATAATGGTAAGTATTATTACATGAATCCGTCGGATGGAAAGATGATCTCCAATGGCTCCTACGCGATCAATAATATCAACTATACCTTTGACAACTCAGGCGTATGCCTCAATGAGGCCTCTGCCATTGACGGAGGCTCAGCTGGCAGCGTATATTCACCGCCGTCCGGAAATTCTGGAAATTCTGGAATTACCGGAAACCAGGTGACCAACGGCACCTCCTCTCCGGGAGGGATGTCTGCCGGAAATACGGGTACAGGGGCTCCCGGAAGCAGCGCTCCGGGTACGAATTCTGCTCCCGGCGGAAATGGGATCACGACCGTGAATCCCGGAAGTACCTCCGGCCCCGGCGGAAGTTCCGGAAACTCTGGCAGCACGGCCGGTCCGGACGGCAGCAACGGCATGTCGGCCGGAAATTCCAGCATACCGTCCCCAGGAGGCAGCAATGTCCCCTCCGCCAATCCGGGAGCCAGCTCCGGCCCAGGCGGATCGTCGGGCAGCTCCAGCATCACGGTTCCTGGCGGAACAAGCTGTGATTCCCCGTCCTGCGGTTCCGGAAGCTCCGGCTCTTCTGATTCGGATGGATTAAAGGAATTCCAGACCGGCGGGCCGAAATAAGCGGTAAAAAAATCCGCTGGAGGATGTATCTGATCACATCTTCCGGCGGATTTTTCTATTTTTCCTTTTTTCTCTATTTCTCTATCTCTTTCCGGATCTCCTCCAGAGGCCGGGTTGTCTTTTTCGCAATGGCGGCCAGATCTTCATATTCCAGCTTGGTTCTGGTAACGCCATGGCCCTGAGAGATTTTTTTCCGCACGGGTCCATAAGCCGTTTCCACAGTTTCCTCCCGGCGCTTCAGGGTGAACCTCCGGCTGATATGCTCCCGGACGCCCAGCGTCGTGGTGTGCCTGAACAGCAGCTCCACCATCTTTTCTTCGTCCTCCCGTCTGCACATACAAGTCAGAAGGACACCGGGACGGCTCTTTTTCATCCCCACAGGGACCGTATAGACCTCCAGGGCTCCGGCTTCGAACAGCGCCTCCTCCGCAAAGCCAACGGCCTCAGCAGTCATGTCGTCCAGGTTGCAGGACAGCTCTGCGATCTCGTCTCCAGTCTCAGCGGTATCCCCCAGAAAGGCCCGGACGCAGTTGGCCCGCTCAAAATCCTTTTTACCCATTCCGTATCCGATCTTTGACGTGGTCATCACCGGCATTTCCCGGAATTCTTTGACAAAATGCTTTAAGAGGGCCGCACCGGTGGGGGTGCAGAGCTCTCCCTGTACCTGGGTGCTGTATACGGGGATCCCCTGTAAAATATGGGCCGTGGCCGGAGCCGGGACCGGAAGGATCCCATGGGCACAGTGAACATATCCGCTTCCCACATGGACCGGAGAGGCGATGATCTGATCCGCTCCCAGTTCATGGAACAGAAGGCATACGCCCGCAATATCTGCCACCGCATCCATGGTACCTACCTCATGGAAATGGATCTGGTCCACCGGCATTCCGTGGGCATGGGACTCGGCCTCGGCGATCAGGGCATAAACTGCCTTCATGTCTTCCTTCACCGGGGCCGGAATATCCAGACCGTCAATGATGGAGGCGATGCCTGCCATGGTGGAGTGATGATGGTGATGGTGGGAGTGATCATGTCCGTCGTGGCTGTGGACGTGGTCACCGTGGTGATGGGCATGGCTGTGGGCATCGTGGTCCTCATGGTGGTGATCATGACCATCGTGGCTGTGGGCATGGCTGTGAAGCCCGTCAGCGGCAATGGGTTCGCAGGCTTCATGGGAATGGGTGTGGGCGTGTCCATGATCATGAACGTCTTCGCTCTCCTCTTCCTCCCCGAAAACAGTCACATTCATATGTGTTCCCGTGATCCCGCATTTTACGGCCGGTTCCGCTTCCACCTTCACGCCAGGCAGACCCAGTCCGTTCATTTTTCCAAGAAATTCTTCCTGCTTTTCCGGACACAGCTCTAAAAGCGCCGCCATGAGCATATCTCCCGCGGCCCCCATGCCGCAGTCCAGGTAAATCGTTCTCATTTCGTTTCCTCCTCTATCCCTTCATATGATTGATCATGCTGGCCAGATATCCGGCCCCGAATCCATTGTCTATATTTACCACACTGACCCCGCTGGCACAGGAATTCAGCATGGAAAGCAGGGCTGAGACGCCGTGAAATGAGGCGCCGTAGCCAATGCTGGTGGGAACTGCAATGACCGGGCAGTCCGCCAGGCCGCCAATGACGCTGGCCAGGGCTCCCTCCATTCCAGCGATGGCAATGATCACCCGGGCGCTCATGATGGTATCCATATGCGCCACCAGGCGGTGCAGGCCTGCAACCCCCACATCGTAAAGCCGTTCTACCTGGTTTCCCAGGGCCTCGGCTGTCAGGGCTGCCTCCTCAGCCACCGGAATATCGCTGGTCCCTCCAGTGGCGACCACGATCGTACCGACTCCGTCCTTTTCCGGAAAATCCCCGCATATGCCGATCCCGGTACCGTCAAAATACCGGAAGCCGGCTCCATCCTCGAACTTCTGTTTCAGGAACTGTTCCGTATGACGGGCCTTTTCCGGGTCCATCCGTGTGATCAGGACCAGTTCCTGGCCGCGCTTTTTCATCGCCTCCACGATCCCAGCGATCTGCTCCGCCGTTTTTCCCGCTCCGTAAATCACCTCAGCGATCCCCTGACGCAGCCGCCGGTGGGTATCTAACTTGGCAAACCCCAGCTCATCAAAGCCTGCCTCCGAAAACGGCTCTTTTTTCAGCTCCAGGACCGCCTGGTCCACAGAAAGCTCCCCGGATGCCACCCGGTCCAGCATAGTCCGTATATCTTCCATATACATTCTTCTCCTTTACCCCATTCTAACCATCGGATTTCCAGGGGTTGGGCATAAGGCTTGATTTTCTAAAGAAAATCCCAAAAAAATCCGATTTTTTGGGCATACACTAGAAAAAGGCCATTCTATGCCCAATCCTGCGGTTGCAGGCGCAAAGATCTGCTCCAAAAGCCCAGAAACCTGCGGCACAGACTCAGAAGTCTGCTCCAAAAGCCCAGAAACCGGCAGTACGAACCTAAATTCACCAGCTGGTCCCACTATTTTGAAAAAGCCATGAAAAGAAAGCCCCGCCTGCGGCGGGTGCGTTCCCTTCATGGCAAACTCTGCTTCTATATGATTCTGTTCTGTTCCGGAGCGGCCCGGTCCCTTCAGCATCCCAAAGCTCCTGTCTGTCCAGAAGATCCGCGAAGGCAGCCATGCCGCTGGGCGCAGGGAAATGTTCTTCCCCCTACTCCACCACCGGATTTTTCAATGTTCCGATTCCCTCGATCATGCACTCGACCACATCTCCCGGTTTGAGGAATCTGGGCGGATCAAAGCCCATTCCCACGCCTGCTGGCGTTCCGGTGGCGATGATGGTACCGGCCTTCAGGGTCATGCCACGGCTCAGCTCACTGACCACTTCTGCGATCCCGTGAATGAACTGATCCGTGTTGGAATCCTGGCGCAGTTCTCCGTTGACCCAGGACTGGATCTTGAGCTTCGGCGGAAATTCCACGCTGTCGGCGGTGACGATCCAGGGCCCCAGGGGCGTAAATCCGTCCAGGCTCTTTCCGAAATACCACTGTCTGTGGGCCGTCTGCACCTCCCTGGCGCTGACGTCGTTCATAATGGTATAACCGAAAATATAATCCTCCACATCCTCCAAAGCCACGTCCTTCGCATCCTTTTTCAAGATCACCGCCAGCTCTGCCTCATAGTCCAGCTGGCTCGTAAGCTCTTTGTGGGATGGGATCCCATCGCCGGGATCCGTGGCCCGGTTGACCCGCTTGGAAAAATACACCGCCTGATCCGGCTTGGAAAATGCTTCCTTTTTAAACCTGGCGGATTCCTCCGCGTGGGCCAGATAGTTGATCCCCAGGCAGATGATATCCTGGTCCGGCACCGGGATCGGGGCCATGATCTTTATGTCCTCCAGAGGCGCGGCATTGGATACCTCATAGGGAGGAAGCCCGGAAATATGGTCCAGGAGCTCCAGTTCCGACGGTCCGATCTCCCGTATGACCTCCTTCATGGTCCGGTATTCCATTCCCGCCGCAGAAAGGGGATACACGAAGGTCCCTTCCCTGTTCAGTACCCCTGTCAGCTCCTTTTTATTTATGGCATAGGTCAAAAGCTTCATAAAGCCCTCCTCACCGGTTTCCTAGCGGATGCGTTCCGGGAAGCCCACTTTTTTCTGGACCTTTCTAAGGGTCTTATTGGAGAAATAGGACGCCTTCTCCGCATTTTCCTTAATCACCTTATCCAGATATTCTTTGTTCTTGCTAAGATCTGCAAACCGGTCCTGGAGCGGCTTTAATACGCCGACCACAGCCTCGCCCACGGCCATTTTGAAATCACCGTAGCCCTTTCCATCGAATTCCCTCTCTACCTCTGCCGGTGTCTTTCCGGTACATGCGCAGTAGATGTCGATCAGGTTCTTAACGCCCGGCTGCTCGTCTCGGTACAGGATGATACCCTCGGAATCCGTCACAGCTCTCTTGCACTTGCGGATAATGGTATCTGGATCGTCCATGAGATAAATGCTGCCATTGGGGTTTTCATCGGACTTGGACATCTTTTTCGCCGGATCCTGTAAGCTCATGATCTTTGCTCCGGCCTTTCCGATATAGGCCTCCGGAACCGTGAACACATCTCCGTAGATATTATTGAAGCGGATGGCAATGTCCCTGGTGAGCTCTAAGTGCTGCATCTGGTCGATACCCACCGGCACCACGTCCGCCTGGTACAGCAGGATATCTGCGGCCATGAGCACCGGGTACGTGAACAGGCCCGCGTTGATATTGTCGGCATGCTTGGCAGCCTTGTCCTTAAACTGGGTCATCCGGTTCAGCTCGCCCATATAGGTAAAGCAGTTTAAGATCCAGGCCAGCTCCGCATGTCCCGATACATGGGACTGGTAATAAATGCAGTTCTTCTCTGGGTCAAGTCCGGCGGCAATATAAAGAGTCAGAAGTGTTCTTGCGCGCTTTCTAAGCTCTGCCGGGTCCTGACGGACAGTAATAGAATGCATATCCACGACACTGAAAAAGGTCTGGTAATCATCGGAAATCGTCACCCAGTTCTTTAAAGCCCCCAGATAGTTCCCGAGAGTCAGGTTACCGGTTGCCTGCATTCCGCTGAATAAAGTTTTCTTTCCGTCTAACATTGTTCCGTCTCCTTAAATTTCCTTTTCATTCTCCAGGGGCCGCTGCAAAGGAAGAGGATAAAAACCCGCCCATTCGCAGCAGCCCCCCTGTATTTTCAAACAATTCTTTTATATTATAATACACTTTCCGTCCATTGTCCACTCTTCATTGCAGTGGATCAGGGCTTGTATCCTTCCCGCTTTGCCGTTATAATGGAAGCAGAACTGTTTACAGAAAGGAAAGGAACCATCTATGGACAAGATCGCAAGCTTCACTGTCAACCACCTGAAACTTCTGCCCGGCGTCTATGTATCCAGACGGGATACCGCAGGAGACGCCCGGATCACCACCTTCGACATCCGTATGACCCGCCCCAACCATGAGCCGGTCATGAATACTGCGGAGATCCACACCATTGAACACCTGGGCGCCACGTTTCTGAGGAACCACAAGGTTTACAAGGACCGGGTCCTTTATTTCGGCCCCATGGGCTGCCGCACCGGCTTTTACCTTCTGCTGGCCGGAGACTATGAATCCGCAGATATTGTTCCTCTCCTTCAGGAAATGTTTTCCTATATCCGGGACTTTGAAGGGGAGATTCCCGGCGCAGCCGCCAGGGACTGCGGCAACTACCTGGATATGAACCTTCCCATGGCCAGGTATCTGGCCCGGAAGTTCTGCGATGAGGTGCTGGAGGATATCCAGGAGGACCGCCTCATCTATCCCGAATAAGCCATATCCGGCCGGGGATGCTGAAAAACAGGCTGAGAGCTGTTCAAAGCCGGCTTTTCAGTGCCCCGGCCGTTTTTTTCTGCCTGGCAGCTCCATTGGCTCCCGGGGGCGGACCTCCCCCGGAACCGCCGGGCCTTTTCAGGCTAAACCGCTGACGGATCGGCAGACGCCTTTACGGACTGGACCGCGGACGGATCGGCAGATGCCTTTGCCTCAGGTCCAGCCGCCGGCGCGGGCAGCTCCCTTCCGCCTTCCTCCTCCGGAACTCCGTTTCCTGGCTGTCCGCATAAGACCACGATGCTCCGCGGCATCATGGCGATCTGGGACTGGTCCTTCAGCTCCGGCGCCGCAGTCTCTCCGTACACGCCCTTTTCCGGGCCCTTTGACGTATCGTAAAGCACATGCCAGGTCTGGCCCTTGGGAAGGTGGGGAAGACCGAATACATGGGGCTCCCAGTGCATGTTATAAAGTACATACATGGTATCGTCCTGGCTTCCGTCCTCCTTCGTCCCATATTCCCCCCAGTAAAGGATCCCCAACTGGCGGCGGAAATTCTCAAACTCCGGCCGCCATACGTATTCGCCGTGGTAGGAAACATCCGGGCGTCCGCAGGATCTGTAATCCATGATCCGGGGCTCCCTCTCCATATGGAATACACCATGTTTTTTCCGGAAGGCAATGAGCCCCTTTACAAATTCAAAGATGTCCCGGTTGGTCTCCAGAAGCCTCCAGTCCAGCCAGGAGATCCGGTTATCCTGGCAGTACGCGTTATTATTTCCCTCCTGGGAATTCCCAAATTCGTCGCCCGCCAGCAGAAGCGGCGTTCCCTGGCTTAAAAACAGCAGGAGGAACCCATTGCAGAGCTGCTGCTTTCTCAGGTCCCGGATCCTTTTTTTCCTGGTGGGGCCCTCCTCGCCGCAGTTCCAGGAATAATTGTGATCCGTGCCGTCCCGGTTGTCCTCATGGTTGTCCTCGTTGTGCTTCCGGTCATAGGAGACCATGTCCATCATGGTCATGCCGTTGGTATTGGCCATGTAATTGATGACGCCGTATTCTGCCGGATTCCTTCTGGAATGGAACGCCAGGCTGTTTAACATCCCCTCGTCGCCCTTCAGAAGCCGCCGCATGTCCTCCTCAAACCGGCCGTTGTATTCCGCCAGGTGCTTGTCCCGCAGCGTCACCTTCCCGTCTCCCGGCATGGGATAGCCTGTTTTGGGCCTCCTTTCCAGGGCCTCCTCCCAGCTGTCTGCAAACAGCTTGGTGCACCGTAAGAACGGATCCCCGGCAATGGCCTCCCTGGGGGCAAAGCCCGTCAGCCGGAAGCCGTCCACATGGTACTCCTGGAGCCAGTAACGGAGGACATGGAGCACGTCGCCGGGAGACTCCTTCCCTGTGAAATAGAACTCCAGGATACACTCCATATTTTCCCGGTGGAGCGCCTTCACAAGCTCCTTGAATTCTCTCTCCGGCTCGGTCTCACCGGAGCCATAGGAGGCCTTCAGTGCATAAAGGAACGATGGGCCGTATCCCCAGTAGTTGATCCGCCCCGTGGCCTCCGGCTTCTGTCCCGGGATCCCAGCCGCAGGCTCTGTGACCATGACCTCATCAAATTCCGTCACCGGAAGAAGCTCCACTGCCGTTACGCCCAGTTCCTTTAAATACGGGATCTTTTCCCGGATCCCGCCGAAGGTTCCCCGGTCTTTCACGCCGGAGGATCTATGCTTTGTGAATCCCCGCACATGGAGCCGGTAGATGATGCTGTCAGAATATGGGATCTCCGGCCTCACATCATCCTCCCAGTCAAATTCCCCGGTCAGAAGCCTGGCCCGCACCAGCTTCCCGGCCCGGGAAAGGTCCCCCCATTTTTCCCGGCCTGTGACCATCCTGGCACAGGGATCCGGCATCCACTGGCCGTCGCACTGGAAGCCGTATTCCATATTTTCAAGATCATATCCCTTTAAGGTCATGGACCAGACATCTCCGACCCGGTCCCTTTCCTGGAAATCGATGACTTCCGCCGCCTTTTTTTCTCCTCTCCGGAATAAAAGGAGGCTGACCTTTTTCCCCTCAGCCTGCACGAGGATCTCTGCCCCTTCTTCTGTCGGCGTTACTCCCAATGGATAGAGGAGCTCATGTCTGTTCTTTCGTCCCGTCATATCCCGTCCTCCGTTCTATTCTACGTCTGTAAGCCTACCCCTGCTGCTCTGCGATCTTCGCCGCCAGTTCTTCCAGATACATCCACCGGTCCATCTTTTCTTCCAGCTCTTTCTCTGCCTTTTCCTTTTCCTCCATAAGCTGGTTCAGCTTTACAAAATCCCGGGCCGATGCCTGGATCTCTTCTTCGAGCCCTGCAATCCTCTCCTCCAGAGCCGCCATATCTGCCTCGATGGTCTCGTAATCTTTCTGCTCTTTATAGGTAAATTTCAGCTTCTGCGGCCCGCGGATCCTCTGCCCCTTTTCCTTTGGAGGAGCCGCAGGCTTCACGTCCGCCCGGCTTTCCTCTTCCGCTTCAGCCTCCGCAGCCTTACGGGCTGCATAATCCGTAAACCCGCCTTCATACTGGCGGAGAACGCCGTCTCCCTCAAAAGCAAAGATCCGCCGCACCACCCGGTCCAGGAAATACCGGTCATGGGATACGGTGATGACGATGCCCTGGAAGCTGTCCAGGTAATCCTCCAGGATCATCAGCGTTTTAATGTCCAGATCGTTGGTAGGCTCGTCCAGGATCAGCACATTGGGCGCGCTCATGAGGATCTTTAACAGATACAGCCGCCGCCGCTCACCGCCGGACAGCTTCTGGATCACCGTATACTGCACCGACGGCGGGAATAAAAACCGCTCCAGCATCTGGGAGGCGCTGATGCTCCCGTCCTTTGTCTGGACGTACTCCGCCACGTTCCGGATATAGTCGATGACCTTAAGGCTGGTATCCATGTCCTCATTTTCCTGGGAAAAATATCCGGTCTTCACCGTCTGTCCAATCTCCACCGTACCGGAATCCGGCTTTTCCCATCCGGCAATGATCTTCATCAGCGTGGACTTCCCGCTGCCGTTGGGGCCGATATATCCGATCCTGTCATTTTTCAGGAAAAAATACGTATAGTCCTTTATGAGCACCTTGTCCCCGTAGGCCTTGCAGATCCCCGATAGCTCCACGGTCGTCCTTCCCAGGCGTCTGGAAATGGATTCCATTTCCACAGCCTGCTCCTTTTCCGGCCCTTTGGCATCCCGGAGCGCCTCATACCTCTGGATCCGCCCCTTCTGCTTGGTAGATCTGGCCCGGGCTCCCCGCTTCATCCACTCCAGCTCCACCCGGAGGATGGACTGGCGTTTCCGCTCCGACGCCTGTTCCATATCCATACGCTCGGCCTTCAGCTCCAGGAATCCCTCATAATTGGCCTGGTAGCTGTACAGCTTCCCGTTATCCAGCTCCACGATGCGGTTGGTGACGCTGTCCAGAAAATACCGGTCATGGGTGATCATAAGCAGCGCGCCCTTAAACCGCTTTAAATACTCCTCCAGCCAGTCTGCCATGGCGCTGTCCAGGTGGTTGGTGGGCTCGTCCAGGATCAGCAGGTCCGTGGGCGATAAAAGGACTGACGCCAGGGCCGCACGCTTTTTCTGGCCGCCGGACAGCTGTCCGATCTGCTGGTCATGGTCCGGGATCCCCAGCCGGTTCAGCATGGCCTTTGCCTGGCTTTCCAGGTCCCAGATCTGGTCATGATACCGGCTCCGGTTTTCCCTGAGGACGCTTTCCAGGACCGTTTCTCCCTCCTCAAACACCGGATTCTGGGGAAGATAGCGGATATCCAGGTTCCTCCCGCGGACAACGGTCCCCGTATCCGGCTCCTCCAGGCCTGCCACCAGCTTTAAAAGCGTGGATTTTCCGGTGCCGTTGACGCCGATCAGGCCGATCTTATCCCCTTCGTTGATGGAAAAATCCGTGTCATTGAGGATCAGCCGTTCTGTATATGATTTGGTCAGATGCTCTGCCGTTACAAGATTCATGATTCGTATACCCTTTCCTTTAGTCCCCGATGACCACTTCCACCGGACAGTGATCGCTTCCCAGAACGTCCGTGTGGATGGCCGCGCTCACCAGCCGGTCCTTCAGGCTGTCCGATACGCAGAAATAGTCGATGCGCCACCCGGCGTTCTTCTGGCGGGCAGAAAACCGGTAGGACCACCAAGAGTAAACGCCCTCCAGATCCGGGTTAAAGTATCTCCAGGTGTCGATGAAGCCCGCATCCAGGAGTCTTGTGAATTTTTCTCTTTCCTCGTCCGTAAAGCCCGCGTTCTTCCGGTTGGTCTTCGGATTCTTCAGATCGATCTCCTTATGGGCGACGTTCAAGTCCCCGCAGAAGACCACCGGCTTTTTCTCCTCCAGCTTTTTCAGATAAGAAAGGAACGCGTCCTCCCACTCCATCCGGTAATCCAGACGCTTTAAGCCGTCCTGGGAGTTGGGCGTATAGCAGGTGACCACATAGTAATCGTCAAATTCTGCGGTGATGACGCGCCCCTCCTTATCGTGCTCCGGGATCCCCAGGCCGTAGGAAACGGAGACCGGCTCCTCCTTTGTGAACATGGCCGTGCCGGAGTATCCCTTTTTCTCTGCATAATTCCAATACTGGCGGTAGCCTGGAAGGTCCAGCTCGATCTGTCCCTCCTGGAGCTTGCTTTCCTGGATACAGAAAATGTCCGCATCCGATTCCTTTACATATTCTAAAAATCCCTTGCCCACGCATGCCCGGAGGCCGTTGACATTCCAGGAAATCATTTTTCTCATGAAGTTTCTCCTCGTATATCTCATATGCTAAAATCAGCAGCCGCCTTTGAGGCTCTCTGCTTAACTCAGTTTTTTCACAGCTCCAGTATATCATCTTTCATGACAATTTAAAAGAAATTTTCCGCACAAAGAAGCCCGCCTGCGGCAGGTGCATTTTCCTATGACAAAAGCCGGGGCCCGTCTGAACGGCGTTTCCCGGCTTTTTGTATGGGAGCGTTAATCCTTTAAGAATCTGGCTTCCCAGGCGTATTCTTCCATTTTTTCGATCTCTTCCTCTGTGAACCCGAACACGGTCCGCATCAGATCCAGCTCCTTATTTACATTGGTCCTGGAGCAGGTCATGTTGTCGGAGTTGATGGTCACCCGCACGCCTGCATCAAAAAGACGGCGGATGGGGTGGTCCTCCAGACGGTCCACCACCTTTGTATGGTAGTTGCTGGTAACGCTGACCTCCAGGGTGATCCCCTCCTCCACCAGACACTTCACAAGCTCCGGATCCTCAATGGCCGCCACACCGTGGCCGATGCGCTTTGTGCCATAGGAAAGGGCGGTACGCATGCTGTCCGGTCCCGCTGCCTCACCCGCATGGATGGTCATGGGAAGACCGTATTCTCGCACCTTTGCAAATACCGGCGCAAACATTTCTGTGGGGAACAGGCCCTCAGCCCCGGCGATATCCACGGCGCAGACCACGCTGCCCAGGTATTTTTTCGCCGTCTCCACAGTCTGCATGTTGAGCTCCTGGTTCGTATCCCCTCTCATACAGCAGAGGATCAGCCCCACACGGATCCGAGGATATTCCTTCATTCCCCGCTCTGCGCCGCGGATGGCCGCCTCCACCACCTGGTCCTGGGTGAGGCCGCCGCTTACGGAAAGCTGCGGGGCAAAGCGGATCTCTGCGTAGGTCACGCCCTCTTTTGCCAGATCCTCCACCAGCTCAAAGGTCACACGCTCGATGGCGTCGGCTCTCTGAAGCACCATCAGAGGCAGCGCGAACCGCTCCAGGTACTCCTCCAGGGTCTTGCAGTCCTCGGGGACCTCCATTTTAAACTTTACGTCCTCGGGAGAGGAAGCCGGAATGGCGATCCCCTGCTCCTTCGATAACTCCCATACGGTCTCCGGACGCAGAGAGCCGTCCAGATGCAGATGGAGCTCGATCAGTTTCTTTTCGCTCATTGGGTAGTTTCTCCTTTCATTCCTATTTTCCAGCCGCTGCCTTCATCTGCTTCTTTTTCTTATTTCGTTCCACCATGGCACAGTAAACGGTGTATGCGATGATGATGATCAGATACGGCATCATCTGGATGAACTGCAGCGGAATACCAGAAGACTGTAAGTAGTTGGCCAGGCTCTGGCAGAAGCCAAAGAGCAGAGAGGCCAGCATGCCGATCACGGCGTTTCCGGCGGCAATGGCCTGGGTGGCCAGGGCGATATAGCCGCGTCCTGCGGTCATTCCGGCAGAGAACAGGCCCACATAGCCCATGGAAAGAAAGGCTCCGGCCATGCCGGTCAGGATCCCGCTGAGGCTTAAGGCAGTATACTTGACCCGCTTTACGTGGATGCCCACAGACTCGGCGGCATCCGGAGACTCGCCCACAGCCCGGATGTGCATGCCCAGCTCTGTGTATTTAAACATGTACCAGATCACAGCCACCAGGATCAGAGCCGCATACGTCAGCACATGATGGCCGGAAAGGATGGCTCCGATGACCGGGATGTCCTGGATCACCGGGATGTCGATGCTGGGGAGCTTTAAGGACGCCAGAGACGTGGAAGCCCCCTTTTCCCCTGTCAGAAGATACAGGGCAAAGATCGTTCCTCCGGATGCAAAGGTATTTAAGGCGATACCGGAGATAACAGAATTGGAATTCAGCTTTAAAATAAAATACGCCAGTATGTTGCTGATGAGAAAACCTGCCAGCACGGCTCCGAAAAAGCCGATCCATGCGCTCTGGGTAAAGGCGCTGACCACAACGCCCACAAAGGCGGAGATCAGCATGGTGCCCTCCAGGGCAATGTTGTTGGTTCCGGACCGGGAGGCGATCATGGCCCCCAGAGTCGTAAGGAGCACCGGAGTGGCGCTTCTGAAAACGGCAAAATAAAACTCCGGAAGACTCAGTGTATTGATGATATCCTGTAAGATCATATTTATGCCTCCCCTCCCAGTGCTTTCTTCGCTTCCTGGCGCTGCTTCCAGCCAGCCATGAACCGCTCTGCCGTTACAAACAGGATCAGAACTGCCTGGATAATGGATACCAGCTCGTTCTGAACATCAGACCGCCTGGACATGAGATCTGCTCCCACACGGATATAGGCCAGGAAGAACGCCGCCAGGGGCACATTCTTCGGGTTATTTCCGGAAAGGATGGCGATGATCACGCCGTCCCAGGCGTAGGACGGAGAATCCTGCCAGTTAAACCTCTGGTACATGGCCATCTGCTCCACAGAGCCGCCAAGACCAGCAACGGCACCGGCGATCACCTGGGTCAGGATGATGACCCGGCTCGTATTGATTCCGGAATATTTGGCAAATTCCGGATTGCTTCCGGAAATACGGATCTCATATCCGAATTTTGTCTTGTATACCAAAAGGTATAACAGGATCACCACAGCAATGGCGATCAGATATCCGGCGTGGAATTTGGTTCCGCTGATGAGGCTTCCCAGGGAGGCTGTGGGCTGGTACTTTAAGGACGCAAAGGTTCCGGCCGCCCGGTCTGCCAGGAATTTGGTGACCGTATAGATCCCCAGATAGAAGAACACATAGTTGAACATCAGGGAGGTCACCAGCTCGTTGGTGTGGAAATACACCTTTAAGAGAGCCGGGATGCTTCCAATAATGCCGCCCACCACAGCGGCCAGAAGCATGATCACTGCCGGATGAAGTCCCGCAGGAAGAGCCGTCTTAATGGCCAGGGCTGCGGTCACCACAGCGCCTGTGTAAAGGCAGGCGTCTGCGATCATGGAAAAGTTTCCGGATTTAAACACCAGTCCCAGAGCCAGACCCGTAAAGATCAGCGGTACGCTGCTGGCAAAAACGTCAAAGAAATGACGCTTGGACTGCAGCGGCCCCAGGAACAGGTTATAGATAGCCGTCACCGGCTCCTCACTGACTCCGAAGATGATGGCCACCGTCAGAACGAAGGCAATGCCAAAGGCACAAAGGAGTCTTACAGCTGTAAATTTCTTACTCACAGTACGCACCTCCGATCTGCTCTTTTGAATCTTCCTTTACTCCCAGCATGTAAAGTCCCAGGTCATTTTCCGACGTATTCTTTACATCACTGATATGGCCCACGATCCGGCCCTCATGCATCACCAGGATCGTATCGCTTAAGGAGAGGATCTCGCTTAGGTCGGCGGATACAAGTAAAATAGCCTTTTTTCTGGCCCGCATGTCCACGATCTTCTTCCGGATGAACTCGATGGCACCCACGTCAATGCCCCGGGTGGGCTGGTTCATGATAAGAAGATCTGGATCATAGTCAAACTCCCGTCCCACGATCAGCTTCTGGACGTTTCCGCCGGAAAGCTCGGACACGGACTGCTTCGAGTTATCGTATTTTACCAGGAACTCCTTTAGGATCCGGTTTGCGAAGCCGTTTACCTTTTTGCTGTCGATGAGTCCCCTGGATTTTAACTGGCCGGTATAGTACACCTTGGAGATGGCGTTGTCCTCCAGACTCAGCTTCGGCGCGGAGCCGTACCGCATCCGATCCTCGGACACATGGGAAATGCCGGCCTCCTGGCGTTTCAATACGGAGGCCCCAGTCAGGTCCTCTCCATTTAACCGTACCTGGCCGCCCTGGAGCTTTAAGGTGCCCACAATAGCCTCCACCAGCTCTGACTGACCATTTCCGTCGATGCCTGCGATCCCCAGGATCTGCCCCTCTTTAATAGAAAAGGAAACATGATCCAGGCGTGTCTTTCCGAACTGATCGGCATACACCAGATCCTTTACAGAGAAAACGGTCTTTCCAAAATCCGCCTCCGCTTTTTCGATATCCAGACTCACCTCACGGCCCACCATCAGCCGGGAGATCTCATGCTCATCCAGATCGGAGATCTCATAGGTGCCCATGGTCTTTCCGTCCCGCAGGATGGTCATGCGGTTGCAGAGAGCCTTTACCTCGTTCAGTTTATGAGAAATAAAAATAATGGTATGTCCGCTTTCTTTTAAGAGCAGCAGCTGCTCGAACAGCTCCTCTGTCTCCTGGGGCGTAAGGACCGCCGTGGGCTCGTCCAGGATCAGGATATGGGCTCCTCTGTAAAGGGCCTTCAGGATCTCCAGCTTCTGGCGCATGGCCAGGGAAATATCCTCTACCTTTTCCTCTGCTTCCACCTTCAGGTTATACCGCTCTGACAGCTCTCTTGTGATCTCCACAGCCTTTTTCCGGTCCACCTTAAAGGGCGATCCGGTCTCGGCCCCCAGGATCAGATTCTCCGCCACGGTCATGGACGGAACCTGCATGAAGTGCTGGTGCACCATTCCAAGTCCGGCGGCAATGGCGTCGCCGGAGGAGGTAAAATGTACTTCCTTTCCATCCACAAAGATCTGTCCCTCGGTGGGCGCCAGCATGCCGAACAGCATTTTCATCAGCGTGGATTTTCCCGCGCCGTTTTCCCCCACCAGCGCATGGATCTCGCCTTTTTTTACACTAAGATTGACGTTGTGGTTGGCCACAACTCCTCCCGGATACACCTTTGTGATATTCCGGGCTTCCAGGATATTCCCCTGCTCCATATGATTTTCCTCCGTAACGGTCCCGGGCCTTTCCGGGGCGTTACCTTCTTTCTGTTTTGCGTAAAAGGCGCTGAAATGGAGATCTCCCTTTCAACGCCTTCCTAAACGCCTGTCTTCCCGAAGGATTACTGAGCGCCGTTAATGATTCCCTTTAATGTCTCTTCACCCATTCCGTATGCGGTGTCCACCGTCACCTCGCCAGCCAGGAGCTTCTCCTTTGCACCGTCCACAGCAGTCCTTACGTCCTCCGGTACTACGGTGTTGTAGATCTCGTTGTCGGCAAGGCCCACAGCGCCTTCTGCAAGTCCAAGGGTCTCATGCTCGCCGTAAGGAAGCTCTCCGGCCTGGGCTCTCTCGATGGAACTGAAAAGGCTGTCGCCTACGCCCTTGATGGCAGAGGAGATGATGTAGTTTGCTTCATCCTTTCCTTCGTATGCCAGAGCCTGGTCAGAGTCCACGCCGATCACATACTTCTGGCTCTCAGCGCCAGCCTCGATAACACCTACGGAAGCCGGGCCTGCTGCCACGAATACGCAGTCAGCGCCAGAGGAGTACTGGGTCAGCGCCAGCTCTTTTGCAGTTGCAGAGTCCACATAGGAACCAACGTAGGAAACCAGAACCTTGATGTCCGGATTTACGAACTGGGCGCCCTCGATGTAGCCCACAGCAGAGTCGTTGATAACGGCTGCCGTATCCTTTGCGCCTACGAAGCCGATCACGGCGTCCTCATTGGCGAACTCCATATCGGAGGAGGTCACGCTGGCTGCCAGAACGCCGGCTAAGAATGCACCCTCGTTCTGCTTGTAGCTCATGGAGTATACGTTGCTCAGATCGCCAAGGGTGTAATCCACGTCTGTATCAAAGATGATGAACTTCTTCTCCGGGAACTCCTGGGCCACCTGCTCGGTGATCTCCTTCATATCCCAGAGACCGGTGATGATGATATCGGCGTCAGACTCGGCAGCGTCCAGCATGGAGCCCTCGAATTTTGTCTTATCGCTTCCCATCTCGATCATCTCGACCTCGACCTGATCTCCCATTTCGCTTTCGATCTTCTTCATTCCGGCCTGGGCGGAATCGTTGAAGGCCTTGTCGCCGAAGGAACCTGTCACAAGAAGGGTCACCTTAACCTTCTCGCCGGAAGCAGCCTCTGTCTCTTTCTTTTCTGCATCCGCTTTTGCCTCAGTCTCCTTTTCAGCTCCTGCCTCTGCGGAAGTTTCCTTTCCGGCTGCAGTAGTCTCCTCAGCGCTGTCTCCTGCGCATCCGAACAGCATGCTGGCGGTCATAGCCATCACGGCAGCGCCGCATAAAAATTTCTTTTTCATAATACGTCATTCTCCTTTGCTGTAAATGAAGTTGGTTGATTTATTCAAACTATCCAGTTTTTCCAGATAGTCTGTTTTGCTCATTATGGGGCGGAACGCCTCCTTGATCTTCCAGGCGGCTGCGCCTCCGTCAGACAGCAGCTCCTCAATGGCGTCGGCAAAATACCGGGCCGGGATCTCAAAAGCCTGGACCGGATCTGCGGTCTTAAAGTCCTTGCCGTGGATGGTCCCGGAGAAGCCTGCGGTTCCGATCTCCACTGTGGGCCACATCATGGAAATATCGCCCATATCGCCGGAAGCGAATCCGTGGGTCCCCTGGGCGATCATGGAATCATCCATATAATTGCGGATATGCTTCTTTAAAAGCTCCGTCAGATTTTCGTCCTGGTGAAGCGGGAAGTAGCCCGGCGTATCCTGGATCTCCAGGTCGCAGCCGATGGCCATGGCTCCGGCCTTTAAGGAACGGTTTACCTTTTCCTCGGTCTCAAAGATGGCGTCTACGGTCTTTGCCCGTACATACATCTCCATCTGGGTCCGGGACGGGATCGTATTAACGGTCTGTCCGCCCTCCTGCATCACGAAATGGACGCGGATGGCGTCTTCAGCCCGGAAGGTCTCTCTCTGGAAGTTGATGGCTGTCATGGCCAGGTTTGCGGCGTTTAAAGCGTTGACGCCGCCCTCGGGGTTGGCTCCCGCGTGGGCTGCCTTTCCTTTAAAGATGGCCCGCTTCTGGATAAAGCCGTTTAAGCTGGCTCCGATCTCTGCGTGATATTTTTCCATATCCAGCCCCATGGCGTGGCAGGACAGCATGATATCGATATCGTCAAAAACGCCCTCATAGATCATTTCCTGCTTTCCGGACGGGTATTTCAGCTTTCCGTCGGCGATCAGGGATCTTCTGTAATCCATGTCGCAGAACTCTTCGCCCGGCGTAAAGAGCAGAGTGACCTTTCCGCAAAGGTCCTCCAGCATACCAGACTCCTTAATGGCTAAAAACAGACTCAGCATCACGCCGGTCTGGGCGTAGTGGCCGCAGGTGTGGGCCGCGTAATCGTCTTTATTTGCATAAGGATGGCCCAGGGTAGGAACCGCGTCAAACTCCGCGATGAGCCCGATCCCGGGGCCTGGTCTTCCAGAATCCAACGTGGCCGTAAGTCCTGTATAGGCCACATCTTTATAAGGGATCCCTGCCTGGCTTAAGGCCTCTGTCACCTTCTCCCGGCTGCGGAATTCTTTAAATCCCAGCTCCGGGTGGCAGTAGATATCTTCGCTCAGCTCTATGATCCGCGGAAGGATCTCTGTAAGCTTCTCATGTACTTTTTTCATGTTTTTCCCTCCTCGTATGGTCAGTCGTTAAAAGGATAACAGCGTTATAATAATCGAAAATGGGGGCTGTGTCAAGGAAAGAAGCCATTCTGCCGCAAAATTCTGCCATAAAAAAACACCCAGGACCTTTTCACAGGCCCTGGGACGTTCTTAAGATCATATTTAAAACCCATTATCTGGAAAGGATCGGTCTTACAATTCTCCGGAGCTTCGGCCCCAGGATCACTGCCAGAAGGATCTTTGCCCCATCTCCGGGAAGGTATGGGATCACGCCTATGCCAAGGGCCTCTGTAAATGTCAGAGACATCTGCTCCGCCAGCCATACGGTCCCAAACAGATAACACACAGCTGTACCGGCTGCCATTCCGATCCCGTGAAGGACGGCGTGATCCGGGAACCGTTCCACCATGAAGCCTGCGGCCAGGGTCATGAAAACAAAGCCCAGAAGATATCCTCCTGTGGGACCTGCCAGTTTTCCCAGGCCCCCAGCAAAACCAGAAAACACCGGAAGGCCCACAGCTCCCAACAGCAGATACAGGCAAAAGCTCATCAGAGAGGCCTTCATTCCCAGAATATAGACCATGAAATAAAGCACCAGATTGGTCAGGCTGATGGGGACCGGACTGACAGGGATCGGTAAGACCATGGGGCCGAAAATGCACAGCACCGCCGTCATCAGCGCCGTGACTGTCATCTGGGTCGTTGTCATTTTTTCCTTTTTCAGTGAAGCAGATCTTTCCATAATACAGACTCTCCTCTTTCCGTTTTCCTCCGGCATTCCCCGCCCCGGGCGTTTCATCCCCGGCTTGTTGTCAACCAGTTACATTTCTATGTTTACATTATAGCAAAGGCCTCCAAATTGTCAACTGATATTTTTATATAGTTTACATTTGTTTTCCGCTTCCATCGTCCATCTCCCTGTCAGCCTGTTGGATACAAAAAGCATCTGGCGTCTGCCGCCGCTTGCAGATCCCCTCCATGCGTGCTACACTGATATCAGAAGTCTTTCACACGGACTCCGGAACCGGCCTGCAGCCGGGCTCCGAAGCGGAAACGGTAAAACATACAGGATGGTGAGCAGTATGATGGAACAGTTATCCATGTTTGATTACAAAGAGACCATGTCCCCTCTGGCCAGCCGGCTGCGGCCGGAATCCCTGGAGACCTTTGTGGGCCAGAAGCACCTGTTAGGAGAGGGGAAGCTTTTGCGCCAGCTCATCGACCTGGACCAGATCCCTTCCATGATCTTCTGGGGGCCTCCCGGCGTCGGAAAGACCACCCTGGCCAGTATCATTGCCAAAAAGACCCACGCCGACTTTGTGAATTTCAGCGCCGTCACCAGCGGGATCAAGGAGATCAAGGAGGTCATGGCCAGGGCTGAGCTGAGCCGTCGGTCCGGGCTGCGGACCCTGGTATTTGTGGACGAGATCCACCGCTTCAATAAGGCCCAGCAGGACGCATTTCTTCCTTATGTGGAAAAAGGCAGCATCATCCTCATCGGAGCCACCACAGAAAACCCGTCCTTTGAGATCAACGCAGCTCTTTTATCCCGATGCCGCGTTTTCGTCCTCCAGCCTCTTTCCACCGACGACTTAACGGAGCTCCTCCACCATGCGTTAAAAAGCTCCAGGGGCCTCGGCTACCTGAATGTGGAGATCAGTGAGGAGCTCATCTCTGCCATCGCGGCCTTTGCAGGCGGAGACGCCCGGACGGCTTTAAACGTGCTGGAGATGGCCGTGACCAACGGGACCATCACGCCGGAAAGGACCATTGTGACCCGGGATATACTGGAGCAGTGCATCAGCAAAAAGTCCCTTCTATATGATAAGAATGGAGAAGAACATTATAATCTGATCTCCGCCCTCCATAAATCCATGCGAAACAGCGATCCCGATGCAGCCGTCTACTGGCTGGCCCGGATGCTGGAAGCCGGGGAAGACCCCCTGTACATCGCCCGGCGGCTGATCCGGTTTGCCACCGAGGACATCGGACTGGCAGATAATAACGCCCTTACCCTGGCGGTCTCCGTCTACCAGGCCTGCCACTTCCTGGGAATGCCGGAATGCAATATCCACCTGACCCACGCCGTGGTCTATCTGTCCCTGGCGCCCAGGTCCAATTCTGTTTACATGGCCTACGAGAACGCCAAAAAGGACGCCCTGAACATGCTGTCCGAGCCGGTCCCCCTGGTGATCCGCAACGCGTCCACCGGGCTTATGAAGGAGCTGGATTACGGGAAAGGCTACGTTTACGCCCACGACACAAAGGAAAAGATCGCCCGCATGGAATGTCTGCCCGAATCCTTAAAGGGAACCCGGTACTACATCCCTGGCGAGGCGGGAGAAGAGAAAAAACAGGCAGAACGGCTTAAAGAGGTGCAGAGATTCCGGGAGGAAGGGGAATCGCCCGTCGATGCAGGATAACGCCCCTCTTCCATGCATGAAAAAGGCAGATGGCGGGGCCCTCTGCTGCCCTTTCAGCCATCTGCCTTACAAATATCCGGAAATCCATGGGGCTTCCGGACAGCTGGACGCGGATCCAGTCTATTCTGCCATCATATCCAGTCCTGTCATAGCCAGTACCTTCACAGCCGCCAGAAGCGCCCGTTTTCCTGCCGGTCCGCCGGAGGCCTCTGCAAAGGGAGCCGTATGGGTCCCCAGCCCCTCGCCGACGCCGATATAGAACTGGGCCGCAGGCATGGCGTGGGTCACGTTGCCCACGTCCGTGGAGCCGATCCCCTGGGTCAGATCCCTGGGGATGTGGTGCTCGCCGATGAGGTCCATGTTCTTCTCCACAGCCTCCACCAGTCTCCGGTCGTTTCTCACATCCTCGATCAGGTAGCCGTCCTGGGAGATCTCCACCTCCACTCCGGCGCACATGGCCGCACCCTGGGCGCACCGGTCAATGACAGCGATCACTTCCTTTAAATACTCCGAATCCAGAGCGCGGATATTGAACTTGCATACAGCCCGCTCGGGAACGATGTTCACAGCCGTACCGCCCTCCAGGACGATGCCGTGTACCCTTGTGTAGTCTTTAAAATGGAGCCTCTGGGAATCAACGGCGTGGAACATCTGCATCACACCGTTTAAAGCGCTGGCTCCCACCCAGGGACAGGCTGCTGTATGGGCCGGTTTTCCCTTGAAGGTATACACCTTGTTCACAGCCGCAAAGGAAATATCATCGGCCATGGACATGTCGCTGGGATGCATGATCAGGGACATATCTACGCCCTCAAAGATCCCCTCATCCAGCATGGTGATCTTTCCGCTGCCGTTTTCCTCTGCCGGAGTACCGAATACCTTCAGCGTTCCGCCGATCCCGTATTTTTCCATGATCTCCTTTAAAACCACTCCGGCTCCGGCTCCGCTGGTGCCGATGAGGTTATGGCCGCAGGCGTGGCCCAGCTCGGGAAGGGCGTCGTACTCACATAAAAATGCAAAGGTCATTCCCGGCTTTCCACTGTTATATTCCGCCACAAAGGCCGTATCCAGGGAACCTGCTCCCCGTTTTACAGAAAAGCCGTGACGTTCCAGAAGGCTGCATAATTCATTCTGTGCCCTCTTTTCCTGGAACGCCAGCTCCGGATGTTCAAAAATACATGCGCTCACTGCCTCAAATTCTTCTCTGTGGGCCTCTGCAAGCGCCTCGATCTCATGCTTCATTCCTGTCATATCCATGATCCGTTCCCCTCCATGATCCTTTTTCCTGTCTGTTTTCCGCACCGGAAGGCTGTGCTTCCCCTCCGGCGGATTCTGCGCACTCAGATCTCTGCGGTATACACAGAAGCCGGCGCGCGCCAACGATACCATTGTACCATCTTCTCCCCATTTTTACAAGGACCTGGCAGAGTCTTTTATGTTTTTTTTTGATCTGGCGCAATTTTCTCCACAATTTTATTGTCATATCCCAAATTACTGATATAATATAGATAGACTTTTTATTCTGGAAAATATATCTGATTTAGGAGGAATCTTATGACCACATTATTTACCAACGGAAATCTCGTGGATGTGATCGGCCAGACCGTCCTCACCGGCGGCAGCATCCTGGTGGAAAACGGCATGATCAAAGAGGTAGGAACCAGTATCGCTGCTCCCGATGGCGCAAAGGTTGTCGATCTGGGCGGAAGGACCGTGCTCCCCGGGCTTTTCAACTGCCATGTACATATGTGCTCCGATGCCGGGACCGGCGCAAAGGAAACCATTTCCGACGCCGCTGTCACCATCCGGGCCCTTAAGAATTTAAAAACACTGTTAAATTCCGGCGTGACCTACATCCGTGACGCAGGCGCGCCCAAATATATTGATGTGGACCTCCACGCCGCCCAGTTAAAGGGCGAGATCCTGGCTCCGGAAATGCAGACCGCATGCCGCTGTATCTGTATGACCGGAGGGCACGGCCACGACTCCGGCCGCGAGGCTGACGGTCCCGACGACTGCAGAAGAGCAGCCAGAGAGCAGTTAAAGGCCGGCGCCAACTGGATCAAGGTCATGGCCACCGGAGGCGTTATGACCAAGGGCGTTGAGCCGGGCTCCCCGCAGCTCACCGAAGAGGAGCTCCGCGCAGCCATCGAAGAAGCCCACAAGGCAGGGGCCAAAACCTTCACCCATGCCCAGGGCATGGAAGGCATCAAAAACGCTCTTCGGGCCGGCGTAGACTCCATCGAGCACGGCTTCTTTATGGACGACTGGTGCTTCGACTTTATGAAGGAGCACAACGTGTTCTTCGTTCCCACCCTGGCCGCTCCCTACTGGATCAAAAAATACGGCACTGACGCCGGGATCCCCGATTACATGGTGAAGAAGGTAGAAAAGACCATCGACGCCCACCAAGATACCTTCCGCCGCGCCCATAAGGCAGGCGTTAAGATCGCCCTGGGAACCGATGCGGGAACCCCATTCAATAAATACGATATGACTGGCTTTGAGTGCATCCTGATGGTGGAAAACGGAATGACCCCCATGGAGGCCATCCAGTGCGGCACTATCAATGCAGCCGAGCTCATGGACGTAAAGGACACCCACGGCTCCATCACCCCGGGCAAAAAGGCAAACTTTGCTGTCTTTGAAAAGAGCCCGCTGGAGGATATCCACGCCATCCTGGACTGCTCTATGACCGTCCTGGGCGGCGAGGTCGTGTTTGAGAAATAATACATCGGTTACCTGTGTTTCTTGAAAATTCCTCTTGAATATTTTCAATGTTTATTATAGAATGTATACAATGATAAAAAAAGGAGGTAATTCATCATGGCATATGTAATTAACGATACTTGCGTTAGCTGCGGTTCCTGCGCTGGCGAATGTCCGGTAAATGCAATCTCTCAGGGAGACGGCAAATACGAGATCGATGCAGATGCATGCATCAGCTGCGGAACATGTGCAGGTGTATGTCCCACTGGCGCTATCAGCGAGGGCTAATATCTCACGTATTAGAAGAATACATAAAAGCTGCTGCGCTTTATTTGCGACAGCAGCTTTTTTGTTATGATCGTTTTTATTTTACAGCTTGTTCCCATTTCTCCCAAACTTCTTCTTTTTCCCAAAGCCCCCGGAAAAAAACGGGATCCGGGATGCGGCGGCCTCCGCCTTTCCTCTGTTTTCCCGCTGGTACAGGCGGATCGTCTCATCCAGCTGGCGGAACCGCTCCTCATCTCTCTCGTCGGCCACCCGCATCAGGTAGTCCACCTCTTTTAAGACCTTGTCGTTGACCATGCGGCTGATATCCTGACTCAGCTTCTCGTTATTTTCCTCGATGGCCTGTCCGATCATCCGGCCCAGCATGGCGCGGAACTGCTCTGCCCGCTCTTCCGCCATCAAGGTCGTCAGCGTACGATCATCCATGGTCTTTACCATCTCATCTTCATTTTCCGTATGATCCTTTAAAGCAGCCACAACATCCTCCTCCAGAATATCATTGGGGACAACCACCTCCCCGTCTGACTCCAGGGATCTGGCAAGCGCCGCTTTAATAGCCTTGAGCTGATATCCCTTCTCCTTCAGCTCCTTGATCTGCTTAAAAAGCCGGATGTGAAGATCCGTATAATATCTGTGTCCCATTTCATTCCTTGGTATGTTCATTTCCAGCTCCTCTTCCCAGTACCTGAGAACGTGGGATTCAACATCCACCTTTCTCGAGGCGTCGGAAATCAGATAGTGCACGTCTGCCATGGTTGTCCTCTTCCTTTCCCTATTACATAATACGATGTCAGGGCTCAGGTCCTAAAATCCTCCTGCAGGCAGCCTTGTGTCGGATCGATCGGCCTTTTGACCCTGGTATCATAATATGATGTTGGAGGCTCAAGTTCAAACATCCTCCCGCAAGCAGGCCTGCGCCGGATCGTTTGACCTTTTGACCCTGATATCATAATATATGTGAGGACGTTCCAGAATATTCCAAAAATGTTGAGATACAGTCTGAATGGGCTTACTGCTCCTTGGCCATGTTCACAAACCTTGTGAGCTCCGGCCTCCAGCCCAGGTTTACGGTGCCGATAGGGCCGTTACGCTGTTTGGCAATAATGACCTCCGCCACATTGGGCGTGTCTGTGTCTTTATTATAATAATCGTCCCTATACAGGAACATGACCACGTCCGCGTCCTGCTCGATGGCTCCCGACTCACGCAGGTCCGAAAGCATGGGCCTGTGGTCCGTCCTGGATTCGCAGGCACGGGAAAGCTGGGACAGGGCGATGACTGGGGCGTTGAGCTCACGGGCCAGGGCCTTTAAGGAACGGGAGATCTCCGAGATCTCCTGCTGGCGGTTGTCGCCGTTTTTCGCGCTTCCGGTCATCAGCTGGAGGTAGTCGATCATCACCAGATCCAGGCCATATTCCAGCTTCACCTTCCGGCATTTGGACCGCAGCTCCATAACGGAGATACCCGGGGTATCGTCGATGATCAGCTTTGAATTCCCGATGGTGCCGATGCCCTCTACCACTGCGTCCCAGTCGGCGTCTGTCAGCGTTCCCGTCCGCAGCTTCTGGGAATCCACGTTGGACTCCATAGCAAGCATTCGGTTCACTAGCTGCTCCTTGGACATCTCCAGACTGAAGATCAGACACGTTTTCTGGCGGCGCACCGCGATATAATCCGCTATATTCAGTACAAAGGCCGTCTTTCCCATGGACGGACGGGCCGCGATGAGGATCAGGTCCGACGGCTGGAGGCCGGACATCCGGTAGTCCAGATCGATAAAGCCGGTAGCCAGTCCCGTCACTGTGGATTTGGAACGGGTGGCCTGCTCGATCTTATCCAGAACATTCAGGGCCACCTGGCGGATGGGGACAAAATCGCCGCCGGTCCGGCTCTGGAGCAGATGGAAGATCTGTTTTTCCGTGTCTGCCAGGATCGTATCCAGCGGCTCCTTTCCCGCATAGCAGGAATTGGCGATCTCTTCGTTGATCTTGATCAGGCGGCGAAGGACCGCCTTTTCGTGGACAATGGCGGCATAGGACCGCACATTGGCCGACGTGGGCACCGTGGCCATGATGTCCCGGACGGCGTCCAGGCTGCATACCTCCGGCGGCACGTCCTTTTCCTTCAGCCGGTTCTGGAGGGTCACCAGATCCACCGGCTGGCCTTCGTTGAACAGCTCCACCATGGTCTCGAACATGACGCCGTACTGGCGCTGGTAAAACTCATCGGCCACGACGGTCTCTGACGCGGCGATGATCGCATCCCGGTCCATCAGCATGGCGCCGATGACCGACTGCTCCGCCTCCACGCTGTGGGGGAGCACCCGCTTTACTAACGCTTCTTCCATATCCTTACGCCTCTGTCACCTTGACTCTCAGCTTTGCAGTTACGTCCTTGTGGAGCTTAATGGGCACCTCAAAGGTTCCCAGGCTGCGGATGGGATCCGTTAAGACCATTTTTTTCTTATCAATATCCAGATGTAACTGGTCGGCCGCCGCCTTGGCGATCTCCTTTGTGGAAACGGAGCCAAAGGTCCTTCCGCCCTCTCCGGCCTTGATGGAGACTGTCACCGAAAGCTCGTCGATCTTTGCAGCCAGGGCCTTTGCCTCTGCCAGCTGCTCTGCAGCCACCTTGGCTTCGTTGGCCTTCTGGAGCTTCAGATCGTTCAGATTCTTTGTGTTGGCCTCTACGCCCAACTTCTTCGGCAGGATAAAGTTTCTTGCATATCCGTCGTTGACCTTTACGATCTGTCCTTTTTTTCCAAGTGCCTTTACATCCTCTAATAATACAACTTCCACGTTAAAATTCTCCTTTCTGTTTCATCGCCAGGATCACATCTTTGATCTTTTCCTTTGCCTCCTCCACAGTCGCTCCGGGAAGCTGGGCTCCGGCGATGGTCCTGTGTCCGCCTCCGCCCAGCTTTTCCATCATTACCTGGACGTTGATCTCATCAATGGAGCGGGCGCTGACATAGATCTTTCCGTTATAGGGGGTCAAGACCACAGAGGCCTTGATGCCGATGATATCCAGAAGCTCGTTGGCCGCCTGGGCCCCAACCACCGTGGGACTTTCCACATTCTCTGCCGGACATACGCTGATGGCAAAGGCTCCCTCAAAGACCTCAGCCTGACGGACTGCCTCGGCCCTGGCCTTGTAATCCTCCATTTTATCCCGGAACAGCTTCCTTACCCTGGTCACATCAGCGCCGTTCCTCCTTAAGAACGCCGCGGCCTCGAAGGTCCTGACTCCTGCCTGGTTTGTGAAATTATTGGTATCGATGACGATACCGGCGTACATGGCGTCGGCCTCCAGGGATTTGATCCGGATGCTGTCCGTCACATACTGCAGGATCTCCGCCACCAGCTCACAGGCCGAGGAGGCATAGGGCTCCACATAGGATAAGGTAGCGTTGCTGATGATCTCGCTGGACTGGCGGTGATGGTCGATGACCACAATGGTCTTTACCAGATTTAAAAGCTGGGGCTCTTCCGTATAGCTGGGGCGGTTCACATCCACCACCACAAGGGCTGTGGACGGGTCCGCCAGCTCCGCCGCATCGTCTCCCATCAGGAACAGATCCTGGGGATAATCGCTGTTATTGATAAACCGGTCCATCATGGGCCGTACCGATGAGGTGACCTCGTTGATGACGATATGGGCCTTTTTCCCAAGGGCTGCGGCGATCCGGTACACGCCGATGGCAGAACCGAAGGAGTCGATGTCCCCGATCTTGTGGCCCATGATAAGAAGCCGGTCCTTGGTCTCCAGGAGCTCCCGGAGGGCATGGGCCTTTACTCTGGCCTTAACACGGGTGGTCTTCTCCAGCTGCTGGGATTTTCCTCCATAATACTGGATCTTTTCCCCGTTCTTCACCACGGCCTGGTCGCCGCCGCGTCCCAGGGCCATGTCGATGGCGGTCCGGGCGTACTCATAGTTGCGGATATACGTATCGCCGTTGATGCCGATCCCGATACTTAAGGTAACGGCCATTTCATTTCCGATATTAACGGTCTTTACATCCTCCAGGAGGCTGAACCGCTCCGCCTCCAGGGACGGCATATATTTCTGCTCGATGGCAAAGAAATATTTGTCCTTTTCCATCTTTTTCACGATGCCGTTGACCCCGGAAATATATTTGCTGACCTTCCGGTCGATGAGGGCCACCAAAAGCGACCGGCGCACCTCCTCCACGCTCTCCAGCGCTTCGTCATAGTTATCCAGATAAATAAGGCCCGCTACCATTTTCTGATCCGTGATGGCCTGCATATATTCATGGATCTCTGTCTCGTCATAAAGGTATACGGCCAACACCTGCTGCTCCGTCTTCTGGCCCGGCGCAGCGGAAAGCAGGCCGCTGTCTGACTGGATCGTCACACGCTTTATAGAGGCCCTGTAAATGGCTCCCCCATACGCGCACTGGACCTCCAGGGCATGGTCCATTTTTTCCAGGCCTTCCTCTGTGATCTCCGGGAACAGGGCCGTAAGGCTCCGCCTGGCGCTCTTTTCATCCTTGATCACCGCAGAAAACGCCCGGTTGGTCCACAAAAGGCGTCCCGCTTCATCGGCGATGCCGTAAGGCAGCTCCATGGAAGCCATCAGGTTCTTCTGGCTCTGGTCAAAATCCGCGGCAAAGCCCACAAGCCCTGTCAGGATCCGCTTTTTTCCATACCAGAAGAGGACCCCCGCGCAGAATGCATACAGGACCGTAAACACGGCCATGACCATACCGGCTTTGCCGGAAACCAGGCCCACTGCCCCATTGGCGCAGAGGACCAGGACCGAAAGTACCACGGGCCACTGCATGTATTTCTGCAGCACATTCCTGACCTTTTTATTCTCTTTCATGCTTTTCTCCTATTTCCAGGCCCCTGTGGACCATGGCAGAACAACAACGCAAAATTCCTTATATGTCCTCCATTATATCATATCCCGCCTTGTTTGTAAATTTTAACCGTGCTTTTCGTATGGCTTTGTACGGTTTCTGCAAGGGAAGCTTCCATTTTTCTTTTTCATTTCATTTAGAGGACATTTATTATATATTTGGACGGCAAAACGATAATTTCTCTTTTTTTATGTTATCATTTGAATATACAATCATTTTCTTTTACAAAATTCCCAAATTATAAAATCAATCGCCAAAGGAGGGATCTTATGAAAAAACGAATATTTGAATATTCCGTCTTCCTGTGTATTATGGCAGGCTTTCTTGCAAATACAAACTCATTAACGCTGTTTTTTGATGCCGAATCCATCTGGGGCAGTGGCTTTGGCAAAGCACTCACGGATCTGGGCAATCAGACCAGAACTGCGATTGCTCCCGGACTTGCCGCTGGGTTTGTTATTCTTATCATGAACGGCCAACTGCATCTCTGGCAGGGGTGCCTTCTCTGCCTGTCTATCCCCTTTTTTGACACCCTGTTCATGAATGTTTTTATGCCATTTTTAAGAATCCTTTTCATGTCAGAACCCGCCTCCATAAATCTGTATGCGGTATTTTCCAATTATACCCTGTTTCTATCCTATACTTTTCCCGTTTTCTTTATTGCACTGGTTTTTTATGGTATTTCTGCAAAAAAACATTTTATCACCATTCCATGTATTATATGGAATGCAGGCTGGTACTTCCTTTTAAACCTAATTCCTCCATTTTTTCCAAAATATGATTTCAGCCAAATGGGTATGGACATGGGAGCAGCTACGAAACGTTTTTTGCTTTACGGATTATCCTATCTGGCTATTATACTGTTAGTTTTCTTTACTCTTTATGATATACAGATACATTCCAAAGCCAGAACAAATGTAAAATAAAACCATCAAAATACAGCAGGTCATTCACACACCGAAATTGCACTGCCGGGGTTTCTGGACGAGAGCCTGGCAGTGCCAGCCGCAGACTCACTCCAGTCTCATTCTCCCCTATCAGCTGAATATTACCGTCTTTATTTAAATCCCAAAAAATGTAACATGAACAACAAACGACTCAGAATCATACGAATATCGCAATTCCCCATAATATTTTTCTACTGTCTCCCGGACATTTTTCAGTCCTATGCCATGCAGGCCCACATTCTCTTTGGTTGAGCGCAGGAATTTCCCTTTTCTGTCCGGGACATGTCCAATCGAATTTTGGATTTTAAAGAGCAGCAGATCGCCAATTTTACGGATCGTGACGTGGATCCATCTCTTCGGTCCCTTATGCTCCCGGGCCGCTTCGATGGCGTTATCCAGCAAATTGGCTAAAATAATACATATATCTTCATTTCGGATCTTATTTGTATAAACGGCATCAGCATTAATAATGAAATCTATTCCCTTCTCTTCCGCCTCTTTTTTCTTATAATCAAGAATGAAATCGATCACCAGATTTCCAGTCCAGATAGAAGAGGAGCTTTCGCAGACCGGAGCGCCTATACTTAATAAATAATTTTCCGCTTCCTTAATTTTGTTATTCTGAAGAAGGTTCTGTAATACAAGCATATGGTTTTTGAAATCATGCCGCAGACTTTGTATCATTTTATTATTCTCAATCAAATCCTCATACTGTTTTTGTATCATGCGGTTACTGCTCAATACAATCCTTTTTTTCTCCTGTTCCAGCTTGTACCTTTCGTATATTCCAACACAAAAAACTGCCATAAGAAGCAGCGCCAGCAAAAAGATCCAGTTCAGCGTGATCGCCGGATTAATCGACACGATCGTCAGACGGATAAGATATAAGCATCCCATAGTTCCAAGAATCGTTACAATAACAAACTGCTCTGCGGCAAACGGAATAGCCGCCAGGACTTTTCTTATTATGTGTGTACATAGAACCAGCAGCGATTTTGAAATTACGATAAAGATGCTTCTCTCCACGGAAAATGCGGAGAGTATTTTTAAAGCGGCAAATTCATCGCCAATGACAATTCCCACAGCAGAAATGCAGAAAAAATCTATTACACTCAAATACAGATAATAAAACCCTATCATAGGAACTGTTCTGAGTATAGAAATGTGATAAAATATTTTCAATGCCATTGCAGCGAAACATACACAAAAAAGAATTGTGTAAAAAGACGCCAGTATATAACTGTTAGCTATAAGTATACATATACTCATAATTACAGCTGATCCTATCTCTATTTTATTGGTCTTACATCCTTTTACATGGATCATTTGCCCAAGAAAATAAAAACAGCATAAGCTTTCTATAAGAGTCGCTCCAGCTTCTATTATCCAAAAGACAATATTCAAATTCTTTCTCCCCAGAATAAACTCACTTTTTTCTTAACCTTTGCTGAGTTCAAGACACTCATGGTCAGGCTCTTCCCGCATGACAGGTAAACCCGCTCATTCTCTATACGTTTGATCTTTAACATATTAATAATGTAACATCTGTCTATATAAATAAACTCCTCCCCATCTAATTCCTCATATACATTATTTAATGTTTTTCTGACTGGTATTTCCTCTGCACGTTCCGTTACGATCATGGTATTCTTCTGCTTTTTATAAATATAGCAGATATCGTTGTAGTCTATCTTTTCAAAGCGTCTGCTGTTGCTGATTATGTAAAACTTTCCCTCCTGCATCTGAAGCCGCTGAAATGCATCCCTTAATGCATTCTCCAGCCTCGCATTCAGACAATTTTTAGGAATGTAACGAAACACATCCAATATATATCCGTCAATTGCAAACTCCATATGGACTGTCACCAGGATAATCAAGGTCTGAGGCAATGTCTCCTTGATCCGCTTTGCGATATCCATGCCATTATATCCGGGCATTTCAATATCTAAAATATACAGATCGTAGTATTTCCGACTTTCAACCGTATCCAGCATGCCTCCGCTCTCGCTGAAAGTATCAATTTTAACCAATATATGATTTCTGGTACAATAATCTTTTACAAATCGTTCTAATCCGGACATAAACTCTATATCGTCATCACAAATTGCTATCTTATACATCATATCCCCCTTACTATCACATCATTTCCCTGTCCGATTCATCTACTCTCATTGAATATATTTTAGCATACCTTTATTACCTCTGTAAATCCAAACGGATACACCCCAGACATTATCCTGTGCAAACTTTTCATTTCCCGGCACATACATTCTTCTCCCAGTTGACATTCTCCAGAATCCGTGTAATATATTGAGTGGCGCTGCCGGAGACGGCCGCGCAGACCTTTTTCCCGGCGCGCTGCGTCCGGAGCGTATCATAACAGAATTTACGGAGGAATAGAAAATGGCCCTGGAAAATGATCTCGGTCGTGACGATATAAAAAGGCTTGTGTGGCGCATTGCCATTCCCAGTATGCTGGCCCAGTTCGTCAGCGTCCTTTACAGCATTGTGGACCGTATGTATATAGGAAACATCCCCGACGTGGGAAGCGTCGCTTTGGCGGGAGCCGGTGTCTGCGGCCCTGTGGTGACCATGGTGGGCAGCGTTGCCTTCTGGGTAGGCATCGGCGGATCCCCCCTGATGAGCATGAAGATGGGCCAGGGAGATATGAAGACCGCCAAAAAGATCCTGGCCAACAGCTTTCTTTTGCTGGCGGTGGCGTCTGTCCTTCTCGTGGCCCTCATTTATCCCTTCCGCGAGCCCATGCTGCGGTATTTCGGCGCCAGCGACACCACCTATCCCTACGCCAACACCTACTTCAGCATCTATCTGACGGGTACCTTCTTCGCCCTTATGGCCACGGGAATGAACCAGTTCATCATCTCCCAGGGCTTTGCAAAGACCGGCATGTATTCGGTGATCATCGGCGCCGTTTTAAATATCGTCCTGGATCCCGTGTTCATCTTTGCCTTACACATGGGTGTGGCCGGAGCGGCTGTGGCCACGGTCCTCTCCCAGATGGCCAGCTGTGCCTTTGTCCTGTCCTTCCTCTTCGGAAAAAAGGTTCCTGTGAAGATCAGCTTCGGCGGCTATGACCGGAAACTAATCCAGAGGATCCTGCTGGTGGGCTTTACGCCCTTTATCATCATCGCCGTGGACAATGTGATGATCATTTCCATGAACTCGGTGCTCCAGACCTACGGAGGTCCCGGTGAGGGCGATATGCTGATCACCTGTGCCACCATCGTCCAGAGCTTTATGCTGGTGATCACCATGCCTCTGGGCGGCATCACCGGAGGCACCCAGACCATCCTGGCCTTCAACTACGGAGCCGGACAGCCAGACCGGGTGAAAAAGGCCCAGCGCTTCATCTTCCTTTTAAGCGCCGGATACACCACGATCCTGTTTATCCTGGCCCAGACTGCGGGACACCTCTTCGTGCGTCTGTTCACCTCGGACCCGGCCCTGATCGCCGAGGCTGCAAAGACCATAAAGATCTACACCCTGGCAGTAATTCCCTTAAGCATCCAGTATGTGATCGTAGACGGCTTCACTGGCCTTGGAAAGGTCCAGCTTTCCCTGCCTCTGTCCTTTTTCCGGAAGCTGGTCTACTTCCTTCCGCTCTTTCTGCTGCCCCGGTTCTTCGGAGCCAGAGCCACCTTTTACGCGGAGCCCATTTCCGACATCATCGCCCCTGTGGTATCCATCTTCATATACGCCGTGGCCATGAAGCGGATCTTAAAAAAGCCAGTGATCCCCAACTTCTAAGGACCGCCGGATGGGTGCCTGCACTCCCGGGCCACATCCGGGAGATGCCCGCAGGCCAGGCATCCCTGGTCATACTGACGCAGCTCCCGGCTCCATATATACAAAAAAACACTGCCATTCCCCCTTTCCGGGAGTTTTGGCAGTGTTTTTTATTGCAGCTCTTTTTATTAGTCGTCGTCCTCCTGGCTCTCGGTGACTGTGAAAGTGAATCTCTTTCTCGCCATCTCGTCGCTTGCCAGATATTCATCGTAGGTGGTGATCTTATCCACTAGCTGGCCGTTGATGATCTCCATGATCCGGTTGGCCGTGGTCTCTACTACCTGGTGGTCACGGGAGGAGAAGATCATAACGCCCGGGAATTTCTTCATTCCGTTGTTGAGAGCCGTGATGGACTCCATATCCAGATGGTCCGTGGGCTCGTCAAACATCAGCACGTTGGCCCCGGAGATCATCATTTTGGACAGCATGCAGCGCACCCGCTCGCCTCCGGAGAGGACCTTTACCTTCTTGACGCCGTCCTCGCCGGCAAACAGCATTCTTCCCAGGAAGCCGCGGACATAGGTCACGTCCTTTTCCGGGGAATACTGGGTCAGCCAGTCCACGATGGTATCGTCGTTGTCAAACTCCGCACTGTTATCCTTGGGGAAGTAGGCCTGGGTCGTGGTAAGTCCCCATTTATAGCTTCCGGAATCCGGCTCCATCTCACCGGAAAGGATCTTGAACAGCGTGGTCTTTGCAAGCTCGTTGGGGCCTACCAGAGCCACCTTATCCTCGCGGCCCAGGGTAAAGGAAATATTGTCCAGGACCTTTACGCCGTCGATGGTCTTTGTAAGGCCTTCCACCGCAAGGACCTCGTTTCCGATCTCACGGAAGGGACGGAAGTCGATGTACGGGTATTTTCTGCTGGAGGGCTTGATCTCGTCCAGCTCGATCTTTTCCAGAGCGCGCTTTCTGGAGGTCGCCTGCTTGGATTTGGAGGCGTTGGCGGAGAAACGCTGGATGAACTCCTGCAGCTCCTTGATCTTCTCCTCTTTCTTCCGGTTGGCTTCCTTCATCTGCCGGATCATCAGCTGGCTGGACTCATACCAGAAATCATAGTTTCCGGCGTAAAGCTGGATCTTTCCATAGTCAATGTCTGCGATCTGGGTGCAGACCTTATTTAAGAAATACCGGTCATGGGATACGACGATCACCGTATTCTCAAAGTTGATCAGGAACTCCTCCAGCCATGCGATGGCGTCCAGGTCCAGATGGTTGGTGGGCTCGTCCAGCAGCAGGATATCAGGATTTCCAAATAATGCCTGGGCCAGGAGCACCTTCACCTTTAAAGCACCGGTGAGCTCGCCCATCTGCTTATAGTGGAATTCCGTATCCACGCCCAGACCGTTTAACAGGTTCTCGGCGTCGGACTCTGCCTCCCAGCCGTTCATGGAGGCAAACTCTCCCTCCAGCTCGGCGGCCTTGATGCCGTCCTCGTCGGTGAAGTCCTCCTTCATATAAATAGCGTCCTTTTCCTTCATGATATCATAAAGACGCTGGTTTCCCATGATGACCGTATCCAGTACAGGAAACTGGTCGTATTTAAAGTGGTCCTGCTGTAAGAAAGAAAGGCGCTGGCCCGGTGTGATCACGATATCGCCGCTGGTTGGCTCCAGATTCCCGGACAGAATCTTCAAAAATGTGGATTTTCCGGCACCGTTGGCACCGATCAGGCCATAACAGTTGCCTTCCGTGAATTTGATGTTTACATCTTCGAACAATGCTTTTTTACCGACGCGGAGCGTCACATTATTGGCACTAATCATTTTCTTTCAATCTCCTCAAATTTGTCCGCTGAAAAGAGGGGGCATCCCTGTCCCCTCTTTAAATGGTTACGCTCCTATTCTATTCGGAAATCCTTGATTTTGCAAGGTCTTTTGGAAATTTTATTTGAATATCGGGGGCAGGATGGAAAATCCGGGCTCCCTGGCAGATGGAAGCCGGGCTGCGGCTATGGGGATTACACTTCATTTGTTCTGCTTTGCAGCCATTCCATCCCTAATTAAAAAATGGAAAGGAGTTCTCTCCTCCACTAAACTTTAATGCTCCGCCTTTTCAATGGGCAGCGGGACACCCTCTTTAATGTTATCTCTTTTTCTAATTTCACAATACCTTAATATATGCCCAAAGTCAATAATTTTCGATTATTATCCAGGTCTTTGTGTTTAGAACTTATATTGTATTGCTATTTGCTATACAATATGGTATAATTCATACCAGAAAGGAGAGTGTGTATTATGGCAACAAAAAGTGCAAATGTAACGGCTCGTGTGCAGCCGGAAATTAAACGGCAGGCGGAGGCCGTTCTGGATAAACTTGGACTTCCTGTTTCCGTCTTGATCGACACCTTATACAGACAAATTATTATGACCGGCGGCGTTCCGTATTCATTAACCGTTCCTAGTCTGCCTGCAAGAGATAGTATGACAGATGAACAGTTTAATATAATGATGGAAAAGGGGTATCATCAGGCAAAGTCAGGCGAAGGACTGTCTGTTGACGAAGCCTTCACTAAAATTCGCGAGGGTATTTAAGCATGCGGTACGAAGTCAAACTGACCACACAGGCAATCGAACAGATCCAGGAAATTGTGCAGTATATTTCCAAAATCCTGTTCGTACCGGAAACTGCGCAAAAATGGTTGGATTCTTTGCAGTGCGAAATCAGAAAGCTGGATTCCATGCCATCCCGCTATCCTCTTACAGCGGAAGAACCGTGGCGCACAAAAGGAATTCGCAAAATGCCCTTTAAGAATTTTCTTGTCTATTATCTGATCGATGAAGATAAGAATTCTGTGTGGGTTACGGCAGTGATTTATGGCCGCAGAAATCAGATTACGGCTCTGATGGATATGTCTCTCGGCGATAAAGAATAGACAGTATATACTCCATTCAAATTCTTTTTTAGGCTCCTGCACAATCTGTATCGTTTTTCCCAGAATTATCCCCGCCACAAAAAGCCCGGAGTGCAGCGGTATCTCCCGCTGTGCTCCAGGCTCTTGTTCTGTATCATTTTTTTAAATCAGCATCTTCCCGATCTTTTCCAGGGAATCTGCCTCATATTCCACATGAACCCCTTTTGTGTTTTCCTGCCTGTGGGGATTGAACCACAGAGTATCGATCCCGACGTTATTTCCGCCCTTGATATCCGAGGTCAGGGAATCTCCAATCACCAGCATGTTTTCCACATCCCGGCGGCCCATTTTCTGAAAACAGTATTCAAAATACTCCGGCTGCGGCTTCTGGCTCCCGGCCTCCTCGGAAATAAAAATGTCCTTAAAATACCGGTCCAGGCCCGACTTGCCCAGACGGTGGTACTGGGTGGCCGCAACGCCGTTGGTTATGATATAAAGCTCATACTGGCCCTTTAAGCCCTCCAGGAGCTCCCTGGCGCCGTCAATGAGAAACGCGCCCTCGTTTAAGTATTCCCGGTACAGCCGGTCCGTGTCCATTCCGTCCACGGAGATCCCAAAGTCCCCGAAGAACTCCTCAAACCGCAGGCTTAAGACCTGGTCCCGGGTGATCTCGCCGCGCTCCAGGCGCTCCCAGTAGCTTTTATTGAGATGATGGTACTTTTCCTTATTCTCCGCTGTCACAGGGACGCCGTAGTGCTCCAGAAGGCCCTCAATGCCCATTTCCTCCGCCCGGTCAAAGTCCAGGAGCGTTCCGTCCACGTCAAACAGCAGCACGTCATATTTCTTCATATGGTTCCAGATCCCTTCCTAAGCCTGTGTCTTTTTGTCCTCATATACGATCCTGCCGCCGCAGATGGTATATTTTACGCGCCCGTAAAGTTCAGCTCCGATAAACGGCGTATTGTGGGATTTAGAGGCGACGTCGTCCTCTGTAACCGTCCACCTCTCATTTTCATCAAAGATCACCAGATCCGCGTCAGCGCCTTTGGCAACACTTCCCTTGTCAAAGCGGTACAGCTTCGCCGGATTTAAGCTCATTTTTTCCATAAGCTGCACCATGGTCAGATGGCCGGGCTTTACCAGATTGGTCACAGCCAGGGCCAGGGCCGTTTCCAGGCCGATGATCCCGCTGGGAGCTTTCCATACAGGCTCCACTGCCTTTTCCTCCGCGCTGTGGGGCGCATGGTCTGTGGCGATCATATCAATGGAGCCGTCCCTGATCCCCTCGATAATTCCCAGTCTGTCCTTTTCCGTACGCAGCGGCGGGTTCATTTTCGCCATGGCTCCACGCTCCAGCACAGCGCTCTCGGTGAGAGTGAAATGATGGGGGGTCACTTCTGCCGTCACATCTGCTCCCAATTCCTTTGCCAGCTTCACCATGCGCACGGAATTTACAGAGCTGATATGCTGGATATTCACAGACGCGCCTGTATGGAGGGCCAGCATGCAGTCCCGGGCCACCAGTGCATCCTCTGCCAGGGCCGGAGATCCCTGGATCCCCAGCGCCTTCGCAGCCTCACCCGCATGGATGCCGTTTTCTGAAATGAAAGCCGGGTCCTCCTCATGGAAGCTTAGGGGAACGTCCAGCTCCTTCGCCTTCAGCATGGCCTGGCGCACCAGCTTCTGATCCATCAGCGGGATCCCGTCGTCGGTGAAGCCCACGGCACCCGCTGCCTTTAACGCGTCCATATCCGTCAGCTCCTGGCCCTTCATGCCCACGGAAACGCAGGCCGCCGGAAGCACATGGATCCCTGTCTTTTTTCCTTCCTCCAGCACATACCTTACGGTCTCTTCGCTGTCCACCGGAGGCTTCGTATTGGCCATGGTCACCACCGTGGTGAAGCCTCCCTTTTTCGCCGCTGCCGCTCCGGTCCCGATATCCTCCTTATAGGTAAGGCCAGGATCGCGGAAATGAACGTGGACGTCGATGAGTCCCGGCCCCACCGTAAGGCCGCTGGCATCGATGACTGTTTCGTACTCTCCATTTTCCGGGTAATGGCCCATGGCCTTGATCTTTCCTCCGTCGATGACGATATCCATCACATCGTCGGTCCCCTTTGCCGGGTCAATGACTCTTCCGTTTTTGATCAGGATCATTTTTATTTCCTCCTTCTGTTTCCTGGCATGCCGCCGCTATTTTCTCACTGGCACGATCTCCAGCCAGTATTCGTCGGGATCTGTGATAAAATAGATCCCCATTTTTTCGTTTTCAAAGCAGATGCAGCCCATTTCCTGGTGCTTTGCATGGGCCGCATCAAAATCGTCCACTGTAAATGCCAGATGGAATTCATTGTCTCCCAGGTCGTAGTGGTCCTTCTCCCAGTCTCTGAGCCATGTCAGCTCCAGAAGATGGCCAGTCTCTCCGTCTCCCAGATATACGATGATAAAGCTCCCGTCCTCCGCTTCCTTTCTCCGCACCTCCTTAAGGCCCAGCGCTTCCTCATAAAAGCGCAGGGACCTGTCCAGATCCGTTACATTAAAATTGTTGTGGGCAAACTTAAACTTCAAATCCGATCCCTCCTGTATCTTTTATATTTTTATCCGCTTTTTCAGATAGAAAATTCCTGTCCCTCTGTGGATATTTCTGCGATCCTTTCCCGGTACCCCCTGGAACAGTCCAGAGCCTTAAGCCGTGCTCCCACATCAAACTCGCCCCAGAAATGCATGGGAAAGATCCAGTCTGCATCCGCCATCTTCATAAAATCATCGATCCCCAGGTAAAAATATTCTCCCAGCCTGGGATCCAGCGGCAGGAACGCCGCGTCTGCATGGCGGCCCTCCATCTTCCCGATCTCCTTCCGGTAATTCCTGGTCATATTTTCATTCCACTGGGGATCCTCCCCGTCCCAGTACCAGTGGTTCAGGTCTCCCGCATGGTAAAGGGTGTGGCCGTCCACCGTACACCAGAATGCCACGCCCTCATCGGTGGACCGGAAGGTTTCCGCCTTCAGTACGTCGTCCTCCCAGACCGTATCGGGCTTTAGGAACACGGCAGCCCCCTTAAGCTCCTCCGGCACCCGCTTCCTCCAGATATCTGACGACAGGAGGAGGACCGTATCTCCATGCTCTGCCGCAATGTCAAATATCACTTTGGAAAAATGGTCGGGATGGCGGTGGCTGGCAAATATATAAAGCCGTTTCCCTTCCGGAAGCTTTGGCAGACTGCCTTTAAAATAGTCAAACAGAAGGCATGCATGCTCCGTTTCCGCCAGGAATGCGCTGTGATGGATATAGGTGATCTTCATAAAACCTCCATTCAGGGAAGAGCCGGCTATAAGTCTTCCCATAACATCCCCTCGGAAACTGAAGTTCCTGGATTTCAGTACCCCTCCGGGAGGATTAAGCATCCGGGTCTTCGCAGAAAATGGGAAAACCAGATGCTTGATGATATACTGTCTCGGTTACAGCAGCCGTTCAGCCATGTATCTTATTGTACCATGACCTCCGCCCTTCTTGCAATTCCTGGGGAATTATTTTATAATTGGAAAGACAGACGCCCGATGCTTCTTGTCCGCTGCCGGCAGGCAGGAAGATACATGTCTGCTGCATTTGGAAATAAAAACACCGATGGAGGAAGAAAATTATGCTGACAGTTGGAATAAAAGGAAAAGAAGAAATTGTTGTAACAGACGCAAATTCTGCAAAGACCATGGGCAGCGGCACCCTGGATGTGTTCGCTACCCCGGCTATGATCGCCCTGATGGAAAAGACCGCATGGAAAAGCGTGGCTCCTTATCTGGAGGAGGGCTGCGGCACTGTGGGCACGCTCCTGAACGTCACCCACGACGCCCCCACTCCCCTGGGCATGAAGGTGTGGTGTGAAAGCGAGCTGACGGAGATCGACGGCCGCAGACTGGTATTCTCCGTGGCCGCCTTCGACGAAACAGGAAAGATCGGCGGGGGCATCCACGAACGCTTTATCGTACCCAATGAAAAATTCCAGGCCAAGGCCGATAAAAAGGCACAGAAATAAAGATAGCTCCGGGGTTCCTAAATTCCCAGGGTCTCTCCCACTAAAATGACCCAGATCCGGCCCGTATACCGGGAACGCCTGGTGACTACGATATTGCAGCACATGCAGTCCGGGGACTGGCAGTCTGTACAGAAGCCCGCCGCCCCGCACGGAGTCTTTCTCCCTGTCTTATCTGCGATCACCGGGCACGTCTGGGTCTGAATCCGGTGGATCCCGTCCTCCACAGTCTTTACGATCTTATTGATCCCGGCCACGATGACCACATGCTTCGGCCCGTGGAGCAGGCTGGAGACCCGGTTGCTGGCTCCGTCAATGTTCACCAGCTCGCCGTTTATGGTGATGGCATTGGTACCCATAAGAAAATAATCGGCTCCGGCTGCCTCCTGGAATATGGGGCTTCCCGGAGCTTTCCTCTCCTCTTCCGGGTACGCCAGGAGCCTTGCTCCCTTTTCCCTGAGAAGATCCAGGATCCCCAGTCCGCTGATGGTAGCAGAGCCTCCCCAGCTCACCAGGTCTCCCGGCCCGATCATATCTGCCACGGCCCTGGCCGCCTCTTCCCCATTTTCACAGTAGATCCCTTCCATATTTCTCTTTTTTAAGCCTTCGATCACATGCTCCGCCATTTTTCTGTATACATCTTCGTGCATAAATATAACCCCTTTCCCAGATTTTTATTGAAACATTTTTCGGTTTGGATATTTATAATTATACAATAAAATCTTATAAAAAGAAAGCTTCCCCAGGAAGTCTGCTTGTGGTAAAATAATACCAGATGCAAAAGGTCAGACATCTGCTGTCTGCAGAGGCCCTATGCTCCCGAAGTATTCCATGATCATAAAACCACATCCAAGGAGGATCCATGATCCAGAAGACCCTTACCAGCTTTGACCTGAAACAGATCGCCGATTCCGGCCAGTGCTTCCGTATGCTCCCTGCTGAGGAAGCCAATACATATACCGTCATCAGCGGGCCGCACTTTCTGAAGGCCGCCCAGGACGGCCAGACCGTGACCTTCTTCTGTGAGCCGGAGGAGCTTCCGTTCTGGGAACGCTATTTTGACCTGGACACAGATTATGATGCCTTCCGGAAGGCCATAAATCCCAGAGACGCCTATTTAAAGCGGGCCGCCGATTTCGGCCAGGGGGTCCGCATCCTCCGCCAGGATCTGTGGGAAATGATCATTACCTTCATCATCTCCCAGCAGCAGACCATCCCGTCCATCCGCCGCCGGGTGGAGGACTTAAGCCATACATACGGAAGCCGCCTTCCCGTTCCCGGCACGTTTTACTCCTTCCCGTCGCCGGAACAGCTCTCTGCCGCTTCTCTGGAGGATCTGCTTGCCATGAAGTTGGGCTACCGGGCCAAATATATCAAACGGGCCTGCGAGGACGCATGCAGCGGACGGTTGGATCTTTCCTCTCTTGGATCCCTGTCCTACGAAGACGCCATGGACTATCTCACCGGCTTTTACGGCATTGGCGAGAAGGTGGCCAACTGCATCTGCCTTTTCGGCCTCCACCACATCGACGCCTTCCCTGTGGACACATGGATCCGGAAGATCCTCATGAACCGGTACGCCCCCAAAAGCCGCCTCCCAAAAGATCTTCCCCAGTCCAGGGTCTGCGAGGCTCTGATACAGAAACATTTTTCCCGGTACCGCGGCTTTGCCGGAGTCATGCAGCAGTATATTTTTTATTATGAGAGAAACGCTGGAGAGGAGCTTCACGGGCCATCGTGACCTGCCTTTCTCCCCACCACAAACAACCTCCCGTCCCCATAGGTGTATTCGCAGGTCCCCAGGGTGAGAAGCTGCTCCGGCCACTGGGGCGTGACCCCCGTATCATACAGACTGTGCTCCTTTGCATAGGCGATGAACGCGTTGTAGTCCTCCTCCGTAGCCGCCAGGAGCGTTCCGGCAAACGCTTCGGTGATCTGGGCCCCTGGCGTCTTAAACACCGCCGCCACCTGATACCTGCCGGTCTCCTCCAGGGTATCAAAGAAGATCTCCGGGTGCTCCCTGTAAAATTCCTCTGACGTATATTTTTCCAGGGCCGCGAACATGGAGCCGTTTTTCATGTGATGGCCGTAGAGCACAAAGTTCGGGCATCCCGCATCCAGATCGCAGTCCTCGTCCATATAGATCATCCCATAAGCGGAATATTTTTTATCGAACCCCCGTTTCAGGTAAAAATCCGGGGTCTCCGGGGTCTGCATCACCGGATAGTCGATGACGGTCCCGTCCACACGGATCCAGCCCGCCACGTCGCTGTTGGCCTTTTTAAGCTCCCGGTACTGCAAAAGCCTGGCTTCCTCTTCTTCCTTCCGGACGTCCGACGCCTCTTTGTCTTCCCAGGCCTCTGCCGTCTCTCCTGCTTCCCGATTTTCGTCCTGTCCGTCTCCCACGGACATTTCCGGCGTTTTCTCCTTTGCACGCTCCCCGGCACTTTCCATGGCCGCATACATCTGCCGCAGATCCTCGTCCCCGGCCTTATACTCTTTTGAGACCTTATAAAGCTGATACCCGGAAACAGCGGCCATTGCGGCAAAGAACAGGGCGGCGGCAAGCAGCAGGCCTTTATGATTTCGTTTCATCTCTCTTTTTCTTTCCTCTCTGTCCATGGTGTGGTAAAATCAAGCTATCCAATCTGAAAGGAGCGATCTTATGAGCATTACCATCACATGGCACGGACATTCCTGTTTTTCCGTCTCAGCAGACGGCTATTCCATTGTCCTTGATCCCTACGCCCCGGATTCCGTCCCGGGACTTCCTCCCCTTTCTCTTTCCGCCGGCCAGGTGCTGTGCAGCCATGGCCACAGTGACCACGGCCATACGGACGCGGTGGACCTTTCCGCCGGAAAACAGGGCTCTCCCTTTACAGTCACGGTGATCCATACCTTCCACGACGATCAGAACGGCTCCCTCCGCGGAGAAAACCGGATCCATATCCTGGAGGCAGACGGTCTCCGGATCGCCCATCTGGGCGACCTGGGGTGTACTCTGGAGCCCGGCCAGATGGATCTTTTAAAGGATCTGGATGCCATTATGATCCCCGTAGGCGGATATTATACCATCGATGCGGCCCAGGCCAGAGCCCTGGTGGAGGCGGTAAAGCCCAGGATCGTGATCCCCATGCACTACCGCTCCGATACCTTCGGCTATGATGTCATCGGCCGTCTGGAGGATTATACGAAGCTGTGCCGGGATGTGGTCACATACGCCTCTGCTTCCATGGTCCTTGAAAAAGACACGCCGGCCCAGACCGCCGTTTTAAGTCTGTAACAGCCCGGGGCTGCTGCAAAAGGGTTTCCAGGCGTCCGCCTCCCTTTTCCAGCAGCTCCCCTGTCTTTTAGATATGTCTCCGCCACTCCTCCAGACGGTATCTCTGCTCTTCCTTTGCCTCCTCCAGCTCTCCTAACATCCGCGGGATATCCTCGTTGAGATTTCCCGCCAGCACCACATAGTTGGAGGCGTGGTTGGTACGGAATACGGTTCCCGGAGAATCCACATTCTTTAAGAACAGCTCCATTTCCTCCACGATCTCGTCGGGCGTGATCAGCTCCATGTCGCCGCGCTTTACCTCCTCGTTCATCTCTGTTCCCTCGTAAAGACGGAGCGTTAAGAAGGAGGCGTATTCCGGGTTCATTCCTGTGATCAGCTCCGCAGACTTGATGGCATGGTCCCGGATCCCCTTCCGGCCGCCCAGGCCGGAGATCAGCGTCACCGACGTCTGTAAGCCGCACCGCTTTAATTTCTGTCCTGCGGCAATGATATCCGCCGCCTTCACATCCTTTTTGATATGCTCCAGCACCCGGTCGTCGCCGGATTCGGCTCCCAGATAGATCAGCTCCAGTCCCGCCGCCGCCAGGGCCTTCAGATCCTCCTCCGATTTTTTTAATACATCCTTGGCCGTTCCGTAGGCGGCGATCCGCTCCACCGCCGGGAAATTTTTATGGACGTAGTCCAGAAGCTCTAAAAGCAGCTCCGTCTTCACCACCAGGGCGTCGCCGTCGGCGAAGAACACCCGCCGCACCATAGGCCCGTAGTACGCCCGGCACTCGTCCAGATCCCGCATGATCTCCTCTTTTTCCCGTACCCGGAACTTCTTCTCCCGATACATATTGCAGAAGGTACACCGGTTATGGGCACACCCGATGGTGACCTGGATGATGAGGCTTCTGGCCTCGCTGGGGGGTCTGTATAAGGTTCCTTCATACTGCATATTTTTCTCCTCCATTTTCTTTTGGTTTTTCAGTTCTTTATAAAAGCCGTTCCAGCTTTCTTTTAATATCCGCCTCCCGGTCCTCGAAAAGCAGCTTCCTGTTATACTGGTAATACCGTTCACACGGATTCTCCTCCAGGAACCGGACCGCATCATAGCTGGTGTTCAGCTCTGTGATGAAAATGACCATTTCCTGGCTGTCCCCAAAGGCGCCCTCCATAAGATCGAAGGCGTACTCCACCATCTGAAGGACGGCCCTGCACTGGTCCTCGTACTGCTCCCGTCCTTCTCCGAACCTGGCCGCCAGCATCCCGAACAATGTCTCTCCATCCTGGGCTTCCGCCTCTCCTGCCGCCAGAAGATACTGGTCCAGGGTCCCGCAGATGTCCTCATACCGGTGGATCTGGGCCCTTGTGAGAAGACCCGCCTGTTTCTTCCCTTCATATTCCTCCCGGACCTCTCTGGTAAAGGCTGTGAGCCTCTGCACAGGAGTCCCGTCCCCGGCCTCTGCCAGCTGTTCCTTGAACGCCTTCAGCTTCTCAAACAGCAGCTCCAGGCCGTCCTCCATTTTCCCGGTCTTCCGGAACTCCACATTGAGCTTCGCCAGCACCAGGCTGATGACAGAAAGCTTCTCATCAAAGGGAGCCCTGGCCGCCTGCTCCAGAAGGGCCTCGCTCCTGCGGCCAGAAAGAGCCTCGTCGATCTGGTAATGGGCCTGGTATTTATAATAAAGCTCCAGATAGCTGGCAAAATCCCTGGCGATCCGCCCATGGGGGATGTACTGGGCCACTACCTCCCGGTCGCAGGAAAGCCCCAGCTTTTCGTAAACCGTCAGAAATCTGGACAGATCCTCCCAGCCTCTGGGCGTCGCAAAAACCGGCCCGTCCACTGTGGTCTCCACCTGGCAGAAATTCTGGGGCCTGGCCGTAAGGTAGGACAGGATGGCCGGATGGACCTCCATCCGCACCGCATACTCCTTCCACACGGAAAAATCCGGCTCCACGTCAATGCGCTTCACCCGGTCCAGGGTCGCAATGTCAAACTCCCGGACGGATTTATTGAATTCCGGCGGGTTTCCCGCCGCCGCAATAATCCAGCCGTCTGGGATCTTATGGTTTCCAAAGGTCTTATACTGTAAAAACTGCAGCATGGCCGGAGCCAGGGTCTCCGACACGCAGTTGATCTCGTCGATGAACAGGATCCCCTCTTTAAGCCCGGTCTCCTCCATCTTATTGTAAATGGCTGCCACGATCTCGCTCATGGTGTACTGGGTCACTGAGACCGCCTTTTCCCCATAGGTCTGCTCTGATATAAACGGAAGCCCGATGGCGCTCTGCCTCGTGTGATGGGTAATGGTATACGCCACCAGGCCGATGCCGCATTCCCTGGCCACCTGCTCCATGATCTGGGTCTTTCCGATCCCCGGAGGGCCCATTAAAAGCACTGGCCTCTGGCCCATGACCGGGATCTCATACTCACCATAGCTGTTTCTTGCCAGGTATGCCCGGATGGTATTTTTTATTTCTTCCTTCGCCCGTTTGATGTTCATGCTCTATCCTTCCTCCTCCACATCCCTGCCCAGGTCCTCCGGGGACAGGATGATCTTGATGGCCCAGGGAGGCACGTCCACGTCCAGGAAATCCTGCTCCATGAACACGAAAGCCGTATCATAGACCGGCCGTCTCACCGGGTATATCCCCCGCCCGTCGGTGAAATACAAAAGCCCCTTAAGCCTGGAAAACTGCTGTTTTCTCACCAGCTTATCCACGTATTGGAAAGCCGGCCGGAAATCGGTCCCGCCGCAGCCGTTCAGGGTGATCCGCTCCATATACGCCTTCAGCGCCTCTGCGCTGGCGATGGTCACGTCCTCCCGCACCTGGTCATCGCACTGGATGATGTGGATGTTCACTTTTTTAAAATACGTCTCCGACTGGGTCAGCACCGAATACGTTTCCTCTAAGAACTGCTGCACCAACTCCCCGGAGCAGGACATGGAGGTGTCGATGACGATGACGAAATCCTCCACCCTCCTAAGCTCCTTCGTCTCCAGAGGCTCGATCAGGGGCATGTTGCCGTAAAGCTCCATGCCGTAATGATAAAATACATAGTCAAAGGAATCCGGATCCACCTGGGCGGTTTCCTTAAGGACCGAAAACTTCCGCAGGAATTTCCTATAATCGTACCGCTCCCGGTTTTCCACCGCAAGCTGGCTGTGCAGGTCCTTTTCATCCTCCGACATTTCCTCGGAAAACGCCTCCATCTCCACCTGCATCTTTTCCCGCTTCTGATCCCAGTCCTCTTTCCGGTTTCTGGCCATATTGGGATGCGGCGGCTTCTGCTCCTGCTCCCAGAACCGGTGGTCGTCGGCATAAAATTCCGCCGCCAGCCGCTGGAGCTCCCGCCCGGAAAGGTCCATGTCCCGGAGCGCCCGGTACACGCTCTCCGCGTTGAGCACCCGGCACCGGCTCCCCAGCCGCATATAAAACTCCCGCCTGGCGGCAGAGGGAGGAATACGGACACAGGGCCGCAGAAGGCTGTCGATCACCGACTCCGCCGCAATGTCACAGGCCAGATCCCAGTACTCCCTGTCCCGCTTTTTCCTGCTCCACAGATGGCAGAACAGACAGTGGAGCACTCCGTGGAGATAGGTCCGGTTCACCAGGATCCGGTTCTTTTTATACATGGCCGCCAGGGACTCCATCTGGAAAAACAGGGTGGTGCCGTCAGTCCCCAGTCCCCGGACCGATGGATCTGGGGCAAAGTACAGAGAGCTTAAGGCCACGTCCAGAAAGCGCATGGAAAGATACAGCTCGTTCCTGGCGTTTCCAAGGATCTCCGTGCAGACTCCTGCCAGCTCCTCTGCCGCCGCCTGCTCCAGCCAGATGGGCGAGGGGGCTCCGGCCTCTGTCCGCATGGTGCCGTTTCCCCGTTCCCCCGGCGTCTTCTGTTCATATGGCTCCACTGCATTCTCCCCTTTCCGCTGAACTAAAATTCAAATTTCTTCTTTTTTTCTGGAAATTTATGATGTTTAAACTCCATAAGCATTCCGGAAATCTCTCCCATTTTCCTCCGGGAGGCCTCCAGGAGCAGGATCTCCGTCTCCTCCCGGGTCAGTCCGTCTGCCAGAGATCCCGTCTCTCCGTCGGGCCCATAGGCCATTAGCCACTTAAAGACTTCCATTTTCCCCAGGCTGTCCAGAAAGACCTCCATCCGGTGCTCCTTTAGAAAGTCCCCGTAGGCGCTCCGTGCCTCTGCCCAAAGGCCATGGGGATACATGAGCCGGGACACGGCGATCTCGGCCGCCGCTGTTACGGATTCCTCCGCCGTCTCATAAACGAACAGCCGGTCATACTTATCAAACCGAACCCTTTTATCCTCAAAGCAGTATCTGTATTTCTGCCCGGCGCCGTGGATGTTGGATACGGTGATCCGGGCCGGCGTGTTCTCCACCGCCTCGTCGTAATAGACCGGAAACAGCAGCCTGGCCGCCTCATGCTCCTCCCCGTCCGGTCCTGGCAGCAGGTAATGGACCAGAAGCCGTCCGCTGGCCTCGGTCACAAAATCCCTGAGCGCCGACCGCTCCGACGGATCCATGTGGACCGTCAGCTCCCGCAGACAGCCGCAGGCCGTTAAAAAGCCGCCTCCCGTCTCCAGGGGACCTCCATAAAAATGGATATGGGAAAGCCTCTCGCAGCCATAAAAGCAGTACCGCCCCAACCGCCTCAAAGTCCTTGGAAGAAACACCTCCTCCACCCCGGTCTGGGCGAGTGCCTTATCTCCCAGCTCAGTCACCGGAAGCCCGGAAAGGGTTTCCGGTATAACACAGGCGGCGCCCGGCGACAAAATCTTTGTCACGCAGGCGCCTCCGTTTTTTTCCACAAAATCAAATTGTACTTCCATATGCTCCATTACTGCCGTTCTTTCTTCTCTTTCTTTATGAGCTTGTTGATCCGGCGCATATCACTGAATTTATAGTAATAAATGATAAACGCAACGGATGTGACAGTCCAGCTTAAGGGATAGCTGGCCAGGCTGGTATAAAGGCCCGGATGCATCACTCCGGCTGTGAAGATCCAGAGGACTCTTAAGCCGCAAGTACCGAAGCAGATCAGCAGCATGGGGATAAACGTATCGCCGATGCCCCGGAGGGTACTGGAAAATACGTTTACACAGATGTAGCTGAACCAGAACGGCGTTACGAACCGGATGATGGTCATACTTTCCGCCAGCACGTCCGGATCGCTGGTAAAGAGCGAGCCCAGGATGCTGCCAAAGAGCATGACGCCTGCGGCCAGGATGGCCGTCAGGATCGTGGTGATCCCCAGACCCACGTAATGGCCCTTCTGCATCCGCTCGTATTTGCGCGCTCCGAAGTTCTGGCCTGCAAAGGTGGTGATGGCGATGCCCATGGCGTCCATGATCATCCAGAACAGTCCGTCCACCTTGCCGTAAACGGCCCAGGCCGCAATGACGTTGGTGCCGAAGCTGTTGATGTTGGCCTGGATCACCACATTGGAAATGGAGTAGAGCACCGACTGGAGCCCCGCCGGAAAGCCGATCTGGATGATCTTCCTTAACATCGGCTTATCCACCTTCAGATGCTTCAGCTCAAACCGGAAGGATTCCTTCGTGCGCATCAGCGTCCACATCACCAGGGCGGCGGAAAGGAGCTGGGACAGGATCGTCGCCAGAGCGGCTCCCGCCACCTCCATTTTCAGCACCACAACGAACAGCAGGTCCAGTCCGATGTTCACAAAACAACAGACGATCAGATAATACAGCGGACGCTTGGAGTCTCCCACGGCCCTTAAAATAGCCGCGCCCATGTTATAGACCAGGTTGGGGATCACTCCGAGGAAGTAGATCCGCATGTATGTAACGGAATAGTCCATGATCTCTTCCGGGGCTCCCATGGCCTTTACAGCCACTCTGGCACAGGCCTCGCCCACGATCATCAGAAAAACGCCGCCGGCCAGGGCCAGACAGAAGGAGGTGTGGACCGAGGTCCGTACCTGGTCATCCTGGCGCGCACCGTAATGCTGGGAAACGATCACGGCCGCACCGGAGGACAGGCCCACGAAAAAGCCCACAAGAAGATTGATCAGGTTTCCTGTGGTTCCGCCTACGGCAGACAGAGCCTCCTTTCCAACGAATTTTCCCACGATCATGGCATCCGCCGTGTTGTAAAGCTGCTGGAAAAAGGTTCCAAACAGGATCGGGAAAAAGAAGATCAAAAGCTGCTGCCAGATCACACCCTCCGTGATCCCATTATACTGTACGGTCTCATTTTTCTTTCGCTGCATCAGTTTCACCTATTGTTTAAAAAAAATGTTTTTTTACAAAAGTTCCTTTCTCAGTTCCTCTCCGCTCTTTGAGGATAAGTATGCCGGCGGGAGATCCAGGATCGTCTTACAGCCGGTCATGTCCTCCTGCTTCATGCGGTACGCGGCTCTTGCGCAGGCCACGATCACAGAAGAGGTGAATTCCGGGTTGGAGTCCAGCTTCAGGCTGTACTCGATCACATGATTATGCTCCAGGTTCCAGCCCGTTTTTCCGCTGCGGATCACAAAGCCGCCGTGGGGCAGGCTTCTGTGGTCCCGCTCCATCTCCTCCTGGGAGATAAAGTGTACGGTGGTGTCATAGTCGGCAAAATAGTTGGGCATTGTCACGATCTCTTTTTCGATGGCCGCCAGGTCTGCGCCCTCCTCTGCCACCACAAAGCACTCTCTTGTGTGCTTCTGTCTTGTGGTCAGCTCCGGCGTTTCCCCGCTGCGGATGGCCTCCAGTGCGCTTTCCACTGGGATCGTATACTGCCTCGCGTCCTTCACGCCCGCAATGCGGCGGATGGCGTCGGAATGGCCCTGGCTCACGCCTCTGCCCCAAAACGTATAGTCCTTTCCGTCCGGGAGCACTGCGCTTCCGTACAGGCGGTTTAAGGAGAACATCCCTGGATCCCAGCCGGCGGAGATCACCGCTGTGTTTCCAGCCTCCCTTGCGGCCTTATCCACAGCCGCAAAGTGCTCCGGGATCTTTGCGTGGGTATCAAAGCTATCCACCACGTTAAAATATTTCGCATATTCCGGGGTCTGCTCCGGAAGATCCGTAGCGCTGCCTCCGCAGAGGATCAGGACGTCCACCTGGTCTGCCAGGTCTTTGGCATCCTTCGCCGGATATACGTTCACTCCCTCTGTCAGGATCTTCACGCTTCCGGGATCTCTCCTTGTGAATACTGCTGTTAATTCCATATCGGGATTCTGCTTCAGCGCGCATTCCACACCGCGCCCAAGATTTCCGTATCCCATGATTCCTACACGAATCGTCATAGATCTCATTCCTCCGTTCTGTGTCCGGCTCCGGGCGGAAATCCCGCCGCAGGTCCGGCTCTGGTTCACAGTCTCTTCAGACCAGGACAGGATCTCCCGGTCTTTTTTCATTTTAGCAATATGGCTTTTCCGTGTCAATGCGTTTCTCTGCGGATAAATAAGAAAGCCACTGCCGCTGTGATAAATTCAGAGACCGTTACCACCAGCCAGATGCCGTTGACACCTAAAATGACCGGAAGGACCATCACCAGTGCTGTATTTAAGACCACTCCCCTGAGAAGCGTGATGGTCAGGGAACGCCTGGGCTGCACCACCGATTGGAAATAGGTGCTGCACATGATGTTCCACTCGCTCACCAGGAAGGCCAGGAAATACAGACGGATGGCCGGGACCGCCATGGAAAGGATCTCCTCTGTGGGCTCCAAAAACAGGTACGCCAGCTGGGTGGGAAAGAAAAATCCCGACGCCGTAAAGATCAAGCCCGCAGCCAGGGCCACCCGGATCCCCAGGCCCAGTCCCTGACGGACCCGGTCTCTCTTTCCGGCTCCGTAGTTGGCCGAAAAAAGGGGCTGCACCGCCTGGGCCATGCCGTTGGAGATGGAGGTCACCACCAGGGCCGTGTTGCTGATGATCCCATAGACCACCACGCCCAGGTCGCCCACATAGGCTAAAAGCTGGCGGTTGAACAGGAACGTTACAAAGCCGTTGGAAACCTCCAGGATAAAGCTTGCCAGTCCGTTCCCAAGGATCTCCAGCACCTTTTTAAAGCTCACATTCCAGAGGGGCTTTAAATGGTTCTCCTTTGAAAAGAAATGGCTGCTTAAGATCAGAACGGTCAGGGTCGTGCCCGTTGCCGTGGCCAGCATAGCTCCGCCCATGCCCCATTTCATGATGAAGATAAACACATAATCCAGGATCACATTGGTGACACCGCCGCTGATGACTCCGGCCATGGCCAACTTCGGCGCTCCGTCATTTCTTACGAAAGCCTGTAAAAACGACGACATGACGCACATGGGCGACGCGGTCACCAGTACCCGCCCGTAGGCCACAGCGTGCTCCCTCATGGCCGGGGTAACCCCAAGAAGCCGTAAAAGCGGGTCAAAAAACACATTACAGAGGGTCAGGGTCAGGACCGCAAACACCAGGGCCATCAGGAGGCCGGTGGTAAAATACCCCCTGGCCTCCCGCTCATTTCCCTTCCCTCTGGAAAAGCCGAACAGGACGCTGCCGCCGATGCCGCACATCATGCCAAAGCCGAAAAAGGTGCTGTAAAGGGGCAGCAGAATGTTAAGGGCCGCAATTCCCACAGAACCGATGCCGCGGCCGATCATCATGGTATCCGCCAGGATATAGATGGACGTTACCAGGGTAGCGCTGACCGACGGCACAAGATAGCTTAGGAATACACTGCGGACCGGATCTTCAAGTAAACGGTTCTGTTTCATAATCTCCTCATGCCATATTAAAATTTGTATCCTTATAGCCGGCAATGGTATCCGCCATCTCCCGGCCGTATTCTTTTGCAAAGTCCTCTAAGACTGCGTCGCTGGCCTTTACGCCTTCGTCCCCGAAGATCCCTTCGGAAACCTCTCTCAGGGACCAGAAGGTATGGGCGCAGTGGTACTCGAAGGATCTTACTCCGGGCATATATTTTTCGATCTTCTTTTCCGGAGTGAGCCCGGCGTTCCGGACGATCTGAACGCAGTGGTCGTGGGTGTGGAGGGTCTGGGGCACCTCATACCGGATGTCCGGATTAAAGCCCCGGGAAATGGACGCGTCCAGGACGCTGCAATAGGCTTTTCCCGCCTCACCGGCTCCCATTTTCTGGAACTGGGCAAACCACGGACATGAATAAATATTCATGATATAATCGGGATCATAGCCGCCGATCTCCACCCGGTTTGCGGCTCCCATGGCCTTGATCTCCTCTGTATTGACCCACTCGCCGTACCGGCAGTAGTTCTCATAGGTCAGGGGCTTTCCGTCCCGGATGGCTCTCTGGGCCATGCGGCGGCCCCTCTGGCTTCCATAATACTGGATCCCATGGATAAAGGCCTCCCGTCCCCGGTCCCCGAACTGCTCCGTAAGACGGATATAGTACCTGGCCGCCAGAAACGCGTGTGTCATCTCATTAAATCCCATAAAAACTCCCCTTTCTGAACCTTTGTCTACGGTTCCCCTAAAATATCGGAAAGCTCTGCAAACTGGGAAAGCGTCAGCGCCTCGCCCCGGACCGATGCCGGAAGGCCCATGCGCGCAATGGCCGCAGCCACCTTTTCCTTGGAAAACGGCAGCTCCGGAGCATTATTTAATCCGTTCTGCAAAGTCTTTCTCCTCTGGTTAAAGGACGCCCGGATCAGCTTAAACATCAGCTTCTCATCCCGGACCGTCACCGGCGGATCCGTATGCCTTGTGAGCCGTATCACCGCAGAGCCCACATTGGGCCTGGGAATAAAGCAGTTGGGCGGCACGTTGGCCACGATCTCCGGCTTTGCATAATACTGGACCGCCAGAGACAGGGCCCCGTAATCCTTGGAGCCAGGCCCCTCCTTCATCCGGTCGGCCACCTCCTTCTGGACCATGACCGTAATGTTATCAATGGGCACGCCGCTTTCAAACAGCCCCATGATGATGGGCGTAGTAATATAGTACGGAAGATTCGCCACCACCTTAATGGGACGGCCGCCGTTATACCGGTCCGCCAGCTCCCGGATATCCACCTTTAAAATATCCTCGTTGATGATGGTCACGTTGTCCCAGGCCGCCAGGGTCTCCCCCAGGATGGGGATCAGGTTCCGGTCGATCTCCACGGCCACCACCTGCCTGGCATTTTCTGCCAGGTACTGGGTCATGGTGCCGATGCCGGGGCCGATCTCCAGCACACAGTCGTCCTTTGTGACTCCGGCGGCGTTTATGATCTTTTCCAGCACATGGGTATCGATCAGAAAGTTCTGTCCAAATTTTTTCTGGAACATAAATTCATACTTCTGTATGATCTCAATGGTGTTCTTGGGATTTCCCAGATATTCTTTCATATACGATTCTCACTTTTCTTAAAGCCTGTAAAGCCGTCTGGCATTCTCTGCAGTGACGCGGATCACTTCGTCCCTCTCCATGCCCTTAAGCTCTGCCAGGGCCTCTGCCACGTAGGAAAGATACAGAGAGGAATTTCTCTTTCCCCGGTAGGGCACAGGCGTCAGATAGGGGCAGTCCGTCTCCAGGACCAGCCGGTCCATGGGTGCATACTCTGCCACTTCCTTCAGCTTTTTGGCGTTCTTAAAGGTCAGGACGCCGCCGATCCCTAAGAAATATCCCATGTCCAGATATTCCCGGGCCTGGTCCACACCGTAGGAAAAGCAGTGGATCACGCCGCCGGTGGTCCCTTTGTGCTCCGCTTTTATAATGTCCATGGTGTCCTTTGCCGCGTCCCGGCTGTGGATCACCACAGGAAGCCCCGTGTCCTTTGCGATGGAGAGCTGGCGGACAAACCATTTTTTCTGGATCTCCCGGTCCGGCTCGTCCCAGTAATAATCCAGGCCGATCTCTCCGATGGCCACGATCTTTTCCGATCCGGAGGCCTTCCGGAGCCAGTCCATGTCCTCCTCGGTCAGATCCTTTGTTTCATTGGGATGGATCCCCAGAGCCCCGTAAAAAAAGGGATATTTTTCCGCCATGGCCAGGGTGGTCCGGCAGGACTCCATACTGGCGCCGATGTTGCAGACGTTCCCGATCCCGTTCTCTCTAAGGCTCCCGATCAGGCTCTCCCTGTCCTCGTCAAACGCCTCATCGTCGTAATGGGCATGGGTATCAAAAATGTATTCCATAGATCAGCACTCCTATGAAGTAAATGATGAGCAGATGGGCCGGGTAAAACACATAAGGCAGATATCCCAGCCGCCTTCCTCTGGCTCCATTGTAACGGCTGATGAAGAAAAATGCAATGCATCCGAAGCCGCCCCAGACGATTCCCTCCAGAAGGATCAGCACCGCTCCTCCCGCCAGGCTCTGGGCCTGGAAATTTCCATTATAAAAATACAGGATCAGGATAAAAAGCACGCCCAAGGGGCCGTAGTCGGAATTTAAAAGCCCGGCCGCCGCCATGGAAGCAGCTGCTGTAAGGATAATGGCCGCCGTTTTAAGCCACACAGCCCCCGCCCGGCCTCCAAAGGCCCCTTCCTCCGGTTCCCAGGTCTGGACGGCCCGGATTCCCTTTAAGGCCAGAAGGCTGACAGAAAGAGTTACCAGCGTATTCTGCACCGGATACATCGGCCTTCCGCTGCATATAAGGTTAAATGGGATCTCTGAAACCAGAGCCAGAAGGACCATGCGCTTCATATACTTTCCCCAGTTTCCTGTGTGGAAAAAGCCCTGGACCAGAAAAAAACCATAAAGAGGAAAAGCCACCCGCCCCGCAAGGCGCATGGCTGTTCCCAGTATATACCAGGCCATAGGGAGGTCCGTGCCGCCGCGTTCCATCAGATGGAACGCCAGATGGTCCAGGACCATGGTCCCCATGGCGATCCGCTTAAGGTCGGATGCAGAATACGTCCTCTGCCATCCTAGCATACTTCGGAGCCAGGTTTGATATCCTTTTCCGGAGTCATAAGAGCCAGATTTCCCTCATCGTCCTCAGCGCACAGGATCATGCCCTCAGAAAGCATTCCCGCCAGCTTTGCCGGCTTTAAGTTGGTAACCACCATGACCTTTTTCCCCACCATCTGGTCCGGCTTGTACCAGGCCTTGATGCCGCTGATGATCTGTCTTGTCTCAGAACCGATCTTCACCTGGGAGCAGAGCAGCTTCTTGGACTTGGGCACTTCCTCGCATTTTACGATCTGGCCGATCTGGAACTGGAGCTTTGCAAAGTCATCGTAGGTGATCTCCGGCTTTTTCTCCACATCCACAACGCTTTCCTCCTGGGCGTTCTCTTCTTCTCCGGCGGGCTTGGCTTCTTCTGCCTTCATGGCTTCCACCTTCTCCAGGACCTCCTTCACGTCCATACGGGCGAACAGAATCTCCGGCTTCTCCGTTACCTTATTTCCATTGGGATACAGTCCGAACTGGTCCATGGCCTCCAGAGTCCTCTTTTCTGTATTGAGCTGGGCCAGGATCTTTTCAGACGTCTCCGGCATAAAGGAGGACAGGAGAGACGCGCCGATGGTGATGGCCTCGGTCAGGTTGTAAAGCACCGTAGCCAGACGGTCCTTCTTCTCCTCATCCTTTGCCAGAGTCCACGGAGTGGTCTCGTCGATGTATTTATTGCTGCGGCGGAAGATATTGAAGATCTCTGTGATGGCGTCGGCCACGCGCAGCTTCTCCATCTTCTCGTCTGCCTTCTTCACAGCCTCTAAAACAGCGGCCTTTAAGTCATCATCCACGTCCTCGCAGACGTTTTTGTTCTCCACAACGCCGCCGAAATATTTATTGGTCATGGAAACGGTACGGTTCACCAGGTTGCCCAGGATATTGGCCAGATCGGAGTTCATCCGCTCCACCATTAATTCCCAGGAGATCACGCCGTCATTCTCAAAGGGCATCTCATGGAGTACAAAGTAACGGACTGCGTCCACGCCGAAGAAGTCCACCAGCGTATCGGCGTACAGCACGTTTCCTTTGGACTTGCTCATCTTTCCGTCGCCCTGGAGGAGCCACGGATGGCCGAATACCTGCTTGGGAAGGGGCAGATCCAGGGCCATTAAGAAGATGGGCCAGTAAATGGTATGGAACCGGATGATATCCTTACCGATCAGATGGAGATCTGCCGGCCAGAACTTATTGAATTTTTCATCATGGTTCCCATCGCAGTCATAGCCGATCCCTGTGATATAGTTGGTCAGGGCGTCCAGCCATACATAGGTCACATGCTTCGGATCGAAATCCACCGGGATCCCCCACTTAAAGGAGGTCCTGGATACGCAGAGATCCTGTAAGCCCGGCAGCAGGAAGTTGTTCATCATCTCATTTTTTCTGGATACCGGCTGGATAAATTCCGGATGGCTGTTGATATGGTCGATGAGCTTCTGGGCATATTTGCTCATACGGAAGAAGTAAGCCTCCTCCTTTGCGGGCTGTACCGGGCGGCCGCAGTCGGGGCACTTTCCGTCTACCACCTGGGACGGGGTCCAGAAGGACTCGCAGGGCGTACAGTAAAGGCCCTCATAATGGCCCTTATAGATATCGCCTTTTTCGTAGAGCTTCTTAAAGATCTTCTGTACCTGCTTTTCATGGTACTCGTCGGTGGTACGGATGAATTTATCATAAGAGGTGTTCATCAGATCCCAGATATTTTTGATCTCTCCCGCCACATTGTCCACAAACTCCTTGGGCGTCACGCCGGCGTCCTGGGCCTTTAACTCGATCTTCTGGCCGTGCTCGTCGGTTCCGGTCTGGAAATATACGTCATAGCCCTGCTCTCTTTTGTACCGCGCAATGGCGTCTGCCAGCACGATCTCATACGTATTTCCGATATGCGGTTTTCCGGATGTGTAGGCAATGGCCGTGGAAATATAGTACGGCTTCTTACAATTCTTGCACATAAAAAATCCTCCTTTAAGACAAAAAAAGACCCGTCTTCTCTTAAAGACGAGTTCTCCCTCGTGTTACCACTTTAATTCAGAGATCCCTCACAGGATCCCCCTCACCGGCTGCCATAAACAGCCTGACGCGCTAACGGGCGCTTCCGTCGCGGCCTCAACTCTCTGCCCTTTTACCGGCAGCTCCTTCAGCCGCGCAGCTCCGGGACCATCTTCTGCAAAAGCTCCGCTCCCCGCTCGCACCATCCGGGGTCTCTGAAAGCTTCCCTTTTTGCATACTCTTCCCTTCACAGCCTTTTCCCTATTATATTCCTAGTCTATCCTGTTCCAACGGTTTTGTCAAGACTGGGAAAACGCCTGCAGGCAAAAGCAGCGGGCATCTGCGAATACTTTGAAAAAAGAACCAGCGCATACCCCTTCTGTTCCCATCATATATTGGCGGTATACAGCCGGTCTCCGGGCGTTCTTCCCGGCTCTGTCCCGGCTTTTCAAGGAGGTATCGTCATGCGGCCTGAACATGGCTTTTCCCGAAAAAATCCGTACATACTTCTATGGGGGCTCCTGGCCCTGTCCCTGCTTCTCACCTCCTGCGGCCGTCAGAGGATCCGGCAGCCCGGAGAAAGCGGCGCGGCCTTTGAAAACAGCACCGCTCCTGGAAACGGCGCGGCTTCGGAGTCCGGCGGGGCTCCCGGGTGTCCGTCCCAGGAGGACATAGCCGCTGCCCAGGCTGCCTTCGACGCCTTCTGCACCCAGGTCTTCCAGGAGGAGATGGCCCAGGCCGGTACCCTGGACCTCCACTATACGCTGCTGCGGCCCGAAGCCTTCGGGATCTCTCCCGGAGAACCGAGGCTGGGTACCTGCACTTTGGAGGACATGATCCAGTCCGGGGCGGCGGTCCAGGAGCTGGCAGACCGGCTGGCAGCCTTCGACCGCTCCCTGCTCACCGAAGACCAGGCCCTGGTGTACGACGCCCTTTCCGAGACCCTCCAGGCCTCCCTCATGGGCCGGGGACTGGAGCTTTATGAGCAGCCCCTGGCTCCCACCATCGGTGTCCAGGCCCAGCTTCCCATTCTCCTGGCAGAATATTCCTTCCACTCCTTGAAGGACGTGGAGGACTACCTGTCCCTTCTGTCCCAGACCGATGCTTATTACGCCCAGATCCTGGAATTTGAAAACCAGAAGGCCGATGCGGGCCTGGGTCCCTCGGATGCCACCATCGACCGGATCCTGGAATCCTGTGAGAGCTACCGGATCGATCCGGACCAGAACTTTCTCACTGAAACCTTTGCCGCCAGGCTGGCGGCCCTGGAACAAGAGGTCCCTCTGACCCCAGAGCAGAAGGCGGACCTCCACTCCCGCCATCTGTCCGCCATACAAGGACATTTCATCCCGGCCTACGAGTCCATGATCCAGGGCATGACCGCTCTTAAAGGGCGCGGGATCAACGACGGCGGCCTGGCCGGAGCCAGGGACGGGAAGCAGTATTATGAATACCTGGTAAAAACCGGGCCCGGACTCTCCTATACGGTCCCGGAGCTTAAGGAGGCCTTAAAGGCCAGGATCCAAAAGGACTACGAGGCCCTGGGCCGGATCCTCCGGGAGACTCCCGCTGCCGGTCTGGAAAACGCCTCCTTTTCCCTGACCGATCCCCAGGCCATCCTTCTGGACCTCCAGGAGCAGATGAAGGGGCTTTTCCCGGAGCTTTCCCAGTGCGGCTATGAGGTCCGCCAGGTGCCCTCCTGTCTGGAGGGTTCCTTAAGCCCCGCCTTTTATCTGACGGCTCCTGTGGACGACAGGGACCAGAACGTCATCTACATCAACGGCGGCTCCACCGACAGCCGGAAGGACCTCTATACCACCCTGGCCCACGAGGGCTTTCCCGGCCATCTCTACCAGACCGTATACAGCCGGACCCACGCGAAAACGCCGCTGTCCGCTCTTTTAAGCTGCTCCGGAGCCAACGAGGGCTGGGCCACCTATGTGGAAAATATCGCCTGTACCTTTGACAACGGCCTTTCCAGGGCCGCCGGAAAGTACCGGGCCCATATGCGCTCCCTGTCCCTCTGCGTCCATGGCCTGCTGGATATTGGGATCAATTATGACGGCTGGGACGAGGCCAGAGCCGGGGAATTCATCCGCTCCTGCTTCCAGGCCGACGACCAGACGGTCCGGGAGCTGTGGCAGGTGATGATCGATAACCCAGCCAATTATCTGGAGTACTGCGGAGGATATATTGAATACATGGACATGAGAGAGCAGGCGGAGGCCGCCCTGGGAAGCCGTTTTTCTCCCCTGGACTTCCATAAGCTCCTCCTGGATCTGGGGCCTGTGCCCTTTTCTGTGATCCGCCCCCGGTTTACGGCCTGGCTGGAGGAACAGGTCTGACAGGCTGCGGGCCTGTCAGAATTATATTTACTGTCTATACTTTATATAGTATAATATTTACAGACACTAATTTATAATTTCTGTTCAAGGAGGTGTTTTATGGGCAGATCCATTCTTTTTCTGATTTTACTTTTTGTTTTCCCTCTTTCTGCCTGCTCCCATAAATCGTCCGCTCCGGTTTCTGCCGATACGATGCCGGACATGGAGGAGCTCCTGGCCTATTCCCAATCCCACTCCCAGGAAGAGTATGAGAAAAAATTAAAGGAGATCCAGGCAGTCATCGACAATACCTCTTACGAGGAGCTCTGCCAGATCCTTACCGATTCCCTGGCTTCCTGGGCGGATACACAGACCGATTATGAGATCACCGATACCTCCATAGAATTTTCCGAGGATCCTCTGCTGATGGATGAGCAGAGGAAGGAAAAGCTGTATAACAACTGGACCGTATCTGTAAATATCCAGCTGGCCGGAGATGAGAAGTCCAAATATGATGTTCCCGATGCAGCCGCCATCTACCGCCAGGCGGCAGATGCGCTGCGGAGCACTCCCTACGGGGCCTATAAGCTCCATACCTTAAAGATAACCGCCAGCAGCGACCCGGACCGGATCCTGACCTCGGAGCAGGAAGGCCGCTTCTTCCTTACAGACTCTGCCTTTTCCCTTCCCCAGGAGCCGGAAGAGCTGGCGATCCAGAAAACGGTCCTGGAACAGGTGGAGGAGTTCAACCAGGAGTACTTTTCCGATGAGCGCTACCGCGGACAGAATGTGACCTTAAAGCGGTTCGGATCCCCCAGGGATTCTTCTGTTCTTTACCTGGAGTTTCCCATCTACGCTCCGCCCTTTGACCAGGACATGGCTGCCTTTGCCGACAGCCTGGAAGCCCACGGCCAGGAATTTTTCCATGTAATTACGGAAAATAATGAAAATCTGGAATATTTAAAAAAATGTGGGATAACCTCTGTGACTGTCCGTTTTGTCACCTCCTGGGACAACCGCCTAGAAGGCCCCGAGCGGTACCGGGAATTTTCCTGGGAGCTTTAAACCGCGGATCATTTTTTCATTTTCTGATTTCTTATACCGCAATTCTGCGCTATAATGGAAGAAGCGAAAATGTACGGGCGAAGCCCGCAGACCTGTCAGTTTCCATGTAAAGGAGAAATGAATATGAATGAAGTAATGAACGCCATCCTGACCCGGAGAAGCATCCGGAAGTTCACCGCAGACCCCATTCCCGCCGAAGTCCTGGAGGACCTTGTGAAGGCTGCCCTCCATGCTCCCAGCGGCATGGGAAAACAGACCTGGCAGTTTACCGTGGTCACAAACCATGAGATCATCCATCGTCTCTGCGGCCTCATCGGGACTGAACTGGGCCGGGAAGGCTACGACATGTACGGCCCTGCCGCTGTGATCATCCCCTCCAATGAAAAGGAAAGCCCCTGGGGGAAGGAGGACAACGCCTGCGCCATGGAAAATATCTTCCTGGCGGCCCGCTCTTACGGCGTCGGCTCCGTATGGATCAACCAGATGCAGAACATCCACGACCGTCCGGCAGTCCGCGCCCTGTTAAACGAGATCGGCGTTCCCGCAGACCATGTGATCTACGGCGTGGCCGCCCTGGGCTATGCGGATCCCTCCGTACCGGTGGAGCCCAAGGAGCGCACCGGAAAAGTCGTATATGTAAAATAGCGCGTAAAACCCCGCCGGGAAACGCTGTAAAGAGGGATTTGAACCTCCCTGTTCTGCAGCGGTCCCGGCGGGGATCTTTATGAGTCCCGACGATCTGCCGGGGAATGTGGTCACTTCTTATTCCTTTATTATCTGTTATCTGTTTAAATTATATTATATTTTACAGATATTTTTCATTTACTTTTTTATAAAAAGTCTTATGGCGGATGCCTCAATTAATATTTCTGATAAAAAATTGATTTCTCTTTTTACCCTGCCCTAAAAGAATTGCAGTCAATTTCTTTACACCGGACTCTATCTCCTCTTCATTGGCATGCCCCAGACTCAGTCTGTAATAATTATCATTTTTAAATTCATCCAAGAAAAATCCCCTTGTATCCATCATCCGGATATTATTTTTGTAAAAATCCGGCTGGACCCGTTCAAAGGGAATCCCCTGTTTGAGTCTGAGACAGGCAAAAAATCCAGAATCTGGAATGTCCCATGCAATCTCTCCTCCCGTGTCAATACCCGCAGCCGTATCCTTTAGCTTTTTCATTCGATCCATATAAATTCTTCTGATCTCTTTCCTGTTTTTCTGGTACATACCGCTCTCCAGAAAAATCGTAAGTGCCCCCTGGGAAAGGATCGCACTGTATGTATCTGTCCACTGTTTATAGTCCAGAAATACATTTAACAGAAGGGGAGGAAGGACCACTGCCGCCAGGCGTAGTCCCGGCATCAATATTTTAGAAAAACTTTTTATATAGATCACCTTATCATAGATATCCGAAAAATAGACAGGATCTCTCTTTGTGTCAGTCTCAAAATCAGCGGCTATATCATCCTCAACAATATATACATTATATTTATCTGCCAAGCGCACAAGCTCCTCTCTCTCCTTTTTCGTATAGCTTTGCCCTGTCGGATTATGATATCTGGATACTGTATAAAAAAACTTAATATTCCCATATTGGAACTGTTTTTCCAAATCATCAAAATCGATCCCGCCAGGCCCCCTCATAATCCCTACTCTGGGGGTTTGTGTGATCTCCAGATTCTTTATCATTCCATAATACGCCGGCTGCTCCACCAGGACTGTCTGCTTTCCATTGGGAAACGGCATCCTGCACAGGATATCCAATACCTGCTGGGAGCCGGAGACAACCACAATATTTTCCTTTTTTGTGTAAATCTGGTACTCCGTCAAGTGCCTCTGAAGGGCTGATATGAGCTCTGGTATTCCCTTCGTATCTGAATACGAAAACAGCCGCTTATAATACAGATTTGTTGCCTTGTTGATGCATTTTTTAAAATCCTGGTACGGAATATACCGGATATCCGGCGCACCCGAATAGAAATCGACCAGCATCTGCGAAGATGTGGGCAGAAGTTTCCCTCCCAAAACAAAAAATCCCCGCTTCGGAACTGAATATATAAAATTTTCCCGTTCCAGATAGCCATACGCCTCTTTCACTGTCCCTACACTTGTAGAAAACGCATCTGCCATTTCTCTTAAAGAAGGGAGCTGCTGGTTTGGAAGCAATGTTTTACTCTGAATATTTTCCCGGATCTGTTCCGCAATGCTTTCGTATTTGTACATATGCCCTCCGAATCTGTACTATAACAGCATGTATTTTTTACATTTGATTTTAAATTTGTACCAGTATATCATAAATATATATTCAAAAGCAATGCGCATTGTATAATTTACATTTTTTTCTGAAAGGGGGATTCCTATGAAATCCATTCGTAAGCCTACTTTTACTGAAGCAGTCACTCCCATTGTTTCCATGTTTTTTATCCTGCTGGTTGGCCGCGGAATCTACGGGGCTCCGATTGAAGCCCTCCTGATCATATCCTCCTCCATTGCCGCCTTTATTGCATGGCGCGTCGGACTGAGCTGGGATGATATGATTGAAGGAGTCTCTGAAAAAATCGCGAAGGCAATGCCTGCCATTCTGATTTTAATAGCTGTTGGCATCGTGGTCGGTACCTGGATGTTGTCCGGAACCATTCCCATGCTGATCTATTATGGGATCCAGATCGTAAATCCAAAATTTTTCTTTGTAACTGCCTTTATTATCTGCGCGATCCTATCCACCTGTACCGGAACCTCCTGGGGTTCATGTGCCACCATTGGTGTTGTTTTGATCGTAATCGCCCAGGGACTGGGAATCCCTCTCCCTATCACAGCTGCTGCCGTTGTAGGAGGTTCGTATTTTGGCGATAAGATGTCTCCCCTGTCAGATACCACAAATCTGGCCCCTCTGGCAGCTGGTGCAAACATTTTTGATCATATACGCCACATGTTTTATACAACCCTCCCCGCCTCGCTCGCAACACTTGCAATTTATGCCGTTTTAGGCTTTCGCACAAATGCTGAAGTTCTGACCGGTACAGAAACGATCGAGGGAATGCTGGACAATATCTCTTCTATTTTCAATCTGAACGTGATGGTCCTTTTTATTCCGGTCATTATTATTCTGATCGGCTCCATCACCCGGAAGCCCACGATTCCTGTCATGCTTCTTTCTAGTTTGTCTGCCGGAATTATCGCTGTGGTTTTCCAGGGATTTTCCATACAGGATTTTTTAAATGTTACTGTAAATGGCTTTTCTCTTGATCTGGTTGCAGCCAGGGGAATTGACACGAGTCAGATTCTTCCAGAAATCTCCAAGCTTTTAAACCGCGGCGGAATCAATAGTATGATGGAAACGATCCGGATGATCCTCTGCGCATTTTCCTTCGCTGGCATTATCACAAAATCTGGCTGCCTGGATGTAATTCTTCAAAAACTATTGGAGTATGTAAAAAATCGTGCTGGTCTGATCATTTCTACCATGGCTTCTACGATTCTGATGGCCATTACCACCGGAAGCGATTTTCTTACTATTCTGATCCCAGGTGAGCTTTTTGCAGATGCTTATAAAAAAATGGGGCTGGCCTCCCGCAATCTTTCCCGTACTTTAGAGGACTGTGGTACATGCGTAGTGGCTCTTATCCCCTGGTCCGCAGCTGGCGCTTACTGTGCAGGTGTTTTAGGAGTATCGACCCTGGAGTACCTTCCATACTCATTCTTTGGATTCTTCAGTGTTCTGATGGCTCTTATCTGCGCCATTACCGGATATGGTATTCTGAGTCTGGATGATGAGAAAAAACACAACAAAAAAAGGAGGTCATGATCTTATGCTGGCAAAACAAATCAAAGACTATCTTCAGCTGCATCTCTCTGATATGATGGAGCTTCTAAAGGAACTGGTAAACTGTAATACAAGCTCTGATTTCAAACCTGGTATTGACGCCGTAGGAGAAAAGCTTGCAAAGGAATTTGAAAAAATTGGATACAGCACAGAAACGCTCTATAATGACAACTGCGGAAACAGTGTGATCGCCCGGTCAGAGGGAAATGGATCAAGAGTGTTATTAATCTGTCACCTGGACTCCGTTTTTGCCCGAGGAACTGACTGCATCGAGAGCTTTAAAATAGAAGGAGACCGCGCTTACGGAAATGGTGTTGTTGATATGAAGGCCTGTCTTGTAAACTGCCTTTATGCACTGAAAGCCCTGCATGATCTGGATGTTCCTGATCTTCCTGGTATTACGGTTTTCATGAGCGGTGATGAAGAAAAGGGAAGCTTATCTGTTCTTGACAGGATCCGTGAGGAAGGACGCAATGCGGACTGGTGCCTGGTAACTGAGGGCTCCCGGCCAGGCATGGCCGTCGTTACCCAGAGGAAAGGAAACGCCTATATCCATGTACATGCCCATGGAAGAGCTGTACACGCTGGAAATGAACCCCAGGCCGGACGAAACGCCATAGAAGAGCTTGCCCTTAAAATTGCCCGGTTAAGGGGACTGAATAACTACGATACCGGAACGACCTTTACAGTTACGACGATCTCCGGCGGACAAAACCGTATCATCGTTCCAGAGGACGCCAGTTTTTATGCTGATATGAGATTCTATACCATGGATGAGTGGAAACGCCTGAAATCCTCTCTGGAACAGATCCTTTCCAAGCCGGACATAGAGGGGATCCAGTTAAGCTATGAGCTTACCTTAAACCGCCCGCCGCTGACTCTGGTAAACGGCACAGATAAACTGCATAAGATCGTAAAAGAATCCAGCAGGGAGCTGGGAATTCCCTGGCTGACATCCCAGCCCGGAGGCGTCAGCGACGGAAACTTTGTATCAGCAGAAGGAACTCCTACCATAGACGGAATGGGGCCGACTGGCGGTATGATGTGCTCCCCAGAGGAGTTTCTTGAGATCAGTACCATGGTCCCCTGCGGCTCACGCCTGGCCCTTACCATTACGAAACTTGGTAACCTGTAACTATGTGCTGCTCCAGTCCATTTCCAAAGCCGCCAGATAATTTTTTCATTTTCCGATTTCTTATGGCGCAATTCTGCGCTATAATAGAAGAAGCGAAAATGCATGGGAACTGGCCGCAGTCCTGTCAGTTTCCATGCAGCCCAGAAAGGAGAAAATCTTATGGAACGAGCAAAGCAGTTAATGGAAATGGTCGCAAAGTATGAATCCCTGATCTACGATACCGCCGACTATATCTGGAAGAACCCGGAGACCGGATACCGGGAGTGGAAGACCTCCGCATATATGGAGGAGCATTTCGAGGCCCTGGGCTACACCCTCACCAAAGCCGGAAACATCCCCGGCTTCTACGCCGATCTGGACACCGGAAGACCCGGACCGAAGATCGCCATCTTAGGAGAGCTGGATTCCCTGATCGTTGGAAATCACCCGGACGCGGATCCCGAGACTCACGCGGTCCATGCCTGCGGCCATAACGCCCAGTGTGCCATCCTTCTGGGAGTTGCCGCTGCCATGAAGGAGCCGGGCGCGCTGGATGGTCTCTGCGGCTCCATCCGTTTCATGGCTGTACCGGCCGAGGAGCTGATCGAGCTGGGCTTCCGGGAGGAATTACGGAAGCAGGGCGTGATCCGGTATTTCGGCGGAAAGGTGGAATTTATTTCCAGAGGCTACTTTGACGGCGTTGACATGGCCATGATGATTCATTCCGGAAAGCTTCCCGAGGGAAAGACCCTGTCCGTCAGCCAGGGCTGCAACGGCTGTATCACCAAGAATATCACCTTCAAGGGCGTGGCCTCCCATGCCGGCGGTTCTCCGGAAGCCGGAAAGAATGCGCTCTATGCGGCCACCTGCGGACTGAATGCCGTCAACGCCATCCGCGAGACCTTCGTGGACAGCGAGCACATCCGCTTCCATCCCATCATCACCGAGGGCGGAGCAGCCGTCAACGCCATCCCGGAGACAGCCAAGGTGGAATCCTATGTACGCGGCGCTTCCTTTGACAGCATCCGTGATTATAATAAAAAGGTAAACCTGGCTCTGGCCGGAGCGGCCGCCTCTCTGGGCTGCAATGTGGAGCTGGACGACCATCCGGGCTACTTCCCCTTAAATAACGACGCCAACATGACGGAGATCCTGACAGAGGCTATGGAAGCGGTGACCGGGCCCGGTACTGTGACCCGCGGCTCCTGGGGGACCGGCTGCACCGATATGGGCGATGTTTCCGCCATCATGCCGGCTATCCATCCCCATGCCAGCAGCTCCATCGGCACCGGACACGGCAAGGACTACTATGTGGCTGACAAGAAAGCCGGCTGCCTGTATCCGGCCCAGTGCCTGACCGTAGCTGCCTCCATGTTCCTGGAAAACGACGCCGCCAGGGCAAAGAAGGTCCTCGCCGAGGCGAAGCCTTACTTTAAGTCCAAAGATGAGTATCTGGCTGCCATTGACAATCTGACCATGGATAAAGACGCTGTCATCTACAACGAGGACGGCACCGTTACCCTGGATTTCTGTCAGAGATAACGCCGAAAAGCCAATCCATTCAAGCAGGGGGCAGGTGCAGCCCATATGAGCTGCATCCGCCCCCTGTTCTTTTCCCTTCCGGTATCTTCAGACAGATACCGCCTGTCTTTATATAAACAGATATTGGAACAGATTAAAGCTATAACCCACAAAAATGATCCCCACGGTACAGACCGCCGCAAATGTTCCCAGGAGCCGCGGCTTCACCGCCTTTCCCAGCATGACCATAGACGGAAAGCTCAAGGTTGTGACCGCCATCATGAAGCTTAAGATGGTCCCCAGCTGGGCGCCCTTGGCCAAAAGCGCCTCTGCCACCGGGATGGTCCCGAAAATATCCGCGTACATGGGAACGCCCACCAGTACGGCCAGGACTACGCCAAAGGGATTTCCGCTTCCCAGGGCAGTCTCGATCCATGCCTCGGGGATCCAGTTGTGGATCACGGCTCCGATCCCCACGCCTGCAAGGATATACGGGAATACCTTTCTGAAGGTGGATTCCACCTGGTCCCTGGCATAGACCAGCCGGTCCCGGACCGTAAGCGCCGGGCCTTCAAGGTCCACCCGGCCCGCCATCCGGATAAATTCCTCCACCTGCGTCTCCATGTGCAGCTTTTCGATCAGCGTTCCCCCAAGGACCGCCTCAAAAAGTCCCAGAAGAACGTATACAGCCGCGATCTTCACACCGAAAATACTCGTCAGGAGCACCAGGCTCCCCAGATCCACCATGGGGGAGGAGATCAGAAAGGAAAAGGTCACGCCCAGAGGAAGGCCTGCCCCCGTAAATCCCATGAACAGGGGGATGGAGGAGCAGGAGCAGAACGGGGTCACCGTTCCCAGAAGGGCCGCCGCGATCCTGGCCCCCAGCCCATGGAACCGCCCCAGGATCCTTTTGCTGCGCTCCGGCGGAAAATAGCTCTGGATATAAGAGATCACAAAGATCAGCGTACATAATAAAATCGTGATCTTAATGATATCATAGATAAAAAAATGTACGCTGCCGCCAAGTCTGGAGGAAATATCGGTTCCCATGGCCGTAAGGCCCGCTCCTACCGCGTCCTTCAGCCATTTCATGCCGAGGATCTGGTCCTGGATCAGACTCCACAGCCCCTTTCCTGCCCCCATCATTTCTTCAGCAGACGGACGATCTCCGATGTCTTCGCCGTCCGTCCCGCGATCACCAGCTTACCGTCGATCATCAGCGACGGTGCCGCCATGACGCCCAGCTTCACGATCTCCATCAGGTCTCCGACCTTTTCCACCACTGCATCGCTGCCGGTCTCCTTTACGGCCTCCATCACATTTTCATACAGCTTATCGCAGTTTTCACATCCCATACCGATCACCTTTATGACCATGTTATCCTCCTTTAATTCTTAAGCTTCATCTCGCTGCCCACATGCTCCTCCCAGGCGGAGAAGATCTTTTTTATGACCATGGGACCGATCTTTGAAATAAACACCAGCTGGGACCGTTCAAAGGCCCCGCACTCCTTATAGTCGATCAGGGAGCCTACCACGTCCACCTGGGTCCAGCCCGTCTCTTTAAGATCACAGAAGCCCTTGATCCGGTGTACATCCGGAGCCACCGCCGCTAAAAATTTGTGGAGCTTTTCCTTTTCCACCTGGCCCTCGTATTCCATGAACAGGGACTTGGGCTTTGTTTCCACTGAGTTGGTGGTCTCCTCGCTTTCGGCCCACTGGAAGATCCTCAGATCCTTCTGTAAAAAGGAATGATCCATTTCCCCATTGACACTTTCAAGAATCTCACACACCGGGTTGATCTCCCGGATCTTTTCTGCCACCTGCTCCATCAGCCCCGCATCTGCCAGGTCTGTTTTTGTAATGACCGCCAGATTGCAGTGCTTCAGCTGGCGGAAGGCCGTCTCCTCATCCTTGACCTGCTCCAGGAAGTTCACCGCATCCACAAAGCAGATCACGCCCTTAAAATCGTATTCCTTTTCCGAAGCGATCCGAGCCGCGTCCAGGATCTCCTGGACATTGGAGGGATCTCCCCAGCCGGAGCTTTCCACAAAAAGATAGTCAAAATCCCGCTGGGCCATTTCCGCCAGGGCCTTGACAAAATTTAACTTCTGGCAGGTGCAGAAAATAGAGCCCCGGTTGATCTCCACCATCTGGATATCGTCATTCCGCAGGATCGTTCCATCGATCCCCAGCTTCCCGAATTCATTCTGGATGACCCCGATCCGGCTGCCCTTCAGTCTCTCCAGAAGCTTTAATAACGCCGTGGTCTTTCCAGAGCCCAGAAAGCCGGTCAGAACGTACAGCTTCGTATTCACAGTTTCCATTTTTTCCATGTCCTCCTTTTTTCCCTCTTTCTTCCCGCAGCCGCAGACCCCTGTCCCCGTCTCCGGGACCATCAGCCCCTCCGCCGCCCGGCAGATCTCTCCCACTCTGGCCTTATTCAGAGAATAATGGGTCCATTTTCCCTCCCGCCGCGGGATCACAAGCCCCGTGTCGGTCAAAAGCTTCATATCGTGGGACAGAGTCGGCTGCGTAATATGAAATTCCTCCAGGATCTTACAGGCGCAGAGCTCGCCTCCTGCCAGCATGTGGACGATCTTCAGCCGCTTGGGATCTGAAAGAGCTTTAAACAGCCTGGCATACTCTGTATAGTCCAAATTTACATATCCCCTTTTACAGATAGATTTTTTTCTATGTTTGCATTATAATTCTCATATAGAATTTTGTCAATATATTTTTTCCAAAAAGGGCTGCTGCAAAGAGAAAGCCGTCCCGCTTTCCTTTTACAGCAGCCCCTCTTTTCACCAGCCTTCTCTTACTTTCTTATACCGGGAGGGCCGGACTGGGGACGGCCAACGGCCTTTCCCTGCCGGGTCCCGGGCCTCTGTCTCCCAGCGCCCCTTCCGGCTTTAATCCCATCCTTCCGCCTTCCGGAACTATTTCCTGCTTCCGGCGCAGCCTTCCCCTTCCCGGATCCGCGCTTTTCAGCCGTCTTCTTCACACTGTATCCAAAGGTTCCCAGGCATTCCCCCAGGCCGTAATACCGCCCGTGGGAGTAGGCCATGGGTCTGGCCGCTGACAGGTGGAAGGTGTCCTTTTCATCCATATATTTTTCGTCCACGTCCACCGCCACCACCTGGGCCAGAAACATATGATGGCTTCCCAGCTCATCCACCCGCACCACCCGGCACTCCAGGTTCACCGGACATTCCCGGATCAGCGGGACTGAGACCTTACTGGCTTTTTCCTTCGTGAGCCCCATATCTGCCCATTTATCCGTATCCCGGCCCGACCGGACGCCGCAGTAGTCCGTAGCCCGGGCCAGCTCCTCTGTGGTCAGGTTTACCACAAACTCCCCGGTCTCCCGGATCATATGGTAGGAATACCGCTCCGGCCGGATGCTGATGGTCAGCATCGGCGGATTGGTGCACACCGTTCCCGCCCAGGCCACGGTGATGATATTGGCGTTTCCCTCTTTATCGGCCACAGAGACCATGACCGCGGGAACGGGGTACAGCATGTTCCCCGGCTTAAACTGTCTTTTTCCCATAAAATTCCTCCAGCTCCCGCCGCTTACTGCTGCAGCGCCATCATGATCTGGGGGGCCAGCTGCTTCTTTCTGGAAACCACGCCCGGAAGGCTGACGATGCCGTCCATCTCTTCCATCTCCTCGTCTCCGGAGCCATCCTCATCTGCCATATGGAAGGCCGTGGAAACAAGCTGCTCGGCCCCCTGGCCCACGCAGATCAGGTCCGTGGACTCTGTCAGGATATTAGTCAGCATGAAGAACATCATATCCGCGTCATGCTGCTCTCTGGCCTTCTCCGTATAAGCCAGCATCCGGGGCTTCAAATTCTCCAGCTCCTCTGAATCCAGAGAGGTGATCTGGCCGATCCCGAACACAGAATTTCCCACCGTGAACCGCTTGAAATCCTGGTAGAAAATGTCCTCGTCCGATTTTCCCTTCAGATTGCTGCCAGCTGCAAACATCTTTTTTGCATACTCCTCGGCATGGATCCCCGCGATCTCCGCCAGAGCCAGGGCCGCCTCCTTATCCACCGCTGTGCAGGTGGGGGAACGGAACAGCAGCGTGTCTGAAATAATGGCGCTGCATAAAAGTCCCGCTGTGGTCTTATCGATCTTCACGTTATTTTCCTGGTACATCTGGTAAATGATGGTAGCCGTACAGCCCAGAGGCTGGTTTCTGAAAAATACCGGAGACATGGTCTGCACCGTTCCAAGACGGTGATGGTCGATGATCTCCCGGATATCCGCCGTCTCAATGCCCTCGACGGCCTGGGTCCGCTCGTTGTGATCCACCAGGATGATATGTTTTCCCTTAGCTCCCAGCAGGTTCCGGCGGGAGATCATGCCCAGATATTTTCCGTCGGAATCCAGGATCGGGAAATCACGGTGGCGCTTGTTGGCCATGATGTCCCGGATATCGTCAATGGGGTCCTCATCGGAGAAGCCGATGATATTTTCCATGGTCATAAAATAGCTGATGGGCATGGACTGGTTGATCAGTCTCGCGGTGGTATATGTATCATAGGGCGTGGTGATCACCGTGCAGCCCCGTTCTTGGGCCAGCTTCCGGATGGTCAGGGAAACGCCAGCGCCCTCGCAGACAATAATGCAGCCCGCCTCCATCTCAATGGCGCAGAGCTGGGATTCGTACCGGTTTCCCAGGATCACCAGGTCATGCTTTTCAATATAATTCTCCATCAGATCCGGATTTGCGGCGGCGATCAGGACCTTTCCCTTATCAAAATATGCCTCCGCGTCTCCCACCACAATGCTGCCCTCCAGGGTATCCAGGATGTTGGAATACTTGGTATTGGCCTTGGAAATGATACTGCTGTCATACAGGTTCATATAGGATTTGGTAATATCTCCGATGGTGATGACGCCCTCTAAAACGCCCTCCTCTGTGACACAGGGGATCGTCACCACATTGTTTTCCTGCATGAGGCTCCATGCGGTCTTCAGGGAGATGCCCCGGTCCACGCCTTTGGTCTTGCGGATCTCAATATCCTTTACCTGGGTCTTCACGCTTTCCACCAGACGGGGCGCTTCCACCTGGAAAAAATCCAGTACAAACTGCGTCTCCGGATTCACATTTCCAGCGCGGCACGGTTCATATTCCTTTCCCGTCAGCGTCCGCTTCAAGGCGGCATAGCAGATGGCAGAACAGATGGAATCCGTATCCGGGTTCCGGTGTCCAATGACCAGCGTCTTCTGCTTTTCTGTATTTATCATAAATGGTCTTCGTCCTTTCCGATGATTTCATGGTCACATTCCAGTTCTTTCTTAAGTATAGCACACAGGGTAAAAACCGTACACCCGGGAATTTGTACAAAAAGCAAAGCAAAACGGGGGCATAATCAGACATGCCCCCGGATATTTATCTGTTTTTTTGAACTGTTACTTTTTCACGATCTGTACCCGGAAATCACCGGTTCCATCGTAGTAATAATCTCCCACAACCTTTAAGCGGTAGCCCGCCGGAACCGTCGTCATCTCTGTACAGTTGATAGTACCCTTGCCGTCCACAAGGCCTTCGGCCCAGATCTGTCCGGGCGCCCATACCGTATTGTCTTCCTTACAGTAGTATACCACATTGACCCAGCCGCCGGTCTTGGTGTCGTCCTTTACGATACGGACACGCAGCTCGCTGCCGCCGTCGTAATAGTAATCGCCAACGACCTTCAAGTGATAGCCCTTGGGTACTGTGGTCATTTCACTGGAGTTTACATTTCCTTTTCCATTCACAAGGCCCTTGGCCCAGATCTCTCCGGGGGCCCACACGGTGTTGTCCTCCTCACAGTAATATACCACGTTGACTCTTCCGCCCTGGGTCTTCTCCTTAATGACCTCCACCCGGAGCTCATCGCCGCCGTTATAGTAGTAATCGCCCACGACCCTCAGCTTATAGCCCTCGGGCACTGTGGTCATTTCACTGGAGTTCACATTTCCTTTTCCGTTCACAAGACCCTTGGCCCAGATCTCTCCGGGAGCCCACACGGTATTGTCTTCCTCGCAGAAATATACTACATTGACCCAGCCGCCTTTTTTCTCCTGGTTATTGTTGTTTCCGTTTCCATTGTTGTTTCCATTATGGTGCCCGTTGTGATGGCCGTTTCCGTTCTGATGGCCATGGTGATGGCCATTGCCCGGCCAGCGGTCGTCATCATCATCGTCCCAGTCGTCATCATCCCAACGGTCATCGTCATCCCAGCGGTCGTCGTCATCCCAACGGTCATCATCGTCATCGTCGTCATCATCCCAGCGGTCTTCCCACTTGTCTTCCCATTTATCTTCCCACTTATCGTCCCAGTCTCTGGCCAGGGCCTCAATGCTCGTCAGCTGGGTACCTGCGATCATAAAAGCTGCTGCGAATAATAATCCCTTTACATTTCTCTTTCTCATATGATGTCCTCCTTTTATCTGATTTCACGATTTTTTTCTTCTTTATATCTGGATTATAGTATAAAATTTCCATGATTTCAACAGATTGGAAAAGACGTAAGAAAACGTATGAAAAATGTAAAAATGTAATAAAAAAGTAATATTCGTAACATTCTTTCTATACATTTTTCCCAGTAGCACCCCGTGAACAAAACTTACAAAAGCCGCTTACAATAGTTTCATAATCTATTTACAATTTATTCATATTTTGTTCACATATATTTTTTATACTAATTGCATAGAAAAAATTTATTTCTCATCGCCAATATGACAAATTGCACATAGATTTTTCATAATTGCCCCGGCTGTCGCAGCCGGGGTCTCCTCATTTTATCCCAATACCAGCTTCGCAGCCCCATAGATCCCCGCATCGTTTCCCAGTGTAGCCAGGAGAACCTTTGCCTTCTTTGTGGCCATGGGCGATAACTGGTCGTGGTATCTCTGGATCTTTTCGGTCAGAAAGGTCCCAGCCCTGGAAACGCCGCCCCCGATCAGATAAGCCTCCGGATCCACCACCATGGTGATCCCGGCCATGGCCCAGCCCAGATACCGGCAGGAGGTCTCCACTGACTCCAGGGCCAGAGGATCCCCTGCCCTGGCTGCGTCCAGCACGCTCTTAGCCGACAGATTTTTCACTTCCCGCAGAGATGAGGGCCGCGCCGGATCTGCCTCCAGGAGTTTCCTGGCCAGACGGGCGATCCCCGTGGCCGAAGCTGCCTGCTCCAGACATCCGTATCCGCCGCAGTTGCACTGCTCCGTCTCTCCTTCGATCACATGGATATGGCCGATCTCGCCGCCGACGCCCTGCATACCAGACCAGATCTTTTCATTGAGGATAATACCGCCGCCGACGCCCGTTCCCAGGGTGATCATGACCATATTTTTATAGCCGCGGCCGCCTCCCTGCCACAGCTCCCCCAGGGCAGCCACATTGGCGTCATTGGCGCTCTTTACCGGCATCCCGTCCAGAAGGCCGCTTAGGATCTCCTGGGGGTTCATGGCCTTCCAGCCCAGGTTCACGCAGAATTCCACGTGGCCATCCTCCAGGACCGGCCCCGGAAGTCCCATGCCGGCTCCTTCAAAATCTGCCGTCGAAAGTCCCCTTTCCGCTGCCTTTTTCTTTATGGCCGCCGCAATATCCTCCAGGATATGCGCCCCTCCGTTTTCCTTTCTCGTGGGGATCTCCCACTTCTCCAGGAGCGTTCCGTCCTGCTCAAACATACCGAGCTTTACGGTCGTGCCTCCGATATCGATTCCAATGCATTTCCGGCTCATGACTGATCCTCCCTTTCTCCTGGCCGCCCGCATTCCTTCCTCCCGCTCCTGCGGCCTTTTTCCATGTTTTTTCTGTTCCTTCCATAAAAAGATTCCGGGACCGGATTTCCACACCATCCGGCCCCGGTCCCATACTCTGTATTACAGCGCTTTTACAGTATTGACCACGTTCTCCACCGTAAAACCAAATTTTTCAAACAGCTTTGCTGCCGGAGCGCTGGCTCCGAAGCTCTTCATGCATACATACGCTCCATCCAGGCCCACATATTTTCCCCATCCGAAATCGGAAAGCGCTTCGATGGCGACTCTCTTTCTTACGGCCCTCGGAAGGACTGCCTCCCTGTACTCTGCGCTCTGCTCCTCGAAAAGCTCCATACACGGCATGGAGACCACGCGTACCTTCGTTCCTTCTGCCTCCAGCTCTGCCTTGGCCTTCACTGCCAGCTCCACCTCGGAGCCGCTGGCAATGAGGATCACCTCCGGCGTACCCTCGCAGTCGTCGATCACATAGCCGCCCTTTAAGGCCTCCCTGCTGCTGCCCGTGATGGGGGCCAGGTTCTGTCTTGTGAGCACCAGAGCTGTGGGAGTCTTCTCAGAGGATGCGGCGGTCAGCCATGCGGCAGATGTCTCCGTTGCATCGCAGGGGCGGAATACCCGCAGGTTGGGCATGGCCCGCAGCATGGCAAGCTGCTCGATGGGCTCATGGGTCGGTCCGTCCTCGCCGACGCCGATGCTGTCATGGGTCAGTACAAAGGTCAGCGGAACGCCCATAAGAGCAGAAAGTCTCGCCATGGGCTTCACATAATCGCTGAATACAAAGAACGTGGCGACATAGGCCCGTAAACCGCCGTGGAGCATGATACCGTTTCCGATGGCGGCCATGGCCAGCTCTCTCACACCAAAATGGATGTTTCTTCCCGCCGGGTTTTCTGCGGAGAAATCGCCCTCGCCCTTCATCTCCGTTTTATTGGAGGGTCCCAGGTCTGCGGATCCGCCGATCATGCCCGGGATCTCATCCTTCAGAAGATTGATCATTTTTCCGGATAAGGATCTGGTGGCCTCCGGCTTTTCCTGCTCCAGCCATAATTTTTCATTGTTCATAAGAGAATCCGCATCCACTCCGCTGTGGTACTTCTCCCAGAGCGCTTCCATCTCCGGATATTCCTGGCAGTAGGCTGCAAACATCACGTTCCAGGCTGCCTCTGTCTCTGCCTTTTCCTCTGCCAGCTTTGCAAAGTGGGCATATACCTCGTCCGGTACGAAGAACGGCTCCTCATAGGGCCAGCCCAGGGTCTCCCGCATGGCCTTTACATTGTCCACGCCCAGAGGCTCGCCGTGGGCGCTGGCCTTGCCCTGCTTGGCCGGACAGCCGTAACCGATCTCTGTTTTAATGGTGATGAAGGACGGACGTTCCGTATCGGCCTTTGCCGCCTCGATGGCCAGGCCGATGGCGTCTAAGTTGGTGCCGTCCTCTACGGTGATGGTCTGGAAGCCGAAGGCCTTCATGCGCTCCTCCACGTTCTCCCTGAAGGCCAGGTCTGTGCTTCCCTCAATGGAGATCCGGTTGGAGTCATAAAGAACGATGAGCTTGGAAAGGCCCATGGTCCCGGCCAGGGAGAACGCCTCGGAGGAGATCCCCTCCATCATGCAGCCGTCGCCGCCCAGCACATAGGTGTAGTGATCCACCACTGGATAATTTTCCTTATTAAATACGGCAGCCAGATGCTTTTCAGCCAGGGCCATACCCACTGCCATGCCCATTCCCGCGCCCAGAGGGCCTGTGGTCGCTTCCACTCCGACGGTGTGGCCGTACTCGGGATGTCCCGGCGTCAGAGAGCCCAGCTGGCGGAAATTCATGATATCCTCCTTGGTAAGCCCGTATCCGAACAGGTGTAAAAGGGAATACAGAAGCATGGAGCCATGGCCGCCGGAAAGGATGAAGCGGTCCCGGTTCTCCCATTTGGGGTTGGCCGGATTGTGATTCATGTGATTGGCCCAGAGCTCATATGCCATGGGAGCGCTTCCCAGGGGCAGGCCCGGATGGCCGGAATTGGCCTTCTGGATCGCATCAGCGGCTAAAACTCTGATAGAATTGACGGACAGTGCATCGATTGCTTTCATGTCTCTTCCTCCTAAGAACTGTGCTTGTTTTTACATTTGTTTTATTGATGTTAGGGTCAAAAGCTTTTTGACCCCTCTGATATCGGATTGCTCCGCACTATGTGCTCCCGCAATCCTCAAAACCCTCAAATCCGCTCATTTTTCTATGAAAAATGGCTGCTTTTCGGTGTTTTGGCGGGTCTCAAGTTCAAACATCCTCCCGCAAGCAGGCTTGCGTCGGATTTATTGACCTTTTGACCCTGATATCATTTTAATTTTATCTCTTTCATTACCTCGCTCCCGGCCACGATCAGGGAATTTCCATGGTTTTTCCCCGAGCGCACACAGGAAACGGAAAAATCGAACTGGCCCTGGAATTTCAGATGGCCGTCCAGGCTGTATACCCTGCACGATTCCTCATTATACAGGATAACCCGGTCGCCGTCAATTTCAACTCCGGCATAATCGTAGTCAAAGTCCACGGTTCCGGCCAGCTTTCCATCAGTCGTATACACATCCAGGCGGCTGGGGTTGCCGGACCCGTTCTCCACCACGACTCCGGCGTACTTGTCCGAGTAAAAGATGCTTTTGATCTCCTCCTCCACCGGGACCGTCACCACCGTGCTGTCCGGGATCACGTTTTTCACTGAAATAAAGGTCAGCCCCTTGTCCGAAAACGCGCAGACCGTTTCCTGGTTCAGGTAAACGACCCGTGCCGCCATTTTATCATCAAATTCCTCTTCAAAGCCTCCGATAAAACGATTATTCACGTTTTTTCCGATTTCTGAGAAATCATAAAAAACAACTTTATTTTTTAAAGTCCCGTTTTTCATGTACATGACCGACATGACGATCTGCTTTCCATCCGGCGACAGGGCGATATCCACTGGATAGCCGTCTCCCGACAAAAGCATTTTGATATTGATGCCCAGCTCTTCCCCATCCTTTTTAAAATAGAAGATGTAGCACGCCGAGCTGTCCTCCACCACAGCCGCCGTGATCCCCCGGGAGGACACAGCCGCCTTTGTAATGGGAAGCTGGGTCTTGGCAACGCCGGTACAGCCGGCCGTGCTGCATATATAGAGCTGGTTTCCCTGCTGATCTGCGATCACCGCATAGTCTCCGTTGACGTTGATGACCGGAGTCTTCATCTCAAAGCTCTGGGTCCAGACGGTCTTTCCCGCTCCGTCAATATAAGAAGCTCCGTCCTTGGTATAGCGGATCATATTCTCGCCAAAATACGCATATTTCACAAATCCGCTTTCGCTGACGCTCTTACTGGGTGTGATCTGGGGCGGCTGGCCATCATCCTCCCCAGCCCCTTCCGGGGCGTTGGCCGCCTCCGGATCCCCATTTTCCGGTGTTCCGTTTTCTCCGGCCTCCGGGGCGTTTTCTGCACTGTTTTCAGCGCCCGTATAGCGCATCGGTCTCTCCCAGGCCACATCGTAGCCGGTATACTCATACTCGCTCTGATATTTATAGAAACAAAAACCGGTCACTGCAAGAAACAGGACTGTCATGACCGTCGTCAGGATCCGCTTTTTCCGCCTTTCCCGATGGACCTGGCGGATCACCTCTTCGCTGTCCTCCTCTTCATACCGGGACGGGCGTTCCTCCTGCGGCGGCTGGACAATGTTTCTGCGGAGCTGCCGTTTTTTTGATTCTCTGTCCATAAAACCCATATCATTCATATATTAAATCTCCCGGAAATGCCCATATATTTTTAGTATACACCATTTCGGGGAGATTCGCATTAAATTCTTTCTTAAATTATTCCTTCTCCAGTCACTCCTTTGACGGCAGGATCAGCTTCTGCCCCGCCAGGATCCGGTTCTCATCCTCCAGGCCGTTGAGGCGGCAGAGCTCCGAAAGACGGCTCAAGGTGCCATATTCTTTGAAGCAGATCCCATAAAGCGTCTCTCCCTCCCCCACCTGGTAGATCTCATATCCGTTGGCCCTGGCAGCTTCAAAGTCGATGGCAGGACAGTCCCCAGAGGAGGCGTCTCCCTGGCCGGATTCTGTGGGGGCTTCTGCGGACGGAGCTGTCTCTGAAGCCGGGGCTGTCTCCGGACTGCCGGACGGATGTGCCTCCTTGTCCATTCCAGTCAGCCTCTGGGGCGCTTCCGGAGAAGACGGAGCCGATTCCGGGGCAGAGGAGTCCGAAGAAGCCGTTTCCGGCACAGCCTCTTCAACAAGATCGGAATCTGCCAGAGCCCCGCCCTCCTCTATGGAGGAGCCTTCTTTGGCAGGAGGCGTTTCTGCCATGGTCTCGCCCTCATAGGTCTCCCCGGTCTCTCCCGGCAAAACCTCTGTGGGATACACGCTCCCAGTCATTTCCTCGATCACAAAATCCGGCTCCTTGGCCTTTTCCTTCCGGTACTCGTCCCAGTCCGTGATACCGGCGGGAAGCACCGAGGTAAGGACGCTTTCCATTTCCCGCATTTTTGAATAATTATTGACCATGACCACGCCTCCGGCCAGGACGGCCACCGAAAGGGCACCGCACAGCATTCCCAGGGCGCTGGTCTTATGGCTCTCCATATCCGCCTGTTCCTTTTTTACCACCATCCGCTGGCGGAAATCCCGGATCACCTTCTCATGGGAGCCTGTCTCTACCCGGCGGACGTCCTTTCTGGTGATCATGTAGTCCTGCATCATCTGGTTCCGTTCATAATATACACAGTGGCCCTTCAGACGATAAAATCCGTCCTCTGAGGTCACATAGATGACCTCCTCGCCCTCCAGGCCATGGTTCAGATACATGAGCTGGTTCTTTCCTGCAAAATACTGGCAGTGCTGCTTCCAGTAATTCAGCGGGCTTAACTGGCTTCCAGGCCCTCCGCAGAGAAACCACCCCTGGATCGTGCGCTTGGGAAATGCCTCCTCCATGGCCTGGTACGCCTTTTTCCATCCGCTTTCTGTAAAGACGATCTTTTCCCCGTCGGTCTCCACATCCTCCATCTCCATGGCCCCGTCCACAAACACATACGGAGTCCCGTCGTACTGTTCCACGCTTCCCAGCAAAAGTCCCACCCGCAGCGTCTGGCTCCCAGACGGGTACAGGCGTTTTAAGTATGTATTGACATAATCCTCCATATAAAAACGGATCACCTGGTCCGGATCTCCGATCTGGCGGATATTTTTCGGCAGTTTTGGAAACGGATTGTATAAGTCTCCCATGGTCTCACCTCGCTATATTCTTCCACGGGAAGGCCGGGCCTGTCCTCCGGTCTTCCCCTTATGATTCAGGTGGAAGTATACCATGGGCCTTTTGCAAAACCTGTCAAAACGGGGCCGGCTGTCCGAAAAAGTTTTCGACACGTTTTCCCAGAAGATTCATGCCCAGGCAGATGCTGCGGCTGATGCAGTCTGCCAGACGCATGACCACAGACAGCCGGACGCTCTGGAGCATCAGCGGGTCCCCGTTCCTCACAGAGCCTACGATACCGGTGATGAAAAGATCCCCTACCGCATCCAGGTCCTTACTGACGCCCAGCCCGGGCTTTAGGGGCCCCCGTCCCAGGGTCACATAGCCCACATGATCCGCGCTGCCCACCGACGCGTCCACAGCCACCACCAGGGCATCGGGACATTTTTCACGCAGCTGCTCCATACACGGCTCCAGGTTCATGGCATGGACCGGCTCCTCCAGTGTTCCCAGGACTCTGGCGTTTCTCATGCCCTTTTCCTTCAATTTATATCCGATCAGAGGTCCCAGGCTGTCTCCGGTGGACCGGTCCGTCCCGATGCACAGGAACAGGATCTCTGTTTTCCTTTTTTCCTGCATTCCCTCCAGGATCATCATCAGAAGGCGGCCCGCAAACTTTTCCGTCTCAAACCCGGCTTTCGTATTATAGTAATAAATCTCCTGCCTGCGAAATCTCATGCTCCTCTTCCTTTTCCTTCCTGGTCTTATACGCTATTATAGGCGGACATGGGGAGGAATATACAATAAAAAAGCGGAGGCAGAAATTTATCTGCCTCCCGCCGGAAGTTTTCGCTCTTACCACTCAAAGTGCATATAATCCTTGGTGGAAAACATAGCTCCCCATGTCCATCCATATTTTCCAAATGCCTTTACCACATCGCTGTCACGGCCGATGGAATACGGGTTTACGCCAGGCTCCCATTTATTTCCCACCAGGACCGTGCCGTCCATCCGCACCTGGGGATTCTGGTCCGGATTGATGTCGATGGCCATTCCCGCGCTGTGATAGCTGCCCAGCCCGTTGCCGCGCCAGCTGTAAGCGCCGATGCTCTGGATGGGGAACTGCTCCGGTCCATTGTAGATCTCTGTAAAAATGGCCTTCACCTCGTCCGCGATGCTGCTGAGGACCTGAACCTTATCTGTGCCAGCCGTCTTCTGGCCGTTTTTCAGCCTCCATACCGGGATCTCCACCCATACCATTTCTGCCTGGGCTGCCTCCGGCGTGGGATTTGCCGCGATCCGGTCATACTGTGCGTTTACCTGGTTCCAGCGCTCCTCTGTTCTGAGACTGTAATCCTGGTGCACAGCTGAGTAATGATATCCGGCTTTCTCTCCCTCTGACAGCTCCGGATCGTTCTCATACCAGTAAGGATCATATTCATAATCGAAAAGCCAGCCCCAGTCGTCATAGGAGCTTCCTCCTGTTCCGGAAGAATCTCCCCAGAAGGAACTGTCCCACGAGGAGCCGCTGTTTCCGCCAGAGGATCCGCTTCCACCGGCCTGGCTCTGGACATGGCCGTCCTTTACCCATGCGCCAATGCCGTTTACCTGGCTCCCGTCGGGCGTTCTGGTATTGGTCAGCACATACCCGTTGGAATCAAAATAGAAGCATTCCGAATATCCGTCATTGTCGCTGTCGATCCACTGCCATCCGTTCTTCGTACAGCTTCCATCATCGTTCTGATACCATCTGCCGCCCCCATCGGTCCTCCAGCTTCCGGCAAACGCCGTTGTGCTCATGGCCGCCGCCATGAGAGCCGCCATTGTCATCATCCGTACCGTATCCACTTTCATCCTTCTGCCTCCGTAGCTTTTACCTTTGTATTTTCATCCTCACTTTTACTGCGGTGTCCCCTGGCGGTCCCGGCTTTTGAACACAGTGACTGCCTCGCTGATATTTCTCGCCTCTCCGGCGCGGATAAAGCCCTCCAGGGCCTCCAGCCGCTCCATGGTCATAAATTCTTTTCCTGTATAGGCTTCAAAATTCTCTGCTGTATACAATGTTTTTTCCTTCAGCTCCGTTCTCACGGCCTTAAGCTCCTCCACGGCCTTTGCCAGCTCTCCCTGAAGGCGGTCGATCTCCGGTTTGTTGCTTTCCATGATCTCATCCGAAAGGATCGTCTTTGTGACTGTGTCAAAGGCTGCCAGGGCCTCCTTTTTCTTTTTATTGGTCTGGAGCAGGTCCTGGTCCAGCTGGGCGATCTCGTCGTCGAACTTTTCCAGGTTGTAGACCGCATCGTTTTTATCTCTGCGGATGGTCCTTGCAATGGCTTTCATCTGCTTTTTATTGGCCTGGATCCGGTTCCTTATGCTGCGTCCCTCCCGGAGGGCATCCATATGCTTCATCTTGGTGGAATTTCCTATCTTCACATAAACTCCGCCGAAGATCAGGATATCTGCCAGATAGATCAGGATCAGATACCAGGTCTTCCGTTCTGGGACCGCAAAATAAATGCCGCAGGGAACCGCCAGGAAAAATATCAGCAGCGCCAGGAGCAGGATCCCCATTTCCTTCAGGCCCCTGGTAAAATAAAGGGAATAGTATAAACCTCCGGCACAGTACCCCGGTACATGATTGGCCCGGAACAAGGTCCGGATCCGCCCCTTCAGCTCTTCGTTTTCCTTTGACAGGCTCTGGGTATCTTCGGCGATCCGGCCCTTTACGCCCTGGTTCCTCGCCTTTTCCCGCTTTGCCTTAACCTTTTTCAGCTGATCCTCCGTTTTTCCAATCTCCGCGTCATAGCTCCGGGCGATCTCCTCGCCGCGGGCCTTCACTGTTCTGGCAATGGTATCCGCCACAGCCTTTTCCCTGGTCCTCAGCTGGTCCTCCAGCGTCTTCTCGCTTTCCTCCAGACAGAGTTCCCTTTCTCTTAATTGTTCCAGTTCCTGTACAGCCTGCTTTGCACCGGCAAAAAAGGCAGTGTAATCCGTGATCGGCAATGCCATCTTTTGTCCTCCTGGATCGTTTGTTTTTGTTTCCGTGCGTCCTTATTGAACCGCAGGAACCTGCATACATATAGATTACTACATCTTTTCGGTTCGTACAAGGTAATATCATCAAAAAACACTTTAAAATCACCGGATCCCTTGTTATAATTGCCTGTATCACCATTGACATGGGCTCTTATTCCTGCCCGACGTAGAAAGGAGACCTTTTATGTTCCGTATGTGGGGAAAGCTCTGGAAGGACAATCATCTGCTCCGGGATACCGTGGCCGCCAACGGGGACTACTCCATGTCCCGCACTGCCATGGTCTTTCAGGCTTTGGATGAGATCTGCCGCGAATTTGACCTGGGCCAGCCCATCTGGCTGGATTCCAATATAAAAGACTTTAAGCTCCACGATAAGACCAGGTTCACAAGGGACAGCTTCATCGAGGAGATCGATTTTGATTACCTGGAGATCCATGTGATCGAAGAGTAGCCGGGAAGCAGCTTCCCGGAAAGCCTGGGACTGGCAGTTTTCCCGGGACCTGGTGAAAAAGAGGCTCATTTGCGGGCTTCTTCACCTGCGGTGGGACAAATGAAAAAATACTGGCGGCAGCTGCAGGAGATATTCCCCACAGGCTGACGCCAGTATTTTTTTATGCGTTCATGCTCCCGCTTACAGTCTCTTTAAAAGAGCTTCTCTGGCTTCCTCATATCCAGGCTTTCCAAGAAGGGCAAACATATTTTTCTTGTAGCTCTCCACGCCCGGCTGGTTGAACGGGTTCACACCCAGAAGATATCCGCTGACGCCGCAGGCAAATTCAAAGAAGTAGAAAAGCTGGCCAAGGCTGTATGCATCCTGGGACGGGATCTTTACCATAAGGTTGGGAACGTTTCCGTCGGTATGGGCCAGGATGGTGCCGTTCATGGCGCTCTTGTTGACGAAATCCACAGTCTGGCCTGCCAGATAATTCATTCCGTCTGTATCCACGTCCTCCTTCTGGAGCACGATCTCCGCCGGAGATTCCTCTACGCTTAATACTGTCTCAAACATGATACGGGCTCCGTCCTGGATAAACTGGCCCATGGAATGGAGGTCTGTGGTCAGATCCACGGCTGCCGGGAAGATACCGCGCTGGTCCTTGCCCTCGCTCTCGCCGTAAAGCTGCTTCCACCATTCAGAAACGTAATGCAGGCTGGGCTCATAGTTGGCCACGATCTCCACCTGCTTCCCTTTTCTTAAGAGGATATTGCGGACTGCGGCGTAAAGAAGGGCCGGGTTCTTTTCATATTCAGCTTCCAGAGCTGTCTTTCTGGCCGCTGCCGCGCCTTCCATTAACTGGTCGATGTCTGCGCCGCTGACTGCGATAGGCAGGAGTCCCACTGCCGTGAGAACGGAGAAACGGCCTCCCACATCGTCCGGTACTACGAAGGATTCATAGCCCTCTTCAGTGGCCAGGTTCTTTAAGGCTCCCTTCGCCTTGTCTGTTGTTGCGTAGATCCTCTTATTGGCCTCCTCCCTGCCGTACTTTTTGATCAGCATATCCTTGAACACGCGGAATGCAATGGCCGGTTCCGTTGTCGTACCGGATTTGGAGATGATATTGATGGAGAAATCTTTTCCTTCCAAAACATCCTGAAGGTCCTTGATATATTTGCTGCTGATGCTGTTGCCTACAAAATAGATCTCCGGAGTCTTTCTTTCTCCCTTGGGCAGCACATTATAAAAGCTGTGGGATAAAAATTCAATCGCCGCCCGGGCGCCCAGGTAAGAGCCTCCAATGCCGATCACCAGCAGCACATCGGAATCGCCCTTGATCTTTTCTGCCGCCTTTTTGATCCTGTCAAATTCGTCCTTATCATAATCCACCGGCAGATCGATCCATCCAAGGAAATCATTTCCGGCTCCGGTCTTTTCCGTAAGAACCTCTTTCGCCCCAAGAACGGCTTTCTTCATATTTACAATCTCTTCTTCACGGATAAAACCGGCTGTTTTGGAATAATCAAATACCAGTTCTCTGCTCATAGCCTCATTCTCCTTTTCTTGCGTGAGATAAATTTCATACATATGTTTTAATTATACCATTGAGTTAAAGCCTTGACAATCCTGCCGCCGGATTTTCTGACGGATTTTCCCATGTTCCTCCGGGAAAAATCTGCCCGGAGGACGTCATAAAGCCTCATAAAGCCTGGGGGCTGTTAAGCGCCTGAAGGCACACCGCAGGGTCTAAGGCCCGGCAGGATTCCTACGGACTTCCCGCCGGATCTCTCCGCCATGTACGCCTCTTATGTAAGATACTCCTGCAAAATATCTCCCAGCAGCTTCAGATCCTCCGGCTTCAGCTCCTTTTTGGCTCTCTGAAGCCCCTCCTTTTCTGTCTGCCCGGAGGATGGCTCCTCCCGCTTTCCTCCTTCTCGTCCAGCAGCAATCTGATCCAGGCTCTCCCTCAGATATTCAATGCTGCGCGCCAGCTCGTCCCCATTCCGGTCCTTGTCCCGTTCCTCCCTGGAGCTGCTCTCCCCGGATCCTTCTTCCTTCCGGTCCTCCCCCTTTTTCCTGGATAAAACAGAAAACCGGGCTCCAGTCCTCTCTCCCTGGGCGGCTCCATTTTTTCCCCCAGGCGCTCCCGCTGGTTTTTCTGTACGGGAATGGCCGGTCCTGTCACGCAGCTCTTCCTTTTCTTCCTTCAAGCCGGTCTCATTGCTGGCTGCGGTTTCCTCCACAGCCTTTAATCCCCTTCTTCCCAGATCCCTGAAGCCGGAACCTGCCGCCGGGACGATCCGGTTTTTCCTGTCTGCCCGTTCTCCCTCTGCTGCCTTATCCACATTTTTATAAAAATGCGGAGAGTTTTCCACATAATCCACCAGACAGTCCATCAGCTGCTGGCGTTTTACGCCAATGTTGACCCCGTTGTCCACCAGCACCATGAACAGCCCAGACAGGATCCCCATGGTCCCATAAAGCACGATATAATAGGAATCGCACCTGTACCAGTAGGACCCGAACGCAGCCACGCCGCCGATCAGAAAGCACAGGATCATGGTCTGCACGGAAAAATTGTCCCAGTCATCCAGAGAGATCTTCATAAAACGGAATCCGTAGACCTGTTTTTCTATGTACGCAGCCGGATTGCGGAGTCCATGGCTCAGAAGGAACATATTTTCCGTCTTCTGCTTCAGCGCCCTCAGATTCCGGTTCTTCGTCAACGCCATGTTTCCGGTTTCTTTTATTAATCTTTTGTAGAGGTTCCCTGTCACAAGCTTGCTTATGATTCCCAGCGCACATACGGCTGCCAGAACATAAAGCACTTTCCCAGTCTGTAAAAATTGTAACATAAAAAGCTCCCCTTTCTTCGTCCAGATGTTTCCAGATGATGGTTCCCATTATAACCACTTAGAAACTTTTTGAGAAGATTGAGAAGCCAAAAATCGTTCGTCAAATTCCGGGAAAATTCGGGGCTTAAGAGGTTGAGAAGCCTCTTAAGCCCTGTATTTTAAAGCTCTTCCAGCATTGCTGCCATAAGGCGGACCGAATGCTCCACGGCCTTTGCCTCAAACTCACTGTAATCCACATTCGCGCTGTCATCCGCCCTATCGGAAATGGCACGGACGATCAGATAAGGGATCTGGTTCAGATACGCCGCCTGGGCGATCGCCGCTCCCTCCATCTCCGTACAATAGGCGTCAAAGGTGTCCCGGATCCAGTTCTTCTTTTCACGGCTGTTAATAAACTGGTCGCCGCTGGCCACGCGGCCGCAGAAGGTCTGGATATCGGGATTGGCCCTCTGACAGCACCTGACGGCCACCTCCCTTAAATGGGCATCTGCCGGAAACTCCTTGATGCCCATCTGCGGGATCTCTCCCGGCTGATATCCAAAGCCTGCGGCATCCATATCGTGCTGGACCGCATCCGTGGCCAGGACGATATCCCCCACATTGACCTCATTTCTAAGAGAACCTGCAATTCCAGTATTTATGATCCCGCTCACATGATACCGGTCCACTAAAATCTGGCTGCAGAGGCCGGCGTTCACCTTGCCGATCCCGGAGCGGACCACGACCACAGCCTTTCCTTTAATGGTTCCCTGGTAAAATGTCATCCCTGCCACGGTCTGGGTCTCCGGATCTTCCATCATCTCACGGAGTTTTTTCACTTCCACATCCATTGCTCCAATAATTCCCAGCATCTTCCTTGTCCTCCTGTAAACTTTATACGTAGTAATTGTTGTAACCGTTCAGCCATGCAGAGATATTAACGGGAAAATGCGTTGAAAACTTGTTTTCATCAGCATTTTCCCGTTAATATCTCCATAGGGCAGACGCCCGGCGCTTCTTGTCCGCTGTAAGCAGACAAGAAGATGCATGGCTGAACTGTTATTAATTGTCCTTATTATACGGAATCAGATCTGGAAAATCAAGGCGGAGTTTGTTTTTGCAGGTTTGCCAGGAAAATCACAACAGTTCAGCAGGAATAGATTTCTTTGCTTGACAGGACGCCCCATGGCTGAGTATAATCGGATTTGCAGACAGTCATGGGAAATTTTTCATTCCCCTTATTTATATTCAGGAGGTATTTCCAATGGTTTATACGACCCAGGGCACATGTTCCCGCCAGATTACTTTTGATGTTGTAGACAACAAGCTGACCAATGTCCGCTTTCTCGGCGGCTGCTCCGGCAATACCCAGGGGGTTTCCAAGCTGGTAGAGGGCATGGATATCGACGAAGTGATTAAAAGAACCGACGGCATCCTTTGCGGCGCCCGCCCCACTTCTTGCCCCGATCAGCTCGCCAGGGCATTAAAGCAGTACAAAGCCCAGCAGAATTCCTAAACCAGGAAAGCTTTGCAGCATCTGACAATAAGGATTTAGAAATGTCAAAAGCCTGGAGTCCCATTTCTCCAGGCTTTTTCCAGTTCATTTTTCAGAGAGGGATTGTCATTCCGGCATGACCTTCCAAAACGCCAATCCCTTGTCCGTTCTGTTGATGAGAAATATATTTTTGTATTGTCGTATCGTAATGATCCCCATAGATCATCTCCCTTCAAAAATATGTATTTATATAATTAGGCCTAAATTATATACAGGATTAATTGGAATTAGTCTTTGGTGATGAGAACGCCGTGGGTTTCAGTTGCACAGCCCTCAATCTCATCTCCGATTTCTACCATGTGAAGGCCGCGGGCGCGGTAATAGCGGTTAGTCGCAACATTTTTAATGGTGATAGTATCTGTCATCGAAGGCAATTCTCCACCAACTTCTTCTTTGGTTCGTTCAAACTCCCAAGAGTCAACTTGAACCCAATCTTGTTTTCTTTCGTCCCATTGATCCAAGAAAACAGTATGGCGAATCCTATCTACATTTACATGCGCAAATGTATCTACACAAATATAGATACTTCCATTTCTTTGATTTACTATTTCTATTCGTCCAGTAGAAAGATATTCCCCCTTTCCATAACGGTGCACAATATCCTCTGAATACTGGACTTCCGCTTCTAATAGGACACTCTGCCCATGATGTCCTGGCGCAGTCTCCCATGTGAGTTCTGATGCATATGCTGTATTCGCCATAACGAATATCATGCACAATAATGCAATAATTTTTTTCATATCATATCTCCTTTCTTTTGATTCATATATTAATAATAACGTATTAACTTAACTGATTGTGACCATATTTTAAAAAAAATTTAAATTTTCTACAATCTTTATAAGCTCACTCCGTTCTATAATCCCATATAGATAATAATAGGTTTTATCATTATAAATTTCCACCTCATATTCATAGCCATTATTACTCAATTTATTTTCTTTAATCTCGATTGTCTGATTTATCCAATCATTATATATTTCTTCTACAACTTGACCCCTATCAGATGTTGCACTAATCGATGAAGGGTTTTTCCGCTCCCCCTGTATAAAATATAAGTTATTTTTTTGATATGCAAATCTAAGAATCGCCCTTTCCTGACTGATCTCAACATCTTTTATTTTTAAATTCACAGGTATATATCCTAATTTTAAAACCTTTATATCCAAATTCTTTTCTATCTCTTTATAAGCCTCTTCCACATCACTCATTTCTGTTTTATTTCTGTCATTATTAAAAATAAGGTCATCGACGTTCCCTTTCCATCCCCTAAAAAAATAATTCTTCTCCCCCACTGCTGTCACGCCCAGCGCTCCGACAAACACAGCCACCAGCGCGGCCACAAGAAATACCTTCTTTTTCCCAAACCGCCGTATCTTTTTCTTATTTTTGTCCGTTCCATCTGCACCCATTCCGCCTCTGGCGGCATCCATACCAGGCACAGCCATATTGTCCTGTGCCGCATCCTCAGACAGATTTTCCTTTTCCCGCTCTTCCCTCTCCATTTCCATGAACCGCCGGAACATACGCTCTTCGGCTCCGGGGAACTCTGAAGCATCCAGAGAAGCCTCCGCTTCTTCCAGCTCCTTTAAAAGCTGCTCGTCGGTTGCCCCATATGCTGTCTGAAGACATTTTTTCAGTTTTTCATCTTCCTGTCTTTCTTTGTCTGTCATGACTCTGACCCCTTTGCTTTCCATTGGCGATTTCTTTTTTGGGGTTGACAATTCTTCCCCAATCGTTACTATTAAAATAGCTGTGACTGTCTGACGCTGTATCCCAGACATCCGGCAGCCATAAAACAATCAATGTGCATGAAAAATCCATGGAGGCAATGATTTATGAAAACCATTATACTCACCGGCGGCGGCACTGCCGGTCATGTTACCCCAAATCTGGCTCTGATCCCTTCCCTGAAGGAGGCCGGATATGAGATCCGCTATATTGGCTCCTACAATGGGATCGAACGAAAGCTGATCGAAAACGCAGGGATTCCCTATGATGGTATTTCTTCCGGAAAGCTGCGCCGTTATTTCGATCTTAAAAACTTTTCCGATCCTTTCCGCGTCCTGAAAGGATACGGGGAGGCACGGAAGCTCATTAAAAAATATAAACCGGACGTACTTTTTTCCAAAGGCGGCTTTGTTGCGGTTCCTGTGGTCCTGGCAGCAAAGCATTATCATGTTCCCACTATTATCCACGAATCCGATATGACTCCGGGTCTTGCCAATAAGCTCTGCATTCCCTCAGCAAAAAAGGTCTGCTGCAACTTCCCGGAAACCCTTAAGTATCTTCCCGAGGATAAGGCGGTGCTTACCGGATCTCCGATCCGCGCCGAGCTGCTGAAAGGGGACCGTCTGGCCGGTCTCCAGTATACCCATCTTTCAGCAGCCAGGCCGATCATCCTGGTCATCGGCGGCAGCCTTGGCTCCGTAAAGGTAAACCAGGCTGTACGCAGTATTCTCCCGCGGCTCCTGGAGAAATTCCAAGTGATCCACATATGCGGAAAGGGGAACCTGGACGAATCCCTCATCGGCACAGCCGGTTATGTCCAGTATGAATACGTTGACAGTCCTTTAAAGCACCTTTTTGCGGCTGCCGATCTGATCGTATCCCGTGCAGGCGCCAACTCCATCTGCGAGATCCTGGCTTTAAGGAAACCCAATGTCCTGATCCCTCTGTCTGCTTCTGCCAGCCGGGGTGATCAGATCCTCAATGCCCGGTCCTTTGCCGGACAGGGATTCTCTGAGGTCCTTGAAGAGGAACAGATGACCGATGATACTCTGTTAAACGCCATCACGGATACCTACGAAAACCGGCGTAAGTTCGTAGAGGCCATGGAAAAAAGCCACCTGAACAATGCCGTTCATACTATTATGGAACTGATCCAGGCCGTCCAGTAAGGCTGCAGACGCTACTGGAACTGTTCCCACATCCCCTTCAGCTTTTCTTTTAAACACTTTCTGGCTCTTGAAATCCTGGAACGACAGACCTCCTCCGTGATTCCAAGAGCCCTGCTTATTTCTGGGATAGAACGTTCTTCAATAAAATACATCCTCACCGGCTCTCTCCAGATATCCTTCAGACCGTCGATCGTGTCGCGGATATATTGGCAGTTTTCATTGCTGACTACCGTTTTGTCCACTGCATTGCCAGCACGATAGCTGATCTTATCCAGCTCTGTCTCACAATCCTCAATGGCGGTGATATCCGTCGGAGCCGCTTTTCTGTGATAATCCATGCATTTATTGTATACAATCCTGACCAGCACCTTTTTTATTTCTGGCTCTGTCATCTTTTCCAGGTAACCACCCTTATAACAAGACCAGAATGATGCCATTACGATATCTTCCACATCATCATATGGAACGCCCTGTTTTCCGGCAAAGCTCATGAACACCCTTGAATACTTTTCCATTAGCTTTTGCAGCAGTTCAATGCTATTCTGCGGCATATCTTCTCCCTAAGTAAACCATCCCTTATAAGGCCGCTTCAATCCTTGCTGCCGTCTCTGCCAGTTCCTCTGAAGCCATTTTTCCCGGCTCCCAGGTCACCATTTCCGGTCCTCCTGCGTAACGGGGAATCACGTGTACATGGAAATGAAAGACCGTCTGTCCCGCTTCCGCTCCGTTATTCTGGACCAGATTAAATCCGGCACAGCCAAGCGCCTCCTTCATCGCCGCCCCGATTTTAGCTGCCAGCGGAAGGACCCTGGCCGCAACCTTCTCGTCCAGTTCGCAGACGTCCTTAAAATGTTCCTTTGGAAGGATCAGGGCATGCCCTCTGGATGCCGGTCCCAGATCAAGGATCACACGAAAATCCTCATCCTCGTAGATCGTAGCCGATGGAATCTCACCATTGGCAATTTTACAAAAAATACAATCCTTATCTTTCATTCCAAACTCCTCCATCATCCATTTTTTTCTTTGGTTTTCGATATAAAAGGATCCCCAGAAGGATTCCCAGGATCAATCCGGCCACATGGGCTGCATTATCTACACCCGAACTGGTGAGCCCCATATACAGGGAAAGAACGATCATAACGGCTAACTGCTTCGTCTGCAGATCCTCCAGACGTCCCTTATTGACAGCCACCGCATAAAACAGTCCGCCGATCACTCCAAAGATCGCCCCTGATGCTCCGGCAGATACCACCATAGGGTCCTTATTTCCTATCATCATGGAGATCCAGTTGGCTCCGATCCCGCTGAACAGGTACAGGATCAGATATTTTACATGTCCCAGGGCCCTTTCCAGGTTATCTCCCAGAGCAAACAGAACGATCATGTTATTCACCAGGTGGCTGATTCCAAAATGCATGAACATGGCCGTCAGAAGACGGTAATATTCCCCGTCTTCTATGACTGCCGCCTTCAGCATTGCCCCTTTTGTATACATAAAATATGCATCCTCAGAGGATCCGGCCGCTTCCAGGTATAAAAAAACCAGAGCGTTCACCGCCATCAGTATCCAGTTTATATATGACTTTTTCCTGGCGGTATCTTCCATTCCCTCAGCCCTTTCCTGCCGTCATAATATCATACCTTTTACAGTCCCGCAATGGAACGTAACTGGATAAGCCTAGTCCATGATACCCAGGCCCCTCGCCACAATCGTGATAAAATCCTGAACATTGGTCACCATGGTAGTGGCTGACAGGCTTCCTCTGTCCAGAAGCTTATTGACTACAAATTCGTCTGCATCTACTGTATAAAGATACAGCGGCCGTATGGTGCCATCTTCCAGGACCCTGAACGACGGCGTCATATTGCCTGTGGCAATGGTATGGAGCATGGTAGCCAGACAGATAACACAGGTGGATTTTTTTACAAGCTGTCTCATGGCCCTCTGGCCTGCATAAGCGTCTCCGATCACCTCCGGCATCGGACCGTCATCACGGATCGATCCCGTCAGTACAAAAGGAACCTGCTTCTTTACACAGCTGTATATGATCCCATTGTCGATTTTGTAATCTTCAATGAACTGGGGGATCGATCCGCTCCTGCGGACCCGGTTGATCACGTCCAGATGGTTATAATGGCCATTGGGCATGGAAACCTGGGTATAGATATCCTGTCCCAGGGCCGTATGGAGGAGAGCCCCCTCCAGATCATGGGTCGCCAACGCATTTCCGGCCATCAGTCCATGGGCATACCCATTCTCCACAAGCGCCTGCATCGCTTTTCTGGCATTATGATCGAAGGAAAATGCCGGTCCCATGACCCATAAGATATTTCCATGCTCCTTCTCATATTTCAAGAGCTCCAGGAGATTATCGTAATCTCTGGCATAAGACGTTTCTCTGCTGCGCCCCTGCCGGAACACGAACTTTTCCTTTTCAGACGTTTCTTCGGTCTCAAAGCCTGTATTATGGACATAAATTCCCTCCTGGCACTGTTCGCTGCGGCCCAGGATCACCTTCTGCCCTTGTTTCAGGTTTCTGTTTTCCACCACCTCCAGGTGTCCATCCTCACAGATCACCACGCTGGAATCCATGCGGCTTTCTTCCGCCAGCACCCACCGGCCGCCGATCTTAAAATATTCCGGATACATGGATGTACTGTGGAAATATTCCGGTGCAACTCCATCTTTTTCCACAAGCTCCCATTTTACCTCTGGCGCGCTTACAAACTGAGGGAGCGAAAAGTCCGGGTGATGGTATTCTGGTAATTTGAATGGCATGTCATTCCTCCTCTCGCCCGCTTCACGCGGATATATTTTTTTCATTATATCATAAATCCCTATTCTTTTGGTGCACATTGGAATTATAAAATGAAAATTTTTAGTCCGCCGCCCGCATGCTCTGCGTATCTGGTTCCGAGAAAGGACGATCACTCGGGTCTTACCGGAACCGGAACCTTCTTCCAGCGATCTCCACTTCGCTGCCCGACTCAAGGCTGCACGTCTCATTGGCCTCCAGAAGTCTTCCATTTACTTTTGTTCCATTAGTAGAATTCAGGTCTGTAATGGTATAGGTTCCGTCCTTCTCTTCTATTTTTACATGAAGCCGGCTGACGCCCGGCTCATTCAGACAAAAATCTGCCATTTCCCGGCTTTTCCCGATCAGGAATGGAAAATATGTCAGAGGGATCTCCAGGTTTCCGGAAAATGCTGTCAGCTTCCGGCTTTCTATTTCCAAAGGCCTGGCTGCCAGAAGGAGCGTCTGGAACTCCTCTTCCTTTTCTTCCCTCTGTTCTGCAGCAGGCCGGCTGGAAATTCTCCCCGCATCCGCCTCCTCTTCCCTAAAATATACCTCCCATGGTTCTGTCTTTTCCCGGTCCTCCCCCTCTGGACCACGCTCCTCCTGCCGCCTGGAATCCGCCTTTCCTTTCCCAGTTCCGGCCTTCACCCCCGACAACAGAAACACTTCCACCGCCAAAAGGACCATCTCTGCAGCCCCAAGAATCCATTTATACTGAAACAGGCCATGGATTCCAAAAAGAGCAGCTGCAGCCGCCGGAAGAACTGCCATAAGTATTCCGACGGCTATGGCAACTGTCTTTAAGACCCTATCCCTCTCCCCTCCCCTTCCATGGTCTGATCCGCAGACCCTTGAAGAGGATTTTTCTGTCCTTCTCTCCTTCATCCATTCCCCAGATTCCCGCTCTCCGTTTTCTGTATCCATTTTCCAAAGATCCTGTCTTTTTTCCTCCTCCGTTCCGGTCTGCCCGCCTGTACGGTTCCTGGAGACCTCTTTTTCTTCCGCTTCGCCGTTTTTTCCAGCCTCTGACTCTGCCCTGGCCTTTTCCAGACACTTTCCGATCTCCTCAAGTCCGAAATTCTCTTTTCTGGACTCACGGAAAATGGCAAATGCCAGCACCACGGCCTCCCCGTCCCTGTGGTCCACGTGATCCAGCAGATATTGAGACAGTTCGCGGAATCCCTGGGAAAAATCCCATCTGCCACCAGGTACCAGGCAGAACGAGCATTGGAAGGAATCCGGATCCACATAGATCATTTCCGGGGTCAGATCCATGGATTTTTCGTCTAAAAGGTACCTCTCTGTCTGCTTCAGAGAAAATAAAAAATCTGCCGCCAGCCGTTCCAGTTCTTTTCCCCTTAAATTCCTGTGCTCCAGGATCCTCCCCAGCGGCTGTCTGGACGTAACATCATAATAGAACCACCGCTCCCCATCCACCTGCTTTTCTCGAAATGGAAGAAAGCCCGGGATCCTGTTTTCTGTCAGCATCCGCACCGTATATTCTTCATTTTTCTCCGGTCCCGGCTTCAGGACCATATAATTCCGGTTCATTTCCCGTCTGAACTCCACTTCCCCCATCATCCTGGCCATTCCCCATTTCTGTCAGGGCCGCTGTCCTCCGTAAAAATAGCTCCGGACGGAACGCTCCCCTTTCTATTTCCAGCGCCCACGCTCCAGCAGACGCATATCCCGAAATCTTTCCTGTTTTTCTTTTAAGCCTGGCGCTGTATTTCCCCAGCCAGAGCCTGGGATTTCCCTGTTCCTCTGCCTGCCCGGTAAAATAAGTATCCTCTTTCTTTTCATCCCTGTTATAGGAGGCCCGTTCCAGAGCCTCTTCCAGGATCATAGAACCGGTTATCTCATCATGGATCGTATAGGCCTCTTTTATGGTCATTCCCATAACCATAAAGACCAGACCAAGGACCAGCGCCGCCTCCACCGTAAAGCTGGCCGCAAGCCGCCGTTCTTTTTTCAGGAAAGCACCAGCCAGAGTCCCACTGGAAGCAGAAAGGGGAGGAACGGAAGCCTTTTCTGCCGGACGCCGACACCTCCGATGAAGGATGCGGCCATATATGCAAGGCTGTACACACTGCAAAAAATGAGCCCCGATAAAAAAAGCATAAAATTTTCTGTTGGCTCCAGAAAAAAACCGGTCACAATAAAAAACCATCCGTCTCCCTCCCCGATCCCTCCATCCGTGATCTGTCCCAGTATCAGAAGAAAGATCCCTACCGCTGCTGATGACAGCAGCCCAAGTACACTGCGCCCGGAAAGCAATGAAACGGCTGCGCCAAGGCTCCCTGCCGCCGCCAGGAACCCCTGCCCCACGGTCCTGCTCCGGAGATCCTGCCAGACCGCCCACACCAGAAATATCAGAAATATCCATTTTCCCATTCAGTTAACCGCCTCCCTCTGCTTTCTTTCTGGATGCACAGTAAGAGCATACGCCCAGGTGTCCCACATCCTCCAGATCCACTTTCCGGACGTAGGAGACCATGGAGCTGCAGGCCCGGTTAAAATGATAATGCCCGCCTCCTGCGGTCACATACACCGTCCGGTCCCCATGCCCGGAGTCCGCACACCGGGAGCAGGGGCGGTAACGCTCTCCGAACTGGTTTGTCATTTTTTCTGCCTGATTTAAGGATACAGCTTCATATGCATTGGAAATATAATGGCAGTCCCTATACAAGTGGTACCTGCCCATACCTGCTCCCACATACACGGCATGTCCGTTTCCCTCACCGGCTTCTGTCGTATGCTCTCCCGACTCCGTCAGCTTTCCTTCCAGACCGATCCATCCCCTCCTTCTGGAAGCTGCCTTCATGGTAATTCCCTGTCTGTATACAGGAAAGAATGGGATCCTTTCCGTATATTCCACTTCCAGGCAGATATTTCCCGATGGATCCGGAGCCTTTGCATCCTTCACAGTCACATGGTCCACAAGCTTTTCTGCTTTTCCCTGGATCCACAGTCCGGCTGCTGCTCCAGAAAGAAGCTCCACATATCCACTGGATAGACCGCCTTCCCCGTCCACAGCTCCACCTGCGGAGCCGGATCCATTTCCAGTCCCCTCACCGCTCCCAGGTTCCAGTTCCTTCAGATACACAGCCTGACTTAATTCTTCGCTAAAGCATTCCAGCGCCGTCTGGACCTGTCTCTGCCGGTCCAGCCACCGCACAGGCTCCATGAGCGCAGCTGCAAAAAACAGCCAGAGCGGAAGACAAAGGGCGGCTTCCACTGTCATACTGGCAGAGACGCGCCGGGAATGTCCGGAGATGAATGGCAGTACCCTCTTTCCCAGGATAAAAACAATATTTATTAAGGGGAGAATGCAAGGTACTTGGAGAGACATTGCACACTGGTAATGCAATTTGGATTTTAGAAATGTGCCTTTCAGCATATGAGAATGAAAATCTGAAAAAGAGGGCACCGCCATTCACCTCCGTTCTTAATACGCCCAGGCTGTTTCCACAGTCTGCCAGTACTCACTCTTCATAAGAAACAAATGCCGTTGGGATATCTCTGTGCGGATCTCCACCTCACAGGCACAGGCATCCGTCGAAAAGTCCTTCTGTTTTTTTCTTACATTCCACTGGATCACATCCATCATCCTGTAATTTCTCACAGCCTTATCCTCCAGGAACAGCAGGATCCTGATATAATCCTCATATCCGCTGCCGGAAGCTTCCATATCCGGCCTCCCCTCCAGAAACTCCATGGCCAGCAGCCCGTCCAGACTCAGATGCCATGTGCTGTCCGTTTTCCAGAATCCGGTCTTCCCGCCGTCCAGAAGCCCACGCACATCCCAGACGGCCTCTCCCAGAGCCCAGAGGCTTAAGATCAGAAAATCGATGATCAGTCCTGCCGCCGCATTTCCTCCGGAAACCGCTGCTGCCAGGCCGTCTGCCTGGGCTTTCTTATCTGCCGCATTAAGGAGATACAAAAGGTTCATGGCCGCCCGGATCATAAGGAGCTGTTCCACGGTCTGGGCCAGGTTATCCCGGTCAGAGCCTTTTCCGCAGAGAAGATATTCCTGTTCATAATCCAGGGCCTGATCCGCCAGCTCCTCACGGCTTTCGCTTTTTTTCAGAAAGGAGTCAAAATACAGGAGTATGTATTCGTTCACCAGAAGCTGGGCTGCCAGCCCGTTGGACTCTGTTTTTTCTTCAGACTGTTCTTTTGAAGGACCATTCTGTCCGACTCTGACTCTTTTTTCTGAAAGCTTTACTCCCTTTGGTATTACCAGCTTCAGAAGGTCTCCGCTCAGCATCTCCTCCAGCCGGTCCAGAGCGCTGGATTTTTCCTGGTCCACAGGCTCCTGCACTGCTGCTTCCGGTATCTGGACCATATCCATAAGCTCCTGGATCTGATCCCAGTCCGGCCCCGTCTCATCTTCTTCCCCATTTTCCTCATGCTCCTCATCTCCTCCTTCCTCCAGAAGCTCTGAAATTTCCTCCAGACGGACAGCCTCCGCCTCCAGCTGATCTTTCATCTCCTGACAGCGCCCCTGAAATTCCCTGGCGGCCTCTTCCACACTCTGATACGCCGCCAGCTCCATATCCATGGTTTCCGACGCCTGCGGCTCCATCCCTTCCCTTCTTTCTTCCCCTCTGGCAGACCGGCTGTCCTCAGAAAGAGCCTCCACCTCCTTTTGATACCGATCCGCCAGAGCAGGAAACTTTCCGATCTTTTTCAAAAGTCTCTTTATTTCCGTTTCCATTTTTCCGGCCCTTTCATCCGCAGCCGCCTCTGCTGCCCGTATCCTTGACCGCTCCATATCCTCCAGCGCAGCCTCCACCTCCCTCCTGGCCTTTTCAAGCCGCCTTGTATGCCTTCCGGCCTGGCGGCATACCTTAAATACAGTCCTGAAGTCTCCTGCCCGGGAAGCGTCCCTTGCGCTCTCCGCGACCCCGGACAGATCTCCGGCAATATCCGGCAGGCGGTACCGGACATAGGAGAGGATCCCGTCCTCCAGAGGCTTTCCCGCATGGTCCTGCATATTCAGAATGGCTGTGACCTCCCGGCTCTTCCGCTTCATCGGATACAGGTTCTCCTGTTCCAGATAAAAATCCAGATACGTATCGAAGGAACGCCCAATGGCCTCTGGAGACTCATACTCCAGGAACAAAAGATGGTACATATCCCACAGATTCCGGTTATACTGGCTCATAACAGAGGCCATGGCTGAATTGGCGGCCATCGTAAGGTACAGTCTGGCTCCCGCCGTCCGGGCCGACTCCAGAAGTCCCATAAAAAGCGACAGGATACACACCAGCGTAAGGCTCAGAAACACAGTGATCTCTCCCCTTTTTTTCATGATCAGTACACCTCTTTTGACTGCTTGCTGATCTCCGAAAAAATATTGTTCAAAAGCTGATTGATCTGTTTTTTAAAGATGATCACCAATCCGATCAGTACCACCAGGATCAGCACCACCTCGATCACGCCAACACCGTCTTCTTCCTTTAAAAACTCCATGATCCTCATACGGTCCCTCCTTTCAGCCCAGCGAGAAAAACGCCGGCGCAGTTACCATTACCATAACGATTCCGAGCATCCCAAACATGGGAAGCAGCAGCTTTGTGGACGCCTCCTCCCCCTTTCTCCGGGCCAGGTCCGCCTGTATCTTAAAGGCTTCTTCCATTTCCGGCTCCAGAAGGCTTCTGAGGCTGCTTCCACCTGTGCGCAGAGAGCTCTCCAGAATACCGGAAAATCTCGTGTAACACCGGAGTCCGCAGCGTTTTCCAAACCGGACGTATGCAAAAGCCTCCGGCGTCCCCGTCTCCATCTGGTTCAACGTGACCTGCATTTCCTGGTAAACCTCTGAAAACGGAAGCGTCTCCGACTGTTTCCGGTCCTGGACTGTCTTTTTCCAGGCCTGGCGGATGGAATAACCGGCCCCTGTCAGTACCAGAAAGCCTGAGACCAGGTCCGGATAAGCTGCCGTCAGGCTCTCCTCCCTTCTCTTTTTCTGGACCTGTTCGTCATTTTTTTCCTTCATCCAGAGACAGGCCGCCAGAACGCCTCCCCAAACCAGAAGGACCGCATTCTGAAACCGTCCCTTTCTCCGGTATGTAATGGGGACTCCTTCAAATTCTTCCATAAGCCGGACCGTCTCATTTTCCATATCCTCCAGCGCCAGACTGTCTATCCTTTCCGCCAGGCGCTCTCCCTGGGTCATCTCCTCCGGAAGGACGGTGACTGGGACCGTCACCAGCTCCTTCTCCTCTCCGCATGAAAGCTCCGCCATCAAAGAGAACGTTTCCCCCCTGGACGGGTCCACCCCCCGGAGCCCTTCCTGGTTTAAAAGCCCCATGCTGCTCAGAAGCTCCGGCCTCTCCGATTCCCATTCCACCTGGATCCCATATTCCGGAAGCTCCTCCGGCAGCTCCAGATCTGTGCGGATCTGGTCCAAAGACACATTGCTTCCCAGGATACCGGACAGGAGGATCTCCGAGATCTCTGGCATACGCTGGTGGAATTCCTTTGGGGAAAGTCTCCGGGGCGGAACCGTTACTGCCAGTTCAACAGCTCCCTCCTCCAGTCCTTCCGCATAAAATTCGTATACTGCATCCCTTTGTCCCCATGGGTTCCGTTTTAAGATCCCTTTATCCACAGTCTGCCGGTCTGTATCCGCCGCTTCGGCTCCCAAAAAGAAAACGATTCCCAGGGCAGCGCATCCCCCATACCGGAGATATCTGTATACCGTTCCCCTCATATACGGATCTCCAGGATCCTTTTTGAAAGGCTGCAGGCCCCTAAATAAATTCCAAGACATACTGTCATCACCACCCGTCCGGCTGCCGTCCCATAAAGAAGGTCAAAAAAGCCCGGGGACGTAAGCTCGATATAAAAAACGATCAGCAGCGGAATGGCGCTCATGATCCTCTGCTCCATCCGCCTGGCTGCTGTGGCCGTCATAATGTCCTCCTGGATCCGTATCTTTTCCGCGATGATCTCCGCTGTCCTGGCAATGATCCTTACCAACTCCCCTCCGCTTTTCCGGGCTGCCAGAAACACCTCGGAAAAGCTCTGGATATCCTCCAGGCCGCTCCTCCTGGCAAAGTCCCCCAGGGCCTCCCCGAAAGCCCGGTTCATCCGGGTCTTGGCGAGGATCAGGCGCAGCTCCTGGGATATCATAGAATCCTTCCCATAAAGCCGGTCCATTTCCTCCAATGCAGCGGCAAAGGCATTTTCCACCGAATACCCTGCGTTGAGTCCGGAGGCAGCCGAAAGGATCGCATCCTTGAACTGGAGCTTTAAGGCCTCTTTCCGCCGCCGCTTCAGATCCTTCCTCAAGATAAGCGGATAGCAGATCCCCATAGGCGCCAGCACCGCAAACAGCGCCGCGCTTCTGTAAAATACGAAGTCAAGAAGCGCCAGATACCCAATTCCCTGGCTTCCATACAGCAGCCACTCCTTTTTGCTCAGCCGGTATACCTCATAATCCATACCCTGCCCTTCTGAGCTTTTCCTGGCATCTGAGGTCTCCGGCCTTTCGGAGCTCTCCCTCCCCGTCCAGGGAAAACAAAGGTCTGAGGACGATCTCACCATTTTCAATTCCCACCACCTCCTCGATTGCCGTCACCTTCCGGCTCCTGTCCCTCATTCTTGCCACATGGACCATCACATCCAGAGCTGACGCGATCTGGCTCCTTATGGCCGGCAGGGGAAGCTCCATCCCCATAAGGACCATCGTCTCCAGCCTGGCCAGCATATCCCGGCAGCTATTGGCATGGCCGGTGCAAAAGCTCCCGTCATGGCCGGTGTTCATGGCCTGGAGCAGGTCCACGGCCTCCTGTCCCCGGACCTCCCCGATCACTATACGGTCCGGTCTCATACGCAAAGCCGCCCGTATCAGCATTCCGATCCCAATGGCTCCCTGGCCCTCCCCGTTGGCGTTTCTTGTTTCCAGCCGTACCAGGTTCTCAATGTGGGCCAGCTTCAATTCCGCTGAATCCTCAATGGTGATCACCCGCTCTTCTGGAGGAATAAACTCCGAAAGAGCGTTTAAAAAGGTCGTCTTTCCCGCCCCCGTGCCTCCGCTGACAAAAATATTGTATCGGGCCGCCGCCAGTATTTTTAAAAGGTCCGCCGCCTCCCTTGTGACGCTCCCGTATTCCAGAAGCCGGTCCATGGTGATCGGATCCGGGAATTTCCGGATCGTGAGGATCGGTCCGTTTAGTGCCACCGGCTCCAGCACCACATGGACCCTCGAACCGTCCTCCAGCCTGGCATCCACAATGGGGGACGCCGTATTGACCGTCCGGTTGACCCGGCTGACGATCTGCCGGATCAGCTCCAGAAGCTGTTCCCGGGATTCAAAGGATTTTTCCCATCTCCGGATCCTCCCTTCTGTCTCCACAAACACCTCCTCCGGGCCGTTGACCATGATCTCCGTGATTCCCGGGTCATCCACCAGCTCCTGCAGGATATCCAGCCTCCGGAAGGAATCGAACAGCTCCTTCTGAAGTCTCAGCCTGTCCCTGAGAGCCATGGGTTCCCGCTCCATCTGCTCCAGGATCTTCCCGTCGATGACCTGGGCCAGCTCCTCATCCGTCATCTGGCGCTCATAGGACATTCCCTGGAGGATCTCCTCCCGCAGCTCCCGTTTCAGATCCTGTATCAGCTCTCCCATATCCCTCTCTGCCCCTTTAACATCCCTCGGACGAAATCTCCCAGATCCCCCCACAAAAGCTCCTGCGGAAAATGCTCCATCCGCTTCATTCCTGTGACCATGGGAACATGGATCTTATGGAATTTTCCCGCCACCGTCTTTTTCCCGCTTTTTTCCACATACTGCTCAAACTCCTGGAGCTTGGCCCTGGAAACGGCATCTTCCCGGATGGGCATATAGACCGCCTGGCAGATCTCCAGAAGCGGCATGACCTGTCTCCCATAGTTCCCAATATCCAGGACCAGGGTCCCATATCCTCCCTCCTCCAGGATCTTTAACAGAAAATCCGCCATTTCCTCTGAAGTGATCTGGTTATAATCATCCGGAAAACGGATCGGAGGCAGCCAGGCCATATCTCCCAGATAGTAAATGACCGAATTAAGCTGAAGGCCGTGGAACCGGCCCTGCTTATAATAATAGATCAGATCCGAAAGATCCCGCTTCCACTGCTCGTCCAGAAGACCGGAAAAACCGGTAAACGTATCCAGCGTAATGAACAGCAGCTTTTCCTCTCTGGCCAGAAGCTGGCCCATTGCCAGGGCCAATGACGTTTTCCCGCATCTTCCCACCGGGGAATACACGCCGATGATCCGTTTCCCCGAAGCCGGAAGCCCAGGAAAATCCGTTTTCCCTTCCGGCGTTTCACAGTAGGCCGCCATCACCTCCCGCAGGATATCGTCGCCGGACTGGTATTTATAGATCCCATGCCCGCCTCCCTCCCCTGCCCGGACTTCCTCCTCTGTGAGAAGGATCCGCTGGACCGACGGGAGGCCTGGAAAGCCTCCTTCGGACAGCGTTCCCGTAAGGAGCACATCGATCCCATGGTCCCTGGCAAACTCCTCCAGCCGCTTCCTGGATGTAAAGGCCCGGGCGGAAAAGATCCCGTCCTCCCTCCGGTTGATATAATCAGAAAGCCGTTCCGCATAAAACGGATCCTCGTCGTAAACTGCCATGATCTTTTTCATCTTCCCTCACCTCCTCAGAGATATCTTCCAGCCAGCCATATACAATATCCCAGGAACAGCCAGGGACCCAGCCGCAGGATATTCCGTTTATCCTCCCTTCCCGGATATTCCAGGAGCTTCCCCTCCCTTCCGGAGCGGATGATAAAGGTTCCGATCCGCTCCATCCGCATCCACAGCGAGCCCTGCTGCCAGATCATCCCCGCCGCCCGGAGGGCGGCCAGAAAAAGCCCGGTGAAGATCACCAGGAGCCCCGGCCCCATACCCAGAAGACCTGTACAGAGAGCCATCAGCTTAATGTCCCCGGCTCCCAGCATCCTGCATAAAAACAGGGTATAAAATACAGCACATGTACCAATGACCCGGGCCGCCAGTCCCGCCAGCAATATAAACACATCTCCGCCGGTCCCGGCTCCCCATATGGCTCCCACAATCCCGCCTGCCAGCCCCAGAAGGATCTGCCAGTGGAACACCTTCCCATACCTTCAGTCCGTCACAGCGGCTGAAAGCAGTACGACAAATAAAACTGCCAAGGGCAGACACCTCCCATCTTTATTTTTGTTGTTTTCTGGAATCCTGCCCCGATCCTGGGGCTTCCGGCGAAACTGCCGGTCCTGTCCCGGGCGGACGCCCGGTTGGAAATGATCTGGAAATGAAGAAGCTCATTTCTGAATGTGCTCCTATTATCGGCCAAACAGGAAAAAAAGTCAATTTCAAAACCGTAAAATCGCCCTCTATATTTTCAGCAATATTCTACAAAAAATTTTCGTACAGAATAATAACTTTACTAAGTTTTATCCAAAACATTGACGTATCTTTCAAAAAATGCTAGAATACATTTAGTTTATATTTTTAAACCAATGGAATCAGAACACACAGACAGGAGGGCCATCCTATGCCGCAGGAACCGGACGACAAAGACTATACGCCGGATGAAAGCCGGTTAAAAACTTCATTCAGGGAGTGTATCCCCCTTTTCATCGCCCTGGGCGACAGTACCCGCCTGACCATCATCCAGCAGCTTTATGAGGTGGAGGAGGACCGCAGATCCCCGGAGACGGAACAGAAAGGCAGCCGCAGCGTATCTGAAAAACGCCGCGCTCCCGGTCTCAACGTGAAAGAGATCACAGAAAAAACCAGTCTTTCCCGTCCGGCTGTCTCCCATCATCTGAAGATCCTGAAGGATTCGGGGCTGATCGCTGTGGAAAAACGCGGCGTCTGCAATTATTACCATCTGACCAGCCAGTCCGCCATCGACCGGCTTCTCAGATTAAACGAGGCGCTGCAGCAGAATTCCAGTAAATGAATATCTCGCCCATAAAAAGACAATACTACCATTAACCTTTGTAATGCTCCGGAACGCGCCGCACAGCACCGGAAGTCAGACCAGTCAGAATCCGGAGGTTCCGAAGCTTCCGGAAACCGGAAAAACAGCCTCCAGCAAACGAAGCTGCAGGCTGCCGGGAGGCCGGATACTGGAAAAGACCAATACCAGAAGAAAGGAAAATGGAAGTATGCGATTCATAAACAAAAAATCCGCGCCAAATAAGGAACGGACGAAGGAGCTTCTGGAGCTGAAAAAGCAGATCATGGCCAGCCAGACTGCGATCCTTTCCGCCCAGAACCAGTTTGAGCAGGTGGTGGACCCTGCGCTGATCGACTGCTACATTTATGAACTGAACGCAGCCCAGCTCCGCTACCAGTTCCTTCTCCAGAGCCTTAAAAAGCGGGAATTACAGGAGGTCTGACCGGCTATGAAGCCCTGGTATCAGAAAGCAGTTTTTTATCACATCTACCCTTTGGGGCTCCTGGGAGCTCCTAAGACGAATCATGAAGCCTCCGCAGCCTGTCGTTTTGATGAGCTGCTCCAATGGATCCCCCACATACGGGATCTGGGCTGCACCGCCCTTTATATCGGTCCGGTCTTTGAATCCACAGGCCACGGCTATGACACCAGGGATCTGCGCCTGGTGGACCGGAGACTGGGGACAAATGAAGATTTTAAAAATTTCGTGGACCAGTGCCACCAGCATGGGATCCGTGTGGCAGTTGACGCCGTGTTCAATCACACTGGACGGGAATTTCCCGCCTTCCGCGATATCCAGGAAAAGAAAGAAGCCTCTCCCTATAAGGACTGGTACCGCGGAGTAAACTTCGGCTGGGGAAGCCCCATGGGCGATTCCTTCGGATACGAGGCATGGCAGGGCCACTATGAGCTCCCGTGCCTGAACCTGCAGAACCCGGCGGTCAGAGAGTATCTGATGGATACCGTAAAATTCTGGATCGATACCTTACACATCGACGGCCTCCGCCTGGACTGCGCCAATGTTTTAGATTTTGCCTTCATGAAGGAGCTGCGCAGCCGCACCGCCTCCATGAAGGAGGATTTCTGGCTCATGGGCGAGGTGATCCACGGAGAATACGGAAGATGGGTCAATGGAGAAATGCTTCACTCTGTTACCAATTATGAGCTCCATAAGGCTCTTTACTCCGGTCACAACGACCATAACTATTTTGAGATCGCCCACAATGTGAAGCGGCTGGAATCTGTGGGAAGGGCTCTGTATACCTTTACGGATAACCACGACGAGGACAGGATCGCCAGCAAGCTGCGGGAACCAGACCACCTGTTCCCCGTATACCAGCTTTTATTCACCCTTCCCGGGATCCCGTCCGTGTACTACGGAAGCGAATGGGGGATCCAGGGAGCGCGCACCCGGGAATCTGACGAGGCGCTCCGCCCAGCCCTCTCCTTAAAGGATATGGAACAGAAGACCGGCCCCATCACGGACCATATCGCCGCCCTGGCCCGGATCCACCGGGATAATCCGGAGCTCCATGACGGAACGTATAAAGAGCTTCTTCTGACCAACCGCCAGTATGCGTTTGGCCGGCTGGGAGAAAATACAATGATCCTTTCGGCAGTCAACAATGACAGCCAGCCCGCAGCCCTTTCCATACCGGTCCCGTTCCCGGCGTCCCAGGCCATAAACCTTTTGGACGGGGAGGCTCCTTCCATACCGGTGGAAAACGGAAGGCTTTCTGTGACCCTTCCGCCGTCAGGCGGCGCGATCTTTAAACTTCGGGAGGCATAAGAGTATGAAAAATTCAGGAAAAAGCAGTAAAACCACAGCAAAAAAGGCCGGAAGACCGGCCGGTACCGGCTTCATTACAGAACTGGACCGCTACCTGTTCGGTCAGGGTACCCACTATAAGATCTTTGAAAAGCTGGGGGCCCATCCCCGCACCTATGGCGGAAAGCCGGGTATGTACTTTGCCGTCTGGGCGCCCCATGCAAAGTCTGTGGGCGTCGTTGGGGACTTCAATGGATGGGATCCGGAGACGTCTCCCATGAAGCCCCTGGAGGATTCCGGCATCTACGAAGCCTTCATACCAGGCCTTGGAACTGGCGAGCTTTATAAATTTGCCATCACCACAAAGGATGACAAGATCCTTTTTAAAGCGGATCCCTATGCATTCAGCGCCGAGTTCCGGCCGGGAACCGCCTCCATCACCACCGATATCTCCGGCTTTTCCTGGAGCGATGAGAAATGGATGGAGAAGCGGAAGCACACAGAGCCGGAAAAAGCTCCCATGGCCATTTATGAGGTCCATCTGGGCTCCTGGAGAAGGGCCAGCCGGCCGGAAAAGGAGGGCTATTATACATATAAGGAGGCGGCCCACGAGCTGGCCGACTATGTGGTAAAAATGGGCTACACCCATGTGGAGCTCATGGGCATCGCGGAGCATCCCTACGACGGCTCCTGGGGCTACCAGGTGACCGGCTACTACGCTCCCACCTCCCGCTATGGAGGTCCCAGGGATTTCATGTACTTCGTCAATTATCTCCACAAAAAGGGGATCGGCGTGATCTTAGACTGGGTCCCGGCCCATTTTCCAAAAGACGCCCATGGCCTGGCGGATTTTGACGGGGAACCGCTTTATGAGTACGCAGATCCCAGAAAAGGCGAGCATCCCGACTGGGGAACAAAGGTCTTTGATTACGGGAAAAACGAGGTGAAAAACTTCCTGATCGCCAACGCCCTTTACTGGGTAGAGAATTTCCATGTGGACGGGCTCCGGGTGGACGCCGTGGCCTCCATGCTGTATCTGGACTACGGGCGCAGCGACGGGAACTGGGTCCCCAACCAGTACGGAGAAAATAAAAATCTGGAGGCCATCGAATTCTTCCGCCATTTGAACAGCGTCCTTACAGGCCATATGACCGGAGCCATCATGATCGCCGAGGAATCCACCGCATGGCCCGGCGTCACAAAGGCACCGGAGGAGGGCGGCCTGGGCTTTACCTTCAAGTGGAATATGGGATGGATGCATGACTTTCTGGAATATATGAAATTAGATCCATATTTCCGAAAATTCAACCACAATAAGATGACCTTCGGGATCACCTACGCCACCAGCGAAAACTACATCCTGACCCTGTCCCATGACGAGGTGGTCCATTTAAAATGCTCCATGATCAATAAAATGCCCGGCTTCCCGGACGATAAATTTGCGAACCTGAAGGCCGGCTATACCTTCATGATGGGCCATCCGGGCAAAAAGCTCTTATTCATGGGCCAGGATTTCGGCCAGTACCATGAGTGGGACGAAAAAACAGCCCTGGACTGGTATCTGGCAGAGGAGCCCCAGCACAGGGACCTGCTAAAATATTACAGCGACCTGCTCCATATCTACCAGAAATATCCGGCCCTTTACCGGCTGGACAGCGATTGGAACGGTTTCCAGTGGATCAACGCCAACGACGGCGACCGGAGCATCTTCAGCTTCATCCGCCGGGATGAAACAGGGAAAAAGAACCTCCTGTTCGTCATCAACTTCACTCCCATGGCCCGGGACGATTACCGGGTGGGCGTTCCCAAATCAGGAACCTATACGCTGATCCTGGACAATGAGCACGGCCTCTATAAGCGCGGGGAGCATGCCTTCTCAAAGCGCTCCGTAAAATCTGAATGCGACGGCCAGCCCTATTCCTTTGCCTACCCGCTTCCGGCTTACGGAACCGCTGTTTTCCGTTTTAATTAATTGACAGGAATTTTTAATACGTTCACCGCATTTTTATGTTATACTGGATGTGGTGAACGTATTTTTACCTGGATAAAACTTTAAAGGAGGGAACTTATGCAGACGATTCTTGTATGCGATGACGATAAACAGATTGTTGAAGCTATTAATATTTATCTTACGGGAGAGGGCTTTGAGGTCATCAAGGCCTATGACGGCTACGAGGCCCTGGAATACCTGGAGGACCACGAGGTGAACCTGATGATCGTGGATGTGATGATGCCGGGATTGGACGGGATCCGCACCACCTTAAAGGTACGCGAGACCAGCAGCATCCCCATTATCATCCTGTCGGCCAAATCCGAGGATACCGATAAGATCCTGGGCTTAAACATCGGGGCGGACGACTATATCACAAAGCCCTTTAATCCCCTGGAGCTGGTGGCCCGGGTCAAATCCCAGCTCCGCCGCTACACCCAGCTTGGAAACCTGAACCAGCAGAACAGCTCCCAGGTCTATAAGTGCGGCGGTCTCATGATCAATGATGAAAATAAAGAGGTGACGGTGGACGGCGAGCCCATCAAGCTCACGCCCATTGAGTATAACATCCTGCTACTCCTTGTAAAGAATGCCGGAAAGGTATTCTCCATCGACCAGATCTACGAAAAGATCTGGAATGAGGATGCCATCGGCGCCGACAATACCGTAGCCGTCCACATCCGCCATATCCGCGAAAAAATTGAGATCAACCCCAAGGAACCCCGCTACTTAAAGGTGGTCTGGGGCGTGGGGTATAAGATCGAGAAACAGTAAGGAGAATCCAGATGAGCCAGAATACACCGAGTTTTTTTCTGAAGCGTTTTTCCGGTTTTCTGCACTTTATCTTTGCCCTGATCGCGCTCACCGGAGTCGGGTTCATGTATCTGAACAGCAACTACGGCCGCGGACTGGACTGGATCGAGGATGAGACCTTCGACCAGTCTCCGGATTTTAATAAGAAGGTGCAGGCCGACATCGCCAGTATTTTCGACTATATCCAGTACCAGGAGCTTTTTGAGACCAATGGAGAGGTGGACTACAATAAAATGGTCCTGGACGTCTCCTCCGGCCCCGGCGGAGACAAGAGCTATACCCTCAACGACATCATCCTATACGGAAAGTCCCTGGGCTATTATATGGATGAGGCCGACAACTATGCCTTAAAGGGCGGGCCCGAAAACCTCAGCGCAGAGGATGAGGAGCAGTATTATGTGCGCTGGCGCTGCTATCAGTCCGAGGAGGAGCTGACGGGACCCGACCAGTCCTTTGCCACCCTGCCGGAGCTGACCTATGAGATCCTGAAGCGGTTCTCTTCCTATTACTCCATATATTCCCGGCTCATGTCGGATTTCACCAACTTTTATTTCCGTGTGGCTTTTTATTCCAAAAATGACGCCATCTATGAAATCCACACCAATGCGCCGGAAATGACCATCGACGACATGATGGCCATGGGAAAATATATCTATTATTCCGGGGATTCCAATGACCTGGCCGTAAGGACGAACTTTAATTCCACCTTTCCCAGTGTTCCGGCCCTCATGGCCAAGGCCAATCCCTACAACAGCTCCAACAACTATGTGGTCATCGGCCTGGACACCACCTACAAGGCCCTGGACGACTATGCCCATGCATATACCCAGTATAACAGCTCCAGGAAGACCTTCGTAAACGGGCTCTACCTGGCCTCCATCGGCCTGGCCGGCTGCCTTCTGACCTTTGTTTTCCTTATGTTTGCCTCGGGCCATCCGGCTCTTGGGGACCGGTCCGTGGTCCTTTATCCCTTTGATAAAATCAAAACGGACCTGATGCTGCTGTTAATGGCCTTTGCCGCTTACATAAGCGCCGCCTTTCTGGCCCCTCTGGCATCAAAGCTCCTTCACCTTCTGGTGACGGAAGGCTACTGGGACCGCGCCAGCCGTCTCATGATGTTCGGAAGCCTGTATATGGTGGGGATCCTGACCTTTTTCAGCCTGGTCCGCCGTTATAAGGCAGAAAGCCTCTGGACCAACAGCCTCCTCCATGATCTGACGGAGACCCTTTCCGAAAGCACCTTCAAATACCGTCTGACCTTAAGCTTTGCACTTTATCTGGCGGCCAATGTGTTTACGATCACCCTGGGGGCATTTTACCTCATCCAGAGCGAGGGAAGCGGGTTTACCTCTGTTCCCTTCCTGGCCGGTCTCTCCTTCTGGGTGGTGGGCAATCTGGTCGTATTCTATTTCCTGTACCGCAACGCAGTCCAGACCGATAAGCTCCACCAGGCCATCGACAAGCTGGCTTCCGGAGAGACCAGCTACAAGGTGGACGTTTCCCAGTTTTCCAGCCTGGAGGCGCAGCTGGCTGAGGGCTTAAACCGCATCAGCGACGGTCTGGAAACGGCTCTGGCCGAGCAGGTAAAAAGCGAGCGCTTAAAGGCAGACCTGATCACCAACGTATCCCACGATATTAAGACGCCGCTGACCTCCATCATCAACTATGTGGATCTCATCAAGCGCGAAAAGCCCCAGGATCCCACGATCCAGAAATATCTTGAGGTCCTGGACCAGAAATCCCAGCGCCTTAAAACGCTGACCGAGGATCTGGTGGAGGCCTCCAGAGCCAGCTCCGGAAATATCAAGCTGGATATGGCCAATATCGACATCGTGGAACTGGTCCAGCAGACCAATGGTGAATTTGAGGAAAAATACGCCATCCGTCATCTGGACATCGTTACGACCCTCCCCAATGAGGTGATCCTCATTGAGGCCGACGGCAGACGGCTGTGGCGCGTACTGGAAAACCTGTACAACAACGCCTTTAAATATGCCATGGAAGGCACCCGCGTCTACGTGGGCATCGAGGACCGGGATTCCGAGGTCGTATTCTCCATTAAAAACGTTTCTGCCACGCCGTTAAACATCAGCCCCGACGAGCTGACCGAGCGCTTCGTCCGCGGCGATACGTCCCGTACCACCGAGGGAAGCGGACTGGGCCTTTCCATTGCCAAGGACCTGACCCAGCTCCAGGGCGGCCGGTTCGAGATCACCATTGACGGGGATCTGTTTAAGGCAGAGCTGACATTTGCCATTAAAAACTAGCCGGATCTGTATCTGTATTTCAAAAAAAGAGCTGCTGCCAGCAGAGGATCTTCAAAATCCCCCTGCCGCAGCAGCTCTCTTCTATATTGTTCTACCGGATATCCAGAATCAGCGAAGCCAGCAGTGCGATCCGCGGAATATACTGGCTGATCCGCAGGTATTCGCTTTCGGAATGAGCCCCGTCCCCCCAGCCTCCCAGGCCGTCCAGGGTGGGGATCCCCATGGCTGACACAGCGTTTCCATCGCTGCCCCCGCCTACGAACTGGTGGGAAAACGAAAGTCCCAGCTTCCTGCCGCATTCCTTCGCAGCCGCAAACAGCTCCATGTTCCCCTGGGTCTCCTCCATGGGAAGCTTCCCTTCCACGATCTCCACCTCCCTGGACGCACCAGGAACAGATATCGGCAATTCCAGGATCTCCCGTCGGATCCTCTGGCCCTCCTCCATAGATTTATAGCGGCAGTCCACGGAAAAGCTGGCCGCAGCCGGTACCACATTGACCTTCGTTCCTCCCTGGCATATGCCCACATTGACCGTAGTGCCGGCCTCATAATCCGTCAGTGCCTGGATCTTCAGGATCTCCGCAGCCATCTCCTGGATGGCGTTGATTCCCTCCTTATGGGCATTTCCCGCATGGGAGGCCTTCCCATGGATCGTCACATTGAATTTTATATTTCCCTTTCTTCCTGTCTTAAGATCCCCGTTTCCCACACAGGGCTCGCAGACCAGGGCCGCCCGGGCGTTTTCTGCCAGTCCGCAGATAATGTCCGAGGATTCATGGCTTCCCGTCTCCTCGTCTCCATTGAAAATAAAGACCAGCTTTCTCCCCGGATCGATCCCCAGCTCCTTATAGGCTCTGGCCGTCCATATGGCCGAGATAAGACCACTTTTCATATCCGAAACACCAGGGCCATACAGCCGGTCTCCCTCTGTGCGGTACTGAATGGCGCCGATCAGATGTACGGTATCATAATGGCCAATGATCAGGAGTTTTTCCTCTCCCTGTCCGAGCTCAAACCGCACCAGATCATGTCCTCCCTCCCGCTCATAGACCAGCGGCTCCTCTCCCGTCCGCTCCCGGATCAAAGCCTCCAGGACCTTCCTGGTTTCGGCCAGAGCCTCCAGATCCGATGTGCTGGCCTCTGCCTTCACCAGCCGCTCCAGATCCCCAAAGATCTCCGCCTCGTGATCCCTGAAATACTTTAAAAGTCTCTCCTCCATATGGATCCCTCCCTATATATTTAATTTTTACGCTTTTCTCCCTGGTCTGCAGATATTACCTTCACCCGCTTCCATTTTCCCGTCAGATACCAGCCAAAGGAAATGATATAGTTGGCCGCCCAGCCCATGGGAACGGCCATCCATGCCACCTGGATCCCGTAAACAGGGGCAAACACGTTGGTGACGATGACCCGGATGGACAAATTCACCAGATTGGCCGCCGTAAATGCCGCCACATCCCCAGCTCCCCGGAGAAGACCATCGGTAGTGGCCTTAAGGCCGATGAAGGCATAGAAAAAGGAAAGAAATTTCACGTAAGAAACGCCCACAGAATAGGCAGTGCTGCCGCCGCTCTCTAAAAACATGGACACAAACGCGCCGCCGAACAGCTGGTACATGATGCACAGACCCGCGCCCACAGTGAGCACGGTCACATAGCACATCTTATAGCCCTCCTTCACCCGGTCCAGCTTTCCAGCGCCAATATTCTGGGCCGTAAAGGTGGACATGGCATTTCCCATGGCCAGCATGGGAACGATGCTTAAGGACTCGATCCGGCTTCCTGCCGAATAGCCTGCCAGGGCCGCGGAACCGAAGCTGTTGACCACGGACTGGACCAGAAGGATGCCCATGTGGACGATGGACTGCTGGAGCGTGGAGGGAACGGCGATCTTCACCATGGACCGCATCATCCCGAAATCATAACAGCCATATTTTTCCTCTTCCTCATACCCCTTCAGCTTCCGCATCAGAAGGAAAAAGGAGAGTACCGCCGAGACGCCCTGGGCGATCAGCGTTGCCACCGCCACTCCACGGACTCCCTGATGGAAGCAGATCACGAACACCATATCCAGCGCAATGTTTAACAGGGAGGAGAAGATCAGAAGATACAGCGGTCTTTTGGAATCTCCCAGGGAATTAAAAATGGATGCCTGGACATTGTACATGAACAAAAACGGAAGACCCAGAAAATAAATGGCCAGATACAGGGCTGCATCGGAAAAAATGTCCTCCGGCGTATTGACCCACGAAAGGATCTGATGGTTAAAAACAGCACCAACGGTCCCCAGGATCACAGAGATCACCAGGAAATTGATCATGGTCGTAAATACGGCTGTCTTCATTTTCCCTATCTTTCCCGCTCCCAGAAACTGGGAGATGATCACCGAGCTCCCGATTCCGCCGCCGATGGCAATGGCGATGAACACGTTGGTGATGGCGTAGGACGCGCCCACGGCCGCCAGGGCATTTTCCCCGACGAAGCGGCCCACGATCACCGAGTCTGTGATATTGTAAAGCTGTTGGAACAGGTTGCCGAAGATCATGGGGAGGGCAAAAAATAAAAGCGCCTTCCCTGGATGATCTGTCAGCATGTCGTATCTCTTCTTTTTTGCTGTCTGATTTGCCGGCATGGTTTTCCACTCTTTCTATCTGTTTTTTCTGGCTGATGCCAGAGCCTGGCCAGGAGCCTGACAGTTTCATTATAGCACTCTGGACCGGATTCTTCCAAGGGTTTCCTCTCAGAAAATCCAAATGTGAAAATCCCCAGGAAGTCCGCCAGCCCCCATATTGTGAAACCAGACCGGTCATGATATAATGCGTTACAAACAGATCCGATCGCCGCCAAAATCCGGCACTTCATTCTCCCGGAGGGATACGGATCCCCCAAGAAAGGAATTTTCTGCCAATGATCGATTTCAATGAATATAAAAAATACTTTGACGATTATGCGGCCCGCTATGATCACACAGACGGCCGAGTTGCCCTTAAGATCGTCCATACCTATGCCGTTGTCTCCGTCATGGAAAATCTGTGCCAGAAGCGCCTTCTGCCGCCCCACACCGCCGGACTGGCCCTTTTATGCGCCCTTTTTCATGATATCGGCCGGTTTGAGCAGTTAAAACAGTACGACACCTTCCTGGACCATAAAAGCGTGGACCACGCATCCTTAAGCTGCCGGGTCCTGCGGGAAAACCATGTGCTGGACCGGCTGTCTGAGACAGACAGGGAAGCCGTCCTCACTGCCATCGAAAACCATAACAAGCTGAGGATCGATCCCACCGTGACGGCCGCAGCCTCTTCCTGTCCCGATGACGCCCAGAGTTTAGGAGCGCCGGGGCCCTGCTGCTCCGCCGGAGAGGTCCTGGAGCTGTGCCGCCTCATCCGGGACGCTGATAAATGCGACATTTTCCGTGTCTTTGCCATCGACGATATGACCGATGTGGTGGGGGCCTCCGAGGAAGAGATCTCCCGGGAAACCATAACCCCAGAGGTCATGGAAGCTCTCCGGGACCATGTTTCCGTGGACCGGCGTGCCAGGAAGACCCACCTGGACCAGTGGATCGGCTTTTTATGCTTTGTATTCGACTTAAACTACCGGGAAAGCATCCAGATCGTAAAGGAGCAGGGGTATTATAGAAAGCCCTTTGAGCGGACGGATTTTAAGAACCCTGCTGCCAGAGCCCTGGTCCACGAAGCTCTGGGAACGGTGGACCTGTACATGGAGACCTTCGGACAGACCATTCCCGACGCTCTCCGGGAATTTTTCCAGGACCACCCGAAGATGGCTCTGGCTTTTTCCGGCGGGACTGACTCCGCCTATCTCCTATACGCGGCCAGGGCCTGCGGCTGTCATGTCCGGGCTTATTATGCAGCTTCCCCCTTCCAGCCGACCTTTGAACTGGAGGACGCAAAAAAACTGGCCGTTTCCCTGAAAGCCGAGATGACCATACTCCCCTTAAACGTCCTGGAGCTGTCCGCAGTCCGGGAAAACCCCTCCGACCGCTGCTATCACTGTAAAAACGCCATCTTTTCAAGGATCCTGGAGGCGGCAGAAAAAGACGGCTTCCTGGAGGTCATGGACGGTACCAACGCCTCCGACGACGCCGGAGACCGGCCCGGGATGCGGGCCCTTCGGGAGCTCCGGGTCCTTTCCCCCCTGCGGGTCTGCGGCGTCACCAAAAAGGCCCTGCGGGAATATTCCCGGAACGCGGGACTCTTTACCTGGAACAAGCCGGCCTATGCCTGCCTTGCCACCAGAGTCCCCACTGGCTGCTCCATCGACCCGGAGATCCTAAAAAAGATCGAGCGGGCAGAGACCGGCTTCACCAGGCTTGGCTTTTCTGATTTCCGCGTCCGCGTCTGGAAGGATCCTGCAAGCCAGGATTCCTGGAATGCCAGGCTCCAGCTTACGGAATCCCAGTTTTACCTTCTGACCGAAAAACGGCTGGAGGTCCTGGAGCTTTTAAAACCAGATTTCTCCCAGGTGCTCCTGGATCTTTCCGCCCGGTCTGTGACCATATAAAAAACAGATACAGCAAAGGCAGTCTGAAATCCATCAGAGCTGCCTTTTTTCTGTATCCGCCTTTTCCTCATCCGTTCCGTAGTTCTCTCCATAAAATCGGTTCAGCCAATCCACTGCATTCCGGATCCCCTCGTTATCGAAGGAAAATTCCTGAAACGTCTTTTTTTCATCCTCTGTCACAGAAAAAATATAGGGTCCTGGCCAGGCAGCGGCCTGAAGAACGTCGCCATTCTCTCCCGCTTCCTTCCGTATCATGAAATTCATTTCTTTCTCACTTCCCGTAAACGTGGTTTTTTTCAAATATGGGATGGAGATCATCCCATCCAGATCGATCATATTCCCCGCCTCCTGTCTAAATTCATTATATCATCCTTTTTCCTTCCCCGCTATTGTAAAATCTGTGAATTCTTTATATACTTTATTTTATCAGAAAACATAAAATATAAGAAAGGAACACACAAATGAAACAATTTGTCAAAGACCTGGTCCACTCCTATGAAGAACCGTTAAAAGAGATCCGCCACCATCTCCATGAAAACCCGGAGCTTTCCTTTGAGGAATACAGGACCGCAGAGTACATCCGCAAGGCTCTGGAGTCCATGGGGATTGCCCTCCAGGACGGGATCACCGGCACCAGCACGGTGGGAATCCTAAAGGGCCGGGAGGCTGGTCCCTGCATCGCCTTCCGGGCAGATATCGACGCTCTTCCTGTGGAAGAAAACAACGATCTCCCCTATAAGTCCAAAACGCCCGGCATCATGCACGCCTGCGGCCATGACACCCATGCCGCCTGTCTCTTAGTATTGGCCCGGATCTTATCTGAGCATCCGGAGCTGGTAAAAGGAACTGTAAAATTCATCTTCCAGGCAGCGGAGGAAAAGCTTCCCGGCGGAGCAAAGGCCCTCTGCGCAGATCATGCCTTAGACGGCGTGGACATGGTATTCGGAATGCACAGCTCCTCCAACCATCCCCTGGGGACCATCACCTTAAGCCACAGCTCCAGCTCCGCGGCCATCGGTATTTATGAAGTGGCTATCCACGGCAAGGGAGGACACGGAAGCGCTCCCCACAACGCAAAGAACCCGGTTCCCGTGGCCTGTCTCCTGGCCTCTGCCTTAAACCAGATCCTGGCAGAAAAGAAGGCCCCCGCAGATACCGGAGTATTCACCGTCTCCTACATAAACGGCGGCCAGTACCCCAATATCATCACAGATACCGTTACCCTGGGCGGCAACATCCGTACCCAGGACAATGACCTGATCCAGCAGATCTTCGGCCACATTGATTCCATCAGCCACGGCATCTGCGAGGCCCACGGAATGACCTGCGACGTGACCACTACCCTGGGATACCCGGCCACCATCAATACGCCGGAATACGCAGATGTGATCGCAGATGCGGCAGATACTATGGGGTACACACCGGTGGAGGAATCCGGTTCCCTGGGCGGGGAGGACTTCGCCTACTTCCTGATGGAAAAGCCCGGCGCATATTTCCATGTGGGTATGGCCGATCCGGACCGTCCCATCACCTCCAGCCCCCATCACAACTGCAGCTTCCAGCTGGATGAGCGCGGACTGGCCATTGCCCTGGAAATGGAGCTGGCTCTGTACTTAAAGCTCACAAAACAGGATGGGGAATAAAACGGAAGTCTGATACTTGTAATTTCTTTCAGATATGATATACTAAATATAGAAAAAGGGAAAGCCACAGAAGCGGCTTACCCTCAGACAGTTAGCAGCTGTATCTTTCAGCCGTCAACTATTTGCGGTAGTTGGCGGCTACTTTTTTCCCTTAAAGACTGTATAGCACAGTCCCACAAGGGCGCATATGAATATTCCCGTCTGAACCATATCAGAATATGTAATATACATAAGCAACGCCCTCCTTTCCTCTTTGGTCCGGAGGGGTTATAGGCCCTCCGAATCATCAGAGGGTAAGCCGCCCTGGCTCTGTGGTTTCCCATATTGGTATTATATAATAGCGATATCTGGATGACAATCTTTATTTTTGTTTTATAATCCCCTCCCGCCGCATGGTAATCCCCGCGGAGCGTTTTTTATGTCGTAGGACGGCACTTTCCTATGGCATAAAAGATGCTGCAAAGGGAATATAAAGCCTGCCCTTTGCAGCATCTTCCATTTCTTACTTCTATTTTCTTACGCCTTCCACTGCTTCTTTATCTCCTCAAATTCCTCATCTGAACAGTACACCGTATGCCCGGGAGCGATCTCATGGTAAGAAGGCTGGTTTCCATCCCCATACCGGTGCATTTCCGGATCATAATGGATCTTCTTCCGCTTCTTTTCATTGATGGGATCCGGCTCTGGGATAGCAGAAAGCAAAGCCCGGGTGTACGGATGCATGGGATTCTTAAATAATTCGTCGGAATCCGCCATCTCCACCAGCTTTCCATAATACATCACGCCGATCCGGTCGGAGAAATACTTGACCACCGACAGGTTATGGGCAATGAAGAGAATGGTCAGCCCCATCTCCTCCTTCAGCTTGTTTAACAGATTGATGACCTGGGCCTGGACCGAAACGTCCAGGGCCGACACAGGCTCATCGGCGATCACCATTTGAGGCTTCACGATCAGCGCCCTGGCAATGCCGATCCTCTGCCTCTGGCCGCCGGAGAATTCGTGGGGGTACCGGGAGGCGTGCTCCGCCTGGAGTCCCACATGCTCCAACATGGCCACCACCTGCCGGTGCAGCTCCTCCGGATCTTTTACCCCGCGGATCTTTAAGCCCTCGGCAATGATCTCCTGGACCGTCATCCTGGGGTTTAAAGAGGCAATGGGATCCTGGAAGATCATGGCAATGTTGTCGGTGATATACTTTCTCAGGCTCTTATCCATCTTCCCGCTGATCTCTTTTCCGTCAAAGGACACGGTCCCGCTGGTGGGATCGTACAGACGGATGATGGTGCGGCCTGTGGTGGTCTTTCCGCAGCCGGATTCCCCCACCAGCCCGAAGGTCTCTCCCCGCTCCACATAAAAGGAAACGTCGTCCACAGCCTTCACCACCGAGGTTTTCCCGCGCTTTTTTGTGGTAAAGTGCATACTTAAGTGTTCCACATCCAGGATATGGTCACGCTCTTTTCTGTTATCCGATTTCATATCCTGCCTCCTCCCTCATCCTGGCGATCCTGTGCTTTAAGATATCCGGCATCTCCACCTTGGGCGCGTCGGGATGAAGCAGCCAGGTGGCGGCATAATGGGTATCGGAGATCTTAAAGTACGGCGGCTCCTTTTCAAAATCGATCTTCATGGCATACTTATTCCTGGCCGCAAAGGCATCTCCCTTGGGCGGATGCAGCATGTTGGGCGGCGCACCGGGAATGGCAAACAGCGTCTCCTCCGTGTGAAGGTCCGGCATAGCCGAAAGGAGCGCCCAGGTATAAGGATGGGCCGGCCGATAGAAAATATCCTCGCAGGTCCCCACTTCCACAATGCGTCCTGCATACATCACGCAGACCCGGTCCGCCATGTTGGCCACCACGCCCAGATCGTGGGTGATGAAGATCACCGAAAGATCCCTTTCCCGCTTCATATCATTGATCAGCTCCAGGATCCTGGCCTGGATGGTCACATCCAGGGCCGTTGTCGGCTCGTCACAGATCAGGATCTCCGGGTTGCTGGCCAGAGCGATGGCGATGACGATCCTCTGGCGCATACCGCCGGAAAACTGGAAAGGATAAGCGTCATACCGCTCGGCGGCGTTGGGGATCCCCACAGCCTCCATAAGCTCGATGGCCCGGGCCTTGGCTTTGGACTTTTCAATGGCCTTGCTTAAGATCAGAGCCTCGGTGATCTGCTTTCCGATCTTCATAATGGGATTTAAGGCCGAAAGCGGGTCCTGGAATACCAGGGAGATCCGTTTTCCGCGGATCTTATAAAAATCGGCCTCCTTATACTTCGCCATATCCTGGCCCTGGTACATAATAGTGCCGCTGTCGATATGGCCGTTTTTGGCCAGGATCCCTAAGATCGCCTTGGTAGTCACGGATTTTCCAGAACCGGACTCCCCCACGATGGCCAGGGTCTCGCCCTTATACAGGTCAAAATTCACGTCCCGCACCGCATGCACCTTTCCTGCAAAGGCATTGAAGGATACGGAAAGATCTTTTACGCTTAAAATTGGTTCCATACTTTTCTCTCCTTTCCTTATGCGCCCCGCTGGGTCGGATCAAAGGCGTCGCGCAGGCCGTTGGATAGCATGTTGAAGGCGATCATTAACAGGGAGATCACCACCGCCGGGAAAAATACCTGGTTGGGATACTGCTGCATCACCTTCTGGCCCTGGGATAAGAGAACGCCAATGGAGCTTTCCGGAGCACGGATCCCCAGTCCAATGTAAGCTAAGAAGGACTCGGTGAAGATAGCGCCCGGAATGGCGATCATGGCCCTGGTAATGATGGGGCCGATGGAGTTGGGCAGGATATGGCGGAAGATCAGAGCCATGTCCCTGACGCCCAGGGTCCTGGCCGCCAGCACGTACTCGCTGCCCTTATAGCGGTAAAACTGAGAGCGGATCATCCTGGCCGTTCCGATCCAGTTCTGGACCACCAGGCAGAGGATGATGGAAAGGATCCCCGTACCAAAAAACAGGATGAACAGAGTCACCACCACGATTTCCGGGAACGCGCCGATGATCTCGGTGATACGCATCATGATCATATCCACCTTTCCGCCGTAATAGCCTGCGATGGAGCCGTATACAATACCGATGCACACGTTGCAGATCACAGAAATAAAGGCGATCAGCAGGGAGACCCTGGCGCCGCGCCACATGCGCACCCAGAGATCCCGGCCCAGATAGTCGGTCCCCATCCAGAAATACGTTCCGTCCTCCACGCCGGAGTACTTATAATAATCCACCTTAATATCGCACATTTCCACGCCCTGGACCGTGCGGTGATTGATGACCTTTAAGATACTGCCCTCCGGATACCGGGAGGTATCCTCCAGAGAGTCCACCCGCCGGTTGGTGAGCCACCGGGTCCCGTCCAGGATCCCATAGTTTTCCAGCACCGACACCTTGGGCGGAAGATTGATGCGGTTCAGATCCTGGTCGTTGTAGTCCCAGCGGCTGAGGGCCGGGGCAAACACAGCGAACAGAAGAACGATCACGATCCCTATGAAGGCGATGATGGAAACCTTACTGCGGCAGAAGCGCAGCATGGCGTCCTTAAAGAAGCCGATGGGCTTATCCTGGAACTTTTCATCAGCGATCTCGCCCTCCATCTGGACAAACTCAAAGCTTTCCGGCTCCACCTGGTATTCAGGCAAATCGGAAGAATAAAATTTTGCCATTACTTCTTCCCTCCCATCCTCACACGCGGGTCAACAATGCCGTAAGACAGATCCACGATCAGAACCGTGATCAGAGAAACCAGCGAGTAAAAAATCAGTACTGCAAGGGTCACTGTATAATCCGGCGCGTTGACGGATTTGACCATGATACCGCCCATGCCGGGGATCGAAAAGATCGTCTCGATCACCAGACTTCCGCCCATGATGCTCGTGAACATGGGAACGATGATGTTCATTAACGGAAGCAGGGAATTGCGGATCCCATGGTTCAAGGTAGCCTGCCGCTCCGTAAGCCCCTTGGTCTTGGCAAGGAGCATAAAGTCCGAATTGATGGTCTCGGCCAGCTCTGCCCTCAAATACCTGGTGACGCGGGCAATGGGGCCTAAGGACAGGGCGATGATGGGAAGTGCCAGACCATGGAACCTGGCCCAGCCAGTGGATGTGGCATCGAAGATGATCGGGAACAGCCCACCCTTAAACGCCACGAAATACTGGAGCAGCGTCGCAAAGATAAACGACGGCACGGAGATAAAGATGACCACCAGAAACGAGATCAGGTAGTCGGTGATGGAGTTTTTCCGTATGGCCGCCACGATCCCCAGGCCGATTCCCAGCGGCAGGGAGATCAGCAGCGAGAAGAAATTTATGTATAACGTCACCGGGATCTTGGTCTTTATAATATCCCAGACCGGCACGTTAATGTTCATCTTAAGGGATGTCCCCCAGTCTCCCTCTAAGATCAGACCCTTTAAAAACAGGCCGTACTGGACGATGATCGGCTTATCAAGGTTATATTTTGCCTCCAGGGCCGCCCTCTGCTCATGGGTCATATCCACCGCATCGTCAAAAATCCCCCCAGGCATGAGGCGGATCACCATGAATCCCACGGTCAGTATGATAAACATGGTCAGCAGCATGGCTAAAATTCGCTGGATCGTATACTTCGCCATAAGACATGTTCCTTTCCACATCAGATTAGAAAATGGGGATGCCGCAAAACAGCATCTTCGCAGCACCCCCATCCTGGTTCCTGTCAGTTATTCTGCAAACGATCAGTCCTTTGTACTGAGAATGTATCCAAAGCCATAGCCGGGGATATATTCGTCGCATACAAGATGGATCTTAGAGCTGATCAGATTGTAGGACGGAGCTTCATAGACCGGACAGGCCGCCACTTCATCCAGAACGATCTTTTCCATCTGTCTTGTGAGGTCCATGCGGTATGCAGGATCCAGCTTCGCTTCGATATCGTAGTTGGCCTTTTCCCAAAGGGCGTCAAATTCGTCGTTGTAATATGGCTCGTTCTTATTGGAATACATGCTGCTGTAAACCTTAAGTCCGTTCCACGGAGCCGGAGTACTGGTGTTCCAGCCTCTCCACTGAAGCTCGAAGCTGTTGGGATCGCCTTCCTTCCAGCCCTTGATATAGCTGTTTAATACAGAAGTAGAACCTGCCATCAATTCCAGAGTAAAGCTGTCGCCAAATACCTCTGGCAGAGATTTGTGCAGAAATTCAGAAGCTGCTTTATTATTGGCGCTGGTCTCGTTATACTGTAAGGTCAGGGTCAGACTTGTAAGGCCGCATTCTTCCAGGGCCTTCTCATAATATTCCTTCGCCTTTGCCGGATCGTAGCCCAGATTGGGCTCTAAAAGAGCCTGAGATTCTTCCATGTCCCGGTAGGTCTTTCCATCTAAGCCGAGACACTTGCTTGCTACCAGGTAATTGGCCGGGATCCCGTTTGTCATCTTGGCGATGCTTTCTCTGTCAACCGCATAGAATAATGCCTTACGGAAATTTAAATTTCCAAGAATCCCGTTGTTGTTGGTATTTCCATGGTTGATGGTAAGGGTCTGAATCGAAGTGGCCGGGGCTTTCTTGATGCTGGGATCATCGATATACTGCTCGATGGATTCCGGGCTTAAGGAAACCGCGTCCAGTTCGCCGTTTAAGTAAAGCTCCAGGGCTGTATTCCGGTCGCCCACGATCTTATAGTTGTAGCCATCCAGCTTGATCTTATCGCCCAGAACGAAATCCGGGTTCTTCTTCATATCGAACTGGGAGCCTGCGATCCACTGGTCCAGGATAAATGCGCCGCAGCTCATGTATTTTTCCCTGGTGGATCCGTAAGTGTTTGTGCTCCGGTCCTCGCTCATACATGCCTCATAAGTAGGCTCATGAACCAGGCAGGTCCATACATAGTTAAAATGTGACTTAATGTCTTCAGCCGTTACGGGAGCGTCCAGCTGGAGCTCCAGGGTATAGTCGTCGGCTTTTTTAATTCCTACGTCCTCCCAGGCAACAGTTCCGGCGTTCCCCTGGAGAGAATAATCCGATGCTTTGGTAATAGTGATATAATCGCTGGCAAGCTGGGAGGCACGGCTGTTGACCATAATAGGATCCAGACACATCTTAAAGGAGTAGATCACATCGTCTACGTCAATGGCGTCTCCATTTTCCCACTTGGCATTTTCACGGATCTTGATATGCCATACCTTTCCTTCCTCATCCGTCTGTTCCGGCTCTTTTTCTGCCAGCTCCGGGAGGTACTCAAAGCTGGTCCCCTCCGCGTTGGGATACTGGCGGTAAAGCTGGAGGGAAGTCCTGGCGATCACGTCGCCGGAAACGCTCATGGTATAAATATGCGGATTGATGGTATCCACATCCGTCGTCATATAGTCATGGAAGATCTTCGGCCCGGACTCTTCTGCCGAGGCTATCTCTCCGGCCTGGCTCTCTCCGGAGGTCCCAGCTGCGGCTGTGGTCACCGGCTCATTGGAATCCCCGGGATTCTTCGGTTCGCTGCTGCACCCGGAAAGCAGGCCGGCTGCCATGGCACATGCCATCATTGCTGCTAATACTCTTTTCTTCATTCACTCATTCCTCCTTTTTTATTGCAGGGCTTCTGCCCATAAATAACGACTGGCGTTTCTTGACTTTCTTTCCAATCCAGGTATAATAGGACTCATAATCATTTTTAGAAACAAAGGACGGTGCATCTATGTCTTCACTTTCAGTCAAAAATCTGAAAAACTACGTGGTCCTGGGGATCGCCGTGGCTGCTGCCTACATTTTTTTCCAGAAGGACCAGATCTTCCTCTACCGGCTCATCGACGGCCTCTTCATCGGCGGCATGCTCCCAATGATCCTGGGCTGTTTCCGCCTGGCCAAATATGCCGGCTCCTTTGATCTGCTGGTTTATTCCCACAAAAAGCTGGCGCGCTCGGGGAAAAACTCTGATCTTGCACAGGATGAAAAGGATTCCAATGGTTCTGCCGCTCCTGCTCCCGAACAGCTCGGGTCCTATTCCGACTATCTGACCCAGAAGAAACCGGCTGCCACCTATAAGGAGCCGCTTCTGGCCGGAGGCGTCTTTATCCTGGCCTCCCTGTTTCTGACCATTGCATTTTACTAAATGTGCATGACTCATTTATGTGTATTCTGTATATATTTGAGATATTTATTTGATATTCATTGTGTTTATTATACAAATACATATATTGTGTGTCAAAGCAGAAGCTGTCATTTTTCGTCCATATCGTAAATTATCAGACAAAATAAAGGGATTAGGTTTTTAAAGAAGTTTTCTCCTTCGTTTAAATAACCTAATCCCTTTTGTATTTTACTCTAACTGGAGCTCTCCTGTTTCTGTGATCTCACAGCCCCCTCTGGTGCGGTTCACCTTTATGAGTCCCTGCTCCGAAAGACTCTGAAGGATGCTCCGGATCTTTCCCTCCGCCACCTGGATCCCTTCATTCTCCAAAATTTCCTGGAGACCGGCCCGCCCGGTCTTCGGATTCTGGGCCACCGTCTGTAAGACCCGTTTTTCCAGGGGAGAAAGCAGCGACGTTTTTTTCGCCATCTGAAGCCTTATGTAAGCCGGAAGATCCCGGATGGTCAGCTTTCCCTCCGAATGAAAACAGTAAACATACTTACAGAGGTTTTCGATCTCCTTTCCGTTGCCCGGCCATGAATACGCCGTCAGGCTGTTCCACAGCTCCTCGCTGCACATATCGGTCCAGCGCAGAGCTGAATTGTTGTAGATATTCCGTATAAAGTACTCAAATAAAAGCGGAATATCCTCGGGTCTCTGGCGGATGGGAAATGTCTCCAGGGATACCTCGCCGATCATATAAAAAAGAGACTTTAAAAACCTCCCCTCCTGGCACATGGTATAAAGATCCTCTTCCGTGGATGCGATAAACCGCACGTCGGGCATCTGGTCCATCATATTTAAAAATTCCTTCTGCATCGATATCGACATACAGTGAATGCCATTCAGATACAGGGTCCCGCCCTCTGCCCGATTTAAGATCCCCTCCCGGCCGTCTCCGGGAAACAGCTCCTCCATGATCTGCCCTTCACTCAAGACCGTCAGATTCAGCTTCATAAAGGGCTCTGCACTTCTCCTGGAATTATTGTGGATGGCCTGGGCCAGCACCTCTCTTCCCGTACCCGGCTCCCCGGAGATCAGCACCCGGTAGTCCGTTAAGGAGATCCGTCTGGCCGCCTCCACCATGCGCAGAGAGCGGCTGTTGGCCGTCCGGTAATCATCAAAGCGGAAGTAGGCCCCTTCTCTCTTTATAACGTTTCCTTCCGTATCCCCCTCTGGAGCCGGTCTTTCCAGGGCCGGCTGGTCCATATGGCAGTGGATCATGGTCAGTCTCCGGTGGTTCATGTCCCGGATCTCCTGGACTGTCAGCTTCAGAGGCTCCTCCTTACCCCTGCAGACCAGGAAAAATGGGGAACGCTGGTCCTGGGACCTTTTTGCAATGCCGTCCAGCTCCGGGACCGCCTCCTTAAGGGGCGTACCCACCAGGTGGGATCTGGGAATATCCAGGGCCTCCTTAAACTGCTTATTGATCATCTGGATCTTCCCCTCATCGTCTATGATACAGATGCCCGTATCAATGTTGCTGATGATGCTCTGGGTAATGAACTTCGTGTTAGTGGCCTGGCTCAGCTGGTGATTGGATATTTTCAAAAGCTGCACAAACTGGTTGATATAATTTAAGGACACCACATCCGCCAGGCTTAAAGGCAGATGGAAAAATGAGGCGATCTCCGAGATCGTCGAAATATCGGCGATCCGGATCCCGATGTCCACCAGCGTCTGGACGTTCCTGGGAGCCAGCTTATTTTCTCCCACCGTCACCGCATACTGGATCCTGGGATCCGTCTCCGGACAGTCCGGATAGTATGGAATGAAACGGTATTGGGTGATCCCAAGTGTGTATAGAAGCTGTATGCTGTCCTTTGCCGAGCGCTCCGAATCATTGACCAGATACACCTCCGAATTGGACGGGATCGAAAGGATCCTGTTTAAATACGTATGGTTAAAGGTCCGGATACAGATCAGATACCGGATCTTCGGCGTCATGAGAGGCTCCGCGATCCTGGCCGCGGATCTGGAGCTGAACAGTACCAGATCCGCCTTTTCCATCCGTTCCGTATCCACATCTGCCGCAAGGCAGGTTTCCAGATGGATATATTTACTAAATATATGATTTAAATAGGACCGCATTCCTACATTTGTCGTTGAGCTCTGAGATACGATCAGCATTGTGGGCTTTTCCACCTTATACCCCCCCCCCTGTATTTTCCATTCAATTCCATTATAGTCGCTCATATACAGAAAAACAACCAGATCTCCCAGTCCTCTATATATTTTTTGTTTTTCCTCCCTATGTTCCATAATTTCTTTGACATTTTCACAAAAAATTTGTACAATAGTACTGATTTAGAGCTATGATCTAAGAAAGGAGCGTGCTTTTCAATTGCTGCTGATCAAAAATGGAAATTTAATCACCATGGCCGGTATGTATGAGCAGACCGGCGATATCCTGATCGACGACGGAAAGATCGTAAAGGTCGGCCAGGTGGGAGAGGTGCCGGAGGACTGCCAGATCATCGATGCCGCCGGACGCACCGTCACTCCCGGTCTTGTGGACCCCCACTGCCATGCAGGTCTATGGGGAACCGCCTGCCGCGAGGAAATGGACGGAAATGAGTATACGGAGCCGGTCCTTCCGGGACTGCGGGGCTTAGATGCCATCAACCCGGAGGATGCCACCTTTGACGCGGCTCTCCGCCAGGGGATCACCACCGTTGTGACCGGTCCCGGAAGCTCCAACATCGTCGGCGGAACCTTCTTAGCCATCAAGACCGCCGGCGAGGACATGGAATCCCGCCTCATCTGCCCGGAGCTGGCCATGAAAATGGCTCTGGGAGAGAACCCAAAGATGACCTTCGGAAACCGTGGAAAGGCTCCCAGAACACGGATGATGAGCGCCGCCCTTATGCGGGAGGAGCTTTTTAAGGCAAAGGAATATTATGAAAACTATAAGCTCCATGGCCAGGAGCCGGATTTCCCGTTCGACTTCCACCTGCACTCCTTAATGCGGGTATTTGAAGGAATGCGGGTCAAGATCCATGCCCATCAGGCGGACGATATCCAGACTGCTGTCCGCGTGGCCAATGAATTCGGCCTTCATTACTCCATCGAGCATTGTACCGAAGGATGGATGATCCCGGAATTCTTAAAGAAAAACAACGCCGAGTGCCTGCTGGGCCCCACCGTCGGCGGCAAGAGCAAGATCGAATGCCAGAACCGCTCCTATGAAGCCGGACGGATCCTGGAGGAGGCCGGAGTCACCTTCGCCCTGATCACCGACGCTCCCTTCGTTCCCATTGAGGACCAGCTGCTCCAGGTCATCCTTTATGTGAAAAACGGAATGTCCAGGGAAATGGGAATCCGCAGCGTGACCTTAAACGCTGCAAAGATCACAGATATCGACTCCAGAGTCGGAAGCATCGAGCCCGGTAAGGACGCTGACATCGTCATCTGGGATGTGGAACCGTTAGACACCATGTACCAGGCCGGTATCGTCCTCATCGACGGAAAGATCGCATATGAAAGAAAGGCAGGTGAAAGCAATGTTGATTATCAAAAACTGTAATCTGATCAACATGGCCGGAATCTACAAAGAGAAAAAGGATCTGGTAGTAAAGGACGGAAAGGTCCTTGATATCTGCGACGACGCCTGCCAGAAATACGGCCAGGGCAACGTGATCATCGACGCCTGCGGGAACTATGTGACTCCCGGTATCGTCGAGCCTCACTGCTCCCTTGGCGTCAAAGAAGAGGTCTTCCGGTTTGAGGGCAACGACGCCGACGAGACCACCGATCCCATTGTACCCCAGGTGCGGGCCATGGACGCCATCAATCCCAGGGACGAGGGCTTTAAAATGGCTCTGGCCGGAGGCGTGACCACAGCCGTTACCTGTCCGGGCAACGCAAACCCCATCGGCGGAACCTGCGCAGCCATCAAAACCACTGGCAATACGGTGGAGGAAATGGTCATGGTGCCTGAGATCGCCATTAAAATGTGCCTCACTGACGGAGTGAAAAATACATACGGCGGAAAGAGATCGCCCATGACAAGACTTGGCACGGCAGCCCTGATCCGCGAGGCTCTGATGAAGGCGAAACGCTATCATGACCAGTGGACCGCCTCCCAGAAGGATCCGGCAAATAAGCCGCCGAAATTCGATATGAAGCTCCACTCCCTGATGCGCGTATTCGACGGAATGCCCGTAAAATTCATCGCCAAACGCGGCCATGACATGATGACTGCCGTGCGCATCGCCGAGGAATTCGGCCTCACCTATACAGTAGAGAACTGTGTGGATGCCTGGAGGATCACAAAGGATCTGAAGAAGCACAACGTCCGCTGCGTGCTGGGACCGGTCTACGGAGAAAAGAACAGTGAAAACCGTTACCGGGATCCCATTGCAGGCTCTGTTCTGGAAGAAAACGGCATCGAATTTGCCGCCACCACCGGCCATCCGGAAATGAACGTGGAGCTCTCCATGGTCCAGATGACGCTGATGGTGAAAAAGGGATTAAATCCCATGACAGCCCTGAAGGCCGTGACCATCAACGCAGCCCGCGCCTGCGGCCTGGAGGACCGGGTGGGAAGCTTAGAGCCCGGTAAGGACGCCGACATCGTCATCTGGGACGGCGACCCCTTTAACTTCTATACATCGGCTGCCACCGTCCTCATTGAAGGAAATGTGGTCTACCAGAAACAGCAGTAAAATTTCCATAAAAAAAGCTCCGGGATCTGGCTGCCCTTGCGGCGCCTTTGTCCCGGAGCGTTCTTCTTTTTTATAGATCCCTGGCCGCCGGAAAACCGTAAGCCGTCTCTGCGCTCATGACTGCCCTAAGGATCGCTTCCGACATGACCTGGGCTGCCAGAGTGCCCACCATGTCCAGATCCGCCTCCAGCGTCCCTGTGGACAGGGCATAGATACTGTCACCATCTGCCGTCGTATGGACCGGACGGATGGAACGGGCATAGCCGTTGTGGGTCATGGACGCGATCTTACAAAGCTGGGTCTTGTGGAAGGCCACATTGGTGATGACCGCGCCGATGGTGGTGTTGGCCACAAACTTATTTTTTACCACCTCATAGCTCTTATAGACCTCGTCCTCGGTACAAAGGAAGGACTTTTTATCCTTTGCCAGAAGTCCGGCAACCTTCTTCCCATTCTTCCAGTCATAAATATCTCCCAGAGCGTTGACCGCCACAATGGCTCCCACCTGCAGCTCTCCGATCTGTACCGCGTAGCTTCCGATCCCCGACTTCATACAGAACTCCGGTCCGTAAAGCTTTCCCACAGTGGCTCCGGTCCCGACACCGAAATTCCCGTCCCGGTAATTGCCCTTTTCCGCATTCTCACAGGCCGCATAGCCCATAGCCTTGTCCGGCCGGACCCGGTGATCTCCCACCATCAGATCGAACAGGCAGGATTCGCACACCAGGGGAACCTTTGTGATCCCCACATTGAAGCCGATATTCCGCTCCTCCAGATACTCCATTACGCCTCCGGCCGCATCCAGCCCAAAGGCGCTGCCTCCGGACAGCAGCACCGCATGGATCGACTCTGCCGCCGCTGTGGGCTTCAAGAGCTCCGTTTCCCGGGACGCCGGACCGCCTCCCCGGACATCCAGCCCCGCTGCCATGCCCTGCTCGCAGAGGATCACCGTGCAGCCGGTGGCGGCGTCTTTGTTTTCTGCGCTTCCGATCTTGATGTTTTCCAGCTCCTGGATCTTTATTTCTTTCATTTGAGGGACTCCTTTCCTAGCGAATGATGCTGCACAAACCCAGCCTATTCCATCTCTCCCAGCATCTTCTCCGCATCATCTGCTGCCTTTACCTTATCATTGGCGCGGATGATGATGCCGTCCTCATCGATGAGATAGGTGGTGCGGACCACGCCCATGGATACCTTCCCATAATTCTTCTTTTCCTTCCACACATCGTAGGCCTCGATGACCGTCCGCTCCGGATCGGAAAGCAGCGTGAACGCCAGGCCATATTTCTCCTCAAACCTTTTATGAGAGGCCACAGAGTCCTTGCTGACTCCCAGTATCACCGCGCCCTTCTCCATAAACTGCGGATAGCGCTCCGAATAACCGCAGGCCTGCTTCGTACATCCCGGAGTATTATCCTTGGGATAAAAATACAGGATCACCTTTTTTCCTTTGTAATCCTCCAGTCTGTGCATGACTCCGTTCTGGTCCGGCAGCTCAAACGCCGGCGCTTTTGTTCCTGTTTCCAGCATTGCAGATCCCTCCTTGTGATTTCTCTTATCCACTATTTTAATCCATAACCGGCAGTTTTTCCACCGTTTTAAAGCAAACTTTCCTCCAGGCCCCGCCGGAACGTATCACAGAAGCGTTCTTGTTAGTGTATAATTATCATTGGCAAATATAGGAACTATTCCTAAGACAAAAAAGGGAAACAGAGAAAATCCCTGCTTCCCAATCACACAGTTTTTCTTTATGGAAAGAGATTTGTCAAGGGTGTTTTCTCCAAACAATCACATTCATCCCCGTGGAAACAACACATAACCGGTTTTCCACGGGGTATTTTTCGTAAATTTCACAATCTTTACCTTTCTGCCAATCCATCAATCTATGGATACGTTATCAGTTTGCCCTTTATCTTTGCATACTCTGCTAAATTGCTTAGAGCTTTCGCAAAACCGACCATATCTGATTCTTTTAATGTACAAATAACGGATTCACATTCATTGATCCATTTCTTTGTCCGCTTTATTTGCTCATCTGAAATATAATGAAAGGCAGGTACAGAAATTACTTCTGCCGCCAATGATTTAGCCGAAGCAAAGTCTATATCGTTTTCCCACAGGATTCCCGTTGCAAACGCTTTTCTTTCACGCTGCAATCTGCGAAATATGCTGGTTCCGGTGCCATTTCCTGCAATGACAAAAATCTCAGGTTTCTCCTGCACCGATGGCAGTTCCAAATCGCCGGTCAGTTCATCATAAGAGCCGGTTGTCATCTGATAAAGCTGAGGAATATATCCTTGGGTAAAGATTTCTTCGGGCGTCCCAAACCGGTCGATTCGATCCCCCTGTACGCAAGCAATCTTGTCCGAGATACGCCCGGCAAGGTCAAGTTCATGCAGCGACATAAGCACTGTCAGATTCCGCTTTCTGGACATCTCCTGCAAAATAGATAAGAACTCCAGTTTGTAACGGATATCCAGGAAAGAAGTCGGTTCATCCAAAACGATCACATCAGGCTGCTGGCATAGTGCTCTTGCCAGCATAACCCGCTGCTTTTGCCCGTCACTGATTTTATTGAAATCTCGGTTGGCCAGCTCCGTTATGCGCACCAGCTCCATGGATTCACGCACGATCTTCCAATCTTCTTGGGATAGAATGCCGAATTTCCCCGTATAAGGATATCGGCCAGTTGCCACAACATCTTCGCAATTCATCATCTCAGGATTTACCCGTTCGGTCAATACAACGGACAGCCTTTGCGCCATTTCTTTGCCCGGCATTTTCTCCGCCTGTTGTCCATCTAACCATACAACGCCACACACGGGTGGCAACTGCTGGATAATACTGCGCAAAATAGTTGTTTTTCCTGCACCGTTTGGTCCTATCAATGTAACAATTTCGCCTTTATTTATTTCAAGCTGAATATTGCGGATGAGCGGTATACCATTATAACCAACAGTTAAATCTTTTGTATATAGATAGCCATGATTCATTCCCGATTACCCCATCTTTTCTCTTTTCCGGCGTAGCATAATGTAGATAACCACCGGAGCGCCCAAAATTGCAGTTACCGTGCTGATCGACAACTCGGTGGGAGTAAATACTGTTCTTGCCAGCAAATCGCAGAACAGGCAGAATGACGCACCTCCTAAGAAGCAAGCTGGAATCATTAAAATCGGCTGTGTTGTACCAAACAAGCCTTTGACAAGGTGAGGAACGGCGATTCCGACGAAGGATACCGGTCCGGCAAATGCAGTTACACAGGCCGAAAGGATACTGGACAGGATCACCAGCACAATACGGAAACGTGATACATTAAGCCCCATATTCTGCGCATAGGCTTCACCCATCTGATAGGCGCTAATTGGTTTGGATAACAGAAACACAAAAAACATCGTAATAAGCACTACGATTGCCATAACTTTTACATTGTCCCAGTTAATCCCCGAAAAGCTGCCCAGAGACCAATTGTGCAGATTTACAATATCCGCATCATCCGCAAATGTAACAACAAAGTCAGTCACAGCAGAACAGATATAGCCGATCATGACGCCGCTGACAATGAGCATTGCCATCTGATTGATGACTTTGGACATTAGAATAACAAAACCCATGCATAACATGGAACCGGCAAAGGCCGCAAGAATCATCAGCCATGAACCGAGCTGTACTGAAAATTGCAGGGACGCTACCATCACCAATGCGACAATCAGCTTTGCACCGGATGAAACGCCCAGCGTAAACGGGGTTGCGATTGGATTGTGGAAAAAGGTTTGCAGCAGATATCCGGATAATGCGAGGGCACCTCCCAAAATCACCGCTGCAAATGCTCTTGGCGCTCGGACCTGCGTAACAATTTCTGTGTAGGTTTCATCCGTTCCGATTCCTTGAAGGATTTTAGGAATCTCAGAAAATGGAATATTAACGCTTCCGATACATAGGTTCATGACCAGAAACAAAAGCAGAAGCACAAATAAAACAACAAATGCAGCAAAATATCGTTTTTTCTTCATCTGTTTGTATCACTCCAACTTGTAAATATAGGTAAGGCTCTGATCATCTCCTTGCAGCATGTTATGGATATCTGCGATGATGGTGCCAAGTTCCATAGTGGACTGGTAAATGTTCTGGGTTGTACAATAAACATTTCCATTCTGCACAGCCTTGAAGTTCTCTAAAAGCTGACTTTTCGTTAATAATTCATCCCGAGATTTGAGTTCCCCGTCTACTGTGCTGTTATAGATGATATAATCGGCATCCTTTGCCTGTGCATAAAAAGCTTCCATCTCCATGCTCATGGTGGAAGATTTACTTTCATCATCGGGATCTTGTTCCAAAATATAGGTTCCACCAGCCATTTCAATCATTTTCGCCAGATAATCGGACGGTCTGCGTACGTTAGCCTCGCCATTGGTTGTGATATAAAAAAATGCAACTGTTTTTCCGGTAGGCTGTGCTCCGCTGACAGACTCAAACGCCTGTTTTTCTGCATTGAACGCTGACTCAGCAGCTTCCTGCTGTCCGGTCAGCAATCCATAGAGTTTTACCCATTCTGTTCTGCCGAGAGGGTGAGACTCATAACTGGAATAATCCACCAAAACCGGGATTCCAAACTTCTCCAGCTGTTCCTTCACTTCGGGCGTATGAAAAATCATAGTGTTCTCAATCGCTAAGCTGCAATTCTCATCAATGAGGTGCTCATAATCCGGAGCGGAATATTTGCCAGCATATAGAATATTTCCAGATTCCATTGCCGCACGCACTGGTTCAATATACCAGCCATCGCTTTTCAGCGCACTGAAACGGATCGTATCCAACGCATCCATCGAAACAAACATATCCATCACAGCCGAGGCAACTAAATAAATGTTTTGGATCGGTTGGTGCAGCTGCACAATGTTTTCATCCAAACCGGATGGCTCTGGTTTTCCCTCTGGGATTACCAGATACTGCGTACCATTGGAGATGGTAATAAGCGCATATCCATCATTGTAATAGTCCACTGCAAATTCCTCAGCATAATCGAGAGGCATACTGTGATCGAAGGTTAAATCCGGACTGATATCAGTATTACGTGTTTCCAGCAAATCAGCTTCAGAAGGTGAACCGCAGGAGGATACAGTAAATATGAGGATAAAACACAATAAAACTACTGCCATTTTTCTCATTTTATTTGCTCCTCCGTTTCTTATGAATCCCCAAAAAGGAGATAATTACGACTATGGCAATTACAATTACCGTTCCTGCAACCATAGCCATCATTTCAAAAGATGTGTCTTGTTTTATGGTGTCTTGGAGGAAGGTTAATGTATATTCGATTTCATGTGGTGTGCTCATTGCTGTGGTATTCGCAACGACCGCTATTGGCATATCAAAATCTATAATTGGAAGTTCAAAAGTGGAATTTCCAGCCTCCTGGAGTGGTTTAAAAGTTTTATTTTCTACCTTCATGTAGTCATAGTTCGGGCTGCTCCATTCAATCTGAACATAACCCTTTCCACCCCGTACAGTCATAATTGCCGGAGATGTAATAGTCGCCCGTCCGCTTCCACCCTCCAGTATGACTTCTATGGAATATTCACCATCCTCCAGATCAACCGTTGCTGCTTCCGCAGATGCTGAGGCAGGAAATACCATAATGGATGTGATACACATCACCATCAATAGCCCAAGACAAAATTTTTTCACCAGATAGGGAAATATGCTTCTCCTCATATTCGTCCTCCTCTCCAGATACAAATCTGTCCCTGCCGTTAAGAGCAGGGACAGAGCATGGTTTATTCAAGTTTTTCTGGGTTCGATACAATTACCTCATGATCGTACCACTTTCCCTTTGTACCGATTAGCGCAAGGTTAAACGGCTCGTCCAGAACCGGAACTGGAACATCAAAACCGTTGACCTCTTCGCTTATTCCATCCTCATAAGTTACGGTATCCACAGTAGGCTGCAAAAGTTCTGCCCCATCTTTCTGGGCATCCTCTGCGGTGCCTGGGAAAAGATTGACAATATTCTGAGAGGTAAGCGAAATGTGAATGGTCATTTTACCGTCCTGAACCGTCAGCTTTCCTTTACTATCGCATGTCTCGTTGACACGGAACATGCTGCTGTCCGTTTCAAAATCAGCAGAATAGATGCCATCTTCCAGAGTTGTTTGTTGTTCCTGCGAAACAGCTGGAGGGCTGGAGCCGTCCTGAGCAGATGTATCCGTCTGATTGCTGCATCCAACGGCGAAAACAGCGACCAAAGCAGCCATACACAGGAGTATCGTTCTTTTTTTCATGCTCGATCTGTTCCTTTATTGATTGATTACAGCACCAGTATGTGCAACATATAGCTCCTGAATGGCTGGAATCTGACCGAGGCCTGCAATCTGAGTATCAACGCTCTCAAAAGCGCCGGATGCGTTGAACATACTCTTCCAGGAATCAGCATCATCGCCTGCCATATCATTGTTTGCATGGTCACCTGCAACGACCATCAGAGGACGAAGGATGACTTTCTTATAACCAGCTTCTTTGATGCCTTCAATAACAGCTTCGCAGGCGGTTTCTTCCGGTTCACCCTCAACGGTACCGATGAATACATTGTTGTATCCCAGAGCCTCCATCTGAGCCTGCATCTGGCTGTAAGATACCTTTGCTGTGTGGGAAGTACCGTGACCCATAAATACGAATGCAACGCCGTCTGCCTTTGCTTCATCCAGAGTCTGGTATCCAGCTGTCTTAACCGCTTCTGCGGTAACAGCCTCTGCAACAGCTTTTTTATCTTCATTGATGACAGTTGCATCGGTACCGACATCGCCCAGAAGAGGAGCAGCGATCTGAACCGATTCAAATTTATCCTGATAAGCTCCTACGGTTTCTGCCAGCTCATCATACTCAGCACCATACATCAGATGGGTAGGCTGAATCACCAGATTCTTAACACCATTTTCTACCGCACGGTCAAGCGCCTGCTGGACGTTATCGATCTTTTCTCCGTCACGAGCCTGCACATGATTGATAATGATCTGGGCGGTAAATGCTCTTCTGACCGACCAGTCCGGATAGGCTTCCTGCAAAGCGTCCTCAATGCTCTTGATGTCAGCAACACGGCTGTCATTAAAAGAGGTTCCGAAGCTGACTACGAGCAGTTCATTTTCGCCGATTTCATCACCGTTGCGGGGATCATCTTTAGAAGCATCTCCAGTATCCCGTCCAAAATAGTCTGGATCTGCAAATTCGCCGGAAACCAATTCCTTTTGGGCATCCGTCAGGGCATCCCAAGCAGCCTTTGCAGCCTCACATTGTTCATCCGTGTTTTCGTTTCGTTCTTGCACATAGATTGCGTCAATCAGCTTGGCCACCTCATCAGCAGCAGCTTGATCGTCAGAGACTGGATTGGTAGAAGACACCTCTCCTAAGTTGTCTGATGTCTCACTTTCCTGAGAACCGCAGGCAGCAAGAGATGTTGCAATGCACATCGCAAGCAGGAGTGCTACAAATTTTTTCATGTTCTTCATTTTACTTTCCTCCATTGATTTATATCTTTTTGTGGTTTAAGCCACGAAAAAGCAGTAGTAAAATGGAGAAAAGTATGCTAAAGATATGCCAAAAAAGAAAGCAGCAGTCATACATGACTGCTGCTGCCGTTTTTTCGCAACAAAATAGCCCATTTCTCCATAACTCGAGAGCAAATAGACTTTAACAATCTGAGCAGGTCTCCTGACTTGCGTATCATAAGCATTCCGCACAGCCTTCTCAGAATCAACTCCCAATGACCGACTTTCGTCATGTGCGGTGCCTCCGCGCATACAGTGGCGGTACCGTTCCGGATTCCAACCGGATTCACTATTCTCCATCAACACTATACGAAATTGATGGCACTCAGATATCATATTTACTTAGAATAAAAATATCATAGTAATGCATATTTGTCAAGCAACTAACAGACGATAAAAATTCTTATTAGTAAAACTTCAATATATTTTATAACATCAATTAGCGCTCTTGTTCCTTACGCTTTTCCTTGCTGGGAATCATCTGTTCCTTCTGCGCCTGCCGCACCATCCTCCGCACAGCTTGCCGCTCCATATCTTCATGCAGCATCCGGGAAACCGCCTTTTTACTGTCAAACATCAAAAGCGGGCTGTACTTCTCGCCGTAAACCTGCTGTGCCCGGTTCTCCGCTTCCTGCTCCTTGCCGGGGCGGATTGCCTGTTTTGTTTCGTAGAGCTGCACTGGATCGAAGCCTTGCGCCTGCTCCCGAAGTCCGGCATACTCGTTCAGGGCAGCGTCCAGTTCGGCGGAATATTTTTGTTCCTGTTCTTCCAACCGTTTCAGACTCTGCTCCATGGCTGCAATGTCCTTGGGAAATTTATCGGCAGCATCTTCCTCAGAATATGCCAGCGACACCAGAAGCAGATTTTTCTCCGAACGCAGTTCCTCCAAATCCTCTGTCAGAGCCGCAATCTTAGCCGCCAACTCCCGGTGCCGGAACACATGGACAGCAGAGAGCGCCTTTTTCTCGGACAGCAGTCTGCGGCGCTCTTTCGTCTTATCCCGGATGTCCTTTGCAAGCTGGTTGTACTGTGTGAGGGCAGGGCGCAGCGTATTCAGTGAGGTGTTCAGGCGTTCTTTGCCCTTGCGGAGATACCCCAGCTGATAGCAGAACAGCAGCAGATTTTTACGCAGATTCTCCATGGCCTCGGCAAGCGCCGGAATGGTATCTTTGACTGCCTGCGCCAACTTTTTGACCTGTCCCCTCAGCTCCCGGAGCAGGGCATTGTCGGCCTTGATCTGTCGGTTCAGCTCGCACCGTTCAGAGATGATACCCTTTTTCTCCATGGCTCTGGCAACCACGCCCTCATGAACCGTAGGCCGCTCCAGCAGACCACGTTCGGCATGGCTGCGGTGGTCGATGCGTTCTTCGTGCCCGGTGCGCTCCAGATAGCGGTTTGCCACATCCGCCCATGCAGCCCGCCACAGGACAAGCTGCTCGTCGCTGTTCCATCGTTCCGTGATGGGATTCTGCCTGCCGAATTTGGTACTTTTGGGGTACTTGGACACCCGTTCATAGCCCTGCGCCTGCGCTGCGGAAGGGGCCATATACACCTTCTTTTTGCCCACTTTGTACTGGTACTGTTTCTCCCAGCCGTCGGTCTGTGCCTGTTTGAACTCGGCGGCGGTAAAGCCCCGTTCCTCGCCGTCTTTGACGCAGAGATATTCTTTCTCGGTCTTGTACTGCCATTTTCCCTTTTCATCCAGTGGGCGCACCGTCAGCAGAATATGGGCATGGGGATTGTGTCCGGGAGGATATGGGTCGTGGATGGCAGCATCAGCGCACATTCCGTCTGCCACAAATTGCTCCTTGATGAAATCTTGCAGGAGCTGGATTTGTTCTTCCCGGCTCAGTTCTATGGGCAGCGCCGCCACAAATTCACGGGCAAGGCGGCTGTCCTTTGCGGTTTCGGTTTCCTCCACAGCGTTCCACAGGGTTTCCCGATCCTGCCACTCTGCGGGGGCGGTGGCTGGCAGAAAAACCTGCCGCCACCCAAGGCCCTGTTTGCGGGTGTAGTCGTGCTGCACCCCGTCATACTCGTTGTGCATCCGGGAACAGCTCAGATAGGCCGCAGCAGCTACGGCGGAGCGTCCGGCTCCACGGCTGACTATCTTAGCCTCCAAATGATAAATCGCCATAAATCACCTTGTCCTTTCTGAAAGGGGTGCCCCGAAACAGGGCACCCTTGTTTTCGCTCAGTGCGTCGTGAAATACGACGCACCACCAGCAGGGGCGGAACGATTTGTTCCACCCTGTTATCTGTGTCAAGCTGCCGGTGGCAGGTTGACGCAGGCAGGCGGCGGGATGGGGTGGCAATATACCACCCCATGAACAGGGGCTTCCAAAACGGAAACCCCTACGCCGACTGCGTGGACAAGGCTGGCAGTTTGGCAAAAATGCAGCCTTGTCCAGCGGCTCCCGCAGGAGCCGCAATCCCCCTCGGAGAGCGCACGTGCCCGACCAACGGGAGGGCTACCACCGCCTGCTTTAGCAGGTGGTGAGTAAGTGCGCCCTTCGGGATAAAAAAGAGGAAGGCCCCCGGTTT